>OOBJ01000010.1_pt1 | contig 198876 bp, 174 predicted proteins | sample 1671331 | NCBI WGS metagenome assembly OOBJ01 (sample SAMN06348145, study PRJEB24527) | human gut metagenome | biome: human gut; feature: ankylosing spondylitis patient; material: feces | host: Homo sapiens | place: China | collected 2015-10 | reverse complement strand
TAGCAAATTACTGGCTACGTCCAGGCAACACATCCGCAAGTACCAATTATCTGTCATTTCTTGAGGACACGCTCTCAAAACTTGAGGGCAAACGTGTTGGACTGGTCCGCATGGATAGCGGTTTCTTTGCAAAGGAAATACTTGACTATCTGGAAATGAAAGGGTTACACTATATCATTGCCTGCCGTTTCAATAATCGCATAAAGTACAGTCTTACCCATGAACGCAAATGGATAGAGTTGACAGACGGATTGGAAATATCCGAAACCATCTATCAGGCAAATGGTTGGGAGAAGCCTAGACGCATTGTGATGGTCAGGCAAGAAATAGAGAAGCGCCCTAAAGCTGCAGGAAAGCAAATCAAGCAACTGGAGCTTTTTGAGGATGAGCAGGATTTCGGAAAATACCGATACAGCTGCTTTGTAACAGACCTTGACCTGCCGGCCAAGATTGTATATGACTCATATCGTGGAAGGGCGGATTCTGAGAATAGGATAAAAGAATTGAAGAATGATTTCTCCATCGATGATTTTGTCACAAATAACTTCTGGGCAACAGAGGCATGTGGAAACTTCATTGTAATGGCATATAACTTTATGTCGTTGTTCAGACATGCGCTGATCAATTCCAACAAGAAGAAATTTCTGAAGACTATCCGATACGAGTTGATATCGACGCCAGCCTATCTGGGAAGAACAAAAGACAAGCACATCCTATATTTGGCTAGATCACTAAAAACACGACAATCATTCTTATCTATATGGGAAAAATTAAAGGATTTCTCTTTGCCGTACGACACAGAGAAATCCTAATGACCGATTTGGGTTAATTTGTAGCAATTATCATTTTCTGCTGCAAAAGTACAAACAATCATTGGGTCATGCAATTATTTTGACCACAAATTATATTATGACTATGACAACATTATATCTTGTACGCCACGGCGAAACCGTCGACAATGCCCGCCAAATCATGCAGGGGCAGACCCAGGGCGAGCTCAATGCCACCGGCATCAGCCAGGCTGAGGCGCTGCGCGACAAGCTCAGCGACATCCACATCGACGCCTTCGTCTCCAGCGACCTCTACCGCTCCATCCAGACCTGCCGCATCCTCGCCCAGGGGCGCCAGGTGCCTATGGTGGAGACCCCGCTGCTGCGCGAGCGCGACTGGGGCGACTTCACCGGCGAGTACATCCCCTCGCTTGCCGACCGCGAGTGGCCCGCCAATGTCGAGTCGGCAGAGCGGTTGCTCGCCCGTGCCCGCAACTTCCTCACCTGGGTGCGGGTCACTTATCCCGACCAGGTGGTGGTGGCTGTGGGCCACGGTATCATCAACAAGGCCATACAGAGCGTGTATCATCAGCGCCCCATGAGCCAGATTATGAAGATGACCAATGCCGAGATGCGGGTGCTGATGCTCTGACCGTGGCGGCGCCATGCCGCTCTGCCGGTCGCTCTGATGGCCTGCAGTGCCGTTGTTAGCCGCTTCTGCCGGTCTGCTTGCCGTGTTGGCTGGTTCGTAACAATAATCACGAGGGCTCGTGTCGTAAGATACGAGCCCTCGTGACATTTGATACGAGCTCGCGTTTCTTATGATACGAGCCGGCAGTGATGGTAATAATCTGTGTGTAAGTGGTTTCCGGATTCCTGGAGATGTCCTCCGTTCCGATTAGTTTATGCCGTATTTGGTGTACATCTGCTGAAACACGTGGCTTTCTTCATTGGCTTCGATGCAGTCGTTGCCCACGTAGTCGATGATCTGGTCATTCACCTCGCATTTGGCATCGCCGATGAAGCGGTACACCACCCGGTTGTTCTCCTTGTAGAAGTGGGGCAGCAGGGCGCCGTTTATCATATCCATCATGGGGTTCATGCTCACGCCGAAGTCGATGTGGTCGTCGTAGATTACGATGCGTGCCGTTGGGTTCTCGGTGAGCAATATGCCATATTCGATGGCCAGCGACAGATACATACATGCCGCTCTTGTAATGCTCTTGACAGACTTGTCAATCGTGATATTCAGATTATCCAGTTGGTCGTACATACTTTTGAGTTGTTTTTTAGTGTTTGTCAATGTCAGTCTCTGGTTCTTTCCCTTAATCTCCGCCCGCAGTAGTCAGTACGGCGCGGAGTCAGTCTTTGTTCCGCCATCGCATGGATGTCGGCTTTCATTGTTTGATGATTACAAATTTACTCATAAAGTCGCTTTTCAGCAAGAAAACCTTCATGCGCGTGAACCTATCTATCATTTTTTAGCTATATAAAAAGCAGGAATATGATAAAAATGTGCATGCTTGACATTTTTATCATATTCCTCAGCGATTGCTTTCGCCCTTGCCTTTCCGGCATTTATGCCCTCGCCGGTCCTCTTTTCCCCCTTTCTGCTGCCAGAGACGGTGGTGTCAGTTGGCGCGTTGGGTCCAGTCTTCCAGCCGAGCCTGGCTTTCCACCTTGTCCTCTATCTGGTCGGGCAGCGAGGCAAAGAAGTTTATGCCCGTGATGCGTTCCACCTCGTCTATCGAGTTGACATACTGCGTCTGGAGCCGTCGGCGGGCGTCGTTGCGATAGATGAAGCCTATGCCGCGTGGCTCTCCCTGCAGACATACGATGACCTTGAAGAATGCTTCGGGCACCGTCACCTTGTTTTTGCCTATCCGCTTGTGGTGCTGTCTGGTCAGTACGGGTCCGCACACGATGTACAGGTCGCCCCAGTCATCAGCCCAGTCGCGGCATTGCTCCTCCAGTATGCGCCAGTCGCCGTCGTTGAGCGCATGGAGCTGTGGGCAGATGTTGGTCAGCAGGAAACAGTCGGCCTGGGCTTGCTCGCTCCATCGGTTGTCAGCCGAGGGACACATGTGTCCGCGGTCATATCCCGAGCGCTGGTAGTCATAGGTGTTGGCACGCGGCTCTTCCACCTCTTCGTCTTCGGTGAAGGCGCGTCCCTTGCGCTTGAAGGGGCCGTTGGTGTGGTCGGCTGTGAGATGCCAAGCCACCCAGTTGGGCAGCCTCAGTTCATGATTGTACGAGGCAGTGTACCCCGCACGGTGCAGTATCTGCTCGGGCCTGTCGTTGAGTGGCGCCGGCAGCAGCGCGCCCGTGTCTTCGACCTCAGTCTGTTGCTGTGGCGCGTTGTCCATCAGCCGTCCTGTCAGTCGCTTGTGGTCTCTGGGCAGATTGCATCCAGCCAGTAACAGCAGCGCTATCAGTGGGCAGAATATCCTCTTCATCCTCTGGCGTTGATTTTGTCGTATGCGTCAAAAGCGTATCTGCGCGCCAGCACGAGGGTGAGCGCCAGCTGGCCTGTGGCTGCCGAGATGAGCAGTCCCGTAAACAGCAGCTGTATCACGAGCGCGCTCATGATGTCTGTGCCGCTCATGGTCATGGCCCACATCATCACCGGCGCGGTGCCCATCCCCATGATACCCATGCGCTGCAACAGCGGTATGAGCGACCGCTTCATCGAGCGTCGGGCCAGATAGTTGGTGGCTTCGCGATGGGTGGCACCATTGGCGGTGAGATAGTAGTAGAGTCGGGCGTGGTGGTGCAGTCCGTCATAGTATGCGCCCATCGCCTTGACGTTCGACTCAGCCACCGCTCCCGTGGTGATGGCCACGACGGGCAGCAGCAGATGCGGCGCCAGCGGGTTCATGCCCAGCACCAGATAGACGAATATCAGCGAGAGAGGCAGTATGGTGAGCGTCAGCCCCAGCATGATGGGCACTATGTAGTTGGCCTGTCGTATGCGTGCCTTGATGCGCATGTACCAGGCGGTGGCAGCCAGCAGCACCAGCGCGCACAGCAGCGTCACGCCGATGTGGCCAGCCCGGACGGCCAGCACAGTGAGCAGTGCGCCGAGGGTCAGCGCCACAGCCATCGTGGCCAGCGCCTTGAGCGTGCGCCTCCATATCTCTACCTTGAAGGCGTAGAGCGCATATAGAGGTATGATGAAAAACAGGGCACCTATAATCAGGTTGCCAAAGGAGAGATGTATGGTCTCTATCATTGTAGTTCCTCCAGATTGATATGGTTGTCAAAATAATCTGCCAACGCGCTGTTGGCTGTCGTGGCTATGACGACCGAGTCTTCGGCTGCCATCTCCCTCAGCCGCTCAGCCGTCGCCTCGTCGGCCACCTCTTCGGCTATCACCACCTGCTTGCGCAGCCAGTGGGCCAGGCAGAGCATGCCCGTCGTCACCTCTGTTGCGGCGATTGTCTCGCAGGGCGCGTCGATGTGCTGCTCGCTTATTCCAGCCGCCATCCAGATGTCTATCAGCTGGTTGCTGTCCTTCCGGTATTCGCGATGGATGTCGAGCCGCAGCAGCGAGTCGGCCATCTGTCGCAGCGAGTACTGGGGCTGTGGCGGCAGTGCGGGTACGTAGCCTATCTGTCGTCGCATATAGCGCGAGGCAGCCGGAGTGAGCACCTCGCCGTCGTAGGTGAGATAGCCCCCAGCCACGGGTCTGAGCCCCAGCAGCGCCTCCGCCAGACAGTGGCGTGTGGCGGCATCGCGGCCATAGACCAGCAGCGAGCGGCCGTTGGCCACCACTGCCGACGCCTGCCTGATGTCTGTGCCGTCGTCGCAGTGTATGTCTACATTCTTGAGTTCTATCATCTTGCGGGCTGTCTTTCTGTCATTTGACCTCGGTGAGCTTGCCTGTCACCGAGTCGATGATATATCCATGGAGATTGACGTCGCGCGGCACCAGCGGGTGGTGGCTTATGGTGTTGATGGTATTTCTCACCGAGTCCTCGGTGTCGTGAAAGCCCTCAAGCCAGTGGTCGAGGTCTATGCCGCAGAGCGCGATGGTGTCTATCACGTCCTGGTGTATGCCGCGCTCCAGCATCAGCCGCTTCATCTCGGCACCGTTCATGTGGCAGGCGCCGCAGTTGGAGTGGGCCACCACCATGATTTCCTCTACCCCCAGTTCGTAGATGGCCACCAGCAGACTGCGCATGGCAGAGTCGAAGGGGCTGATGACCAGTCCGCCGGCGTTCTTGATGATTTTTGCGTCACCGTTTTTCAGTCCCAGTGCTGCCGGGAGCAGTTCGGTGAGTCGTGTATCCATACACGAGAGTATTGCCAGCTTCTTGTCGGGGTATTTGCTGGTAACATACTGTTCGTAACCGCGTCGGGCTACAAACTCTTCATTATATTTTACGATTTCTTCGATAATCATGGTTGTCTTCTGTTGGGTCTATGGGATGCCGGGGCTGTCCTACAACGTGTCGTCGTCAATGGGCGGACGCTCCAGTTCCTTCAGTTGCAGTATGTCTGTGGTCAGTTTGCTTAGTGCGTCCATCGGTATGCCTTCGGGCGAATACTTGAAGAACAGGTCGTTGTATATCACATCCTCCAGGAACTCAAAGAGCTCGTGGATGATGGTCCTGTGGTCGAAGGCGAGCTCTGGCAGGTTGCCAATGTCAAACCACTGTGCCTCTGCGGCATCGTCGCTGCCCTTGACCTCGGCGAGGGCCTCAAAGGCGAAGTGCACTACGGTGATGACGCGCTCTCGTGGGTCGCGGTCTACGGCACTGTAGCTGCGGAATTGGAACACCTCGCCCAACGCCATGCCCGTCTCTTCCATCACCTCGCGCCGGGCGCAGGTCTTCAGGTCTTCGTCTATCTCCATAAAGCCGCCGGGAAACGCCCAGCAGTCCTTGTAGGGTTCGTTGCGCCGCTTGACGAGCAGCACGCGTAGCGTCTTGTTGGGGTCGTAGCCGAAGACGATGCAGTCGGCAGTGATTGCCGCATGCGGATATGGATAGCAGAATTTTGTCGGCTTGTTGTCGTTGTCCATGTCTGTCCTTTCTTTGTATATTGGTGAGACAAAGGTAGATATAAACCATCGAACTGCCAATCATTTTGCAGGGAAATTGTGTCTGTGCCGACATTTTTTTGCTGTCGCCAGATGCGGTGGTTGCCATTTCGACCTAAAAAACCATCGCGCTTTCTTTGTATTGTCTATGGTTTGCAGTACCTTTGCATAGGGTAGCGTCCACCGCGCCATGACCGACGGGCAAGTCGGCGAGGGCGAGGTGCAGGCAGACTGCCCTGACAGACATAATTCTACGTACACCGATGAACGACGACAGACTATACTTGCCTGCCGAATGGGCAGTGCAGAGCGGGGTGCAGCTTACCTGGCCCCACGCCGGTACCGACTGGGCTCCCTATCTCGACGAGATTACCGAGACCTATCTCCAACTGGCCGACGCCATCACCCGCCACGAGGCGCTGCTGGTGGTCTCGCCCGAGGTTGAACATGTGCGCGAGTTGCTTGAGGCCCGTCTCGGTCGTGCCCGCATGGCCCGTGTGGTCTTTGCCTGCTGCGACACCGACGACACCTGGGCGCGCGACCATGGCGCCATCACCCTCATGGGCGGCGACGAGCCCGTGCTGCTCGACTTCCGCTTCAACGGCTGGGGCGAGAAGTTCGGCTGGCAGCACGACAATGCCATCACCCGCCACCTCTGCGAGCAGGGCCTGCTCCACGGCAGCCGTGAAGACCATGACGACATGGTGCTCGAGGGCGGCAGCATCGAGAGCGACGGCCGGGGCACCGTGTTTACCACCAGCCATTGTCTGCTGGCTCCCCACCGCAACCAGCCCCTCTCCCGCGAGGAGATAGACGCCGAGCTGCGGCGTAGACTTCGCGCCCGACGCGTGGTGTGGATCAATCACGGCAATCTGGTGGGCGACGATACCGACGGCCACATCGACACCACGGTGCGCGTGGCTCCCCACGATACCTTATTATATATTAAGTGTAGCGACCAGGCCGACGAGCATTATGCCGACTTCTGCGCCATGGAACGCGAGCTCCAGGCACTGCGCACCGACGACGGGCGCCCTTACCGCCTCATCGCCCTGCCTATGGTCGACGAAATCAGATACGACGACGAGCGGCTTCCGGCTACCTATGCCAACTTCCTCATCGTCAACGGCGCCGTGATTTATCCCACCTATGACCAGCCCCACAATGACCAGGCGGCTGCCGAGGCTCTGCAGCAGGCTTTCCCCGACCACGAGCTCATCGGCATCGACAGCCGTGTCATCATCCGTCAGCACGGCTCCATCCACTGCCTCACCATGCAACTGCCCGAGGGCGTGCTCTGCCGATAAGCGTCATCACCCATCATCCCAGAAGAAATATAACACAGATAGATATGAAAGAACTGAAAGTAGGAGTGCTGCAACAGCACAACACCAGTGACATAGCCGACAACAAACGCCGTCTGGCCGAGGGCGTCAGGGCTCTGGCTGCCGACGGTGCCCAACTCGTGGTACTTCAGGAACTCCACAACTCGCTCTACTTCTGTCAGGTAGAGGATGTAGACAACTTCGACCTGGCCGAACCCATCCCCGGCCCGTCTACCGAGTATTTCGGCCAGCTGGCCCGCGAACTCGGCGTGGTCATCGTCACCTCGCTCTTTGAGCGCCGTGCCCCCGGACTCTATCACAACACCGCCGTGGTGATAGAGCGCGACGGCTCGATAGCCGGAACCTATCGCAAGATGCATATCCCCGACGACCCGGCTTATTATGAGAAGTTCTATTTCACCCCCGGCGACCTGGGCTTCCACCCCATTGACACCTCGGTGGGCCGGTTGGGCGTTATGGTGTGCTGGGACCAGTGGTATCCGGAGGGAGCACGGCTTATGGCGCTCCAGGGTGCCGAGCTGCTCATCTATCCTACGGCTATAGGCTATGCAGCCAGCGACTCTGCCGACGAGCAGCAACGTCAGCGCGAGGCGTGGACCACCGTACAGCGCGGCCATGCAGTGGCCAACGGACTGCCTGTGGTGGCGGTCAATCGCGTGGGCTTCGAGCCCGACCCCAGCGGACAGACTCCGGGCATAGAGTTCTGGGGCTCTACCTTCGTGGCTGGTCCCCAGGGCGAGCTGCTCTATCGCGCTTCTGCCGACGGTGAAGAGCGCCGCATCGTAGACCTCGACCTCGGTCATAGCGAGCAGGTGCGTCGCTGGTGGCCCTTCCTGCGCGACCGCCGCATCGATGAGTATGGCGACATCACCCGTAGATATATCGACCGTTGACACCAACCGTCCCATAACAAAGGCGCCGACTCTCCTGCGAGGGTCGGCGCCTTTGCCATTGGTGGTGGTGATGGATCTATTCCTGATAGTCGCCTTGCTCGTCGGTGGCTTCGGCTTCGTCGTTATAACCCTTGATGCCGAAGTTGGGGTCTATCTTGAGCATGGCGGTGACGATATAGGTCACCACGCAGCTTATCACCACGATGATGAAGAACATGCGGTAGCCCACAGCCTCCTGCAAGGCTCCAGCGAAGAAACCGGGAAGCATCATCGACAGCGACATGAAGGTGGTGCACAGCGCGTAGTGGCTGGTCTTGAACTCGCCACGGCTGTAGTAGATGAGGTACATCATGTAGGCCGTGAAGCCAAATCCATAGCCAAACTGCTCGACAAACACGCATACGTTGACGATGGCAAGGTTGGGCAGCACGTAGCTCATGTAGATATATACCAGGTCGGGCAGCGTGATGGCGAGTACCATGGGCCACAACCAGCGCTTCAAGCCGTCCCGGCTCACGCACAATCCGCCGAGTATGCCTCCCAGGGTGAGTCCTATCACGCCCACCGTGCCCTGCACCAGTCCATACTCCTGCGGCGAGAGTCCCAAGCCGCCATTGCTCTCGTTGTCTACCAGGAAGAGCGCAGCCACCTTGGCCAGCAGACCTTCGGGCATGCGATAGAAGAGCATGAAGAGTATGCCTGTCACCACCTGCTTCTTGCAGAAGAATGTCCTGATGGTGTGCGCCAACTCGCCTATAATCTGCTGCGGCGTATTGGCGGTGTGTGCCTTGTCCGCCTTGGGCCTGGGCAGTACATAGCCATGCCACAGCCACAGGCCGATAAACAAGCCGGTGACGCCATAGAACATCAGGCTCCACGAGAAGGGGATGCTGTTGCGGTAGATTACCTGCAGATTTCCGGCTACCATCACCAGCACGCCCTGGCCGAAGATGGTGGCCAGGCGGTAGAACGTGGAGCGTATGCCCACATAGAATGCCTGGTCGTTGGGCGTCAGTTCGAGCATGTAGAAACCATCGGCGGCGATGTCGTGGGTGGCGCTCGTGAAGGCCATCACCCAGAAGAAGAACAGGGTGCCCTGTAGCCAGAAGTCGGTAGGGATGGTGAATGCCACGCCGCCAAAGGCTGCGCCCACCAGCAACTGCATGGTGATTATCCACCATCGCTTGGTTTTTACCAGGTCAACAAATGGACTCCAGAGTGGCTTGAGCATCCACGGGAGATACAGCCAACTGGTGTAGAAGGTTATCTCGGCATTGCTCAACCCCATCTGCTTGTACATGATGACAGAGATGGCCATCACGGCCACATTGGGCAGTCCTTCGGCAAAGTACAGCGAAGGAACCCAGCTCCATGGCGATTTGCTATTGTTCATATCCAGTGTTTTAGTATATCTTCTTGATTTCGGCACCACGATAGTAGTGGAGCAGTATCTTGTCATAGCTGTAGCCCTGTTCGCTCATGACGGCGGCGCCTATCTGGCAGAGGCCGACGCCATGACCCCAGCCTGCGCCGAGGATGTCGAAGCGCTCGGGCACACCATCGATGTCGCCGTGGGGTTCAACCACAAAGGCCGAACTGTAGAGGTGGCTCTCGCTGAGCGTACGGCGTATCTCGAGTTCCTTGCCGATGATGTACTGGCGCTTGGTGCCCACGATGCGCAGACGCGAGATGCGTCCGCTGGCGCCACGCTCCAGAGGCTCGAGCGCCACGATGTCGCCCATATCCATCTTCAGACGGTTGGCTATGAGTGTCTTCAGCTCCTGTTGAGAGTAGCTCACGCGCCAGCGGTAGAAGTCTTTGGTCTCCTGGTCATAGTCGTTGAGCACTTGAGAGAGTATGGTGGCGTCGGTGGTGTTGCAGAATGCGTCTGGGCTTTGCCTTATCCATGCCTCGGCGTTGGCCTCTATGGTCAGGTCTGGCTCTACAGCGTCGGTCTCCACGCCCTCGGCATTGTCGCGCACCGCCATGAGATAAGGTTTGTCTATATCCTCCCAGCAGTAACGGTAGCGTTCGGTGATGCCGCCACAACACTTGGAGAAGCGGGCATCGCATATCTCGCCGTCGTGTTGCAGTATCTGTCCGCCGGTGGCAGCCACAGCTTGTCGGGCCTTGTCGCTGGTCTCGCGGGTGATGCCCTGGTAGCGCTGGCAGTGGTCGTCGGCACACACGTCAAAGATGGTGTGGTCTTCGCGGTCATACCAGCGGGTGAGTTCATCATCGGTCTTGGTGAAGGAGAAGAATCCCGAACCGCTCTTGCCGTCCATCTGCTGGCGCTTGTGCATCTGCGCGAGCAGCCAAGAGCGCGATATCACCGCGTGGGCTTTCAGCAGTTCGATATTGGATGTGGCGCTCATCTCGCTCGATATGACGCTCTCCAGGTAGCGTTCCACGGGCAGTTCGTTGATGGCACATATCTTGTCTTCCTCGACCACCAGTCTCAGCGTGCCGGCAAACACCTGCGTCTCGGTGCGCTCCCAGTGGAAGTTGACGCCGATGGTCACGTCGCTGAGGGCAAACGACGCATCCTCATGCTGTGGATGGAAGGTAAGTTGGCTGTACAGGTTGCCGTTCCAACTGATGCCGCCCTCGGCGAACTCCACTTCCTGTCGGCCCTCAATCTGCTGGCCCTTGGCCATATAAGGGCGGTTGAGGTCGAAGCAGATGCGCTTGGCGCTCACGATGCCTACCGACACCATGGGTTCGGCTGTGGCTTCGGGCTCGGCAACTGCCTCGGCGGCGGCAGTGAGGCGGGCGGTGATGCGTCCGAATTGCTCAGCCCCGACACCACACTCGCGGAGGATGGCTGCTGCTCTGTCGGCGTCGATACGGTCAAAGTCTGTCTGGCGTGGGGTGATGATGAGGCCGGCCATGTCTATAGCTCCTGGGCTGACCAGATACTGCGCGTCTCCCTCGGCCGTGTAGCAGTCGGGACGATGCTTGGCGCGAGGAATGACGACGGTGACGTGGCTCTCGTCCTGCTGCCATGAGATGACGTTCATCATGGGCTCTCCGCTATCCTTGTGGAGAGGCATAGCCTTGTAGATACGGTCAAAGAGAGCCTTGTCGGCGGTGGCGTCGGTGCTGACGATGGCCAGCAGCGGCACCACATATCCGCCCACGGCATAGATATGGTTGTCGTTGTCGTATTCATACACCATCTCTCTGCTGTTGGCCAGCCGTGCCCAGTCGTTCTGCAGCGGCAGACGGCCAGAGCATACGGCTTGCAGATGAGCGTGGTCGGGGGCAGAAGCTCCACAGTGGGGACCGTTGTAGAATACGGTGAGTTCGGGATAACGCTCTACCATGCGGAATATCTCGCCATAACACGTGCGTATGCGCTGCGGGTTGTGGCGGTTGAGGGGAATGGTAAAGTGGACGGGCAGAATGGGGAAGGGGTTGACCAGCAGCGTGAAGTCGTTGTCCAGGCGCTTGGCCATTTGCTCCTGCGGACGGTTGTCGGCGCAGAGGAAGCAGGGCCGATGGGCTATGCTGCGGGCATCGATACACGCACCGGTAGAGACCATGCGGGCAGGGTTGAACTGCACCTGCAGCAGCGTGTCGCCGCTACAGAGGCTGCGCTGCTCTACATTGTTGAGGTCGCGGAAGCGCTGGCGGGCGTCGCTCCAGAGCTCCAGCTGGCGGTCAATGAAGCGGTTGAGCTCGCGGCAGTTGCCCTCGGGCTGGCTGTTCAGCTGCTGGCGGGCTTCGAGCTCGATGGTGCGCAGCCGGTCTTTATAGAGATTGTTGGCATTCTGGCGTTCTATGCTGAGGGCGGCGTCTGAGTTGCCCTCCCAACGGCGGCAGAGATAGAGCTCGTCGTAGATGCGGCCTATGCGGTAGCGGCGGCTGATGGCCAGACCCATAGCATAGTCCTCGCCATAACTGGTGTTGGGGAAGCGTATCTCTCTGACCACTGGGGTGAAGAAGGCGCGAGGCGCCCCGAGCCCATTGATGCGCAGCGCATTGTTGGGTCCGTTGTGGTCTGTCCATTCCCGGTGGTCTATGATGCCCGGTGGCAGGGTGTTGAGGGCAAAGTCGCACATGCGGTAGGCGCCGATGACCATGGCGGCAGGTTGCTGGCGGAACTCGTCGACCACGCGCTGCAGCGTGGAGGGCGAGGCATAGAGGTCGTCGCTGTCCAACTGCACGGCGAAGCGGCCGCAGCGGCTGTCGTTGACGGCGGCGTTCCAGCATCCGCCGATGCCCAGGTCGTCGCGTTCGGGGATGAGGTGTATCAGTCTGTGGTCGCTGCGCGCCAGGTCATTCAATATCTCGGTGGTGCCGTCGGTAGAGTGGTTGTCGACCACGATGACGTTGTAGTCAAACCGTGTCTGCTGGGCCAGAGCCGACCCCACGGCGTCGGCAATGGTGCGACAGCGGTTGTAGACGGGGATGACCACCGAGGCTTCGACGTCGAAGTCCTGCTCGTCCAGGTCTACAGGCTCGTAGCGATGGGTGTCTACTATCGCGCCCACAGCTTCGAGATGCCGGGTGGCTGCATCCTCCATCTCTATCTGGCGGTCGCGGTTGCGCGGGTCTACATAGTCAAACTGGCGCACACCGCTGGCGCGGCTGTCGGTCTGCTGCTGGGTGTAGAGATACTCGTTGAGGTGGGTGATGGCGGCTTGGCGCGAGATGTAGAGGCGCAGGTCGTACCACGCAGCCCATCGGTAGTCGGGGGCGGCGGGCTGCTGGGCCATATAGCCCTTGAGCAGCGCCGTGTTCACAAGCACAGCCGGTCCGAAGTCGAAGTCGTCGCGCAGCGCACCCTTCTGATAGTCTATCGCGGGGTGTGCTACCAGTTTGCCGTCGGCGGTGGCCATGCGGCTGTCGGCATAGACCATGCCCGCGCCGGTGTCGGCTGCCGTCTCCACCATGCGCTCTATGGCGTGGTCGCCCCATAGGATGGGCTGGGCCTTGAGCGTGAGCAGCACGTAGGGTGCCGTGGCACGGCGAGCTATCTCTGCCAGCGTGGCTGTCGACGTGAGCGACTCTGTTTCGATTACTTGTGCTTGGGGGTATGCCTGTGCTGTCTGCGGCTCTATCATCAGGGTGATGTCTCTTACCGAGACGCTCCGTGAGAGGGTCTCTATCGTCGCCTCGGCGTCGCCAGCCGAAGCAATGGCTACAAAACAGTCTATCTGGTTTCTCATCATTTCTGTTTCTTATATATTAACAATATGTAAAGGTCGTATTTTTCGCCGAATTAAGCAAATTTTCGCGGCTAAAAAATACGACCTCGGTCAATATTGTGGCTCTGATGAGCACAGCGTCAAGCAAAGGGGAAGAGCAGGGGCAGTATGAAGGTCATCACGATGCCTATGATAATCTGCAGAGGCAGACCCACCCACACGTAGTCCATGAAGGTGTAGCGGCCCGCCTTCATCACCAGCGCGTTGGGCGGTGTGGAGAACGGCGAGGCAAAGCACATGCTCGCTCCCAGCGTCACGGCAAACATGAAGGAGTAGGGGCTCACGCCGGTCTGGGTAGCGGCAGCCATGGCTATGGGTGCCATGAGCACCGCCGTGGCGGTATTGCTGATAAACATGGTCATGAGCGATGTGGTGAAGTAGATGCCTGCCAGCAGGGCGTAAGGCCCGATGGCGCCCAGGCTGCTCACCAGATTTTCTGACACGATACTCGACACGCCCGTCTTCTCCAGGGCTATCGACATGGGCATCATGGCGGCTATCAGGATGATGCTCTCCCAGTTGATGGTCTTATAGGCGGCGTCGACGCTGCGGAAACAGCCCGAGAAGACCATGAGCAGTCCGGCCATGACCACGGCGATGACGGGGCTCACGGGGATGAAGTCGAACACCATGACCAGTATCATCAGCAGCATGATGGCTGCCGCCACGGGTGCCTTGAAGTCGAGCGACACCTTCTCCATCTGCTTGTCGGGGCGTCCCAGCACCACCCAGTTCTCGTTCTCGTGGTTCATCTGCATAATCTTGTCCCACTGGCCTTGCACGAGCAGTATGTCGCCATTGCGCAGACGGTGGTCGCTCAGCTCTTCCTTGATATAGCTTTCGTCGCGGCGTATGCTGAGGATGTTTACCGAATAGTCTTCGCGCAGTCTGGAGTCGCGTATGCGCACTCCGGTGAGCCGCGAGGTGGGCAGAACGATGATTTCGGAGATGCCGATGTCATAGAAGTCCAGTCGGGTGGTCTTCATCCTTATCAGGTGATAGTCGCTGGCAAACCGCTCCATGGCATCCTTGTCGCCATAGAGGTAGAGTATGTCGCCCTGGGCGATGACGGTGTCTGCCCACGCCATACTCTGGCGTATGTCCATGCCGAGGGCCTTCTTCTTCTCGTTGCGTATCTCGAGTATGGTGAGTCCATACCGGTTCTGCAGGTCGAGCTGCTGCACACACATGCCTGCGAGCCCGTTGTTCTTGTAGCCCACACGCAACTTGTACAGATTGTCGTGCAGCTGGTACTGCTCGGCCAGGTCGTTGAGCGTCTTGCCGGCAGTGCCCTTGTGGTGCTTGCCCTTCTTCTTGATGAGCAGCAGACTCATGGGCAGCAGCACGGCTATGCCCAAGGCTATCACTATCAGACCGATGGGGAGGAAGGTGAAGAACCCGAGCGGCGCGAAGCCATGCTCTTCGAGGGTCTCGCTGATTACGAGGTTGGGAGGCGTACCTATCAGGGTGAGCATGCCGCCGAGGCTGCCCGCAAAGGCCACCGGCATGAGCAGACGCGAAGAGCGTATGCCCGAACTGGCTGCCATGCTCATGATGATGGGCATCATGATGGCCACGGTGCCGGTGTTGCTCACAAAGGCGCCGATAAACGAGGTGGCGAGGACCACATAGATGAAGGCGCGCGTCTCGTTGCCCTTGGCCATGCGCGATATGCTGTTGCCTGCCGACTGGGCAAGACCCGTCTGCAGGATGGCGCCGCCCACGACGAAGAGGCCGGCCATCATAATGACTATGGGAGAAGAAAAACCGCTTAATGCTTCGCTGGTGGTAAGAACTCCGGTAGCGGTAAGTACCATCAGGGCCGACAGGGCTACGACATCGCCACGTACGCGTCCCCAGACAAACATGGCTATAGTTACAATCAGAACAATTATAGTTATGGTCATGAATCAAACACAGATTAGTGGAATACAAATATACAATAATCCCGCCACAATCACGAACGCCGCTAAGGCGATGGCGTCTGATTTAATAAAACCTTAATAAGTTTTAGCAATTATTATTGTTTGGCTTGCGGTGACGGTCGTGACGGCAGCGAAGGTTGGCGTCGTCTCTTCTGCGTCTGTTTTTATCTCTCTGGTGACGGACATCATCTCGCTCATTTCGGATGTCATCTTTCCGGTGGTGAAATCCATTCCTTCCGAGTCGGATGTCATCTTTCCGGTGGCGAAATCCATCCCTTCCGAGTCGGATGTCATCTCGCCAGTGATGCCGTTAAAGATGATTTCAGGGTTTGAAACGGTGATTTCACGCTTGGATATTATCGTTGCAGACACTGAAATCACCATTTCATGCCTTGCAATTGTCCTGAAGGGCCTTTCCCCGAACTTGCGGATGGTCGGCGTGGGCACCAATAAAAACTCTCTCCCGCTGGGGCTGGCATCGTGTGCCGTGTTGACCCCAGGGGAGAGAGTGACTTATTTTACTAATAACGCTATGTCATTATCTGTGGCCACCGCCGAATGAACCACCGCCAGAACGGCTGCTTGAAGAGTGGCTGCCGCCAAAGGAGCCTCCTGCACGACTGCTGCCGCCACCGCGGTTGCCACCGCCGAAGGAGCTGCTGTTGCTGCTGCCACCCGAGCGTCCGCCGAAGCTGCTGCCCGAAGAGCGAGAGGGCTGCGAGGTGGATGGAGAGAAAGTGCGGCTGGGCTGGCTATTGGCGCGTCCGCCGAACGAGGGCGAGTTGTAGTCGCTGGAGCGGCGCTCTACGGTGGTGCGGGTCGAGCTGCGCACGCCTCCGTCGGCTCGGCTGCCGAATGTACGGTTGCTGCCGCTCACGCCCGAAGACTGCCGGTTGGCTCGTCCGCCAAACGAAGAGCTGCTGCTGTTGCGGTTGTACATCGGGTCGCTCTGCTGCGAGGCACGGCTGCCAAACGAGCGGTTGCTGCTGGAAGCGCCGGCAGACTGCTGGTTGGCACGTCCGCCAAAGCTGCGGTTGGCATTCTCACGATTTATGTTGGAAGAATTGTTGTTGCGTCCGCCAAAGGAACGAGTGCCGTTGCCGAATTCGCCGCGGTCAAATCTGTCGCGCATACCGAAGCTCCTGCCGTTGTCACGGTTGATGTGTCCGGCAAAACTGCGTCCGCGATACCAGCTGCGGTTGCCGTTGTTGTGCCAGCTGTGTCCGCCGCGATATACGGTGACAAAGTGGGGACAACCGAAGTAGTAATAGTCACGGTGGGGGTAGCGGGCGTAGATGCCGAAGTGCCAGTAGTAACCGTCCCAGCTGAGCGGGCGGTAGAAGTAGTGGGCGGCGCAGAAAGCCCGGTACTGCCAGTCGAGGAGTATGTAACTCAGGTCCATATTGCGACGGGTCCAATAGACTCCGTAGAGGTCGTCATAAGTATTGATACCCATCAGATAGTCAAGGTTTATCTCGTAGGCAGCCTCATACTGAGCGTCGTTGAGATTGAGCTCGTAAGCCATCTTGTCTGTCAGGAACAGAGCCTGCTCGCGTGCCTGACTGTAACTCATTGCGCTGGCTGAAACGACCATTGTCATCATTGCCATCAGGGTAAATATATACTTTTTCATAATCGTAAGGATTTAGTTGTTTACTTTATCTGGTGCAAAGAAACAAAGAAAAAGCAAGGTGACAAAGGGTTTTTCCCTAAAGAGGGGGAGGAAAATCCCTACAATGCCGTATCGTTATCCCCGAGGGGGCTGCGGCTGGCGCAGGGATGACTGGAGCAGGGCGGGAGAGGAGATGGGCTTTTTTCGGGTTGGTTATAATAAATGTCGGGTCTGTGCGTTATATATATAATAAGGTGAAAAAATATCCACAGATGAAGATACTAAGACTTATAGTGGCGCTGATGCTGCCTGTGGCTGCCCATGCCCAGTATGTCTGGCAGGACGGCGCCGAGGCAGGTCGTCTTGACCTCTCTCGCGATGCCTCCTGGCAGGTGGAGATACAGGGCGGCTATGCCAAGGGCAAGACTCCGCTATGGCTCAATGCCAACCGTTATGGTCTGAGCACGCTGGACCGCGGCAATGGCTATCTGCGTGCCAGCGTGGTGCGCCCGTTGCAGGCAGACTCTGCCCGCCGCTGGGGTGTGGGCTATGGCCTCGACCTCGTGGGTGGTGTCAATTATGGCACCAACCCCATCGTGCAGCAGGCTTACGCCGAGGTGCGCTGGCTGCATGGTGTGCTCACCGTGGGCAGCAAAGAGTATGGCATGGAACTCAAGAACAACCGGCTCAGCAGTGGTTCGCAGACGCTGGGCATCAATGCGCGTCCCGTTCCCCAGGTGAGAGTGGCTATTCCCGAGTATTGGACGCTGCCCTTCGGTGGTGGTTGGCTGCAGCTCAAGGGTCATATCGCCTATGGCATGATGACCGATGACAACTGGCAGCATGATTTTACCGGCTGTCAGCGCGACTATACCCATCAGCAGCATATCTTTACCGACAATGTATTATATCACAGCAAGGCGGGGTATCTGCGCATCGGCAAGGACGAAGACCTCTATCCCCTGTCATTGGAACTGGGACTCGAGATGGGTGCCCAGTTTGGTGGTACTGCCTATATGTCGCAAAAAGATGGTACGATACAGACCAAAAAAGGCAATACCGGGTTGCGCTCGTTCTGGAATGCCTTTATCCCTGGTGGTGGCGACGTGGGCGAGGGTGAATATGCCAATGTAGAGGGCAACCAGCTGGGCAGCTGGCTCATGCGTATCAACTACAACGCCGATACCTGGCGGCTGGGGCTTTACGCCGACCACTTCTTTGAAGACCATTCGGGTATGTTCATGCTCGACTACGACGGCTATGGCGAGGGCGACGAGTATATGGTGAAGAAGGACCGCCGTTTCTATATGTATGACCTCAAGGACATCATGCTCGGTGCTGAACTCAATCTCAAGTACTGCAGCTGGCTTCACAATGTGGTGGTAGAGTATCTCTATACCAAGTATCAGAGTGGCCCTCTCTATCACGACCATACCATGAACATTCCCGACCATATCGCCGGCAACGACGACTACTACAACCACGGCACCTATCCCGGTTGGCAGCACTGGGGTCAGGTAATGGGCAATCCGCTCTATCGCTCGCCCATCTACAATGACAACGGGCGCATCCATGTAGCCAACAATCGGTTTATGGCTTTCCACCTGGGCGTCGATGGCAATGTGACGCGGACGACAGGCTATCGTCTGCTCGCCACCTGGCAAGACGGACTGGGCACCTATGACCAGCCATACCTCAAGAAGCGCCACAACGTGAGTTTTCTCGTTGAGGTTGGTTGCCGGCTGAAGCACAACTGGCAGCTGCGTGGTGGCTACGCCATGGACTTCGGTTCGATACTGGGCCACAATGCTGGCGTGCAGTTTACGCTGAGCAAGGGCGGTCTGCTGGAAAAGAATACTAAGAAAAGAAGATGATGAGAAGACATATACTATCCATAATGATGGCAATGGCCCTGGCTATGGGTGTTGCCTCGTGTGAACTGGAGCGCGACCACAACGGCGACCTCGCCGGCTATTGGCACCTGGAACGAGTAGATACGTTGCAGACGGGCGGCGTGAAGGATATGAGAAGAGACCGTGTGTTCTGGGCAGTGCAGGGCAAGTTGCTCATGGTGCGTAATACAGTGGAACCCTACACCGGCTTCTTCTTCCGCTTTGACAACTCGGGTGATTATCTGATATTGTCCAATCCTCACAGCAATGGCGGACACCAGACCGATGGCGCCGAGGGTGACCAGCCGATAACCGATGTTAAGTATTTGGCTCCTTATGGCATCAATAGCCTGGAAGAACATTTCCATAAAGAACAGCTTACCAGTTCGCGGCTTACCCTTTCGACCGACAAGCTGCGGCTATACTTCAAAAAATTATAATGGCTACACTATAGGCGATACATCCACTAACGAAAGTATCGCCTATGTTGTCTATAGAGTAAGAAGACTTTATTCTGCTTTGCTGATTTTGTAGTTGATTAGCAAGTTGATAGATGTGTAAAGTATGATATCAACCAAAACTACGCCCGTGATGCCAATCAAGCCAAAAAGCCACAAATTGAGCGGGATGTAGAGCAAGGCCATTGCCAGTATTACCAACAGCGCCTGATGCATGGAGCATCCGGCACGCATTAACTTGTGATGGATGTGACTTTTGTCTGCTGTAAATAGGGGAGAATGGTGACGCAGACGGTGCAGGATAACTCTGATGACATCGAAAATAGGGATAACAAGCAGCGAATAGGCCAACAGCAGACGATGGGCATCGACGGGCATGGCATGGCCATTGACCATCACAAACTTGATGACCAGGAAACTGAGCAGGAATCCCAGGGTAAGGCTGCCGCTGTCGCCCATGAATATCTTGCGGTTCTTCTCGGCCTTGCCAAACAGGTTGAAGTACAGATAGGGAATGAGCACTCCAGCCATTCCGGCTATGATGATGCAGTAGGAGTTGAGACCTTGCTGGGCATAGCCATACAGGAGACCTAACAGCGCAATAAGCGAAAGGCTGGCAGCCAGTCCGTCGATACCATCTATCAGATTGATGGCGTTGCTGATAAACACGATGACAAAGACCGTAAGCAGGGTGCCGATAAAAGCAGGTATCTCGTAGATGCCGCAGAAACCATGTAGATTGTTGATGGTAAGACCGGCAAGGGGCATCAAGGTGGCGGCGACAATCTGGGCGACAAACTTGATGCGGGCGCTGAGGCCAAACAGGTCGTCGATGATGCCCACGACATAGATGATGAGTAGGCTGAAGAAGAAGATTATCGTCCACAGGTTGAGCGGTATGCGCTGCTCCAATGCTGGGTCGCTGTCCAAGGTGGATATAGCCACGAGGGCAGCTATCACCATGCTTGGAATGAAGGTAATGCCTCCAAGCCGGGGGATGAGGTTATGGTGCAACTTGCGGCCGTTGGGGATATCATAGAGCCCCTTGGCCTTGCAGAAATTAAGAGTAAGCGGTATGAACATGAAACCGCAGAGTATACTGATAATAAATGTACCTATGTCGAGTAATCTATCAATAGCCATTATAATGTAGTCTATATGTGTTGTTATTGATATAACTACAATTATACTGTTTTATTGCCTTTCCCCCTTTTCTTTTTCCACTCGTGATATAAAAGAGATGGCAATGTAGCCAAAATCATAGAGCAACGACGTATCTGCTTGCGTGGTTCGCAAAAGATGCGATATACGAATTCCAGATGATGGCGCAGCATCCACTTAGGTGCACGTCGGGCATTTATACCACTGAAGAAATTGAATGCAGCTCCTACGGCAATCAATACGCCGCGATTGAGGTGGGGCTTGAGAAGAGACATAAATATCTCCTGCTTGGGAGCGCCCAAGGCAATCCATACGATATCGGCGCCGTCGTTGTTGAGCATCGCACCAATAGAGGCATAGTCGAACTCTTCTACCTTGCAGAAAGGAAGTTCGTAAAATGTCATCTGCTTCACAGCTGGGTTCATCTTTATAAGATTCTGTTTCAGTGCGTCAAGTGTGCATTGATTGGTGCCAAGAAACGCCATGCGGTATTTCTTTTCGCTTATAATATCTTGGAAGATATCGCTTCCGCAATACTGTTCGTATTTTTTGCCGTAAATCAGGCGCAGATAGAGTGGCACATAACTGCTGTCACAAATGGAAAACATGCCATCATTGACTACCTTCTTATAGGCTTCATTGCGATTGACCGTATTGAGTATCACACCGTCGGCCACACAGATATAGTCAGCTCTTCCGCTGGCTATTTGGTGGGCAATAGCATTGTGGACTTCGGTCTTGTCAAATTCGTATCTTATGTTGAAGTATGTATTCATTTCATTATCTGTTCAGGATAACTGTAAGTATCTTGTAGCTGTTGGTATATCTTATTCATTGTAACCAGTTTGTTTTCCCATGATAGTTCCCTTTGCCTTTGCTTGCAGTTATCTGATTTTTGTTTTATCTCGTCTCTATTAATTATGATACGACGGAGGATGGCAGCGAAATCTGTGCTATTCTGTTGAGGGTTGGTCAATGGGACTTTCCATCCAATAGCTTCGTTGACTAATTGTCCTTGTCCACAGGTATCTATACACAGAATGGGAAGGCAATTGGTAATGGCTTCCAATACTACATGAGGAGTACCTTCTAAAACACTGGTAAAAAGGAACAAGTCCATTTGATTCATCATTTCTTGTACCTTCTTGTTAGCCAACTTGCCATACCATTTGATATTATTGCTAATGCCCATTTTATCTGCCATCTGTTGGTACATAGCGTTTTCAGTATCACTACCGTTTCCCACAATATGCAGGAATACGGGTAGGTCTTTGACTTTGGCTATGGTACGGATAGCGATGTCAAGTTTCTTTGTATCTAGAAAGCGACCAACCCACAGGATATCTAATTGGTCCTTGTTGAAATTATGGGCAGTATGTTGTTCTAATATGGTACATCCTGCCTCATTCATATAGACAGGTTTGATATGGTGCAACTTGACAAAACTGTTATAGGTGCCTTGTGTGGCTGCTATGACAATGTCTGCCCTATGGATAGCTTTGCACACTCTTGTAGAATAGCGTATCTGCAAGTGGTTAAGCATATTCTTGACAATGTATTTTGTCTTTTTAGATAAAGGCATTCCTGACAGATAACTTAATGGTACAATTTCCATACCTCCAACAGGCCCCCAGATATAATGGGTGTCATAAATGTTCCATAGATAGCCAGGCTCGCGAAAGCCAATCATGTTGAGTTGGTGTATGATATCTATCCGATGTTCGCTGCATATCTGTCGGGCTATGGTCAGCGTCTTCTTCTGCCATTTGCGATAATACCAATAGAAACGCCAGTCTCCCTGATTCCAGCACATGGAACGAATCTTGTCAGAGACGGGATTATAATAGAAATGGATATTGTCTTTCACATCCAATAGTGCGACAGCCTCTTCTATCTCTTTCTTCCATTCGCCCTCTGTGATGACATATAGGTTGTGCATCTTGGCCAGTTCTGTAATCCAGTGCCAAGCCATACCTTGTTCGCTACCCCAATTGGGAGCACAGGCGTATGCATTGATAAGTATATTCATTTATTGTGGTTGTTTGTGAGAAAACTTAGATGTAATTCCTTCTCTTGGAGATTGCGAAATCTGTCTCTAATCTTCTTGGCAGGTACGCCACCATGGATTTCACAGGGAGGAACGTCCTTAGTCACAACGGCACCTGCAGCAATGATGCTACCGGCTCCAATCTTCACGCCTGATAATATGATGGCTCCGGTTCCTATCCATACATCATCTTCGACGATTGTTGTTCCATTGTCTCCGCGCTTTCCGTTCCAAATGTATTGTCCGGGAATATTGTATGTGTGGTCTTCTTTACCCACGAAATTGACGCGGCTGGCTAACAGAATGTTGTTGCCGAAATGGACATTGCTCGCAATGTTGCAATAGTCTCCAAACTGGACATTGTTGCCGATGACAACATCCATATTGCGGGCAAATACACATCCGAGCATGACACGGACAAAGCCATGATACTTGATGCCTTTGAATCTGAAGTGGAAAAGATACCAAGTACGTAATATGTTGGCAAAATATCTAATTGTAAAGTAGGCCTTTCCCATGCCATTGGGCATATTGTTATAATTGACTTTCATTATAGTATCAAGTTAGGGTACTCAAACAAGTATTATATATTCTTTGTGCGGCCTTGTCAGGAGAATATTGGCCTTCTATCTCTTTAGAAGTTCTTCCCATATTCTCCAAATCAGCGTGATGGAATTTGTCCAATGCTTCCAAAATGGATTCTTGGTTGTATGGATCAAAACTATAGCCGTTTTCGCCGTCTTTGACCAATTCGCAGGTCCCGCCATTGTAGATAGAGCAGCCGATAGGTTTGCCACATGCCATGGCTTCAGGAACTACCAGACACCAGTTGTCTTCCAGTGTGGGCATAAAGAATACATCGCAAATCGCATAGTATTTATGTAGTTGGTCATATCCTATACCACCTAAGATGTGAACGCTCTGTATGTGCCCGTATTCTTTCTGCAGTGTATCATACAAATGTCCTTTGCCTATCACCAAGAGAGTGTCGTGGGGATAGGCGGCGATATGGTTTTGCCATGCTTGCAGGAGTTGTAGTATTCCCTTGCGTTCTACCAATTGACCAACAAACAAATAGATCAATCCGCTATCTGAGTGTAGTTTACCTTTTAGTTCGGCTCTTTCCTCTGCATTGAATTCTGCTACTTCTTTGGCCAGTTCGTAGCTGTCGGCACACATGCAACCCTTAGTGATGGGCTGGTGTTTGACCCCAATTTTGCTCTTCAGATATTCTTCTGTCAACCTGCCGTTTACCAAAAAAGCATGTGCCAGACGGGCAATGGCTTTCCGGTATAAGGTCAGAGGCCATGGAGTATTACGTTCTATATAGGAAGTGCGCTCGTAAAAGATGCAGAGCTTCTTGCGATGCAAGTATGAGTATAGAACAGCCATGGGAGCCCAACTGCCAAAGCCTTCGACAATAACCACATCTGGATTCTGTTTCTTGATAGCACTGTAAAGTCCTGGTTGCCATTTTAATACAAGGCTGGTATTGGCAAAAGTCGTTTTGTCATTGCCTATAGAGAAGCGCTTTTCACCAGTCAGGATGGTCAAGTTGTCCTTCAGGTGTTTTTTCAGTTTCTCTCTTACCAACTCGGAAGTTTCTTCTTTTAGGCAAATCAGGTGAAATTTTCCTTCAGTATATTGGTTCAGATAGTTGTATACCGGCACTCGATAGTTTCCGAACCATGGCGTTACCCATAATATTTTGGGCGATTTGACTGTTTCTTTCATATCTTTACAAAATAGAGGATGGGAGTAGTTATTATAATATCTGACAGATTAGCATACTTGAATGTACCATTACTGAAGTAATAGCAGAAGTATGGAAACATCAAAATAGATACCAATAGTTCTATAATATATATATACCTAAACTGGACGTATCTCAGAAAGAGCAGCAGCAATACCGACTGGAATGTGTAGATAAAGAATTGGTATCGCATGCACAGGTAATAGGCTTCCGTAAAATTGCAGACAAGCACAAACATTATGATGACAAAGGTGATGTTGGTAGTTGCCATGTTACCTTGGTGGCATATATCATCCAATTCCTTGCTTTTATAATACCTATAATATATATAGGCAATCATGACAAGCAATAGGGTGCAGAGTATAAACGATTGTGCATTAAGGCCCACCTCTACTTGCCAACTGTCAGCACTCGTCAATTGTGAAGTGTCTTCCAGTCGTGCGAAGATATAGCCTATGAACATGACCTTTGACAACAATCCTGACATGGAAAGAAAGGCAAAGGAAAGAATAATGATGGACAGACTCAACAACAGGAGTCTTTTTGGAGTCATTGGCTTGCGTATGAAGGGGATGATGCCCAAACCGATAATAGGGATAGACGCGGTGTGGACTCCTAAGGATATGATGGCCAGAAGCCAATTGTATTTCTGGTTGTAATACAGCTGTATCAAAAATAATAATGCGAACGATTGCGATATGCTCTGTCGCAGCATGTTGCCGTTCATGGCAAATGTCTGGAAGAAAAATGCTGTAAAGACGAGCACTGTAATAACATGATATTTGGAACAGTCGGTCTTTTTGGCTATCAGGATGACAGCCTCATAAATAGCCATATAGCTCGCAGTGGTAAAAAATGTCACATAGATAGGCCAATTGGCATCGGTGAGTCGACAGATAACCCAAGAGAATGTATAGTAAACGGGCTCCTTGGCATACAAGAGCAAGTACTGTAACAGAGAACTGTTGAGTGCATCACGGTAGTATTCATTGTATGCCAGAAAATCACCGTAGAGTTCTTTTGTCGTATTGACAAATCCAAGGTAAAGAGACAGCAGTAATGCCAACCCCCTGAGTGCAGTCCAAGAGGTCCTATCGATATTTCTCAGTGCCACCCATATCCATGAGGCAATGCCTGCTATGGGGTTGAGAAGGAATATGAGAGATAGTAATGGCATACTTTATTTGTCTTTTGTTTGTTTACATATTTGTTGATAATAATGCTCCATCATAGGGAGAATGTGATTGGCCGAAAACCTTACGTCAATTGTTTTATGTGCCATGGTTCGCATTTTCTCGACCTCGTCATCCGTCATCTGTAGTGCTTTTAGAAGCATATCCTTGATGTTGTTGATGTCTTTTGGTTGTAAGAGCCAACCATCCTTTCCGTCGGTTATCATTTCTGACATACCTCCGGACTTGCTGCCAATCACGACATTTCCTGCAGCCATGGCTTCCAAGCATACAAAAGGGAGATTTTCCCAATGAGACGGGAAACACGATATTTTGGAAGACCGATACAGGTTATCCAGTTCTGCTCGGGGAAGATTGCCGGTAAATCTGCACCATGTATAGTTGTTATCTTCAGTTTCGGCTTTGAGTTGCAGCGCATAACTACCCATTTTCCCTGCAATGGTAAGCGTGATGGGATAACCCTCTTCTCTCAGTATAGCACAGGCCTTGACAAGGTCTCCCACTCCTTTTTCCTCCATTACGGTTCCTACATATAAGATGGAGTTCTGCAAATAGCTGTTGTGTGCCTTGCTTTTATTCCATTGGCTGGTATCAAGAGGATTATATATTACTTTCCAATCTCCTTTGACTTGTGGGAAATACAGATTGTACCATGCCTGTAGGCTGTATGAACATGAATTGAAATGGGCAAAATGTGTAAGAGTTTCGATCTCTTTCTTGGCACTCCACTCGAGATAAAATTTGCTGATGGGATAGCGTTTTACTCCAAGGTTGGTGCGGTCAAATATGGAGGGGGTATGCATGCGGACCACCACAGGGACGTCTTGGCGCCATAGATAATACCCCTCGGCCCCGAAGTCAGCGACCTCAATGATGTCTATATTTTCCAGATTCTTGATAGTTTCCAGTATTCGTTTGCGATAGGAGAAGAAACGATAGATTATCCGCAACTTCTTGATGGAGGTAAACCATGAAGTCTCAACCGATGGGATAATGAAGTCTCCGCCTTTTAGTCTAATGATACGGATCCCGTTTTCCATCTTGTCGCTTGTAGTGCGTGTGTCGTCAGATGCACAGATGACGGTAATCTGATGGCCGCGTGCAACCATAGCCGATGCCATATCCTTGACATAGGATGCAATGCCGCCACCTCTTTGGGTAGGTACAAACTCTCTGGATATATATACGATATGCATTATTTCTTATGGATGAATGATTTGAGATAGTTACGCTCTGACGGCGACAATAGTAGGAGGGCAGTAGCGAGGCAACTGAGTATGCTTGTGGCTGAAGTCAGCACAAATCGCATAAAGCCATCCAGGTCGGTATAAGTACGCATAATCCAGCATACTGTCATAGATGTGACAAGCAATATTAGTGGCGGGCATACCGAGTGGCGTATGTAATGTGCAATATTCAGGTCGATTTGCTTATGGATGTCAATAAGACAATAGCCACAAAACGCCAAATCGGTCGCAATGATGGCGAATATGGCCAATAATGGATTGGCAGAGTAGGAAAGGGCAATGTAGCCAATGGGCAGTGCCGCAAGGGTGATGAACCTTCCATATATCTGGATGTTTTTGATGCGTCCCGTAGCATTGGCCGCAGTAGAGAGAGGTTGGAAAAAGATGTTGATGAGCGAGTCGACAACCAACAGACGGGTGAAGACAACTGTATAATCGGGTACTTGTCCCAACCAGATGTGCAGAATGTATTCGGTTTCCCATATGATAGGCACAGCCATGGTGCACGCCAGAAAAAAGGAGAACTTTGAAACCTTCTCTATGATACTGGTCATATAATTGATGTCTTTCTCAGCATACGATTTTATAATCTGAGGGGCTGCCGCTGTTATTAGACTTGAGGAGAAACGATCAATGGTGGCACTTACTTGTAGGGCTATGGCGCGTGCGGCATTGATAGCCGGTCCGAAGAAAATATTGAGGACGATGTTCATGCCTTGATTGCTTACCGACCATGCCAGACATCCAAACATGGTATATCCGATAAAGCGTAACATTTCTTTGACAAGGTTAGATTGCCATATCCAACTGATGCGGCACTCTTGGAAAGATATGCGATCGTAGAGTATGTAGGACATCAGCGTGAGTATGGAAACTGTAGCGGAAAGTGCGCTGAAAAGAATAAGTTTGTCACAGTTCCCGATAGCCAGGAGAAAGGCTATGACCAGTCGGGCAAAGGATTCAAACAGGCCGATATAGGCATACATCTTCATCCGTTCGTTGGCAATGATTGCAGCCAAAAAGGGAACTTGGAGGATGGAACAGACTACAGATACTACAGCAAAGTGGTAGGCCCATACTGCTGCATCCAGTCTCGATGCAGGGATAGACAGCTGAGTGTAGACCATCCATAGACCGACAGTTTCGGCAAGTACAAAGATTGCGACAGAGAAAATCACCATCAAACTGAAACTCTGCCTGAAGTATAGTCTGGTTTTGGGCGTGTTGTGTTCGCCCAGTCCTATGCTGAGATAGCGTTGGGCTGCGTTAGACAGGCTACTGGAGAAGAATGCCAATAACGAGACGATGCCCGCCACTACGTTGTTGATGCCGAAGTCGATTACGCCCAGTTGCTGCAATACTACCCTTGATGTATAGAGCGTTACCAGCATGACTACTATCATGCGGATATATATGGCGCCAGTATTGTTGGCTATCCGTTTGCTCTTTTCGGAAGTCTGCGTCAATGACATAAGCGATAAACTGATAGTTTTGGGAAATAATGTCTTAGAAGCCCTTGATGAACAGTTGTTTCAGTTCGCCGCGGCACACATACAGTGTAGTAATCACCCATGAGAGTATAACCATGAGTAAGATGAAGACCATGCGCTTGGGGGCTGATGGCTTCAGGGGTACGGAGGCTCCTTTGATTACTGTAAAGACAGGTGTCTTTTCCTGAACTTTGGCTATGGCTTGCTCCATTTGGGTGTTGAGCGTGCTGTAGGTGTTATATTTCAGCTGCATGTCGTTTTCCAAATCGGTTTGCTTGGCTTTATAGCTTTCCAGTACCACTTCAGAGTTGGCGTCGGCGTAGCTGCCGTAGAGCTGTCGTGCCTTCTCGTATTTTGCTTTGGCTTCGGCGGTCAGTTTTCGGTAGTAGTCCAAATCTACTTGAGCTTTGCTTGTGCGATAGTTAGTGATGCTTTGTTGCAGTTCGTCTTTGGCTGCATTGGCAATAGTGGCCGTAATGAGCGGATCCTGATCCTGTACAGTTATTGTGATGATGCCCGACTTGGCGTCTATTTTGCAGTTGATGTTTCCGCGGATTGTGGTCAGCACATTGGCTTCATCCTCGGTCAGGACAAAGAGATTGATGGTATTATCCTGCTTCTTGGCAGTCTGCTTCTTGGCAAACATCTTTTTGATGGCACTGATTAGCTTGCCTGGGAACCCCCATGGACTTTCTTTCTGGTGATGCAGCAGATAGTCATAGTAGGTGGTGGTCAGTTTCCCATCTTTTGTGGTTACCTTGTGGTCTACAAGGTGGGCCGCAAAGTCATTGGAACCCATCAACTGAGGGTATAGGTCGGGATAGATGGCATCGCCAGTTGAGGCGTTGCCGATATTGAATCCGAATGAAGATGCTATAGACGACAGACCGCTTTTTCCGGTAATGTCACTTATCTCTGGTGCCAGCAGAATCTCCGTAGTGTAGGTCCGGGGCACCAAGAAAATGTATATGGCTGATATGATGGCTGTTATGATGCCAATACTTGCAAATCGCTTCTTGTTGCTTATTATGCGCTTTGCGATTAGAACTATGTTGACGGTTTGTTCTTCTTTCATCGTTGTTGTTTCTTTTGTCTTACTTCAACAGATTGGCGAGCGAGGCTATCATGGTGGCGAGCGAGGCTACCGATGTGCCTATTCCGAGCCACTGGCCTACGGCCGAGGCATTGCGCTTGGGCTTGCTGGGCACCACGATTTCGCATCCGGGGCGTACCTTGGCGTTGTGGGCCACACGACCTACGGTGCCGTTCATATATATAATAATGGTACGGCTCTTCTTGGCGCGCTGGCCGAATCCGCCCGCCTGGTCGATGTAGTATGAGTAGCGGCGCCCCTTCTCGTAGGCCACGGTGTTGGGGAACATCACGTCGCCGCTTATCTTCACCGTTCCGTTGTATTGGGGGATGATGATCTGGTCGCCCTCGCGCAGCACCAGGTCGGCATCGCTTCCGGGGTTGGCCAGCGCTTCAGCCAGTTCGATACCCACGGGATAGGTGTCTGAGAGCTGCAGCAGCGCCACATTGATGGAGTCGCTGTTGGCGCCCTGTCCTGCCAGCAGACGGGTCACGGCCTGCATCTTGATGCGCTCCGATTCGGTGGTGCGGCGCATCAGCCGCGCACCGTTGATATAGGCCAGGTCGGTCACTCCGCCCGCCTTGCGCAGCACGTCGCTCAGTCGCTCGTTCTTGTGCGACAGGGTGTAGGTGCCGGCAAACATCACCTCGCCTTCGATGGTCACGTTCTGTGGAGTGGCGTAGCCAGGACTGCGGCGTACATAGATTTCGTCGTAGGGCATGAGGTGGAAGCCGGCCTGTCCGTCGATGACGAACCCGTCGCGCAGTGCCAGACTGTAGGTGCGGGCGATGATGCTGTCGGTCTGGGTGGCTTTGGGGTCGCGTATGCGGCGTGCCACGTCTACCTTGACCGTCGAGGCCTGGTCGTTGAGTCCGCCCGCCTGGAGTATCAGGTCTTCGATGGTCATGTTGGCGGCATAGCGGTAGATGCCTGGATAGTGTACCTCGCCGTGCAGGGTGAGGGTCTGTTCCTGCATCAGCTCCTGGCGTGTGGGCACAAAGAGTATGTCGTTCTTCTGCAGGGCTATGTCGGCTACGCGTCCTTCCATGATGCCGTCTATGTCAACGGGGATGACCTCGAGACTGCGGTCGGCGCGCATGCGGTGCATCACGGCATGGGCGGTGAAGGCTTGTTCGGTCACTCCCTCGGCATGCTCGAGCAGCGAGCGCACGCTGGTAATCTCGCCGCCCACCTGGTATTTGCCGGGACGGAATACGGCTCCCTTGACCTCGACCATGTTTTCATAGCGGTTCAGGATAGAGTCGACGGTGATAGAGTCGCCATCGGCGATGTGGAAGGAGTTCATGTCAAACTCGCCCACGTTGTAGACCGAGTATTCGCGGCCGGTCTTGCGTATCAGGCGCACCGAGCGGGTATAGGCGTCGCCGGTAAACGATCCGGCATATTTGAGCAGGGTGCCCACGCTCTCGCTCTTCTTCATCTCATAGTACATGGGGCGCTTCACCTTGCCGGTGATGTTGACCAGACAGTCGTAGGGCCCCACCACGATGACGTCGTTGTCGGTGAGGTGGATGTTGCTGGCCTTGCCGTTGAGTATGTAGTCATAGACATCGACATGGGCGATGAGGCGGTTGGCACGGAATATCTTGATGTCGCGCAGCGTACCTATGTCGTTGGGGCCGCCCGCCATGTAGAGTGCATTGAACACGGTGGAGAAGGCCGACAGGGTGTAGGTGCCCGGCATGCGCACCTCGCCCATCACGTTGACCATGATGGTCTTGGTCTGTCCCACGGTGAGACGCACCTTCGAGCTCTGGTAGCGGCTGCCCAGCGTCTGGCGCAGTCGGGCATTGGCTTGTGTCACGGTGAGACCGCTTACCTGTACGGGGCCGAAACCTTCGATGGTCACATCGCCGTCGGGCGATACGGTGTATTGGTTGCTCTTCTGCGAGGCACCATAGATGTCTATGATAACGGCGTCGCCCGGCCCCAGACGGTAGTCGCCGGGGGTGGCGATGTTCATATTGGGCTCGAAGGTGAGCTTCTTGTTGTTGAAGATGTCGCGGCCGAACACTTTCTTCGTCTTCCGCTCGGCCATCAGCTGCCGGTAGAGGGCTATGGTGTCTGTGGGCAGTATGGCCGACAGTTCGCGCTGGAACTCAGCCGTCTGCTCGTCGTCTTCTATCTCTGTGCGCAGATTGTTTTCCTGCTGTATCAGCGTGCTGGTCTGGCTCTTGGCCTGGGCAGCCTTCTTCTTCTCGCCGTTGGCTGTGCGCATACGGCTGTTTGCCTTCTCCACTGCCTGGTCGGCTACTACGCCCATACCTTTATTCTGTATCTGGCGTTCATACTTGTCTCTCACGCGGCGTATCTGCGTGATGTTCACGCCACGCTGCATCAGCTTGGTCACTATCTGTGCCTGCGATGTGCCGGCATTGTGCTCTTTTACCACAAACTGCATTATCTGGTCGTCGGTCATTGACGACTGTGCCGATGTGGTGGCCGCAAAGGCCATGAGTGCGATGAGTAATATAACGTATCTTTTCATATTTCTTTTAGAATTTCCTCCCTGTCACAATGCTCAGGGCTGTCTTGATGATAATCTTGGTGTCGAGCCAGAGCGAGCGGTGCTCCAGATAGCTTATGTCCATGTCCAGCCGGCGTAGCATCTTCTCCATCGTGTCGGTGTAACCGTTGTAGAGCGTAGCTTCCGACGTGAGTCCTGGCTGCATCAGGTAAATGAGGCTGTAACGCGCATCCTGCTTCATAATCTTGTCTATGTAGTATTTGCGCTCGGGGCGTGGCCCTACCAGCGACATGTCGCCTCTGAGCACATTCCACAACTGTGGCAGCTCGTCGAGATGATGGCCGCGCAGAAACCGCTCAAGTCTTGTCGATGTCAGCTCGTCGCCTTGGGCAATAAGCTGCGGCCCTTCGTTCTCGGCTTCGCTGCTTAGTGTGCGAAACTTGAATATCACAAAGGGCTTGCCGCCTTTTCCTATGCGCACCTGGCGAAAGAAGATGGGGCCATTCTGTTGTAGTCTTATCGACAGCGCCACTGCCAGCATTACGGGCGAGAGAACCACCATGCCCACCATGGCGAACAGGATGTCGGCTGTCCGCTTGATGGCGAGTTCCATTTTGCCCATTCCGTCTGTAGCCTGTTGTTGAGTCATTTGTTGGTTGTCCTACATTATATAATATAATAACTCGTTTTTTGCCGATTTGTTGCATGATAGCCCAATTATTTTTTTGCCATCTTTCATGGCGGTTGCGGTTGCCACCACGTCGTTGTGTATATCTTGTTAGGGTATAGGCGGTTATAAAAAAGGAAATGGAGGCTGCCTGTGCCTCCATTTCCATTGACCTTTTATCTTACTATGACCTTTTTGACACTACCATCGCTCATGCGGATGATGTATTGTCTTTCATGGCCAGCATGGGAGTTGTCATTATAGTCGCCTTTATAGATATAAGGAGTGTGCCTTGATGCTTCAAGCCAGACGTTTGTCCGAAACGTTTGTTTACGACATCATTCCTCTTATGACAGCCTCTGCCATTACCCTATCGACGAGCGCATAGTAGCGCATTTTGGGCGTGAATGTGGATTTTTTCCGCTTTTTTCTTGTTGGTTTCGCAAATATCCCTTATCTTTGCAGCCCATATATCATTGGGGTTGACTGGATTTGACGGCGGCTAAGATGGTATGTAAGCACGCGGAGACTCGTTGGCTATCTCCTTAATCAGAGTCATCGACAAATTAATTGGCGAAAACAATTACGCTCTCGCTGCCTAATCGAAGCATAGTAGATTACTGGCTTTATCCCGCCACCAGGTGACGGGACGAGACATCGCTCAAGGGCTCTTTTTCCGAAACTCCTTGGTCAAGCGGTGCAGTACAGTCGGAAATAGTCTCTCGAAAGCCTCGCATCGGAGATGAAATCTTAGAGGATAAGGCATTGGTTGGTGGTCCGGGTCTTGCCAATGCACGAAAACCGAAGGCCGGAATAAGCGTGTAGAAAGCATATGGTTTTACTGTGCGGACGAGGGTTCGAATCCCTCCAGCTCCACTCCATCAATAGCATTACGTTGGCAGGATTGTGTGCCGGGGTAATGCTTTTTTTATGCTTGGGAGTAAAAAAGTGGGCGACAATGGCTACTCGCAGCGTTTTTTTGCTTATTTTTGCAATGTTATCTTAATCCTTAACATTAAAACCTATTACTGCTATGTCTCCAGAAATGCCAAAAGAGGTGAATACCGATGAGAGAGTGACGCCACAGACTGACCCTGTAGCTCAGCCAGACGATGCCCAGAAGACCATAACCATAGATATCGTGCGCCACAAGCGCCTCTTCGAACTCCTTGAGAGCCCGAGGTCGCTGTGGAAGGTGATAGCCTCGCTCTTTGTGATAGTCATCGTGCTGTTTGTAGGTCTGGCCTTTGTGGTGCTGGTGGTCAAGAGTTTCTATCCCTACAATGTCATCAAGACCAATACCTATGGCGCCACCATCATGCAGACCGAAGACAAGGAGGTGATATACTGGCTGTTCAATACGGCAGAACTGTGGGCCAACTCGGGCATCGAGGTCAAGAAGAACGAGCGTATATCCATCCGGGCATCGGGTGCAGCCAATACCGCCATACACTATCTGGTCGACGCAGCCAACGAGGACCGCCAGCCTGGCTTCGGATGGGTGGGCACCGAGGGCTTTGAACGCAAGGGAGGCCACAATGACTTCAGAGACAAGTACAAGCTGGCGCCCGACGAGCCTTTCGGCGTGCTGCTGATGCAGGTCATCCCCTACGAGCACAGCAAGAAGGATATAGGCTGGTACAAGAATCCCGACAATGATGTCTATCTCGATGGTCTGGAGCGTGGCAGCCTGCACACCACCATCTCTGTCATCTCCAAGGAGCGTGTCGACTATGTGGTGCCCTGCGATGGTGTGCTTCACTTTGCAGTCAACGATGTGGTGATGACCGACACGGTCATCCGAAGCATGTATCTTGCCAGCATGAAGACGCTGAGAGACTCGCTTGCCACCCCCGACGCCTCTCTCGACCGGGTCATCGCGGCGGTAGAGCAGCACGGACTGGACGCCACGATAAAGGAGACCCACACCATAGCCCTGCCGCTCAAGCTCAAGGACGGCACCGTGGCCGATGCGGCTGTCCTCAAGGCCCGGTCGTATGGTATGGGATATTATTACAATGGTAGGGAGGTCGACAAGACCAATTATCCCGTCAACAACGAACTCTATTATTATAAGGAGAAGAAGTTCCGCGACCCCTGGTTTGCCGACAATGTGGGTTCGTTTCTTGTAGTCATCGAACGTAATACGCAGCAAAAATGAATGTCAAATCGCTTATTGAGACCATCACGAGTGCCATCACCACCACGGGCTTGGCGCGATACGTGATCAATGACAGGTCGTTTCTTGCCGAGTTGCTGTCAGACAAGCGCCCCACGCCGTCGGGCCCGCAGACCGATGCCGAGGTGTTGGGCATCAAGCCATTTATAGACTATCGCCCCACCGACCGGCTGCCGGTGACCATGCTCGTGGTGCGCATGGTGTGGAAGACGCTCATGCTCCTGCCGTGGCTCTGCTATAGAGGCGCAGCCGTGGCGGCAGCCCTCATGTCTGGGGCGAGGGTGAAGCGGCTCGCCGACTGCCCGTCCAAGGTGAGGTCGGCACGCGTCAACTTTGTCATCTTCTTTGTCTCGCTGGTCTTCGCCATCGTCTTGCTGCTGGTCATCCTCTCGTTCTTCATCCGGGGCGTGCTCTTCTTCGACCCCTCGCAGCGTATCAATGAGCAAGGAGCCATCACCATGGCCCAACCCTGTGGCAGCGAGCGCAATGTGTTTCTCTACAACACCGGGCAGTGCTGGGCCAACACCGGCATACAGGTGGTGCGGGGCGACAGGGTCGAGGTCACGGCGTCGGGTGCCTACTATGGCCGCGTGGCCGACCTCTACCATTGTGCCAAGGACAACTGTGTGCTGCCTTTCGACATGGTGATGCCCGGACTGTCCTATGATGTCGCCGGCAAGGACAAGCAGGACATGCGCTCAGCCCAACTCACGCGGCTGTGCATGTACAAGGGTGAGACCCGGCGGCTGCTGGGCATGGAGTGGACGGCGGTCGAGCCAGTCTTTGGCTCGCTGCTCTACCAGATACGTGCCTCCAACGAACCGCTGCTCTACGACAGCGACCGCGATGCCGACCACCGTCGCATGATACAGGGCAACCACGACCGTGGCCGTGTCTTCAGCTTTGAGGCCCGCCACTCGGGCGACCTCTATGTCTCGGTCAACGACATCTATCTGAACCGCCGCGTGCTGGACATCATGGACTCCTGCCGTAACACGGCTGTGGTCACCTCGCTGCTCGAGCGCTACGGCCCCGCCATGACCAATGGGCAGAAGATAGCCATGCTGCGTGCCGGACTGGGCAGGAAGTATCTGCCCGAGATGTGGTTTGCCGACAATCTGGGCGAGATATTGTTCAATATCACCGTCCACCGCAATGTCATCCGTGAAGCCAATACGGCAGAGTCGTTCTTCGCCCACGTCTACCGCCACATCGACCGCTTCTTCGACCAGCGTCCGGGCGCCATCCTGCTTCAGGTGGCTGTGGCGCTGGCGGTCATAGTCCTGCTGTTGTGGGCCGACAATAGGTTCATGCACCGCAGCACCAAAGAATAAACAAGAGTAACGACAATAAAAACAATAGTAATCATGCAAGAAAATGAAACAGACCCTGAGGTGCAGCCTGTAGCAGAGCCAGTGGCAGCCAAGGCTGTAGCACTCGTAGAAGAGAATTCCGGCAATGGTGCAGAGACGACGCTCGTAATTATCGCCAACATCGTATTGGTATGTGGCATCATCGCCTCGATTATCTGCTTATTCAACATTGTCTGGGTACAAAATCCCGAGTACCAATACATCGACGACAAAATATTCAGTCCCAGCGGATTTGTGACCACGGTCATGGTGCTGGCCTCCTCGTTGATTAGCTGTAGCTTTATGCGGGTTCTGGCCAATATCTCGGTCACCTTGAAGGCTATGAACAAGAAGATGAAGTAGTCTGCTTCTCCGATTGCCGGCAATCCCCATCTGTCCTGTAACGGGATGGATGGGGATTGTGGTTATGTGGCTGCCGCTGACCGCGTCATCGCGCCCGTTGTCAGGGCTGCGCTGCACGGAGGTTGTGCTGTGGTCGCCAACGGTCAGCAAGGCATTGGTTGTGAGTGTGTTCGGCGGTGTGGTGACCATCATTGCTGGCGCGTATCGGACGGCGCGGATGTACGTATCAGACGGTACGGATGCGAGTTTCGGACGATACGAAAGCTCGTATCGTCCGAAACGCGTCGCCCGAGGTGGTCAGCAGCTGCGTGGAGGTACCCTCCAGTTTTGCCGGGACGCCCTCCTGCTTTGCCAAGGTACCCTCCAGCTTCGCCAAGGTATCCTCCAGCTTCGCCGGGATGTGCTCCAGGCGGGGTGGGGTGCTTCCGCGTCTTGCGGGGACGATAGCGGTGGGACGGAGTCGGGGCTTGGATGTAAACGGGATGTGCTCGGCTGTGCGCGGGATGTGCTTGGCTGTGCGTGAGATGGGCTCGGCTGCGTGCGGGATGTGCTCGGCAATGCGTGAGATGATGTTGGTAGTGCGTGGGATGGGCTCGGCTGCGTGCTTGGCTGATTGGGGGAAACAAAAAAAGCAGTTCCGAAGAACTGCTTCTTATGGGTGGCAGATGGGACTCGAACCCACGACATTCAGAACCACAATCTGACGCTCTAACCAACTGAACTACAGCCACCATTTAGAGCTTAATCTCATTAAGCGAGTGCAAAGGTAATGGAAATATTTGTTTCCTGCAAATTTTTTGCCCATTATTTTCGCGCCGCCTTGTATTTTCTGCTTCCACGGGGGCTGCGCAGCCTGGAGGCTGTGCCTTCTCTTGCGCCCGTCGGCGTGGACGGCTACAATAAAGCCCGCTCTGCGTCGGGCAGAACGGGCTCATATTGCGTACCTTTGGTAACTCTTACTTGTTGTTCTCGGCTGCGGGGGCTGCGGGAGCCTGCTGGGCATTGCCCTTGGTAGGCTGGGTTGCGCCGAAGCCAGGCATGTTGGTAGGATTGGTAGTCTCTGTCTGGGTAGCTGCCTTCTCCATTACGCTTTCCTCGGTGATGGCCTTGGGAGCGGTGTGGGCGCAGATTACGCTGATGACAACCATAACGGCGGCCAGGCCCCATGTGATTTTCTCTACCAGGTCGGTAGTCTTGCGAACACCCATGAATTGGTTGGAAGAAGAGAACTGTGAAGAGAGACCTCCTCCCTTAGACTCCTGGATGAGCACGATGCCAATCATCAGGATAGATACCAGTACGATAAGTACTACGAATAATGTGTAAATCATCTTGTTGTTTATTTTTTTTGTTATTATTTGCTCTATATCTTATGGCTTTTTGGCCTTGCTGTTCAGTATCAGCTTCTCCAAGAACCGTATTTGGTCTGCAAAGTAAGCATTTTTTTTTGGAAAAATCAAATTTAAGCGCGTAATTATTTCCAAAGCCTTCTCAAAACGGCCTTGTTGGATGTAAATTCGTGCCAAAGTCTCGGTGCAGTAGCTTCCGTCCACCATATTTTCGCTGTCTTTTGTGTCATTGCTTTCGGGCACATACTCAGGTTCTTCCTTGAGTTCTATCTTGCCCTTGTCGTTGTTGATGAAGTCGTCTATGAGCGACTGTCCTTTCATCAGCGGAGTCTCGGGGCTCTCTTCGTCTTCGCTCTCGGTGTCGAGCAGGAAGCTCACGTAGTCTATCGCTGCGTCGGCAGCCGTTGGCTTGCGTTTCTTCTTCTTCGGCTCTTCCTCATCGGTGGCGGGGATGGTGTCCAGAAAGTTGTCAATGAGCGAGATGGTGCGGTCGGCGCCTGGGGCGTTCTTTGCCTGGCTGTTGTCGGTGGTGGCGCTTTTGATCTTGTAGTGTGCTGCCTCTATCAGCCTGAATATCATCTTGCGGTCGGTGATGTATATGGCTGCCTTGCGCAGTTCTTCATCAAACGAGGGGTCGTGCAGGATGTAGAGGTTTTGCAGCATCAGCAGACGTGCGGTCTGGAAGTAGGGATAGAGCGCAATGAGGCTTCGGAGGTCGTACAGGGTCTCCTTGTCCATAGTCTGCGGATGCTTGATGAGTTGCTCTAAGTCCAGTTGCATATCTGTGGTGGTTGGGGTGGTTTACCAGTTGGCCACGGTGGCGTTGAATATCTGTTCTACGAGGTCCTTGGTCATCTGGGTGACCAGTTCTTCCTGTACCGAGTTCAGGTTCTGGGTCGACTCGTATGTCTGCGAGGCTGAGAACTGACGTTCAAAGTCTTCCTTGTGGTTCACGTTGTTGGTAAACCTTACGCTGACGGTCATGGTGAGCTCTACCTGTGCCGAGTAACCTTCGCTCGACACCGACTTGTTGCGTTGCGTGTATTGTATGATTTCTCCCTCTATCTTGAGATCGCCGTTGCGCTTGACCTGTACCAGACGGGTATGGTTGGCAAATTCGTCTTTGAGGGCGTTGTTGAACAGAGGACCCATGGGTCCCCATACATAACTGCTGCGTATGGGGAAATCGTTGATTTGTATGGTCTTGGTCTTGGTGTAGTCTATGCTGGCACCGTTGAACTTGTAGCCTTTGAAGGCGCACGCGGTGATGGTGGTCAGCACGAATGCCATCAGTGCGAGGTGTATGTATATGAGTTTTTTCTTCATTGTCGTCGTTTAGTCGAGTCCGTATTGTTTGAGTCTGCGGTAGAGTGTACGGTCTGAGATGCCCAGGGCTATGGCAGCTTCGCGTCGTCGGCCGTTGGCCTTTTCCAGCGCTTCCATTATTTCCTTTTTGTCGTGCTCTTCGCGCGTCATGGGCTCTGCGGGTTCGTTTTTTATCTCTTCTGCCACCGCGTCTTCTGCCTGTACTGTCGCCATCTGTCCGTTGGCGATGTGTGGGAGCGAGTGGCCGTATTGCTGGGCGGTCATCGTGCCGTGCTCTCCCAGTTGCTTCTTGAGCGCGTCTATCTCCTTCTTCAGCTCGGTCACATTGCCGCGCAGCTCGTATAATACCTTATATAATAGTTCGCGCTCGCTCTCGTAGGAGTGCTTGCCTGTATTGTCGATAGTGGCCAGCTCGGTGCTCTCGGGGTCTTGCGGGATAAACTGCGACAGTGTCTCGGCGTCTATCTCGCGCTTCTCGCTGAGCACAGAGATTTGCTCGGTGATGTTCTTGAGCTGTCTCACGTTGCCGGGCCACTTGTATTGCATCAGCAGGAGCTTGGCCTTGTCGGTGAGCGTTATCTTGGGCAGCTTGTACTTCTCTGCCGTCTGCAGGGCGAAGAGGCGGAAGAGCAGGGGGATGTCCTGGCCGCGCTCGCGCAGTGGCGGCATCTGGATGGGGATGGTGTTGAGGCGATAGTAGAGGTCTTCGCGGAACTTGCCTTCGCTGATGGCCTTGCGCATGTTGACATTGGTGGCGGCCACGATGCGCACGTTGGTCTTCATGATTTTCTGACCGCCCACGCGGATATATTCGCCCGTCTCGAGCACACGCAGCAATCGTGCCTGGGTGGCTATGGGCAGCTCGCCCACCTCGTCCAGGAAGATGGTGCCGCCGTCGGCGGTGCCGAAATAGCCTTCGCTCTCGCCTATGGCGCCGGTAAACGAACCCTTCTCATGTCCGAAGAGCTCGCTGTCTATCGTTCCCTCGGGGATGGAGCCACAGTTGATGGCAAAGTATTTCTCCTTGCGTCGGGGGGAGTTGTCGTGGATGATGCGGGGTATAATCTCCTTACCCACACCGCTTTCGCCCACGATGAGTACCGACAGGTCGGTTGGGGCTACCTGCAGGGCGATGTCGAGTGCACGGTTGAGCCCGTCGCTGTTGCCGACAACATTATACCGTTGCTTTATCTTTTGCAGTTCAGAAGTGTCCATTGGAGTACAAAATTACTCATTTTATTCAACATAATGGTCGTTTTCGCCGTTTTTTTTATTGTTGGCATCCAAAAACTTATGCCCGCTTTGGCCGTGGTGGTTTCCCTTGTATAGGCTAAGCGGCCCACAACCGTGAGTGTGATAGCTCTCGGTTGCGGGCCGCTTGAGTTGTCGCGTGTTGTCACGCGTGTTGTCTTAGAGATGTACTACCTTTCCCATAAACAGGATGGTGCCAGTTGTATTCTCACGGATAGCGAAAAAGAAGGGCTTGTCTATCCTGCGCGGAACGTAAGGGGATATATACATGCCTTCATTGCCAGATGTGGAGGTTACGGCTTTGGTTCCGTTTTCCTCTACCTCTATGATGGCAGTTTGTGACAGTCCCCACATCTGGCGTGCTGGTTTTGTGGCTTTTACCATGTCGGCGTAGGCAACAGACTCGTCCAATCCCAGTTTACTGAGTATGCCAGTAGCGCTATTCTCTTCATTCTTGAATAGTGTTGTCAAGTCTGTAGAGATCGAGAACCTGGGCATGTAGAGTTCCAACTGAGCGAGATGGGCCTGCTCGTGAACTGCCCACCAGTCGGTATTGGCGCATATAGAGTCCAGCTTCTCTGCTTTACGCGGTATTCCCAACATCATAGTGTAGTATCCTTTGCCATAAGGCAGTTCCATGATATAGACATCTTCATTGGAATAGTCGAAGGCCATACCTACATTGGCTTCCATCATATCTACTTCTGACACGGTGCCGTCTATGTTGGTGAAACTGTCCTTCTTGGTATGCAGGGCGTTGAACGGATAAGTCCACTTGGCGTCAAAGGATGTGGCATTGACCCATGCATTCTGTGTAAACGTATAGTCGCCCACTTTCAGGTGAGCATCGGTTATCCTGCCATCGGTCTTGTCGGCAACCCAACCGTTTATCATACTCTTGGCAGCCTGTGGGTCTTTGAAGTTGGTCTCTTTGGTGTCAGCCAGATAGTATGTCTGTATCTTCTCGGCGAATGATGGGATTATCTCTTTGCTGTTGGCCTGTTGCCACAGTCCATTGACCATTGCCACTTTGACATATTCGTCGTCCTCATTGAAAAGGGCCAGCAGTTGACGGCTGCTCTCGTTGACTTGGTCCAGTGTGCCCATATCCAGGAAGTCCACCACCTTCTGCGCCTGTTCGTCAGCCAAGCCGTTGGCGTAGATAGAGAGTATATACTGCATACTGATGGGCGATATACACAGGTTGGTGTTTGTGCCCTCGACCTCCTTGGCTGCCGTAGCGAAAAACTTGTTGGCAAACTTGTTGCTCTGCTTGGCAAATGGCGTCTGCTGCACCTTGCTGCACTCCATCTGAATAGGCTCAAGACCAGTAGTCTTCTCTTCGGGGGCAGTTGTCTCAATGTTGTCCGTACATCCTGTCAGCAACCATGTGGTAGGCAACAGCAACCACGCAAGAATAAAACACTTCTTCATAATCGTATCGTTTTATATGTTAATAATTGTCATTGTTCACGTCTGAAATAATAGTAGTTTTTGGTATATTGTCTAAAATTACCAATCGCATAATAAGTGTTATCCTCATCACGTGCATGGATAAAGTCATTGAGATCCCATCCCCAATTCATTTGGTAACCATAGTTGCAATATACTTGCCGACGTTCGCGTATGATAGTACCTTCGCGTGGAACATTTGGGTCTATGTAGATAGTGTCTTCAAAAAGCGCCAAATGTCATCGTATTCCTCAATATCATACTTATATCCATCAATTAACCACATGTGACCATCTTCGTTTGATTTTTCTTTGTCAGCGGCAAATAATACGGGTAATCCAAAGTCAATCTCGTCTTTTATATAGCCTGTCCCAGAAACGAATTTGCCCTTTATGCCATTTTTGTTGAGGACTGCTGCAACGCCCCTCATAGTTCCTCCAGAATTATCCGGTTCGAAAATAACATTTATTTCATGTGCGAGATGCGTTAAGAACTTTGCGGTGTACACCCCCTTTGGGTTTCCATGGAGGCTAATATACCATTCCGTCTCATCCATCATTAGACTATCAGATTGTAATACTGTGCTTCCAGATGCATGATAAGTGCTGTTAGTGTAGGGGCCGCTGTATGAGCACGAAACGGGAATTTGATATCCGGGATAGCGCATGCGGTGAAGCATATATTGTCCTGTTGCGACGGCCGTGCAACTCAATGGGCAATTAGCTGTACTCCCACTTCCTATAGTAGGGGTAAAAATATTAAATGGGAAACGAGTATGCCAAGCCGTTCTTACGATATGGGGTACACTTTTGGTTGTGGTTCCAATATATTCAGAACCTTCGAATATCAATTCTCCTGGAACTGGCTTAGTGGGAGTTCGCTTGATTGGGCCTCCCAGCGAAGCCCATTGGGTAAGGCTTTCTGAATCGTTATCATAATCATCGGTCTTTGCAAGTGTTTCGGTCTCGTTCTTCATCATGTCAAGCCATGGCCTGATGGCTTTGTTTGCCAGTATTTTTGTAACGCTCATTTCGTTTTGTTCGTTGTTTTCGGCTAGCACTACAGGCATACGTTTGTCAATCGAGAACAATTTCCATCCTTGGTTAAACTGAACAAAAAACATTAGCGGTTTACCACCATATACTAATGGCTCTATCTTGACAATGTGTCGCGTTTCACCAGTTCTTGTTCTTAAAAAATGCTTATCGATTAGAGCATTCAAATCAGATGCAGTTACTGTGAATGCATTGCGGAGAGGCTGCCCTGTGGCAGGAGTTACCGTCAGTCTAATGTCAAGTTTAGACAATTGAATCTTGGGGTTTTGAACTATAGTTTCGTTTTCTTCTGTTGTACAGGAAAACAATACCCAAGGTGCAAGGAGTAATAGAAATACTTGTTTATACATTTCTTTGGGTTTTTAATTGATGTCCTTGTGTGCTAATTTACGAAGTAGTTTTCATTCCGCCAAATTTTTCTCTGATTATTTTCAAAAAAATATTGATGGCGGTGTTGCTGGCGATGATGATTGATAGTCATATAGCTGAGAGTATATCCCGTATGCAGCCATACCCATGAGGCGTCACTGGTTTGCACAATTATTGCGCAAGTCGGTGACGCCTCTGGTGGCAACTGCTGTCGTGTGGCAGGTAGGGGCTGTATGCCCTATGGTTGTCTTGGGATGCCATCTCTATCCACGGGCGGTGGCAGATTGATGGCGACGGGCTGTAGAGTGGTGGGGTTGCTGACGAGTGAGGTGAAGAATGTGACCGTCAGAACGGATAACCCACCGCCAGATGGAGGCTCTGCGCATCGGCAAAGCTGCTGACATTATAGAAACCGCTCTTGCCAGTGTCGTAGGGCACGTGGAGACCTATACCCCAGTCTACGCGCAGCACGAAGATGCCCACATCGTAGCGCAGACCCACACCGGTGCCCACAGCCATCTGCGAGAAGAGGTTGCGGGCTTCAAACTTGCTGCCGGGGCGATTGCTGCTGTCGCGCAGTGACCACACGTTGCCGGCGTCGAGGAAGAGGGCGCCGTAGAGCGAGCCCCAGAGCTGCGGGCGGTATTCGAGGTTGCCCAGTATCTTCAGGTCGCCAGTCTGCTCGATGTACGAGAGCTTGGCGTCGCTGGGATGGTAACGGCCCGGACCGATGCTGCGCACATTGAGGGCACGCACGCTGTTGGCACCGCCTATATAGAACTGCTCATAATAGGGCGCACTCTGCGCGTTGCCATAACTGATTACGGCGCCGGCATTGACATGGCCCAGCAGCGACGACTTGTCGGTGACGCGCCACTTCTTGACAAAATCGGTCTGGAGCTTGACAAACTGGGCGAAGGGGTTTTTGAACATCGTCTTGTTGCGCTCGGCCCATCGTTCGCCCATCATGGTATACGCCGCAGCCAGCAGGTTGCCCGCCTCGCTGGCAGTTATCTCCCAGCTGATGGGGTGGCGCATCGTAGAAGGGCTGTTGTAGGTATAGGTATAGGACATCTTGGGTACAAACTGGTCGCGCATGGACACGCTGAGATACGGGTTGCGCTCCAGCAGGTCGATAAACGCCTGGGTCTGACGCTGCATGTACTCATAGGACAGTATGAGCGGGCTGAACTGATGGCGTGACTGTGGCGACGACTGGAACGCGTAGGTAAGTTCGCCCGAGAGCACGTGGCGCTTGAAGTACCCGCCACGGTGGAGCACGTTCTTGGACGCCTTGATGGTGGTAGTGGGCACACCGTAGCGATACCAGCGTCCGATGCGGCGCATGCGCATCTTGTTGGGAGTGAAGAGGCTGCGCAGGGTGAGCATGCGGGGGAAGACCAGAGCCACGTCGCCGCCATATTCATACGACTTGATGCCGCTCTGGCTGCCCTCGGCGCTGTGTCCTGTCTGCATCTCGTAGGAGCCGTGGATATTGATGTCGAGGCGCTCGCCGCCGCGGAAGGCGTTGCGCTTGACGAGACCAGCCACCAGCTCGGGTCCCATGCGTCCGGTGGTCTTGCCCTTGGCGTTGGCTTCGATGTAGAAGTCGTAGGGCTTGTCCATCACCAGGTCGAGCTGCAGGTCGAGGGTGTCGTTGTCGCGTGGCGTAAACCTGAGGGTGCTGTAGCTGAAGAGTCCCGTGTTCTGGATGGCCTTCATCGTCTGTGCCTCGTCGTCGCTGCTGTAGAGTCTGCCGTGGCGCAGCTTGACATCGCGCAGTATGACGCCGAGACGCACGGGCGAGCGGCGTCCGTTGAAGCGGGCGGTAAGGTGGCGGAAGTGGATGGAGTCTTGCAGCACGTCGCCAAACTGTCGGCGGAAGTCGATGCCGATGTTGCCGATGTGCCATTGCAGCATCACCTGCGGCGACAGACTGTCGGCCAGCTGCAGTCTTACGTCGACCTGGCCCGGCTTGTTGATGGTGTCAGCCAGATAGGTGGCGTAGCCGGGCTGATAGTAATAGTAGCCGTGGGTGCGGAAGAGGGTGCTGAGCCGCTGGCGTTCCTGGTCGAGCGAAGCCACGCTGAAGGGGTTGCCCCTGCCTATGAGCGCCTGGTCGTCGGCGCTGTGGAGCAGGCTGTCGGCATGGGTGGGGAAGCCCACATACTGGATAGAGTCGTAGCGCCACAGACGACCCATATCCACCGTGTAGGCCACCTTGGCCTTCTTGGGGTTGGAGCCGGTAATCTCCTGGGCGCTGACATGACTGTTGAAGTAACCGTACTTCTTCAGTTGGTTCTCGGCCACCGACACGCGCAGGGCGGGGTTGACCTCGCTCATCAGCTTGGGCTTGGTTCCGAAGGCGCGCGTAATCCACCGCGCCAAGGGCGAGCTGCTCTGCGAGAAGGCGTTCCATACCCACAGCTTGGGTTGGAACGGCGAGCGGTAGTAGCTGCTGCCAAAGAGGGCGCCGTTGGGCGTAGAGGCAAGCACCGACTCCATCTCTATCTTGGTGTCTTCGGCATGCTGGCACGGCTCGTAGTTGGTATACTCGATAGGCTTGAGCCCGGTGAAGAGCTGTTCGCCCTCGGGCAGCGCCCGGGTGGTGGAGCAGCCAGCCGCCATCAGTGCCGCCACAGCCAGCGCCATGCCGGCGGTCATCTTATTTCTTGTCTTTCTCATTGTCTTCCTGATTAGTGGGTTGAGGGGGTGTGGGTTGCTTGCCGTCGGTCTGCTTGGGGGCGGGGGCGGGCATGGTCTCCTTCTTGTCGAGGAAGAAGATGTCGCGGAAATGGCGCAGCTTGCGCTTCCATACGAAGCCTACGCCATACTCACCCAGCGGGCCTTCGAGCCAGTCGTACTTGTTGTTGTCGTAGAACACGCGCAGATACTTGCTGGCATTGCGGTCCAGGCGGTATTCGAGCTCTACCTTGTTGAAGAACATATCGTTGTTGCCCTGCTGCATGTCGATGTCGGCGCCGGTCGACACTTTTCCGCCCACGTTGACGCTGAAGCGGTTGTTCCACAGACGCTTGGAGAACTTGAAATTGTAGTCGGTGTGCATGCCGTCCGATGTGTTGGTGTTGTCGATGCTCATGCCGAGATCGAGTCCCATCGAGCGCATCGCCTTGCCAGCCACATTGTTGATTTCGTTCTGGAGGAACGACGACAGGGCGTTGTTCATCGTAAACTGGTTGGTGTTGCCGTCGGTGAGATACATGCCCGAGGCGAGCATGGTCACCGCCACCTTGCTGCGACCCTCGGTGGTGAGCGTCTTGAGCTGGTCGCTGATGGTCATGTCGTTAGGGGCGTCGATAATGAACTCGAGGCCCAGATTGCTGAGCGTCTGGGTGAGCTTGACACCACAGTCAAAGTCTACGGCACGGCTGCTGCTGCCCTCGCTTACGGTGGTCTTGACGCTCTCGGTAGCGGTGATGTGCAGTTGCGGGTTCATGGGGTCGCCCGTGAACTCGATGTAGCTGCCATCCTGTATGGCAAAGGTCTTGAGCGGGATGATGGGGAGCGAGTATTTCATCTCGCCGCTGTAGAGGGTGTAGCGGCCGGTGAGGGTGAGCTCGTCGGTGGGGTTGTAGCCCATGCGCAGGTCGCCGCCGCCTATCAGAGAGATGTAGTTGGAGTGGTCGGCGTTGAGCATGCACATGATGTGGGCCGACTCGTCGACCGACATGCTCAGCTGCATATCCAGGCCGCGAATGGCGGGGCGCTGCACGGGCTCTGACTTGGTGGTGTCGCGGAAGTTGGTAAACTGCACCAGCTCGTCGAGCTGCGTGTCGGCGGTGAGTTCGGCGTCGCGCATCACGTAGGTCATATCGGTGTTGCCCAGTACGTCGAGCTTGCCGCGCATGCGCAGGTTGTCTACCGGGCCGTTCATCATGCCGTAGAAGTTGACGAAGGCCTTGCCGTAGGCTTCAGATCTGGCGTTCTCCTTGGCGTCGATAATCTTGAAGTTTTCGGCGCGCATACGGATATCGAGCATCATGTTGCCGAGGTCGGTAAAGTCGAGATTGCCCGAGATGTTGAGCGGCGCGTCGTTGTTGGCAAACATCTCAAAGTTTTCAAACAGGAGCCGGCTGCCGACGATGCGCACGGGGTCGTCGGCAAAGCGCATCTGCACGCCATAAGGTTCGCTGAAGAGGTAGGTAGAGTCGAGATATACCTCGCCATCGACGATGGGGCTGCTGAGCTGGCCGCGCACGGAGAGAGTGCCGTCGCCATAGCCGCGCAGACCGATGAGGCGGTCGGGGATGAAACCGTTGACGAGCTGCATAGGCATACGCTGCAGACCCATGGTGGCGTCGAGCCATCCGTTCCCCTCCGACTTGTACGTACCCTGTATGGTGCCCACCTCGTTGCCGTTGCAGAGCAGCATGCCGTCGACATAATGAGAGCCGTCGTTCTTGGGCATGTAGACAAACTCGCTGCCGAGATTGCCCATGTCGCACTTCTCGTACTTCATGTTGTCGACCGTCACGGCAGAAGATACCGACAGCTCGGTTTCGGTCTTGACGATGTGGAAGTCGCCGTTCATCATGCCCTCAATGTCGGGCATATAGGGGATGACCGAGAGCACCTTGTGCAGGTCAAACTTGGCGAGCGAGAGCGTGAGGTCCTGCTGGGCGTCGCTGTTGGTGTCGTCTGAGTAGAGCTGCACACCCATGCCGTCGGCAGCGGTGAGCTTGAGGTTGGCCTTTATGCGCTCATTGTCGCCAAAGAGTATAAAGTTGTCCTTGTTGGCTGCAAACTGCTTGTAGCCCAGCACGGGTGGCTCGCCATAGAGGTGCAGCAGTATGCCCTCGGTCTGCATGGCGGCAGCCAGTCCGAACCGCAGTCCGAGCCGGTTGCGGGCGTCGAAGACCTGGGCGGAGGCATAGGCGCCACGCTCAAACACGCCGCCATTGAGCAGCGCCGTGAAGGTGTAGTCGGGGTTGCGCTTGTTGTTGCTTATCCGCGCCTGGTAGCGGGTGCGCACCGAGTCGCTCGTCACCGCCACCCTCACGGTGTCTATCAGGAATTTGGCTGCCACCACCGAGTCGGCGTCTATGTGTCCGTTTATGCCCTGTACAGGCGAACAGTTTACGTCGACCAGCAGCCTTGCGGTCTCGTAGCCCTTCCACTTGAGGAAGCGCGAGAAGGCGTTGTTGCGCCCGCTGCTGAGGAAGATGCGCGCCTCGGGCAGCTGCTGGCGCAGGCGCACTTGGTCGATGTATCTCTCACGGGTCTGGCGTTGCATCTCCTGGCTTACCAGTTGGATATGATGCAGCAGCACGTTGTAGTCGCCACGCGCGTCGGCATCGAGTCTGAAGTCGCCGCTGCTGATGAGCGCATGGGTGGTGTCGCGGGTGGCGAGCACGTCGAAGTCTATGTCTTCGGGGCGGAAGGTATGGTTTCTGGAGTGGATGCGTATCTCGCCCACGTTGCCCAGGATGCTGAGATGGTCTTTGAGATTGGTGTCGATGTCGATGTGGGAGCATACGCCCAGGTTGAGGGCATTGTCGGCGATGCCCAGTCGGTGCAGGTCGGCCTTGTCGAGGTCGCAGGCAAAGGTGCCACGGATGCGGCTGCCGTTGGCGATGCCGGCAAACGACAGCTGGCCGTCGAAGAGGGGATTGTTGCCGGCGGCGTTGAGGTGGATGTGGCCTCCCGCCATGTCGATGGTGGCGTGGGTGTCGCCGATGCGCTGTCCAGCCACGTCTATCTGGCCCAGCTCGGCGCGCGCCTGCAGTCGGGTGCGCGGACTGAGCATGTCGGTGCCCGTGCCCCGTGCCGTCAGCGAGCCGGTGAGGGTGCCTACGCCCGCTGAAGGTACAAAGTGTGCCACCTGCAACCCACGTGCTGCCATCCGTGCGCTGTATGCCATGCGCCGCGTGTCTATCTCTGCCTTGCCCTTGAGCGCTCCACGGCCCTCGGTCATGTCGAGGGTGGCGGCATAGTGGGGGCCGTCGGCGGTGATGTGGCTCTGCAGCCGCACGCCGCTGGGGATGCGTATCTGCCGTGCCACTGCGGGCGCGAGGGCTTGGGTGATGAAGTTGAGCTGGTGGGTCCGGGCCTTGACCTTGATGTCGGCGCTGAGACGGTCGGTGTCGTTGAGGTTGCCCACAAATCCGTTGGCACTCAGGTCGACCACCGAGGGCCACGTGATGTCCATGCGGGAGAGGCGCGCCTTCTGCATGTTGCCGCTCATGGCCACACTGATGTTGACCGGATGGTCGGGCAGACTGCGCAGCAGCGCCTTGGGCATCAGCGACGATGCGCCACAGACGATGTCGCCACGGCCAAGCGAGGCACGCAGGTCTATGTTCATCTTGCCGGGATGGCGGCTGTCAAAGGCGTTGAAGTCCATATCCACGCGCCCCTTGACGCTGGAGTGGGTGGTGGTGAGGGCGAGGGTGGGGAGGTGCATCGCCAGCGAGTCGATGGCTATGCGCGTGGCGAGCGAGGTAAGGCTGAGCCCGCTCTTTTCGGCAAATGCCGCGCTGCGCACTACCGCCTCGATGCGTGGAGCGCAGTAGAAGACCGAGTCTACAGCCAACGACAGATGGCTGAGGGCGAGGTGGTTGTAGTCGAGCCCCTCGACGGGGTCTATGGCGCGGTTGTCATAGCTCACGCCACTGTCGTCGAGGCTGAGGCTGCCCACACGGTAGAGGCCCTTGCCCAGGTCCAAGTAGCCCTGGCGCGCCTTGAGAGCGGTAATCTGTGCCCCTATGCGCAGGGTGTCGCCGGGCATGTGCAGGGTAAGCGCCGAGCGGTTGATGTCGAGTTTCTCCACGGCAATCTTCCACACATTGGCCGACGGTGTGGTGTCGGGCGGCACGGTGTCGCTCAGCTCGATGTCGAGCAGGGCGCCGTCGAGCAGGGCGCGGTCTATCCTCATGTCGCTCCGGCAGAGGTCTACGCCATGGGAAGCCAGGGTGAGGGCGCCGATGCGTCCGCTCACCCGCGCCTCGTGTATCAGGGTGCCGGTGTTGAGCAGCATCTTCTCGAGCGCCAGTTCATCTACATTGACCACACCCGTGAGCAGCGGCCAGAACTGCACGTCGACCACGGCGCGGTGGATGTAGGCTATGGTGTCGGCGGCGTGGGTCGAGTCGTTGGGCTGTACCACGTGTATGCCCTCGGCTTCGAGGTCGAGGGGGAATGCCAGCTGCACATGGTCGATGCCGATGTCCATGCCCGTAGCCTCGGAGGCGTAGGCAGAGACCTGGCGCACCGCCCAGTTCTGTACGGGTGGCAGGTAGAGTAGTATGGTGATGAGCAACAGCAGTGCCAGCAGCGAGGCGACGGCTATCCCCGTCGCGCGCAGCACCCGCCGTGTGTAGTGTTTCAGTGTATCTGCGTGAGTCATACTTCTTGTTTGTTGAAATTCTGTGAAAGTGGTGGCCGTAGTGGCTTCTTTCGCATTGACAGACAACCTATCAAATTACAAAATTAGGTATTTTTTTCCTAATCATAGGCCCTTTGCCGCCGAAAATGTTGGCGATGATGGAGATTGGGGCTGTCGCGAAGGTAAAAAAGCGGGCGTCAGTTGTTGGTCTTGGTGCTGCGGTCGGCGACAAACATGCCTAACAGGATGCAGGTGGCTCCGGCGAGGAAGTAGGGAGTAATCTTCTCGCCCAGCACCCACGAGGCGAAAATCATGGTGGTGATGGGGTTGAAGTATACCCAGTTGGTGGCTTTCACCGCACCCAGCTTGGAGATGCACCAGTTCCAGGTGAGAAAGCAAATCATCGACGCCAGACAGCCCAGGAATGCCAGGTTGCCCACTACCACGGGCTTGGTGAGCACGGCGGCGGTGGGGAGCGTGGGGTAGAATATATAATAAGGTAATATGGTCAGCACGCCGTAGAAGAAGACCTTGCGGGTAATGAAGGCGGCGCCGTACTTGGCAGATACCCACTTCATGAGCAGCGAGTAGACCGACCAACTCAGACAGGCGGTAAACGCCAGCGCGTCGCCAAGGGGCGAGAGGTGGAGCACAAAGCGCCCGTTGAGCACCACGATGACCATGCCGGCAAAGGCGAGTAGCGAACCGCCCAACTGCATCATGCTGATGCGCGTAGTGGAACGGTAGACCAGCCTCACCAGCAGCGTGGCAAAGAGCGGACACGAGCACACGATGAGCGAGGTATTGGTGGTCGAGGTAAAGTTCATCGCCTCGTTTTCGCTGAGGAAGTAGAGCGAACCGCCGCTGATGCCGAGCAGCATCATCTTGAGTTCGTCGCGCCACGAGTCGGCCCACAGCCGTGAGTGATACACAGCGAGCATCATCACATAGGCGATGAGGAAGCGCAGCGTGAATATCTGCGCCGGCGAGAGCCCGTTGAGCATCAGTACCTTGGTAGATACGAAGGTGCAGCCCCATATCGCTACGGTGGCAAAGGCCACGAGGTGGTATATCCATGTGTTGTTGCGTGCCATGACTGTTAACGGTGTATGAATTGGTGTTGCAAAGTTACTTATTTCCCTTTAGGCAGACAAGCAAACCGCCCCTCTTTTTGCCGTGGCAGGATATAAGTGGGTGGCAGCAGGCGCCAGACCGCTGCCCATGCCCATAAAACCGCTGCCGGTTGAACCCACCGCGAATGACATGCCCATAAAACCACAGCCCATGACAATAAAACCACAGCCCATGCCCATAAAGCCACAGCCCATGCCCATAAAGATGGTTTCGTGTCGTGAAATCGTCATTTCGTACCTTGCCACAATGATTTCACACCCCACAATAGTCATTTCGCGCCCTGCAATCAGGATAGAGGACGTCACGGCGCTTGGGGCGGCAAGCCCCGACGGGTTGGGGTGGCGCCGCAGTCACTTCGCGGTGATGGCGGCACGTGGGGAAACAAAAATCCCTCTGCCAGGGTGGGGCAGAGGGATGGCGTATGTCAATCGTGTCTGACGGTTACTTGTTCTCGGCGTCGATGGCCTTAATCTTCTGACGGATAAGTTCGAGGTCGTCCTTCAGCTTGTTGACCTTGCGGTTCATCTCGTCTATCAGGCTGTTGCCCTTCTTGCTGCTGGCGTTGAGGAAGCCCAGGTTGTTCTCGTATGTCGTTATCTCCGACTTGAGCTGCTCGTATCTGCGCATGAGTCGTCCACGCTCATTGTCGAGCATATCTTCGCCCTGCTTGGCCATACTCTTGATGCTGGACTTGAAGTTGTCAAGCCGCTGCTTGCTGGCAGAGATGTTGAGCTGCTTGTAGAGGGCGTCGACCACCTTGTGGTATTCCTTGAAGAGCTTGTCTTTCTCCTTGAAGGGCACGTGGCCTATCTTGCCGTATTCGTCGATGAGCTGCTGGAGCGTGGCCTGCACGTTGTCGGCGGTGCTGTCGAGCAGTTCCTTGAGCTTGGCTATGATTTCCTTCTTGCGGTCCAGGTTCTGCTGTTCCTCGTTGCGTGTGCCGGCGGTGGCGGCATTGCGGGCTTCAAAGAACTTGTTGCAGGCGGCTACAAACTCGGCCCAGAGCTGGTCGCCCACCTTCTTGGGCACCATGCCGGTGGTCTTCCACTCCTTCTGCAGCTTGATGAGTTTGTCGGAGGTGGCTTTCCAGTCGGTAGAGTCCATGAGGGCCTTGGCCTGTTCTACCATCTCCTTCTTCTTCTTGGTGTTCTCGGCGAACTTTTCCTTCAGAGTCTTGAAGAACTCAGCCTTGCGGCCGAAAAAGTCATCGCAGGCGGCGCGGAAGCGGTCGAATATCTTGACATTCATCTTCTGCGGAGCAAAGCCGATGGTCTTCCATTCGGTCTGGATATCTATAATCTGCTTGGTGTGGTTCTCCCAGTCGGTGGCGTTCTTGTTTTCCTCCTTGGCGATGGCTTCCACCTTCTCGCAGAGTGCGGTCTTGCGTGTCAGGTTTTCCTCTTCCTTGGCGCGCAACTCTTCGAAGTGCTGCTGGTGGCGCTTGTTGATGACGGTAGAGGCTGCCTTGAAGCGTGCCCAAATCTGCTCGCGCAGCTCCTTGGCCACGGGGCCTATCTCGCGATACTGCTGGTGGAGCTCCTGCAGCTGGTGGAAAGCGCTGACGGCATCGGGTTCGTCGGCGAGCTTCTCTGCAGCTTCGCAGAGCAGTGTCTTCTGCTCCAGGTTCTTCTTGAAATCATACTCGCGCAGCTCGCGGTTGAGGTTGAGCAGGTCATAATACTGTTCGACATAGAGCTGGTAGTTGCGCCACAGCTCGTTGGCCTTCTCGGCGGGCACTGCCTTGATGTCTTTCCATTCCTGCTGGAGCGCCTTGAAGTCGTTGTAAGACTTGTTGGCCTCTTCGGGTGATGTAGACATCATCTTTATCTTTTCTATGATCTGCTGTTTGCGCTGCAGATTTGCCTTCTTTTCCTCTTCCTGTTGCTGGAAAGCCTTGGCTCTCTTCTCTTTGATGAGTCCCATCTCGGCCTTGAACTGCTCCTCGCTGTCGTCGGTCTTCATCACGTAGGCTTCGGGGTCGCCACCGTTCTCGATGAATGTCTTCTGGTCGGCCTCGCGCTCGGCAAAGAGCAGCTTGTAGAACGCCGTCTTAAGATGGTCTACCTCGTCCTTGGCGGGAGTCTCGTCGCTGTGGGCCAGCTCCTTGACACGTTCGAGTACCTCGTGCTTGGAGGCATACATCTTCAGCGGTGCAGCCTCGGTATCGGGCTCGCTGTCCACTGCCGTTGTCGCGGGGGCATTGCCGGCTTCGGCCACGGTGTCGTTGTCTACGTTGGCAGGCTGGGCTGCCACTGCTTCTTCAGTAATGTCCTGTTTCAGGACGTTGTCTTGAGAGTCCATCATATCACTGTTTAGTTTATGATTATCGGTTTCCACTATATTTGTTATTATGTAGGTTGCAAACTTAATGAAAAAGTTCCTAATGACCTAACAAATATTAATATTTCTTATCGTTTTGGGGTTATAATAGTCGTTTGAAGCGCAATATCCACCACGTGAAGCCCGAAACGAGTATGGAAATGATGATGGCGATGATGAAGCCATAGGGGTAGTCTTCCATACCGTTGATGAGGTTCATTCCGAAGAGTGAAGATATCAGCGTGGGCAACATCATGACGATACTGATGGAGGTCAGCGTACGCATGGTGGTGTTCATGTTGTTGTTGATGATGCTCGAATAGGTGTCCATCGTCGACTCGAGAATGTCGGAGTAGATGTTGGTGGTCTCGCGTGCCTGCGACATCTCGATGTTGACATCTTCGATGAGGTCGGCGTCGAGCTCGTCGACCTGCAGTTTGAATTTCAGCTTGGACAGCAGCGTCTCGTTGCCTCGGATGGATGTGATGAAGTATGTAAGTGAGTCCTGGAGACGCGACAGGCCGATGAGGCTTTCATTGTTGACGCCATGGTCCAGGTTGTGCTTGGCCTTCTCAATGAGCAGACTTATCTGCTTAAGCCGCTTCAGATACCAGACGGCACTGGAGAGGAAAAGGCGGAAGATAAGGTCGACATAGTCGGTGAAACCCTGTCCGCGCTTCTGCTGGTAGGAGACGAAGTCAATCATCATGTTGGTCTCGTAATAGCACACGGTGATGGTCACATCGCGCTTGTGGATGATACCCAGTGGCACGGTGGTGTAGGGAGTGCGTGAGCGCACCTCCTTGACATAGGGAATACGCAGGATAATGAGCATCCATCCGTCGTCGTACTCATAGCGGGCACGCTCGTCGGTATCGCTGATGTCGGAAAGGAAATAATCGGGGATATTAAACCGCTGTTCCAGCTCTTGCTGGTCTTCATCGGTGGGACAGGTTACTTGTATCCAGCAGTTGGGCTGCCACTCCTTGATGGCAGTCAGATTCTTGTCTATATTCCAAAATGTCTTCATGTCGTTCGTCTCCGTGTTAATAAATGGGTAATGGGTCGGAGCATAGGCACATGAAGCTTACTCCGGCTTACAGATTAGAATTTTCCGCGTGATAATCGTCCATATAATGTTAATAATTGATTTGTTGTCTGCAAAAGTACTAAAATTCTCCGTAATGGAACGGCGTTTCTCGATTTTTTTCACTGTCGCCATCAAAAAAAGTGTGACAGGAACGGTCTGCTCCTGCCACACTTCAGTGGTTGTATGCCTGTTGGGGCTTGTTATTTCTCGGCTATCTGCTCCAGAGTTGCTGTCAGCAGCTTCCAGAAAGGAAGCATGGTTGATATCTGGCAGCGTTCACCGGTAGTATGGGGTGAGCAGAGGGTTGGGCCAAGGCTCACAACGTCCATATTGGGATATTTGCCCAGGATGACAGAGCACTCCAGACCTGCGTGGTCTACCTGTACCAGTGCATCCTTGCCGTTCTGCTCCTTGTAAATCTTGCGCAGCAGGTTCAGGATTTCGCTGTCGGGGTTGGGGTCCCAGCCGCCGTAGTCGCCGCTGGTCTCTACCTTGATGCCGGCCATGTTGAAGCAACTCTGCAGCATGTTGACGGTATACTCCTTCATGTCCTCGCGCGAGCTACGAACCAGAATCTTGAACGAAGCCTTGCCTCCCTCGATGTCGATGATGGCGAGGTTGCTCGAGGTCTCTACCACGGTGGGGTAGACGGGTATCATGCGCACCACGCCGTCGTGGCAGGCGTAGATGACATCTATCAGGTTGTCCTGGATTTCTACAGGTACCTCGGTCTTGGGTGTCTCTACATCCTCGGTGTAGAGTTCGATATTGTTTTCGATGGTCTTGTACTCGTCTTCGAAGTCAGCCTTCCACTCGGCTACCAGTTCCTTGAGTGCCTCTACGTTCTCCTTGGGGAGGGTGAGCACGGTCTCGGCCTTAAAGGGGATGGCGTTGCGCATGTTGCCGCCATGCCATGTTGCCAGGCGTGCTTCACATTCCTCGATGGCTTCACGCACCAGGCGCACCATCAGCTTGTTGGCATTGGCGCGGCCCTCGTGAATCTCCAGTCCGGAGTGTCCGCCACGCAGACCCTTGAGGGTAATCTTTACCGCCACATCTTCGGGGTCGGTCTCCACCTCCTTGTAGGCGAGAGAAGCGTCGATGTCTACACCACCAGCCGAGCCGATGACGAACTTGCCCCAGGCTTCAGAGTCGAGGTTAAGCAGGATATCGGCGTTGAGAATGCCCTCTTCCAGGTCGTTGGCGCCAAACATGCCCGTCTCTTCGTCGGCGGTTATGAGCGCCTCGATGGGGCCGTGCTTCAGGTCTTTGGCTTCCATCACAGCCATGATGGCTGCGATGCCCAGACCGTTGTCTGCGCCCAGCGTGGTGCCTTTGGCCTTAATCCAGTCGCCGTCTATATAGGTCTCAATGGGGTCGGTCTCAAAGCAGTGCTGGCTGTCGGGTGCCTTCTGGGGCACCATGTCCATGTGGGCCTGCAACACTACTGTTTTGCGTGTCTCCATTCCTGGTGTAGCGGGCTTGCGCATGACGATGTTGTTGCCTTTGTCCTTGAAGGCTTCAACTCCGGCTTGTGCGGCGAAGTCCAGGAGAAACTGCTGTACTCGTTCCAGATGACCAGATGGACGGGGAACCTTGGTGAGGGCGTCGAAATGCTTCCAAACGCGCTCGGGTGTCAAATTCTTAATCTCACTCATGATATTTTAGTGTTAAGTTGATTGTACAATGATACGTCGCCGGGTAAACATCAGCGCTATCCAGGCGTAAACTCCTATCAGCACGACGAGCAGGGTCTGCACCGAGTGGACGATGAGCACAAAGTAGAGCGCGTCGGTATCGGTTACGCCATAGAGGATGAGCATGGTCTTGACGGCGAAATGCCAGGGGCCGGCGCCGTTGGGCGTGGGCACGATTACTGCCACCGAGCCGACCACGAAGGTCACCAGCGCACACGAGATGCCCAGGTGTGAGGTGGCGTCGAAGCAGAAGAACGTCAGGTAGTAATGCAGGAAGTAGCAGCCCCATATCGCCAGCGTGTAGACGATGAAGAGCCCGCGGCGGTCCATCATGCGCAGCGACGTGATGCCTGTCCACATGTCGCTGATGGTATTCTTCACCTTATTATATATAGTATACTGACGCAGCAGTGCCAACGTGGAGATTATCGCCACCACGCCGCAGATGGCGGTGACGATGTAGCCCGTGGTCGAAAACTGGCAGAGCATGGTGTCAAGCCTTGTGCCGGTCTGGTTGAAGAAGGTATGGAAGATGGGGAACTGATAGAGGAAGGTGGCGAGTATCAGCAGACCGATAAAGAGCGTGTCGATGACGCGCTCGGTCAGCACCGTGCCCAAGGCTTTGGCAAACGACACGCCGTCGTAGCGCTTCAGCACGCCGCAGCGGGTAAACTCGCCGATGCGGGGTATGAGCAGACTCAGCGCGTAGGACAGGAAGACCGAGTTGACGCTCGTGGAGTTGCGCGGATGCTCGCCCAAGGGGTCGAGAGCCAGCTTCCATCGCCAGCCACGGAATGCCTGTGCCAGTATGCCAAAGGGTAGCGACAGCAGCATCCATGTCCAGTCCATCTGATGCAGCATCACGTCGCCCAACTGGGCAAAGTCGAAGCCGCGGTACATCCAGTAAAGTATGGCCCCGCCCAAGATGAGCGAGAACAGTATCTTCAATATGTCACTACTTGTCTTCTTCAAAACCTCGTTATTTTTATTGCAAAGATAGTGCAAGCTGAGAGAAATACAAAATAAAATTCCCTATTTTTTGTGTCCGACTTGCTGTATGATAAGTTATTCTGCAGACCGACGGCGGTCATCTCCGCCCCGAGCGAGGTGGCAGCCATGATGACAAAGTCTAAAACCAGAGTAGGAGAGATGCTGTCTGTCTCCCTCGCTTGGCTCATTGTCGCCGCGTCATGAAGTGAAAGCAAATTGTATGAAGTGTACGGCGCGAGCCAAGCGAGTAGTCTGTGCAATTCTCAAGTGTTTCAAGTTTTTTATGGTCGTTTATACTGGTTTGTTCTGTATGTCTGATGTCTTGGAGTGCTGCAAAATTAATCAAACGATGGTTAAAAAGAAAACCATGATACCCTTAAAAATGGTCAAAATGATAGTTGAAGTCAAAAAAAGTGCCTTAAAAACAGTCAATGTCCGTAAAAATGTTTAATTTTGGGGACGCATAAAACAATCGCAGTCACAATGAAAACCTTCTCAACCGACGACCGAGAGTCTGCCACTATCCGTAGCGGCATCAGCGGGCTTATGCATCGACGCGAGCCTTCCTATATCGGTCACCACCGCCTGGTTATCCTCTCAGTCTATTACATTGCCCTCGTCCTGCTGCTCTCGTCCAACATCCTGGGCATCTCGGGCGCCTTCCATCATTTCTTCAGCGTGAGCAATATGCTGCTGCTCGTCACGGCGAGTGTGGTGATGGCAGCCTATCTATGGCGCAGGATAGAGATAGTCACCACCCTGTCGCTGATGACCGTTGCCACCCAGCTCTCGCTGTCGGCCGATACGCTCTACAGCGCCTTCGAGCCGGCGATGGACCACAAGTATATGGTCATCATCATCAACATGCTGTTGCTCTCGGGCAATACCATCGTGGGGCTCTCCACCTATCTCACCCGTATCACCCAGGTCAATACCGCCATCATGTTTGTGACCTACACCGTGTGCATCATTACGACCAATAACTCCACGCTCATCGACTATTACTTCATGCTCTTTGTGGTGCTGGTGTTCTTCAGTTGTCTGGGCTTCCATATCGCTAAAAACGCCCGTCGTCTCCAGGTCGAGAACACCGAACTGCGGCGCGACGAAGCCGAACTGATGCAGATACTGCGCCTGAACAAGAAGCAGATCAGGGCCTATGTGCGACTGGCGTCAGACCGCTATGGCGCCGAGCATACCCGCAATCTGCTCGACATCCTGGGCGAGACTTCGCAGAAGAACCTCCTTGCCAACGTGGCTGAGTTCATGCGCATAAGCGATACCGAGAAGTCGCGCATCGACGAAATCTTCCCCGAGCTTACTACCTCCGAGAAATCCATCTGCCAGCTCATCCTGCGCGGCAAGAAGTTGGGCGACATCTGCAGTCTCCTCGGCAAGACCGAGAGCAACGTCAATACCCAGCGAGCCCACATCCGCCGCAAGCTGGGGCTCGCCACGACCGACAACCTGCGTGAGGCGCTCGAGGAGCGTATGGCCCGAGCGAGCGACCGTTAACACCCCGCGCCAGCCATCAGTCCCAGGCGCCAGCCGTTAGAAGTGGGTGACCACCTCGATGACTATCTTGTCGCGCTCGGAAGGCTTGGCGATGGCGCCTGTGGCGTAGAAATACTTCTCATAGTTGATGCGGATGTCGCTGACGAAGGGCTTGTCGAGGCTCAGCGTCACGCCACCCGTGACACGGCTGCGGCGGTAGTCATTGACGATCAGGCTGCCGCCCTCGTCCTTTTTGCCGTCAAGATACTGGTGTCCATCGCTGTGGTCGGTCATGTAGTCGTAGCGCAGCAGCGGCGAAATCTTGGTAAAACATCCTTTCTTCATCGCGATGTCGTAGTTGACGAAAGCATCTACGGCGTGTACCGGCTTGAAGGCCCCGTTGTCATAGTGCTTGTAGAGATATTCGGCCTCCACCACCCATCCGCGGCGGTGGAAGTTGAGTCCGGCGTCATACATCATGATGCCCGTCGCCTCAGGCTTGATTTTCTGTGCGCTTAGCACCACGTTGAGCCCCACGGGGAGCATCGCCTGCATCTTGGCAGAGAAGTTGATGCCCTTGGTCCAGTAGTCTTTCTGGTCGGTAAGTCCCGAGCCGTTGTACAGACCTGCCTCGATGACGACAGGGAAGCCCATCCTGAAGTTGTAGCCAGCCTTGGCACCCACATCGCGGATGTTGCCCACCTGCTTGGCGATAAACGACCTGTTGGCGAAGTACTGCTGGTGGGGCGAGCGGTGGGCGTCTATCGTGAACGGCACGCGCATCTGACCTATCGTCAGTGCCCACCGGTCTGAGGGAGTGATGGTGGTATAGGCGTCGAGCATCTTGATTTTTCCCTCGTCGCAGAGGTCTATCTCCGCCTTGTACGACACCACCGGCGAGAGCGTGCCCGACACATTTACGCGTGCCGTGCGCACCTGGAAACGGCCCTCCCCCTCGCTGGTCTGATATTCATACTTGGAGCGCAGGGTACCGCCAATCTTCATACTTCTTTTCTGGTTGTCTTGAGCCACGGCTTCTGCGGTGGCAGCCATGCCACATACCGCCGTGCATAGCGTAAAGATGAGAAATTGCTTTGTCATAAGCGTTTTAGAATTTTGCGCAAAGTTACGACATGGTTGTTTCAGCCGTGTTACAACCATGTTGAAATGCAGTTTCAGCATCATAGCTGCCGTCAGCTTCGTCCCGACGGGGCGGGAGGCCCATGATGGAGCCGTGGCTGACACCATTACGCCTCTCCTGACCGGCGTTGGCGGCTCGTATCGTAAGTTACGTGCCCCCGTGCCGTAAGATACGTGGGCACGTAACAATAGGCACGAGCCTTCGTGACAGATGTTACGCGCCGGCAGAGGGCATCGGCAGGTCGCCGTCTGTGGCCTCTGCGGTGACGGGAAGATGCTCTGCGCCTTGCCTGGCGAGACATTGCCTTTGCCGGGGGCACCCCGGTGCTTCGCTCGTGCCCATAGAGCGGGGTAGAGGTGGTCTGCGCCGCTCCAAAGTCCCCGGCGCTCAGTCTGATGTGCCACCCCTTATATATATAATAAGGTGTAAAAAGGCGGAAGAAAATGAATATTACACGCAAAAAAGTTGCGTAAGTGGCGGAAAAATATTACTTTTGCGCCCAAATAGCATTTAGCGAACACAATACAATAAAGATAACAGACAATGAATATTTCTTATAAGTGGCTGAAGGAGTATGTCGACTTCAGTCTTACTCCGCAGGAAACCGCAGCAGCCCTCACCTCTACCGGCCTCGAAGTGGACGCCCTCGAAGAGGTACAGTCTATCCGTGGTGGCCTGAAGGGTCTCTATGTGGGTAAAGTGCTTACCTGCGAGGCCCATCCCAACTCGGACCACCTGCATGTGACCACCGTAGACCTGGGCAAGGAAGCTCCCCAGCAAATCGTCTGCGGCGCCCCCAATGTGGCTGCCGGTCAAAAGGTAATCGTTGCCGACCTGGGCTGTGTGCTCTATGATGGCGACAAGGAATTTACCATCAAGCGCAGCAAGCTGCGCGGTGTAGAGTCGCTCGGTATGATTTGTGCCGAAGACGAAATAGGAGTAGGCAACAGCCACGACGGTATCATCGTGCTGCCCGAGGACGCCCCTGTGGGTCAGCCTGCCGCCGAATATTACCACCTGGAGAGCGACTGGCTCATCGAGGTGGATATCACCGCCAACCGTTCTGACGCCCTGTCACACTATGGTGTGGCGCGCGACCTCTATGCCTGGTTGCGCCGTAACGGCTACGAGACATCGCTCCACCGCCCCAGCTGCGATGACTTCAAGGTAGACAACGAGTCGCTGCCCATCGAGGTAGAGATTGATAATACCGAAGCCTGCAAGCGCTATGCCTGTGTGAGCATCACCGGCTGCGAGGTCAAGGAAAGCCCCCAGTGGCTCAAGGACAAGCTCAGCACCATCGGTCTGCGTCCTATCAACAACATTGTCGATATCACCAACTACGTGATGATGGCTTACGGCCAGCCGCTCCACTGCTTCGACGCCGATATGGTCAAGGGTCACCGCATCGTAGTGCGCACCCAGCCCGAGGGTACCCCATTCGTCACCCTCGATGGCGAAGAGCACCTGCTGGGCGAGCACGACCTCAGCATCTGTAATGCCGAAGAGCCCATGTGTATCGCCGGCGTCTTTGGTGGCAAGGGCTCTGGTACCTATGACACCACCACCAACGTGGTGCTCGAGAGTGCCTACTTCCACCCCACCTGGATTCGTAAGAGCGCCCGTCGCCACGGTCTCTCTACCGATGCCTCTTACCGCTTCGAGCGCGGCATCGACCCCAACGGCACCATCTATGCCCTCAAGCAGGCCGCCATCCTCTGCTGCCAGTTGGCTGGCGGTAAGGTGTCCATGCAAATCAACGATGTCTATCCCGCCCCCATCGCCGACGCCCAGGTGCGTCTCGACTATGAATACTGCGACCGTCTGATAGGCAAGGCCATCGGTCACGACATGATACGCCAGATAGCCGAAAGCCTGGAGATGAAGGTGGTGGCTGAAGACGCCGAAGGCCTCGTGCTTGACGTGCCCGCCTACCGTACCGACGTGCAGCGCCCCTGTGACGTGGTCGAGGACATCCTGCGTATTTACGGCTACAACAATGTCGAGATTCCCACCCAGCTCAAGTCTTCGCTCACCGTGCAGACCGAGCAGGATGCCGAGTATCGTCTGCAGAACCTTGTTGGCGAGCAGCTCGTGGGTTGTGGCTTCTATGAGATTATGAACAACTCGCTCACCAAGGTGAGCTACTACGAGCAGGCCGGCCTCAACGCCTATCCCTGGGAACAGACCGTCAAGGTGGTCAACCCGCTGAGCGCCGACCTCGGCGTGATGCGCCAGACGCTGCTCTTCGGTGGTCTGGAGAGCATCGTGCGCAATGCCAACCGCAAGAACGCCAACCTGCGCTTCTTCGAGGTGGGCAACTGCTACCATTACCATCAGGACCGTTGGAGCTATGAAGACCCCAGCAAGGCATACGTCGAAGAGGCTCACCTCGGACTGTGGGTTACCGGCAAGCGCGTGTGTGGCTCGTGGGCCCATGCCGACGAGGACAGTTCGTTCTGTGAACTCAATGCCTATGTGCAGAATATATTTGCCCGTGTGGGCCTCACCAAGAACATGATGGTGGTCGAAACGAGCGACAACAATATCTTCGCCTCCGGCCTGAAGGTGATGACACGCGGCGGCAAGACCGTAGCCGAGCTGGGAATACTCTCCCACAAGCTGCAGCGGGCTGCCGACATCGCCAACCCCGTATACTATGCCGACATCCACTGGAATACGCTGATGAAGGCAGTGCGCAAGAACAAGCTCGAGTATCAGGAAATCTCCAAGTATCCTGCCGTAAGCCGCGACCTGGCACTGCTCATCGACAACAGTGTGAAGTTTGCCCAGATAGAGGAAATCGCCTTCCAGACAGAGAAGAAGCTGCTCAAGCGCGTGGAACTCTTCGACGTGTATCAGGGCAAGAACCTGCCCGAAGGCAAGAAGAGCTATGCCGTAAACTTCATCATCCAGGATGCCACCCGCACCCTCAATGACAAGGCCATAGACGCCATCATGACCAAACTGATTAATAACATTAAAAATAAACTTGGAGCCGAGCTCCGATAAAACACTAAACCCAATGGGAAGAGCATTTGAATATCGTAAAGCTACGAAATTGAAGAGATGGGGTCACATGGCCCGTACGTTTACCAAACTGGGCAAGCAGATTGCCATTGCCGTAAAGGCCGGTGGCCCAGAGCCCGAAAACAACCCTACACTGCGTGCTATCATAGCTACCTGTAGACGTGAGAACATGCCCAAGGAAAACATCGAGCGCGCCATCAAGAACGCTATGGGTAAAGACCAGAGCGACTACAAGGAGGTGCCCTATGAGGGATATGGCCCCCACGGTATCGCAGTCTTCGTAGACTCACTCACCGACAACACCACCCGCACCGTGGCCGATGTACGTTCGGTGTTCAACAAGTTCAACGGCAACCTGGGTACCCAGGGCTCGCTCAGCTTCCTCTTCGACCACAAGGCAGTCTTTACTTTCAAGATGAAAGACGGCATGAGTATGGACGACCTGATACTCGAACTGATTGACTTCGGAGTGGATGACGAGTTCGACGAGGACGACGAAGAGGGTGAGGTTACCATCTATGGCGACCCCAAGAGCTTTGGCGACATCCAGCACTATCTCGAGCAGAATGGCTACGAGATTACCAGCGCCGAGTTTACCCGTATCCCCAACGACCTCAAGGACGTCACTCCCGAACAGCGTGAGACCATCGGCAAGATGGTAGAGAAACTCGAGGAGTTTGACGATGTGCAGAACGTGTACACCAATATGAAACCCGCTGAGGACTAATAGACGATGAAGCATTATAGCTATATCACCCAGGGCACCTGTAGCCGCCAGATAGACATCGATGTCGATGACAATGGCTGTGTGCAGAATGTCAGTTTTATGGGTGGTTGCCACGGCAACCTGCAAGGCATCTGCGCCCTCATCCGCGGTATGAAAGCCGAGGATGTCAAGGCCCGTCTGCAGGGCATCCGCTGCGGCGCCAAGCCCACCAGTTGTCCTGACCAGTTGGCTACGGCTCTGGAAGAGATGGGATTCTGACACGAAGACCCTGATAACGGAAACGGAAAAAGCGAACGCTGATGATTAGGCGTTCGCTTTTTTGTTATTAATGCAGCTATCATTGTTCCGGTTTTGGCTCCCGGTAGTCGTCGGGACCGAAGCTGTCGTGGTAGAGGGTGAGGTCGGGGTTCTGGTCAGACTTACATTCGTAGACGAAGATAAAGCCAGCCTGCTTGTAAGCCATGATGTCGGTCGATTGGCGCAGGCCCTCCAGCAGATGGTTATGGATATACTGGCGGTTGCGGTCTATCACCTCTACATTGTCCATCTCGTCGGTGATGGTACAATAATATATGTACTCGCGCGTGGCCCGACGGAACACGATGCTGTCTGTGCGTATATAGTCCTTGGTCGGGGTGGGGCAGAAGCGGCGGGTAAACTCGCGAGCCTCGCGCTCGGCCCTGTCTTCTATCGACTCGTGGCATGCCGCGAGCGTCATAGCAAGCATTATGACAATCAATACTCTCTTCATGACACTATATATTATATATAAATAGGTGTGCAAAGTTACGAATATTATCATTATAATCGTCAAGAAAGTGAAAAACTTATTCGTGAGGCTGATATTTTTTTTGTGGCAAACCGACAATATATCACCGATTTTCAGTAACTTTGCACTCTAATCAGGAATTATCACAATGAAGCATATACGCAACTTCTGCATCATCGCCCACATCGACCATGGCAAATCTACCCTCGCCGACAGACTGCTGGAGCGTACGCAGACCATACAGATTACCGAAGGACAGATGCTCGACAATATGGACCTCGAGCGCGAGCGCGGTATCACCATCAAGAGCCACGCCATACAGATGGAATATCTGTCGGGTGGCGAAAAATATATCCTCAACCTTATTGATACTCCCGGACACGTCGACTTCTCTTACGAGGTGTCGCGCAGTATTGCCGCCTGTGAAGGCGCTCTGCTGGTGGTCGATGCCACTCAGGGCGTGCAGGCGCAGACCATCTCCAACCTCTATATGGCTATCGAGCACGACCTCGAAATCATACCCGTCATCAACAAGATAGATATGCCCAGTGCCATGCCCGACGAGGTGGAAGACGAGATAGTGGAGCTCTTGGGATGTAAGCGCGAGGACATCCTGCGTGCGTCGGGCAAGACCGGAGAGGGTGTCGACGAGATTCTCGAGGCCGTGGTCCAGCGCATCCCCAGTCCTACGGGCGATACCCATGCTCCCCTCCAGGCTCTGATATTCGACTCGCTGTTCAACTCCTTCCGCGGCATCATCACCCTCTGTAAGGTGGAGAACGGCTCTATACGCAAGGGCGACAAGGTGAAGTTCTTCAATACCGGCATGGAATATACCGCCGACGAGGTGGGTGTGCTCAAGATGGACATGATTCCCACGCAGCAGCTCTCTACCGGCGAGGTGGGCTATATCATCAGCGGCATCAAGAACGCCAAGGAAGTCAAGGTGGGCGATACCATTACCCACGTCGACGAGCCCTGCGATAAGGCTATCGCCGGTTTCCAGGAAGTCAAGCCTATGGTGTTTGCCGGTGTCTATCCCATCGACCCGTCTGACTATGAGAACCTGCGCACCTCGCTGGAAAAGCTCCAGCTCAATGATGCCTCGCTCACCTTCATGCCCGAGTCGTCGGTAGCCCTCGGCTTCGGTTTCCGCTGCGGATTTTTGGGCCTGCTCCACATGGAGATAGTGCAGGAACGCCTCGACCGCGAGTTCAATATGGACGTCATCACCACCGTGCCCAACGTGTCGTATATGGTCTATGACAAGCATGGCAATGCCAAGGAAGTGCACAACCCCTCTGGTCTGCCCGAGCAGACGCTGATAGAGCATATAGAGGAACCCTACATACGCGCCACCATCATCACCGACGCCAACTATATCGGTCCCATCATGAAACTCTGCCTCGACAAGCGTGGCGAACTGCTCAAGCAGGAGTATGTGAGCGGCAACCGTGTGGAACTCCATTTCATGATACCTCTGGGCGAGATAGTGATAGACTTCTACGACAAGCTCAAGTCTATCAGCAAGGGTTATGCCTCGTTCGACTACCATATCGACAGCTTCCGCCCGTCCAAGTTGGCCAAACTCGACATTCTGCTCAATGGTGAGTCGGTCGATGCCCTCTCCACGCTTACCCATGAAAGCAATGCCGTGACTCTGGGTCGCAAGATGTGTGAGAAACTTAAGGAACTCATTCCCCGCCAGCAGTTCGACATTGCCATTCAGGCAGCTATCGGTGCCAAGATTGTGGCCCGCGAGACGGTGAAGCAGGTGCGCAAGGACGTTACAGCCAAGTGCTATGGCGGCGACGTGAGCCGTAAGCGCAAGCTGCTCGAAAAGCAGAAGAAAGGAAAGAAGCGCATGAAGCAGATAGGTAACGTGGAAGTGCCCCAGAAGGCTTTCCTCGCCGTCCTGAAGCTCGATTGATACGATACGGGCAAAGAACGCAATATTCACCCACATCATGTCGCGTGGCCATACTGTCAGCCATCCCATGGTGTGGGTTTTCGTTTCCGTATTGACATTACAAAACTATTGCAAGAGTATAAAAATATATTAAAATGCGTTGAGTAATAGTTTTTTTTATTATCTTTGCATTAAAGAGTGTAATATGCACCGAAAGAATGTAGTTCTTGGCAACCCCAGGGTTCGTGAATGAAATTTTCGTCTTAACCTTCTGATGTTAACGGAAAATCTTTCTGTACTACTATACTTATCAACAATTAAGTTAACTCCTTATTATGGAAAAGTTTAATTCAACACGTGACGTAGCCCGTGAGTTGGCACGTAAATACAGTACAATGACCCATGGAGAACTGGATATTCTGGAGAGTATTCTGGTACCTCGCAAATACCTGAAGGGACAGATGATACTGTCCGAGGGCGATATATGCAGAGAATTCCTGTATATATCCAAGGGTATGACGCGCCAGTTCTATTTCAAGAACGGCAAGGAGCTCACCGAGCATATCGCCGTCGAGGGCGGAATCGTCATGTGTATAGAGAGCCTGTTCAAAGAGGAACCCACACAACTGCAGATAGAGGCGCTGGAGCCCACATGGGTCTACGCCCTGCCCAAGGCACGCCTCGAGGAGGTGGCTCTGCACAATGTGAATATCCAGATACTCTATCGCAAGATACTGGAAGAGAGTCTTATCACCTCCCAGATTCATGCCGACTTGGTGCGCTTCGAGACATCGCAGGACCGCTATCAGAAGCTGTGCAAGATTATGCCCCAGGTGATACTCCGCGCGCCGCTCACCTATATCGCCAGCTATCTGCAGATGACTCCCGAGACGCTGAGCCGTGTGCGCACCGCAGCGCTGAAGAAGTAGAAACCGCTATCCCTTATAATGCCAACAGCCCGACACGCTATCATCATGCGTGCCGGGCTGTTGGCTTTGTTGGGGATGTCAATAGACCCGCTCGCCAAAGATGGCGGTACCTACGCGTACCATGTTGGAGCCGTGGTGGATGGCGATGGGGTAGTCGTCGCTCATGCCCCACGAGCGGTAGCGGAACGAGGGCTGGTCGGCAAAGTACTTGCCCCGGACCTCGTCGAAGAAGCTGTGGGCGGTGTCCATCTCGCGGGCTATCTGGTCGTGGTCATCGGTGTGGGATGCCATCATCATGAGTCCGCATATCTCCACATGCTCCATCTGCTGCCATTCGCCGTCGGCGAGCAGACTGCGGCAGTCGTCGGGGGTAAGTCCGTACTTGGTGGCTTCCTCTGCGATGTGCAGTTCCAGCAATACGCGGATGCGGCGACCGCATCGGGCTCCCTGTTTCTCTATCTCGCGGAGCAGTCGGATCGAATCTACCGACTCTATCATGCTGATATAGGGAGCTATATACTTCACCTTGTTGGTCTGTAGGTGTCCGATAAAGTGCCAATGGATGTCTTTGGGCAGCGAGGCGGCCTTACGGGCAAGTTCCTGCTCATGGCTTTCGCCAAATATGCGCTGCCCCACATTGTAGGCAGCGGTGATATACTCGTCGGGGTGGAACTTGCTGACAGCCGTCAGCTCCACTCCTTCGGGCAACTGGGCCTTGATGGCCAGCAGGTTTTTTGCCACGTCCACCATTATTTCTCCTCCTCGTATTCGGGCTTGTCGTCGCGTTCCTGCTTCTTGGGAGCGTTGTGCTCGTAGACATCCATGATGCGTGTTTCGCTGATGTTGGCGATGACATAGTCTATCATGGTTCCGCCCATCACTGTGTCGATGTTCTTGATGGCGCCGTTCATGTTGGCAGCCTGTACCAGATAGTTTACGTTGCTACGCTTCTCCTTGCCGCTCTTTTCGTCGAGGGTGATAAACTGCAGCTTGGCCTTGTACCAGCGGTCGTCATTGCCGTTCTCGCTGAAGAATATCTCGCCATAGGCAGCAGGGTTGATGTTCTTGATTTCGAGTTCGCCGCTTACGTATGCCGACATCTCGCTCGCGATGGACTTCTCGGCGTCGCCGAAGCTGACTGCGTCGACCACATAGAGTTCACTTATTTTTTTCTGCATTCCGTCCTCCATAGTCTTCTCATAGCGGACGGTGGTTTCATACCAGTTGGCTGTTCTACTTCTCATATTCTTTATTTCTGTTGTTGTCATGCAAAGGTAGTTACTTTTTTTCTATACGCAGCCAGTTGCGGGTAAAAAAATGTGAACACCCCCTGGTCGGTTGACGCTTGTCTTCGGCTGTTGGAGGGCTTTGATTCCTGCGACGGCTGTCAGCCCTGTCACGCCTTATATCTTTATCTTATATGCGTCTCTTTATCAGCTTATGCGCTGTGTGTGGCTTCATTTCGGTGATGATGACGTTGAAATTGGTTGCAGGTTTTGATTTCTTGGTTGCAGGGTCTGGTATCACCGTTTCAGCCCTCTGGTTGATTGATTCACGCTTTGGAATGATGTTGCCAGCGCTTGCGGCGGTCGTCATCCTATGTGCCTCTGATGCCAACCCCTGTGCGATGAATTTGAGACAGGTCACCCTGTCGCCCAGATTGGTCTGCAACTCGTTTTGAGGGCTTGGCGCACAAGCCTTTGCGGTGAGTGGAAGTTTATTAGTAAAAAATAACTACCTGATGCATGCATAATAGCTATTAGTATTATGCCCTCTATTTCTATTCGCAGACTTGAAATGCCCGAATCTCCAATCCGTAAATTGGCACAGTTGGCTGCTGCAGCCAAGGCCCTTGGCACCAAAGTTTATCACCTCAATATCGGCCAGCACGACCTGCCCACCCCTCAGTGTGGACTTAGATGTGCCATCGCAAAAAAAAATTGAAAAAATATTGCATTGGTAAAAAATATTTGTAACTTTATGGCCACCAAGCATAATACCACAGTATGAAGGCATTAATATCTCTGAAAAGCGTATTTGTGTTAGCCATCGTCCTGTTGGCTACCAGTTGCCATGAAAGTGAAGGGACGCGGAGTCATGCAGACTTGCAGACTATGCCCTCTGCCCAGATACTCGCTCGGGTGATGGCTTATGTGCAAGCCCACGAGCAGCAGATAGATTTTCTCACCGAGCGCAATTTTTCGAGCAAGGACATGAAGGTTCGGCATGCTATGTGTCATATCAATATATAACTATAAAATATTGTCCATGATTATGAAAAAAATTATTCTGTTAACTGTTGTTTCCTTTGTCGCAATTATCGCGAGGGCACAGAGTTTTCATTATTACCCATTAAAGGAGGTACGAGATACGATAGAGTATCTGAAACTGAATTTTGATAAGCAAGGTGATTATTTCGTGGGGCGCACTTTCGATGAGTTCTGGCAGATAATAAGGCGCGATATCACACCAAAACTTCTTAATATTAAAGATACATCTCCTTTCGTAGATCCCCATGGTGTGCGCTATGTGTGTGGTGCGTATGTGGCGTGTATGGATCTTAGTGGTGTGTCGCCAGATACGGTTAGGACACCAGCTGCTCATATCAGAATGTATTTTAAGCCGCCATTTAAGGTCAATGCAGATAGGCTGTTTTATAAACTCCCAGAAAATATGACTGTTGATGGTCGGGCCAAATATTTGGCTAATTTTGTTATAGACGATATATGGGTGTTTGTCGTTGATCGCAGGCGCAGTCGATAAGATAGTTGTCTGGTACAGGCTGTCTATGTGCTGGTAAAGTTTAAGCCTCCTTATATAGTCTGTCTATACAAACTTTTTCTCGCCGCTGCCATACGATGTCACCGTTGACACTTGCATAAAGTTGCTATGCAATTATGTAATAGAAGAATTCTGGGTATCTACAATAGACCGAAGGAGAGGATGGTAGTTATATACGCATCTTAGAGTCCGATAAACCATATATGATAAAAAACACTATGCGACGTATAATTCTTTGGATGTACCTGTTGCTTGCCGCCACGTCTCTGCTGGTTAGCAGTTGCTATGAGCGTGAAGGGGCGATTGGACAATCGGACTTGCAAACCAAGCCCTCAGCCCAGATACTTGCTCGGGTGATGGCTTATGTGCAAGCTCACGAGCAGCAGATGGATTTTCTCACCGAGCGCAATTTTTCGAGCAAGGATATGAAAGTTCGGCAGGCTATGTATCGGCAGACGAAAGACACGACATGGTTGCTTATACCCATCGTGCGCACTTTGCGCGACTCTATGGCCACAGCCGATAGCCTCTATTTCGCTCCCCGTCGGCTCTTTGCCCTCTCCTTGATAACCCGAGACAGTGCTCGGCCACGGCTGTGGTTTGTGGAGCAAGAACCCACCAGAGAATTTCATAAAGCCAACCGCACCGCCTTCCTTTATCGCCACTTCACGGGGCGGCAGGACACTTACACCGAAGCAGGGCAACTGGTGCATGCCATCAAGATATACAACGGATGGTATGACACACAGTTAACCATAAAGCCCGCGGATAGCAACGATAGTACCTATGCTAAGAACTACGATGGGCAGGTGGCTGCCCCTTGGAGAAGAAGATGAGTGTGGCCGTTTGGTGGTGGATAATGGCTGCGTCTGTAAGTTTTTTGTGACAGGATGTAAGGCTATTACAAAAAAATAAGTAACTTTGCATCCGTATTAGCAATTAGAGTTATGCCAGAAATTTCTATTCGCGGACTTGAAATGCCCGAATCGCCAATCCGTAAGTTGGCACCGTTGGCAGCTGCAGCCAAGGCCCGTGGCACCAAAGTTTATCACCTCAATATCGGTCAGCCCGACCTGCCCACCCCTCAGTGTGGACTTGATGCCCTCAAGAATGTTCACCGTCAGGTGCTCGAGTATTCTCCTTCGCAGGGTTATCTCAGCTATCGACAGAAACTTACAGAGTATTATCACAAGTATGACATCGAGGTTACTGCCGACGATATCATCATTACCTCCGGCGGTTCTGAGGCCGTGCTCTTTGCCTTTATGAGCACCCTCAATCCCGGCGACGAGATTATCATCCCCGAGCCCGCCTATGCCAACTATATGGCCTTTGCCGTGTCGGCGGGTGCCACCATCCGCACCATCGCCACCACCATAGAGGAAGGATTTGCACTGCCCCGTGTCGAGCGGTTTGAGGAACTCATCAACGAGCGTACCCGCGCCATACTTATCTGCAACCCCAACAACCCCACAGGTTATCTCTATACCCGCCGCGAGATGCACCAGATACGCGACCTGGTCAAGAAGTACGACCTCTACCTCTTCTCCGACGAGGTTTATCGTGAGTACATCTACACCGGCTCGCCCTACATCAGCGCCATGCACCTCGAGGGTATTGAGCAGAACACTATCCTCATCGACTCAGTGTCCAAGCGCTACAGCGAGTGCGGAATACGCATCGGAGCCCTGGTCACCAAGAACGCCGAGGTGCGTCGCGCGGTGATGAAGTTCTGTCAGGCCCGCCTCTCTCCACCCCTTATCGGACAGATTGTGGCCGAGGCGTCGCTCGATGCTCCCGAGGAGTATTACCGCGATGTCTACGACGAGTATGTGGAGCGCCGCAAGTGTCTCATCGACGGCCTCAACCGCATCCCCGGCGTCTATTCGCCCATCCCTATGGGTGCCTTCTACACTGTGGCCAAGCTCCCTGTCGACGACAGCGAGAAGTTCTGCCGCTGGTGCCTCGAAGAGTTCAGCTACGAGGGTGAGACCGTGATGATGGCTCCTGCCCAGGGCTTCTATACCACCCCCGGTGCCGGCCGCAACCAGGTGCGTATCGCCTACGTGCTGAAGAAGGACGACCTGGAGCGTGCCCTCGTGGTGCTGCGCAAGGCCCTTGAACTCTATCCCGGTCGCGACGACAGCGACGAATAACCCCACGCGCCACACTTACGCCCATGAATTTCCCACTCTACATAGCCCGCAAGATATACAGCTATACCGGCGACAGGCAGAAGGTCTCCAAGCCCGCCGTGCGTATAGCCATAGCCGGCGTGGCCATTGGTCTGGCGGTTATGATTATCTCCGTGAGTGTAGTCTTCGGCTTCAAGCATACCATCCAGGACAAGGTCATCGGCTTCGGCTCCCACATCCAAGTGGCCGACTTCATGACGCTGCAGAACCAGGAACAGTATCCCATCCAGATGAACGACTCCATGGTGCGCGTCATCCGCGACATCCCCGGAGTGGCCCACGTGCAGCGCTATGCCATGAAGCAGGGCATACTCAAGACCGACAAGGACTTCCTGGGCGTCATGTTCAAGGGCGTAGGTCCCGACTACGATACCACCTTCCTCCACAAGAACCTCGTGGAAGGCACCATCCCCCGCTTCTCCGACCAGAAGAGCAGCAACCATATCCTCGTCTCGCGCAAGATGGCCGATATGCTTCAGGTCAAGTGTGGCGACAAGATTTTTGCCTATTTCATCGACCAGCAAGGGGTGCGCGCCCGCCGGTTTACCATCCAGGGCATCTATCAGACCAATCTTACCCAATACGACCGCACCACCTGCTTCATAGACCTTTATACCGCCGTGAAGCTCAACGGCTGGGAGTCCGACCAGGCATCGGGTGCCGAGGTCACCGTCGCCGATTTCAGTCGCATCGATGATACCGAGTCGCTCTTCATCGACCGCATCAACCGCTCCATGGACAGCTATGGAGCTACCTATTCCTCCAAGACCATCCAGGAGATTAATCCGCAGATTTTCCAGTGGCTCAATCTGCTCGACCTCAATGTCTGGATTATCCTCGCGCTGATGCTGGCGGTGGCAGGAGTCACCATGGTGTCGGGCCTCCTTATTATAATATTGGAGCGCACCACCATGATAGGCGTGCTCAAAGCCCTCGGTGCGCGCAACAAGACCATCCGCCACATGTTCCTTTGGTTTGCCGTGTTCATCATCGGTCGCGGACTGCTGTTGGGCGACGCCATCGCCCTGGGGCTGCTTCTGCTGCAGCGCTATACCGGCGTGGTCAAGCTCGACCCCACGACCTATTATGTCGAGACGGCTCCCGTCGAAATCAATGTTCCCATCATCATCGCCCTCAATGTGGTAACCCTCGTGGTGAGCGTCTTCGTGCTCATCGCCCCCAGCTACTTTGTCTCCCACATCCATCCCGCCAAGAGCATGCGTTACGAGTAGCGTGCCCGAAATAGCCACCAATCCACCCGTAATAAGGTAGAGAAAAGTACAAATTATCGTGATTTGTGTAAAATACTGCACAATATGTTTTGCAGTGTGCAAATAAGATAGTATCTTTGCACATAAATTACTCTTATGTGCAATGGATTTGACACCGAGCTTTATTGAATATATTGAAAAGGCTGTCGTGGAGAACTGGGATAGAGACGCCCTCACAGACTATAAAGGAACCACTTTACAGTACCACGATGTAGCCCGCAAAATCGAAAAACTGCACATTCTCTTTGCCAATAGCGGTATAGAGAAGGGCGACAAAATAGCCCTGTGTGGTCGCAACAGTTCCAATTGGGCTGTGGCGTTTTTGGCTACACTTGCCTATGGCGCTGTAGCCGTTCCTATACAGAATGAATTTACTCCCGACCAGATTTACAACATCGTCAATCATAGCGAAGCCAGACTGCTCTTTGTGGGCGACGTGGTGGCTACGCAGATAGACGCTTCGCAGATGCCCGCATTGGAAGGCGTGTTCTATCTGCCCGACTTCTCGCTCACGCTCTCGCGTTCCGAGCAGCTCACCTATGCACGTGAGCATCTCAACGAGATGTTTGGCAGCAAGTTCCCCAAGTTCTTCCGTCGCGAGCATGTGGCCTATCACCACGGCGATGCCGAAGACGTGGCGCTCATCAACTATACCAGCGGTACCACCGGCTTCTCCAAGGGCGTGGTGCTGCCTTATCGTGCGCTGTGGAGCAACTTCGACTTTCTCAATGGTATGATGGGCAAGCATATCCCCCGTGGCAGCAACTGCGTGTGCATCCTGCCCATGGCCCATATGTATGGACTCATGGACGATGTGCTCTTCCAGTTCTGTTTGGGCAGCCATATCTTCTTCCTTACCCGCATGCCCACTCCCACGCTCGTGGCCGAGGCTTTGGCCGAGATACGTCCGCGCCTCATCTGCTCGGTTCCCCTTGTGGTCGAGAAGATTGTGCGCAAGAAGATCTTCCCCGAATTCCAGACCAGCATGGTGCGCCTGCTCATGAATATGCCCCTCCTGCGCGACAAGGTCAAGGAGCGTATCTGCGAGCGTGTGCGCGAGGTGTTCGGCGGCAACCTCTACCAGGTTATGGTTGGTGGCGCCAGTCTTAGCCGTGAGGTCGAAGAGTTTTTTGTCAGCATCGGGTTCCCCATCACTGTGGGCTATGGCACCACCGAGACCGCCCCGATGATTACCATGAGCAACTGGGACGACTTCGTGCCCGGCTCTTGCGGCACCCCTGCCACCCACATGGAGGTGCGCATCGCCAGCGAAGACCCCGAGCATGTGCCCGGAGAAATCATTACCCGCGGCTTGAACGTGATGCTCGGCTATTATAAGAACGAGGAAGCCACCCGCGCTGTCATCGACGCCGACGGATGGTTCCATACCGGCGACCTCGCCACCATGAGTGCCGACGGCCATGTCTTCATCCGCGGCCGCATCAAGAACATGCTGCTCGGAGCCAACGGCCAGAATGTCTATCCCGAAGAGATAGAAGACAAGCTCAACTCTATGGCCCTCGTCGGCGAGAGCCTTGTGGTGCAGCGTGGCGACCAGCTCGTGGCTTTGGTCCACCCCGATGTCGAGGAGGTCAAGAGCATGGGCTTCGACGATGCCGACCTGCGTGGCGTCATGGAGCAGAATCGTATCGAGCTCAACAGCAAGCTGCCCCATTTCTGCAAGATTGCTGCCATACAGCTCCATGCTACCGAGTTTGAGAAGACACCCAAGAAGAGTATCAAGAGATATAAATACCAACAATCTATATAACCAATTAATAAGAAGCATTATGATGGAAATTCCAAGCTTCAATGCTCTCATTGAGAAGAGCATCATCGACCATTGGGACAGTGATGCACTGACCGATTACAAGGGAATAACGCTGCAGTATCATGACGTGGCGCGCAAGATAGAGAAACTGCACATCCTATTTGAGAATAGCGGTGTGCAGAAGGGTGACAAGATAGCCCTTTGCGGCCGCAACAGTTCGGCTTGGGCCTGTGCCTTCCTGGCCACGCTCACCTATGGTGCCGTAGCCGTACCCATCCTGCACGAGTTTACCCCAGACCAGATATACAACATTGTCAATCACAGCGACGCCAAGCTGCTCTTCGTGGGCGATGTCGTCGCCACCCAGATAGATGGCACCAAGATGCCCGCTCTTGAGGGCATCGTCTATCTCCCCGACTATTCGCTGGTGCTCTCGCGTACCGACAAGTTGACCTACGCACGTGAGCATCTCAACGAGATGTTCGGTCACAAGTATCCCAAGTACTTCCGCAAGGAACATGTGTCCTATTACAAGGAGCAGAGTCCTGAAGAACTGGCGCTTATCAACTACACCAGTGGCACTACAGGCTTCTCCAAGGGAGTGATGCTGCCTTACCGTTCGCTTTGGAGCAATGCCGACTTTGCCCGTACGGTAATCGGCAAGCACATTGCAGTGGGCGACAAGGTGATAAGCATCCTGCCCATGGCCCATATGTATGGTATGGCCTTTGAGTTCCTCTTCGAGTTCCTCTCTGGCTGCCATGTCTATTATCTCACCCGTATTCCCAGCCCCGCCATCATCGCCCAGGCCTTTGCCGACGTGCGTCCACGCATCATTATTGCCGTGCCGCTCATCATCGAGAAGATTATCCGCAAGAAGGTGTTCCCCAAGCTGCAGACCAACAAGATGCGACTGCTGCTCAATATGCCCGTCATCAACAAGAAGGTCAATGAGAAGATTTGCGAGCAGGTTACCGCCGCCTTTGGAGGCAACTTCTATGAGATTATCATCGGCGGAGCCGCCTTCAACCAGGAGGTAGAGAACTTCCTCAACCGTATCGGCTTCCGCTACACGGTGGGCTATGGCGCTACCGAGTGCGGACCCATCATCTGCTACTCCGACTATGCGTCTTTCGCCAAGGGCAGTTGTGGTCGTGCAGCCCTCCACCAGGAGGTGCGCATTGTGAGCCCCGACCCTGAGAATGTGCCTGGCGAGATACTGACCAAGGGCCCTAATGTGCTTCTGGGCTACTACAAGAACGAGGATGCCACCCGCGCCGCTATCGACGAGGACGGCTGGTTCCACACCGGCGACCTCGGTACGATGGATGCCGAGGGCAACGTGTTCATCAAGGGTCGCTCCAAGAACATGCTGCTCGGTTCCAACGGACAGAACATCTATCCCGAGGAGCTCGAAGACAAGCTCTCTTCGATGCCACTTGTCGCCGAGAGCGTAGTCATCCAGAAGGGCGACAAGCTGATTGGCCTTCTCCATCCCGACTATGATGAGGCCAAGGTTATGGGTCTCAAGCCATCAGACATCGAGAGCATCATGGAGCAGAACCGCCAGGACTTCAATGCAGTGATGCCCGCCTACGCCCGTCTTTCGGCTGTCCGCATCCAGGAAGAGGAGTTTGAGAAGACTCCCAAGAAGAGTATCAAGCGCTATCTCTACACCGAGTAGCAATATATAGACAGAGACCGAAGGGCCACACCTCCCACTTGCAGACGAGTAGGGGTGTGGCCCTTTTTTTGTTGCCTGTCAGCAAATTTGTTGGTAAAAATATTGCGTAATTAGGCGGAAATACCTAAATTTGTCGTAAAGAACAAAAACACTAAGATTATGATAGACGTAAAGCAGACTTTAAGCGACGCCGAAGAGCGTATGGAGATGGCAGCGATGTATCTCGAAGAGCAGTTGGTACGCATCCGTGCCGGCAGAGCCAATGTGGCTCTCCTCGATGGAGTGAGAGTTAACTCTTATGGCTCTATGGTTCCCCTCAACCAGGTAGCTACCGTCACCGTGCCCGACGCCCGTACCATAGCCATCCGTCCCTGGGACAAGAAGGCCATCAAGGATATCGAGAAGGGTATCATGGACAGCGATGTAGGCATCACTCCCGAGAACAATGGCGAGGTGGTTCGCCTCAATCTTCCACAGCCCACAGGCGAGCGCCGTCAAGAGTTGGTAAAGCAGTGCAACAAGATAGGTGAACGCGCCAAGGTAGAGGTGCGCAACGTGCGTGGAGAAATCAAGGACAAGCTCAAGAAGGCCATCAAGGACGGCCTGTCTGAAGACCTTGAGAAGGACGCTGAGAACGATTTGCAGAAGGTTCACGACAAGTATATCAAGAAGATAGACGAACTGCTCGATGCCAAGCAGAAAGAGATAATGACCGTATAGTGAAGGGACTCGTCATCAAGAACACCGGCAGCTGGTACACTGTGCGCACTGACAATGGCGAGACGGTCGAAAGCAAGATTAAGGGCAATTTCCGTCTCAAGGGCATACGCAGCACCAATCCTGTGGCTGTGGGCGACAGGGTCGAGATAGCGCTCAATCAGGAGGGAACGGCATTCATCACCGCCATCGAAGACCGACGCAACTACATCGTGCGCAAGTCGCAGAACCTCTCCAAGCAGAGCCACATCATTGCCGCCAATGTCGACCAGGCGTTCCTTATCGTCACCGTGAGCCATCCGCAGACCTCCACCACCTTCATCGACCGCTTTCTTGCCTCAGCTGAGGCTTACAGTGTGCCGGTGGTACTGGTCTTCAACAAGACCGACCTGCTCTCTCCCGAAGAGTTGCACTATCAGGCGATGATGGTGAGCCTCTATGAGACGGTGGGATATGAGTGCCGCCAGATTTCGGCTGCCACAGGCGAAGGAGTGGCTCCGCTCATCGACCTGCTTCAGGGCAAGGTGACCGTGCTCAGCGGCAACAGCGGTGTAGGCAAATCCACGCTCATCAATACTCTCGTGCCTGGCGCTCAGTTGCGTACCGCCGAGATTTCCGATGCCCACGACGCCGGCATGCACACCACCACCTTCAGCGAGATGTTGCAGTTGGCCGATGGCGGATATATCATCGACACGCCCGGCATACGCGGCTTTGGCACCTTCGATATGGAGCCCGAAGAAATATCCAGCTACTTCAAGGAAATCTTCCGCTTCTCCAAGGATTGTCGGTTCTCCAACTGCACCCACACCCACGAACCCGGTTGTGCTGTGCTTGATGCGGTAGAAAATCACTACATAGCCGCGTCGCGCTACCAGTCCTACCTCTCCATGCTTGAAGACAAGGACGAGGGCAAGTATCGCTCGGGCTATTGAGTCCACATTTATCTGATAAGACCGCTGTCTGTCACGACAGCCATTCCATACTGTCCGCAGTGCCGATACCTTTGGCATTGCGGACAGTGTTTTTCTCCCCGTTCTGATGGTGTGCGTCCTGCGTGTCCAGCCCTCTTCATTCAGCCTGATAATATCCACGCTTGGGCGACGCCACTCTTCCCTCGGCCTTCAGCCGTCGCAGCGCGGCATCTATCGTCTTGCGCTCTTCGCCCATGAGCTGGGCCAGGTCGGCAGCCTTGATGGGGCTGTCCAGTTGGCGCATACGGGCATAGACTATATCTGCCGCTTCCATATAGTAAGGGTCGTCGCCGTCGCCGAAGAGTTTGATGGCGATGGCAGCACAGGCTTCGGCGTCGGCCAGTGCATGGTGATGGCGCGACAGGTTGTAGCCACACCTCTCGGCTATGACATCGAGGTTGTGACGCCCTGTGGGCCATACGCGTCGCGACTTGACGAGCGTGCAGCAGAATGGGTAGTCGGGATAGTCCATCCCATAGCAGCGGAAGACCGCCTTCAGACAGTTCTCGTCAAACGCCTTGTTGTGCGCCACCAGCGTGAGCCCCTCCAAGCGTGGCGCTATCTCTGCCCAGACTTCAGGGAAAACGGGAGCCTTGCGCGTGTCGCTCTCCGTGAGCCCGTGCACCTGGCTGCACCAGAAGTCGTAGTACTCAGGCACAGGCTTGATGAGCGAGTAGAAGGTGTCTGCCACCACGCCGTCGCGCACGATGACCACGCCCACCGAGCATACGCTTGTGGGCTCCGAGTTGGCTGTCTCAAAATCTATTGCTGCAAAGTCTTTCATTGCTTATATGGTTTTTGTCATGCAAATATAGCACATCATTCTATCATTTGCCTCCGTCGGGATTGTTTTTTTCGCGAATAAGATAAAAAACAGGCAGATTGCAAGCCGTTTTCGTCAATTATTATTATATTTGCAAGGCAATAAACAGTTTACCTATATGGATATGACATTCACGCTGCACCCTGGCGACAATCTTCAGGGTGGCAAATACCGCATAGAGAAAGTGCTGGGTCAGGGTGGCTTCGGCATTACTTACCTCGCCATTCAGGGCGGGCTGGAACGTACGGTGGCTATCAAGGAGTTCTTCATGCGCGAAGCCTGTTGTCGCGCCAGTGACAGTCGTGGCGTGACCCTTGGCACCGAGGGCAACCGCGAGACGGTAGACCGCTATCGCCAGAAGTTTCTCAAGGAAGCCCGCAGCATAGCCCGGCTCAACCACCCACACATCGTGCGCATCATCGATGTGTTTGAGGAAAACGGCACAGCCTACTATGTGATGGAGTATGTCGCCGGTGGTTCGCTGTCCGATAGGGTTGGGCGCCAGGGAGCCCTCTCTGAGTCCGAGGCCACGCGCTATATCCGTCAGGTGGCCGACGCCCTGACCTATATTCATACCCAGCGCATGACCCATCTCGACGTCAAGCCAGCCAACATCATGCTCACCGATAAAGACGAGGTCGTGCTCATCGACTTCGGTCTCGCCAAGCAGTACGACTCTGCCACGGGCCACCAGACCAGCAGCACCCCAGTGGGTATCAGTGAGGGCTACGCTCCGCTGGAGCAGTATATGCAGGGCGGAGTGGGCGAGTTCTCGCCCGAGACCGATGTCTATGCCCTCGGAGCTACATACTACAAACTGCTCACCGGACAGACGCCGCCCAGCGCTTCGTCTGTCAATGAGGACGGTCTTCCCCTCGAGCCGCTGAAGTCTCGCGGAGTCACCCCTCAGGTCATCACCGCCATCACCCATGCCATGGAGGGTCGCCGGCGCGACCGCCCCAAGACCGTTGCCGAGTTCCTGGCCGAGTTTGATGGCGTGGCCGGGCAGGCAGCCAACCCCAAGCCCCGTACCGATACCTCGCATGAGGCGTCGGGTTCGGGCGATGGCGATACCACTCTCAAGAAGAAAATTCCCACTCCCCAGCCCAAGCCTCAGCCCAAGTCTCCCGCGCGCCCCGTGGTCAGCCGGAAGACGATGATGGTGGCAGCCGCTGTCTTGGCGGCAGTCCTCGTCGTGGGTGGCATCGTTGTGGCCATTTCCCAGGCATGGCCATCCGAAGAGACGGCGACCGAGCCTCAGGACAAGCCTGCCTTTGTAGCCAAGAAGATTACCAAAGACTCAGAGATGTTCTCCGTCGGCGGCGAGAACTTCATTATGAACTATATAGAGGGAGGCTCCTTCGACATGGGCGCCACGGCAGAGATGGATACGGTCGGCTTTGGTCTGCAAGACGAGAAGCCCGTGCATAAGGTTTATGTTGAAAGTTTTGCCATAGGCGTCTTTGAAGTGACGCAGGAACTCTGGCAGGCTGTGATGGGCACCAATCCGTCTTATGACAAGTCCAAGTTTTGTCCTGTTGAGAGTGTCAGCTGGAATGATTGTCAGGAGTTCATCCAGAAGCTCAATGCGATTACCGGCAAGCAGTTCCGACTGCCCACCGAGGCCGAGTGGGAGTATGCCGCACGTGGCGGCAAGTATGCTAAAGGTTGCCGTTACAGCGGCAGCAACAATCTCGGCGAGGTGGGCAAGTACTATGGCAACTCGTATGGCTCTCTGCCAGTCGAGGGAAGCCGAAAGCCCAACGAGTTGGGGCTGTATGACATGAGTGGCAGCGTCAATGAACTGTGCAGCGACTATATGGGCGACTACTCTGCCGAGGAGCAGGTGTGTCCTGTTGGACCGGCTGCAGGCAGCGAGCGTGTGATGCGTGGCGGCAGCTTTGGCGATGAGCCTATCAACTGTCGTATCTCAGCCCGCTTTGGTATAGCGCCCGACAAGAGGGCTTCCAACGTAGGCCTCCGTTTGGCCCTTTCGCTCTGACATTGCTTCTACCGGCAGACAATAGAAAGCCGCAATAGCTCCTGCTTGTGCAGGGATGGCTATTGCGGCTTTTGCTGTTTGTGTGGTTGTGTTATCCGATGCGGATGGTGTATTCGCTCATGAAGCTGGCACCGGGCTGCAGGCGGTTGATGAGGTATTTCTCGCTCAGGTCGCCCGTAAACTCAGCCCAGTCGTGTATGCCGTACCAGGGCTCTATGCACACGAAGGGCGCGTTCTTGGCGGTGGGGCTCCAGATGCCTACTGCCGGCGAGCGGAAGCCTATGGTCACCACCGGACGGCGCTCGCGGTCGAGCAGAGCCACCTCGTGCAACTGCGACTCGTCGAAGATGAGAGCGTCGTCGTCGAAGTCGGCGCAGGTGAAGTGCCACACGTTGCCATCCATCTTCAGCGGGTGATGGCCCGGCGTGATGCAGCCGTTTGTGTTGCCATAGAGACGCTCGGCATCGGGGTTGTCGAAGCGCAGATAGCCGTCCAGCGGGTCACCGTCTTTCATTCCGGGCACGTTGAATGCGGGATGGCCACCGATAGAGAACAGCAGTTCGCGGCGGTCGGTGTTCTCCACGTGCCAGATCACGTGGATGGTGTTGCCGTCGAGCCGGTAGGTCACGCTCAGATTGAAGTGGAAGGGATAGACCTTGAGTGTCTCTTCGCTCTCAGTGAGGGCAAAGGTGACGCGGTGGTCGGTTTTGGCGACGAGAGTGAAGTCGCTCTTGCTGGCAAATCCGTGGCGAAGCATGTGATACTCCTTGCCGTCGAGATGATAGGTGTCGTTCCAGAGTCCACAGACGATGGGGAAGAGGGTGGGCGAGTGCTTGGCCCAGTATTTAGGGTCGGCCTGCCACAGATACTCGTGTCCCTGCGCGTCGCGTATGCTCTGCATCTCTGCACCACGCTCGGCGATGGTGACAGAGAGAATGTCGTTGCTTAGTGTCTGCATATATGTATGGTTTATATCTTGGGTCTGAAGTTGAGTATTCTCAGTCGGGTGGTCTTGCTGCGGTCGCGCCGTCTGTACACGCAGACTACGGCTGCTGCCGCATTGGTGGCCATGGCAGCCAGACAGATGATGATAGCCGTCTCGGCGGCTGGTCTGCAGGGGATGTAGAAGGCTGCCAGCACGCCGCTCACCATTGCTGCCGCCAGGCATACGCCCATCGCGCGGGTGTAGGTGACCATCACCCGCAGCTGCTCTGCCGCCGTGATGGTCATGGGCATCTCTATGCGTGAGAGCGGGTGATAGGCTGCCCACAGGGCATAAAGCGCCAGATAGGTGTCTATGCCGCCGAAGGTTACGGCGCCAGCCCTGTCGCGGAAGGAGAGGCTGGTGTCGAGCCATGTCTCGGGGCCGGTGCTGAGCGAAGCGGGGCAGACCAGTGCCGTCAGGATGAGACCCCATGCCACAACCAGCATGACGATGGTGGCAGCCTCTGAGAGAGTGCCTGTCAGGGTGCGGTTGACCGTGAAGAACGGGCCGTCAGATGTTGTCGTTCTCTTCATCGTTGGTAGCATTCGATAGTTCACCGTTGCCCCCGTTCTTGTGCTTGGGCAGCCTCCTGGCCTTGCGCAGCGCCTCGTTGACAATCCATTGCAGTTGTCCGTTGGTGCTGCGAAACTCGTCGGCAGCCCACTTCTCGACAGCCGCCATCGTGGCGCTGTCGAGTCGCAGTACAAAGGGTTTGGTTTTCTCTTTTGCCATGTCTGCCTATTACATGTTGAGCGTGCCTGTGTTGACTACTGGCTGCGCCGTATCGTCGCCGCAGAGCACTACCATCAGGTTGCTAATCATGGCAGCCTTCTTGTCGTCGTCGAGCTCTATCACGCCGCCTTCTGCCAGTTTGTCGAGCGCCATCTTGACCATGCTCACCGCACCTTCCACTATCTTCTCGCGGGCGGCGATGATGGCGTCGGCCTGCTGGCGGCGCAGCATCACGGCAGCGATTTCGGGTGCATAGGCCAGATAGTTGATGCGGGCCTCTACCACCTCGATGCCAGCCATGGTGAGCCGCTCTTCCAGCTCGCTCTTGAGCACCTCGTTGATTTCGTCGCCACCGCTGCGCAGTGTCAGTTCGTCCTTGTTGTCGGTATTGTCATAGGCATACTGTCCGGCCATCTGTCGGAGGGCGGCGTCGCCCTGTATCTTGACAAAATTCTCGAAGGCGCGCATCATGCTGTTTACGTTGACACCTACCGAGGCTGCGTTGCTCGCCATGGTCTGGGCGTCGATTTCAAACATGGCCTTGTAGGTGTCTTTGAGTTTCCACACCAGCACCATGCCAATCATCACGGGGTTGCCCTGCTTGTCATTGACCTTGATGGGTTCGGCGTCGATGTTGCGGGCGCGCAGCGACAGCTTCTTTACACTGTAGAAGGGGTTCACCCACGAGTATCCCACCTTCTTGAAGGTGCCGTGGTACTTGCCGAAGAACAGCATCACGCGGGCCTCGTTGGGCTCTATCATGATGAAGCCGCACATGGCGACGATGGCAGCCAGCAGCAGTACGCAGCCAGTGACAATCTTGAACGCATTCTCATACTCGATGCCGAAGCCGAGCAGCAGGCCGGAAATTACCAGTGCAGCCACAATGGCAAACAACATCACGAAACCATTCAGGGTAAATCCCTTGAAGTCAAACTCTTGATTCTTCATAATTATAGCTGTTTAGAAAGTGATATTAATTTGATATTGCAAAGATAGCGACTTGCGTGATAACTTCCAAGCATTTTTCCAACTTTTTTTCAATTATTTTTCCGACCGTGCCTACTGCCCTCCCGATGACGGTGGTCGTCGCTGCTGCATCGCAAGGCCCAGAGGGAAGCGTGGGAGGGTGGCTTGGCGTCATTATGGTCGTCATCGCATCCGCCGTAACCTCATCTGGCGGCTCGTAACGTAAGGCACGAAGGCTCGTATCATTTGTTACGTGGGCTCGTGCCTTACGATACGTGTCCACGTAACATACGATACGAGCCGCCAAAGGTGGTTGGCACGGTTCTGAAAGCCATGACTGCCAGGAATATAAATAAAGAAACCGAGACCGCCCGTAAATTCGGGACAATCTCGGTCGATACACACGTATATAAATATAATCCTATGGGCAGACATCTGCGCCCGGTATGTCGGGCTGTGGTCTCGCGGTCATCGCATCTGTAATGCCTGTCTCTGCCCGGGCTTGCGCGCCGGGCGATGGTTGGCCAGACGCTTCATCATCCGTCGTTCGAGAACGTAGACACGCTTGATCTGGTTTTGGGTGAGAAACTTGCTGTATTCGGCATAATACTTCTGGCGAATCTGCAGCAGCTTTTCGCTACGCTCAAACTGCCGGGCGATGTCCTGTTTGGCCTCGGCTTCGGTCTGCTGCTGTGCGTTGGCCTGTTTGCGAGCGCCCTTCATGCGAGTGCCCAAAGCCCAGATTTCTTTCTGGCAGGCAGTATAGGTCTCGACAAACTGCTTGGTGGTGGCTTCGTCGAAAGCCATGGTCTGGGCGATGTGCCGTGCCTGCTTGTCGGCCAGTTCTTCGCGCGTCAGACGCTGGCGCTGGTTGTTCTGTGCGCTGATAGTGGTTGTGCCCATCAGCATCAAGGCTGCTACGAGCCATAACTTCATAATGGTCTTCATCTTGTTATGTTTTTTATTCGTTGATAAATATGTCTTCCTGATACACCGAGAGGATGTAGGTCTGGTCGTCGTTGCTCAGATTGTCGAACGCCTGCTCCACATGGGCATAGTCTGTCGTGGATAGGGTAGACCATCTGCCGCCTATCATCACTACTATGCCCGTCACGGCTGCAGCTGCCAGCAGACCGGCTATCGAGCGGCGCAGGGTCATTGAGCGGTGGCGCCTGGGGCGCGATTGTGATAGGTTGCGGGCAAGTATCTGGCGTTCCATGTCGTCGAAGAAACCTTCGGGCACGCTGTAAGGCATGCGTTTGCCAATGTTGTCGAAATCGAATTGATGTTCCATATCTTTAGTCATGATTGTTCATATATCTGATGATTTTCTCCTTGGCGATGTGATAGTTGGTCTTGGCCGAGGCGGGCGTGGAGTCTGTCACGTCGGCAATCTCGGCAAAACTCATGTTATCGTAGTAGCGCAGGTTGAAGGCCAGCTGCTGCTTGTCGGGCAACGCGAGGATGGCACGTTGCAGTCTGACGGCTTCGGCGTCGCTGTAGTCGATATAGCTGTCGGCTGCGCGCTCGTCGAGCAGCGCCATCCTGTCGTCGGCCGAAACCTCATCCTGCTTCCGTTGGCCGATGATGCGCAGCGCCTCGTGGGTGGCAATCTTGTATATCCACGCCGACAGCGAGCGGATTTCATCGTAGTTTCCCACTGAGCGGTAGATGCGTATGAAGGTCTCCTGCATGGCGTCCTGGGCATCGTCGTGGCTCACCACCATGCGGCGTATGTGCCAGTAGATAGGCTCGGTGTAGCGCTTTACCAGCAGGGCGAACCCCTTGGCAGTGTCTGCCTTCAGCTGCTTTACTATGTAAGTGTCGTCGATGGACATGGTCGTCTTCTCTCGTTGTGAGGTTTGGGTGATTATATCTTGCTATATACCTTTTTGCTACCTGCGGTCTGGCATTTCAGCATGCCGTTGGCTCTGGAGCAGAAGGAGTCGAGCTCGGCTTCGGCCATCTGCTTGCTGAGTCCCGTCATACGGGCGTAGTGCTTGATGGTGAGGTATCTGTTGTTCTGCAGATAGGCCAGGGCCATGTGCAGACGCTGGTTCTGGGTGAGGTGGTTGCTCACACGGGTGGCCGTTGTCGGCACCGTGCGTACTACGACCATGGGCCTCGGAGTCCACAGGCGATGATGGCAGCCTGGGCGGCGATGGCCCGAAGCCGGCAAGCATAGCAGCATGGCCATTAGTGCTGTCATCGATACGATGGTTGTTTTGTAATGTCTCATATTCGTTGTCGTTTGAGGTTGAAATTGGGTCCGTTGTATGAACGCCGTTCATATATATAACCCCGAGAAGTGGGAAAAGTAAAATGGGTAACCGTCATTTTATTCATTTTTCTCTTTTTTACTGTTTTTTCCGTTTTCCATGTCCTGACTGCAGAGTACAACGATACGTACAGGCAATACGAATGCCTGCACATTATATAAATATATGCGCTCGCGATGTAATTAATAAGGTAAAAACCAATGCAATTTCGTTTTTTTTGAGTACTTTTGCAGATGATAATGTGCGTATGTCCCGTTACTGCAGAGGCGGGCGGGGCAAAGGCGCATGCCAGTATGAATGGAAAGTAAATAAAAACAATATATATGAACGTATTAGAACTTAGCGAACAAGAGATTGTACGCCGCCAGTGTCTTGAAGAGTTGCGACAGATGGGTATCAATCCCTATCCCGCAGACGAATTTCCCGTAAATGCTTATTCGACCGATATCCGCGACAACTTTGTAGATGGCGAAGAGCGCGAGGTAGTTATCGCCGGCCGTCTGATGGGCCGCCGCGTGATGGGTAAGGCCAGTTTTGCCGAGCTGCAAGACTCCAAGGGTCGTATCCAGGTGTATATCACCCGTGATGACGTGTGTCCTGGCGATGACAAAGACTTGTACAACAAGGTGTTCAAGAAACTGATGGATATCGGTGACTTCATCGGTATCAAGGGTTTCGTCTTCCGTACTCAGACCGGTGAAATCAGCGTTCACGCCAAAGAACTGACGCTGCTGAGCAAGAGCCTCAAGCCCCTGCCTATCGTGAAGTATAAGGACGGTGTGGCCTACGACAAGTTTGAGGACCCCGAGCTGCGCTATCGCCAGCGCTATGTAGACCTCGTGGTCAACGACGGTGTGAAGGATACCTTCCTCAAACGTGCCACCGTGCTGCGCACCATGCGCCGCTTCTTCGACGAGGCTGGCTATACTGAGGTAGAGACCCCCACGCTGCAGAGCATTGCCGGCGGTGCCAGCGCCCGTCCGTTTATCACCCACTTCAATGCGCTCAATATAGATATGTACATGCGTATCGCCACCGAGCTCTATCTGAAGCGACTCATCGTGGGCGGATTTGAAGGCGTCTATGAGATAGGCAAGAACTTCCGCAACGAGGGTATGGACCGCTTCCACAACCCTGAGTTTACCTGCATGGAGCTCTATGTGCAGTACAAGGACTATAACTGGATGATGTCCTTCACCGAGCAGCTGCTCGAGACCATCTGTGTGGCTGTCAACGGCAAGCCCGAAGTGCAGATGGGCGACAAGACTATCAGCTTCAAGGCTCCCTTCCGTCGTCTGCCCATCCTCGATGCCATCAAGGAGAAGACCGGATATGACCTCTACGGCAAGAGCGAGGACGAGATACGCCACATCGCTGTAGACGAACTCAAGATGGAAGGCATCGACGCGAGCTTCGGCAAGGGCAAGCTCATCGACGAAATCTTCGGCGAGTACTGCGAGGGTACCTACATCCAGCCTACCTTCATCATCGACTATCCTGTAGAGATGAGCCCGCTCACCAAGATGCACCGCAGCAAGCCCGGACTGACCGAGCGCTTCGAGCTGATGGTCAACGGTAAGGAGCTGGCCAATGCCTATTCTGAGCTCAACGACCCCATTGACCAGGAAGAGCGCTTCAAGGAGCAGATGAGACTGGCCGACAAGGGCGACGACGAGGCAATGGTCATCGACCAGGACTTCCTGCGTGCGCTGCAGTACGGCATGCCCCCCACGAGTGGTATCGGTATCGGCATCGACCGTCTGGTGATGCTCATGACCGGCAAGGAGTACATCCAGGAAGTTATGCTCTTCCCCCAGATGAAGCCCGAGGCCAAGATACCTCAGAGCAGCATCAAGGAGTGGGCTGCCATTGGTGTGCCTGAGGACGAGGTGTATGTGCTGCGCAAGGCAGGCTTCAACCTCATCAGCGACATCAAGGACCAGAAGGCTCAGGGACTGCAGCAGAAGTTGGGCGAGATACACAAGAAGTACAAGCTCGAGTTTGAAAAGCCCGGTGTCGATGCTATCCAGCAGTGGATAGACAGCGCACAGGCCTGAGAACAGCATAAAATAACCCCAAAACAAGATTTATGTTTAGCGTAGGAAAAACAGCCATCATCGGTGGAGGCTCGTGGGCTACAGCTATCGCCAAGATAGTGATAGACCACACCCACCACCTGGGGTGGTACATGCGCCGCGACGACCGCATCGAAGACTTCAGAAGACTGGGTCACAACCCCGCCTATCTCACAAGTGTGCACTTCGATGTGGACGAAATCTTCTTCTCTTCAGACATCAACAAGATAGTTGAGGCTTACGACACGCTCGTGTTTGTCACTCCCTCGCCCTATCTCAAGAGTCATCTGAAGAAACTCAAGACCCGTATCAAGGACAAGTTTATCATTACCGCCATCAAGGGTATCGTGCCCGATGAGAACCTGGTGTGCTCTGAATACTTCCATAGGGTCTACGACGTGCCTTACGACAATCTTGCCGTCATCGGCGGTCCGTCGCACGCCGAAGAAGTGGCGCTGCAACGCCTCTCTTATCTCACTGTGGGATGTGCCGACCAGGAAAAGGCCCAGGCCTTTACCGAGGTACTCTCGTCGGAGTTTATCAAGACCAAGGTGGCGTCGGATGTGCTTGGCATAGAGTATTCGTCGGTGCTGAAAAACGTCTATGCCATCGCCGCGGGCATCTGCTCGGGCCTGAAGTATGGCGACAACTTCCAGGCGGTACTCATATCCAACGCCGTGCAGGAGATGAACCGGTTCATGACCGCCGTCAATCCCATAGAGCGCAATGTCTATGACAGCGTCTACCTGGGTGACCTGCTGGTCACGGGCTACTCCAACTTCTCGCGCAACCGCACCTTCGGTTCGATGATTGGTAAGGGCTACAGCGTGAAGAGCGCACAGATAGAGATGGAGATGATAGCCGAGGGATACTTCGGTACGAAGTGCATGAAGGAAATCAACCGCCACATGCATGTCAATATGCCTATCCTCGACGCGGTGTACAACATTCTCTACGAACGCATCAATCCCCAGATTGAAATCAAATTATTAACAGACAGTTTTAGATAGACTAAAATGAAAAGTATTTCTTTAGACTTTACCAAAGCCGCTTCCTTCCTTGGTGAGGGTGCGGTAGAGGCGTATGAACCCAAAGCTAAAGCCGCTCTCGAGGCATTGGAGAACAATACTTGCCCCGGCAACGACTTCTTAGGATGGCTTCACTTGCCATCAAGTATTACTCCTGATTTCCTCGATGAAGTCCAGGCTGTTGCCAACACCCTCAGAGAGAAGTGTGAGGTAGTAGTGGTAGCCGGTATCGGCGGCAGCTACCTCGGCGCGCGCGCTGTCATCGAAGCCCTTAGCAACTCGTTTGCCTGGCTCATTCAGGACAAGAAGAACCCGCAGATTCTCTTTGCCGGCAACAACATCAGCGAGGACTATCTGGCTGAGCTCACCGACTATCTGAAGGGCAAGCGCTTCGGCGTCATCAATATCTCCAAGTCGGGTACCACCACCGAGACCGCCCTCACTTTCCGTCTGCTCAAGAAGCAGTGTGAGGCCCAGATGGGCAAGGACGTGGCTCGTGAGGTGATAGTGGCTGTTACCGATGCCAAGCGCGGTGCCGCACGCACCTGTGCCGACAAGGAAGGCTACAAGAGCTTCATCATTCCCGACAACGTGGGTGGCCGCTTCTCTGTGCTCACTCCCGTGGGTCTGCTGCCTATAGCCTGTGCCGGTTTCGACATCAAGGCTCTCGTGGCTGGTGCTACTGATATGGAGAAGGCTACCGGCGTGAATGTGCCTTTCGGCGAGAATATCGCTGCACAGTATGCTGCCGTGCGCAACGCTCTCTACAATGAGGGTGGCAAGAAGATTGAGATTATGGTCAACTACCAGCCCAAGCTCCACTTCATCGCCGAGTGGTGGAAGCAGCTCTACGGTGAGAGCGAAGGCAAGGATGGCAAGGGTATCTTCCCCGCATCTTGCGACTTCACCACCGACCTGCACTCTATGGGCCAGTGGATTCAGGATGGCGAGCGCTCTATCTACGAGACCGTCATCTCGGTAGAGACTCCCAACCGCGAACTCGACTTCCCTCATGACGATGAGAACCTCGACGGTCTCAACTTCCTCGCCGGAAAGCGTGTGGATGAGGTCAACAAGATGGCTGAACTCGGTACACGTCTTGCCCACGTGGATGGCGGCGTGCCCAATATCTGCATCAGCGTGCCCGTGCTCAACGAGTATTACATCGGTCAGCTTATCTACTTCTTTGAGATAGGTTGTGGCATCAGCGGCAACATCCTTGGTGTCAATCCGTTCAACCAGCCCGGTGTTGAGGCTTACAAGAAGAATATGTTTGCCCTGCTCAACAAGCCTGGCTATGAGGCTGAGAGCAAGGCTATCCAGGAGCGTCTGCAGAACGAGAAGTAATTGCAACGCCTCTGGGCTTGATACAATAACAAGGGGGGAGTAACTTCCTCCCTTTATTATTATAATAATGTACGAGAGAGAGATTAACAGATACCTGGACCGTATGGTCGATGGCCATCAGCTCGCCAGCAAGGACGAGTGGAAGGGATTTCGCTGCGTGCTCTTCGATATGGATGGCGTGCTCTACAACTCCATGCCCAATCATGCCGTGGCATGGCAGCAGGCTATGAGCGCCAATGGGCTCCACTTCACCGCCGAAGACTCCTATGCCACCGAGGGCATGAAGGGCGTCGACACCATACGCATCTATGCCGAGCGCCAGACGGGAAAGAAACTCACTGAGGCTGAGGCCCAAGCCATCTATGACGAAAAGGCGCGACTGTTTCACCAGATGCCCGAAGCCGAGATATTCGATGGCGTCGTAGACCTGATGAAGCAGATACGCGAGGCTGGACTGACTATCTGTGTGGTTACCGGGAGCGGACAGAAACCCCTCATCCAGCGCCTTGTCAACGACTTCGGAGACTTTGTCGACGAACAGCACATCGTGTCGGCATACAATGTGAGCCACGGAAAGCCCGCCCCCGACCCCTATCTGAAAGGTCTGGAACTGGCAGGCAACATGAAACCCTGGGAGGGTATAGTGGTAGAGAATGCGCCGATGGGCGTAAGAGCAGGCGTGGCAGCCCAGATATTCACCATCGGCGTCAATAGCGGTCCGCTGCCCGATGAGGTGCTGGCCGGCGAGGGTGCCAATGTCATTCTGCCCAGCATCCGCAGGCTGGCCGATGACTGGCAGCAGCTGATGGCGTATGGCTCGGCCAAAAGGGGATAAACTGCTGCGCCTTGCCAAATTAATTATAAATTGGTAGGGTAGTGGGTTAAATCATCTTAATAACCCATTGGGCTAAAGCAGCAATATACTATCTTTGCAGACAAGAGACTCAGGTCTATAACCAATAAAGATAAGAATATGAAGAAATTGTTTTTCTTTGCCGGCATCCTCGCCATGACTGCCTTGGCAAGTTGCGGCAACAAGCAGAATGCCCCTGCCGAAGGCGAAACCATAGAGGTGGCTGCCCCTGTAGACGATGATGTAGTAAGTATGCTCGATGCCCAGCTCAAGAGCAAGGACCCCAACGAGCTGATGAAGACCCTCGCTGCCATCAAGGAGAAGTATGCCCAGCTGGTCAAGGCGGGCAAGCTCGAAGAAGCCAAGGCATATATGGCCAAGGCTCAGACATATCTGAAGGAGCATGCGGCACAGATTACTACCATCGCTGGCGAAGACAGTGAGGTGAGCAATCTGGTAAACAGCGTAACCAGTATGCCCGAAGCCGCGCAGAATGCTGCCGAAGAGGCTGCCAAGAAGGTAGATGCCAAAGCCAAAGAGGCTGTCGAGACTGCCAAGTCTGACGCCAAAGCCAAGGTCAACGAGGCAGCTGCCAAAGCCAACGCCAAAATCAATGAGAAAGCCAATGAGGCTGGACAGAAGGCCCACGAGGCTGTAGGCAAAGCGGCGGCAAAGGCGATGAAGGAAATGGGACTCGAATAGAGCCTGATACATACCTAAAAGGCGGCAGTGCGAGTTCCGCATGGGCCGCCTTTTGCAGAATTACAAACTCAATAGTAAGATACTTGTCATGAACTATCGTGTACTCTTTTCGCTGCTATGCCTGTTCTCCGTGTCGGCTTACGCCCAGAAGAAAGTGGTGATTTATGACCTGGAAACCCGGGTGCCTATCCGTCAGGTGAGGGTAAGGGTCGACAAGTCCAGAACCTACACCACGCCCTATACGGGCCAACTCGTTCTGCCCGAGAAGTTTGATACCATCACGGTGAGTCATCCCAAGTATCTCACCCACTCGATGGGCTTCAAGGAAGTGGGCGACTCTATCGGCCTGATTCCCCGCACCCGCACCCTGGGCGAAGTCGAGGTGGTGGGCGAGGACTTGTCCAAGCGTCTGCGTGAGAATGTGGAGCAGTGGGGTGTCACCGACCCCAAGGAACGCCAGCTGCTCAATCCCAAGACGAGTGTGGTCGATTTTGATCTCGTGAAAATCTTTGACTTCAAAGGCCGGTCCCGTCGCCGACGTACGCGCAAAGTCAAGCAGGCTCTGCAAAAGATGGACGAGAAGGACCCCGTGAAGCGCGCCTATGAAGCCACGGTGAAAGACAAGGGTGAAAAAAAAGAAGAGACTACTACAAAGTAATCTCTCCTGAACCATAACAGCGGTGGTGCTCGTGGTCGTAGATGACGCAGAACTGACCCGGCGCCACGCCATGTATCTTCTCAGCCGAATAGACCATATAACGGCCATCCCCACATTGTCGGATGGTGGCGTGATGGTAGTCGGGAGTATGGCGTATCTTGAACGTCACGTCGGTTTCATCTTTGTCGAAACCGGCTGTGAGGAAATGAAAATCATGTATCTTGAATTCTTGCTTATACGCAGTCTCAGGGTCGTAACCGTGACTGACGTACAGGATATTCTTTTCCACATCCTTCTTGATGACAAACCAGGGACCGCCGCCCAGCCCGAGGCCCTTGCGCTGGCCGATGGTGTGGAACCAGAGTCCACGATGGGCGCCAATGCGCTTGCCGGTTTCCCATTCTATCACATCTCCGGGGTTCTCACCCAGGTATCGGCGTATATATTCGTTGTAGTCTATCTGCCCCAGGAAGCAGATACCCTGGCTGTCGCGACGTCGGGCGTTGACCAGATGCTCGCGCTCGGCTATCTGGCGCACCTCGTCTTTCTCATAGTGACCTATGGGGAAGAGCGCCTTGCGCAGCTGCCAGTCGTAGATTTGGGCAAGAAAGTCGGTCTGGTCTTTGACCGGGTCGGGGCTGGTGCAGAGCCATTTGCGTCCGTCTATGATTTCCGTCTGGGCGTAGTGGCCGGTGGCAATCAGGTCGTAGTTGTGCCCCATCTTCTCGTCGAAGGCGCCAAACTTGATGAGCCTGTTGCACATCACGTCGGGGTTGGGCGTATAGCCCGCCTTGACTTTCTCCATGGTGTATCGCGTCACCTGGTCCCAGTATTCGCGGTGGCAGTCTATCACCTGCAGGCGGCATCCGAACCTTCCGGCTACAGCCGTGGCCATCTCCAGGTCTTCCTCAGAGGTGCAGTCCCATTCCTCCTGTTCCTCTGGCCCTATCTTGATGTAGAAGCAGTCGGGCTTGAGCCCCATGCGGGTCAGCTCGTATACCACCACCGAACTGTCGACGCCGCCCGAGAGCAGCACGGCTATCCGCTTGTCCTTTATCTCGTTTATGTCAATCATATTGCAAAGGTAGTGCAAGCCGAAGACAATACAAAGGAAAAACGAATGTTTTTTCAATTTGTATTGTTGAGGCGCCGCCTACCTTCATGGTGAGCCATAGAGTAGTGCAAGCCGAAGACAATACAGCGAATGTTTTTTCAATTTGCATGGTTGAGGCGCCGCCTGTCTTTGTCGTAATCGCCGTGATGACCGAAATCGATGCAAGCCGCAGCGTGGTGGTTGGCAAGATTTCGGACATTACAGACAAAAATAGGACGATGGCATAAATTATCAGTAAAGGTGCTGTGTATTCCGATTTTTTTTGATTACTTTTGCATGGTGACTATAACTTAACACATTATTATATAATATGAAACCTACATTGTTACTTCTTGCGGCTGGTATGGGAAGCCGCTACGGTGGGCTCAAGCAGCTCGACGGTCTGGGTCCCAATGGTGAGACCATTATGGACTACTCTATCTACGACGCCATCCAGGCTGGTTTTGGCAAAATCGTCTTCGTAATCCGTAAGGACTTTGAGCAGGATTTCCGCGATAAGGTTCTTTCCAAATATGAGGGACATATCCCCGCCGAGATATGCTTCCAGTCTATCGACGCGCTGCCCGAGGGCTTCAGCGTGCCCGAAGGCCGTCAGAAGCCTTGGGGTACCAACCACGCCGTGCTCATGGCCAAGGATATCATCAAGGAGCCTTTCTGCGTCATCAACTGCGACGACTTCTACAACCGTGATGCCTTCATGGTGATTGGAAAGTTCCTGTCAGAGCTGCCCGAGGGCGCCAAGAACGATTATGCTATGGTGGGCTTCCGTGTAGGCAATACGCTGAGCGAGAACGGTACCGTGGCTCGCGGTATCTGCTCTAAGGACGAGGCTGGTCACCTTACCACCGTGGTTGAGCGCACCGAGATTATGCGCGTCAATGGCCCCGTATGCTACAAGGACGAGCAGGGCCAGTGGGTAGCTGTCGAGGACAACACGCCCGTAAGTATGAATATGTGGGGTTTCACTCCCGATTACTTCGACTATAGCGAGGCTTACTTCAAGGAGTTCCTCAGCGACAAGAAGAATATGGAAAACCTGAAGGCAGAGTTCTTCATCCCATTGATGGTCAACAAGCTCATCAACGAGAAGACCGCTACCGTCAAGGTGCTCGATACCACCAGCAAGTGGTTTGGCGTGACCTATGCTGCCGACCGCGATAGTGTGGTAGCCCGCATCCAGAGCCTCATTGACGAGGGCGTTTATCCCTCACACCTGTTCTAAAGAACCCATCATCGGCTTGCCTGCTACCGCAGCCATCAAGCCGTCAACATCTGCGCTATCCGCATGGCCCACAGCGCTCTCCACAGCGCGAAAGAGGCAGTACGGATAGCGCCTTTTTGTTTCGGGATGTTTCGGGATGACCGATAATAGAACTGTTGCTATATTATGGCTCACCCGATATATATCTGGGCCTTACTGTCCGACCCCTGTACGGGTGTATATACGAAAAACGTCCGAAAAGCCTTGGTTATTTGCTTTTCGGACGTTGTAGTTGCGGAGGCAGGACTCGAACATGCGACCTCCAGGTTATGAGCCTGGCGAGCTACCAACTGCTCCACTCCGCGATATTTCTCATTTGCGAGTGCAAAGGTAGTGCTTTTTTCTGAGTCTTGCAAATTTTTGGGCATGTTTTTTATCCCCATGGGTCATTTATGGGTATCTTTGGCATGCCCGGGATGATGCTATTTCTTCTTTTTCAACTCATTATCAGGCGTATAGTGGAGTTTGGTACCAATGAAGGCCACTTCCTTGAATTCTTTATAGTTGTTGCGGATAATCCAGTCTATGTAGGTCATGAATACACGTGCCGTGTACTCGTAGCCCATCGCATTGAGGTGGCCTCCTACGTAATAACGGTCCTGGAAATCGGCGTCATAGAGTGGGGCGTGCTTGAAGAGGTCGATGACATATACGTTGCTGAACATACGTGCCAGCCCGCGCACCACCTCGTTGAACTCGTCATAGGCGTTGTTGCCCTTGTCGGTCTGCGGGCGTGTCACCACAAATATCTTTGCCTTGGGCTGTATGCTTTGCAGTCGCTGTATGATGCCAGCCATATAGCCGGCATAGGTCGGGGCATTGTTGTTGTAGTCCTTGAGGTCTACGTCGGTATCCAGACTGCCACACTTCAGGTTGTTGCGCTTGCGGCGTGTATAGTCGTTTACACCCATAGCCACGATGTAAGCCTGCTTGGGGTTCATCTTGCAGTATGCCCATCCGCGCTTGGTGTCGTCGGCTATCCATCCCTTGGCGGTCTGACCTCCGCGGCTGAAGTTCTCGCCCTCGGCGCCACAGGCACGGCACAGGAACTGGCCCCACGAGTATTCGTACATGTCGTGATGACCCAGCTTGCCATTCTCGTCGCGACTCTCCATCTCGCCGCTACACAGGCTGTCGCCTATGAAGCCCCATGTGCGGAAGATGGCGCAGAGGCCGGGCGTGTTGTTGATGGTCTGCAGCGGATTTTCTTCCGCCGAAATGTTGGGCATAGGATTGCCCATGGTCTGTGCCGATGCTCCTATCGAGATGCAGAGCAGGAGCGCTGTGATTACATTCTTCATGATTATGTTTTTTAGGGTTAGAATACTTCATCTGCCGCTTCGTCAGCCGAGCTGGTGTCCAGGCGTGTGTCTTTGCTCACAGAGACACTGCCCGTGCGTCCTATCTTGATGAGCAGGGGCACGTAGTCGTCGCTCGACTTGTCGGGCGAGCCCACGCTGACAGCAAAGGTGAGGTTGTCGCCATCGATTTTGTCGTACACGATACCCACCAGCGCACTGTTGTCCAGATAGCCGGCATCGACATGGGCGGAAAAATCGTTTTTGGTAAACTCGCGGTGCAGAAACTGTGTGCCGTCTTCGCGGTCGATGGTGAGCGCGATGCGGTTGTCGTAGTATTTGCGTGTGCCGTCGCTCACCTTGTCCAGCGTCGAGTCAGCCTTTGCCGCTACCGTTATCGTATAGTCCTTGCCCAGCCACTCTACGTGATACTTCTGCACATAGTCGCCTATGGCCAGAGTCTTGGTAGACTTGGGTGCCTGCTCCTTCTTTACGATGATGTTGTAGGGCTGCTTCTTCTCCTGACAGGCAGTCAGCATCAGTCCCATGGCGGCTATCATGAGCCATTTTTTTGTTTTCATTTTATCTCTAATTAAGTTTATTTCAGCTTGTCGGAGAAGTCTATGATGGCTTCTCTCACAGCCTTCTCTGCCTCGTCCATCGTGCAGCAGAGCTTGCCGCCGCTGGCGTTGAGGTGTCCGCCGCCGTTGAAGTGTCTGGCAGCCATCTCGTTGCAGGGGAAATCATCGACCGAGCGCAGGCTCACCCATATCAGATTGTCGTGGCGGTCGTCTTCGCGCAGCGAGATTGAGAGCTTCATGCCCTTGATGCGCAGCGGCTCGTTGACCAACCCTTCGGCGTCGCCCTTGATGAAGTGAAAGCGCGCCATATCGCTGCGGGTGATGGTGAAGTAAGAGGCATGATAGTCTTCAAAGTAATTGAGCTTCTGCGAGATGATATATCCCCTCAGCCTCATGGCCCAGCAACTGTAGTTGTTGTACACATTGCGGTAGATGCGGTCTTTGTCGATGCCCTTGGTGAGCAGCTGACCTATTATATAATATATCTCCGGACGGGTGGAGTTGTAGGTAAACCCTCCCGTGTCGGTCATCATGCCGCAGTATATCTGTGTGGCGCAGCGGCGGGTCATCATGTCAAAACCACCCAACTGCCATACCACGCGGAACACCACCTCAGAGGCGCTGCTCAGCTCGGGATGCGACACCATCAGCTCCATGCCCTCCTTTTCGGGGTTCAGGTGATGGTCCATCATCACCTTGTGGCCAGTGGCTTCGGTGAGCACCGTTGTCATTTCGTCTACGCGCGACATAGCATTGAAGTCGATGCAGAATATCAGGTCGGCATGAGTCATGATTTCAGCCACCTGGTCCTTATGCTTGTCATAGCGCACCACGCGTTCGGTTCCCGGCAGCCAATGCAGAAAGTCGGGATAGGCGTCGGGCACTACCATTGTCACCTTTTTATCACGCTGGGTAGAGAGATAGTCTGTCCACGCCAGGCTTGCACCCATAGCGTCGCCGTCGGGCGACTTGTGGCAAGTCACTACTATCTGTTGGGCGTTGTCAATAAGCTCGTTCAGCTTTTCGGCTTCCGCCGTAGTAAGAAGATTTATTTCCATATCTGCAAAGGTAGTGCAAGTCGAAGACAATGCAAAGAAAAAACCAATGTTTTTTCATTTTGCATTGTTGAGACGCAGCCTACCTTATCCAAAGGTAGTGCAAACCGAAGAGAATACAAAATAAACTCGTTTATTTTTATTCTTGAGGTGCCGCCTACCTTCACAGCGGGAGCCGTAAATAGTGCAAACCGAAGCAAATACATCCCCACCTTATTTATATATATCCCCCAAACTTCCGCCGACCTCCTTAAACCTGATTTTGGGGTTTGAAATGATGGTTTCAAGTTCAGAAACGCTGATTGCAGGGTTTGCAATGACGGTTTCAAACCCCGAAATTAACTTCTATGCCATCACTGTCGAAAATGCGTGCCGCCCTTGCCCGATGCGCCCGATGGCCGTCGGACTGTCCCTTCGCTCTGATGCCGCCGGTGGTTGTGGACGCACGATAACAATAGCTGCTGTCAAGTAAACGATGACAACTGATTAAGAAAACGATGGCAGCCGACAAGAAAACGATGGCAGCTGACACGAAAACAAAGGCAACCGACAAGAAAACGGCGAATTTATTTCTTTCTCCGCGTGGTTTGTATTATTTTTGTGGCAGTTATCGCGATGCAGCCCGTCTGCTCCCGCTTCAGCGCGTGCGTTTCCGCGCTCCTTGGCGTGATGACCGTAGTGCTGGGAAGCCATTCCTAATGGTTAAAAAAAGTAAATACGTGCAAGGAAATGGCTGCGGCTGCATTTAATAGACGAAACAAAAAGCAAAAGACAGATATGAACAAATTGAAATTCCTTACCCTCTGCCTCGTGTTGGCAGTCTCTTCTTTCACCCTGCAGTCCTGCAACGATGACGATGATAACGGAAGCACCTACTTCCCCAATGCGCTGGTCACACTGAAGACCAATGCCGAGACAGGTGCCTTCTATATGCAGCTCGACGATGCCACCACGCTCGTACCTACCAATATCAAGACAGCCCCTTATGGCGGCAAGGAGGTGAGAGCCCTCGTCAACTTCAAGGAAGACCAGAAATCCACCGGACACAATTCACGCTCGGTCTATGTCAACTGGATTGACACCATACGCACCAAACCTATGGTGCTCCACAGCGCCGACGACGACCAGACTTACGGCAAAGACCCGATAGAGGTGGTCAACAGCTGGGCCACGGTGGTCGAAGACGGATATTTCACCCTGCGCTTCCGCACCCTCTTTGGCAGCAACAAGCCCCACGAGCTCAACCTCGTGAAGTGCAACGAACCCTACACGGTGGAAATTCGTCACAATGCCCACGGCGATGTCTCTGGCTATCCTGCCGACGGACTGATAGCTTTCCGTCTCAACCAGCTGCCCGACACCGAAGGCAAGACCGTGCTGCTCACCGTCAAGTGGCAGTCGTTCACTGGCGAAAAGAAGGCGCAGTTCAAGTATTGTACCCGCAAATAACAGTGTTTTGAGTCCCGAGGCCATGCCCCGTAGCGGGTGTGGCCCCACGGGCGACGTGCTATCCTATGCGATTGTATCAAGCAGATATCGAACAACAGATAATACAACTGTTTGGCCGGGGCGATGCCTCGGCCATGCGTCGTCTGTACGATTCCTATGCAGGCGTGCTTGCCGGTATCTGCGCCCGATACATCACCGACGCCGACGACCAGAAAGATGTGCTGCAGGAGTCGCTCATCCAGATTTATACCCATATCTCTTCCTTCACCTATCAGGGTCGGGGCTCGCTCCAGGCATGGATGGCGCGCATCACCATCAACCAGGCGCTGATGTTTCTGCGTGCCCAAGCGTCGACAACCATGATGGGCGAGGTCGAGAACATAGCCGATGACACCACCGACGAACCCGATGTCGCCGGACTCAGCGAGGGTGAAATCCTGGACATGATAAGACGACTGCCCGTAGGCTATCGCACCGTCTTCAACCTCTATGCCATCGAGGGCAAGAGCCACAAGGAGATAGCCGCAGCGCTCGGCATCAAGCCCGACACCTCGGCATCGCAGTACAAGCGGGCACGCACAATGCTCGCACAAATGATAAAAGACTATAAAAGACAGATATGACAACCAACGACAAATGGATTAATCGCATACAGCAGAAGATGGAGCATTATGAGGCTGATGTTCCTGAGGGACTGTATGATGACATCGTGGCCGAGATGCAGCGCCGCGGGCTGAAGCCCCTGGAAGCCACCTCGCGCAAAGCCCCTGTAGTGCCTCTGTGGACCCAGCGCATAGCAGCTCTGGCAGCGGTGGCAGCAGCCGTTATCGTAGCCGTATTTGTGCTTACCCCCTCGGCTCCCGAGATGGCGCCGACAGCCTCATTGCCCACCACCCATGCGGTGCAGCCCCCTGCCGTGGCCACTGCCACCGACGCCCAGACTGCTGGCGATCCCAGTTCACTGGTCTCCGTCGTGCGCCGATGGAAGGCAACCCTCAGCCCCACCGCCGTCAGGGAGGTGATGCTCGCCGACAATACCACGCCCGCCGCCTCTACACCTATATATAATATAGAGCCCGAGCCCGAATGTGAGGTGATGGAGCACCGCCCGACCGATGCCGACAGCCAGACTGCCACCAAGCCTGCTGCCACCTCGAAGCCTGTCTCCCCGTCGGGCTCTACCGTCAGAAAGACCGAGCGCAAAGTGGTACATTATCCATCTACCCGCCGCTCCCATCCCATGTCGATTGGCGCCTACGTGCGCGGCGCCCAGTCAGGCAACTCTGTCATCCCTTCCGAACTGCCTGCCGGCAGTGGCTTTTTAGCGGACAATGACGTCTATGGCAGCGGCGATATGATCCACCCCAGCCGTGTGCCCGTGCTTCCTATGGGCAGGAGCGGTGCCCGCACCCATCACAAGCTGCCCGTCAAGGGAGGCCTCTCTCTGCGCTACTCGCTCGACGACCGTTGGAGCGTGCAGACCGGCGTCAACTACAGCTATCACTCGTCAGAGATAGAGATGGGCGGCGAGGACATCGACCAGCAGCTCCACTTCATCGGCGTGCCTGTGGCTGTGGGCTACAATGTATGGGGCAACCGCCATGTCAATGTCTATCTCACCGCTGGCGGCGAGGTAGAGAAACTGGTCAAGGGCCGTCGCACGGTGAGCTATACCGGTCAGCAGCGCAACGAAGATGTCAAGATGAGCCGTCCCCAGCTGTCGGTACAGCTGTCTGCCGGCGCCGAGTATCGTGCCACCCGCGCCGTGAGCCTCTATATCGAGCCCGGCGTGTCCTACCACTTCGACAATGGCAGCGGCGTCAGCACCATCTACAGCGACAAGCCCTTCGAGTTTGGGCTCAGCATGGGCGTCAGAGTCGATATAAACCGCCGATAAAGCCCCCAATAGACGGCCAAAACCTAAAATAATATTTCTTTTGCTTTGCCTTGTTCTTGGTTTTCATTAATTTTGTGGTATCTTAGCATTAATGAGAACAGAACACGGCAAAGTATGAGACCCATCAAGCATCCATATCTTCCCATCTATTACCTCTCGGTGGTTCTGGGACTGCTGCTTCTTGCTGGCTGTAGCGACAAGAAGACGGTACCTATATACAATACCCCTGAGTACAAACAGATAGAACGCAAGTTGAACGCGGTGGCCGACACCACCGACCTGAAGCATTGGCTCCAAGTCTACCGCCAGTCGGGCAACCGTATGGGCGAGTCTATCGTGCTGCGGCGGTTGGGTAGGGCATATCGTGTAGACAACCAGTTCGGTCGCGCCATCCTTGCTCACAAGCAGGGCCTGGCTGTAGCCGATAGTATCTGCGACACGATGGAAATTGTCAATACCCTCAACGAACTGGGTACCAACTACCGCCGTCTGGGTGCCATGTACCTTGCCACCAGCAGCATGACTCTTGGTCTGGGCTACTGCCAGCAGTGGAGCGACACCACTGCCGCGGCCTTCAAGAGTCAGCTGAAGATACTCAACGGTCTGGGAAAAATCTATTATACCATCCGCAACTACAAGGCAGCCCTCGACTACTTCAGGCGCTCGCTTGCCGGCGAAATCAAGTTGGGCAGCGCTTTTGGTATGGCGCTCAACTATTCTGATATCGGCAGAGTGTTCAGAGCCCAGAACAACCTCGACTCTGCCCAGTTCTATTTCCAGAAATCCATGGAGCAGAAACAGCTCATTAACGACGAGGTGGGTATGGCGCTCATTCGTATCGAGTATGGCGGCCTCTACGAGGATAGGGGCGACTATGCCAAGGCCACTGCCGAGTACGACAAGGCTTATATTACCCTGATGGCCCACTCCGACCGCTATCTCCGCCTGCGGTCCTGCATAAGCCTTGCGCGTGTCTACATCAAGCGACAGATGACCGCCACCGCCATCGAGTATCTGCAGGAGGCCAAGATGACCGCCGACGAAATCAACTCGCCTGGCGACCGCTCGCAGATAGCCCTGCTCTATTATCAGATTTATCGCAAGTCGGGCAATACAGCCAAAGCCCTCGCTGCCTATGTCGACTACAAGAACTGGAACGACACGGTGATGAACCTGGAGAAACTGGGTGATATCCAGAATGTGCAGATAGACGAGCTCATGGCCGACAATACGCGCAAGCTCAACTATGTGCGCAAGGATATGGACCGTATGCGCAAGCAGCAGGAGAGTGGATGGCTCGTGTTTACGCTCATCATGGTAGGTATGATAGTCCTCTTGGCGTTCTCCTATTACCTCCTGCGCATCCGCACCCGCACGCTTGCCGCCTACAGGGAGTTCCGCGACGCCCGTGTGCGCTTCTTCGCCAATATCTCGCACGAACTGCGCACACCGGTGACCATCATCCAGTCGGCGGGCAACTCCATAGAGTCGCAGACCGACAACCAGCAGATACGCGACGAGGTGTCGCAGCTTCAGGCAGCCTCTCGTCGTCTGCTCCATCTGGTAGACAGTGTGGTGGATATCACCAATATCAGCATCAGACCCGTCGACGAGGCACAGTGGTGTCACGACGACATCGTGGGATATGTACGCATGCTGGTCGAAGCCTATCGCCATGAGGCCGCGAAGCGCCAGATACGTCTTGTGGTGACCTCCAAGCGCAACAAGATAGAGGCCGACTTCGTGCCCGATTATGTCGACAAGATTCTTGGCAATCTGCTGACCGATATGTTGCACCATGCCTACAACCAGTCCGACCTCTATATCAGCATGTCTATCGAGAGGCGCATGCTCAGGCTCGAACTCAAGGACCGCGGCCAGGGTATGCCGCCCGAGGTGGTCAAAGACCTGCTCAAGCCCTATGACAGCAAGAATACCTCTGAAATCTATATGCATGTGGGGCTGAATATCCAGGCGGTGCAGGCTGCCATACGAGCTATGGGCGGCGATATCAAGTTGAAGAGCAAGCTGGGCGAGTATGCCCAGTTCATCATCACCCTCCCCCTGCGTCATGGTGACCACGACTATCCTCGCCTCACCGAGCAGAAGACCCTCCACACTCCTGCCGCTCTATCTCCTGCCGATGCCGACATGCCCCCTGTCGTCGAAGCCGATGCTGACAACAAGCCACGCATACTCATCGTCGAAGAGTCGGCACAGGTGGCCCGCTACGTTGCCGACCAGCTGAAGAATCATTACAAGGTGTTCTTTGCCTCCAATGGTGAAGACGGTCTGCATAAAATCAGAATTGCCGCGCCCGACCTGATTATCACCGACGGCGTGTTGCCCGTCATGGATGGCTATCAGCTCTGCGAGGGTGTGCGTGCGCAGGCTGCTACCTGTCATATCCCCATCGTCATGGTGTCGTCAGACTCTTCGGTGCAGGGTCGCATGAAGGGTTTTCAGGCTGGTGCCGACGCCTATCTGCTCAAGCCGTTCCGTGCCGACGAACTCCTGGTGCGCGTAAGTCTACTGCTCCGGCAGCGGCGTATGCTGCGCGACAAGTATGCTGGCTCCGTGCCGGTTGTCGACGATGCCGACGGGCAGGCAGAGACCACCGACCGCACTCCCGACTTCATCGACGAGGTGCAGCAGTATGTAGACAGCCGTATCGGCGAAGGCGACATAGACCTCGCCGACCTGGCGGCTCGCTTCGGGGTCACCCGTGCCACCTTCACGCGTAAGGTCAAGCAGCATACGGGCCTCACCTCGGCGGCATATATCACCTCGCGCCGCATCCGAAAGGCTTGCGAACTCCTGCAGACCGCCGACATGACGGTGGCTCAGGTGGCAGAGGCGTGCGGATACAGCGACACCGCCTACTTCATCATGGTATTCAGAAAGAGCATGAACAAGACGCCCAAGCAGTACAAGGACGAGTGGCTGAAGCCTTAGTCTGTTATCCTGCGGCAGCTTTCTGGTGTCTATATATATAATAAGGTAAGGACTTGGAGCAGTCACACTCCAAGTCCTTACCTTATTATATATACGCGCGTGGGTCGCCCGCCAGCAGGGGGCGATGGCGGTTTATCTTATGATTTCCTTGGCACGCTCCAGAGCCAGGTTGATGTGGCTGCAGATGTTCTCCTTGCCCACAATCTGGTAGAAGCCTGCGTGCTCGAGCACCTGTTCTACCTTGGGAGTCACTCCCGACAGCACAATCTGTATGCCCTCCTTGCGGCTCATCATACACAGATTGGTGAGGTTGTGTATGCCGGTAGAGTCGACAAACGGCACCTTACGCATACGGATGATGCGCACCTTGGGGCGGTCGCCGAAGTTGGCCATGATTTCCTCAAACTTGTTGCCGGCACCGAAGAAGTAGGGGCCGTTGATTTCGTATACCTCTACGCCGGTGGGTATGGTGAGGTGCTCGTTGTTCTCCAGTCTCACGTCGGTCTCGTCGGTCAGGTCTATCTCGTCCATGATTACCTTGACATCGCTGGTCTCAGCCATACGCTTCATGAAGAGCAGACAGGCGATGATGAGGCCCACCTCGATGGCTATGGTCAGGTCGAAGAGTATGGTCAGGATAAAGGTGATAAGCAGCACGCTGACATCGCTCTTGGGGTTCTTCATCAGCATGGCAAACGAGCGCCAGCCGCTCATGCCGTACGACACGACCACCAGCACGCCTGCCAGACACGCCATGGGGATATACTGCGCCAGCGGCATGAGGAAGAGGAAGATAAGCAGCAACACCACCGCATGGATGATACCGGCTACAGGGGTGCGGCCGCCGTTGTTGATATTGGTCATGGTGCGGGCTATGGCTCCGGTGGCAGGGATGCCGCCGAAGAGGGGCGAGGCGAGGTTGGCCAGACCCTGTCCGATGAGCTCGGTATTGGAGTCATGGTGATGGCCTATCACACCGTCGGCCACCGTGGCAGAGAGCAGACTCTCTATGGCGCCGAGGATGGCAATGGTAAGCGCCGGCGACACCAGGCTCTTGATGATATCCCACGACAGGGCGGGCACGGTGGCGCTGGGCAGTTCGCTGTTGATAGAGAAGCGGTCGCCTATGGTCTCTATGCTTGTCACGCCATAAAACTGCTTGAGTATCAGAGCCGCCAGAGTCATCACGATGATAGCCACCAGCGAGCCGGGAATCTTCTTGCTGAATCGGGGCGTGAGCGTGATAATCACGATGCTCACTATGCCCACCATCGCCGTCCACCAGTCTATCGTGCTGATGTCGTGGAAGTAGGCTATCCACTTCTCGGTGAAGTCAGAAGGTACCGTCGCCATAGTCAGACCCAACAAGTCCTTGATTTGGGTGGTAAAGATGGTTACGGCGATACCGCTCGTAAATCCCACCACGATAGGATAGGGTATATACTTGATGATGGTACCCAAGCGGAGTACGCCGAAGAGTATCAGGAACACGCCTGCCATAAGTGTAGCGATGGTGAGTCCCTGTATGCCGTATTGCTGTATGATGCCGTAGATAATGATAATGAATGCACCTGTAGGTCCGCCTATCTGCACGCGGCTTCCGCCGAATACCGACACCATGAAGCCTGCCACGATGGCGGTGATGATGCCCTTCTCGGGCGTTACGCCCGAAGCGATACCAAAGGCGATGGCCAATGGCAGGGCTACGATGCCCACGATGATGCCGGCCATGAGGTCTTGCATAAATTTACTACGGTTATAGTGTTTCAGGGTAGAAACCAGTTTGGGTTTGTACGTAAATACTTGCATAAGTGTTGTTGCTAAAACGGTAATAATGTAAGTGTCCTTAAAAACGACTGCAAAGGTATCATCTTTTGTCCACACATCGGTGCTGGCGCGAGGGGTTTCTTTGTTTTCATGGCGTCTTATTGACTTGTATCATTGGCCCCTGCACCCCAGTAACCCAAACAGCGGCTGCCGTCTCTACTCTATAGATGACGGCAGCCGCTGTGGCAATAGTGGTGTCTGGCGTGTTACAACTCGTTCTTGTGCAGTTCGGCCAGGAGTTTGGTGCTCTGGCAGTGCAGGTCGATGTGGCGTTGCAGTTTCTGATAGATATTGTTGATTTCCTCGTAGTAGACCAGCGCGGTGATTTCTCCCTGCTTCAGCGCTTTGGCAAAGAGGGCGATACTCTCGTTCATCATCTTGACGTCGCTGTGGTCGAGCACCTGCTGCAGCCCCTTGAGTTGCTGGTAGCGCGACCTGATAGAGGCCTCGGCTTCCTGGCGCGACTGCATCACCTGTATCTCTGCGCTCTGCTTGCGCTCACGGGCAGCCTTGATTTTCTTGCTGTTGCTGTAGAGCGGGAAGCTCATGCCCACCATCATTCCGTTGACAGGCTCTCCCTCCTCGGTGTTCCTGCGGTAGCCCACCGTGAGGTTGGGCAGCCACTCGCTCTTTTGTATCTTCATGTCCATCTCGGCTGTCTTGAGCGAGGCTTCGGCTGTCTTGATGTCGGCGTCGTTGGCCAGTGCCAGTGCTTCAAACGACTTGTAGTCTGTGATGGCTGCAAACTCAGGCATAGTGGTCATGTTGACCTCTATGGCCTGTCCGCCGTTGAGCTGCTGGAGCTGCTGGAGCAGCAGTATGCGCTCGTTGCGCGCTTCGGTCACCAGGGCTTTCACCTCCATGACATCGAGTTTCACCTTGTTGAGCTCCAGGATGTTGGCGTCGCCCACCTCCATACGCTGCTCGTACATACTGCGCAGCTGCTCACTGCCCGTGAGGCGCTGGTTGAGCATACTGAGCGTCTGGTTGAGGCGTATGATGTCCAGGCAAATCAGCTCGGCCTCGAGCAGAATGTCCCTTCTCTGCTTGAGCAGCTGCTGCTGGCCGGCATTCCTCTGCATGCCTGCGAGCCGGCTGCAATCCTTGTACTTGGTAGGAAACTTGATTTCCTGGCTGACCACGAGCTCGCTCTCGACCACGCCCGAATATCCCTTCTTGAAGAAATGGCTGTATTCGACCGATGGGCCGCCCAGCGCGTTGTCGGCCTTGATGTCCAGCACGTCGGCCTCGCTTTCGTGTGCCTGCGCCTTGAGCGTCAGGTTGTTGGCGGCTATCTGCCTGAGTATGTCGCCGATGCTGTCTGTGCCGGTGGCTGCTGCCGTCAGCGTAGCGAGCATGGCGCTAATAGCGATGAGATATCTTTTCATAAATGATAGGTATGATAAATGCGTTGAGTAATGTCGAACTGATGAGTCCGCCCAGTATCACCTTGGCCATGGGCGACTGTATCTCGTTGCCGGGCAGGTCGCCGCCGAGAGCCAGCGGCACCAGAGCCAGCGCCGAGGTGAGGGCTGTCATGAGTATGGGGTTGAGTCGTGAGAGCGAGCCTTCGATGATGGCTTCCTTCACGGTCTTGCCCTCTTCGGTGCGCAGCCGCTTGTACTCGGTGATGAGCAGCATGCCGTTGCGCGTGGCGATGCCGAAAAGCGAGATGAAGCCGATGATGGCGGGAATGCTCACCTCGCCGGTGGTGAAGATGATGGCAAAGATGCCGCCGATGAGCGCCAGTGGCAGATTGAGCAGTATCACACCGGCCTCCATCGTGCTGCGGAACTGCATGAACAGCAGCAGGAAGATGATGGCGATGGCTATCGTGCAGGTGAGATAGAGCACCCGTGAAGCATGCTCCTGGCTCTCAAACTGTCCACCATACTCTATATGATAGCCCTCGGGCAACTGGATATTGTTGTCTACCGCAGTCTTGATGTCGGCCACCACGTCGCTCAGCGCCCTGTCGGTGGTGTTGGCAGAGATGACTATCTTGCGCTGGGTGTTCTCGCGGTTGATGGTGTTGGGGCCGGCGCTCGATATGATGTCGGCCACATCGGACAGAGGCACCTTGCGTCCGTCCTGCGTGTCGATGATTAGGTCGCTTATCTCGTTGTAGTTGGCGGCCTTGACCACCAGGTTGAACGCTCTGCCCGCCTCGTACACCTGCGATACGGTCTCGCCCGCCAGATTGACAGCCAGAAACTCGTTGAACTCGGGCAGCGTGATGCCGTTGCGTGCCAGCAGTTCGCGCCGTGGCACTATCTTGAGTTCCGGACGCTCTATCTGCTGTTCCACGTTGAGGTCGGTGATGCCGTCGATGTCCTTGCAGGCCTTCTTGATCTGGTTGCCTATGGTGTACATCTTGTTCAGGTCGCTGCCAAAGAGCTTGATGGCTATGCTTGCCTGCGTGCCCGACAGCATGGCGTCGATGCGGTGGGATATGGGCTGACCTATCTCGATGTTGGCGCCCGCCAGCACCGACAGGCGCTGCCTCACGTCGTTCTGCACCTCTTCGTGCCCGCGGTCTTTGAGCTTGAACGGAGCTTCTATCTCGCTCACGTTGACGCCCAGTGCATGCTCGTCGAGCTCGGCGCGGCCCGTCTTGCGTGCCACGGTGGTTATCTCGGGCACCTGCAGCAGGAGCCTCTCCGCCCGTGCGCCTATGGAGTCGCTCTCTTCGAGCGAGATGCCCGGGAGCGAAGATATGTTGATGGTAAACGAGCCCTCATTGAACTTGGGCAGGAAGCTGCTGCCTAAAGAGAAGAATGTGGCAAGAGCCGCCACCAGCAGCACGGCGGTAGAGCCTATCACCCATCGCGTATGGCCCAACACCCATGTCAGCGCCTGCTGGTAATACCCCTTGAGCCATACTGCCACAAAGGCCTCCTTGCCCATCTCGCCATTGCTCTTGCCGAGCAGATAGCTGCAGAGCACGGGCGTAAGCGTGATCGCCACCAGCGTCGACGCCATGAGCGCCGTCACAAAGGCGATGCCCAGTGGGATGAGCATGCGGCCCTCCATGCCACTGAGGAAGAACAGCGGCGCAAAGCTCACGATGATGATAAGGGTAGAGTTGAGGATGGGCATACGCACCTCGCGCGAGGCCTCATAGACCAGCCGGATCATGGGCACGCGCTCGGCCTCGGGCAACTGCCGGTTCAGCCTGATGTGCTTGTAGACATTCTCCACATCGACTATGGCGTCGTCGACCAGCGATCCGATGGCTATCGCCAGACCGCCCAGGGTCATGGTGTTGATGCTTATGCCGAGGGCGTTGAGCACGATCATCGCCACGAGAAACGACAGGGGGATGGTGACCAACGAGATGATGGTGGTGCGCACATTGGCAAGGAATATCATCAGGATGATGACCACAAAGATGGCTCCCTCGATGAGTGACTTCTTCACATTGTCGATGCTGCTGCTGATGAAGTCGGCCTGGCGGAAGATGTTGGTAGAGATATGCACGTCGGCGGGCAGATTGCCTTTGAGGTCGTCAAGCGCATGGTCCAGATGGGCTGTCAGGTCGAGCGTACTGGTGTTGGGCTGCTTGGTCACGGTAAGCAGCACGGCGGGGTGAGCCCGTTCGCTGGCCACGCCCAGCTTGGGCGACTGGCTGCCTACGCGTATGTCGGCCACATCGGCAAGGGTGATGACGCTCTCACCGCTCTTCTTCACCGCACTGGCCTCGAGCTTGTCGATATCGTTGGTCGAGGTGATGCCGCGTATGATGTACTCGTTGCCGTACTTGTAGCACACGCCGCCGTTGGTATTGGTGTTCATGCCGCGGGTGCAGGCCATCACGTCGGCGAGGCTTACGCCGAAGTGCTTCATCTTGCCGGGGTTGATGAGTATCTGGTACTCCTTGATGTCGCCACCGTGGACGCTCACCTGGGCCACGCCACCGGTAGAGAGCAGCCGTGGGCGGATAACCCAGTCGGCGTAGGTGCGCAGGTCTTGCATGGAGGTCTTGTCGCTGGTAAGGCTCACGATGAGCACTTCGCCCAGGATAGACGACTGAGGGCCCAGCACGGGAGCACTCACACCGGCAGGCATCTGCTCGCCAATGGCAGAGAGCTTCTCGCTCACGATCTGGCGCGCCAGGTAGATGTCGGTGCCCCAGTCAAACTCTACCCAGACGACAGAGAAGCCGTGGGTAGACTGCGAGCGCACGCGGCGCACGCCGGTGCTGCCGTTGACCGCCGACTCGATAGGGAAGGTCACCAGCTGTTCGACTTCCTCGCTGGCCATGCCGCCAGCTTCGGTCATGATGACCACTGTGGGAGCGTTGAGGTCGGGGAAGACGTCGACCTCGGTCTTGGCGGTAGAATAGAGGCCGGCGATGACCAGCAGTACAGCCAAGACCAGTATTAATATTCTGTTCTCGAGCGAGAACTTGATGATCCTGTTCAGCATGATGTTACAGTATAGAGGTGGGCTTAATGGTTATGGTTGTGGGCGGGGATAGCGTTGGAAGCCGAGGCCAGCTTGACCTGTATGGCGCCACGCGTCACCACGCGGTCGCCGGCCTTCACACCGCTCTTGATTTCGATGCGCTCGCCGTCGCTTTCGCCGAGAGTCACCTCCTGCTTCTGATAGCCTTCGGCGTCTTTCTGTATATAGATATAGTGTAAGCCCTGTTCCTCGGTGATGGCTGTCAGGGGCAGCGTGATGACCTGTTGGCGCTCATGGGTGATGAGGTAGATGTCGGCATAGGAGCCCTGGACCACGTCGCCGGTATTGTTGAACTCGAAGATTACGGGTATGTAAGAGTTGTTGACCTCGGCAGAGCGTCCATACGACTGGATGTGTCCGCCCATCTGGCTGATGTCGTAGAGGCGGTTGCTGTAGCTGGTGCTGAACTTGGCGCTCCGGATGTTGTTGAGCTCGTTGAAGCGGCGCTCGGGCACCTCGGCACGCAGATACAGATGCTTGTTCTGGGTGATGATGGCCAGAGGCTGGCCCGCTTCGACGTAGTCGCCGCCGTTGACCAGACACTGCTTGATATATCCGCCACGCGGAGCTGCGACCACCACGCCGCCGGCACTGCGGGTCTTCTGCATGCTGGTATAGGTGAGTTTGGCGGCTTCGTATTCGGCTTTGGCCACAGCGAAGTCTTTCACGCTGATGATCTTGTCCTTAATCAGCGCCTGGGCACGGGTGTAGTCGCGCTCGGCACGCTCAAAGTCTATCTTGGCACGCTGCACAGGGTCGCCGTCGGCCACCTGCATGCCTGCCGAGGTGATGGAGAAGAGGGTAGTGCCGCCTGCCACCTTCAGGCCTTCGCTCACATGACCCCTGTGGGCCACGCGGCCGCTGATGGTGGCCACCACGGTGGTCTCGTCGCACGAGGCAGCCATGACCTTGCCGCTGGTGTGGATGACGCCATGAAAGTTGGCCGGCTTGACGGTCTCGACCTTCACGCCGGAAGCGCGTGCCTTCTCGGGCTCGAGTATTATCTCGTCGCCGTGGTCCTGGTCTGCATGGCCGTGACCCTCATGGCCAGCCTCTTCGGTCTCGTGGTCGTGACTTCCTTCTCCGTTGGCATGGGCGTGATGGCCGCAGGCCGCTATACATGCTGCCATAGACAGCAGCGATAAGTAATATAAACCTGTTTTCAACATATATGTAATGATTATAGTGCAAAGATACGCACATTTTCTTGCAACCGGGTTGCATATTTGGCCCCCCTCCCTCTCTCGTGACGGCAGAGAGCGAGGCGGGAGAGGGCAGATGGAGGTCTGCAAGGTGCGTGGGCTGGCTCGTATCATAAGTCACGTGGTCTCGTAACGTATGACGCGCGGTCACGTGACATATGATACGGACTCACGTATCAAATGATACGAGCCGTCAGTGACCATCAGTAACGGCGTGGAGCACGTGAGGGATGTGCGGAGATATGCTGGCTGCTATGCAGTATGGGCTGTGACGGCCGGCAACGTAACTGCCGGAAAAACAACAGCCGCACCTGTGGGTGCGGCTGCAGTGTCGTTTCATCCTGGGATGAAAGTATAGGTTTGAGGGCTTGTCATGGAGATGCCGGCGGCAATGACGGCTCAGCCCTCTCTCAGGAAGTCGAGCGCCTCGCTTATCTCCTCTTCGCCGACTATCTGGTTGATGTGTATCTCGCCCACATCGCTGAGCAGGGTGACATTGATGTCGGTGCCCGTGTTCTTCTTGTCGTGGTGCATCAGGGCGAGCAGCTGCGGATAGTCGTCGCAGGTGATGGCAGGGGTACCATAATACTGGCAGATGTAATGGAGCGTCTGGCGCAACTTGTCGGCGGGGAAGCCCAGCCTGGTGGCGCTGAGATAGAGTTCGGACACGATGCCGTAGGCCACGGCATAGCCATGCAGGATGGGGGTGCGCTGTAGCAGCAGGCTCTCTATGGCGTGGCCCACGGTATGGCCCAGGTTGAGCGCCTTGCGCAGCCCCTGCTCCAGTGGGTCTTGGGCCACGATGTCTTCCTTGACCTTGACCGAGTCGGCAACGAGCCTGCCCAGAAGGCTATAGTCGGGCGCGGCGAGGTCGAACTGCAGCAGACTGGCCCACTGGGCGGTGGTAGAGATGAGGCCGTGTTTGAGCATCTCGGCATAGCCCGAGCGCAGGTTCTCGTCGTCGAGCGTGGCAAGGAAGTCGGCGCACAGCAGCACGAAGTGTGCCTCGGCAAAGACGCCAATCTCGTTTTTCAGTCCGCCGAAGTTGACGCCGGTCTTTCCGCCCACCGAGGCGTCGACCATGCCCAGCAGCGAGGTGGGGATATTGATGAAGTTGATGCCCCGCTTGAAGGTGGCTGCCGCCATGCCGCCGAGGTCGGTCACCACGCCTCCGCCCAGGCAGATGACCAGCGAGTGGCGCGTGGCACCATGCTCCTGAAGCTGTTGCCATACGGCGGTGAGGGTAGTGAGGTCCTTGTGGGTGTCGCTGGGCTCGATGGTGATGGTGATGACATCGCGCAGACAGCGGAAGGTGCTGAGCCTGCCCATGCAGTGGGCATGGGTGTTGCGGTCGGCGATGACAAAGATGCGGTCGTGCTCACACTCGGCTATCGCCATGGTGAGGTCGCGCTCGAGGTCGGTGGTAAGGATTACCTGCTGATGCTTATTGGATAGTGTTTCGGTTGGTTTCATAACATAATGCTCTTTTTGTATAGCAAGGACAAAAGTAGGCAAAACTACGGAGAAAGTATCTAACACAGTGATAACAATTAAGAGTTTTTAAGATAAAAGTGTCGCCGTTTGCGCACATCCCGCTGACAGTGTGCATAAAAATGATGAGGCTCACGATTAAACCTTTGGCCCGTGGAGGCGTCAAAAAACTAACAAAGCAACACATACGAAACAACAATGAAGAACAAGACACTGCTACTACTGCTGCTACTGCTGCTATCGTCGGCGATGACGATGGCCCAAGAGCGGCTCGTCACGGGCCAACTCTTTGACCCCGAGAGCAAGGAGCCCATCGAGCAAGCCTCGGTGCAGCTGCTCAATGCCGACAGCACCTATGCCGGAGGTACGCTGAGCAACGAACAGGGCGTATTCAAACTGCGCATCAAGAAAGACGGCAAATACCGTCTGCGTATATCAAGTATAGGCTATCAGACCATCGTGAAGCGCATCGTGATAAGCGACGGCAAGAACCTGGCCCTCGGCAAGATGGAGATGAAGACCGACGCCGTGGTGCTCAAGGAGACCCAGGTGGTAGGGCAGGCACTCAAGGTGACGGTCAAGGAAGACACCTTTATATATAATAGCGCCGCCTATCGCACACCCGAAGGCTCGACCATCGAGGAACTGGTGAAGCAGCTGCCGGGCGTGGAGGTCGACGAAAACGGCAAGATAACCCACAACGGCAAGGAGGTGAAGAAGATACTGGTAGACGGCAAGGAGTTTATGACTGGCGACACCAAGATAGCCATGAAGAATCTGCCCACCTCTATCGTGGAGAAAATCAAGGCCTATGACGAAAAGAGCGACCTGGCGCGCATCACCGGCGTCGACGACGGCGAAGAGACCACCGTGCTCGACTTCGGACTGAAGAAGGGCATGAACCGCGGCACCTTTGCCAACGTAGACCTGGGTTTGGGCAACCACAGCCGCTATGCCGAGAGAGGCATGGGTGCATACTTTGACGACAAAAACAGGCTCATGATGTTTGGCAGTGCCAACAACGTGAACGATATGGGTTTCCCTGGTGGCGGCAGAGGTCGCTTCGGGGCCGGCCGTCAGGGGTTGAACGCCGCCAAGATGCTGGGGTTCAACTATAACTACGAGAAAGTCAAGAAGATAAAGATAGACCTGAGTGCCTTCTGGCGTCACAATGACGGCGATGCCTTCACACGCAGTTCGGCAGAGAACTTCGTCAATACCACCGGCGCCTTCTCCAACAGTATACGGCAGAACTACTCGCGCAGCGATAGCTGGAATGTACAAGGACGACTGGAGTGGCAGCCCGACACGATGACCAACATCATGTTCAGGCCCACACTGTCGTGGTCGAAGAGCGACGGACTGACCACCGCGACCTCGGCCTCGTTCAATGCCGACCCCTATCTCTACTCAGAGAGTCCGCTCGACGACAGCGAACTGGAAGAGATGAGCCGTGAGGGCATCGTGGTCAACTCGCAGAAAAGCAACTCGATAAGCTACAGCAACAGCAAGAACCTGAGCGGTATGCTGCAGGTGAACCGCAAGCTCAACACGCGTGGACGCAGCATCACATTCGGTGCGGGTGGAGGCTACGGCGAAAGCGACAGCGAGAGCATGTCGCTCAATGCCACCCGACTGTGGCTCAAGCAGACCGCAGAGGGTCTGGACTCGACCTATCAGACCCACCGCTACAATCTGATGCCCACCGACAACTACAACTACCGGCTGTCGGCGACCTACACCGAACCCCTCTTCAAGGGCGCCTTCCTGCAGCTGCGCTACAACTTCAGATACAACCACAGCAAGAGCGACCGCTCTACCTACGACTTCAGCAGACTGAGCAGCAGCGTCTTTGACGGCGTCAACCCCGAGTACCGCGGTTGGGGCGACTATCTCAACCTGCTGCCCGGCACGCTGCCCGACTATCTCGACCAGGCGCTGAGCCGCTACTCGGAATACAACAACTATATCCACGAGATGAACCTGACCTTCAGGCTCATCAAGAGCAAGTATCAGCTCAACGCCGGATTTATGGTGCAGCCCCAGCGTTCGAAGTATATCCAGGACTATCAGGGAGTGCATGTCGACACGGTGCGCACGGTGACCAATCTGTCTCCTACATTTGATTTGCGCTACCGCTTCAACCGCCAGCACCAGTTGCGCATACGCTACCGCGGCACCACGAGTCAGCCCAGCATGAGTCAGCTACTCGACATCACCGACGACAGCAACCCGCTCGACATCTCGAAGGGTAACCCCGGACTGAAGCCCTCGTTTACCAATGACTTCAATCTCTTCTACAACAACTTCATCACCAAGCGTTCGCAGTTTGTCAATGCCAATCTGTCGTTTCAGACTACGCGCAACTCAATAAGCAATATGGTGACCTATGACGAGGTGACTGGCGGGCGCACCAGCCGTCCGGAGAACATCAACGGCAACTGGAGCATCGGCGGAGGACTGCTCTACAACACCTCTATCGACTCGACCGGTACGTGGTATACCAATACCAACACCGATGCCAGATTTGCCAACAACGTGAGCTATCTCACCCTGGACCGTACAAGCGGTGTGCAGAAAAACCGCACCCGCACGCTCAATCTGCGCGAACAGCTCAATGTGGGTTATCGTAAGGGATGGGCTTCGATAGAACTCAACGGGTCGGTCAACTATATGCACGGCCGCAACCAGTTGCAGAGCCAGAGCAACCTCGATACATGGCAGTTCAGCTATGGAGCCACGTTCAGCCTCAATACCCCCTGGGGTACGGCACTCTCTACCAATATCTCCGAAAGCAGCCGCCGTGGATATAACGACAACTCGATGAACACCAACGAGCTGATATGGAACGCTCAGGTATCGCAGGGCTTCCTCAAGGGCAAGCCCCTCACCGTGCTGCTCCAGTTCTACGACCTGCTGCACCAGCAGAGCAACTTCAGCCGTACCATCGACGCCTTCCAGCGTAGCGATACATGGTATAACAGCATCAACAGCTATGCCATGCTCCATGTGGTCTATCGCTTCAATATGTTTGGCGGCAAGAACGCCCGTCAGGGTATGCGCAGACGAGGCGACATGGCTCCTGGCGATATGCCCCCGGGGCGTCCGCAGGGTGGTCGCGGTTATGGTGGTCCGCCTCCCGGTGGTATGCCTCCCCGCGGGCCAGGCATGGGCATCTGACCTGATGGCCGACAACCAAAATGGGCTGCAACTCACGTCTTGTAGAGTTGCAGCCCATTTTGGTTGGTGGATGAGGGATGACCGCCTACAGCCCGTAGAGATGGCTGATGAGCACCTTGACGCCTATGGCTATCAGGATGAGGCCGCCCAAGAGCTCGGGCTTGATGCGCCGCGTGACGGTCGAACCGAAACGGATGCCGAGCAGATAGCCGGTGACCGAGAAAAGCGCGGAGACGAGTCCGATGATGGTCAGAGGTTCTGCCAGGTCGGCCGACGAGCGATAGCCCGTACAGGCAAACGAGATGCCTATGGCAAGGGCGTCGATGCTGGTGGCTACGGCCAATACCAGCTGGGTGCGCAGCGATGTGGGGCAGAAGCTCTGGCGCTCTTCGGGCAGAAAGGACTCGCGTATCATCTTGCCGCCGAGAAACAGCAGCAGTGAGAAGGCTATCCAGTGGTCGTAAGCCTCTAACTGGCGGGCAAAGAGCGAGGTGCCGAGCCATCCGATGTAAGGCATAAACGCCTGGAAAGCGCCGAAGAAGAAAGTGGTAAGGAGTATGGTGCGCCACTGGCGGCGGCGCAGGATGACGCCACACACGGTGGAGACCGTGAAGCAGTCCATGGCGAGGGCTACGGCAAGTAGCAGCAGTTCGAGAGTGTCGGCCATCACCTATATATATTATAATAAGGTGTCGAGGGTGCCCAGGATGCGCTCTATCTCGGCTGGGAAGTGCTGCATCTCGAGCTCGTGTTCCTTGCGGGCGATGTCGTCGACGGTGTCGGTGGGCAGGAGTGGGGTGGAAAACTGGCTGATGATGGCTCCGCCGTCTATCTCGTCACTCACCCAGTGGATGGTCATGCCGGTCTCGGTGTCTCCGGCAGCCTTGACAGCCTCGTGGACATGGCGTCCATACATGCCTTTGCCACCATAACGGGGCAGAAGGGCAGGATGGATGTTAATCATGCGGTGGGCGTAAGCGGTAGTGAGCGTCTCGGGAATGAGCGAGAGAAATCCGGCGAGGACAATGAAGGTGACGTGATAGTCGGTCCGCAACATACGGACAAACTGCGGACTTGCCAGTTCTTCTCTGTTGACCACGAGGGTAGGGATGCTATAAGGCTCTACACGCGCCAAAGCTCCGGCCTTGGCACTGCTGCTCACCACCAGCGCCACGTTGACCTCGGGATGGTGGGCGAAATGTCGGATGATGTTCTCGCAGTTGGTACCACTGCCAGATACAAAGATGGCAAGATTATGCTTCATCGTCGTTGCCCCAATCAAAGTCGTCATCAATATCGTCGAAGTCCAACAATGCCGGGTCGACAAAGGCGTCCATGGCACGTCGGTCTTTCTTGGTGGGGCGTCCGGTTCCGCGCGCTCTGTCGACAAATCCGCTGATGCGGCTCATCTCCAGCAGCTCGTACTGCTTGGGGTCGGTGACATTCTCGTAAATCTCGGGAATGAGCTTGGCCCCCACGCGCTGCTCGATGGGCTGGAGTATCTTGAACGAATAGGTGATGGGCGGTTTGCGCACCGACACCACATCGCCAGCCTTGACCATGCGTGCCGGCTTGACATTGATGCCATCGATGGTGACGCGTCCGTTCTTGATGGCGTCGACGGCTATGCTGCGTGTCTTGTATATGCGCGCAGCCCACAGCCACTTGTCTATACGTGCCTCGGTTTTCATTTCTTTCCCAGTTTGTTGTATTGGTTCATGGTGATGTCGATACCAGCCAGCACAAAGCTCTTGATGATGTCGACGGCAATGTCGATGCTGGGCTTGAGCTTGAGCAGGTCGTCATCGGAGAATCGGCCCAGTACCCAATCGACCTGGGCGCCACGGGGATAGTCTCCGCCGATTCCCATGCGCAAGCGGGGATAGTCCTGGCCAATGAGCTGCTGGATATGCCCCAGTCCGTTGTGGCCGCCGTTGCTGCCGTTGGCCTTTAGACGGAAGGCGCCTACGGGCAGGGCGACGTCGTCGGAGATGACGAGCAACCGCTTCTGGTCGATGTTCTCCTTGTTCAGCCAGTAGCGCACTGCGTTGCCGCTGAGGTTCATGAAGGTGGTGGGCTTGAGCAGAAAAACCTTGCGTCCCTTAATCGATGTCTCTGCCACGAAACCATAACGCTTATCCTCAAAAACAATATTGGACGCCTTAGCAAAAGCGTCCAATACCATAAAACCTGTATTGTGTCGGGTGTCCTGATACTCAGCACCGGGGTTACCCAGACCACAAATCAAAAATTTGTCCATTCGCTATCAATTAAGCCTGAGCGGCGGCAGCAGCGGCGGCAGCAGCCTGACGGGTCATCTTAATAGAGCAAACGATAACTTCCTTAGCATTGGCAATCTCAAGGCCCTCGAAACTCAGCTCACCAACCTTGATGCTCTTACCAATCTTGAGAGCGGTAACGTCAACGTCGAGGTGCTCGGGAATCTGCTGATAAGGAGCGGTAACGTTGAGCTTGCGCATAGAGAGGTTCATACGACCACCATCGCGAACACCCTGAGCCAGACCTACGAGGCGAACAGGAATACCGATAGTGATAGGCTTCTGGTCGTTAACCTCCAGGAAGTCGATGTGCATAACGGCGTCTGTCACGGGGTCAAACTGAAGTTCCTTCAGGATTGCGGTGTGAGACTCGCCGTCGATGATGAGGTTGATTACATAAACATGGGGAGTGTAAACAATCTTGCGGAGGTCGCTCATAGCTACAGCAAATGCTAAAGCTACAGGCTTGTTGTCCTCTTTTGCCTCACCATAAAGATTACAAGGAACCATGCCCTGCTTACGAAGATGTTTAGAAGCTTTTTTACCAAGGTCTGTACGCTTCTGACCTGTTACATTAATCTCTTTCATAATGTGTTACTCTAAATTATTAATTAATTCGCCATCACACTGAGATGCGAAAAGCGCTGCAAAGGTAGCCTTTTTCCTCGGATTATGCAAAGAATTTCTAAAAAAACATTTATTTTCAGCGTTTTTATTGCATAGAATTTGTTTTTTGACTATTTTTGTAGCGAAAATAAAAGAAACACCAATTATTATTAGAGAATGATAAACAGAGAATTGATTAGAACTAAGGTAGTTCAGTTAACCTACGCCTACTACCAAAACGGCAACAAGAACATGGAGAATGCTGAAAAGGAGTTGTTGTTTAGCCTCTCCAAGGCTTATGACCTTTACAACTATCTGTTGCTGTTAATCGTCGAGATTTCAAGAGAGGAAAGACGTCGATTTGATATTCTCACAGCTCGTGCGGAGCGTGAAGGCACAGACAAACCATCCAACAAATTTGCTTTTAACAAGTTCGCCATCCAGCTCGAGGAGAACAAGATGCTCAACGCTTTCCTGGAAGACAAGAAGCTCACCTGGGAAAACGACAAGGAGTTTATCCGCGGCAAGTGCAATCAGATAGAGCAGAGTGAAGTATATAAGGAATATATGGACAGCGATGACGATTCTTATGAGGCTGACCGTGAAGTGTGGCGCAAGCTCTATAAGATGCTCATTCAGGACAATGCCGAGCTCGATGCCATTCTGGAAGAGAAGAGTCTCTATTGGAATGACGACAAAGAGATAGTAGATACCTTCGTGCTGAAGACCATCAAGCGCTTCGACCCTGCCAACAAGGGCAACCAGGAACTCCTGCCCGAATACAAGGACGAGGAAGACCGCGAGTTTGCACGCAAGCTGTTCCGCGCTACCATCCTCAATGCCGATACTTATCAGCGCTATATGAGCGAGGCCAGTCACAACTGGGATTTCTCGCGTCTGGCGTACATGGATGTGGTCATCATGCAGATAGCCATAGCCGAGATGATGACTTTCCCCAATATCCCCATCAGCGTTACCATCAACGAATTTGTGGATTTGGCAAAGCTCTACAGTACACCCAAGAGCGGCAGCTACATCAACGGTATGCTCGACGGCATAGCCCGCCATCTGGTCAATACCGGCAAGCTGCTCAAGCCCATCGAGCCTGCCCATCGCAACGGTGGCAAATAATAATAGAAGAATAGTAACAACAATCAAAACATAAGAATAGACTAATATGAGTACACTTATCTTAGCTGCCCAGGGCCAAGGCGCCGGAGGCGGTATGGGAATGATTATTATGCTGATAGCCATGTTTGTAATCATGTGGCTGTTTATGATTCGCCCACAGCAGAAGAAGCAGAAAGAAATACGCAACTTCCAGAACTCGCTGCAGGCCGGCGACCACGTGGTAACCGGTGGTGGCATTTATGGCACAGTAAAGAATATCAATCTGGAGAAGAATACGGTAGAGGTAGAGATTGCCCGCGGCGTGAACATCGTAGTCGATAAGAGCTATGTATTCGCCGATGCCAATTCTCCCATGCGCCAGGCATAAATGACGAACCTGAACCGTAATATGGCACATGTCAAGAACTTCTTGTTCGGTTTCGTCAACAAGGAGTTCTTGATTTTTTTGTTCTTTCTCGCGCTCAGCGGCACATTCTGGCTGCTGATGACGCTCAACGAGAGCTATGAGAAAGAACTCAAGATTCCCGTGTACCTTACCAATATACCCAAGAACGTAATCATCACGTCGCAGAGCACAGACTCTATCACGGTAACGGTAAGGGACAAGGGATTCTCCCTCTTGGCCTATATGACCAACAAGCAGAAACCCATCAACTTCAATTTCGAGGCGTCGGCCAACAAGGTGGCTGGCAAGGGCGTCATCACCTCGGCCGACATGATCAAGGCAGCATTCAACCAGCTGTTTGGCTCGTCGCGCGTCACCGGCGTGAAGCCCGACCGCATCGAGTATTTCTTCAATTATGGCGAGTCCAAACTTGTTCCGGTCAAGCTGGTAGGAAAGATTGAGCCCGAGAAGGCTTACTATCTTGCCGGCAAGAAGGTGATGCCCGAAAAGGTGACCGTGTATGCCCGCAAGGACATGCTCGACAGCATCAAGTATGTCACCACCGCCGATCTGAACATCGTCAATTTCAATGATACCGTAGAGCGGGTGGTGGAGTTGAAGCAGGTCAAGGGAGTCAAGACAGTGCCGGCGACGGTCAAGATAGTGCTCTATCCCGATATCCTCACCGAGCAGACCATAGAGGTGCCCATCACGGCAGTCAATATGCCCGAGGGCAAGGTGCTGCGAACATTCCCCTCCAAGGTCAGGGTGAGATTTTCCATCGGAGCCAGCATGTACCGCAATGTCAAGGCCGACCAGTTCAAGGTGGTGGCCGACTACAACGAGCTGCAGGCCCATCCGCAAGACAAGTGCATGCTCCATCTCAAGGCTTATCCTCACAACGTGTCACGATGCCATCTGGTTAGCCAGAAGGTTGACTATCTCATCGAACAGCAATGAAGATAGCCATCACAGGAGGTATAGGAGCCGGAAAGTCATACGTGTGCCAGCGGCTCAGAGCCCGTGGCATCGCCGTCTACGACTGCGACAGCGCCGCCAAGAGGCTCATGGCAGAGTCTCAAGCCATCCGCGAAGGACTTATCTCTCTGGTGGGCCCCGATGTCTATAGCCAGGGACAGCTCCGCAAGGATGTGCTGACAGAGTTTCTGCTCCAGAGCGAGGCCAACAAGCAGGCGGTCAATGATGTGGTTCATCCCGCTGTGGCTGAAGACTTCATGGCTTCGGGCTACGACTGGCTCGAGAGCGCCATACTCTTCGACAGCGGATTTGACAGACGCATAGCGTTCGACCATGTGATATGCGTCACCGCTCCAGAGTCCCTGAGAGTGGAGCGCATCATGGCGCGCGACCATGTGAGCCGCGACAGAGCACTCGAGTGGATACGCCGGCAGATGCCCCAGCAGCGTATGGTCGAGTTGAGCCACTATGTTATCGTCAACGACGGTGTGCAGGATATAGACATTCAAATCAGTCAGATTAATAATAATATAAACAGATTATAAAGAAAACAATGGAAACAATTCTTTCGATTTCAGGCAAGCCAGGTCTCTACAAGCTGGTTTCGCGTGGTAAAATGAACTTGATAGTAGAAACCCTTGACGACGCTCACCGTCGTATGCCGGCTTTTGCCACCGACCGCGTGACCAGTCTGGCCGATATAGCCATGTACACCGATGCCGAGGATATCCCTCTGTGGCAGGTGCTCAAGAATGTAGGCGAGAAGGAGCAGAGCAAGCCTTGCTCTATCCATTACAAGAAGGCCACAAGCAAGGAGCTTCGTGCCTATTTTGCCGAGGTGCTGCCCTCTTACGATGAGGAGCGTGTACACGACAGCGATATCCGCAAGCTCATCCAGTGGTATGATATCCTCGTCAACAACGGCATCACCGATTTCGAGGCCGTGCTCGCTCCCACCGAGGGCGACAACGTGGATGACCGCGCCGAGTAAAGATGTATATATATAATAAGGTGTATCTCTCGCCTGTAGGCTGAGGGGCGCACCTTATTTAGTTTTAATCAATAGGAGGAAAACAACAATGAGAAAAATCATGATGACCCTCGTGGCTGCTTTTGCATGCACTGTAGCAGCTATGGCACAGGATGTAGAGTTCAAGGTTTCAGGCGTAGTGCCCCAGGGAACCGTCAAGGCAATGGTCGGCGAGTATGGCCGTGGCAAGACGATTTATACCGACAGCGTATGCGCAGGTGGCAAGTTCGCCATCGCCGGCAAGGCGCCCAAGGATGCCATCGTCGCTGTAGCAGTCTTCACCAAGGACGACCGCAACCTGATGTTCTTCATCAACGATGGCACTCCGCTCGCACTCGACTATACCAAGAACGAGTACAAGGGCTCTGCCCTCAACGAGCGTGTTGCCGCATTCTGGGTTTATATGAATGACTGTATGTCCAAGCAGTACAGCATGGATCGCGAACTGAAGGCTGGCAAGGCCACTCCCGAGCGCCAGAAGGAGCTGGAGGCCGAGTTGAAGCGTCTTGACAATGAGAGCAATGAGGTAATCTATAAGTTCTATCGCGACAACCGCGACAATGTGCTGCCTGCCGTCATCGGCTTGGAGTATTTCTACTCGTTCGACTACGACCATCTCAAGGAGTTCTGCGACCCCGCCACCGCTTATTTCAACCATCCCGCTATGATGCAGGCCAAGAGCAAGCTGGCTGGACTCGAGAAGCGACGTAACGGTCTTACCTTCCACGACCTTACCATGCAGGATATGGACGGCAAGACTGTCAAACTGAGCCAGTGGGTTGGTCAGGGCCAGTATGTACTGGTAGACTTCTGGGCATCATGGTGTGGTCCATGCCGCCGCGAGATGCCTACCGTGGTAGAGGCTTACAATCGCTACCATGCCAGCAAGGGCTTCAATGTCGTAGGAGTTTCGTTCGACGACAAGCTCGACCGTTGGAAGGACGGCGTCAAGCAGTTGGGTATGGCTTGGCCTCAGATGTCAGACCTCAAGGGCTGGAAGTGTGCTGCCAACGAGGTCTATGGCGTAAGCTCTATTCCGAGCAATGTGCTCGTTGACCCCCAGGGCAAGATTGTGGCTTCCGACCTGCGTGGCAAGGAGCTGCTGAACAAGCTCAAGGAAATCTACGGCGAATAACCATTCGTCACTACCGATAGCGTCAAGGGCGTGCCGGCGACAGAGAGTCATCTGTCTGCGGCACGCCCTTTGTCGTGGCAGCGGGGCGGTGTCCTGCAGCTATGGCAAACGCACGAGATAGTGAGACCCTTGCCTCTGGCGCCAGCCCCAAAGTCATCACGTTGGCGCCAGCGACGATAAAAAACAGCGCGCTTGCTTTGTTTTCTCTTTGGTTTGTAGTAACTTTGCATCATTAATTAATTACAGATATGGAAATGACCAAGACACCTCTTCTCGGCATGACCCTCTTGGAGCTCAAGGAAGTGGCTCGAGCATTGGGGATGCCTGCTTTTGCCGGCGGACAGATGGCCAAGTGGCTCTATCAGCGTCAGGTGAAAAGCATAGACGAGATGACAGATATATCCAAGGCCAACAGACAGAAGCTGGCCGAGGCCTACGAGATAGGAGCCCGTGCGCCCATCGACGAGCAGCGCTCGGTCGACGGCACTGTCAAGTATCTCTTCCCCACAGCCGAAGGCAAGTTTGTGGAGACGGTATATATTCCCGACCACGACCGCGCCACGCTCTGCGTGTCGTCACAGGTGGGATGCAAGATGAACTGCCTGTTCTGCCAGACGGGCAAGCAGGGCTTCGAGGGAAGCCTTACTGCCACCGATATACTCAACCAGATATACTCGCTGCCCGAGCACGACACGCTGACCAATATCGTGTTTATGGGCCAGGGCGAACCGATGGACAATCTCGACAATGTGCTGAGAGCCACCCAGGTACTCACTGCCGACTATGGTTATGCCTGGAGCCCCAAGCGCATCACGGTGTCTTCGGTGGGAGTGCGCAACAAGTTGAAGCGCTTCATCGAGGAGAGCAACTGTCATGTGGCGATAAGCCTGCATGCGCCTACCCACGAGTTGCGCAGCCAGCTGATGCCTGCCGAGCGGGGTATGGGCATCGAAGAGGTCGTTGAGCTGCTGCGCAACTACGACTTCTCCCATCAGCGCCGCCTCTCGTTCGAGTATATCGTCTTCGACGGAGTCAACGACAGCATCGAGCATGCCCAGCAGATTATCACGCTGCTCAAGGGGCTCGACTGCCGCATCAACCTTATCCGCTTCCACCAGATACCCGAGGTCAACCTGCGGGGAGTCGACGACTCGCGCATGGAGGCGTTCAGAGACTATCTTACCGGCCACGGCGTATTTACCACCATCCGTGCCAGCCGCGGACAGGACATCTATGCCGCCTGCGGACTGCTGAGCACCTCGAAGAAGATAGAAGAGATAAGGCACGTGTAGACACATATTAATATTATATATATGAACGACAACAGACGAATCCGTGTGGCCATCACCCACGGCGATACTAATGGTATCGGATATGAACTTATTTTTAGAACCTTTGCAGAGCCAGAGATGCTCGAGCTCTGCACCCCCATCATCTATGGGTCGCCCAAGGCAGCCGCCTTCCACCGCAAGGCCCTCGGCCTGGAGCCCACGGGCTATGCCGTGATAAGCCATGCCGGTGAAGCCAAGGACGGCAGGGTAAACCTGGTGGCTGTGACCAACGATGAAATCAAGGTCGAGCTGGGTACGCCGAGCGAAGAGGCGGGCCATGCTGCGCTGATGGCGCTCGACAAGGCGATGGTAGACTATAACGACCATCTCTTCGACGTACTGGTGACAGCCCCCGTGAGCGCCGAGAGCATGAAGCGCGCCGGGTTGGACTTCCGCGGACAGATGCACTACGTAGCCGAGTGTTTCGCCGAGCATGCCCAGGCGATGAACATACTCGTCAACGACCGTATGCGCATCGGACTCATGACCGACAATGTGGCTGTCAAGGACATAGCCAACGCCATAACCCGCGAGACGCTGACAGAGACAATCCAGGGCTTTGCCCAGACGCTGAAGCGCGATTATCGCATCTCCAATCCACGTGTGGCAGTGCTGGCCCTCAATCCCGAGCCCGGTACCGAAGAGAAGGAGACCATCAAGCCCGTCATCGAGGCGCTGGCTGAGCTGAAGGTCAATGCCTTTGGACCCTATACCGCCAACCACTTCTTCAGCAACAGTATGTACGACTACTTCGACGGCATCCTGGCCATGTATCACGACCAGGGTATGGCGCCATTCCTGGCACAGACGCCCGAAGGTGGGGTAGAGATAGCTTCCGGCTTGCCACTGGTGTGTGTGCAGCCCTTGCAGGATGCGTCGTTCGACATCGCAGGCAAGAACGAGGCCGATGAAACCGCTCTGCGCCAGGCTATCTATCTGGCCATCGATACCTATCGCAACCGCGCCATGTACGACGAGCCGCTTGCCAATCCGCTCCCCAAACTCTATCACGAGAAGCGTGATGAGAGCGAGAAGGTAAGATTTGCCATTCCCAAGAAGCACGAGAACAGCGGCGCTGACAAGTAGAAGATGAAGAGCAGATACAAGAACGCCTTCCTGGTCTTTGGACTGGTGGTGCTGGCCGTGATGGTGTCACAGTTGGACTTTGCCGAAGTGTGGCGCGGACTGCAGCGGGCAGGCTACTGGTTTCCAGTGATTTTGGTATTATGGGCGTTGCTGTATCTGCTTAATACCGCCTCTTGGCTTACCATCATCCGTAGTCAGCAGGGCGACAACCGCAATGTCAAGTTTGCCTGGCTCTACAAGCTCACCGTGTCTGGGTTTGCCCTCAACTACGCTACGCCTGGCGGACTGATGGGTGGCGAGCCCTATCGCATCATGGAACTGGCACCGAGGATAGGCACAGCGCGCGCCTCGTCGTCGGTGATACTCTACGCCATGACCCACATCTTCAGCCATCTCTGCTTCTGGCTGCTGTCGGTGGTGCTCTTTGTAGCCCTTTACCCCGTAGACCTGCCCATGGCCATCATGCTGGCGGCGGTCACTGCGGGATGCGGACTGGGCATCTGGTTCTTTCTCAGCGGTTATCGCCGTGGACTGGCCAACAGGCTTATGGCGCTTCTGCGTCACATACCGCTGCTCAAGTCGAGGGTAGGGCGGTTTGTCGAGACCCACAAGACCCAACTCGACGCCATCGACATGCAGATAACGGCTCTCCACGGCCAGCGCCCGGCGTCATTCATACTGGCGGTAAGCCTTGAGCTGGCTTGCCGCATACTTTCTGCGCTCGAAATCTACTTCATCCTGCTTGTCCTCACGCCGTCGGTGAGTTATGGAGCCTGCATCCTGATACTGGCATTTACCTCGCTGCTTGCCAATCTGCTCTTTTTCATGCCCTTGCAGCTTGGTGGACGCGAGGGAGGATTCCTGCTCTCGACCACAGGTCTGGGCATGACCGCCAATGCCGCCATCTTTGTGGCGCTGCTGGTGCGTCTGCGCGAACTGGTGTGGACTGGCATCGGACTGATGCTCATCAAGGTGGCAGAGGGCAGGAAAAATAGTTATAAATAGTTAAAGCGCTATGGAAAAGCGCTTTATTCCATAAGAAATCACTAACTTTGCAATCTAAATATTACGATTTAGCGTGAAAATTATAGAAGTGGTTAATGCCCTTGAACGATTCGCGCCTCTGCCTTTGCAGGAAGACTATGACAATGCCGGCTTGCAAATAGGATTGACAGAAGCGGAGATTTCAGGGGCTTTATTGTGTCTTGACGTGACCGAAGAGACCGTGGATGAGGCCATCCGCAAGGGCTGCAACCTCATCGTGTCGCATCACCCGCTCATCTTCCGTCGGCTGCGGCGTATAGCGGGCGAAGATATGGTGCAACGCGTTGTGGCTAAGGCTATTGTCAATCACATTGCCATCGTGTCGATGCACACCAATATGGATGCCGCACAGGGTGGAGTCAACTTCAAGATTGCCGAGAAGATGGGGCTCTGCCACGTAGGTTTCATCGGCAAGACCCGCCAGGTCGAGGCTCATGGCGCATCGGCAGATGCCGACGCCATGGTGGCAGGTGGCGAGGGCGTGATGGGCGAGTGGGACGAGCCTATGGCTGCCGACGATTTCATCCAGATGCTCAAGCAGACATTCGGCGTAGAGTGTGTCATGGCCAACCAGTTGCTTCGCAGGCCCATACGCAAGGTCGCGCTGTGTGGCGGTGCCGGCGCATTCATGCTCGACGAGGCCATAGCCCGCGGTGCCGACGCCTTTGTCACAGGCGAGATGAGCTATCACCAGTATTTCGGCCACGAGCAGGAGATACAGATTGCCGTCATAGGGCACTATCAGAGCGAACAGTTTACGACAGAAATATTCAAAACAATCATAGAGGAGCAGTGTGAGGGTGTGAAATGCGAAATTTCGGCCATCGACACCAATCCCATCATTTATTTTTAATACGATTATGGTAAAAAAATCACCTACTGAATTGACCGTAGAAGAGAAGCTGCAGGCGCTCTATCAGCTGCAGGTTACTCTGTCGGCTATCGACGAGAAGCGCGCATTGCGCGGTGAGTTGCCTCTGGAAGTACAGGACTTGGCCGACGAACTCGAAGGTCTCAAGACTCGTGTGGAGAAAATCGAAGGCGACATCAATGAGTTCCAGAGTGCCGTGACTGCCAAGAAGGGCGAAATAGCCAAGGCACAGGCAGGTATCGAAAGATACAAGGAGCAGCTCAACGACGTGAAGAACAACCGTGAGTATGACACGCTGACCAAGGAAATTGAATTCCAGTCGCTCGAGGTGGAACTCTGTAACAAGAAGATAAAGGATGCCATCATTCGCATCGACGAGAAGAAGAAGGAACTCGAGCAGACCAAGGAAATCATCGCCGACCGCACTGATGCATTGGCTGAAAAGCGTGGCGAGCTCGACGAAATCATGCAGGAAACTCGCGACGACGAGGAGAAACTCAAGGCCAGAGCCCGCGAGCTCGAGGCTAAGATTGAGCCCCGTCTGCTGGCAAGTTTCAAGCGCATCCGCAAGAGTGCCCGTAACGGTCTTGGTATCACCGTAGAGCAGCGTGATGCCTGTGGCGGTTGCAACAACAAGATTCCACCACAGCGCCAGATAGATATCAAGATGCACAAGAAGATTATCGTATGCGAATATTGCGGTCGTATCATGATTGACAGCGAACTCGCAGGCATCAAGAAGGATGTGGAGGAAAAGCCCAAGAAGCGCGCTACCCGTAAGAAGAAGGCTGAGGACGCAGAGTAATCTCCCGTCGTCAGTCATAACCATAACAATCCCTATCCGCAAGCAGCAGATAGGGATTTTTTGTACGCTCAGCAGCATTGTCTGACGGGAAAGCCCCTGGGTAAGCCCAATTCTTTAGCAGACAGCAATAGTGATGGGCATACCTGATGAAATATCAAAGCCGTTTCAGACTGATTGCTGAAACGGCTTTGAAGATATTTGGAGTTTTGATGATTTCCCTAAACTACCATCCACCACCCAGTGCCTTATACATCTTGACCATGGTGATTTGCTTGTCGCGGATGGCATTGCTCAGTCCTATCTGGGCATCGAAGTAACTACGCTGGGCGTCGAGCACATCCAAGTAGCCAATGACACCGTTGATATACTGCAACTGCGCCAGTTCCATAGTCGCCTTTGAAGAGCGTTCCAGCTCGCGGCGCGACTCGTAGATTTCCTTGATTTTATTGAACTCAACGATGGCGTTGCGGGCATCCTTGAAAGCGCTGAGCACAGCTTTTTCGTATCCATAGCAGGCCTGCTCGTAGGCTGCTTTCTGCGCTTTCAGCATGGCGCGGTTCTTGCCCATAGCGAAAAGCGGACCCAGCAGGTTGGCGCTGAGGTAGTGAATGGGCGACTTGAAGAAGTCTGACATTTGCTTGCTCTCCAAACCGTAATTGGCTGTAAGCGTGATGCGTGGAAAGAGGTTGGTGAATGCCATACCCACGGCAGCGTTGCTGGCAATCAGGCGTTGCTCGGCTTCACGCACATCGGGGCGCCGTTCCAGCAGAGTGGAGGGGAGACCCACTGGCAGTGACTCGGGCAACTTCACTTCTTCGGGAAGAATGGAGCGGTGTATCACCTGCGGATATTCGCCAGCCAAGAAGGCGATGTCGTTCTCCTTGACAGAAATCTTACGCTCTAACTCGGGCACCAATGTGGCTGTACGGGCGTATTCCACCTCTGCGCTGCTGGAGATGACCTTTGCGTTGTTGGAGATGACCTTTGTGTTGCTGGAGATGACCTCTGCGCTGCTGGAGATGACCTTTGTGCTGCTGGAGATGACCTCTGCGTTGCTGGAGATGACCTCTGCGCTGCGGGAGATGCTATGCAGTGATGTTGGAGGTCAGTTTGGTGGGCATGGAGATGATACTCCGTGGCGCCGGGATGATAGCTGCCGGCTCGTGTCGGACGGCACGGATGCGCGTCTTGTCCGATGTGGACTCACGTGCCTTTCGATGCGCGTCGGCCATGACCATCACGGCGACGCTGTCTTAGTCCTCCGACTTGGGCAATGTCATTACGCGTTTTTGGGGCTTGGTTGGCGCGGTAATGGAGATAAAAACTGTCAAGAAAAATTACCGCTGTTTTCTTGCCGTTTTGTCATAAATTTTCATAATTGGGAATGTCTTCAAAGAAGACGTACTTCTGGCTGTCTGCATCCAGCTTGCAGCAGTAGTGGGAGAGGCCGTTGCTCACCACCAGATAGTCGGCTTTGAGCAGCAGGTTGTAGGCAAAAATCTGGTCAAAGGTCTGCTGGGTTATCTTGATGTGCGGGGCTTTGTACTCGACAATCATGCGTGGGCTGAGTTGGGTGGAGTAGAGCACGCTGTCGGCCCGCAGCGTCTTGGAGCCAATCTTCAGCTTGACCTCGTTGGCAAGCAGCGAGGCAGGGTAGCCCTTGGACTCTATTAAATAATGTATAAAGTGCTGCCGTACCCACTCTTCGGGAGTGAGCGCTACATATTTGCGGCGCAGAATGTCAAAGATGGTGGGCTGGGTGGGCGTTCCTCCCATGCGTACATCAAAAGGGGGCAGATTTAATTGCATATTATCTGATTTTTTAATGGTTTGTAGAGTGGTAAACGGGGAAAAAAAACAATTTGTTTTGTATTGCGCCCGATTTACATTACCTTTGTAGGTGAATGAGAGGGCTCGCGCTTTCATACAAAGGTAGTGTAAACCTGTGGAAATAACAAACAAATCGGTTGATTTATTTTCGGGGCGACGACTGCTGGACAAGAAAGCCGAAAAGCTGGGCTCTACGATAGCACAATCATTAACGACGCTGCCGGGTGCTGCCATGCGCCTTGTGGGGTCAGAAACAACCGATTATGGCAGTAAAAGAAACAGGAATCACTTATGAAGCCGTGATGCGCGACCTGGTGGCGCAGAATTTTGCGCCTGTCTATCTCTTGATGGGGGATGAACCCTATTTTATAGACAAAATCTCGGCGTATATCGAGGAACATGCGCTGCAGCCCGAAGAGAAAGACTTCAATCAGGTGGTGGCGTTCGGCTCGGATATCACCGCTCCGCAGGTGGTCGACTTGGCCCGCGAATTTCCGCTGATGGCTTCGCGTCGCGTGGTCATCATCAAGGAAGCGCAGGGCATGAAGAGTGGCGACGGACTGGAGAAGTATCTTGCAGCCCCGGTGTCTTCGACCGTCCTGGTGCTTTGCTACAAGGGTGGCAAAGCCGACAGGGGAGTGGTCGCCAAGGCCAAAGCCAAGGGTGTGGTCTTTGAGAGCAAAAAGAAGCGCGACTACGAGTTGCCGGCATTTGTCGAAGGATATGTCAAAATGCAGAAGGCGGTCATCGACCACAAAGCGGCTGAGATGATAGCCGACCATGTGGGCTCCGATTTGGCACGCCTCACCTCAGAGGTAGACAAGGTACTCATCTCTCTTCCCGAGGACAACCGGCAGATTACTCCGGAAGTGGTGGAGGAACAAATTGGCATCAGCAAAGATTTCAACATCTTCGAATTGAAAAATGCGGTGGTCGCCAAGGACGTTTTCAAGGCCAACCAGATTATGAATTATTTTGACAATAATCCCAAGGCTGGTTCGCTGTATGCAGTCGTGCCTCTGCTCTTCAATTATTTCCAAAATCTGATGATTGCCTTCTATGCTCCCGAGCGAACCAATGAAAATTCGGTGGCGTCGTTCTTGGGATTGAAGTCTCCTTGGGCGGCAAAAGAGTACATCTCTGGCATGCGCAATTACAATGCGATGAAGGTAATGCATATTATCCACATGATAAAAAGTGTCGATGCAAGGAGCAAAGGTTTGGGCAATGTTTCGGCTACGGCTTCCGATTTGGCCAAAGAACTTCTGTTCTTCATTATGCACTGATTTCCGTTTTTCCATACCATTATTATAGCATCAAAAAGGGGGCTTCGGCCCCCTTTTTGATGCCTTTTTTGACCGTTTTTGCCACTATTTCGCCCTGAAAACGCGGTTTTTGGACTTTTCTGGGCCGTTTTTCGCAAGTTTTGAAACCACTATTTTTTAGCCTTAAATGGCTGAAAATTATCTATTTAGGCAGAAATACCCTCAAAAATACTCGCATATTTGCAAACGAGCTGGACAATGGCTCGAAATATGCGATTTATTTGATTTTTTCGGTCATCAGGGTGGTCGCAAAGGCTGTCTTAACTTTTATTATCATATTAGTTTGTAAATCTAAAAACATAAACTAAACAGCAGAAGTTAATGAATATACATTTGAATATTATGATATTTATCGCAATGAATATCACGGGTGATTTAGATATGAATATTAATATGTAAAACATTCACAACTACAAACCTAACGCATATTTATGCACCGCCAAAAATCAGCGCAAAACCTATGAAAAACAGCGATTATTTGCGATATATTAAATCATTTTATGCCAAAAGACGCCATTACTATGCACCGGAACCGCATTAAGCGCTGATTTAGATGCACATGTTAATATGTATCATACTGAGAACCAATCTAAAGACAGTATTTATTCAAGTGAATTACATATATGTAAACATGGGAACTAATATAGATTTATGAATATTAATTCCGGCATCAACAAAGGTAAATCAGATTTCAATAATCTTAATTTCTGATTTAATAATCACAATCATAAAATATCCTTTACTTTTGTTGTTTGTTCTAAAAAAATGCTTTAACTTTGTAAAACGTATAAAAATGGCCATTTTTGGCCCTCTTAAACCCATTAACAGAAAATGAAGGACAGAATTAAGCAGATTATGGAAGCCCAGAGGTTGACCCAACAGGAGTTTGCCAACACCCTCGAGTTGTCTCCCGCCACCCTCAGCAGCATCTTCAATGGTCGTACCAACCCTACCCTTAACATTGTCGACGCGATAAAGAAAAAGTTTCCTGCCATCTCTACCGACTGGTTGATGTTTGGCAACGGTTCGATGTATGGAGACCATTCCGGCGACATTGCCCAGGGCCATGACTCCGCTCCCGATGGCGGTGAACAGGTTATCGATTTCGGTGACGCTCCTCAAACGGCTCCCACCCCATCGGCTGTCAATCGTGCCCCACAGCAGGGTCAACAGCCCACTGCTGTAGTGATGAAAAATATTTACAAAACACAACGCAATATCACCGAAATTCGCATCTTCTACGATGACCAGACCTGGGAAACTTTTGTACCCAAAAAGTGATTATTCGCAAAATAATAAGTAATTTTGCAACATATAATTATATGTACGCGCGTGAGACGCCTGACGGCGTCTTCACGTGTCATCATCAAATTGCAGTGTTACTTATAAAACTCTATTTATGAAGAAGGCTTGCTTGGACTTGACCGTAAGTTCCATCGACCACCTCAACGAGAAGTACGTACTCATCAAGTTGACTTCTCAGGACGCCATGCCGCCTATGGCGCCTGGTCAGTTTGTCGAGGTGAAGGTAGAAAAGTCTCCCAATACTTTTCTGCGTCGTCCTATATCCATTCACAATTTTGATGCCGAGACCAACGAACTTTGGCTCCTTGTCGCCCGTATTGGCGACGGTACCCGCCAGATGGGCGAGCTCCATGTCGGCGATACCCTCAACTGTGTCCTTCCTTTGGGCAATGGCTTCACCATGCCCGACACTGCCGACAAGCGTCTGCTTCTGGTTGGCGGCGGCGTGGGTGTGGCCCCTCTGCTCTATTTCGGAGCCGAGATAAAGAAGATGGGCGGCCGTCCCTCGTTCCTTCTTGGCGCTCGCACCAAGACCGACCTGCTCCAGTTGGAACTTTTCGAGGCGTTGGGCGATGTCTATGTCACCACCGAAGACGGCAGCTATGGTGAGCGCGGATTTGTCACCAATCACTCGGTGCTGCAGACCACGCATTTCGACCAGATATCCTGCTGTGGCCCCAAGCCGATGATGAAGGCTGTAGCCGCCTATGCCACCAAGCACGACGTAAGCTGCGAGGTGTCGCTGGAGAATATGATGGCCTGTGGTCTGGGTGCTTGTCTGTGCTGTGTAGAGAAGACTATTGAGGGCAATTTGTGTGTATGTAAAGATGGTCCGGTGTTAAATATTAAGAAACTGTTATGGCAAGTCTAAATGTAAAGATAAATAACCTGGAACTCTCCAATCCGGTAATGACCGCATCGGGCACTTTCGGGTATGGATTGGAGTTTGCCGACCTCGTGCCTCTGCATGAGATTGGCGGCATTATCGTCAAAGGAACCACCCTGCGTCCACGCGAGGGCAACGACTATCCCCGTATGGCCGAAGTCGCTTCGGGTATGCTCAACTGTGTGGGTCTGCAGAACAAGGGTGTCGATTATTTTTGCTCCCACATCTATCCGCAGATTAAGGATATCGACACGCGGATGATTGTCAACGTCAGCGGCAGTACGCCCGAAGACTATGCCGAGTGTGCCGCCCGCATCGATGCCCTCGACAAGATACCTGCCATCGAGCTCAATATCTCTTGCCCCAATGTCAAGGACGGTGGAATGGCTTTCGGCGTGACTTGCGCCGGCGCCACGAGTGTGGTCAAGGCCGTGCGTGAGCGTTTCCACAAGACGCTCATCGTAAAGCTCTCGCCCAATGTGACCGATATTGCCGAGATAGCCCGTGCCTGTGAGGCTGAAGGCGCCGACAGCGTGTCGCTCATCAATACCCTCATGGGTATGGCTATCGACACCGAGCGCCGTTGCCCCAAGCTGAGTATCGGTACCGGTGGACTGAGCGGTCCCGCCGTCAAGCCTGTTGCCCTGCGCATGGTGTGGCAGGTGGCACGTGCTGTCAAGATACCTGTCATCGGACTTGGCGGTATCTCTTCGCCCCAGGATGCCATCGAGTTCCTTATGGCTGGAGCCACAGCCATAGAGATAGGCACAGCCAACTTCATAGACCCCGCCATCGCCTACAAGGTAAAGACCGGCATCAACGACTGGCTCGACAGTCATGGCTGTGCTTCGGTACAGGAGATTATCGGCGCCGTCAATGCTTAGACAGTGACTGCAGGCCGACTGGCTCTGCATAGTGGATAATGAATGATAGCAACCGTCAGCGGGCGACTCACACGAGCGCTCTCTGGCGGTTTACTTTTGATTATGGCCACCGCCACTACTCCGAAGGGCATCGCTCTGACTCCTTGGCTGACCATGCTCGGCGCCCCCGATATGATAAAAAAAATGAAAATCGTTGCCTCTGAACGAAAATTATGAAGAAATAGGGTGTTTTTCTTTTATTTTTGCTTAACTTTGCGCAGCTTTGAGCTTGTGTTATATGGCTTTGGGCTATGCCTCGTCATTGTGGCGGCGGTATATATTATAAATGTATAATCAATAATAGCAAATAGATTACAATCTGATGAAGCGTATTCAGTATATCATTTTATTGTTTTTGGGACTGAGTTTCTTATGGTCATGCAACGATACCGAGACCTATGCCGAGCGCAAGGCCAAGGAGCGCGCAGCCATAGGCAAGTATATTGCCGACTCGGCAGTAAACGTTATCAGCGAGGCCAAGTTCAAGGCCAATGGCTACAAGACCGACGTGTCTAAAAATGAATTTGTACTTTTCGAGAGCAATGGTGTCTATATGCAGATTGTGCGCCAAGGATGTGGCGAGAAGCTCAAGGATGGCGAGACCGCCTATGTGCTCTGCCGTTTCACCGAGCGCAACCTGCTCACCGACTCCATACAGCTTACCAACAATATCCTCTATTACTCCGACTATTACGACAAGATGTCAGTAACCAACACGTCGGGCACTTTCACCGCATCGTTCGACACCAAGAAGTGTCTCATGTATCAGGTCTATGGCACCACCTCTGTACCTGGTGGATGGCTTGTGCCCTTTACTTACATCAATCTTGGGCGTCCGGAGAACGAGAACGAAGAGATAGCCAAGGTACGACTCATCGTACCGGCTGCCCAGGGACAGAGCTATGCGATGCAGACCGTCTATCCCTGTCTGTATGATATAACTTATAAACGCGGAAGATAACTTTTAAGTAATTATGACACTCATCAAATCCATTTCAGGTATTCGTGGCACCATAGGCGGTCACACCGGCGACACTCTCAACCCGCTGGACATCGTAAAGTTTACCACAGCCTATGCCACATTCATTGGCAAGACCAAGAAGACCAACAAGATAGTAGTAGGCCGTGACGCCCGCATCTCGGGCTCGATGGTCAATCGCGTCGTTTGCGGTACCCTCATGGGTATGGGCTTCGATGTCATTGATATCGGTCTGGCCACCACACCCACTACCGAACTGGCAGTGCGCATGAGCGGCGCCGATGGTGGTATCATCATCACCGCCAGCCACAACCCACGCCAGTGGAACGCCCTGAAGCTCCTCAATGCCGAGGGCGAATTCCTTACCGCTGCCGACGGTGCCGAGGTGCTCGCCATAGCCGAGGCCGAGGCTTTCGACTATGCCGATGTAGACCATCTGGGCCATTATACCAGCGACGACAGTTTCGACCAGCGCCATATCGACAGTGTGCTGGCTCTCGAGCTCGTTGACCGCGAGGCTATCCGCAATGCCCGCTTCCGTGTGGCTGTCGACGCTGTCAACTCTGTGGGTGGCGTCATCCTGCCCCGTCTGCTCGACGCTCTGGGCGTAGAGTATACCATGCTCAATGGCGAGCCCACCGGAGATTTCGCCCACAACCCCGAGCCTCTGGAGAAAAACCTCGGCGGCATCATGAGCGAGGTTGCCAAGGGCGGTTACGACCTGGGTATCGTGGTCGATCCCGATGTAGACCGTCTGGCCTTCATTCAGGAAGACGGCAAGATGTATGGCGAGGAATACACCCTCGTGACCGTGGCCGACTATATCCTGGACCATGTCAAGGGTGCCACGGTGAGCAATCTGAGTTCTACCCGTGCCCTGCGCGACGTCACCGAGCGCCATGGATGCAAGTATTATGCTTCGGCAGTAGGCGAGGTCAACGTCACCACCAAGATGAAAGAAGTGGGTGCCGTCATTGGCGGCGAGGGCAATGGCGGAGTCATCTATCCCGAGAGCCACTACGGTCGCGACGCCCTCGTGGGCATCGCCCTGTTCCTCTCGTCGCTGGCCCAGAAGAAACTTACCGTCAGCCAGCTGCGCGCCACCTTCCCCACCTATTATATCGCCAAGAACCGCATCGACCTTACCCCTGAGACCGATGTCGACGCTATCCTGGTCAAGGTCAAGGAACTCTATGGCAAGGAGGCCGATGTGACCGTAACCGACATCGACGGCGTGAAGCTCGACTTCCCCGACCGTTGGGTACACCTCCGCAAGAGCAACACCGAGCCTATCATCCGCGTCTATAGCGAGGCTTCCACTATGGAGGCTGCCGACGCGCTGGGCAAGCGCCTGATGGACGTAGTCTATTCGATGCAATAAGCCGGATGGACTAAAGTGGAAACAGCAAGACTGTTTGACTTTACTATATAAGCCCACACCTTCAGCATGAACGGTGTGGGTTTTTCTGTAACCAATAAAAAAGACAGCAGACTTCACTTTGCGGAGGTCTGCTGTCATCGTTAGGCCGGTTGTCAGAATTGCTGTTGTGGTGGCATGGATGCCGGCAATTCCTCCCGTACCTATATTATAATATATGCTTTACTCGGGAATATTCTTGAGTATCTCGAGCAGGTGGTCCCATACCATCTGTACAGTGGGGATGAGCAGACGCTCATCGGGAGTGTGTACATAGCGCAGTGTAGGGCCGAAACTTACCATGTCGAGGTTGGGGTAGCGCTCTGAGAAGAGGCCGCACTCCAGACCGGCGTGTATTCCCAGCACCTTGGGCTCCTTGCCGAAGAGCTTGCGATAGGTCTCTGCGGTGATGTCTACCAGCTTGCTGTGTGGGTTCATCTTCCATGCAGGGTAGCCGTCGGTGGTTATCACCTTGGCACCTGCCAGACGGTAAGCGGCAGCCACGGTGTTGCACATGTTGTCGAGGTTGCTCATCACGCAAGAGCGCTGCGATGACAGTACCTCCACCTCGTTGTCGGTGGTCTTCACGGCGGCTACGTTGCTCGATGTCTCTACCAGCCAGTCGAGAGCCTCGTCCTGGCACATGGCGAAGACGCCGTTGTCTACAGCCTGCAGCGCGAAGATGATGTTGTCGCCTACAGCCTTGGTGATGACAGCTGCAGCGTCGGTGCTGGTGAGGGCAAACTCCATGGCGGTGTCTGTAACGTGGAACTCATCCTCTACCTTGGCTACGAATATGTTGAAGTCGGCCTTGACCATCTCTTTATCGGCAGCGGGAACGGCGAATACCACCTTGCCGTCGCGTGGGATGGCGTTGTGCAGCTTTCCGCTGTTGAAAGAAACCAGACGCACGTCGGTCTTCTGCATCTCGGCATAGATGAAGCGGGTGAGCAGCTTGATGGCATTGGCGCGCTTCTTGTTGATGTCGTCGCCCGAGTGTCCGCCTACCAGGCCCTTCACGGCAGTTTCCATGAAGAAGTAACCGGCAGGTGCCTCTTCGCGCTCTACGCTGAACGTGGCGATGGTGCTACGGCCGCCGGCACAGCTTACGAAGAACTGGCCCTCGTCCTCAGAGTCGAGGTTGATGAGGTAGTCGCCGTTCATGAAGCCCGACTTCATACCTATGGCACCTGTGAGCTGGGTTTCCTCGTCGCGAGTGAACACACACTCGATGGGGCCATGCTCGATGTCGTTGCTGTCGAGCACTGCCAGCTCGATGGCACAACCTATACCGTCGTCGGCACCCAGTGTGGTGCCTTTGGCACGCAGCCATTCTCCGTCTACATAAGTCTGGATGGCATCCTTGTCAAAGTCGAACTCGACATCCACCAGCTTGTCGCAAACCATGTCCATGTGGCTCTGCAGGATTACCGTCTTGCGGTTCTCGTGGCCGGGGGTGGCGGGCTTGCGTATCAGTACGTTGCCAGTCTCGTCGACTACAGTCTCGAGACCATGGTTTTTACCAAACTCCTTGAGATACTCAATCATCTTCTCCTCGCGCTTGGAGGGGCGTGGAATCTGATTGATTTTAGCAAACTGCTCAAACACGCGAGCAGGTTTTAATTCTACGTTACTCATTTTTATGATTATTTATTTTGTCCTTTAATCTAAAAACGCTACCTTTGTCAGCAGAAAGGTGTCAATGTGATGCTGCAAAATTAATTAAAATGATAGAAACTCTACTATTAAGCGTGTTAATAATTGCTATTGCACTGGCATTATTGTGTGTGAAGTTGCTTTTTCGCAAGCACGGAGAGTTCTCTTCCCAGCATATCCATGACAGCAAGGCGATGAAAGACCGCGGTATACACTGCGTGATGGACCAGGACCGTGAAGCCCGCCAGAAGGGTGGGGCATACTGATGCGAAGGCCGTCGCCGCTAACGATGACAATAAATACTATAACTGATATGAAAAAAAATCTGATGAAAACCATGGTGGCAGTCGCAGCACTGTCGCTCGCTATGACCTCATGCAACAAGAGTACCGCTAACGACGAAGCCCAGGCTCAGCCCGTAGCTCCCGGTAGCCTGAAGATTGCCTATGTTGAGGTAGACTCGATTATGTCGCAGTATAAGTTCTGCAAAGACTATTCGCTCATTCTTCAGAAGAAGGGCCAGAACATCCAGAATACCCTTGCTGCCAAGCAGCAGCAGTTGCAGGCAGCTGCTGCCAACTTCCAGCAGAAGGTTCAGCAGAATGCCTATACCCGTGAGCAGGCCGAGGGCATCCAGGCTGGTCTGCAGAAGCAGAGCGCTGACCTCGATGCGCTCAATCGTCGTCTTTCCAACGAGTTCCAGGCAGAGACCGAGAAGTACAACGTCGCTCTGCGCGACTCTATCCAGCACTTCCTCGCTGCCTACAACAAGGACAAGAAGTATAGCCTTATCCTGAGCAAGGCCGGCGACAATCTGCTCTACGCCGACAAGGCTTACGACGTTACCGCCGAGGTGGTTGCCGGTCTCAACAAGGCCTATAAGCCCACAGCCGCTACCAAGAAGGCCACCGAAGAGAAGAAATAATTAGATACTTACCTTAGTGGGCGCACCGCAAGGCACGTTCCACAATCCACGACGGAGTATGTAGAAACCGCCGCTCACGAGCGAAAGAGTTTTTCATACTCCGTTTGTTTTGCCCTTTATCCTACACAGATTTTATTATGACCCGTCAACAGCGTTACCAGCGTGTGCTCGATTATTATCGTGAAGCCATGCCCAAGGTTACCACCGAGCTCCAGTTTGGTTCGGCTTTCCAGTTGCTGGTAGCCACGCTCCTCAGTGCCCAGTGCACCGACAAGCGCATCAACCAGGTTACCCCAGCCCTTTTCTCCCGTTATCCCACCGCGCAAGCCATGGCCCAGGCCGAGGTCGACGATGTGCTGCAGCTCATCAGTTCGGTGAGCTATCCCAATGCCAAGGCCAACCATCTGGTAGCCATGGCGCGCCAGCTGGTCAGCGACTTCCATGGCGAAGTTCCCTCCGACCGCTCCCAGCTCATGACGTTGCCGGGCGTAGGGCGCAAGACCGCCAATGTCATCCAGGCCGTGTGGTTCGGCAAGCCCACCATGGCTGTCGATACCCATGTCTATCGTGTCAGCCACCGTCTGGGCCTCGTTCCCCAGACTGCCAATACGCCTCTGAAGGTTGAGCAACAACTCATGCGCTATATCCCCGTCCAGGACATCCCAGACGCCCACCACTGGCTCCTGCTCCATGGGCGCTATATCTGTCGGAGCAATCGTCCGCTCTGTGGCGAATGTCCCTTCGATTCATTCTGTCCAAAAAGATTTGACGATTCAAAATTATAAAATAAGGATTATGAATACTAAACTCATACTTGGATTTCTTGATACCGTGGCTCGCAATAACAATAGACCTTGGTTCCTCGAACATAAGAAAGAATACAATATATGTAAAGCCGATTTTGAAGCCGATATCACGCGTGCCATTGCCGAGATAGCTACCATCGACGCCGAGGTGGCACATCTCACGGCCAAAGACTGCATCTACCGCTTCAACCGCGATACCCGTTTCAGTCCCGACAAGTCGCCCTACAAGCGCCACTTCGGTGCCATGATTTGTGCCAAGGGCCGCAAGTCGCTCCGCGGCGGTTACTATATCCATCTGCAGCCGGGCCACAGTTTCATAGCCATCGGCTCCTACTGGCTGCCCACTCCTATCCTTACCGCATGCCGCAACGAGATTATGGGCAACATCGACCTCTGGCGCAAGGCTGTCGAGGCGGGTCCCTTCGTGCGCTATTTCGGTTATCCCGGCGAGGGCGTGATGAACGATGACGAGATGAGCGACCGCGGCTTTGGCATTGCCATGCTCAAGACGGCGCCCAAGGGTTTCCCGCGCGACTATCCCTACATCGACTATCTGCGCATGAAGGACTACTGCTGCTGGAAGCGTGTGCCCGACAGTCTCTTCGACGCTCCCGACTGGCCCCACCAACTGCTCAAGTATTTCGAGGCTGCCAAACCCATGATGGACATGATGAACAGCGTCATCGACGATTACGAGTAGCCCTCTGTTGCGACGAGACATAAAAAAGGCTCTACCCATCAGCATGGGTAGAGCCTTTTCTATAAATGGCGTGTATGTTAGAAGCGCATCTTTACTACCACGGGATAGTGGTCAGAAGGATTGCGGCGTACACCCTCTTTGAGTTTTACATCCATAGGAGCGTTGGGTGATGGTTTGGCTTCATACATCTCCACATTGTCCCAGTAACCGTCGGTGCGGATGGCGTAGCGGTCCACCTTGAAGCTCTTGCTTACAAAGATGTGGTCGATACGGCTGTTGCTGCAGTTGAGCGGGTTGAAGTCGTTGAATGTGCCGTTGGTGGCAAAGCGATACTTGCTCACCTCGTAGCAGTCGTTGAGGAATCCGGAGTTGATGAATACCTGGAAGGGCTCGCTGCGCTGGTCTACGTTGAAGTCGCCGGTAAGGATAACGGGGTCATTCTTCTTCATCAGTTCGCGCATCTTGCTCACGATGAGCTTGGCGCCCTCTCGGCGTGCTGTCACACCGATGTGGTCCATGTGGGTGTTGAAGAAATAGAAGGTATGCTTGGTCTTGAGGTCCTTGAAGTGGCCCCATGAGCACACGCGCTTGCAGGCGGCGTCCCATCCCAGCTCTGCCTTGGTGGGGTCTTCGGCCAGCCAGAACGTGCCGCTGTCCAGCAGCTTGTAGCGGTCCTTCTTGTAGAATACGGGCGAATATTCGCCGCCCTCCTTGCCGTCCTCGCGGCCTACGCCTACGTAGGCATACTCGGGCATGAGGCGCAGCATATCGTCTATCTGCTCTTTCTTAACTTCCTGGCAACCGAATACGCCTGGGTCTTCAAACTGTATCTGCTGACACATATACACTGAGCGCTTCTCCCAGCCGTTGCCGTTCTTGGCATCACCGCGGTTGGCGTTGCGGATGTTGTAGCTGCACACTACCAGGTCTTGTGCCGAGGCCATGAGGGCCATCATGAGGCACATGACAATCAAAAAGTTTTTCTTCATTGTTATTATATGGTTTATAAGTTTACTCCTTGCCTTTCTTTCCCTTCACGTAGACCAGCGCGGCACCGATGGCTGTGCAGAACTCGCTGTACTCGGGGATGATGAACCGCACGCCAAACAGCTTCTCCATCGAGGGGAACACCGTCTTGCACTGAGGCAGCAGCGTGAGGTTGCCTATGAGCACATACTCCTTGATGCCGCTGCCAAGCGACGAGAGTATGGTGGTCGAACCGATGGTCTGCAGCACGGTGGTGATGATGCCCAGCGCGATGTCTTCCCGCGTGGCGTTGCTCTTGGCATTGCCGAAGAGGCTTGCGGTCGCGTCTTTGGGCAGTCCGGGCAGTGGGTTGGGGCTGATGTCGCCTATCTGCACATCTATATTCTTCAGGTCGCCCTCGTTTGCCAGCTTGTTGATGGTGTGTATGTCGTCGGTCTGGAGCATGATGCGCGAGAGTCCCATCAGGGTGCCTCCGCCCACACCGATACCTCCGATATGGCGGATGTCGTCGCCGATACACTGCACGAGCGACGTACCTGTGCCCATCGATACCACTATCATCCGGTCGATGTCGGTCTCGTAGCTGGCGCCCAGTCCGTCGGAGATAAACTCGTCGGCCTTGGCTGTGGGCAGACCATAGACGGGCGAGTCGATGTAAGCTGCGCCTACGCCAGTAATCATGACCTGTTCCACGTCGCTCAGACTGATTTTGTTGTCATAGAGATACTTGCCGAAGGCGCCGTAGAGCGAAGCCACCGGGTCGGTGGCCTTGATGCGCTTGGGCGCTACCACTTGGCCTTCGTCGTTAATTCCCACTATCTTGGTGGTGCTTATGCCCACATCTATACCTATTACAATAGCCATTGTCCGGGTTGTGATTATTATGGTGCAAAAGTAGCCAAAAAAGCTGGATTATGAGCCCTTTGCGCCAAAAATGTATGCCAATAACCCAAAAAACATATTTATATATAGCATGGGCCCCACGCAATCGGCATGATTAGCCTTCGCAGACAGCCTGGCCGCGGTCTCTTTACATTTCACTCCATTGTCATAGTGCCTTAACACGATTGTAATAACTGTTGCCTACCTTTGCGGCAGTAAAACAAAAACAAGAAATATGAGTGCAATTTATTTTCTCATTGTAGTGTTTCTGCTCTGCTTGGCGCTGTTTGACCTCTATGTCGGCGTAAGCAATGATGCAGTCAACTTTCTGCAGTCTGCGGTAGGTGCGCGCGTCGCCGCCTTTCGCACCATTCTCTTTGTGGCATCTGCCGGTGTCATATTAGGCGCCGTGATGTCGTCGGGCATGATGGATGTGGCACGCCATGGCATCATGATGCCCGACCGCTATGCCATGAGCGAGGTGATGGTGGTCTTTCTGGCGGTGATGGTGACCGATGTGATCGTGCTCGACGTGTTCAACTCGCTCGGCATGCCCACCTCTACCACCGTGTCGCTGGTATTCGAGCTCTTGGGAGCCGCTGCCATCCTCGCCGCTGTCAAGATGATGGGCGACGGCAGTCTGCAGATCAATGATCTGCTCAATACAGACAAGGCGCTGAGCGTTATCCTTGCCATCTTTGTGTCGGTGGCTGTAGCCTTCGTCTTCGGTGTGGCTGTGCAGTGGATAGCTCGTCTGGTGTTCACCTTCCGTCAGACCGGTGGCGGCCTGGTGGCTGTGGCGCTCTTTGGCGGCATCGCCTTCACCGCTCTGGCTTACTTCATCTTCCTCAAGGGAATGGGCGGTTCGCCCTATATCTCTGAGAGCGTGAGAACCTGGATTGGCATGCACATCCCCATGCTGCTGCTCACCATCGGCGGAGTCTCCACGGTGCTGATGGGCGTGCTCCATCTGTTGCGTGTCAATGTCTTCCGCATCGTGGTGCTCATGGGTACCTTTGCCCTGGCTATGGCATTTGCCGGCAACGACCTGGTCAACTTCATCGGTGTGCCTCTGGCTGGACTCGACAGTTATCTCGACTATTATAACAATGGTCTCTCTACGGGCGTGGCCCCCACCCAGTACATGATGACCTCGCTCATGCAGCCTGCCAAGACTCCCGTGGTCTTCCTGCTCATAGCCGGTCTGGTGATGATTACGGCTATGGCTACCTCGAAGAAGGCCAAGCGCGTGATACAGACCTCGGTAGACCTGGCCCGTCAGGACGAGGGCGACGAGATGTTTGGCTCGTCACGTGCCGCCCGCGCCATCGTGCGCACCGTGCAGAGTGTGAGCGACAGCGTGGGTGCTGTGGTCCAGCATATCCCGGTTGTCAATAAAATCAACCAGTGGATAAACCGCCGTTTTGCCCCCGTATCGGTCAAGTCCAACGATGCAGCTGCCTTTGATGTGGTGCGTGCAGCCGTCAACCTGGTGCTGGCGTCAATGCTTATCACCATCGGTACCAACTACGCCCTCCCGCTCAGTACCACCTATGTCACCTTCATGGTGGCTATGGGTTCATCGCTTGCCGACCGGGCCTGGAGTCGCGAGAGTGCCGTGTTCCGCATCACCGGCGTGCTGTCGGTCATCGGTGGATGGTTTATCACAGCCGGTGCCGCCTTCATCGCAGCCGCCGTGGTTTGTGCCGCAATGTACTATGGAGGCTTGGCTGTGCAGATAGGCTTCATTGCCCTGGTGGTCTATATCCTCTTCTTCTCTGGCAAAAGCAAGAAACGTGGCGAGTGCGACGCTGACGGCAAAGACCTCTTCCGTCTGATGATGCGTGCCCAGGAGCCCGAGATAGTTTGGGATTTGCTCAAGAAGTATGTGCGCCACACCCAGAGCGCCATTACCGCCAGACTGCTCGATGACTATGAGATGCTCATTGATGGATTTGAGAGCAACCGTCCTTCGCCCCTGCGCAAGGTGATGCGCCATCTGCGTCGCGCCAAGCAGGAACTGCGCAACGTGCGCAAGCAGCAGCTCGTGGCGCTGCAGCGTGTGCCCATCGAGATGGCCATGGAGCGCAACACCTGGTTCCACGTCGGTGTCAATGCCAGCCAGCAGCTCATCTATTGCATGCAGCGTATGCTCGAGCCAATCAAGGAGCATGTGGATAACAACTTCACCCCTGTTCCTATGTATGTCTGCACCGAGTATCAGATGATTAAGATTAGAATCGTCGAACTGATGCGCGACACCGAGACCCAGATTTCCACAGGCCGTTTCGACCGCTATCGTGATACCCTTGCCGCTGCCGACCAGCTCAAGGACGAACTCTCGCAGTATCGTCATCGCCAGATAGACCGTCTGCAGGGTATCGAGGACAACGGCCAGCTGCAGGTAGGTATGCTCTATCTCAATCTGCTGCAAGAGAGTCAGCAGCTGTTGAGCAACCTGCGTCATCAGTTGCGTGCAGCCAAGAAGTTTATGGAGTAGCCACATACGCTATAATAATAGATACGGAGAGCGTGTTGCCCACTGACGGTGGGAGCACGCTCTCCATTTTTTTGTCGGTTTTCTTGGTCGTCCCCCGTGAATGCACTACCTTTGCATCGATATAGATAGTTAAGATGATGACAGTCATAAGATATATTCTCGCCCTGTGTGTCGCGACTGCCCTTGTGGGCTGCGATAACAGAGCTACACAGCCGGTGGCCGAAGCTGCTGAGCCCATCGACTCTATCCCCATGATGGTAATGCAGATACAGCAGTGCTCGCGCCTATATACCACTGAGTATAAGGTGCGCAAGATAATAACCCAAGACGACGAACAGGCGGTGAGTGGCAAGTTGCTTGGCCGTCCCTTCAGCGTGACTCTGCCCACTGGCAAGCGCTCGGTGGCTATTCCCATCGATGCCACCATCAAGGGCTATATAGACTTTGCCGACTTCTCGGCCTCCAATATCACCCGCAGTGGAGATAGGATTGAGATTGTCTTGCCCGACCCTCAGGTGATGATGACCTCGACCCGCATAGACCACGACAATGCCAAGGAGCGCGTGCCCCTCTTGCGCACCCATTACACCGACGCCGAGCTCAGCGCCATTGAGCGTCGCGGCCGCAAGTCCATTATCAGCAGCATACCCCAAATGGGCATCATCGAGTCTGCCCGCGCCAATGCTGCCGCCCTGCTCATACCGATGATAGAGCAGATGGGCTTCCAGCGCGACCATATCACCATTACGTTCAGACAAGACTTCGGTCCTGCCGACCTTATCAAACGTCTTACCCGTCAAACCTCCGAACATGGTAAAGCAAGACAATAAGAAGAAATCATTGGCGCGCCGCATCCTCGGCGCCATTCCCGTCAATGCGTGGATAGCCTTCTTTGTGGTGGGGGGCATCGCCCTGATGCTGCTTTGGATGGTCTATGGCCCAGGCGAAAGCAATGTGGTCACCACAGAGCGCGTGGAGCGGGTGACGCTCACGCCTACACAGATAAAGTCTATTGAGAGCATCGGCGAATGGGAGTTCCTCGCCGTCAGCGATGAAGAGATTGTCGATACGGTCTCACATGGATTCTTTGGCGATTCCGAACTGATACGCATCTATTATGGTACCCTCCGTATGGGTATCGATTTGCGTCAGGCCCGTAAGGGATGGATTAGGCTTGAGGGCGATACAGTCTGTGCCGACCTGCCTCCCGTCCGCCTGTTGGGCAATGAGTTTATCGATGAGGCCCGCACCCAGACCTTCTATGAGACCGGCACCTGGACAGCTGCCGACCGCAAGCGCCTCTACCTCAAAGCCAGTCGTATCATGCGTCAGCGCGTTGTCAACAGGGATAACCTGAACAAAGCCAGCCAACAAGCCGAAGCCCAGATGGACAAACTGCTTCATGCTATGGGTTTCGAGCATGTGCGCATCACTGTCGGCAAATGACAAAAGCAAAAGGACAAGCCCCGAGAGCTTGTCCTTTTGTGTTTTATATATAGTATTCAGCGCTGTCCACCAGTCCGGCTCTCAGCGCATAGCGTGTGGCTTCGTGGACATTGTTGACGCCTATCTTGCGGAATATGTTCTTGCGGTGGGTGTTGACGGTGTGGAAGCTGGAGTAGCGCTTCTCGGCTATTTCGCGTGTGGTGAGCCCCAAGGCGATGTCGCGCAGTATCTCTGTCTCTGTGGGCGTGAGCCTGTTTTCCTCCTGTGTGGTCTGCGTCGGTGTGAGCAGCATCTCTGTCATTCTCCTGCATATATACCTCCTGCCTTTTGCCACCTCTGCCAGTCCTTCTCGGATTTCTTCCAGGGGCGACTCCTTGAGCAGCACGCTGAAGCGGTTGTTTCCGGCGGCAGTCATGCGGACAAAGTCTACGCTCAGGTCTTCGCTGAACAGTACCCACGACGCCTGCGGGAAGCGCTGGTTGAGAATATGCAGTTCGGCAGCGTCGCCGATGTCAAACAGGGTGTAGTCGAGTATCACGATGGCGTCACCGTCGGCACACAGAGCCTCTATCAGTTCGGTTTTGTCATCGGTGTAGCGGTATTCATATCCCGCTTCATGACAGAGGAACATGAGCCCTGCCCTTGTGATGCCCTGTCTGTCTGCTATCAATATCTTCATGATGGTCTTTGTGTTTAGAACGACATGGAGAAACTGAATCTTATACCATTCTTCTTGACGTCGGGATTGTTGTTGTAATTGATTCTTCTGACGTAGTCGACACCGAAGAACTTGAAGATATTGTGTACGCCAGCCACCACTTCCATATAGGGCGTGTGGCTGTCCATGACGTGGCTTTCTGCAGGAAATCTGAACAGCAGAGGGTCGGCCGAGTTAACCATAGGGTTGTTTTTGTCAGTGAGCTTGCCAAACATGCCCTTGAAGCTGATGTACTCGCGCCACTTGAGATGGCGGATGAGCGGAATACGGTTGAGTACCTTACCGTTGAGGTCCCAACTGATAGACCAGTAGGCGTAGCGGTCATTGAGAAACTCCATATTGCGCATCATCGAGAACGTGTTCTCATGCTCAAAGTACGATACATTGACCGGTGGCATAATCAGCAGTGGGAATGGCACCTTGCTCCATTGTGCCCCCACGTTGAGGCGGTTGTCTATATATCCCCAACTGCCCATCCAGAACCGTTTGTAAATACTGGCTTCGGTAAGGTTGAGCTTGTATTGGCCACCCAGCATGTGTTTGAAACCTGCGGTATGACTGATGCCGAATTCGGGAGCGTCGAAGTTGACCGGCAGACGCTGTTGCTTGGTGTTGATGTATGTCTGGCCGGGGCAGTATTTCAGTCCGGCTTTCACCTCAGTGGTGCGGATTTGCGATACATTGCTACCGTCGACATTATTGATAAAGCTAAGATTGCCCGTAGGGCTGTTGCTCTCCGCCTTTATCTGCGCGCTCATCTTCAGACCCCAGTCGGTCTCGTAGTCGAAAGCCAGACGCTGACGGTTGTAGAAGTACATCTGCTCCACTTTCTGTACACGAAACGCCATGAACATGTTGTCCTTGTTGTGCAGGAGGTATTTGTCGGCGGGAGACATCACGTCGCGCGTAGTTTCAAAGATGATGTTACGCTGGGGAAATTCAAACGGAACATTCTTCTTGCTGTTGAGCGAGTAGGTAAGTTCCGAAGAATAGTAATGCCTGTTCGAGCGCGAACCATAGGCGTAGTATCCTTTCCAGAACAGGTGAGGATTGAGCTTGGCTGTCGTGCGGCCGCTGACACGGAAACGAAGGCCGTCGACGAAGTTGCTCGACACAATAGTATTGACTGGGCCGAAATCAAACTTGCTGTTCTTCTTGCTGTCGGTCTCGATGTAGTTCTCCATGAAGGCTTTCAAGGTAAACAATACCCACTTATAGTTGCGCGATTGCTCCATACGGTGGATAAATGCATCCATCGACGACTCACATTTGGTCAGTTCTACAGCACGGTACTGGTTCCAGAATGCGTCGTCCCTAATCATGGCGTCGGCTTCATGCCGCGTGTTGGCACGGCCCTTGAATATCTTGTTGGGCAGTTCATCGAAAGCATAGTCACTCAGCCTCGTCGTGCGTATGCATACCACCTTGGCTGCCTTGGCTATGATGCTCAGCTCTGCCACCATGTCATCGGTCGTCAGCGCCCAGTCTCCATTGGGCAGACGGGTATATTCCTGTATTATCTTGATGTCGTCGATGAAGTTGACGTCACTCTTCTTGGGGATAGTCATGTTACACTTCTTGACATGCAGTGTCGAGTCGGCGAGGATATACAGGTCGCCCCTGAAGCCGAAGTCCTGCTGGTTGTTGGGGATGAATTGCAGGTGATAGCACAGGTCGCGGTCCACATACACCGTGTCCTCTATATAATAGCGGTAGAAGGAGATGGCTGTCTCACCGATAGGCGAGGTGAAGGGGTGTTGCAACAGACGGATGTGGTTGTCATAGAGGTCTATGTCGGTAAACACGTCTTTGAGCATAGTATTAAGTATTTCGCCCGTCTGCAATACGTTGTTGATGCCATCACTACGTTGGCCCTTGATGATGGTCTTTGCCGACTTGGGGTCTTTGCGATACACATGCTGCGTCACCGTCTCGTCGACCGAGATGGGCAGGATGCGCTTGTGGTTATAGGGACTGGTCTCCACAAAGTCCACCAGCCACGGCGAGCGTTTGAAGAGCCCCTGCTCCAGGTCGCTGTCGCTGATGTCGTTGAGACCGAAGGTTATCTTCTGGTATTTGTTGAACTGATAGTAGGGGTGGTTATCGAGATGGGTGCGCTTCTTGGCTGCGATGACACGACGCATGAGCTCCACGGCAGGGTTGTCCTTGCGGCGGTATTTGCCTCTGCGTGCCTTGACCACTATCTCGTCTATCTTGCGCGACTCCGATTTCAGCTTGATGGTCAACTCCTTGGTGGCGGCGTTGACGGTGATGGAGACAGGAGTGTAGCCTACCGAACTGAATGTCAGTGTCCAGCCCTCGTGGCGTTCGATGCTGAACTTGCCATCGGCGTCGCTCGACACCGCCTTGTGCTGTCCCTTGTATGAGGCACTGGCGTAGGGTATCGGGCCGCCATCGTCAGCGTCCACTATCCGCCCCGTGAGCATCGCCTGTGCCATCATGGTGAGTTTTAGCATCACCAGCAATAGCACGAGGGTAGTCCTGCGAATCAAGAGTATGTTGTTGTCATCCATTTCTTTTACGTTGTTCGAAATACAAAGGTAAGCATATTGTTGGGATGCGAGAAAACTTTTTTGTCTTTTTATGTTTTTTTCGTTAAATAGCTTTTACATTATTTTTATAATCAGTACTTTTGCACTCATGATTAGACATATACCCTTTGTTCCTACCTTGATAGCCACGGGCTTTGGCTTTGGCTTCTGGCCGTGGGGCCCAGGCACCATGGGAGCCCTCGTTGCCACCTTGCTGTGGATGGGGGCATCGTTCTGGCTCGACGCTGTCTCTCTGGCGTGGGTCACGCTTGCTGCCGCTGTGGTCTTCACCGGCTTGGGCACATGGGCTACCCACAAGTTGCAGCCGTTCTGGGGCGACGACCCCTCCCGTGTGGTTGTCGACGAGATGGTTGGAGTCTGGATTCCGCTCATCGTGTGCCCCGCGGGCCACTGGCTCTATGCGGCGCTGGCGTTTGTCCTTTTCCGGTTTTTTGATATCGTCAAACCATTGGGCATCCGTGCCCTTGACCGTCGCCGTGGCGCTTTCTGGGTTATGGCCGACGATATTCTGGCTGGCATCTATTCTCTTCTCATCCTGTTACTGGTGATATGGATGATATGAAGACACAGCTCGTGACTTTCTGCAAGGCAGAGGCTTCGGCGGTAGTGGCTTCGGCTGCCGACTTCGCCGTCACGCTGATACTTGCTGAACTTCTGGGGCTATGGTATGTCTGCGCCACCTTCATCGGAGCCGTCACGGGAGGTGTGGTCAACTGCATGGTCAACTACCGATGGGTCTTCTCCGCACAGCGTCTGGGCAAGATGAGGCTTGCTCTGCGCTATATAGTGGTATGGGCGGGCAGCATAGGGCTCAATACGGGGCTTACCTATCTCGTCACCGAGCTCGCCGGTTGCAATTTCATCGTGTCCAAGGTGGTTGTGGCCTGCTTGGTGGCAGTCTTGTGGAACTATCAGATGCAGCGTTGCTATGTCTTCGCGTGTCGTCATTACAATATGGATAATAATCAATAGAAATATGAATTACAGAGATTTTCTTCAACGCGTAATCTACGTCATCATCAATCCCATTATCCAGGTTATGGTCAAGGTGGGCATTACCCCCAATATGGTGACCACCATAGGATTTGTAGGCAATCTTGCTGCCACCTCACTCTTTGTCGTCGCAGCCCTCATGGTCCGCAGCGGCGATATGGCCCAGGCCATGGAGATGGTAGGATGGGGTGGTGCCACCATACTCTTTGCCGGACTCTTCGACATGATGGACGGGCGGTTGGCCCGCGTCAGCGGCAAGTCTTCGGTCTTCGGCGCCCTGTGGGACTCTACCCTCGACCGCTATAGCGAGATGGTTTCGCTCTTCGGCGTCTCGGTCGTATTCCTTTACTGCGACTGGTTCTGGATGGGCATCGCCACCTATGCAGCCATCCTGGGTTCGGTGATGGTCAGTTATGTGCGAGCCCGAGCCGAGGGGCTGGGCATCGAGTGCAAGGTAGGACTCCTCCAGCGTCCCGAGCGTGTGGTCATCACCGCCTTGGCGGCTATCGCGAGCGGAGCGACCGGCAATCTGTGGTGGTTGGCTGGCGGTATGCTCGTCATCGCCGTCCTTGCCAATCTTACTGCCTGCTGGCGCATAGCCCATTGCCACAAAGTGTTGAACGCCGGCAAGAAGCAGTAGTCCCCCTATGTTTAGCATCTATATCCTTGTGGTCTATGTGGCGCTCGTTGCCCTCAGACCCACCCGCCGTGTGGCGCTGGCGCTGATGCCTTGGGTCATCTTCGCCTGCTCCTACGATGCCATGCGCCTCTATCCCAACTATATGGTCAACGACATCGATGTGCGCCAGCTCTATGATGCCGAGCTCAGATGGTTTGGCATTGCCCTGTCCTCCGGCGAGACGGTTATCCCCGGCGCCTGGTTTGCCCAGCACCATCATGTCGTGGCCGATGTCATGGCTGGACTCTTCTATCTGTGCTGGGTGCCAGTGCCCTTGGCCTTTGCGCTGTGTCTCTATTTCCGTGGTAGATATTCGGTCTATCTCCGCTTCTCCATTGCCTTCCTTGTGGTCAATCTGATAGGCTTTTGCGTCTATTACATCCATCCCGCCGCCCCGCCATGGTATGCTCTTGACTATGGATTTACCCCCGTTCTGTATACGCCGGGTAATATGGCGGGTCTTGCGCGCTTTGATGCCCTCACCGGGCTGCCCGTCTTCCATGCCCTGTATGGCCAGAATGCCAATGTCTTTGCCGCGGTGCCTTCGCTGCATGCCGCCTACATGCTGGTAGCCACTGTCTATGCCGTCCTGGGTCGCAGCCGCCGTTGGCTTGTCGCGCTCTTCGCCTTTATCTGCATCGGCATCTGGTTTACGGCTGTCTACACCTGCCACCATTACATCATCGATGTCTTGCTGGGCATCGTCACGGCGCTTGTGGGTGTGGCGCTTACCGAGTGGGTACTTGCCCATACAGCCCGAGGGCGCCGCTGGACCGACCGCTACATGTCGTGGATAAGGCGCTGACCCGCTACAAACCAAAAGACCATCTTCTCCGCAGTGGTGAAGATGGTCTTTTGGGTTATGATGATACATTCTTATCGCGTTTCCATCAGTTGTGAGGCATCGATGCTGCCCGAGCCGTTGGCTCTCCTGTTGAGGTGGCGTGCCGAACCTTTCAGCGTGATGTCGCCCGAACCGTATGTATAGGCGTTGATTACTCCGCAGCGTTGCGCCTTGACCTCGATGCTGCCCGAACCATAGAGCATGATGTTGGTATTCTTGACCCTGTCCTGCTTGATTTCGATGTCGCCCGAGCCGCGCAGCCAGATGTTCGATGTGGCACAGCGCAGATAGTCGACTTCCACATCGCCCGAACCGCGCAGATTGACCGTGAAGTTGTCGCATATTACGTATTTCATGTCGGCATCGCCCGAGCCTACGATTTCTACCGTCAGGTTGTCGCTGTCTATCTTGCCCTTGGACTCGAAGTCGCCGCTGCCTCTAAGCGTTACGCCTACCAGGTCGGGCGAGGTCACATATACCTTGACATCATCTCCTGAGCTGAAGTTGAACATACGCGATCCGCTGTTGTAGCCTACTCTGAGTATGTTGCCCCTCACGTAGGTCATGACGCAGTCTACCTCTTTGCCCTTGCCCACGACCTTGACGCTCGGTCTGTTGCCCTGGGTGTATACGATGTCTATACTTCCTACAGATTCTATTCTTGTGAAGTTAGGTACTCTGCGCTGCGATACGGTGTTGCCTTCAGTAGCGTGTACGCTTTTCTTAGCTGCCTGCATAGTGGTGCAAGTCATCAGCGCCACCAGTGCCATAATGATTATTCTTTTCATATTTGTCATTGTTTTATTGGTTTCTGACTATTGGACGAACCATCGGCAGGAAAAGTTGCACCGATGCCGATTTTTTTTTCAGCGTATACAGTTTTGCTCCAGAAAGAGTCTGAACTCGTCTTTATAGCCGTTGAACACATTGATGTCTACCTCGCCTCTGATGCCATTGACGCGGCCGTCGGCACACAGCTGCCAGTAGGCCAGGCGCACATCGGGCTTGTATTCGCCATAGCGTGCTATCCACACCGGATGGTTGCTGCGCACGTCGGGGGCGTAGGGCAGATAGGTGTTGACAAACATCTGGCTGATGTAGAGCACCGGTGCCACGCCCGAGCGCTGTCTTACCACCCTGAGCCATGCTCTCACCTCGCGCCAGAGGGCTTCGGGGCCGCCCATGCGTTTGATTTGTGCCGTCGAGGGTTCTATGTCGAGCACCGGAGGCAGGTCGCCTTTTGACAGACGGGCGTGGCGCAGGAAGTGGCGTGCCTGTGCTGCTCCCGGAGTGGTGGTCGAGAAGAAGTGGTAACTGCCCACGTGTATATTGTGGCTTCGTGCCTGGCGATAGTCGGTTGCGTAGTAGCGGTTGCGTATGGAGATGCCCTCAGTGGCTTTGATGTACATGAAGGAGATGGGGTAGTCCACATGCCCGTTGATGCGCTTGCGGCTCGACGTGCCGAGATGGCTGATGCGCAGCCGCTGCCAGTCGATGCCGAATTTCTTCTTGCCTTTCTCGTGTTGAAATCGCGAGATGTCTATGCCATAGATGCGGTCAGAGGTATAGGTGAGGCGCTCGCCACGATAGTTTCCGGCTTCCCATTCACCCGCTTGCAGTGCCGTGTTGAGCCCCGTCTGATAGCCGAAACCTTCTTTGTGTCCGGCTTTCCAGCTGCCGCAGTATGTGCGACAGCCGTCATTGCAGAGAGTGCCGTGACCGTGGGGGCGCCCATGGCGGTCCATGTCGCCTCTGTACCAGTCGGTGCGGTGGCGGCTGATGCCGTAGCAGAGGGTGTCGGCATTGAAGCGTCCCCATAGCTCCACACTGTCGGGGCAGAAGATGAGGCCCTCGCCCTGGCGGCGACCCTTAACCCTATATCCGGCAGTGACCGAGCCATTGTCCTGGCGGCTGAGCCAGTAGCCGGTATAGCCGGCAGGTAGGGGACCGATGGGGGCGATACCCAGTCTGCGGCTGATGTTGAGCCTGTTGTCGCGTATGACGTGGCGGGCGTAAAGGTCGCGATAGGTGGTGACCAGTGCCTCTTCGTCCAGCATCCTCGGCCATGCCACCATGCTCACGGCCCTTGCGCTGTCGGGGGTAATGCTGTCTGTACGTTGCAGCAGCAGATAGCCTTGCCTGCTGCGCTCTGCCACAGCGTGCAGCGGGTAGCGCTGCCGTTGTTTTCCCTCTTTCACAATGGCTTCGTATCGGGCCTGGGTGGTAAACTTGGCACCCGAGAGGTTGGCGAGTGCTTTGCGGAGGATGGATATGCGCTGAGTGATGATGGCCGTCTGGCGCTTACTGTCGCGCTGCAGCGACAGCAGTCTTTGCAGTTGTCGGTCCTGACGGCGGTAATAGCGTGTAATGTCGTGATAGCCTTCGTCCTGCACGCCGTGTACCCGCAGATAGTATTTCAGATTGGCTGTCTCGCGGCGCTGCTCGTCGATGTTTCTCTTCAGGGTATAGCCGCCCTCATTGTCGCCCCGATAGTAGTGGAGCATATCTTCGTAGAGCGCCAGCTCGCGGCGCAGGTGAAGGGCTGTGGCTGTACTGTCGCCGCCATAGATGGGGCGGGCAATGGGAGTGGCAAGTCTGCCATGGCAGGAGGGGAGCAGCGCCCAACGGTTTACCCACACCGCCGGGGTGTAGATGGTGTCGGTATAGGCGGGAGTCCATGTGTCAAAGTTGCGGTAGGGTCGCGTGGTGTCGCGGTCATCGATGTTGCTGATGAGTGGCATAGACAGCGTGCCTACAGACAGCTGTGCGCAGCGCTGCTGCTCTATCATCGCCATGCAGCGGTGCTGGTCTTCGGAGGCGGGCAGGCTCAGCCACCATGCCGCTGCCGCTGCAAGTGCTGCCGCCGTCACGATGCCACCTATATATCTTATGGTTTTCTTCATCTCTATGTGCTATTGTCAATTGAAAGGCGAAATTATAAATAATTTATGAGAACGGACAACAAAACGCCATAATCTTTGTGCCCGATGTCGTGGCTGCCGCATTGGGCTGCACGTTGGAGCTGTACAGCGCATGGTCTTCCGCAGTCAGCGTTTGGTCTTCCGCAGTCAGCGCTTGGTCTTCCGCAGTCAGCGCTTGGTCTTTTGCAGTCAGCGCTTGGTCTTTTGCAGTCAGCGCTTGGTCTTCTGCAGTCAGCGCATAGTCTTCCGCAGTCAGCGCTTGGTCTTCCGCAGTCAGCCAGACTCGCCGCCAGTCTCTCCCCGTCGCCCTGGCACACGGCATAAAGTGTATACCGTACCGGCAATTCTCTGCGGCGACCGCGTTGGCGATGGTTTCAAACCCTGAAATGCTGAAATCGTGCTTTGCCATACTCGTTTCGCGCCCCGCATTTACCATTTCGTGCCCTGCAACGCAGATAAACCGCATCACGACGGTTTTCCCTTCGGCCTCCAATGGGCGGTCAGCAACCGACAGCCCCCACAACGCCATGACTGGCACTGTGGGGGCTGGTATCTTAAGGGCGGATAATGCTCCGGTCTATTCCTTCATCAGATTGTCGAAGAAGGAGTCGAGGTCTGAGTCGAGGTCCTTCATCAGGTCGTCGCCAATGATAACGGTATCGTCGTCGGCGAGATACAGGTCGGCTACGGTGTTGCGGTCGTCATCTTCCAGCACAAAACTGAAAGGCTTCATGATGCCCATCTGGTCGATGGTGTCGCTCATGCGCTTCAGCGTGTTGGTGAGCAGGGTGGTGACATGGGTGTAGAAATCGTCGTCGTTGCAGTCTATCCACTGTTCTACCACGCAGCGGTTGAGCTCGATGTCATCGTCGTCGAACGAGACCATCTCGCCGCTCTCAGGCGATACCTTGATGTGTATGTCTGTAATCACCGAGTTCTCGCTGTCAGTGGGAAACTTCTGTGCTGTTTTTCGGATGGCGCGCTCTATCTGTTGCACCGTTTGTTCTGTCGCTTTCATGCCGTAGGCTTTGTATTATTAGTTTTCCAGGGTACCGGCAGGCCGGCTCCATGGTGTTTATCTATATGCAAAGATAATGGATGTGGGATAAAACACAAAGAAAAAACCTAAGTTTTTTATCATTGTATGCAAAAATGGAATGAACAGGCGTGGGAAGGTCATCGTTTAATCAAAGTTTAACGCTCATTTAATGGCCAAAGTGTGTGGCTAAGTCAGAAAAAATAGTTAATTTTGCACACATTATTAATATATGGGCAATGTCGCCATTGCCTTTGTGTTTAGGATTGGTTTGACAACATCAGCAAGTTCATCCCCTAAGTCTGTCAATGCCGTCAGCAAGGAAGGCATAGTAGTACAGATAAGCCCGACAAACGTCAGCGTACGGGTAGTACGGTCGTCGGCTTGTGCCGGATGCGGTCTGTCGGGGCACTGCAACGCATCGGAGTGCAGGGAGACGCTCATCAGCGTGCCCGTAGACAGATCGGTAGCCTGCAGCGTGGGCGACAGGGTGAGAGTTGTCACCTCTTCGTCATCGGTCAAGGTGGCTCTGGCATTGGGATTTGCAATGCCGCTGCTCTTGATGATGGCGGTATTTGGCGTCTGTAGAGCCATGGCCGGAACCAGCGAAATGGCGGCGGCGCTGTACAGTCTGCTGGTTCTTATACCTTATTATATATTACTATACCTCTGCCGTAATCTTGTGGGCAGACGTATCCAAATAAGCATTATTGAGAGACTATGAATGAAATGAACTATATTGTAGTGGCGGTGCTGACCCTCGGCGGTGTGGCTTTGCTGGCAGCAGTGGTGCTGTACATCGTGTCGCGCAGGTTTGCCGTCAAGGAAGACCCTCGCGTCAAGGACGTGCAGGAGTGTCTGCCTGGTGCCAACTGTGGCGGTTGTGGCTTTGCTGGATGTGCAGCCTTGGCAGAAGCGCTGGTCAAAGGCGCCGACAAGGGAAGTCTGGACGGACTGCGCTGTCCTGTAGGTGGCGACGAGGCTATGGGCAAGATTGCCGATGTGTTGGGCATGGCTGCCCAGGCTGCCGAACCTATGGTGGCGGTGGTGCGCTGCAACGGCAGTTGCGACAAGCGTGGCAAGGTGGCTGTCTATGAAGGTCTGCACACCTGTGCGGCTGTCAATGCTGCCGGAGCAGGCGAGAGCGGTTGTGGCTATGGCTGTCTGGGCTGTGGCGACTGTGCCGATGCCTGCCAGTTTGGTGGCATCGTCATCAATCCAGCTACCGGACTGCCCGAAGTCGACGAACAGATGTGTACCGGCTGTGGCAGTTGTGCCAAAGCCTGTCCTCGCCACGTCATCGAACTGCGCAAGAAGGGCCCCAAGGGTCGTCGCGTCTATGTGGGCTGTGTCAACCAAGACCGCGGACCCATAGCCCGCAAGTCGTGTCAGGCTGCCTGCATCGGCTGTGGCAAGTGCGAGAAGGTCTGTCCCTTTGGTGCCATCACTGTAGAGAACAATCTGTCGTATATCGACTACAACAAATGCCGTATGTGTACCAAGTGTGTGGCTGAGTGTCCTACCGGTGCCATCGTCAAAGTCAATTTCCCCATAAAGAAAAAGGAGGCAGAAGCATGAAACTGCATACATTCAAGATAGGTGGCGTGCACCCGGCTGAGCACAAAATCACTGCCGACGTGGCCACCGTCCAGGCGCCGCTGCCCACAGAGGCCATATTCCCCCTCTCACAGCATATCGGCGCACCCGCCAAGGCTGTGGTAGCCAAGGGCGACAAGGTGAAGGTGGGTACGCTCATCGCCGAAGCCGGCGGATTTGTGTCGGCGCCCATCTATTCATCGGTATCGGGTACGGTGACCCGCATAGACAGCGTCGTCGACGCCACGGGCTACCGCCACCCCGCCATCATCATCAAGGTAGAGGGCGACGAGTGGGAAGAAACGATAGACCGCAGCGCGGCGCTCGAAACCCTGGACAAACACCCCGAACTCACAGCCGAAGAGATCGTGGCCCGCGTGAAGTGGGGCGGTATTACGGGTATGGGTGGTGCCGGCTTCCCCTGTCATGTCAAGCTCTGTCCACCGCCTACTGCCAAGGCAGAGTGCGTGATACTTAACGGCGTGGAGTGTGAACCCTACATCACGTCGGACTATCGGCTCATGCTGGAGCATGCCGACGAGATACTGGTGGGTCTCGACCTGCTGATGCGCGCTGCCCACGTAGAGCGTGGCTATATAGGTATCGAGGAAAACAAGCCCGACGCCATCCGTCTCTTGCAAGAGAAGACTGCCAACAGGCAAGATATAAAGATTGTGCCGCTGAAGATGAAGTACCCGCAGGGTGGCGAGAAGCAGCTGGTCGATGCCGTCATCGACAGACAAGTTCCGGCGCCGCCTGCCATCCCCGTCAGTGTGGGTGCCATCGTGCAGAACGTGGCCACGGCTTATGCCGTCTATCAGGCGGTGATGAAGCACAAGCCTCTCTTCGAACGCTATACCACGGTGTCGGGTCTGGCTATGGGCAAGTCGGCCAACTATCTGGTGCGCATGGGCACCCCCTTTGCCCAACTGGTGGACCTCTGCGGCGGTCTGCCCGAGGGCGACAACAAGGTGCTGGCCGGCGGACCCATGATGGGTAAGGCGGTAGCCTCGCTCGATGTGCCCGTATGCAAGGGTACCAATGCCGTGACCGTGCTTAGTGGCAGCGACGCCCATCGCGGCAAGGTGCAGCCCTGCATCCGTTGCGGCAAGTGTGTCGAGGTATGCCCTATGGGTCTCGAGCCCTATCTGCTCGCTACGCTCTCTGCCAACGATATGTACGACCGTGCCGAGCAAGAACAGATAGTATCGTGCATATCCTGCGGCAGCTGCCAGTTTACCTGTCCGTCACACCGGCCTATCCTCGACAACATCGTAATCGGCAAGGGTAGGGTGATGGCCAATATCAAATCACGTAATCAGAAGAAATAAGATAATGAGTAAATTGATAATATCCCTTTCGCCCCACGCCCACGGCGGCGACAGCGTAGAGCGCAATATGTATAATGTGCTGATAGCGCTGGTGCCGGCCCTGCTGGTGTCGTTCTATTACTTCGGGCTGGGCTCGGTGGTAGTCTGTTCGGTAAGCGTGGCGGCCTGTGTCTTCTTTGAGTGGGCGATAACACGCTATATGCTGCGCCGCCCCACCACGCTGCTCGACGGGTCGGCCTGCATCACGGGTCTGCTGTTGGGTATGAACCTGCCCAGCAATTTCCCCATCTGGATGATTATCGTGGGCGCACTGGTAGCCATCGGCATCGGCAAGATGACCTTTGGCGGACTGGGTTGCAACCCCTTCAATCCAGCCATCGTGGGTCGTTGTTTCCTCCTGGTCAGCTTTCCGGCTGCTATGACGTCATGGCCAGTGGCAGGACAGCAGATGGCGTACACCGATGCAGTGACTGGAGCCACTCCGCTGAGCCTGATGAAGACCGCCATCAAGACTGGCGACGTAAGCGTGTTGCAGGGCTTGCCCGACACGGTCGACATGTTGCTGGGCAATGTGGCCAATGGCTATGGAGCAGGCACCATAGGCGAGGTGTGTGCCCTGGCGCTGATAGCCGGACTGATATGGATGCTCTGGCGTCGCGTCATTACCTGGCATATCCCCGTTACCATTCTGGCCACCGTCTTCGTGCTGAGCGGGGCGTTGCATGCGGCCAATCCGGTCTACGCCCATCCTATGGCAGTGGTGCTGAGTGGCGGACTGATGCTGGGTGCCATCTTTATGGCTACCGACTACGTCACCTCGCCCATGACCCATCGCGGACAGGTCATCTATGCCGTGGGCATAGGTGTGCTCACCGTGGTGATACGCAACTGGGGCAGCTATCCCGAGGGTATGTCGTTTGCCATACTCATCATGAATGCCTTTACGCCCCTCATCAACTTCTATGTCAAACCTAAACGATTTGGGGAGGTAAGCCGATGAAGAAGATGGAATCGACACTCACCAACATGATAGTGGTGCTGGTGGGAGTGGCACTGGTGACAGGATGCCTGCTGGCAGTGGTCAACCACATCACAGAGGGTCCGAAGGCTGCGCAGAAGACTCTGGCTCTGGCTGAGGGCATACGCACCGTGATGGGAAACAGCGACGTGACGGTGAGCAAGACAGACACCGTATGTATGACGGTCAACGGCAAACCGACGGAACTGATAGTGCATCGTGTGGCTGGTGGCGGTGCTGCCGTGGAGAGCCAGACGATGGGATTTGGCGGTGACTTGCGTGTGCTGGTGGGCTTTGCCGATGATGGCACCATCACCGGTTATACCGTATTGCAGCACGCTGAGACGCCAGGACTTGGCGCCAAGGCTGCCACGTGGTTTCAGAAAGACGGCAAGGGAAACATCATCGGCAAGAAGGCCGTGAAGCCACTCGCCGTGAGCAAGGACGGAGGTGAGGTAGACGCCATCACCGCCTCGACCATCACCTCGAGAGCCTTCCTGAAAGCCGTAAACCAGGCGTATGCCGCCTATATGCAGCAGTCTGCCGACGCCCACACCGGCGCAACCAAAATAAAGAAAGGATAGACAACGATGAATCTACTCAATATAATCAAAAACGGCATCATCAAGGAGAATGCCACATTCGTATTGCTCTTGGGCATGTGTCCCACACTGGCTACCACCACAAGTGCTACCAACGGACTGATGATGGGTCTGGCCACGATGGCAGTGCTGATATGTACCAACTTTGTCATCTCTTGCATCAAGAACATCACCCCCGACAAGGTGCGCATACCTGTCTTCGTAGTGGTCATCGCTACCTTCGTCACCATTCTCCAGATGTTTATCGAGGCTTATCTGCCCGATGTCAACAAGAGTCTGGGCATCTATATCCCGCTGATTGTGGTCAACTGTGTGATATTGGGCCGTGCCGAAGCCTTCGCCTGCAAGAACACTCCGCTGGCGAGCATCGCCGACGGTGTGGGTATCGGTCTGGGCTTTGCCCTGGCACTGACTCTGCTCGGTGCCGTGCGTGAAATTCTGGGCGCAGGGTCGCTCTTCGGTTGTGCCCTCTTGCCCGAGACTACCAATATCCTGCTCTTTGTGCTTCCTCCGGGTGCATTCATCACCTTGGGTTATCTTGTCGCAGTGTTCAACCATTTCAAAAAGGCATAGACTATGGAATATATCCTGATATTCATCTCGGCGATATTCGTCAACAACATCATTCTCTCCCAGTTCTTGGGCATCTGTCCGTTCCTGGGTGTCTCCAAGAAGATAGACACCGCTCTGGGCATGGGTATGGCAGTGGCCTTTGTGCTCACGCTGGCTACCATCGTGACCTATCTTATCCAGTATGGACTGCTTGTGCCGCTCGGGTTGCAGTATCTGCAGACGCTGGCCTTCATTCTGGTCATCGCGGCACTGGTGCAGATGGTTGAAATCATCCTGCGTAAGGTTTCGCCCGCCCTCTATCAGGCGTTGGGCATCTTCTTGCCACTCATCACGACCAACTGTGCGGTGCTGGGTGTGGCCATCCTCGTCATTCAGAAAGACTATACGCTGGCGGAGAGCATCGCCTATGCTTTCTCTACCGCATTGGGCTTTGCCTTGGCGCTCACCGTCTTTGCCGGAATGAGAGAGCAGATGGCTCTGGTGCAGATACCCAAGGGCATGCGTGGTATGGCCATCGTGCTCGTGGCAGCCGGCCTGCTGAGTCTCGCATTTATGGGCTTCGGCGGCGTGGATAGCGGTCTGAAGGCCGCATTGGGGCTCGAATAAACGGTAGAATAACGATTATTTATCATAACATCAAACAATATGAAACAGACAATTCTGGTAACAGGTGGTACTGGCTTTATCGGCTCTCATACCACAGTTGAACTGCAGCAGGCAGGCTACAAGGTAGTTGTAGTAGACAATCTGTCTAACTCCAATGAGAAAGTGCTCGACGGTATTGAGAAAATCACAGGCATCCGTCCTGCCTTTGAGAAGGTTGACCTCCGTGACAAGGAGGCTACAGAGAAGGTGTTTGAGAAATACCCTGACATCGAGGGTATCATCCATTTCGCCGCTTCCAAGGCAGTGGGTGAGAGTGTGCAGAAGCCTTTGCTCTATTATCACAACAATATCATCTCGCTGGTCAACCTGCTGGAACTCATGCCTAAGTATAATGTCAAGGGCATCATCTTCTCTTCTTCATGCACCGTATACGGTCAGCCCAAGCCCGAGAATCTGCCTGTTACCGAGCAGGCTCCTCACCAGAAGGCTACTTCGCCTTATGGCAATACCAAGGAGGTGAACGAGCAGATTATCCTCGACGATATCAACAGTGGCGCTCCCATCAAGAGCATCGTGCTGCGCTACTTCAATCCTATCGGTGCCCACCCATCGGCTCTCATCGGCGAGCTGCCCAATGGTGTGCCCAACAACCTCATCCCCTTTGTCACTCAGACCGCTATCGGTGTACGCGAGCAGCTCACCATCTTCGGCAACGACTATAACACTCCCGACGGTACCTGTATCCGCGACTATATCTATGTAGTGGATCTGGCCAAGGCCCATGTGGCTGCTATGGCGCGCGTGCTTGACAAGGAAACCGAGCCTATCGAGTATTTCAATATCGGTACAGGTAAGGGCAATTCTACCCTCGAGATTGTCGAGGCTTTTGAGCGTGCCACCGGCGTGAAGCTCAACTGGAAGTATGGTCCTCGTCGTGAAGGCGATATCGAGAAGATTTGGGGCGACTGTTCCCACGCCAATGAGGTGCTGGGTTGGAAGGCCGATACTCCTCTTGATGACGTCATGCGCAGTGCATGGAACTGGCAGCTCAAGCTCCGTGAAGACGGCGTGATGTAATAACTCTACGGGATAGACTCGTCCCTATATATTGCTTCTATACGATGATGCCTTGTCATTGTATAGAAGCAATTTTCATTTGTTGGTTGCCACAACTCGGCAATCCATTACGATGGTACGGGAACTCGGCAAAGCTATCACTTCTATCATGGAGATAGGATGGGGTAGCATCATTGTGATGCATACAAACGATAATAGGCTGACTTCCTTGCGGAAATCAGCCTATATCAATTTCTTTTCCGGTGAAGAATTAAGCCTCAGCGGGAGCCTCTTCGGTAGCTTCAGCCTGAGCAGCAGCCTCGGCCTCAGCCTTGGCAGCAGCCTCAGCAGCCTTCTTGTCAGCTACTTTCTTGGCGATAGCCTCGTTAATCTTCTTCTCCTGCTCGAGCTCCTTGGCAGCAGCTTCCTTCTTACCCTTTGCTACGTTCTCACGAGTAGTAGTGGTCTTCTGGTCCTTGCCCTGCTTCCAGGCCTCAAACTTCTGCTGCATAGCAGCTTCGTCGAATGCGCCCTTCTTTACGCCACCTTTGAGGTGCTTCATCAGGTAAACGCCCTCGCCCTTGAGGATGTTGCGAGCTGTGTCGGTGGGCTGTGCGCCAACCTCTACCCAGTAGAGTGCACGCTCGAAATTCAAATCTACAGTTGCAGGATTGGTGTTAGGATTGTAAGTACCAATCTTCTCAGTAAATCTACCATCACGTGGTGCTCTTGCGTCAGCGATAATGATGCTGTAGAAAGCATAGCCTTTACGACCGCCGCGCTGTAATCTGATCTTTGTTGCCATTTTTAATGTAAAATTATGATTAGGTTTGAATTTTATTGCTGCCATCACGTGACAGCGGGTGCAAAGGTACTACATCTTTTTGGAAAACGAAAGAAAATTAGTGGAAAAGTGATGGTTTTCATCGTATTTTTGTCTATTTGGGCTTTATGATTGCTGGGTTTGTGGGTATCAAGGCGATTGTTGCGCGTGTTTTGAGCCATATCACTCGTAGCTGGTGGGGTAGGGCAATCAGCAGTCATCACTTTTCCTGCATCCCTATACCTTATTATATATATAAGGAACAAGCGCAACATGGTAATATGATTTTATGGAGCATCCAGATGGCTGTGGCACGTTTTTTGCAAATGATTAAAGTGAACGAAACTTTATAAAATACATATAACTATGCAAAAAGGTAATATCGGAGTAACGACAGAGAACATATTCCCTGTCATCAAGAAGTTCCTCTATTCTGATCACGAGATCTTCCTTCGTGAAATGGTTTCCAATGCGGTAGACGCTACCCAGAAGCTGAAGACCCTGGCTGCCCAGGGTGATTTCAAAGGCGAGATGGGTGACCTCACCGTGCATGTAAACCTGGATAAGGACAAGGGTACGCTCACCATCAGCGACCGCGGTATCGGTATGACTGCCGACGAGGTTGACCGCTATATCAATCAGATAGCCTTCTCTGGCGTCAACGACTTCATGGAGAAGTACAAGGACAAGGCCAATGCCATCATCGGTCATTTCGGTTTGGGTTTCTACTCTGCTTTCATGGTAAGCAAGAAGGTAGAGATTGTTACCCGCAGCTACAAGGATGACGCCAAGGCCGTGAAATGGTCTTGCGACGGCAGCCCTTCATATACACTGGAAGAAACAGAGAAGGAAGACCGTGGTTCTGACATCATCCTCTACATCGACGACGACTGCAAGGAATTCCTGGAGAAGGCCCGCATCGAGTCGCTGCTCAACAAGTACTGCAAGTTTCTGGCTGTGCCCGTAGCCTTTGGCAAGAAGACCGAGTGGAAGGACGGCAAGCAGGTGGAGACTGCCGAGGACAATATCATCAACGACGTGGAGCCTCTCTGGACCGCTACCCCAAGTCAGTTGAAGGACGAGGACTACAAGAAGTTCTATCGCACGCTCTATCCCATGCACGATGAGCCCCTCTTCTGGATTCATCTGAATGTAGATTACCCCTTCCATCTTACGGGTATTCTCTATTTCCCACGCATCAAGAGCAATATAGAACTCCAGCGCAACAAGATACAGCTCTACTGCAACCAGGTGTTTGTGACCGATCAGGTCGAAGGCATCGTGCCCGACTTCCTCACTCTCCTGCATGGTGTGATTGACTCTCCCGACATCCCCCTCAACGTAAGCCGAAGCTATCTGCAGAGTGATGCCAACGTGAAGAAGATCTCTACCTACATCACCAAGAAGGTGGCAGACCGTCTGCAGTCGCTCTTCAAGGCCGACCGCAAGGCTTTCGAGGAGAAGTGGGACGACCTGAAGCTCTTCATCAACTACGGCATGCTGTCGCAGGAAGATTTCTATGACCGCGCCAAGGACTTTGCCCTGATGAAGGATACCGACGGCAAGTACTTCACCTTCGAGGAGTACAAGACCCTCATCAAGGACAACCAGACCGACAAGGATGGCAATCTGGTATATCTCTACGCCAACGATGCCACCGAGCAGTATTCATATATCGAAGCTGCCAAGGCCAAGGGTTACAGCGTGCTGCTGATGGACGGTGAACTCGATACTCCTGCCATCTCCATGTTGGAGCAGAAGTTTGAGAAGAGCCGCTTCACACGTGTCGATGCCGACATCGCCGACCGTCTTATCACCAAGGATGACGAGAAGAAGAACGAGCTGGGCGAGGATGAGAGCGCCAAGCTGTCAGAGGTCTTCAAGACCCAGATGCCCAAGATAGACAAGGCCGAGTTCATGGTCGAGGTCCAGCCTATGGGCGAGAATGGACAGCCTGTACTCGTCACCCAGAATGAATATATGCGTCGTATGAAGGAGACCAGCAAGTATCAGCCTGGCATGAGTTTCTATATGCAGATGCCTGATTCGTATATGGTAGTACTCAACAGTGACCATCCGCTCATCAAGCGTGTACTTGACGAGACCGACAAGGCTACTGCAGATGCTCTGAAGCCGGTTGAGGCCGAATTGCGTGGTCAGGAAGCTCGTCTGGCTGCCATCAATCAGAGCCAGAGTGGCAAGAAAGACGAGGAAATCAGCCAGGAGGAGAAGGACGACAAGGCCAATACGCAGAAGGCCATCAACGACCAACGCGCCAAGAAGACTCAGATTCTGGGCGAATACGCTGCTGGCAATGAGGTGGTACATCAGCTCATCGACTTGGCATTGCTCCAGAACGGCATGCTGAAGGGACAGCGTCTGAATGACTTCCTCAAGCGTTCGGTTGACCTGATTAAGTAATCGAATTATCTATATTTCTTTTTAGAGAGTCGTATCTGTAGTGGATACGACTCTTTTTTTTAGGTTCGCCGTGGTCACCAGGGCGCAGATTGTCGTTTCCGGTCTCTGGGTGCAGTTCCTATGTGGCGAGGCCAGGTTGCGCTCGGCAGACATGGCCCGGGCAGTCATTATCGCCAAATATGGGGTAAAATATGGCCGAAAACAGGAAAAATGCAGTTTTTTGAAAAATAATTGAGGAAATGTTTGGCGGTATAGGAAAAACTCTGTACCTTTGCACTCGCAATTAAGGAACAAGGTTAACCTACTACTTAAGAAGCAAAAAACGGAATGGTTCCGTAGCTCAACTGAATAGAGCATCTGACTACGGATCAGAAGGTTGTGGGTTTGAATCCCGCCGGAATCACCACAAAGGACTGAGGTTTTCTCAGTCCTTTTTTTATGTCCGCACGCAAGGCCGCATTTCTTCTTTTTGGGGTGGCCGCCGTTGTTGTCATTGTGTCATGTGCCACAAGCGAAATAGCAAATATTGCAGGCGCGGTATTGGCTTAATTGTGTAATTTTGCAACAGTAATACTTAACAATACCAAACCTAATGCGAAAAATCAATACATTGCTGACTATCTGTGCGGCGGCGTCGATGCTCCATGCGCAGCCCCGCATCAACCCCGATGATTACAAGATAGACGCTGCCGACGTGCAGCGGGCCGAGAAGCTCATTGCCGCTCCGGTGCCCGACGACGTGGTGATGCCCACGCGCCATCCTGACGCCCAGTGGTACCCTGGCGCAGCGCTCGGCCTGTTTATGCACTGGGGCATACACAGTGTCGACGGCATCCAGCCGTCCTGGAACATGATAAAGCACTACCGCTATGGCGGCAAGCGTTATCACAGTCCCAAGCGTTATTACCGGCTTGCCCGCAAGTTCAAGCCCACCATTCTTCCCGACAGTTTTCTCACGGCAGCCCATGACGCCGGGTTCACCTATGCCGTGCTTACCACCCGTCACCACGACGGCTATGCTCTCTGGCCATCCAAGTATGGTATAGGCGTGCGCCACGACTTGCCCGGCCGCGACCTCGTGCGCGAGTATGTCGATGCGTGTCGTGCCGCCGGACTCAAGGTGGGCCTTTACTTTTCGCCCCGCGACTGGCATTATCCTGAGGCAATGGCGCCATGTGAGTTTAATGTCAGAACCCGAAGCAAGGTGCCAGCCATAACCGACAGCGTAGCCAATCGCGCGAAGTATGTAAGGTTTGTGGGATATGTGATGCGCCAGCTGGAAGAACTGCTTACGCACTATGGCAAGATAGATCTGCTGTGGCTCGACGGTATGGAGTGGCGTGGCATCACTGAGAACAATACCGAGAAGATATATAGTTGGATCAGAACCATGCAGCCCGGCATTGTCATCAATGACAGATGGGCCAACCTGGTAGACCCCGACAACCCCGACGGAACCAGCGTGCGCATAGGCGACCTCACCACGCCCTTTGAGTGCGGCGAGCCTACCTATATCCCTTCGCCCTGGTGGGAGGTGCAGGACCTGTGGACCTATGGCGGCGGCTGGGGCTACGACCGCAAGGAGAAGTTCCGCCCTATGGCCTGGTTCTTCAACCGCTTGGCTCAGGCGCGTTCCCTTGGTGGCAACTTCCTGGTCAATGTGGGTCCCCGGCCCGACGGCGATATGCCGCGGGAGTTCTATGCCAAGATGGACAGTCTGTCGCAGTGGATGAAGTATGGTCGCGAGTCAATCTTCGGCACCGGCATCACGCCTGGGCCCGAGCTCTGCAATGTCAAGCTCACCTCGCGCGGCAGCGATACGCTCTATGCCCATGTAATGCCAAAGGGCAGCAACCAGGTCAACCTGATTACTGCCCGTAAGCCTGCCAGTGTCACCGTCTTGCGCACTGGCCAGAAGTTATCGTTTATCTATCGCGACGGCCACCTTTACTTTGCGGTGCCCAAAGAGCAGCGTCTGCCCATGGACGAGGTGGTGCGCATCTTGTTTTAGACTATGCCCTGTGCCATCATGGCTCGTGCAACCTTGAGGAAGCCGGCTATGTTGGCACCCTTCACGTAGTTGATGTAGCCATCGTCCTGTGTACCGTATTTTACACAGTTGGCGTGGATGTCGTTCATGATTTCGCGCAGCTTGGCATCCACCTCCTCGCGCGACCAGCGCAGACGCTCCGAGTTCTGCGTCATCTCCAGTCCCGATACTGCCACACCGCCGGCATTGCTTGCCTTGCCGGGGCAGTAGAGGATTTTGGCATCCTGGAACACCTTGATGGCCTCGGGAGTGGTGGGCATGTTGGCGCCCTCGGTTACGGCTATCACGCCGTTGGCCACCAGTGCCTGCGCAGCCTCTTCGTTGATTTCGTTCTGGGTGGCACAGGGTGTGGCGATGTCGGCCTTCTCAAACCAAGGCTTGGCGCCCTCCACGTATTTCACGCCGTACTTCTCGGCATATTCGCGTATGCGGCCACGCTCTATATTCTTGAGTTCCATGATGTAGTCGAGCTTCTCGCGGTCTATTCCGTCGGGGTCGTAGATATATCCGTCTGAGTCAGAACAGGTGACGGGCTTGGCGCCGAGCTCGAGCAGTTTCTCCATAGTATATTGTGCCACGTTGCCCGAACCCGATACGAGCACCGTCTTGCCGGCGAGCTCTATGTTGCGCGTCTTCAGCATGTTCTCGAGGAAGTAGATGTTGCCGTAGCCCGTGGCTTCGGGACGGATGCGCGAACCGCCAAACTCCTGACCCTTTCCTGTGAGGATGCCACAGAACTGATGGGTGAGCTTCTTGTACATACCAAACATATAGCCCACCTCGCGGCCACCCACGCCGATGTCACCTGCCGGAACGTCTTCGTCGGGACCGATGTGGCGGTAGAGTTCGAGCATGAAAGCCTGGCAGAACCTCATCACCTCGGCATTGCTCTTGCCGCGGGGCGAGAAGTCGCTGCCGCCTTTGCCGCCGCCCATAGGCAGGGTAGTGAGCGAGTTCTTGAAAGTCTGCTCAAAAGCAAGAAACTTGAGAATAGACTGGTTTACCGATGAGTGGAAACGAATGCCGCCTTTGTAGGGGCCGATGGCGTTGTTGTGCTGGACGCGGTAACCCATGTTGGTCTGCACATTGCCTTTGTCGTCGACCCAGTTTACGCGGAACTGGATGATGCGATCCGGAACACAAAGGCGCTCGATGAGGTTGGCCCTGTCAAATTCGGGGTGCTTGTTGTATTCATCCTCAATGGTGGCCAAAACCTGGCTGACAGCCTGGATATACTCAGGCTCATTTGGAAATCTTCTCTTAAGATTTTCCACAACATCCGTAGCTTTCATTCTGTTAATGTTTTAAGTAAAAATGTTAACCTTGATACAATTTCTCTCAATCTTTTGGGCAAAGTTACACATTTTTACTTAAAAACCGCACAAATTGTAATGAAATTTACGAAAAATGTTGAAAAAAGTAAGGATTGTCATCATTGTCCCCACTTCTTCCAACCATTATGCCGCTAAGTCTGCAGCCGTTTCTACGACCGTTGCCAGTCATCAGTCTTCGTACAGATAGAAGAAACGCTCCATCATCTGCCACTTCTCGTCAGAGGTATCGCCCTCCTTGCACTTTTGGAAACGGCCGACAAAGTTTTCCCACTCCTGCTGGCGAGGCAGCTGGGCAAGTCGTGCCATAGCCTTGTCCCAGTCGAAGTCGATGGGAGTCTCTACGATCATCACCTCGCGCGTACCTATAATATATAGTTCCATCTCCAGGATGCCTACTTCCTGTATTCCCTGCTTGATTTCGGGCCAGAAGTCCTCGCGCGAATGAGCTTTACGATAGCTGGCCAGCGACTCAGGGTCGTCCTTGAGCTCCAAAATCTGAACATAACGCTTTACGGGTTGGCCGAAGCGCTTTACGATATATCCTTCCGTCATCATAGTTGTTGTTATGTAGTTATTAATTGCCTTTTATTGATATAACGCAAGTCCTCGATTTTTATTTTGACCGAGGTCAACAAAAGTGGGATTTCATACCATTTTAGTGCGAATTGTTTGGACTGTGTGCGCAAACAGCGTATCTTTGCACTCGATAACAAAAGGATAACATTAACAACTTAAAAAAGAAAGGTAAAAAGATTATGTTGACATTAGGATTTGTAATGATTATCGCAGTCGCTTTGGTTAAGGCCATCAGTTTGGGTCACAACCTCGACATGGGCAAGTAAGCCCCTTGCGAAGAAAGGTAAAACACCATTGGTGTTACAATTATAATAATTTAGGTGGAAAAGGCCTGGTTTTGAAAGAAACCGGGCCTTTTTTGTCAAATTTCTATGGCCTGATATGTTGATTATTCTTACCTTTGTATCCGATTTCGGCATGTGGCCGGACTTTTTCTCTACAAATAATTAACAAACAATAAAACAAGTTACAATGAAAAGATTGATTTCTTTCTTGATGATGGTCATTGCCTGCACCGCGACTTTCGCCCAGGTAGAGCGGCCCAAGCTCGTGGTAGGCTTCGTGGTCGACCAGATGAGATGGGATTACCTCTATTATTATAATGACCAGTTTGGCGAAGGCGGCTTCAAGCGCCTGCTGCGCGAAGGTTTCAGCTGCGAGAACACCATGATCAACTATGTGCCCACCGTTACCGCCATCGGCCATTCATGTATCTATACCGGCTCGGTGCCAGGCCTCAACGGCATCGCCGGCAACGATTTTATGATTGCCGGCAAGAAGATGTACTGCGTGTCCGACTCCACCGTGCATGGCGTGGGCTCGTCGAGCAGAGAGGGCAAAATGTCGCCTCGCAACCTCCTTGCCACAGGCATCGGCGATATGCTCAAGATAGCCACCGACTACAAGGCCAAGGTCTTTGGCGTTGCGCTCAAGGACCGAGCTGCCATCCTGCCCGCAGGCCATGCTGCCGACGCCGCCTACTGGTGGGACACCTCGGCAGGCCACTTCATCTCCAGCTCCTATTATATGGACAAGCTGCCCGAGTGGGTCAACCGCTTCAACAAGACCGTGCGTGTGAAGCCTGGTACCGACATCAAGTGCAGCCCCGAGGGTGTCACCAAGACTTTCCAGATGGCCAAAGCCGTGCTCGACAATGAGCAGCTGGGTCAGGACGATGTCACCGACATGCTCGCCATCAGCATCTCTTCGACCGACATCATCGGCCATGCCTATGGCACCCGAGGCGCCGAGAATAAGGCTGCCTATATGCGTACCGATGCCGAGTTGGCAGACTTCCTCGCCTATCTCGACCAGAAGGTGGGCAAGGGCAACTACCTCTTCTTCCTCTCCGCCGACCACGGTGGCATGCACAACGCCAATGTGATGAAGGAGCACAAGATACCCGCCGACGGCTATGCCGCATGGAACGAAATCAAGTCGCTCAACGAGGCCTTCCGCACCAAGTATGGCATCGAGACCGTGGCGCTCATGGCCAATGCCAACCGCATCTACCTCGACCACGCTGCCATCGCCAAGGCCGGGCTCCAGCTCGACGCCGTGAAGAAAGAGGCTGCCGACTTCCTGGCTCGCAACCCCAAGGTACACATGGTAGTCGATTATGCCAATGCCGTCAACACCAGCCTGCCACAGCTCATCCGCGAGCGCATCGTCAACGGATGGAACCCCGAGCGCAGCGGCGACCTCTTTGTGGTGCCCAAGCCCCATCATGTCGATGGCGTGGTTACCCCCGAATACCGCGGCACCAGCCACGGCGTGTGGAACCCCTACGACTCACACATCCCCATGGTATTTATGGGATGGAAGGTACCCCACGGACAGACCTCCACACCTACCCGCATCGTCGATATCGCCCCCACCGTGTGCGAGATGCTGCATATCCAGATGCCCAACGCCTGCATAGGCGACGCAGTCAACGAGATAGTTAATCCCAAATAATCCCTGTTTTAGTTTCACCCCATCAAGCCACTCACTCATGCCGTGAGTGGCTTTTTTCATGCCCACAAATTCTCCGCCACCACCCCTAAGTTTATCTCAAAGCGTGAAATGCAGGAATCGTGGCGCGCAATCATAAAAGCAAACCACGAAACAATAAAATCCAACCACGAAATACTTCCCAAAGCCATCATCACCACCTCTTTCCGTGTGGTGGGATGGGGGAGTGGGGCGGCGGGAATGATGGTTGTAGTGACGACAAAGCCCAGGACTGTGGGGAAAAATCCTCGACAGTCCTGGGCTGTTATCCTCTTGGTCTCGCCTTGCGGCAGAGGGCCATTGCTTAATAGTTCTCGGCCTTGAGTTCGAAGTAGCTCTGCGGATGGTTGCACACGGGACATACCTGGGGAGCCTGCTTGCCCACTACCACGTGGCCACAGTTGCGGCATACCCAGATGGCATCGCCTTCGCGTGAGAATACGAGGGCGTCCTCGATGTTCTTCAGCAGCTTGCGGTAGCGCTCCTCATGGAGTTTCTCGATGGCAGCCACGCCGCGCATCTTGGCAGCAATCTCTGTGAAGCCCTCTTCCTCGGCCTCCTGTGCCATGCGGTCGTACATGTCGGTCCACTCGTAGTTTTCGCCCTCGGCGGCAGCCTTCAGATTGCTTCTGGTATCCTTTACGGCGCCACCTTCAAGGTACTTGAACCACAACTTGGCGTGCTCTTTCTCATTGGCGGCAGTCTCTTCGAAGATGGCAGCTATCTGCTCGAAGCCGTCCTTCTTGGCGCGTGATGCAAAATAGGTATATTTGTTGCGAGCCATAGACTCACCTGCGAAAGCCTCCATGAGGTTCTTCTCTGTTTTGGTTCCTTTAAGTTCTTTCATAATCATTTCTGTTTTGTTTGTTATTCTGGATGCAAAGTTAACCATATATCCGACAGCCTCCAAACGTTTTTTTCTATCTGCCCATAGAAAAAATCTATAATAGTGTGCTCTGCCGTTGATTATTTTATTAACTTTGCCCATACAAATGATAATTTTAACGCGTAAATAGGCCATGACATTACAACAGATGGAATATATTGTGGCGGTATATCGGCTTCGCCATTTCGCCCGTGCCGCCGAGCATTGTGGCGTCACCCAGCCCACGCTGAGCGCCATGATACAGAAGTTGGAAACCGAATTGGGCGTGAAGATATTTGAGCGCTCGTCGCAGCAGGTGATACCCACCGAGATAGGCCGCAAGGTGGTAGAGCAGGCATGGAAGGTGCTGGTGAGAGCCAACCGCATCCACGACATCGTGAACGAAGAGCGCCAGTCGCTGGCAGGCACTTTCAGTCTGGGTATCCTGCCCACCATAGCCCCATATCTGCTGCCTCGGTTCTTCACCCGTCTGCAGCGCGAGCACCCCGAGGCCGATATCCGCGTGGTGGAGATGAAGACTGCCGACATCAAGCGTGCCCTCAACCGGGGCGAGCTCGACGCCGCCATCCTGGTGAGCCTCGACGATATGGACCACTATGTGCAGACACCGCTCTTCTATGAGCAGTTTCTGGCCTACGTGTCGCGTGGCGATGCCCTCTTCTCCCACAAGGCCATCAAGACCAGCGACCTGAACAACGAGTTCCTATGGCTGCTCGAAGAGGGTCACTGCTTCCGCGACCAGCTGGTCAAGTTCTGCCAACTCAAGTCGGCCGACAGCAGCAAGAAGACCTATTCGCTCGGTAGTATCGAGACCTTCATGCGCATGGTGGAGGGCGGCCAGGGTGTCACCTTCATTCCCGAGCTGGCTCTCGAACAGCTCTCTCCGGCTCAGCACGAACTGGTGCGCCCCTTTGCTCTGCCCATACCTGTGCGCGAGGTGGTGCTGCTTACCACGCGTGCCTTTGTGCGCCACTCGGTGCTCAATCTCATTGCCGACGCCGTGCGCCGCAGCGTGCCCCAACGTATGCTCCAGTTCAATAATACCGAGCAGAGGGTGTAGCCGCAGGCCTGCACCTGATGAAGAAACGATTAAAACAGATGATTATGGAAAATATTGCTGTCCGGTAAAAATCAAAATAGCATAAAATCTCGCCCGAAGCCCAGTAAATTTGACTTCGGGCTTTCTTTTTCCAACAATAAGCCCCCTTAATCGAAAAGATTAGGTGGTGGCGGCGCTTTTTGCGTCTCTTTTTGCAAGAATATCATTCCATGTTTTCTCGGGTTCTTCCATGAAAGCGATAAAATCGACATAGTACATGAGCTTGAATCCAACCATGGTAACAACCAGCGAGAATGCACTGTATCTGTTTCTCACCGTCTTTGGGCTCGTGCGTCTGCCCCATAGCGCATTCCCATTATCGTTATGTGAGTGTATTGTTTTTTTTACTATTATGTTGGCGGTTATGAGAAGCATTGTGCAATTATTCCCGAATAATAGACTGCTTCATCATTTTTTTTTGTACTTTTGTCCTCGTCTTTTAATACATATAGGATGAAAACAGTAAGAAGCATGATGGCGATACTGGCACTGGCCGTATCGATAGAAATGGGGGCACAGGGCATTATACGCCCTAAGACCACGCCTGCTCCGAATGTTACGCATACCACACCCTCAAAGTCTAAGACACAGAAGCGTACGGTGCAGACCCGCAAGAGTGGGCCGTCGCGTAAGCAACTGCTGGATCAGGCTGTACATGATATGGTACGCGTAGAGGGCGGCACCTATACAATGGGACTTACCAAGGGTATGCAGGATGCAGTAGGGTGGGCCTCGCCGGCTCATAGAGTTACGGTAAGCTCTTTCTTTATCAGTAAGTATGAGGTGACTCAGGCGCTGTGGCGTGCCGTCATGGGCAGTAACCCTTCGCGGTTTAAGGGCGACAACAGACCTGTGGAGCATGTGAGTTGGGATGACTGCCAGCTGTTTCTGTCGCGCCTCAGAACACTTACCGGCTACAGTTTCCGTCTGCCCACCGAGGCCGAGTGGGAGTATGCCGCACGCGGTGGTAACAGGTCGCGTGGCTATGTGTTCAGCGGTAGTGACAACCTGAATAATGTGGCCTGGTACAAGGGCAATAGCGACATGACCACCCACGATGTGGGAGGCCTGGAACCCAACGAACTGGGGCTGTATGACATGGCAGGCAATGTGTCTGAGTGGTGCAGCGACTTTATGGGCGACTATACCGCCAGTCTGGCCGTTGACCCCAAAGGACCGGCTACGGGCGATTTCCGCGTGGTGCGTGGCAATTACTGGAATGGTGCGCAGATAGGGTGCTATATATGTGCCCGAGGCTCGGCAGTGCCCGATTCGCGCCATACTACGGGGCTGAGGCTTGCACTGTCAGAGTAGCGTTGCAAAAAGATAGATTATGGAAAAAGAATTTGAAGACTTCTGGACCGCTCATAGCAAACAACTCATTGCGCGAGCCCCCAAGCGCTGGCAGGAAGAGCGAACCCATAGCTTGGGGATGAACACTCTGGGCGACTGGCTGCTCTGGATAGTGCCCGTGGGCGTGGTGGTGTGTCTGATGGATTACAAGTTTGTGGCGAGCAGCCTGGTTAACTTCCTTATCTTGCTCGTCATCTGCGTGGTGTGCGTGGTGGTGTGCCAGATGGTGCGTCCCTATGTCACGGGCAAACGCAGCGTGGCCGAAATAGACAAGGAAATCAAGCAATACTACTACGAGCAGTATCGCCGCGACGGAAAGATAGAACTGTAAGGATGGCTATATCCGCATCAGGTCGCTCATGATGCTGTCGGAGAGGTAGATGCCGCTGCGGGTGAGGTGGAGCCGGTCGTCGTCGACAGCCAGCAGGCCGCGGCCGATGTGTGGTCTGGCGGCGTCGAGGGCAAACTGCCGGTCTTCGGGCGAAAGGTGCTCGAGCTGCAGCCCCTCTCGCGTGCGTAGAGCAGTGGTGATAAGGTCGTTGTAGTGGGTCTCGGCATCTATCGTCTCGTATTCGCAGGGGCGAATGCCATCTTCTATCGAGCTGATGTAGTCGTCCAGACTGGCTGTATTCCAACTCCTTGTATTTCCGTCATACGAGTGCGCGGCTGCACCTACGCCTATGTAGGGCGTGTCGTGCCAGTAGCTGCTGTTGTGGCGGCTTCGGAAGCCCGGTAGGGCAAAGTTGCTTATCTCATAGTGTTCATATCCGGCAGCGGTAAGCCGGTCGATAAGCACGTTGTACATGTCGAGCGACAGTTCGTCGCTTATTTCTTTTATCTTCCCTTGTTCCAGATACCGGTAGAGCAGGGTACCCTCTTCATACATCAAGGAGTAGGCCGACAGGTGTTGGGCGCCGAGAGCGAGAGCATGGTCTATGTCGCTCTCCCAGTCGGCCAGAGTCTCGTCGGGAAAGCCGAACATGAGGTCTACGCTGATATTGCCGATGTTCAGCCGATGCAGTGTCTCTACAGCCTGTGTCACCTCATCGGCAGTGTGGCGTCGGCGAATCAGGCGGAGCCTGCTGTCACTGAAAGTCTGGGCTCCCATACTTACACGGTTTACCTGTGGCGGCAGGCGGAAACCTGCGCGACACACGTCGTCGGGATTACATTCGATGGTGACTTCGGCGTCGTCGCTCACCCTATACCTATTATATATATAGGAGATGAGTCTGTTGAGATTGCCGGCAGAGAGCATGCTGGGCGTACCTCCCCCCAGATAGATGGTATCGATGCTGTCGGCAGAGGCTTGGCGCATGTCAAGTTCGTGGCACACGGCGTCGATATAACTATCTTGCATATCAGCACGTGTGGTACTGTAAAAGCCACAGTAGGCACAACGCGATGCACAGAAAGGTATGTGAATGTATAAACCAGCCATAATTGGCGCAAAATTACTAATAAGTTGAAAAAAAATGAAGATTTTTGCCGTTTTCTTTTGGTGTTTCTCCTAAAATATATAACTTTAGCATCGATAAGGGCAAGTGTATCGCAACACATGCCATGACTAAGAACATTACTAACAACTTAAATCTTTTTGATATGAGAGTATATCAAACAAATGAAATCAAGAACATCGCGCTGCTTGGCAGTGCGGGTAGCGGCAAGACCACGCTTGCCGAGAGTATGCTTTTTGAAGCTGGAATCATCAAACGTCGTGGTACAGTGGAAGCCAAGAATACGGTGAGCGACTACTTCCCCGTAGAGCAGGAGTATGGCTACTCTGTATTCCCCACAGTATTCCATGTAGAGTGGAACAACAAGAAACTGAATATTATCGACTGTCCCGGTTCCGATGACTTCGTGGGTGGCGCCATTACTGCCCTCAACGTTACCGACCAGGCCGTGATTCTCATCAATGGCCAGTATGGTCCTGAGGTGGGTACACAGAATAACTTCCGTTATACCGAGAAGCTCAAGAAGCCCGTTATCTTCCTTGTCAACCAGTTGGATTCAGACAAGTGCGACTTCGACAACATCATCAACAGCATGCATGAAATCTATGGCAGCAAGTGCGTACAGATACAGTACCCCTTGTCTACCGGTCCTGGTTTCAATGCGCTTATCGATGTGCTCCTGATGAAGAAGTACAGCTGGAAGCCCGAGGGTGGTGCACCCATCATCGAGGACATTCCTGCCGAGGAGATGGACAAGGCTCTGGAGCTGCACAAGGCTCTGGTCGAGGCTGCTGCCGAGAACGATGAGTCGCTGATGGAGAAGTTTTTCGAAGAGGAAACCCTCACCGAGGACGAGCTGCGTGAAGGTATTCGCAAGGGTCTGGTAACCCGCTCTATCTTCCCTGTATTCTGCGTATGTGCAGGCAAGGACATGGGCGTTCGCCGACTGATGGAATTCTTGGGCAATGTAGTTCCCTTCGTAAGCGAGATGCCTAAGATGCACAATACCCGTGGTGAAGAGGTTGAGGCCAACGCCGCTGGACCAGAGAGTCTGTATTTCTTCAAGACTGGTATGGAACCCCATATCGGTGAAGTGTCTTACTTCAAGGTTATGAGTGGTTCGGTTAAGCCTGGTGACGACCTTACCAATGCCGACCGTGGTTCCAAGGAGCGTCTGGGTACCATCTATGCCTGCGCCGGTGCCAACCGTATCGCTGTAGACCGTCTCGAGGCTGGCGACATCGGCTGTACCGTGAAGCTCAAGGATGTCAAGACCGGCAACACGCTCAACGGCAAGGACTGTGAGTGGCGTTTTGACTTCATCAAGTATCCCAACTCCAAGTATTCGCGTGCTATCCGCACTACCAATGCCCAGGATATGGAGAAACTCATGGTCGCCCTGCTCAAGATGCGTCAGGAAGACCCTACATGGGTGGTAGAACAGAGCAAGGAGCTGCGCCAGACCATCGTTCACGGTCAGGGAGAGTTCCATCTGCGTACGCTGAAGTGGCGTCTGGAAAACAATGAGAAGCTGAGTGTAGTCTTCGATGAGCCCCGCGTGCCTTACCGTGAGACTATCACCAAGAAAGCCAAGGCCGAGTATCGTCACAAGAAGCAGAGTGGTGGTGCCGGACAGTTTGGCGAGGTTCACCTCATCGTCGAGCCTTATGCCGAGGGTATGCCCGATCCTACCGTGTTCAACTTTGGTGGTCAGGAGTTCAAGATGAACATCAAGAGCCGTCAGGAAGTAGATCTGGAGTGGGGTGGCAAGCTCGTATTCCTCAACTCGGTTGTCGGCGGTGCCATCGATACTCGTTTCATGCCCGCTATCCTCAAGGGTATTATGGACTGCATGGAGCGCGGACCTCTTACTGGTAGCTACGCCCGTGATGTACGCGTAATCGTTTATGATGGCAAGATGCACCCGGTTGACTCCAATGAAATCTCATTCACCCTGGCAGCCCGCCACGCTTTCTCTGATGCGTTCAAGAATGCCGGTCCTAAGATTCTGGAGCCTATCTATGACCTCGAGGTTTATGTACCGTCAGACTATATGGGCGATGTGATGAGCGACCTGCAGGGACGTCGCGCCCTCATCATGGGTATGGACTCAGAGGCTGGTTACCAGAAACTCCAGGCCAAGATTCCATTGAAGGAGCTCGCCAACTACTCTATTTCTCTGAGTAGTCTTACTGGCGGACGTGCCTCGTTTACCACCAAGTTCGCCAGCTACGAACTCGTGCCCAATGATGTTCAGTCCAAGCTGATTGCCGAGCATGAGGCAGAGCAGAAAGACGATGACGAATAACAGAGTATAAAATCCGAAAATGATGGAGGGAATGGGTAAAGCCATATCCCTCCTTTTTTTTATCCTATCCGTCATCACGATAATTACAAATGCGTAAGTAATCTGTGTGCTTATAGTTAATAATGTTAAACTCGGTGTAAATAATTAACCTTTTAATGTTAACGTTTTAAGTATTTACGTATATTTGCATTATGAAAAAGAAAACAATATGGACCATAGCAGTCATCATGGGCGTCAGCTTCCTGATATTGCTTTTCCTACAGCTCAAGTATATCCAGGAGATGGTGGATATGAAGAAAGAGCAGTTTGACGAGAGTGTCAACCGTTCTCTCTATCAGGCCTCGCGCAATTTGGAGCTTAACGAGACCCTGCGTTATCTTGAGAAAGACGTCAACGAGACTGAGCGTAAGGCCTTCAAGAAGGACTCTGTGGGCACGCGCTCCGGCCATCCCGACGCTACAGTGCAGCAGTCGCATCAGTATGCTGCCGTGGGCAAGGACGGCACTATCTATACCTCGTTCGAGCTCAAGACCATATCATCCAATCCTGCCACCAAGCCCAAGGGAATGATTCTCGAAAACGACAAGGGCAGCATCTCCGAGGCTTCGAGGTCGTTGCAGGAGATTGTCAAGAACCGCTATGTCTATCAGAAGGCGCTGCTCGACGAGGTGGTGGTGTCTATACTCTACTCGGCATCAGACAAACCGCTGAAGGAGCGCATCAACTTCAAGCTGCTCGACCAGGACCTCAAGGCAGAGTTGATGAACAATGGCGTCAACATTGGCTACCATTTCACCGTGTCTACCCAAGACGGTCGCGAGGTCTATCGCTGTCCCGACTATTCCGACGAGGGAGAAGAGTACACCTACACCCAGATACTCTTCCGCAACGACCCGGTCAGCAAGATGGGAGTTGTCAAGCTGCACTTCCCCGATATGAACAGCTACATCTACTCGTCTATCCGCTTCATGATTCCCAGTGTGATCTTCACCGTGGTGCTGCTTATCACCTTTATCTTCACGATAGTCACGATATTCCGCTCGAAGAGATTGTCTGAGATTAAGAATGACTTCATCAACAATATGACCCACGAGCTCAAGACGCCTATCGCCAGCATTTCGCTTGCGGCGCAGATGATGAACGACCAGAGCGTCACCAAGAGCGAGACCATGATGAAGCATCTGTCGGGAGTGGTGCAGGACGAGTCCAAGCGCCTGCGCTTCCTCGTGGAGAAGGTGCTGCAGATGAGTATGTTCGACCGCAAGAAGGCTGTGTTCAAGAAGAAGCACCTCGACCTCAACGAGATGGTAGAGAATATGGCCAACTCGTTTACCCTGCGCGTAGAGCATACCGGAGGAAAAATCTACACCGAGATTGAGGCTGTCGACTCTGCCATCTATGTCGACGAGGTTCATTTCCAGAACGCCCTCTTCAATCTGATGGACAATGCCGTGAAGTATGGCAAGCCCGAGAAGCCGCTCAATATCTATCTGCGCACATGGAACGACGATACCCATCTCTGCTTCTCCGTGCGAGATACCGGCATCGGCATCAAGAAGGAAAACCTGAAGAAGGTGTTTGAGAAGTTCTACCGCGTGCATACCGGCAACGTGCACGATGTCAAGGGCTTCGGTCTGGGACTTGCCTATGTCAAGAAGATTATCGACCTGCATAACGGCACCATCAAGGTAGAAAGTGAAGTGGGCAAGGGTACCACCTTTACCATCAAGTTGCCCAAGATAGAAGATTAATCAATCACAATTATCAATAGAAACAATATCAATAATCATTTAAACAATACAACTATGGACGAGAAGTTGAAAATTTTGCTTTGCGAAGACGATGAGAATTTGGGAATGTTGCTCCGCGAGTATCTACAGGCCAAAGGTTATCAGGCAGTTCTCTGCCAGGATGGTGAGGTCGGCTACAGAGAGTTTGCCAAGGGCAAGTTCGACATCGCCGTTCTCGACGTGATGATGCCCAAGAAAGACGGATTCACCCTGGCCCAGGAGATTCGTCAGGCCAACACCGAGATTCCAATCATCTTCCTTACCGCCCGTGCCCTCAAGGACGATATCCTCGAAGGTTTCAAGATTGGTGCCGACGATTATATCACCAAGCCATTCTCTATGGAGGAGCTCGTGCTGCGTATTGAGGCCATCCTGCGTCGTGTCCATGGCAAGAAGGCCAAGGATGCTACCGTATTCCGTATCGGCCGCTTCGTGTTCGATGCCCAGAAGCAGCTGCTCACCATCGGTGAGAAGCAGACCAAGCTCACCACCAAGGAGAACGAGCTCCTGGCTCTGCTCTGCGCCCACTCCAACGAGATTCTGCAGCGCGACTTTGCCCTCAAGACCATCTGGATTGACGACAACTACTTCAATGCCCGCTCGATGGACGTGTATATCACCAAGCTGCGTAAGCATCTGAAAGACGATGACCAGATTGAGATTATCAACATCCACGGCAAGGGCTACAAGCTCATCGTTCCCGATGCCGATTAAGGCTTGACGCGTAATACATAGAAAAAGGTTCTTCTGCTTGCCATTGGCAAAGACAGAAGAACCTTTTTTTGTATCCTTATGAGTCATGTTGGGCGCCACGTTTGCCGTGTTCCGCCCGATGTTCTACAAGTGTGTGGTCTTGTTGACCAGATAGCAGTCGAGTATCACCATGGCAGCCATAGCCTCCACCACTGGCACGGCGCGTGGCAGCACGCATGGGTCGTGTCGACCTTTGACCTCCAGCTGCGTAGCATTGCCGTCGGTGTCTATTGTGGCTTGCGGTCTGAGCAGTGTTGCCACAGGCTTGAACGCCACACGGAAACAGATGTCTTCGCCATTGCTTATGCCGCCCTGTATGCCCCCACTGTGGTTGGTAAGCGTCACGTGGCTGCCGTCGGGGTCAAAGAGGTCGTTCACCTCGCTGCCTCTGTGTGAGGCCATGTCAAAGCCGTCGCCATATTCAAAACCTTTGACGGCATTGATGCTCAGCATGGCGCTGCCCAGTTGGGCGTGCAGTTTGCCGAACTCTGGTTCGCCCAGTCCGGCAGGACATCCCTCGACCACACAGGTAATGACGCCACCGATGGTGTCGCCGTCGCTCTTTACCTGCATGATGAGCTCTTCCATCTGTGCCGCTTTGTCGGCATCCGGACATCTCACGTCGTTGTCGTCAGTGCGTCTGAGGTCGTATCGGTGATAGTCGCGGTCCAGCGCTATCCCTCCTACCTGCGAGGTATATGCCGTGATGCTCACCCCTATCTGCTTGAGCGCCAGCATAGCCAGCGCGCCACCCACACAGCGGCTTATCGTGACCCGTGCCGACGAGCGTCCGCCCCCACGATGGTCGCGTATGCCATACTTATTATAATAGGTATAGTCGGCATGCGAGGGTCTGAACACACGGCGCATATTGTCATAGTCATGCGAGTGCTGGTTGGTATTGCGCACGATGAATCCGATGGGCGCACCGGTCGATTTGCCCTCAAATACACCACTGAGTATCTCTACCCGGTCGCTCTCGTTGCGCTGCGTCGTAAGCCGGCTCTGACCCGGACGACGACGGTCCAACTGGTGTTGCACGAAGTCCATGTCGATGTCTATCCCAGCCGGAAAACCGTCGATGACACCGCCTATCGCTTCACCATGGCTCTCGCCGAAGGTGGTGAGGCGCAGTATGTTTCCTATTGTGTTGCTCATGTTGTGGGTGGTTTTGTTGCCTATTGGCCTATTAGTGGTTGTGGTGTCCGCCTCCGCAGTGGCCTTCGCCTCCGCAGTGACCTTCGCCGCCACAGTGACCCTCACCTCCGCAGTGACCTTCGCCGCAACCGCCGTCACCACAGTGACCGCCGCAGCCGCCTCCGCAGTGTCCGCCACATCCGCCTTCACCGCTCAGCATGCGTGCCATCTGCTCTATCTCGGCATTGGTGGCAGGACGCGACTCGTGGATGGTACCCTTGAAGTTGAGCGTCATACCAGCCAGTGGGTGGTTGAGGTCTATGCGCACCTTGTCGCTGCCGATGCTTACCACGCGTCCGAGGAAACGGTTGCCGTCCTCGTTCTGCAGCGGAATGATGGCTTCGGGGTAGATGTTCTTGCTGTCAAACTTGCCGTCGACGCTGAATATCTGCTTGTCCAGTTCCACTACGCGTGTGTCTACATGCTCGCCATAAGCTCTGTCGGGAGAGAGCACGAAGTCGAAGTCGGCACCCTCTGCCAGACCCACGAGATTGCTTTCAAAGTCCTCGAGAGTGGTTCCGAAACCGCTGAGAAACACAAATGGTTTGTCTTTAGCTGTCTCTTCTATCAGTTCCTGCTTGTTGTCGGTGATATCATAGAGCTTGTAGGCCACGCTGATATACTTGTAATCCTTTTGTTCCATTATTATTTAAGTATTATTGTTTGCTGTTCATGCAAAGGTACTAAAAAAACAGGGGTTACGGGTCTTTCTCCTTGATTTTTTTGACTTTGGCTTGCGTGGCTCGTTTATTTTCATTTATTTTGCAATATGAAGCGAACCGTATTTATGTTTTTGCTATGGGTCATGGTGATGGCTGTCTATGCCCAGCGCCCCGATTTTACCAAGATGTCTGCCATGGTGCGCTCGCTGGCTCTCGACGCCTCTTCGTCGGCAGCCCGGGTGCAGGGCGTGGGTGCCCATGCGGCCTCGTGGCTTTGCGCGTTCGTCGAGATTGACGGCGACGGAGCCGCTGTGCTCGACTCCTGTGGTGGCGAGTCACTTGCCCGCTTTGGCAACATCCACATCGCCCGCATCCCCGTGGGCAGCATCGCGCGGCTGTCTTCGCTTCCTAAGGTCAAGCGCATCGAGGCCAACCGTTCCCACCGCGCCACCCTCGATACGATGGCGGTCATACTCCGTGCCGACAAGGCCTACCGTGCCGAGTCTTTGCCCCAGGCTTTTACCGGCAAAGGCGTAGTGGTAGGCGTCCAGGACATAGGCTTCGACTATACCCATCCCACCTTCCTCGATACCCTCAGCCACCGCTGCCGCATCAGCTCGGTGTGGGACATGCTCGCTGCCGACGACGGGACTATGCCCGTGGGCGCCACCTATCATGGCGACGATGTGCTGGCTTGCCGACATTCGGCCGACGGCAACGACCAGACCCACGGCACCCACACCACGGGCATCGCTGCCGGCAATGGCTACCGCTCGGCCTACCGCGGTGTGGCCTACGAGAGCGACATCTGCCTTGTGGCCAACGCCACGGGCGACAATGCCTCGATGATACCTCCCGAGCGGCTCAATCTCTACACCTATGCGCTCGATGCGCTCGGGTTCAAGTATCTCTTCGACTATGCTGCCGAGCGCGACATGCCCTGTGTGGCGTCCTTCAGCGAAGGCTCGGGCCAGGACTTCCGTGGCGACGACCGTCTCTATTACCAGGTGCTCGATTCGCTCGTTGGCCCTGGTCGTATACTCGTGGCTTCGGCGGGTAACGACGGCCTGGTCAAGACCTACTTCCACAAACCGGCGTCGCTGCAGAGCGAGGGGTCGTTCTTGCGGTCAGAGGGCGACCGTGTGTCGTTCATGGTTCGTGGCAACCGGAGTTTCGAGGTGCGCCTGGTGTCCTACGGCGACACGCGCGACACGCTGCTCATCTCCTCGCGCCAGGTGACTGCCGACACGCTGCGCCTCGAGCAGTGGTGCGGCATGAGCGTCATGGCATGCGCCTATCCGTCGGCCTACGAGGCTGCCGACACGGTGATGGATGTCTCTCTACGCCAGACCGACGGGCGCCTGCTGTCGGTCGAGATTGTGGGCGAGGGCACCGACGCCAGTTTCTACAAGAGCCGTGGCACCCTCATCACCAATCCCGCCAACCCCAGCCTCGCTGCCGGCGAGTATAGCCATAGCATCGGTTCGCCCGCCAGCTCGCCGGCAGCCATCTGCGTGGGCTCTACCGCCTATCGCCAGGACATTTACACCTACCTCGGCGCCCATCGCGTCTACGACATGGGGCACGACGGCGAGCGCACCCGCACCTCGTCGATAGGCCCCACGGTCGACGAGCGCATCAAGCCCGATGTGATGGCTCCCGGCACCAACATCGTCTCCTCGTACAGCAGCTACTATCTCGAGCATCATCCCTCGGCGTGGGATATCGTCAACTCAGACAAGGAACACTTTGACTTTGACGGCCGTACTTATGCCTGGAACTACAATTCGGGCACGTCTATGTCTACCCCCGCTGCCGCTGGCGCCATCGCCCTGTGGCTCCAGGCTTGCCCTACGCTTACCCCCGACCAGGTGCGCGAGCTCATTGCCGCCACCTCCCGTCGCCACGACCCGTCGCTCGACTATCCCAACAACTATTATGGCTATGGCGAGATTGATGTCTATGCCGGATTGCTGCACCTGCTCGGATTTACAGCCATCCCCGATGTGTCGCAGCGTCAGGCCCAGGGCGTGTCGATACGGCCCGTGGGCGATGGGGTAGAGTTGAGGTTCGACTCTGCTCCCAGCCACACCTTTGTGGTCAATGTCTATGGGGTCGACGGCCGCCGTGTGGCTTCCCATAGACTCGCGCCCAGTGGCTGCAGCTATCACATCTCGCTGGCTGGCGCTCCCCGTGGCGTCTATGCCGTCCAGGTCAATACCGGCTCTCGGGCTACGACGGGTTCCCAGCTCATCAGACACTAAATCATCATTTGTGGGTATTGCACATAGCGACAGAAAGCAGTACCTTTGCAACTGGATGAAAGTTTGATCGTAACCACTTAGATCATGATGTTTTGTATAATTGTAGAGAGGAGAGGCGTGACAGTGGTCATGCACTCTCCTCTAATCTTTTTCCCCCTTTCTCCCGTCGTCCCATTCTTGCCCGTGGCCGTAGAATAATTGGTTTCAGACTTTGCAACCATCGTTTCCTGCCCTGCAATCATTGTTTCCAACCTCGCAATACATAATTCCCGCCCCGCCTTCAACCTCTCTGCCATCATTGCGGTTTTGTGGCGTGTGGCGTAGCGCGCTTGTTTGCGCCAGCTTGCCATACCAGCCCCGAGGGCGCATGTGGGAGCCAAAAAAGTGGCATTTTGTTTGGCATATTCGTTCTAAATGGTTACTTTTGCGCCAGTATAAGAAAGGAATTTTATGAAACAGCTTAAAGTGATGCTGCTGGTATGGGTTGTGGCCCTCTTGGCAGCATGCGGCACCACGCGCACGGTGCCCATTACCGGTCGCAAGCAGAGTCTGATGGTGTCCAATCAGGAGATAATGAGCCTGAGCAACAAGGAGTACAGCCAGTACATGCAGTCGGCCAAGAAATCGACCAATGCCGCCAATACCGAGATGGTAGTAAGGGTAGGCAAGAAACTGGCTACTGCCGTAGAAAACTACTTGAGAAACAACGGCATGGCTGCCGAAGTGAGTGAATATAGCTGGGAGTTCAACCTGGTGCAGGACAAGAGCGCCAACGCGTTCTGTCTGCCCGGTGGCAAGATAGTGGTCTTCGAGGGACTGCTGCCCTACACCAAAAACGAGAATGGACTTGCCATCGTGCTGGGTCACGAGATAGCCCACGCCGTGGGCAAGCACAGCGCCGAGCAAATCTCCAAGCAGATTAAGCAGCAGTATGGCACCCAGCTGCTCAGCAGCGTGCTCAATGCTGCCACCGGCACCAATGTGGGCAGTTATGCCGCCGTGCTGGCTCAGCAGGGTCTGAAGCTGCGCAATCTGAAGTACAGCCGCGACCATGAGACCGAGGCCGACCACATGGGACTTATCTTTGCGGCTATGGCCGGCTACAACCCGCAGGAAGCCATCACCTTCTGGCAGCGCATGTCGGGCGGCAAAGGCAATCAGGACGATTTCCTGTCAGACCACCCTTCCGACGCAAAGCGTATAGCCGCGCTGCAGCGCGATATGCCCGAGGCGCTCAGATACTATGAGGCCAGCAAGCCCAAGACTCTGAGAATCTCTACGTCGACCACGACAAAGACCACCACCACTACCAAGCGCAGGAAGTAATATACATTATTAATATATAATAACGACAAGACTATGTTGGAAATTAATTCTTATGAAGAGTTTGCCGCTCACTTAGGCGAGGAAATTGGTACCTCTGAGTGGCTTACCGTCGACCAGGACCGCATCAATCAGTTTGCCGATGCCACCCTCGACCACCAGTGGATACATGTAGATGTAGAGCGCGCCAAGGCCGAGAGCCCCTACAAGAGCACCATCGTGCATGGTTATCTTACCCTCTCGCTGTTGCCCTACTTCTGGAACCAGATTATCAAGGTCAACAACCTGAAGATGCTCGTCAACTATGGCATGGACAAGATGCGTTTCGGTCAGGCTGTGCCCGTGGGCAGCCGTCTGCGTATGGTGACCAAGCTGCACGAGATAGCCAACCTGCGCGGTATCTGCAAGGCCAGCATCGCCTTTAAGATTGAAATCGAAGGCCAGCGCAAGCCCGCACTTGAGGGCATCGCCACCTTCCTCTACTACTTCAACTGATAACGAAGCGGCAGTCAACAGGAGTTCCCCATCCGTCATCACGAGCGGAAGGGGAACTCTTTTTGGTTCAATAAGTCGTGTGAATTGGGTTGTTTATTACTTTTTTGGGTCTTCTCATGTCGATTTTTGGGAAAACTGTTTGCAGCCATTCACTTTTTTTATATCTTTGCTATCTCGACCAATAACAACAGTATAAATCTAAAATAAGACGTAACAATGAAAAAGCTGGTTTTAATGTTCGCAGCCGCACTGCTGGCAGTTTCAGCATCGGCTCAGACAGTCTCGGAAAGCAAGTCTTCTGATAATTTCTATCTCGGTGTCAACGGTGGAGTCATCACCGCCACCCATCCATCGACCATGGGGGCAGCCAACCATTGCTGGCTTCGTGATATCACTCCCAATGCCGGTCTGCGCTTGGGCCGCTGGTTTACTCCCGTATTCGGTTTGGCTCTTGAGGGGAATGCCTATTTCAAGAACCTGCATCATGGTAATCTCCAGGGTACGCTCGTCAACAGCATGAACACCTCGCTGCTGGCTACCATCAATCTGAGCAACTGGGCTGGTGGCTACAAGGGTGAGCCTCGCTGCTTTGAGCTTATCCCGGTAATGGGTCTGGGATGGGGACACACCTTCGGTTCGCCCACCAAGGACTGGAAAGCCGACGTGTTGACCTCCAAGTTTGGCGTGGACTTCGCCTTCAACTTCGGAGCCAACAAGGAATGGCAGTTCTATGTTGAGCCGTCTATCAACTGGGCTCTCAATGGCAATGGCTACCAGGGCGTGGCTTACAATGTCAACAAGTCTGGCTTCCAGCTCAATGTAGGCTTCAACTACAAGTTCAGAAACTCCAATGGTACCCACAACTTCGCTCTTGCCCAGCTGCGCGACCAGGCCGAGGTCGATGCACTCAATGCCCAGATTAACGACCTGCGCGGCGAACTTGCCAAGAAACCTAAGGAGGTAGTCAAGGAAGTGGTGAAAACACAGGAAGTACAGGTGGGCAACCTCGTGTTTGTGACCTTCGCACAGGGCAAGCAGAACCTCACCGATGAGGCCAAGGAAGCCCTCAACACCATCGCCGAAGGCAAGCACGTGCAGGTAGTAGGTACTGCTTCGCCCGAGGGTTCCAAGGCGTTCAACAAGAGACTCTCGCAGGGTCGTGCCGATGTCGTGGCCGACTATCTCAGAGCCCGCGGCGTCATCGTCGACGAGGCTACCGGCAAGGGCGTGCAGGGAGTTACCTCCAATCGCCTGGCTATCGTATATATCAAGTGACAGTTTGACTGCGCAGATAATAAAAAAATCTCTGGTATCGTTGGGTGCCAGAGATTTTTTCGTTAATTTTGTTGCGTAAAACGTATGAATATGGAACAGACCAAAATAGCAAAATACAAGTTCTTGGCAGAGCCCTTCCACTGTGATTACTCCAATCATCTCTTCATGGGACATCTGGGTAATCATCTGCTCAATGCTGCCGATTTCCATTCCACCGAGCGTGGCTTTGGTATGAATTATCTTATGCCGCGCCACAAGACATGGGTGCTGTCGCGACTGGTGATTGAGATGGACGAGATGCCCTCCTCGTATGACGACTTCTATGTAGAAACTTGGGTCGAGAGTGCCATGCGCTACTTCACCTCGCGCAACTATGCCATCTCTGCCGCCGACGGCCACATGCTTGGCTATGGTCGCAGCGTGTGGGCGATGATTGATACCCAGAGCCGTCAGCCCACCGACATCTTCAGCATCCACGATGGTGCCATCAACAACTATATAGACAAAGACTATCCCTGTCCTATCGCCAGCCCGTCGCGGGTAAAGATGGGTGATGAGGCAGTGAAGGTGATGGAACTCAAGACACGCTATAATGATGTCGATATCAATGGCCATATCAACAGCGTCAAGTATATCGAACATGTGCTCGACCTGTTTCCCGTCGATTGGTACAAGTCTCATTTCCTGAAACGCTTTGAGATAGCCTATGTGGCTGAAGCCCATGGCGGCGATGTCCTGACTTTCTATCAGGAGCAAACTGCCGACGGCGCTTACCGCATACGCATCACCAAGCGCGCCGACGATGATGCCACAGAGACCGAGGTGGCTCGCGGCAAGGCTGTGTTTATAGAAAAATAATGAGGGGAGTCAATCCTTGTTGAGGCAGATTTGACAGCCGTTGACAAGGATTATCTCTTCAGACACCAGTTCGGATAAAACCTGTTCGAACTGTTTTTTAGGAATCTGCAGATCACGCAGAATAGTAATGTGATGGGGCTCTCCGTCGGCCAGTTGTTGCAGGATAAGCTCGCGAGCTGTCTTCTCCTGTTGCTTGGTGACGCGTCCGTAGTGGTCTGCACACACATCGCAACGGTGACAATCGTTCTTGTTTTCTTCCCCGAAATATGCCATAAGCTGCCGGCTGCGGCAAGTCTCATCGTTCTCGATATAGGCTATCATTGCCTCGATACGCTCGATGTAATTCTCCTTTCTTTCCTCGTATACCTCTCTGGGCAGGACCACCTGCTCTGGGTCTACGCGGTCGGTAAGGTAGGTGATGTAGGGCATCTTGCGCTGTGGGATGAAGTGTACGATATGCCGCTGCGAGAGCATCTTGAGTATGGTGTAGACCTGCTCGTGCTCGAGTCCGCTCTGCAGGGCTATCAGCGACAGGTCGATATAGGCATAGTCGGTGAAGAGTCCGCCGTAGCAGCGCAGCAGCGCCGTGATGACCTTCTCTTCCATGGGCGTGCCCTCGTGCAGACGGTATAGCTCGTCGCGATGAAGCAGAAACATGATGCGGGCACGGGCGTCGGGGTCGGTCTCGTAGATGATGTAGCCGGCGCGCTGCAGGATGCGCAGGGCGGCATCGGTCTGGATGGGGTAGTGGTGGTAGATGTGGCAGAACTTGTCTATCTCGAAGGCACCGGTAAATCCCTTGCCGCTCTCTACGCCTATCTGGAAGTAATAGGCCAGATGCTCGTAGACACTGCTTATGAACTCCTTCTCAGGGAAATTGTCGGCGATGCGCTTCTTCAGCTTCACCTTGTCGCTCGTGTCGTAGAGCAGCACAGCATAGGCACGCTGGCCGTCGCGTCCGGCACGTCCGGCTTCCTGGAAGTAGGCTTCGATGGAGTCGGGACAGTCGTAGTGGATGACCAGACGCACATCGGGCTTGTCGATGCCCATGCCAAAGGCGTTGGTAGCCACTATCACCCGCCGTTCGTCGTCCTGCCATTGCTGCTGGTTGCGGTCCTTGATGGCGGGGTCGAGTCCGGCATGGAAGTGGTTGGCACTGATGCCTGCGTCGGTGAGCATCTTGGCTATCTCCTTGGTACGCTTGCGGCTGCGCACATAGACGATGGCACAGCCCTGCACGGCTCTGAGGATATGCAGCAGCTCGTGGTCTTTGTCGGTGGTGTTGCGCACGATGTAACCCAAGTTCTTGCGCTCAAAGCTCATACTGAACACGTTGTGTTCCTTGAACCCCAACTTGTCTTGGATGTCTATCACTACCTTGGGCGTGGCGGTGGCTGTGAGCGCGAGGATAGGTACATTGGGCTTGATGCTGCGTATGTCGGTAATACGCAGGTAACTGGGACGGAAGTCATAGCCCCATTGGCTGATGCAATGGGCTTCGTCGACGGTGATAAAACTAACGTTGATGTGCTTTAACTTGGTAAGAAAAAGCTCGGAAGAAAGACGCTCGGGCGATACGTAGAGTATCTTGGTGGAACCGAAGATGCAGTTCTCGAGCGTCACGATGATTTCCTGCCTGGACATGCCCGAGAAGATGGCGGCCGAACTGATGCCACGCTTCTGCAGGTGCATCACCTGGTCCTTCATCAGGGATATAAGTGGGGTGATGACGATACAGACTCCATCCTGGGCCAAGGCAGGTACCTGGAAGGTGATGGACTTGCCGCCACCGGTGGGCATCAGGCCCAAGGTATCTTTGCCCGAGCCGATGCTTTCGATGATGGACTCCTGTATTCCTCTAAAAGATGTATAGCCCCAGTATTCTCTCAGTATGTCGTCATACCTTTTCATCCTCAGCAGGGCGTATGTCTTCTATCTGTAACTGGATGGCGTTGTGCTTGAAGACATTGTCCTCAAGCGTATAAGCGATGTCAAAGCTGCGCTTTGACTTGATGTAACGTGCCGATGCGCTCTGGCCGAAGGCTATGCCCTTGACCACATTGCTCGACTTGGAGTCGACCAGCTCGAGCTTGATATGCTCCTGCTCGCGGCCCACGACCTTGCTGGTGCCATAGTCGTAGACATTGAGGGTGCAGAAGAGGGGCTTGGGGTTGCCTGGGCCAAAGGGTGAGAATTTCTTCAGGTCGTTGTGCAGGCGCTTGGTGATATCCTTGAAGTCGATGACTGAGTCTATCTTCAGGTTGGCTTCGGTCTGCTCGGGCAGGATGTGGTCGTCTACATACTGCTGGAACGCCATGCGGAATTCCTTGATGCGGTCCCATTTCAGCGTAAGGCCCGTGGCATAGGTGTGGCCACCGAAGTTGACCAGCAGATGGCGGCAACTCTTGATGGCAGAATAGATGTCAAAGCCGGTGACGCTGCGGGCAGAGCCGGTGGCATAGTCGCCGTCGCGGGTAAGCACCACGGTGGGACGGAAGTAGATTTCCGTAAGTCGTGAGGCGACGATGCCGATGACGCCTTTCTTCCAGTTCTCGTCGTAGAGCACGATGCTCGACTGGTGCTTCTGGTTCTCCAAACGAGCCACAATCTGGTTGGCTTCCTCGGTCATCTGCTTGTCTATATCCTTACGTTGCTCGTTGTATTCGTTGATGTGCTTGGCCATGCGCAGAGCCATGCCAAGGTCTTTTTCCACAAGCAAGTCCACACTTTCGCGGCCGTTCTCCATGCGTCCCGAGGCGTTGATACGCGGACCAATCTTGAAGATGATGTCGCTCATCGACAGCTCGCGGTTGTTGAGTCCGCAGATATCGATGATGGCTTTGAGTCCTACGCTTGGGTTCTGGTTGAGCTGCTTCAGACCGTGGAAGGCGAGGATGCGGTTCTCGTCGACTACGGGCACGATGTCGGCAGCGATGCTTACGGCACAAAGGTCGAGTAGGGGGATGAGGCGTGAGAAGGGGATGCCGTTGTTCTTGGCAAAGGCTTGCATAAACTTGAAGCCTACGCCGCATCCACACAGGTCTTTGAAGGGATAGGGGTCGTCCTCACGCTTGGGGTTGAGGATGGCCACGGCGTCGGGCAGTTTCTCGTCGGGCACATGATGGTCGCAGATGATGAAGTCGATACCTTGCTCTTTGGCATAGGCTATCTCGTCGATGGCTTTGATGCCACAGTCGAGGATGATAATGAGCTTCACGCCCTGCTCCTTGGCATAGTCTATACCTTTCTTGCTTACGCCATAGCCTTCGTCATAGCGGTCGGGGATATAGTATTCGATGTTGGAATAAAACTGCAACAGAAACTTATAGACCAACGCTACGGCTGTACACCCATCTACGTCGTAATCGCCATACACGAGAATACGCTCCTTGCGGCCCATGGCATCGTTGAGCCTGTCTACGGCGATGTCCATGTCCTTCATCAGGAACGGATTGATGAGGTCGGCAAGCTGGGGGCGGAAGAATCGCTTGGCTGCCGACTCGGTGGTAATGCCACGCCTAATCAGCAGCAGGGTGAGAATGGGGCTCATGTTGAGCTTCTCACCCAATTCCTTAGCAGCCTGTTCCTCTTCGGGTGTAGGATACTTGTAATTCCACTTGAAGTGCATTATATCGTTCTCTTATTATCAATAGAATGGGGGCCAAGTCTGGTATAGACCTTATTTGAGCCCAAAGTTACAAAATAAATACAAAAAAACGGCAGTTTCTCATCTAAAAATTTATGAGAAGCTGCCGTTTATGTATTTATGCGCTATGGTTCTTAGATGCCCATTTTCTTACGTATATCCTTGGGGATGGCATTCTTGTTGACCATAAAGTCCATGGTGTTGGCCACGATGTAGTTCTTGGTCATGTACCAGATACCCTTGTATTCGCCAGACTCGCCCCATGAGTTCTTTACCATATAGTACTCCTTGCCGTTCTGGTCCTTGGCGATACCGAAGATGAGCATACCGTGGTCGTCGGTCAGCTCCCAGTTGTCAAAACGCTGCTGGCGCTGCTCCTGTGTAGGCACAAGCTCGGGCACGTTTACACCGAGAGAGTCGATGAGGTTGGTCTTTTTGGCCTTGGGCAGCTTGAGCCAGTGTGCCATATCGCTGCCTGCGAGGCTTTCCATCTTCTTGGTGTCATAGAAGTAAGCCAGACCCTGACGGGTGAAGCCCTCTTCCGATACGTCACCACCCCATGCTACGGTGTAGCCGTTCATGATGGCGTTTTCGATGATGCGGGCCATGTCGTCGATAGGCACGTTCCATGACTGTGGGTTGCGCCAGTTGTCCTGCACCTCAACGGCAAACTGTGTCCAGAAGGGATGGTGGGTATAGCTGGTTACGGTCACGTAGTTGTTCCAGTCGAGACCCAGGCTGGCAGCAAAAGTCTTGGGAGTATAGTTCTTGCCTTCGTAAGTGAAGTTCTCAGGACACTTGCCGAGGTAGGCATCGAGGATGCCCTGCAGACCCACCTTCCACTGGCCAGACAGTTTCTTGCTGTTGCTGGTGGCAATGGCCTTGACATAGGGAGACAGCACGGTGAAGAACTCGTTGAAGTTGTTCAGTGAGTCGCCATACAGACTGCCGGGGAAAGGCATGATGCCCTGGGGGATGATACCATAGTTCTGGATGCAGTACAAGGGGTCGTAAGCCGAACCGCCCTGAGCAAACTGGCAGTCACCATGCAGACGTACTACCTGGATAGCACGGTCCATATAGGTCTTGTTGCTCACGAAGCTCTCTTCCAGGTCATAGACCTTGCCGGTAGCCTTGAGGATTTCGGCCTCAAAGTAACTCAGGGTAGAGTAGTTCCAGCACGTACCCGAACGGTTCTGGTCCTTGATACTTGTAATCTTATTCTCCTTGACTACAGTGAATACGGGCTTGTTGGGATTTACCTTCTCAGCCTTCTTCTCCTGTGCGTTTGCGCCCAAAGCCACCATAGCCACGAGCGCCATCATCATGATTTTTTTCATTTCTTGTTGTTTTATGATTCTGTTGATTATTGTCTGTTTTCAGCCATATATGCTTCTACATCCTTGGGATGATAGGGGATGCGCTCGTTGCCCAAGAAGCGGGCACCGTCGGCAGTGATGAGCAGGTCGTCTTCGATGCGGATGCCACCAAAGTCCTTGTAGGTCTCCAGCTTGTCAAAGCAGAGGAAGTCCTTGCAGTGTCCCTTGGCGCGCCATTCGTCGATGAGGGCGGGGATGAAGTAGATGCCAGGCTCGTCGGTCACTACAAATCCTTCCTGCAGACGGCGTCCCATGCGCAGACAGTTGGTGCCAAACTGCTCGAGGTTGGGGCGGGTCTCCTCGTCAAATCCTACGTTCACTTGGTCCAGGTTCTCCATGTCGTGTACATCCATACCCATCATGTGGCCCAGTCCGTGGGGCAGGAACATGGCGTGGGCACCTTGGCGCACAGCCTCTTCGGTGTCGCCCTTGGCAAGCCCCAGTTCCTTCAGACGGTCAAAGATGAGGCGACATACGGAGAAGTGTACGTCGGCATACTTCACACCGGGGCGTGCCACCTCGAGGGCATGGTCGTGGGCTGCTTCTACGATAGAGTATATCTCCAGCTGTCGCTGGCTGAACTTGCCATTCACGGGGTAGGTGCGGGTGTGGTCAGAGCAGTAGTTGTTGATGGTCTCGGCACCGGCGTCACAGAGCACGAGACGTCCGCTTTCCAGCTCAGCCATAGAGGGGTTGCCGTGCATAATCTCGCCGTGTTGCGAGAAGATGGTGGGGAAGCTGACCATGGCGCCATACGAGTGGGCGATGCCGTCCACCTGACCGCCGATATACTTCTCGGTCACGCCTGGACGTGTCAGTCTCATGGCGGTGGTGTGCATCTTATAGCCTATCACCGAGGCGCGCTCCAGCTCTTCTATCTCCTGCTGTTCCTTGGTAGAACGCATCTTCACCACAGCCTTAATCAGCTCCATCGATGCCGATTCCTTCTGCTGGTTGGGATGTATGCCTATCAGATCAAACAGCTGCAACTTGATATCATATCTGTAGGGAGGCAGGAAGTGGATGGGGCGCTTCTGGCTCAGTGCAGCGTTGCAGATGGTCTTGAGCTCTTTCATCGGAGCCCAGTGTTCCACGCCCACCTGTGCAGCCATGTCGGCCACGGTGTCTACCGAGCCATACCACACGATGTCCTCTATGTCAATGTCGTTGCCTATCAGCGTTTCCTTGTCTTCGTCCAGGTCTATCATGCCCACCAGGCCGTCGCGCTGCTGACCGAAATAATATAAGAATGTGGAGTCTTGACGGAAGGGGTAATACCCGTTGTTAGGGAAGTTGGCTGGCGAGTCGTTGTTACCAAACAGGATGATGATACCACTCTTGACCAAGCGCTTCAGCTCGGCCCTACGACGGATATATGTTTCTTTGCTAAACATTGTATTATGTGTTATTTGTTGTCCTATAATCCATATCATTCAGGCGGCTATCCGCCTATGAATTACAAAGTTAATGATAATGCGCAACGTAGCCAAACAAAAACGGGGAAAAATCACTTTTGCTATATATATAATAAGGTATATGGGGGAAACCACCAACAGACGCCCCTCCCCGCAAGCAGCAGCAACTCCTACAGAGTTGCCAAAGATGTGTACCTACAGCAAGTTATAATATCCTAACCCACAGCAAGATAGGACTCCCGCCCCTTGTGGAGGGTTTGGGGAGGGGCTTCTCCGCACCCCCCCGGCAACTCTGACAGAGTTGCGTTTCCCCAGCCCAGGGTTGCGGGCGAAGCACGCTACCCTGGGTAGCTGGCCCCACTAATATAGCTACTCTGTAAGAGTTGCGCTTAGCCGAAGGCGTTACTTGTCGTGTTTCCATAATCCTTGAATATGCCATCACAATAAGCTAAAAAAAATTTGCGCATTTTCAGGGCTTTGCCCTATGCGTCCGTGTGTGGCGGGAAATATCTCGAGAGCAGACTCTCGGATATTCCCCGCC
>OOBJ01000005.1_pt1 | contig 234853 bp, 191 predicted proteins | sample 1671331 | NCBI WGS metagenome assembly OOBJ01 (sample SAMN06348145, study PRJEB24527) | human gut metagenome | biome: human gut; feature: ankylosing spondylitis patient; material: feces | host: Homo sapiens | place: China | collected 2015-10 | reverse complement strand
CGCCCGCGCCCCGCGGGCGGCCCGCTACAGCTCCTACGCCGGCGAGGAGGGCCGCGCGGCGGCGCCCAACCTGCTGCTGGTCGACGCCGGCCGCGACCTGCACGACTTCTCGGCCGCCGCCCCCGGCGAGGTCCTGGTCACCGACATCACCGAGTTCAGGCTGCCCGACGACCCGCGGAAGGTGTACCTCTCGCCGGCCGTCGACCTGTTCGACGGCGACGTCGCCGCCTTCTCGGTGGGCACCTCGCCGTCCAAGGCGCTCGTGGCCGAGATGCTCGCCGGCGCCGTGGCCGCCGCCGGGGGCGGCTTCACGCTCCACAGCGACCGCGGCTGGCACTACCGCACCCCCGACTGGGTCCGCGCCTGCGGGGAGGCCGGGGTGGAGAGGTCGATGTCGCGCAAGGGGCACTCGCCGGACAACGCCGCCTGCGAGGGGTTCTTCGGCAGGCTCAAGGTCGAGTTCTTCCACGGGAGGGACTGGCGCGGGGTCTCCGCCGAGCGGTTCGCCGCCGAGCTCGCCGAGTGGATCCGCTGGTACCGGGAGGGGAGGCTGAAGGCGTTCGACGAGGGAGGGCGCAAGGTGTACGATACGATAGCCGGCCGCAGGAGGCGGCTGGGGCTGGCCGCCTAGGCCGTCCGGAAAAACGTCCGCACCCCCCTTCCGACGGAATTCCGTACGAGACGCGCCCTCCGGCGTCAGAATTTCTCCGGAGCGAGGTTCTCGTACGTGATTCCGTACGGGACGCGCCCTCCGGCGCCATTTTCTCGCCGAAGCTGCGTTTTTCTCCGCCCCTCCTACGATGCTGCGCCCCAACAGCCGCCCCGTCGCTGTCACCACCCCACCCCCCACTCCTTCTTTATCGGTATCTGTGAATCGTGCAGAAAACCACCTGCGAAAACGTCACGACGATTCACAGATACCGATAAAGAAGGTGTTAGAGAACGCACTGACAGCACCCCCATTCGCAATTGTTTCACCCCTCTTTACGAAGAAGCAGCACCCGTAGGCGGCTTACTGACAGGTCTCGATTGCTGTTCAACCGTTGAACAGGTTTGGTTAATCAGGAGGAGGTGAGCGCATGGGGACCGCCGAACAACATGGCTGGAGGATCGCCGAGGTAGAGCGTCTGGTGAGTCTTTCTCGCCGCGACATCCAGCGCACCTGTTACCAGGGCCGCGGTGGCGCCGGGGTCCTCACGCCAAGCGACGGCAGCTGGGGCCGCCGCACCTACGACGAGCGGGACCTTGCGACGCTCTTCCTTCTCGCCCAAAGACGCCGAGAAAGCCTCACGCTCTCGCAGGCCGCGGATGACCTACGTGAAAGGTTGCGTGACCACAGCCAGCAGGAGCTCCTTGCCCTTGAGGCCGAGAAGCTCTCTGACAGGCTCGCGGACGTCGCGGACCAGCTCGTCCGCGCCGAGGCACTCAACGCGGCGCTCGAGGACGAACCGCAGCGGTCGAAGCTCCTCTCGCACATTGGCGACTGCGCGCAAGAGCTGGGCCGCGCATCGAGTGGCCTTGAATGCCCGCCCCCGCCGACAGACGACTCGCCCGGCGAGGAATTGCTTCAAAAACTAATGAAAAGCCAAGGAATCGAGGAACCCGAGTAACAGCAACCAAGGAGGCACAGATGAAGAAAACGGCAAAGCGCGCAAGGGCCATCCTTCACGAGTGGAAGGCGTGGCTTGCAGTTCTCGCTGTGGGGGCAGCACTGGGGGCATTCCTCTACGCGCGCATCTACCCCATGGTCGCCCCGCAGTCCGAGCTGGCCCAGCCCACTGTCCAGACCCTCTCCCCCAGCGTGGTCTTCACGCGCGTTCGTGAGGAGGGCGAGCTGGTGAGCGCCTCTCAGGACTACTCGATCGTCGACAAGGTGACCAATTCCAACCGCGACTTTCTCGACCTCTTTGACGTCCCGTTCACCGAGAAGAGCTTCTGGTACCGCTACAACGGCACTATAAAGGCGGGCGTCGACCTCTCGACAGCAGAACTCGAGCAGGACGAAAGCGACCCCTCGCTGCTGCACGTGACGCTCGACCAACCGCACATCATCTCGAACACCCCAGACATGGACAAGAGCGGCGTCCTCGAGGAGAACAACAACATCTTCAACCCCATCAGCGTGGAGGACTCCGACGCCTTCCGTAGGCAGTGCGTCGAGAGAAGCGAGGAGGAGGCCATTGGCGGCGGCCTTCTCGACGAGGCAAGGACGAACGCCGAGAGCCAGCTAACCCAGATCTTCAACGCGGCCTTCGAGAAGGACACCTACACGCTGGACTTCACGTATCAAGACGCGGGGGACGAGTAGCGCGAGTGGGCCGCGCAGTTCGCGCTGCCGACGCCCCCGAATCCCAGCTGCCGGTGCCCCGAATTACGCACGGCTGAGTTCGCGAGAAACACCACCTGGGCTTTTGTCGCCCGGATCTTCAGCCGTGCGTAATTCTCGGTCGAGGGCTCTTCGAATCTCTCGCACATGTCCGACGCCGGTCGAGCGGGAACCGGGAACGCGACCGGAAGCACACACCGCACGCGGGACCGCTCCGTCTCGCTCGCCCGCCGCAGCATCCCATGGGGTAGAATTGCCCCAGCGAAACGCGCAAGCTCCGCTCAGCGACCCTGGAGGAATTATGGCTGACAGCACGCAGGACTTCGACATGGACATCCCCGAGCCGGAGCTGGAGTTTGGCGACCCCACGCCGACCGCGTCAGATCCCGTCCCCGCCGCAACGCCGGCGCCGGCACCCTCAAGCGACCCGGCCCAAGCCCTCTCCCCCGCCGAGCGCGAGAAGGTCGAGGCCTTCGTCGAGAAGATCGACCTCACGAACGCGGCGGGCGTCCTCTCCTTCGGCGTCGGCGCACAGAAGAAGGTCTCGGACTTCTCCGAGCGAGCGCTTGACGGCGTGCGCAACAACGACCTCGGCGAGATCGGCAACGACATCAGCTCCCTCATCGTGACGCTTAAGGACTTCGACCCCGACAAGCAGGAGAAGTCCGGCCCTCTCGCCATCTTCCACAAGGCGAAGAACAACCTCGAGGCGCTGCGCACGCGCTATACCGCAGTCGAGAAGAACGTCCGCGAGATCTCGGCCACCCTCGAGGGTCACCAGCGCACGCTGCTCAAGGACATCGCGACGCTCGACCAGCTCTACGCGCTCAACGAGGCGTACTTCAAGGAGCTCACGATGTACGTGGTCGCCGGCAAGGAGAAGCTCGAGCAGGTACGCACAGACGAGCTAGCGCGGCTCCAGGCCAAGGCGGCCGAGACCGGCCTTGCCGAGGACGCGCAGGCAGCACGCGACCTGGCGCAGAAGTGCGACCGCTTCGAGAAGCGCATCTACGACCTCGAGCTCACCCGTCAGGTGGCCCTCCAGACGGCGCCGCAGATTCGCATGGTCCAGGCGTCGGACGCCGTGATGGCCGAGAAAATCCAGTCGACGGTGGTCAACACCATCCCCCTCTGGAAGAACCAGATGGTCATCGCCCTTGGAATCGAGCACGCCACGCAGGCCGCGCGCGCCCAGCGCGAGGTTTCCGACATGACCAACGAGCTTCTCAAGAAGAATGCCGACAAGCTCAAGGTGGCCACGGTCGACGCCGCCCGCGAGGCAGAGCGCGGCGTGGTGGACATCGAGACCTTGAAGCACACGAACGAGCAGCTCATCTCGACGCTTGACGAGGTCAAGCGCGTGCAGGCGGAGGGCCGAGAGAAGCGCCGCCAGGCCGAGGGTGAGCTCGCTCAAATCGAGGACGAGCTCAAGGCCAAGCTCCTCGACGCCTCGCGGGATTAAACTCCCCGGCAATGGGATTCCATTGCCGGGGAACGGGATTCCATTGCCGGGGAACTCAATCCCGTCGCAGGATGCGCGAGACCGTTGAGGTGCCGAGCCCCCAGGTCCTGGCAATTGTCTTGCCACTCACTCCGTGGTTGCTCATGAGATGGATAATCTCATCTCGCTTGGGACGGTTGATTCCTCGAAGCTCGCTGGAGGTTTTCACGCCTGCTAGCCTCATCGCCAATGCAAGGGCATCCTCGTCCTGAAGCCGAGTATCGTTGTCCAACCGCGTCGCATCCCAGACAACATCTCGCGGCGAACCCTCGTAGGCATCGAATGCCTCGAAGCTTCCGAAGTAGCCAAGGAGTACGCTCGTGTCCACCACCCAATGGGTGCCCGCGTACTCCTGGTAGCTGCTCCAGTGATACTCGCGCATGGGCGCTATACCAGCGGTTTCGGGATTCATGTGCACGTAGTAAACCGTGGCAATCAGCTGTGCGTCATCGGCAATGGGCTTGCTCCAGAAGCCTCCCTGGAAGAGGGTGCCTTCGCGACCAGTTCGAGCATTGAAGTATTTGCTGTAGGACCAGTTAACCTTGGACATGAAGGCGCTAATTGCAGACGAGGACTCGCCGAAGTCAACAACAAGGTGCACGTGGTTGGTCATGAGAACCCACGCGATGATGCGCGCACCGGTCTTCTCGCGCGCCTCTTTGAGCAGCCTGAGGTAGCACCTACGATCAGCATCGTCCTCAAAGAGCGCCACCTTTCCCGCGCTCCGCACGACAACGTGATAGTAACCAGACTCGCTCAAGCTGCGCCTGGGCATGCAGACCCCCTCCCCGTCGAGTGGTGGTTATCTGTACCCCAAAACTCGCAGCGGGATTCAACTCCCCGGCAACGGGATTCCATTGCCGGGGAGTTTAATCCCGTCGCTACTCCGAGAGGCCGTCCTGCTCGAGCATGGTGCGCAGGACCTCGATGTCGCTGTGGACGTCGATGGACTGGTCGAGCACCAGCTCGTCGGAGAGCTTCGACAGTGCCTCGTCCATCTGCCCGAAGGACGAGCGCATCTCCGTAAGCGTCTTCACGACCTCGGGGCCAGTTGCATGACCCTCGAACTCCACATAAGACCCTGCAAGCTTGGCAGTCGTGGGCAGGTAGTACGTCGCCGCTTTCCTGAACTGCGACGCGACCTCCGGATGGTGCATGACGTATGCGCAGATGTCCTCGGTCCTGGATGCTATCCGCTCGAGCATTGCGCGAACCTCGCCCTCGCGAACCTTCTCGGCCCCTTCCCGAATTCCCTCGACGCTCTTCGTAGCGGCAACGAGAACCTCACGCGCCTCCTCGGGCAGGGAGGACGACTCTTCACCGGAGGAAGCCGCGACTGTGGTACTAGCCGCCTGCGCAACCGGCCTTCTCACCTGCGCCGCGCTCCACACCTCCTCGGTGAGGTAGAGCACCCTCTTGCCGCCATCCTCGTCCAGGCGCCCCTCGGGAATGAGCCCTCGAGAGATCGCCTCATCAAGCACCGAGACAAGCTGCGGAACGGGGACGCCAGCCTCGCCAGCAAGCTCGGCCACGGAGACGCTCTTCCTATCCCCCAGAGCTTTGTCAACGCGGTGCAGCATCTGCGCGAAGGTCTTCTCGTGCGCCCCGTTGCCCACAAGCCGCGAGCCCGCTACGACCGCTGCGACACCGAGCGCCAGCGTCACAATGCCGGAGAAAGGGCTAAAGATGAGAAGTGCAAGCCCTACGACAACCAGTGGAATTGTCACGAAGAAGAGGATTGCAAGGCCCGCCCACATGCGCCACCGCGCGCGGCTAGCGTCTTGTGGATCGCTGATGACGTAGGGCGAGCGCTCGTCTCGCCCGAAGGCGCTGAGCTGGCGCCCCACGTCGCGAACCGCCTTTTCGATCGACTTCGAGACGCCGGAGAGGTCAAGCTGCGAGAAGGCCTCGCCCACCTGTCGCGCGGCATCGGTGCCAGCGCGCCGCATGTTGTCGAAGTCCTTCTCGTCCATCCCTGGCCTCCCATTGCTAGACAAGACAAGGCAGGGGACAGCCCCTCTGCGATGAGACAAGGGGACTGTCCCTTTGTCTCACTCTACGAGCGGAAGTTCACCTGCTGGCTGGAGTCCTTGAGCAGCACGTCGTGCGCGCCGCCCTCGACGAGCGACGTGGCCGAGACAAGCGTGAGCTTGGCCTTCTCGCGGAACTCGGCAAGGTCAAGCGCGCCGCAGTTGCACATCGTGGAGCGGACCTTGAGCAGCGAGTTGTCGACATTCTCCTTGAGCGGTCCGGCGTACGGCACGTAGGAGTCGACGCCCTCGACAAACGAGAGGCCCTTCTTGCTGCCGCCCAGGTCGTAGCGCTGCCAGTTGCGGGCACGCGCGGAGCCCTCGCCCCAGTACTCCTTCATGTAGGAGCCGTTCACGTTGACGCGACGCGTGGGGCTCTCGTCAAAGCGGGCAAAGTAGCGGCCAAGCATGAGGAAGTCTGCGCCCATGGCCAGCGCGAGCGTCATGTGGTAGTCGTAGACGATGCCACCGTCGGAGCACACGGGCACGTAGACGCCGGTCTCCTCGTAGTACTCGTCACGCGCGCGGCACACGTCGATGAGCGCGGAGGCCTGACCGCGGCCGATGCCCTTCTGCTCGCGGGTGATGCAGATGGAGCCGCCGCCAATGCCTACCTTCACGAAGTCAGCGCCGCAGTCTGCCAGGAAGCGGAAGCCCTCGGCGTCGACAACATTGCCCGCACCCACGCGCACGGAGTCGCCGTAGTTCTCGCGAATCCACGCAAGGGTGCGCTTCTGCCACTCCGAGAAGCCCTCGGAGGAGTCGATGCACAGCACGTCGGCGCCGGCGTCCACCAGCTTGGGGACGCGCTCGGCGTAGTCGCGCGTGTTGATGCCGGCACCCACGAGGTAGCGCTTGTGCTGGTCGAGAAGCTCGTCCGGACGGGACTTGTGGGAGTCGTAGTCCTTGCGGAAGACAAGCGCAACCAGGCGGTTGTCTGCATCGACGATGGGCAGCTGGTTGAGCTTGTTGTCCCAGATGATGTCGTTGGCGGTCTTGAGCGAGGTGCCGTCCTCGGCAACGATCATCTTCTCGCGCGGGGTCATGAACTCCGAGACGAGCTTGGCGCGGTCGTCGCGGGAGGGACGATAGTCACGCGAGGTCACAATGCCCACGAGGTGACCGTGGGAGGTGCCGTCATCGGTGACGGGCATGGTGGAGTGGCCGGTGCGCTCCTTCATCTCCATGACCTGGCCGAGCGTCATGTCGGGCGTGAGCGTTGAGTCAGAGACAACAAAGCCAGCCTTGTAGGACTTCACCTCTCGCACCATGGCCGCCTCGTCATCGGCACTCTGCGAGCCATAGATAAAGGAGAGACCACCCTCCTGGGCAAGCGCAACGGCAAGCTTGGGGCCAGAGACTGCCTGCATGATGGCCGAGACCATGGGGATGTTTAGGCTCAGGGCAGGCTCCTCGCCACGCTTGAAGCGTACGAGGGGCGTGCGAAGCGAGACGTTCGCGGGGATGTTCTCCGCCGAGGAATAGCCAGGAACAAGCAGGTACTCAGAGAAGGTGTGCGATTCCCCTTCGAAGAACGTTGCCATGCGCGTGCGCTCCTACTCTCCGCGAATGCGGTACTGGTAGCCACTATTGCGGGCCATTGTAGCATCCGACGGCCGACTCTTTGTCACCGCCCGCCGAGCTGCGAGAACGCACCACAGGAGGAAGCCGCAAGGCGGACGCAGCGAGGAGATGCCAGCCCCCGGCCGCTCCACCGCCGGTCGCCGTGCGCCCTACTTGCTGGCGTCCTCCGCAAGGACGTCCTCGACGTTCACGGCAATGTCGTGCTTGGTGGGAATCCACTCGACCTTCTTGAAGAGGGCCACCACGGTCATGGGGATGTAGGTCATCATGAACAGCGGGAACGTGAACAGGTTGGTGAAGATGATCCAGCGCCTGCTCTTGTGGCAGTGGATGTGCTTGCGCTCGGAGATGGTCGTGATGATGGCGAGCAGGAAAAACACGAAGTACATCGAGAAGAATGTCATGATCAGAGATCCCACGCACATGGAGAGCTCGGCCTGCGTGGCAATGAAGCCATGGCTCAGGCTACCCACGATGAGGTAGGTCGCGTTCACAAAGGCCGAGAGGAGCGTGAGGATCATACCCGGCGCGATGGTCATGAGCATGTCGTACGAGGCAAAGCGCCCATGGCGGATTCCATGGAAGAGGTCCCTGCAGTACGAGAAGAACACCTGGTAGAAGCCCTTGGTCCAACGCAGGCGCTGCACCCAGCTGGCTTTGAAGGTAACGGGCTGCTCGTCGAAGAACTCGGCAGGCGCATAGCCAATCTGGATGTTGTTCGCGCAGCAGAATGTGGAGAACTGGATGTCCTCCGTAAGCGTGTGGAAGTCCCACCCGTGCATGCCCTTGATGATCTTGCCCGAGACGAGCCAGCCCGAGCCTGAGATAGCGCAGCTCGTGCCAACCATCATGCGCGCGTTATTCAGGAACTTTGCCTCGCGCATGAACCAGAGCGCGTTTGCAGCAGAAATCCAACTGGAGTCGAAGTTCTTGGAGTTACGGTAGCTCGTGCACACCAGGTAGCCGGCATCGAACGCGTCGTTCATGATGCGCGTGTAGTTGGGCGAGACGAGGTTGTCCGCGTCGAAGACGAAGAAGCCCTCGTACTTGTCGCCATACTCGTTGAGGATGCGATCAAAGCCGTAGTCCATTGCCCAGCTCTTGCCACGGCGCGCAAGGTCGTTTCTGTCCCAGACAATGGCGCCGGCGCGCTCGGCCTCCTCGTGCGTGTTGTCGGTGCAGGCGTCGCAAACCACGAAGACGTCCATGAGCTCGCGCGGATAGTCCTGGGCAAGAATGGACCGAACAAGGTTGCCGATGACCGGCTCCTCGTTGTGCGCCGAGATGAAGAAGGCATAGCGGTGCAGCTTCTTTGCCGGCGGCAGCTTGACCATGCCGCGAGCGGCAACGCGAATGAGGTAGACAAACTGGTAGAAGTACGCCAGCGTGAAGAAGAGCCACACAATCATGTTGAAGATCACGATTGGTGTGAGTCCGATCCTGTTGAACTCCATAGCAAGCTCTCTCTCACGTTGCCGCGCACGCCAAGAGCAACATGCGCGGAGCGACTTCGTTACACACCAAGCTGCGGGCAGATGCGCTCGCCCGCCGCCGTTCGTCCCATTGAGGTATCCTTCAGCGATTCTAGTACAGTGCGCAGGTCCTCCGGCAGCTCGTCGGCAAGCTCGATGGTCTCTCCGGTCACGGGATGGTCGAAGCAAATGTGCCAAGAGTGAAGGAACTGCCTGGAAAGACCCAGGTTCTGACGCAGGTCGCCACGCCCGTAGAGGGGGTCGCCCACCACACAGTGGCCAATGTGGCGCATGTGAACGCGAATCTGGTGCGTGCGGCCAGTATAGAGATGGCACTCGAGTAGCGTGTAGCCTTCATCGCGGCGGCCCGCCTCGAAGCGCTCGAGCGTGGTGAAGGTGGTGATAGCCTCGCGGGCGCCGGGGTCATCGGTCACCATCATGCGCAGGCGGTCCCGCGTGGAACGAGCGATGCCGCTCTCGATGGTGCCCTTATCGGGGGCCACATATCCCTGCACCAGGGTCACGTAGCGACGGTCGAGCACACGCAGGCGAATAAGGTCCTGCAACGCCTTCTGGGTCTCGTCGTCCTTGGCGGCAACCATGAGGCCAGAGGTGTCCATGTCAAGGCGGTGCACGATGCCCGGCCGGTCGTCTCCCTGAAGGCGTCCCAGGCGTAAGTAGCCGCAATGTGCGACAAGGGCATTGGCCAGCGTGTCATCCACATGGCCGGGGCTGGGATGGCACACAAGGCCCGCCTGCTTAGAAAGGACCATGAGGTACTGGTCCTCAAAGCGGATATCCAGCGGGATGTATGGGTTGGGCGCAAGGACGCCCGTGGCAGGTTCCTCCTCGGGGAGCGTCACCTGGAGGCGATCTCCCAGGCAGAGACGCTCGCTCTTGGACGAGACGGGAGTGGCGTTAAGCGTCACGCGCCCCTCCTCGACGAGACGCGCACACGCGCTCCTCGACGGCATGCCATCTTGTGCCGAGAGGAACGCATCGATGCGCACGCCGTCCCCCTCGGGCCCCACGAGCAGGCCAACGAGACGATCAGGCATCCTGGCGGTCTCCAACGCTGGACGAGGCGGCCCCGCTGGTGCGCGCGGAAGCCTCCGCGGCGCTTGCGGGTGCGTCAACCATCACGAGGTAGAGAATCACCGAGACCACAATGCCCACGGTGACAAAGATGTCCGCCACGTTGAACACAGGGAAGTCCATGAACGTGGTGGCAAAGAAGTCCGTGACGTAACCAAAGATCATGCGGTCGATCATGTTGCCAACGCCCCCGCCGCACACGCAGGCGACGGACACCACAAGCGGCATGGGCAGTGAGTCATGCGACCACACAAGCCAGATGCCAAAGGCAAGCACGGCGGCCGCAAAGACGATGAACACGGGGCCGGCGCCCTCCCCAATGGAGAACGCCGCACCCGTGTTCTTCACGAACGAGAGGTCTAGGACACCCGGAATGAACTCCTGGGGCTGCCCCGGGACAAGAGACGCGCGGACAGCGGCCTTCGTGACCTGGTCGACGAGAACAGCAAGCACGCAGATAACCCAGAACACGACGAGCCTCGCGCCCCGCCATGACCGAGCCGTATGCATTGCGTCAACTGTCACAAAGGCCCCCTACGTACGTCTCCCAACAAACTTCCCTCAAAAAAGCTAGCCCTGCTCAGACGCGCCCTCAACCGCGTCGTGGCAGCGGCAGCACAGGCCGTCATCGCCAAGCTCACGCCAGTTCCAGCACCTGGGGCAACGCTCGCCCTCGGCGTGGGTGACGGCAGCAGAGAACTCGTCCCCTGCGGCAACGGTGACCGCGGAGCACACAAGCGGCTCGGCGAGGTCGATGCCCGTGCGCTCGAGCTCCTCGAGGGCATCGACCGGCATTGTGAGAGCGGCGCGAGCGGCCTGCGAGGTCTTCTCGGGAATGGCCCCCTCAGACGCAGCCTCCTCGTAGGCCTTCGTGAAGGCGCCCCTCGCCTCGGCGAGGGCCTTGTGGGCCTTGAGCAGGGGCTCGTACTCATCGGCAGCCATGGGCGCCTGGTACCAGTCGAGAAGTGCAGCGTGCTCCTGGTTGTCTCGCATGGAGGCGGGCAGGTGCGGCATGACCTCGTCGGTGGTGTAGACCAAGATGGGCTGGAAGTCGTGGATGAGCATCGACAGGATGTAGGCCCAGGTGGTCTGCGCGGAGCGGCGCTCGGGCGAGTTGGTGGCACCGCAGTAGACGCGGTCCTTTGTCGCGTTGAGAAAGCCGTTGGAGAGCTCGGTCACGTAGTCGTAGAGTGTGCGGAAGACCACGTTGAAGCGGTAGCCCTCGTACGCGCGCGCAACGGTGTCGTGGACCTCGCACATGTGCGCGAGCGTTATGCGGTCGTAGGCAGTGAGCTCGGACACGGGGACGCCCTGGGTGGCGGGGTCAAACTGGTTCTCGATCTCGCCGAGCAAGAAGCGGAAGGTGTTGCGGATCTTGCGGTAGGCGTCGCCCACGTGGTCGAGGATCGTGTCGTCGCAGGGGACGTCGGTCGAGGTGTCGACCGAGGCGACCCACAGGCGCAGCACGTCGGCACCGCGGGTATCGCACTCCTTGTTGGGGTCAATCACGTTGCCGAGAGACTTGGACATCTTGCGGCCCTGGCCGTCAAGCGTGAAGCCCTGGGAGACGATCGACTTGTACGGTGCCACGTCGTACGCGCCAACCGAGGTCATGAGCGAGCTCATGAACCAGCCGCGGTGCTGGTCGGAGCCCTCGAGGTACATGTCGGCGGGGAACTTGAGGTAGCCGCGGTGCTTGCACACGGCGGTGTGCGAGACACCGGAGTCCCACCACACGTCGAGGATGTCGGTGTTTGCCTTGAGATTGTGGCTGCCGCACTTGGGGCACACGCAGGCGTCACCCAGGTAGCTCGCGGGGTCCTCGGTGAACCAGGCGTCGGAGCCCTTCTCGCGGAAGAGCTCGATGACCTTGTCGAGCGTGGCGTCGTTCATGACCGTCTCGCCGCAGTCCTGACAGGTGTAGGCAGGAATGGGTACGCCCCAGTTGCGCTGGCGGGAGATGCACCAATCCGGCCTGCCCTCGACCATCGACGTGATGCGGTTGCGCGAGTGTGCGGGGTAGAACTTGACCTTCTCGAGCTCGCGCAGGGCGTCCTTGCGCAGGCCGGTCTTGTCCATCGAGACAAACCACTGGCTCGTGGCGCGGAAGATGACGGGCTGCTTGCAGCGCCAGCAGTGCGGGTAGCTGTGGGTGATGTCCTCGTGCAGGATGAGCGTGCCGCGCTCCTCGAGCCACTCGATGATCTTGGGGTTGGCATCGTTCACGTTCATGCCGGACCACGGGCCGCCGGTTCCCATGCCGTCACCCTTGTAGAAGTTACCGTCGTCGTCAACGGGCATGACCACGGGGATGCCAAAACGCATGCCCGCGTTGTAGTCGTCGACGCCGTGGCCGGGGGCCGTGTGGACGATACCGGTGCCGTCATCGAGGGTAACGTAGTCGGCGTAGATGAACTCGCCCTCGACGCCCTGGTCGCCAAAGATGGGCTGCTTGTACTTGTTGTGGCAGAGCTCCTCGCCCGTCATGCGCCAGACCTCGCCGTCGGCGCGGCGAGCAAGCTCGTAGGACTCGTAGCCAAACTTGGCGCAGTCCTTCTCGACAAGTGCCTCGGCCATGAGCTCGGCGCGGCCATCGACAACAACGGCCACGTAGTCTGCCTCGGGGTGCAGGATCACGGCGTCGTCGGCAGGAAGGGTCCAGGGGGTCGTGGTCCAGATGTCAACCCAGAGGTTGCCCTTGTAGGCCTCGAGGCCGGCGGGGACGGTGGTCATCTCAAAGCGCACGAAGATGGCCGGCGAGACCTCGTCGCCGTACTCGATCTCGGCCTCGGCGAGGGCCGTGTGGCAGTGGGTGCACCAGTGCACGGGCTTGCGGCCGCGGTAGATGGCTCCCTTGTCGAAGATGGCCTTGAAAATCTCAACGTCGGTGGCGTCGTAGTCGTGGACGTAGGTGAGGTAGGGGTTGTCCCACTCGCCCAGCACGCCCAGGCGCTTGAAGCCCTGGCGCTGGGTGTCCACCTGCTCGACGGCCATCTTGCGGCAGAGCTCGCGAATCTTGACCGTGGGGAGCTGGTTGAACTTCTCGGTGCCCAGCGTCTCCTCGACCTTGTGCTCAATGGGCTGGCCGTGGCAGTCCCAGCCCGGGACGTACGGCGTCTGGTAGCCGCGCATAGCCCAGTAGCGGTTGACGATGTCCTTGCTGATCTTGTTCTGCGCATGGCCCAGGTGGATGGGGCCGTTGGCGTACGGCGGGCCGTCGTGCAGGACGAACTTCTCGTGGCCCTCGTTCTTCTTGAGGAGCTGCTCGTAGAGCTTGTCCTCATCCCACTGTGCAAGGCGCTTGGGCTCGTTCTGGGCCAGCGACGCCCTCATGGGGAACCCCGTCTTGGGGAGGTTCATCGTCTTCTTGTACTCGTTTGCCACCTGGACACCCTCCATCTCGCGGGCACAAAAGAGCGCCCGTCCCTCCTGCTGGGACGAAGCGCTCGTTTCACACTTCGCTTGTGACCACCCAGCGAGCGGATCTTCCGCCTAACTCGGCTGGCCTGTATCGGCGGCCACTCCGTCGGCGCCTACTTGCAAGGGCGAGAAGCACCTTGCTTTGGGGCCGCAGCTCCGGGGTGATCTTGCAACGGACGCCAAGGCGGGCTCCCACCATCCCCGCTCGCTTCCCATGGCGCTGTCCGAGGCTACCTGTCCCCTTCACAGCCTTCGGGGCTGCATGATAGCACGTTCGCCGTGCTCGTACGAGCGCTGGCGGATTTCCCGCCAGAAGAGCACGACGCCGTACGGCACGGATACCGTACGGCGTCGAAGGGCTAAGCACTGCTCGTCCAGCGGCTGAACTATTCCGTGGCGGTCGCGGGCGCAGAATTGCTCATGAGGCTCTCCTGCGCAAGCGGCGTGGTGCGAAGTGCCAGGGGCTGCGTTGCCTCAGCGGGAACCGTGACCTGGTAGGTGAACGTCCCCGACTCGCCGGAGCGCAGGTGCGTGCGCACGCGGATGAACTGCAGGCCGCTCAGTGCGGCCTCGTTGACGCCGTAGTCGGTAAAGATGAGCCCGTCGCTTGCGGAGAAGTTCGTGATCGTCCCACCCGCTGGCGCAATGAAATACACAAAGTGCAGCATGTCGGAGTTGTTGCGCTTGTCGGCATTGCCACCGTAGATGTAGATGGGGGCGCTTGCTGCCTCCTCCGGCGTGATGGTGTTGGTGAGCGTGGTGGTGACGTTGTAGGTGGTTGTGCCGTCGGCGTTCTTGGTGCCGCCGTCGATGGTGGTACCCGCCTGCGTGTACCAGCTGAGCTTGCTATAGGAGTCGTCGTTCAGGTAGACGCCCAAGACAGGAGTGGCGGGGTCGGTCGAGAGGCCGCCGGCAACACCGAGCTCCTGCATGACCTGCTCCTCGCCCTGGTCGTTCATCCACACAAGGAGGCGGCCATCTGCGGCAGACTTCTTGTAGACGTCCTTGAGGTCCTTGATGCTGGCGCTGCCAAGGTTGCTCAGGACCGACTTGAACGCGAGCTCGGCGACGCTCGCAAAGTAGGCGTCCTGCGCATCCCCGTCATCTCCGTACTTCCAGTAGACATCGCTCAGGAGCGCCTGCGCCGTGTTGGTGCCGTCGAGGGTCGCACCGTCCGGAGCGGTGATGGAGCCCGTAAGGGCAACAAGGCGCTGCAGGAAGACCGGGTCGATGACAATGACACCGTCAACGTTGCCACCACCCGTCTGGGCCCAGTAGTCACGGGCAAGCTCGCCCACGCGGACAAAGTCGGGGTCGCAGTTCACCTGGGCAGGGTCGGTGTCCATATTGGTTGCCATGGCGTTGCGCTCCTCGTCGGTGATGTCCACCTTGAGGCCCGACTCGTGGAGGATCGTAGTGAAGTCACCCATGGTAAGGGTGCCGTTGTTGATCGTAACGGTACCCCAGGAGCCGGGAAGGCCTCCCGTGGAGCGCAGCTCGGAGTTGTTCTGGGCAATCACGAGGTAGGTACGCGTCTGGCCATTTGCGCCAAGCATCTGCGGGAGCACGTCGAGAATAGGCTTGGCCTTAGCAAGCGCGTCTCGTACCTGGGTGGTCTGCGTCTTGACCTTCTCGATGGCAGAGGCGAGCTGCGGGATGTGCGCCTCGGGCAGCGAGTCGATGGTGTCGAGCGTCCCCTCGATGGTGGGCGTTGCCTGGTCAACGGCGGCAACAACGGAAGAGATGGTCTCCACGTCAAACGAGCCGTCGTGCATGATGTCCGAGAGCTTCTTGCCCGAGACGCTCTGCGCTATGGGCACGAGGGCGTCGTTCACGAGGGCAGACGAGGCCGCACCCAGCGTCTGGACCGAGCGCACGTCCTCCCCCACCACGGGAAGGTTCGCGGCGAGCTTCCAGAGCGGCGAGGTCACCTCGACGTTCAGGGCGTCGCTGTCCTCGACGATGGTGTTCACCGAGTTGTTGAGGGCTTCCGTGTCACCACTCTTGACGGCTTCCTTAAGGGTCGAGAGCTCGGTGACCATGTCCTCCGCGTGCCCCTTGGCCGTCATGGCCGAGCGGTAGAGCTGGAAGGCGCAGGCGCCGCACACCGCGACGATGGCCACGATGACAAGGCCAATGACGAGACCCACGTGCGAGTGATGACGACGCCCGTTGTTGTTCCCGCGGTGGCCTCGATGTGCGGTCTGGGGCTTGTAGTTGCTACGCGAGAGCCGCTCGTACTGGCTATCGTGGGCAGCGAAATGGGAAGCCAAGGAAAACCTCTATTCATGTCTGGCATATAGGCACAGACACTATAGACGAACTTAAGGTCCCGGCCAAAGGCCGCTCCGCCAAGCGTCACGGCCCAAACACACGGGCGTTCTGCCAGCAAGCGCAGCTCGTATAAAAAGCCCGGCCCCAGCGAAAGGTCGCTGGGGCCGGGTTGCTTACCGACGTACGGTCGCGAGAGCCTACTGGGCGCTCTGTGCGGAGAACTGTGGAGCAAAGCCGTCATCGCGCTTGAGCATCTTCATGAACTCCTCGCCCGTGATGGTCTCCTTCTTCTGGAGGTAGTGAGCGATCTCGTGGAGCTTGAAGCGGTTGGCCTTGAGGGTCTCCATGGCTTGCGTATGACCCTCCTCGACCAGTGCCTGGACCTCGGCGTCAACCTCCTGCGCGGTTCCCTCCGAGCAGGTGAGCTCCGCGCCGCCGCCAAGGTAGCGACTGCGCTGCTGGCCCAGGGCCACCATGCCAAACTTGTCGGACATGCCGTACTGAGTCACCATGGCGCGCGCGATCTGGGTTGCCTTCTCGATGTCGTTGGAGGCACCGGTGGTCATCTCGCCAAAGATGAGCTCCTCGGCCGCACGGCCGCCGCAGAGCACCGCGATCTTGTCCTTGGCTTCCTTGCGCGTGGTGAGGAAGTGCTGGTCCTCCTCGACCTGCATGGTGAAGCCCAGGGCGCCAGAGGTGCGCGGGACAATCGTGATCTTCTGGACGGGCGCAGAGCCGGTCTGCATGGCAGCGACGATGGCGTGGCCGGTCTCGTGGTAGGCCACGACCTCCTTCTCGTGCTCCGAGAGGACCGTCGACTTCTTCTTCTCGCCGGCGATAACCACGTCCACGGACTCCTCCAGGTCCTCCTGGGAGACGCGGTTGCGGCCGTAGCGCACGGCGCGCAGGGCGGCCTCGTTGATGATGTTGGCGAGGTCGGCGCCGGAGGCACCGGGCGTGGAGCGGGCGATCACGCTGAGATCGATGTTGTGCTCCATCTTGACGTCGTTGGCGTGGATCTTGAGGATGGCCTCGCGGCCGGCGAGGTCGGGCAGCTCCACGGGGATGCGGCGGTCAAAGCGGCCGGGGCGCAGCAGTGCCGGGTCGAGGGTCTCGGGGCGGTTGGTCGCGGCGAGAACCACGATGCCCTTGTGGTTGTCAAAGCCGTCCATCTCGGAGAGCAGCTGGTTCAGGGTCTGCTCGCGCTCGTCGTTGGAGTTGATGGACATGTCGCGCTTCTTGCCCACGGCATCGATCTCGTCGATGAAGACGATGCAAGGGGCCTTCTCCTTGGCCTGCTTGAAGAGGTCGCGCACCTTGGCGGCGCCGCGGCCCACGAACATCTCGACGAACTCGGAACCAGAGATCTGGAAGAACGGCACACCCGCCTCACCTGCAACGGCCTTGGCAAGCAACGTCTTGCCCGTGCCCGGAGGGCCAACGAGCAGCGCGCCGCGGGGGCACTTGGCGCCGATCTCGTTGTACTTGCCGGGGTTCTTGAGGAAGTGGACGATCTCCTGGAGCGACTCCTTAGCCTCGTCCTGGCCGGCGACGTCCTTGAAGGTAACGCCGGTGTCCTCGCCCTTGACCTCCTTGGCGTTGGAGCGGCCAAGGCCGCCGCCCATGCCAAAGCCACCGCCGCCAAAGTTCATCGACGGACCGTCGTCGCCCATCTGCTTCTTCATCTGGCGGTTTGCCCACCAGCCGAGCAGGAACAGACCAACGAGCGGCAGGCCGTAGGCAATGAGCATGTAGAGCCACAGGTCGCCGGAGGTGTCCGGGATCGACGCCGTCATGTCAACGCCGTGGTCCTTGAGCGTGGTGGCAAGGGTGTCATCGTTGGGCCAGGCGGTGGTCTTGTAGATCTTCTGGGAGTCGCCCGTACCCTCGGTGTACTTAATCTCGTTGTTGCTGGTGTCGATCTCGGCCGAGACAACCTTGTTGTTGTCGACGTCCTCGAGGAACTGAGAGTAGCTGGTCTCAGTCACCTGGGAGCTCACCAAGTTGGGGTAGAGCGTCTGGCTCACCGCGAGGTACACCACAATCGCGATGAGCACGTAGATCAGCATCGATCTGCGTCTCTTGTTGTCATCCATGTCCATTTGTGGACCCTTTCGTCCGGTGCCGTGCATGAACCTGGCTCTAGCGTACCCATTTGCCGGGTCTCCATTATTAACTCGCAGCAACCATTCATGCATGCCGCACGTTGCCGGGACGGCCGCCGGCGTTACGGGACGGTCTATCCCCTCTCGGGCAAAAGGCCAGTGCGATATGCGTCGAGAAGCGCCCTCAGGTCCGCAACCTGCCCCCGGATCTGGGTGCCCGTATCCGTGTCGCCAATCGTCTTGGGGCTGGGGTAAATCTCGAAGCGGTCGTCATCGCTCATGATGTCTGCGTTGAGGTCGAGCACGTCGGCAATGGTACCAAACGGCCGGTGCGCCTTGATGCGCATGCCGCGGGGATCAGAGATGAGCGTGTAGCCCGCGATGCCGGTGGTCCTGTGGTAGGCCTGGCAGAAGCCGCCGTCGATAACCACAAGCAGACCGCCCGCCTTGACGGGGCTCTCCCCGTCCGCAGCGTGGACGGGAGTGTGGCCGTTGATGATGTGGCCATGCACCGGGTCTGCCCCAAACTCCATGAGAATGCGCCGCGCCACCTCGGGCTTCTCAGTGAGCCTGAAGTAGGGGTCACGCGGCTCCTGCCAGGTGAAGCGGTCGGTGAGGTAGGTGCGCTCGAACGTCTTCACCACGCGCCCCGAAAGCGGCGAGTAGCGCCCGCACCAGAGGTACCACATCCAGTCGAGCGAGACCTGGTCATGCTCGTGCCAGGCCTGGCGGGCAAGGCGATCGGCGTAGTCGTAGTACTCGCGGCCGGCAAGGACCTGGTCCTGGTGGCGCACGGCGCAGAAGGTGCCGTCCTCGTTCATGGGCACGCAGGCGTGGAAGATGGCGTTTCCGTTGCGCACCAGGTAGGCGGAGCCGTGGTCGTAGAGGAAGCCAATGTGGGCGCGCAGCTTGTCCGAGGAGTGCACGGCGTCCATGAGGCCGTCCATGACGCGCCTCTCGTCCGCCGAGAGCTCGTAGGGATGCGCCGGGTCGAGCGTGGGGAAGTCTCGCGTGCGCATCTCGTATGCGGTGCCGTTGAGGTCGAGCACGCCCCGGGCGGGATCAACGTGTTCCAGAAGCAGCCTGTCCTCCATGTGCCAGTTGGGATGGCGCATGATGACCTGCCCCTCGAGCTTGAAGAGAATGACCGAGATGGCCTTCTCCATGGGCGTCATGCCGTCGTCCTGCGTGTAGGTTGCCTCCGAGAAGAGCGCCAGCTCGCGCAGGCTCACACCATAGGCGCTCTCGAGGATCGAGAGGCTCTCGTAGTGGATGTTGTTGCGAATCACGGCCGCCAGGCACGCCGCCGAGCCAGATGCCGCGCCCATCCACACGATGTCGTGGTTGCCCCACTCGACGTCGATGGAGTGGTAGCCCATGAGACGGTCGCAGATCTTGTCGGCATGCGGTCCTCGGTCGAAGATGTCGCCCACCAGGTGCATGTGGTCCACGGCCAGGCGCTTGATGAGCGCCGCAAGCGAGCAGATGAAGTCGTCTGCCGAGCCGGTGTCGATAATCGTGTCAATGATGCGCTGGTGGTAAGCAAGGCGGGCCTCCCGCTCGTCGGGCGAGATATGCAGGAGCTCGTCGATGATGTAGGCGTACGCTACGGGCATGGCCTTGCGCACCTTAGAGCGGGTGTAGGAGCCTGAGAGACGCCGTGCGAGACGCACGAGCCGCATGAGCGTGATGGCGTACCACTCGCTGGTGGCCGTGCCCTCCTCGCGCAGGCGACGGAGCTTCTCGGCGGGGTAGTAGACGAGCGTGCAGAGGTCTGCCTGCTCGCTTGCCGTGAGCTCGAGGTTGAAGATCTCCTCCACGCGCTCGCGGATGACGCCCGAGCAGTTGTTGAGGATGTGCTCGAAGGCCTCGTACTCGCCGTGGACGTCCGAGACAAAGTGCTCGGTGCCCTTGGGCAGGTTGAGGATGGCCTCAAGATTGATGATCTCGGTGAACGCTGCCTGCGTGGTTGGGAACTTCTCGGAGAGAAGCTCGAGGTACTTGAGCTGATTGGGGTCTTTCTCCTGCATGTGGCGGTCTCCCTCAGACGGTTGCATCGTTTTAGTCTGCACCGGGGCTTCGAGGGCAACGGTGTGATTTCGGCGAGGCGCCTTTGGTTGGGCCGCTTGGGGTTCGCTGACCACCCATCTAACCGATCGAAATTTGCAAGGTAGTAATTAACCTGCAGATTCCGATCGTTTAGCCGCCCCTAACCAATCGAAATTTGCAAGGCAGCCACTCACCTGCAGATTCCGATCGTTTAGCCGCCCCTAACCAATCGAAATTTGCAGGTGAAGAGGCGGCGTTATGAGGGGGACAGCCTCCGAGGGGGGCGGCCTTCTAGAAGACCTCCAGAGAAACGGCCCCACCTAACGCCTGCGCGCGAAGAGCTCCCAGAATGCGACGGCGGAGGACGCGGCAACGTTCAGGGAGTCGACCCCGTTTGACATGGGAATGATGACGGAGCGACCAACGGCGTCAAGCGTTGCGCGCGCGAGGCCGTAGCCCTCGCAGCCAAAGAAGAGCGCGACCTTCTCGGCAGACGCCAGCCTCGGGTCGTCGATGGGCACGGCTCCCTCCTCGAGCGCCATGGAGAGACACGTAAAGCCCTTGCCGCGGAGGTCTGCCACGATGCCCTCCGGCCAGGCATTGGCGTCGACGCGCGCCCATGGCACCTGGAAGACCGTGCCCATGGAGACGCGCACCGCACGCCTGCCCAAGGGGTCTGCGCAGCGTGGCGAGAGAAGCACGGCATCTGCACCCAGGGCTGCCGCCGAGCGGAAGACCGCCCCCACGTTGGTCACGTCGACAAGGTCTTCGAGAACGGCAACGTGGCGAGCGCCGAGAAGCACCTGCTCGACCGCTTGCGGACGCGGCCGGCGCATGGCGCAGAGCAGGCCCCGGTTCACATTGAAGCCGGTAAGACGCTCCATTTGGTCGTGCGGCAGCACGTAGGCAACGCAGCCGGCGCGCTCGATGAGGTCGGCGCATGACTCCAGCCTGGCGTCATCGACCAGAAACGAGAGGGGCGCAAGGCCTGCATCCAGGGCGACCTCCACGACCAGCCTGGACTCGGCGATGAGCACGCCCTTCTCGGGCTCGAGCTTGTTTCTCAGCTGGTGGTCAGTGAGCCGCACGTAGGTGTCAAGCCGCGGGTCATCCGCACTCTCTATGCGTACCGTCTGCAAGCCCACACCACTCGCCTTCCCATCACGCCCCGCGTTGCTTTCAAGCTACCTTGGCCTTTAGAGCTTTTTCTCGTAGGTCAATCTGTGGGCGGCCGTCCACCACCCTGGGTTACTATAGTCAAACTTATCAACACTCTGAGATGAACACTCACCCTACACCGAGGGAGACCAGCCATAACCATGGAACAATCCTCACGGGGCGGACACTTCGCCAGCGCGTCAAAGAAGAAGCACACAAACCGCGGCCCCGTCATTGCACTTCTCGTCCTGCTCGCCGTTGTTGTTGCTATTTACCTGGGTGGCGTGGCGTACTTCAACTTCTTCTTCATGCCGTCTACCAGCGTCGACGGCCAGGACGTCTCGCTCATGAACGTAGAGGACGTCGCAACCTCGCTCACGGCCGCAAAGACGTCTGGCTGGAAGGCAAGCGTTTCTGGCGACGGCGTCTCGTTCGAGCTTGCCGCTGCAGACATCTCGCTGGCATATGACGGCGAGAGCGCAGCCCGTGCCGCCATTGCTCAGCAGCACCCTTGGGCCTGGCCCATCGAGCTTGCGCAGGGCGCCCAGCAGAGCCTCTCGACGGGCGACGTCTCTGCCTACGTTTCGCTCGACTCAGATGCCATCTCAAGTGCCGTTGCAAACGCTGTGAGCGCCGCATCCTCTGCGGGCGCAAACTCCGGAACAACCGGCATCACCTACGACTCCGAGAAGAAGGCCTACACTGCGTCCGACAGCGCGCAGGCAAGCCGCATCGACCAGAACGCTGCCACCCAGACCATCGCGAATCAGGCCAAGACTCTCGCGACCTCCATCGAGCTTGGGGACGAGTCGCTCCAGGCGGGCGAGTCCGTGGACGACGCCATCAAGACGGCGAACGCCATGCTCGCCGCAACCGTCACGCTCACGCTTGGCGGCACCGAGGTCACGACCGTCGACGCCGACCTCATCTCCCGGTGGATCACCATTGGCAACGACCTCTCGGTGACGCTCAGCCAGGACGCCATCACCACCTGGGCCAAGGGTGACCTCTCCGCAAAGACCGACTCCGTGGGCACGGCGCGCACCTACACGCGTCCCGACGGCGTGCAGGAGTCCGTTGTTGCAGGCGGCGTCTACGGCTGGTCCATCAACGGGGCCGAGGCCGCACAGGACATCTACAACGACATCATGGCTGGCTCCCCCACCACGCTCGAGCTGCCCTGCTACTCCTCGGCGGCAACGTACAACCCTGGCGGCCAGGACTGGCCTACGCGCTTCATCGACGTGAACATTTCCGACCAGCACGCCATCTTCTTCGACTCGGACGGCTCCGTCGTCTGGGAGGCCGACGTTGTGACCGGCCAGCCCAACCTCAACCGCAGCACCACGCAGGGCACCTGGACCATCACGAACAAGCAGAGCCCCTCCACGCTCGTGGGCCCCAATGACGAGTCGGGCAGTCCCCAGTGGGTGAGCCATGTTGACTTCTGGATGGGTGTCGTTGGCAACCTTATGGGCTTCCACAACGCACCGTGGCGTTCCTCCTTTGGTGGTGACATCTACCTCACCAACGGCAGCCACGGCTGCATCAACCTCTCCTACGACGACGCGGAGAAGCTCTACTCGCTGTGCAACGTGGGCGATGTGGTTATCATCCACGAGTAGCACGGGTTTGGTGTAGCAAACGGCGCCGGGAGTCCTGCAAAAAGGGGCCTTCGGCGCCTTTTTTGACGCCCGAAGACCCCTTTCCGCAGCAAGTGCGTACAAAGCCGCTGCTACATACCCCAGCCGCGACCGCCCATGCCGCCGGGCATGCCACCGCCCATGCCCATGTTGCGCATCATTGACTGCATCTGGCGGCGCTGCTTCTTGCTGCCGCCCTGGGTGGCAGCGCGCATCTTGCTCATCATCTTGTTCATCTCGCCCCACTGCTTGAGGAGCTGGTTGACCTCCTGGACGCTGCGCCCGGAGCCCGCCGCAATGCGCTTCCTGCGCTGGCCGTTGATGATCTTTGGCCGCGCGCGCTCCTCCTTGGTCATGGAGCGAATCATGGCCTCGATGCGCGAGAGCGAGCTCTCGTCGATACCACCCTGCTGCGCCATCGCACGCTCGCCGCCGGGCAGCGCCGAGATGATCTTGGCCAGGCCTCCCATCTTCCTGATCTGCTGCATCTGGCCGAGAAGGTCGTCCATCGTGAAGCCCTCGCGCAGCATGCGCTCGGCGGCGTCAATCTGCTCCTGGTCGGCCACCTTCTGGGCCTGCTCGATGATGCCGTAAACGTCGCCCATGCCCAGGATGCGCTTGGCCATGCGGTCGGGGTGGAAGACCTCGAGCGAGTCGGGCTTCTCGCCCATCGAGACAAACTTGATGGGCTTGCCCGTCACCGCACGTACGGAGAGTGCGCCGCCACCGCGGGCGTCGCCATCGAGCTTGGACATGATGACGCCATCGAAGTCCACGCGCTCGGCGAAGGTTTGAACCACGTTCACGATGTCCTGGCCGGTCATGGCGTCGACCACCATGAGGATCTGGTCGGGCTTGACGGCCTGCTTGATGGCGACCGCCTCCTGCATCATCTCCTCGTCGATCTGAAGGCGGCCAGCGGTATCCACAATCACGATGTCGTTCAGGTGATCGACAGCCTCGTGGATGGACTCGGAGGCAACCTTGACCGCGTCCTTGCCGTCACCGCGATAGACCGGCACGCCAATCTCGGTACCAAGGGTGGCAAGTTGGTCGGCAGCTGCGGGACGGTGCGTGTCGCAGGCGGCAAGCAGCGGAGAGTGGCCCTGGCCCTTCAAGAGATAGGCGAGCTTGGCCGCGGCCGTGGTCTTGCCCGAGCCCTGCAGGCCCACGAGCATGATCACGTTGGGCGTGCGGTTCTGCGCCAGCACGAGCTTGGACTCGGTGGTGCCGAGAAGCTCGGTGAGCTGGTCGAGCACGATGCGCACCACGTTCTGCGCAGGCGTGAGCGAGTCCAGGACCTCGGCCGTGAGGCACTTCTCCTTGCAGGAGGCGACAAAGTCCTTGACCACGCGGAAGTTGACGTCGGCCTCGAGCAGGGCCATGCGGATCTCGCGCATGGCCACGTTGATGTCGGCCTCGGTGAGCTTGCCCTTGCCGCGGAGCTTGTCAAAGGTGTCCTGGAGGCGTTCGGAGAGGCTGTTGAACATGGCTACTTTCCTTCCCCAACGAGCGCACGGCAGAAGTCGAGCGCGTCGAAGGTCTCAAGGTCGTCGATGGACTCTCCCACGCCAATGCGGTAGATGGGAAGCCCCAGCTGGTCAGAGATCGCAAGCGCGATGCCGCCCTTGGCGGTGCCATCAAGCTTAGTGACGATAAGCCCGTCGAGGTCAAGGGCGTCGTTGAACTCCTTGGCCTGCGCAAGGCCGTTCTGGCCGGTGGTAGCGTCAATCACGAGGACAACGGTGACCGGCATGGAGGTGCAGCGCTTGCGGGTGACGTTGACCACCTTGGCAAGCTCGCGCATGAGGTCGGACGAGGTGTGGAGGCGCCCTGCGGTGTCGATGAGCACCAGCTGCGAGCCGCGCTTCTCGGCCTCCTCGACCACGTCGTAGCAGACGCTCGCCGGGTCCGCCCCGCGCTCGCGGGTGATGACGTCAACGCCCGCGCGCGTGCCCCACACCTCGAGCTGCTCGATGGCTGCGGCGCGGAAGGTGTCGGCACCGCCGATAAGGCAGCTCTTGCCCTCGCCGCGGGCGCGACCGGCAAGCTTGCCCACCGTGGTGGTCTTGCCGGCGCCGTTGATGCCCACAAAGAGGACGCACGAGGGCACGTCCTCGAAGGGATCACGGTCTGCCGTGCGGAACTCCTGGGCAAGGCGCTTGGCGAGGGCGTCGCGCAGCTGGTCTGCGCGGGTGAGGTTCTCGCGCGCGGCCTGCTCGCGCAGGTCATCGGTCACGCGCATGGCAAGCTCGCCGCCCATGTCGCCCATCACAAGCGTGTCCTCGAGGTCCTCCCAGAAGTCCTCGTCGACCTCGCCGCCCATGTAGAAAATCTCGTTGATGGCCTCGCGCGAGCGCGAGAGGCCGCTTTTCAGCCTGTCGAAGAAACCCATCAGGCATCGACCACCTTTCCAGTCGCCTTGTCGAGGCGCTGAGAGACGACGTGGCTCACGCCGTCGGCCTGCATGGAGACGCCATAGAGGACGTCGGCCTGCTCCATCGTCCTTCTCTGGTGCGAGATGACGATGAGCTGCGTCGTGTCCTTGAGCTGCTCGATGGCGTCAAGGAGCTTGGAGAGGTTGGAGTCGTCGAGCGCGGCCTCAACCTCGTCGAACACATAGAAGGGCACCGTGCGTGTCTTGTAGACGGCAAAGAGCAGCGCAAGCGCCGTGAGGGACTTCTCGCCGCCGGACATGAGCGACATCTTGGTGATGCGCTTGCCCCTGGGCTGCGCCACGATCTCGATGCCCGTCTCGGAAAGGTTGTCCGGGTCGGTCATCTCGATGTGGGCGTGGCCGCCAGGGAAGAGCATCGAGAAGATTTCCGAGAAGTTCTCGTTCACTTTGTCAAAGACCACGAGGAACCTGTTGCGCATCTTGCGGTCGATGGCAGCGTTGATCTTCTTGAGCGCCACGCGGGCGGCCTCGAGGTCTGCGACCTGCTCGCCAATGTAGTCCGCACGCTGCTTCAGGCGGATGTACTCGTCCATCGCGACCTCGTTCACGGGGCCGATGGAGGCGAGCTGGCCCTCGAGCTGGTCCGCCTCGCGCTCGGCGGCCTCGCGGTCGTCCGGCGCGGGAAGCGAGAGCGCCTCGTCGAGAACGGCGCCCGTGGCCTGGATGGCCTCGATGGCGTTTTGGACCTGCACCTCCAGACGGCCGAGGTCGACCTTGACCGCAGAGGCGGCGTCACGGGCGCGGGTGAGCTCGGCGGTGGCGTCATTCACGGCAGACTTGGCGTCGCCGATGGTGCGCTTAAGGGAGTCGGAGTCAGCCTCGGCGAGCGAGGCGCGGTCCTTGAGGCGCGCGGCCCAGTCGAGCGCACGGGTGCGGATGGCGTCGTAGCGGTCGTGGAGCGGGTCAACGCGCAGGCGCACCACCTCGAGCGCTCGCGAGCCCTCCTCGGTTGCCACGATGCGCGCATCGAGGTCGTGCTTGCGGTTGGCAAGCTCGCGCTCGCGGGACGAGAGGTTCTTGGCACGCTCCTTGGCCATCGCAAGCTCGAGGCGCGCGTCAGAGAGCTCGTGGGACGCCTTGCCCTGGGCGCGCACGGCCTCGTCGTGCTGCGTGCGCAGGTCGCCCAGGCCACCGGCAAGCTCCTCCGCCTTGGCGCGGGCTGCGGCGGCGGCTGCCTTGTGCTCCTCGATATGCGAGCGGGCGTCTGCCGCGCGCTCGGACGCAGCGTCGCGCTGACGCGTGACCTGGCGTTGCTCGTCTGCCGCGCGCTGGCGCTGCGCGTCCAGGCGGCCCATCTCGGACGTAACTGAGGAGAGCTCACCCGAGAGACGCGCGGCGTCGCCCTTTGCGGCCGCGGCACCATCGCGCGACGCGGCAAGCGCAGCCTCTGCCGCACTCACGGCCTCCGTCGCGGCCCCGAGCGAGGCGCGCAGCTCCCCCATGCCCTCCTCGAGGGCGCGGATGCGGCGCTTGCGCTCGAGGGCGCCCGCCTCGGTCGATGGCGCGGTGCCAACCACGCAGCGGCCGTCGGGCGTGACGGTGACGCCGTCCTGCGTGACGTAGGTGAGCGCCGGCATGGCCTGGTGCGCGCGAATGGCCTCCTCGGCGCTGCCCACGAGCCTGATGTCGCCGAGAAGCGCCGTGAGAAGCGGGCGCGCGGCGTCAGAGACGCGCAGGTGCGAGATGAGCGCCTCGCCGGGAGCGCCCTCCGCCGCCACCGCAACGGGAGCGGCCTCGCGGAAGACCACGGTAGCCCTGCCCTCGGCGCGCCCCTGCGAGAGCGCCGAGGCAGCGAGCGTGCCGGCATCGGCGGCGCTCGCCACGACGAAGGCGGCAAGATCGTCGCCAAGCAGGCGCTCGACCAGCGACTCGGTTGCCTCGTCGGCGTCGATAAGGTCTGCTAGGCGACACTCGACGAGGCTGGCAGCCTGCCCCTTGGAGACAGCCTCCACGAGCGGGCTTGCCTTCTCCACGTTGGCGTCAACCGAGCGCAGCGCCGAGAGGGTGGCCTCGGAGGATGAGAGCTTGGTGCGAGCAGAGCGTTCCTCGTCACGGGCGCGCTTGAGCGCGGCCTGGGCCTCGGCAATGGTGCCGACAAGCTCCTCCGCCTTGGCACGGGCGTCGGCGAGCTGCGCCTCCACGCGAGCCTTGCGCTCTCCCCTCTCGGCCAGCGCCTCCTCGGTTGTGGCGAGGGTCTCTGCTACCTGCTCGAGGCGGCTCTTGTACATGCCGTCCTCGACCTCGGCGTTCGAGATCTGGTCCTCGAGCTTGGCAAAGGCGAGGGTCTCCTTGTCTGCCTCGGCGCGCGCCTGGCGCTCGTCTGCCTGGCGCTTGTTGAGGGTGTCCTCCAGCTCGCGCCGATGCGCCACGGCGTCCCGCGACGCCTTCGAGAGCGCCTCCATGCCCTCCTCGAGCTCGCGCTGGCGCACGCGGGCGTCGGAGAGGTCCCCGGCCACGCGCTCGTGCTCCTCGGTCACATCCGCGCGCTGCTTGCGCATGGTCGAAAGCTGCATGCGCATCTCGGAGAGGCGCGAGACCATGTTCTTGCCCTTCTCCTCCAGAAGGCGCATGTCCGAGTCCATGCGGCCGAGGATATCCTGCATGCGGCGACGCTGCTCGCCGAGGTCGCCCACAAAGAGGCCCTTCTGCTCGAGGAGCGACTGGTACTTCTCGAGCTCTGCGGACTTCTCGTCCAGGCGGTACTGGGCAAGCTCGACGGCGGCGTCGGCCTCGCGGCCGCGGGCCGAGAGCGTGCCGTAGGAGGCCTGCAGGCGGCGCAGGTCGTCAACCGCGAGCTGCGTGCGCAGCTCGGTCAGGCGCTCGGTGATGTCGTGGGCGCGCTTTGCCTTGTCGACCTGCCGCTCGAGGGGCTTGAGCTGGCGGTTAATCTCACGCTCGACCACCTTGGCGCGCGCAAGGTTGTCATCCATCGAGGAGAGTTTGCGAAGGCTGCGCTCCTTGCGCCTGCGGTGCTTGGAGATGTCTGCCGCCTCCTCGATGAGCTCGCGGCGCTCCTCAGGGCGGCTCTGGAGGATGGAGTCAAGCTTGCCTTGGCTGATGATCGAGTGGGTGTCCTTGCCCAGGCCGGAGTCGTGGAGGATGTCCTGCACGTCCATAAGGCGCGCGGGCGCGCCGTTGATGAGGTACTCGGACTCGCCCGAGCGATACATCCGGCGCGTGATGCCCACCTCGGAGAAGTCGATGGGCAGCGTGTGATCTGAGTTGTCGAGTACCAGCGTGACCTCTGCCACACCCACGGCGGGCCTTGCGGAGCTACCCGAGAAGATCACGTCCTCCATGGCCTGGCCACGGAGCATCTTGGCGCTCTGCTCGCCCAGGACCCAGAGAATGGCGTCAGAGACGTTCGACTTGCCCGAGCCGTTGGGACCCACAACCACGTTGAGGCCGGAGTCGAAGGACATGGATGTCCTGTCGGCGAAGGACTTGAAGCCCTTGAGTGTGAGCGACTTCAGATACAAGGGTGGTCCTCTCGCTTCTCGGGCTAGTGCTCGTCGGCGTCAGCGGGGGCGACGCTGGCGTCTGCCCCCTTGTCGCCGCCCTGTCCCATGCGCTCGAGCGCGTCCGCGGCGGCGGCGTTCTCGGAGCTCTTCTTGGAGGGGCCGGAACCCCGGCCCACGCGCTTGCCGTCGACCAGCACAACGGAGGTGAAGGTGGGGTCGTGCGCGGGGCCCTCCTCGCCCACGAGCTTGTACTCGGGAGCAAGGCGCAGGTCGCGCTGGGTGATCTCCTGCAGGCGCGACTTGGGGTTTATCGGCCGCTCGGAGAGACGGTCGACAAGCTCAGGCGTGAAGTGCGAGGAAAGCGTGTCGAGCACGAACCTGCGCGTGTCCTCGTAGCCGGCGTCGAGGTAGAGGGCGCCCACGATGGACTCGTAGACGTTCTCGAGGGCGGAGTGCATGCCGCGCGCGTGCGTGCCCTTCTCGGACTCGCCAACCACGATGAGCGGGGCTATCCCAAGGTCGCCCGACACCTCTGAGAGCGTCTCGCCCGAGACGAGCGAGATCTTGAGCCTTGTGAGCGCGCCCTCGTCGAGCCCGGGGAAGCGCTCGAAGAGCTCGGTGGCCACAATGGCGCCCAGGATGGAGTCACCCAGGAACTCAAGCCTCTCATAGGAGGCCGAGACAGGCTTTCCCTCCACCGCCGAGGGGTGCGTGATGGCGGACGTTATGAGCCTTTTGTCGGTGAAGTGGTGGCCGCAGATGCGCTCCACCTCGCTGACCTTTTCATGCGTGTTCAAGTGAGAGAGCTCTCCTTACAAAAGCTTACTGAGCGGCCTCAATGGCGCTCACGGCGTCGCCCACGGTTGCAATCTTCTCGAGGGCCTCGTCGTCAAAGGTGAGGTCAAACTCGTCCTCGAGGGCGGTGACCAGCTCGAGCAGGTCGAAGGAGTCTGCACCGAGGTCCTTGAAGGCGGTCTCCTCGGTGAGCTCGACGTCTGCCGGGACATCAAGGGTGTCGTTCACAACCGAGATGACCTTCTCGAGAATGGCGTCATGGTCCATGGGTTCCTCCTAGCGGATTGACGTTGCCGGTTCACGCGGGCCGCGTGGCACCGCGCACACGAGCTTATGGTACCCGTTACTCGGCCTTCTCGCAGGCCTTGGCGATACGTTCGCAGAGCTGTCCGCGGGCGGCACGGGCGCAGGCAAGTGTGCCGCTGGCCACGGCCTCGGCGCTGGTGCTGCCGTGGCCCTTGACCACAGGAGCGCGCAGGCCGAGAAGGACGGCACCGCCCATCTCGTCACCAGAGAGCTCGCCCGCAACGGTCTTGAGCGCCGGCTTGAGCATGAGGGCACCCAGGCCCGCACGCTTGGACTCGCCGGCAGCGGCCTTGACGCGCGACACGATGAACTTTGCCGTGCCCTCGATGGTCTTCAGGGCAACGTTGCCCGTGAAGCCATCTGCCACGATAACGTCAAAGGTGCCCGCGAGAAGGTCTGTGCCCTCGGCGTTGCCCACAAAGCCGCAGTTGCCCTCTGCCAGCGCCTTGTGGTAGGACAGCGCGAGCTCGGAGCCCTTGGTGTCCTCCGAGCCGTTGCAGAGAAGCGCCACGCGGGGCTCCTCGACACCAAGGACCACCTGCGCGTAGGCGCGCCCCATGTGCGCAAACTGCACAATCGCGTCTGGCTGGACGTCTGCGTTGGCGCCACAGTCGAGAAGGACGGTCTTCTTGCCCGAGATGCCGGGGGCGGCAAGCGTGAGCGCCGGACGGCGGATGCCCTTGATGCGCCCGATGCCAAAGGTCGCAGCCGTGAGCACTGCGCCGGTTGAGCCGGCCGAGAAGAGGCCGTCCGCCTGGCCCGCGCGCACCGCGGAGGCGGCGCGCACGATGCTCGCGTCCTTCTTCTTGCGCACGGCGGAGGCGGGGTGCTCGTCCATGGCGATGACCTCGGTGGTCACGAGGGCCTCCGCGCGCTCGTGGTCGCGGGCGAAGGGCTCGACCACAGAGGCGTCGCCCGCCACGAGGACCTTGAGCTCGGGGTCGAGCTCGAGGGCCTTGGCAACGCCTTCGAGCAGCACGGGAGGCTCGCGGTCGGAGCCCATGACGTCAACGCAGATGGTGGTCATCTATCCTCCAAGGTCGCTGTGAGGCGCTCGCGCGCAAGATTAAAAAAGGAGGCCGACCCCAGAAGGGACCGACCTCCCAGGCCATGTTGCAGGCATGGGGCTACTCGGTGACAACGACCTCGCGGTCCTTGTAGTAGCCGCAGTTGGGGCACACGTGGTGCGGGAGCTTGGGGGCTCCGCAACGCGGGCACACGGAACGGGCCGGAGTGGCGACCTTGCTGTTGGCCGAACGACGGGTGTGCGTGGCTCCACGGCCCTTTTTCTGCTTAGGAACTGCCATCTTGAACCTCTCTTGCTCTTACACCGCGCCCCTCGTAGAGACGCGGGGCAACTTGACCAAAAATCATGCGTAGATGACTATACCACGCAATTGGGCATATGCGCCAGATGCGGCAATATCTTCACTCCGCATCCGGTTTGTCGTTTTTGGGTTGCTCGCCGGGGACGGGCGCATCGCCCTTCTCGTCCCCCTTGTGGTCTAGGTCCAGCGAGGCGAGAACCGCGAACGGGCTTGCCTTCAGGCGGTCCTCCTCGATCTGGGCTGCGTGGCCACAGTCCTCCTCGTTGAGGTTGGCGCCGCAGACGGGACAGAGACCCTTGCAGTCCGGACGGCAGAGCACCACGAAGGGCGTCTCCATGACAAGCGACGAGAGGAGCGCGCCCGAGAGGTCGATGGTGTTGTCGGCCGAGACGAGCGAGAAGTCGAGCTCGTCGTCATCGTCGTCACCCGTGTCCTCGGGCTCCTCGAAGAGGTAGTACTCGTCGACCTCGCCGCTCACGTCGAACTCCGCGGGGCTGAGGCAGCGGTCGCAGGTGCCCACCACGTGTGTGGTGAGGATGCCTGTGGCGAGGATGCCCTCGCCCGCGTTGGTGAGCATGAGGTCGTAGTCGATGCCAGAGGGAAGCGAGAACTCGCGCTCGCCAAGGGTGTAGGACGTCTCGTCGAGGTGGCCCTTAAGGGGCAGGGTGTCACCTGCCTCGCCAAGGCGCGCGTCAAGAGCAAGAATCACAGGCTGCATGGCGCTTACCAGGGAACGTTGTTCGAGGTGTTGCGCGGACCGGAGTTCTCGTCGAGCGTCTGGCGGACGCGGGAGACAGAATTGGTGAGCGACTTGAGGTTCTCCTCGAGGTGCGCGAGCACGGTGTCTGCGTACTCCTCGGCGTTGTAGCGGGTGTCGCGCTCGTACTGGGCAGCCTGGTCCTTGATGCTATCGGCCTGCTGCTGGGCGAGACGGACGACTTCCTGGTCTCCCGCAAGGATCATGGCCTGCTGCTGGGCGTCGGCGATGATGCTATCGGCCTGCTGCTGGGCACGGTCGAGAGTCTCCTGCTCCTCCTTGAGGATGCGGCGGGCGTCCTGGAACTCCTGCGGGAAGACCCTGCGGATCTCGTCGAGAATCTCGTACACGTCCTGCGCGTCGACAATCTTCTTCTGGCCGCCGCCGGTGAGCGGGGACTTCGCCTCGTTCACTAGCTGCTCGAGCTCGTCGACCAGGCTCTCTATTTCCTCACCCGGCTGCATCCAGGTCTCCTTTCGAGTACGGGCCACTGCTCGGGCGTTCCCGTGCGCTGCCCGAGGGGCATATCATATCGATGGTAGCAGAAAAGCAACGCAAGTCCCCAAACGAGCCAAAGCTCACGCATAGTGCGCACGGAGCCGCTCGGCCACGCACGTCGGCACGAGGAAGTCAACGTCGCCGCCCATGGCCGCAATCTCGCGCACGATGGAGGAAGATACGTAGCCGTACTTGGGGCTCGACATGACGAAGATGGACTCCAAGTCGGGCGCCATGTAGGTGTTGAGGTCGGCCTGCTGCAGCTCGTACTCGAAGTCCGTCGTGGCGCGCAGTCCCTTGACAACGCCGCCTGCCCCGCGCTCCTTGCAAAACTCAACGAGAAGGCCGCAGAACGGCACCACCTCGATGCCGTCGGTCATGCCCTCGTCGCGCAGGGCGCGCTTTAGCATGTCCACGCGCTCCTCGAGCGTGAACTCGGTGCCCGTGCCGCGCTTGTGGCGCGACTCCGCCACGGCTACCGTCACCTGTGGGAAGAGCTTGCGGGCACGGCGAATCACGTCCATGTGGCCCAGGGTCACCGGGTCGAAGGTACCGGGCACCACCACATGGGTGCAGAGCTCGCTAGTCAACGTCCTGTCCTTTCTCAAGAAGGTCCACGCAGGTGATGCCGTAGCGCTTCGTGCGCACGGGGATGAGCCCCGGCACGCCAAGCCCTGGCGCCTCCGCGGAGCGCTCGTAGACCACGGTCGCTCCCGGGCGCAGCGCGCCATGTGCAGCAAGGTGTTCGAGCATAGCACTCACGACGTCCGCCGAGAGCGCATAGGGCGGGTCGAGAAAGACAACGTCGAAGGGCGCCCCGGCGATGCGGCCGCGCTCGGCAAGCTGGCAGGCATCGCCGCGGAGCACGGCGTAGGCCACCTTCTCGGCGCCAACCTTGGCAAGGTTGCGGCGCACGCGGGTGGCCGCACGCGCATCCTGGTCGATGAAGGTGCAGCGGTCCGCCCCGCGCGAGAGAAGCTCGATGCCCATGGCGCCGGAGCCCGCAAATGCGTCGAGCACCGAGGCGCCGCCCAGGTTAAGCCCGCGCGCCGAGAGAATCATCGACGCCATTGCCTCGCGATTGCGGTCTGTCGTGGGACGCGTGACGCCACGACCCTCCGGTGACTCCAGGGGCACGCCGCCCCACTTGCCGCCAACAACCCTCATGCCCTGTCCAGCTCCTCGAAGTAGGCGCCAAAGCGGTCCCTGGCCTCCAGCGCCATGGGCCGAAAGCCCGGGCTGGCAAGGGAGGGGTCTTTGGCAAAGATCTCCTGTGCATCCTCGTGCGCGGCCACCACAAGGTCCTCGTCTGCCGCAAGGTCGCTCACGTGCAGCGTGATGCCGCCATGTTGGCGATACCCCAGGACCTCGCCCTCGCGGCGCAGCTTGAGGTCGAGCCGCGCCAGCTCGAAGCCATCGGCGGTGTGCTCCAGTGCCGAGAGGCGCTTGCGCGCCGGCGTGCCCTGCTTTGCCGCACACGAGAGCCACACCTCGCCCGGCCAGTCGCCACGGCCCACACGCCCGCGCAGCTGGTGCAGGGTCGCCAGGCCAAAGCGGTCGGCGTCATGCACGAGCATCACCGTGGCGTTGGGCACGTCGACGCCCACCTCGACCACCGTGGTGGAGACAAGCACGTTCACCTTCCCGGCACGAAAGTCCTCCATGACCGCGTCCTTCTCGGCAGCGGACATGCGACCGGTGAGCAGCGCACAGGAAAAGTCCGGGAAGATCCGCTCCGAGAGCTCGGCCAAGGTCGAAGTGGCCGAGCGAACGTGGGCGCTCCGGCTGCGCTGGGACTCTGGGACGTCGTCGAGGTCCGTCCCCAGGCTGTCTCCGGTGTCAGCATCGTCCACCAGGGGACAGATCACGTATGCCTGATGTCCTGCCGCCACGGCGCTTCGGATGGAGCCGTAGGCAAGGTCGAGGTTCTCGGGCGTGATGACGCGCGTGGTGACGCCAGCCGTGGCCCTGGGGCGCCTGCGGATGCACGAGAGCGACACGTCGCCGTAGATGGAGAGCGCAAGCGTGCGCGGTATGGGCGTTGCCGTCATGGCGAGAAGGTCCGCCCCCGCTCCCTTTCGGCGCAGCGACGCGCGCTGGTCCACGCCAAAGCGGTGCTGCTCGTCAATGACCACAAACGTGAGACGAGCGAACGCGATGTCATCGGAGAGGAGCGCCGTGGTGCCAAAGGTCACGCAGAGGTCGCCTGCGGCCGTGTGCCTGGCCGTCTCCGCGCGCTCGGCGGCGGGCGTCGCCCCCGTGACAAGTGCCCAGGTGATGCCCGCCGCGTCGAGCACGGGCCCGAGCTTCTCGGCATACTGGCGCGCAAGAACGGAGGTGGGGGCCATGACGGCGGCCTGCGTTCCCGAGTCTGCCACGGCAGCGAGCGCCACGGCGGCAACGGCCGTCTTGCCCGTGCCAACATCGCCCAGAAGCAGGCGATTCATGATGCGGGGCGCCGCCATGTCGGCAAGAATCTGGTCTGCGGCGCAGCGCTGCTCGTCCGTGAGCGAGAAGGGCAACGCGGCGAGAAGGGCGTCTGTGTGGGGACCAAACGTCTTGTGCGTTGTGGCGCGGACGTCTCCCAGCTCAAGGGCCTGGCGGCTGAGAAGGGCCACCTGAAGGCAGAGGAGCTCGTCGTAGGCGAGGCGCTTTCTAGCTTGCTCGGCGGTGGCAAGGGTCTGCGGGAAGTGGACCTCGCGAATGGCACGCGCAAGCGTCATGAGCCCGTGTCGCGCGGCAAGCGGGGCGGGCAGCCAGTCCGTAACGTCCCCCACGTCGGCAAGGGCGCACGAGACAATGCGGCGCATCCAGGAGGTGGTGATGCCCTCCCCCACAGGATGCACGGGCAGAACACGCCTGTAGGCCGAGGCGCTGGCGTCAGAATCGAGAACCTCGTGAAAGGGCGCCCGCATCCGCTTGAAGCCGTAGGCAAACTCGACCTTGCCCGAGAGCGCCACCTTGTCGCCGCGCTTGACCTGCTCGGCCAGCCAGGGCTGCCCGAAGAAGCTCGCCGAGAGCACGCCGGTCTGATCGAACACGAAGAGCTCGACCACCGTGAGACGAGGCCGCGGCCGCTTGAGCTCCACCTTGTCGACGGTGCCCACCACCGTGACCTCGGAACCCACGTCCGCATGGCTAATGGGCACCACATGCGAGTAGTCCACGTAGCGGTGCGGGATGTGCAGGAAGAGGTCGCGTACGCGGTGAATTCCCAGGCGCTCCAGCGCGTCAAGCCGGGAAGACGCGCCTCGCGACGAGACGTAGCGAAGACGAGAGACGCTGTCCGTGAGGGCGAGCGTCCTGTCGATGCGTCCCGCAGCGGCCCCGACGCTCGGGGCAGTACCCGCGGGCGCCTGCTGCGGGACACCCATAGGACGCTACTCGATGGAGAAGACGATGGGATAGAGGGGCTGCTCACCGCGGTGGGAGTCTAGCTCGAGCGAGGGCTCGGCTGCCGAGATGGCGTCGAGGATCTCCTGGAAGGAGGCATCGTCAAGATCCTTGCCGGCGAGGATGGTGAGGGTGTCGCCCTCCTCTGCCTCCTGCATGCGGCGGATGAGCTCAACGGTGACGTCCTTCACCGATGAACCCACCACGGTAATGGCACCATCCTCGATGCCCATAACGTCACCGGCGTGGATGGGCGAGCCGTCTGCGGCCTGGGAGTCGCGCACGGCGCGCGTGACCTCGCCGCCGCGCACCTCTGAGACGGCATCGGTCATGGCCTCGACGTTGTCCTCGAGGGTACCCTCGGGGTCTGCCTCGAACATTGCCGAGAAGGCCTGCGGGACGGTCTTGGTGGGAACCACGGCAACGTGGGCGTCCTCGCAGGCGGAAGCAGCAGCCTCGGCGGCCATGCGGATGTTGCCGTTGTCGGGAAGTACGATCACGTTCTCTGCGTTGGTCTTCTCGACCGCAGCGAGGATGTCTGCCGTGGAGGGGTTCATGGTCTGCCCGCCGGAGACAACCACGTCGACGCCGAGCGAAGTGAGGATCGATGCCTCGCCGGAGCCCGCGGCAACCGCGACAAAGCCAAGGGGCTTCTTGGGGGCCTTCTCCTCTGCTGCCTTGTCGGCAGCGATTTTTGCCGTGCGCTCGTGGGCCTCGAGGTCCATGTTGTGGATGAAGACCTCGAAAATCTGGCCACGCTTGAGCATGTAGGCAAGGACCTTGTCGGGCGTGTTGGAGTGCACGTGCACCTTGAAGTCTGGGTACTCGCCCACGAGCAGCTCGCAATCACCCATCGTGGCGAGAAACGCGAGCGCGGCGTCGCGGTCGAAGGACTCGTCGTTGGCATGGAAGAGGAACTCGTTGCAGTAGCGGTACTGCGAGCCCTCCCAGTCGTCGTTGAGCTCGATGGCAACCTTGGACGAGACGGCGGCCTTGGCATCAGCGGAGTCCACGGTGGTCTTGAAGTCCGAGACCTCGCCGGCCTTGCCCTCGACCGCGTTCACGAAAGCCTCGAAGAAGGTGGCAAAGCCAAAGGCACCGGAATCGACAACGCCGTTCTCCTTGAGGACGGGCAGGAGCTCGGGTGTGCGGGCAACGGACTCGTAGGCCTCGATGACCAGTGCGTCGAGCATCTCGGTGGCCGTGATGTGGGCCTTCTCGAGCTGGTCGGCACGGGTGGACATGTCACGCAGGACGGTGAGGATGGTTCCCTCGACGGGCTTGCGCACAGCCTTGAAGGCAACCTTCACCGAGCGGCGGAACGCGTGTGCGATGTCGGCGGCCGTGGGGTTGTCCTGATCCTTGGCGTCGCAGAGCCCCTCGGCGAGGCCGCGCAGAATCTGGGAGGTAATGACACCGGAGTTGCCGCGTGCGCCCATGAGCGAGCCATGGGTGATCGCCTTGGCGATGTCCTCGATGGTGGCGTCCTGCGGGAGCGCCTCCACCTCCTTGACGACGGTCCCAAGGGTGAGCGACATGTTGGTACCGGTGTCGCCGTCGGGAACGGGGAAGACGTTGAGCTTGTTGATCTCCTCGGCTCGCTCGGCAACGACGTTCGCCGCCACGGGGAAGCACGTGCGGATGACTGACGCGATCATCTTATTGGACCTCTGTTCTTTCTCTGCGGCGGCCTAGCGATTGGAGCGGAGGCCCTCGATGTGGACAGTGACCTTGACGTCATCGAGCTCGGCAATCTGCTTCAGGATGAACTTGACCGAGCTGGTGAGGTTGTTCACGACGGACGCCATGTTGACGCCCTGCTCGACGATGACGTGGAGGTCGACCGAGAGGTGCCCGTCTGCGGTGACGTCGACGTCGATGCCGCGGCGCAGGCGGTTGGTTGGCAGGAGCTGCGCAACACCAGCCTGCTCGTCGATGGCCGCCATGCCTACGACGCCATAGCACTCAAGCGCGGCGTAGCCAGCCAGGTCTGCGATGCAGTCGTTAGACACCTTGAGCGTTCCCGGAACGACACCGGCCATGGGGTCTCCTCTCAAAGCCCCCGCAGGACGGAGGCATTGTTACTGACATAAGTCCTAGCGATTATAGCGCAGGGCAGCGCACGCACGCGACCCCACCACGCGACAACAGAAAGGGAGGGCCAACGAAGTGGCCCTCCCCTGCTTGCATTTGGACTGGATGGCAGTCCAGTGTACGAGTGCACCTAGTGGGTGGCATCCTGGTAGAACTCCCAGGCCTCCTTGTCGGTGGCACCCTCGTGAACAATCATGCGGATGGCCTTGGCCATCTCGACGGGGTGGGGGCTCTGGAAGATGTTGCGGCCCATATCCACGCCGTGTGCGCCCTTGCGCATCACGTCGTAGGCGAGCGCGAGCGCGTCAGGCTCGGCGAGCTTCTTGCCGCCAGCGACCACGATGGGCACCGGGCAGCCCGCGACGACCTTCTCGAACTCGTCGCACTGGTAGGTCTTCACGATCTGGACGCCCATCTCGGCGATGATCCTGGTCGCAAGCTCGAAGTAGCGGCTCGTGCGCTCCATGTCCTTGCCCACCGCGGTAACGCCCATGGTGGGGATGTCGTAGGCCATGCCGGCGTTGATGACCTGGTTCACGTTATCGAGGCTCTCGAGCTGGCCGTCGGCGCCGATGAAGACCTGGACTGCCATGCAGTCGGCGTTCATGCGGATGGCGTCGTCGATGTCAACGTTCACGACCTCATGGGAGAGGTCGTCCTGGATCATCGAGGAGCCGGCCGAGACGCGCAGGGCGATGCCCTTGTTTGCAACGCACTCGGGGGGCAGGCAGGTGCGCATCATGCCGCGGGTACCCATCATGCAGTCCATGTAGGGTGCGAGCTCGGGCAGGAGCAGGTCAAGACGCTCCAGGCCGGTGGCGGGCCCCATGAAGTAGCCATGGTCGAAGGCGAACATGACGGTGTTGCCGCTCTTGGGGTCGAAGATGTTCGCGAGGTGCTTCTTCATGCCCCAGCTGAGGTCGTTGGAACCCTTGAGGTAGAAGCCCTTGTCGTTGGCGAACGGCTGGTCCAGGTGGAAGTTCTTCTCGACCTTGTCGACGTTTTCTGCCATGTAGTTCTCCAATCTGTGACGAGCGAATCGATATGCGAGAAGGCCCAGCCATCACCAAGCCGGGGCCGCCAACACGTGGTTGGCGGCCCTTGGGGGAAGGGAGGACCCTATCGGCTTAGAAGTCGTAGTCGTTCATGTTGTCCTTGGTGAAGACGAGGCGCTCGGGCAGCAGGATGACGCCGTTGTTCTCGTCCTTGGTCGTGGCACCCTCGGCGATGCTGTCGTTGGAAAGAACCTCGCACTCGCCCACGTCGGGGATGTCGATCTTGTCGCCGACCTTGACCTTGTTGCCGGCAGCGAGGTATGCGGCGGCGTAGCAGCCCATGGCGCCCTGAAGGCCGCAGTCCCAGAGGCCCCAGTTGTAGATGGTGCCGTTGGAGCAGTACTGCTTGACCGAGTTGGGCGAAGCGAAGCCGGTGATGGTGATGGTGTCCTCGTTGTAGCCCTTGTTCTCGGCTGCCTGGAGCTGGCCGGGCAGTGCCGTGGAGTCGTTGCAGATGATGAGGTCGATGTCAGGATAGGCATCGAGAACTGCCTCGCCGATGGTGATGGCCTTCTCGGCGTCCTGCTCGGAGTAGTAGTTGTCGGGGTGCACGTTCTGCCACTTCGGGTAGGTCTCGGAGATGTACTTCTCGGCCGCGACGTGCCAGGAGTTCTGGTCGGTGACGGTAGCCTGCGAGTAGTGCCAGCAGTAGGTGATTGCGTCGTTGTCCGGGTCCTTGCCGCGCTGCTTGAGGCCGTCGACGCCCATGTCGACGAGCATCTTGCCCAGGATGTCAGGCGTGCCCTGGGAGACCATGAGGCAGCGGTCCTCGGGGTTGGCGTCGGAGTCCCACGTGCACACCACAACGCCGGAGTCGGTAGCCTTCTTGAGGGCGTCAGAGACACCGTTAGCGTCGACCGTGGAGATGCAGAGGGCGTCCACACCAGCCGCGACCTCCTGGTTGATGACGGAGACCTGCGCCGAGACGGAGGCCGTGGAGTCGCCAACGTAGTCGACCGTGAAGCCCCACTTCTGGGCGTGCTCCTGGGCGCCGTTGTTGGCGGACTCGAAGAACGCGTTGCCGGTCACCTTGGGGATGAATGCAACGGTCTTGCCGGCGACGTCGCCGCCGCTGGTCGAGGAGTCGGAACCCGTCGACGAGGAGTCAGAGGAGCCCGAGCCGGACGAGCTGGACCCGCCGCAACCGACGAGGCCGAGGCCGACGGTGGCCACGGAGACACCCATGAGCCTGCAGAAGTTCCTACGAGAGAGCTGTGACATTCTAACCTCCACCTTCCCATGCCTTGGGACTTTTGTCCCCCTTGTTTCACGCCCTTCGTGCGTGCCGCGCTACGCCTTCTGAGCGTCCTTCCTGAAGAAAAGTGACTTGACCGTCGTACCCACGCTCTGGTGGCTGGCAACCGAGCGGCCAACGATGATGGCCACGAGCAGGATGCCGACGGGGATGTCCAGGTACTGCGTGCCGATCTTGAAGCACAGGGGCAGGCCAAACCTGAGCAGCGCGATGACAAGCGAGGAGAGCGCCGTGCCAAAGACCGAGCCCTTGCCGCCCGTGGAGAGGGTGCCGCCCAGGACGACTGCCGTGACGATGTCCATCGTGAGGTCGCTGCCGAGGTCAGACTTGGCCGTGCCGAGGTAGGACGTGAGGATGATGCCGGCGATTGCCGCGGCGATGCCGCTCAGGATGTAGGTCGACATGATCACGCGACGGGAGTTGATGCCTGAGAACTCGGCTGCGCTGGGGTTGACACCACAGAGGAAGATCTTGCGGCCGTACTTGGTCTTGTGAAGCAGGATGAACGCGATGACGAGCAGGACGATGTAAATCACGATCTGGAGCGGGATGACGCCGCCTATCTTGTACTGGCCTATGACCTTGAACTCGTCCGGGAAGTTGCCGATGCCCTGGTAGCTCGCCGTGCTGGAGAGCGTCGAGACGAGAAGAGCGATGCCCGAGTAGAGGAAGCTTCCGCCTAGGGTGACGACCATCGCCTGGACGCCGCAGTAGGCGATGAAGAAGCCGGAGAGCGCGCCGCAGGCTGCCGCAACGACAATGGCGAGCAGGCACGACTGCAGAATCGAGAAGCCAAAGTCCTGCCAGGTGACGCCAATGATGATCGACGTGAGACCGACGAGCGATGCCACCTGGATGTCGATGCCGCCGGTGATCATGACGAAGGTCACAAAGAGCGAGATAATCATGACTGACATGGAGTCGTCGATGCTGGTGAGAAGCAGCTGCGGCTTTAGGAACTTGGGGTTGGCCGCACCAAAGATGACAAACTCGAGAACGAAGAGTGCCACGAGCATGAGGTTCCAGCTTGCCTGGCCACTCTTGAGGAAGGTCAGTCCCTTCTTCTTGGGTGCTGCCTCCTTGCTGGCAGCGGGCGTCTTGCTGTTTGCCGCCATCGCTACTCGACTCCCTTCTCGGTCGCGCCGGCGACTGCCTGGTCAGGAGAGACCCGGGCGAGCAGGCGCGCGTGGTAGTTCTTGACAACGCTTCTGTGCTGGATGAGTGCGTCCACGACGACGATCACGATGAGGATGATGCCGGTGATGGCGTTGTCGTAGTTGGACGAGAAGCCCATGAAGACGAGCAGGTAGCTGATCGAGGCCATGATCACGGCGCCAACCGCGGCACCTATCACGGAGCCGACGCCGCCCACCAGGCTGATGCCGCCGAGCACGCAGGCCGCGATGGCCTTCATCTCGTAGCCGTCGCCGGAGTCTGCGGTGACAAAGCCAATGCGGCTCGTGAAGATGATGCCGGCAACGGCGGAGAGCACGCCGCAGATGACGTAGGCGATGACCTTCACGCGCGTGGCGGGGATGCCCACGAGCTGGGCGCCGTTCGCGTTGTCGCCCACGGCGATAAAGTAGCGCCCGTGACGGGTCTTGGTCGTGAGGATCCATATCACGATGGTCAACACGACGGCGGCACAGTAGTACACCGTCAGGTCACCAACAGCCGTGACTGCCGAGAAGTCCTTGAAGTCCTTGGGGAGGTTCTCAACCCAGGCACCGTTGGTGTAGAGGTACATGAGTCCACGCAGGATGCCGCAGACGCCCAGCGTGTAGATGAGCGACGGCGCGTGCATGATGGCGACGCCCCAGCCGTTGATGAGGCCGATGGCCGCACCAATGAGGATGCCCACCAGGATAGCGGTGGGAACCGGGGCGCCATCGCGCAGCATCGAGCCCACAACGGTGGCGACGATGCCCAGGTTGGCGCCAACGGAGACGTCAATCTCGCCGATGAAGAGGGTAAATGCCATGCCCACGGCGACGAGCGTGTAGACGACCGACGTGTTAAAGCACGCGGAGACGTTCGAGGAGTTGAGGAACGACGGGTTTATCAGCCCTACTACCAGGAAGAGGGCGATGAGGAAAAGGACGCTGCTCAACTCCCTCGCATGCAACAGCTTCTTCAGCGCTTTCACCGTGACACACACCTTCCGTCAGCGATACTTATCGTAAAGTCCGCAGTGCTATGAGGCGACCTTCACGCCCGCCTTCTCGTGGTAGACACCGAAGGATGCCGCCATGAGGTTGTCCTGGGTGATCTCGCCCTTCTTGAACTCGTGGTTGATGCGGCCCTGGAACATGGTCACCGCGCGGTCGGCCAGCTCCACGACCTCCTCCATGTCGCTCGAGATAAGAAGGATTGAGACGCCCGTCTTCCTCAGCTCCTGGAGCACCGCATAGACGTCGCCGCGGGCCGCGGCATCGATGCCACGCGTGGGCTCGTCGAGGATGACGAGGCGCGGCTCGGACGCGAAGGCGCGGGCGATGATGATCTTCTGTTGGTTGCCGCCGGACAGGCTTCCGACCTCCTGGTCGAGTCCCGTGACCTTGGTGTGGAAGTTGTCCACGTAGGACTGGGAAATCTTGTCCTCCTCGGCCCTGTTGAGGAAGAAGGAGCCCAGTCGCTTGCCATTGAGGATTGCCGCCGTGGTGTTCTCGGCAACGTCGCGGATGCGGAAGATGCCGTTGGCAAAGCGGTCCTCGGAGACGTAGTTGATGCCCTCCTCAATGACCTGCCGCGTGCTCTCGCCCGTGATGTCCTTGCCGTCGAGAAGCACCTTGCCGCCCAGGACCTTGTCGCGCCCAAAGATGGTGGTCGCCATCTCGGTGCGGCCGGCGCCCACGACGCCTGCAAGACCGACCATCTCGCCCGGGTAGATCTTGAGGTTCACGTGCGAGAAGCCATAGCCGGTGAAGTCCTGGAGCTCGAGCACGGGCTGCGCGTTGTAGTCGATCTCGGACACGGGACGCGGCGCGGACTTTGCCTCGCGCTTCTTGGTGTCGGGCGGCAGGAGGCCGCGGATGAGGTCGTCACGCGTGAACTCGGAGACCTTGCCCTGCATGGCGATGATGCCGTCGCACATGACCGAGACGCGGTCTGCGATATCGAAGACCTCCGTGAGCCTGTGCGTGATGTAAATGATGCCGATGCCCTTTGCCTTGAGGCTCTCGATGACCTTGAAGAGGCTCTTGACCTCGTCGAACGCGAGGGCGGACGTGGGCTCGTCGAGGATGAGGACCTTCGAGCGGCGCATGATGCCGCGAAGGATCTCGACCATGCCCTGCTCGGCGATGGAGAGCGTCGAGGCCTTGCGCTCGAGGTCGAAGTGCCAGCCGATCTCAGTCATCACCTGCTCGAGCCTGTGGTCGAGCTCGCTGGGTTTCTCGGCGAATCCGATCTCCACGTTCTCGCGGACGGTCATGTTGGGGAAGAGCATAGGCTCCTGGGGCACCATGTAGGTGCTGTTGGAGAGCGCCTCGCGGGTGCTGTTGTGCTCGATCTTGCGCCCCTCGATGTAGATGTCGCCGCAGTCCTGCGTGTAGATGCCCATGATGATCTTCATGAGCGTCGACTTGCCGGCGCCGTTGCCACCCACCAGGGCGATTGCCTCCCCGGGCATGAGGTCCAGGCTCACGCCCTTGAGGACGGAGTTCGAGCCAAACGCCTTGCAGATGTTGCGCACGGACAGCAGCGCGTCCTTGATCTCGTAGGAGGAAACGCCCTCGTTCGTATCCGCCATTACTGTCCCCCGTTCATGGAAAAGGTGCTGTCGAGAGAAACGGTTTGATGCATGGACTTTTGTTTGCCCTGTGAGCACTCTACCGGTTTTTGTCTAAACAGATGTGCGCACATGGACGGATGGACCCAAATTGACGATGTACGGTCGCATTACGGCCGCAAATGGTAGCGTGCCTCCGTTCGCAGACACGCTTACCGGTGTTGATATAACCAGAGAATAGCGGCTTTTACCTTTTGTTTTACCACCCTCTTTAAATGCGTCTCCAGCGTTTCCCCCCTCTGGGGTCCAACCGTTTGCCGACGCTCTAACGCGCTTGCAGGCAATAACGCAGACACATTCGCGTAACCGTGAGACAGTGTTCTCTGAACTAGGTATTTGTCCAACATGTGTTACAATTGTCCATGCATTGGGAATTTGTTCTCGGAAAGGCCTTCCATGGACGACTCGACCAACATATATATGGTGAAGGCGGCGTGGTACTACTACATCGTTGGCTACACGCAGAACGACATCGCCTCGATGCTGGGGCTCTCGAGGGCCAAGGTGGTGCGCCTTCTCGACGAGGCACGCGAGCAGGGTGTGGTGCAGTTTACCTTCCGGGCGAGCGATACCTCGCGCATGGGTCTCGAACAGGAATTCATCAACCGCTTTGGCCTCGATGACATCTTTATTGTTCCTACGTCGCTCGACAGGGCCGCAACCGAGGACTCGATCGCGCGTGCCACATCCATGTACATCACCTCGCACCTCTCGGACGGTGCCTACCTCAACATGGGCTACGGCGCCATGATGAACAGGGTGCTTGGTTACCTCTCGCGTGGGACGTGCAACAACCTGAGCGTCATCAGCCTCACCGGCGGCGTGAACTTCTACTTGCAGGACATTCCGCCCAGCGTCATGTCCATCAGGCTCAACCTTCTCCCCTGCCCCATACTGCTCTCCTCCAAGGAGCTAAGAGACGCCATGGTCCAGGAGCCAAGCATCACGAGCATCGCCAAGATGGTGGGCCTTGCCTCGATGAGCGTGGTGGGCATTGGCGGCATCTCGGACAACGCGACCATCCAGAAGAACGGCATGCTCACCAAGAGCGACTTCGAGCTTCTGCGCATGCGCGGATCGGTGGGCGACATCCTCTGCCACTTCATCGACATCGACGGCAACCCCATTGCCACCGACATCGAGTCGAGGATTGTCTCTACGAGTCTATCGGCGCTCGAGCACATGAGCAACGTGGTGGCTGCCGCCGGAGGCGACGAGAAGATTCGCGCCATACGAGCGGTTCTCAAGCACGGCTACATCAACACCCTCATCACCGACGAGAGAACGGCACAGAAGGTCATCGAAGAGGACAACAGGCTCAAGGAGATGGTCCCATGAAGTACCTGATGGCAATTGACGCAGGAACGGGCAGCGTGCGAGCCGTGGTGTTTGACACCAACGGCACGCAGGTGGGCGTGGCGCAGAAGGAGTGGACGCACCGCGAGGACCCGCGCTGGCCCGGGAGCATGGACTTTGACTGGAAGCACAACTGGGACCTCGCCCGCGGATGCGTGCGCGAGGTTCTTGCGTCGACGGGCGTTGATCCCGCTGACGTGGCTGCGGTCTCGACCACCTGCATGCGCGAGGGCATCCTCCTCTACGACGCAGACGGCAACGAAATCTGGGCGTGCGCCAACGTCGACGCGCGCAGCAACGACGAGGTCGCGCAGCTTATCGAGAAGGACCCCGGCCTCGAGCGTGAGCTCTACCTCGAGAGCGGCCAGACCTACGCACTGGGAGCGCTTCCCAGGCTGCTCTGGGTCAAGAACAAGATGCCCGAGGTCTACGAGCGCGCGGCCACGCTGGGCATGTTCAACGACTGGCTCATCTACCACCTCACGGGCGTGCTTGCCGTGGAGCCCTCGAACGGCTCAACCACCGGCATCATGAGCCTTGAGAAGCGCGACTGGGACCCCTCGATCTCCGAGCGCTGCGGCCTTCGCTCGGACCTCTTCAAGCCAGTGCTCGAGTGCGGCTCTCTGGCTGGCCATGTGAGCGCCCAGGGCGCGAGCGACACCGGACTTGCTGAGGGGACGCCCGTCGTGGTGGGCGGCGGCGACTGCCAGCTGGGCATGATTGGCGTCGACGCATGTCTGCCGGGACAGGCGGGCGTCTTTGGGGGCAGCTTCTGGCAGTACGAATTCAACACCGCGAGCCCCAAGACCGACGACCACTGCCGCGTGCGCGTGAATTGCCACGCCGTTCCGGGCGTGTGGCAGTACGAGGCCCTCGCCTTCAAGCCCGGCCTGGTCATGCGCTGGTTCCGTGACGCGTTCTGCCAGGAGGAGAAGCGCATTGCCGCCGAGAGCGGCACGAGCGCCTACGACCTCATGGACGAGCGCGCCGCCGAGGTGCCCGTGGGCGCAGGCGGCATGGTGTGCTGCTTCAGCGACATCATGAACTTCATCCACTGGACGCACGCTGCGCCCACCTTCACCAACTTCGAGCTCGACCCCGACAAGTACAACAAGTACACCTTCTACCGCGCGATCCTCGAGAACACAGCCCTTCTCGTCAAGGGCCACATCGAGCTGGTGCGCGAGTTCACGGGCAACGAACCCGACGAGCTGGTCTTTGCCGGTGGTGCCTCCTACAGCGACCTCTGGGCTCAGATTGTGAGCGACGTTACCAACAAGCCCGTGCGCGTGCCTGTGGTAAAGGAGGCAACAGCCCTGGGCGCCGCCATTATCGCCGGCTACGGCGTTGGCATCTACCCCAGCATCGCCGAGGGCGCACACCGGGTGGTGAAGATCGAGAAGACCTTCACGCCAGACGCAGCAAACCACGCCACGTACGAGAAGCTCTACGAGACGTGGCGCAAGGTCTACGCCGCCCAGCTTGGCCTGAGCGAGCAGGGCATCACAAAGAGCATGTGGAGCGCGCCCGGCATCAAGTAGATCCGTGTCCTCGGGGTCGTCGCACCCGCGCAGCGGCGGCTCCGGCGGCAGGCCCATGCAGGCGCACGACAACGCACAACAGGAAGGATTGACATGTTTGTGACAAACGAGGACAAGTTTGAGTACCGCTTTGGTGACTCTGGTCCCAAGTACCTCATGAAGGGCCCGCGAGCAAACTTCGCGCTGGTTGCCTTCCAGCCTGGCCAGGACTTCGATGCCCATCACCACAATGTGATGGAGGAGAACTTCTACATCCTTGAGGGCAAGATCGACATCGTGGTTGACGGCAAGGTCAACGTGCTCGAGCCCGGCGACTTCATCCACATCGAGCCGGGAGAGGTCCACTACGTGAACAACCCCTATGACAAGCCAGTGAAGATGGTCTCGGTGCTGGCGCCCCACACCGATCCCGACAAGTTCATCGATCCCAAGCCCGTATACTAGGGACGAGAGTTTTGGTCGAAGGGACGAGCCTGGTCGCACCGTGTGCGGCCCATCATCGGGGGCTCATGACCAAGGCCAATACCAAGAAGTTGTGTGTATCGCTTGCGAGAAGCCGCCCAAGTGGTATATTTGCAAGGCTTGTTGATTAACGGGCGCGCGAGCGCCGCACTTTGGAGGTCAAGGTCATGTCGAAGGTTTGTGATATCTGCGGCAAGCACGCCGTTGCCGGTCGTTCCATCAGCCACTCCCACCGCACGGTTGCTCGCACGTTTAAGCCCAACATCCAGCGCGTCTCCGTCGTTGTCGACGGCCAGCGCAAGAAGCTCAACGTCTGCACCAGGTGCCTCAAGAAGGGCAACCTCGTCCGCGGCTAGGCTTCAGGACATTGCATGTAGGGAGGGTCGCACGCTTGTGCGACCCTCTTTTTTTGACGGCGCGGGGTGCAGGGCGGCGTGGGGCTTGCCGCGGATTTTCGCCGGTTAGGAATTTTCCGAACGGTTAGAGCCCCCTAAAGGGCGAAATCGCGCGGCATATCAGGAACGGCGCGGATTCCGAATGGTTAAGCCGCTCTAAACGTTCGGATTTTTCCTAACCGGCGAAATCGCGCGGCATTGCGGATGACACCGTACGGCAGCAGCCAAGCCCGCGGCCTATCGCAGCAGGAACGCGGCGATGGCACCGGAGCTCACGGACACAACGGCGTCCTCGCTCTCAATCACGTTCGAGATGCCCAAATCGTTGAGAAGGCCAAGGGGCTTCTCGTCAAGACACCACTTCATGCCGGACTCGCTCACCACCGTTCCCGGTGCCACGGCCACGGCCGAGAAGGTGCGCCCGCGTGCGCCAGTGCCCAGTCGCCACTCGCGCGAGCCCGCCACCGACACCACGCGCATCTCGAACGAGTCCTCGACCAGCGCCGGACACGCGTTGGCGGCACCGGCGAGAAGCCCCACCACGCCAAGAGCATGGTCCGGCCGGCCACCAGACGCGCAGGTCACCGTAAGGCGCAGCGGACGCCGCTGCCGCGCGGCCTCGTGGCGCGCGCAGTCGATGGCAAGCGAGAGGTCCGTAGCGTACTTTTCGGACGGAAACGCAATCGAGCGGCCCGCCTCGCTGCTTGCCCAGGCACCATCCGCAGCCGAGACGGAATCGTGGTCACCGCAATATGCGTCTGGCACCACGCCGGCAGCCCGGCACGTCTCGGCACCCTTGTCGGCTGCAACGACGTAGTCCGCCCTGTCGGCTAGCCGCGCGACAAGCGCCGGCGAGCTGGGCGCCGGCGACCCATCAACCACAAGCACGCGTAGGGGCTCCGCATCAGACGGCGCGTCCTGCGCCGCCGGTACCGCCGCATAGTCCTCGATAAGCGACAGCGAGAGCTCCGCGAAGCCATGCACGTATATGTCGCACCAGGGCTGCACGTCCCTCTCGTCCCGACCGTCATGGTCGTTCATGAGGCCAACCACGTTGAACCCCGCGCGCTTGGAGGTGCGCACGCCAAAGGGGGCATCCTCGAAGACCCAGGTCTCACCCACCGGCGTGCCAAGGCGACGGGCCGCCTCGAGGTAGACGTCGGGGAACACCTTGTCGCGACCGCCCACCTGCTCGGTTGTCACGATGTCCTTGAAGAAGCGAGAGAGGTCGTGCGCCTCGAGCGCCACACGCACCTCGCGCAGCGGCGTGGAGGTCGCAATGACCATGGGGATGCCGGCTGCCGTTAGCTCCTCGAGGAACTCACGCGCACCAGGCATGATCGGGATGTCAGTCGCGTAGTGGTGGCGAACGATGGCGCAGACCTCCTCGTAGAGATCGCTGACGGGGGTCTCGATGCCAAGCTCGTCATGCATGATCTGACACCCGTCTCGCAGGGTCACGCTCTCGATTCGATCGAAGAACGTCTGGTCAACGCCCCCGCAGCCGTGGGCGTGTGCCAGCTCGATCATCACATGGCTCCACATGCGCATGGAGTCGACGAGCGTCCCGTCACAGTCGAAGATCGCACCCTTGAAAGCCATCGTTTCCTCTCCCCTGCGTTACAGGCCATGCCATGGCGAGCAGATTCAGTGTTGTCCCCAGGCTTGCCGCCCGCAAGCTGGCAGCAATCCCTCCGGTTGGGTAAAGTATCCCATGGCTCGCGCGCAGTCACGCTCGCGCCGGCCACCTTACAGCATCTGCACCAAGCTTCCGGAGGAAGAAGAACATGGCTCGTTATGACTACAAGTGCCCCTCATGCGGTTCCACCTTCGAGGTCGAGCACCCCATGAGCGCCCATCCCAAGGTGAACTGTCCCAAGTGCGGCCATGAGGCCGAGCGAGTGTTCGAGACCTCTGGCATCGTGTTCAAGGGTTCCGGCTTCTACAACACCGACCAGAAGGGCAAGTAGCCCAAGCCCCATAGCTGGACGTTTGAAGGCCCTGCCGACTGTCGGCAGGGCCTTTTTCGAGGCGCGCGAGGTTGGGATGGGGCGAGGACGCGGCCCTCGGCAACGCGAGGGCGCCTCTCGTCAATAAGGGCACACGAAAACGGTTCAGGTGGCTTCCTGGCAACGCTTTTCTCAGGAAGCCAGCATGCAGGATTGTTTTGGTGTGCGTTTTTTTGATGAGAGGACAGGTGCCAATCGTGGCCATTGCCACCAGATACCAAGGTAAAGCAACACTTTCGTCCAAAACTGTCCATGTTTTAGAGACATGAAAGAGCACCAAGGGGCAGAGCACACCCTGGCAAACTGAGCTATGGTTACTTGCACGCAGCCAGCGGGGCACAGCCCCTCAACACAACGCAGCAACAAGACAAAACCACGAGGCGGATGCAGGTTCCGGAGGCAGCATGACCAGCAACAATGAGCGGAGATATCCCTCCGAGCGGAAGAACAAGCGCGAGAACACCCGGGATTTTGGGCTTGTGGGCAAGGGCGGGGGCTTTATCCCCACAGGTGACGCCAACGCAATGCCCGAGGGAAGGGAGCAGGGCAAGAGAGGTAGCCAGGGCAAACGGCTCGTGCTACGGACGCTTGTTCCGCTCCTCGTGCTTGCAGCACTTCTCGGCGGCGGCTTCGTATGGTGGACACAGTTCCGCCCAGTTCAGGTGACGGTAAACGGCACACTCCAGAGCGTAACCGTGGGCACCACCATTGACCAGCTCAAGAGCGACGAGGACATTCAAACCTCGCCTGGCAACTACGTGAGCGTCTCGGGGAACATCCTTGCCGAGGGCGGGGGCTATCCCTACTCGGTCTCCGTCAACGACAAGGACATGGACTACGACGACGCGCGCACCTACAAGGTTGCCGGCGGGGAGCGTATCACCGTGAGCGACGGTGGCGACCGCACGGAGCCCTACACCACCGAGACCGTGAACCAGCCACCCAAGCTCCTCATGGACGGCAACGTGGGCGCCATCAACTACATCTCGCAGTGGGGCTCCACCACGGTGAAGGACGTGCTCACGGGCCAGGAGTCTGGCGAGCAGGTCGACGGCACGGTCTACGAGCAGGGTCAGGACTGCGTGGTCACCGTGAAGGACGTCCAGCCCTCGGACGACCAGAAGCTCGTGGCCCTGACGTTTGATGACGGGCCAAGCGAGTACACGTCACAATACCTGCAGATCTTGCAGGACAAGGGAGTCGAGGCGACCTTCTTCTGCCTGGGCAAGGAGGTTGACGCCCGCCCGGATGAGGCCAAGGCCATCGTGGATGCCGGCTGCCAGATATGCAGCCACTCCTACGACCACCCCGACCTTAGGTACGCGGAGCCGCAGACGGTGGTCGACGAGCTCACCTCGTCTTTCTCGTCCATAGAGAACGCCACGGGCGAGAAGACCACCACGTTTCGCCCACCCTACGGAAGCTTTACCCAGCGCACCTGGCTTGCCACGCAGGGCGTGGCAACAGCGGCCGTGCGCTGGGACATCGACACCGAAGACTGGAAGCAGCCCGGCGTGGACCAGATTGTATCGGCGGCCTGCAGCAACGTGCACTCCGGAAGCATCATCCTGATGCACGATGGCGGTGGCCCCCGCGACCAGGACGTCGAGGCACTGCCGCAGATCATTGACACGCTCCAGTCGCAGGGCTACACCTTCGTGACCATCAGCGAGCTTCTCGCCAGCGACGACTCAATTCCGGACGACGTGGCGAGCTGCAACTCAACCATGCCTGAGAGCGCCGTCTGGCCAGACGAGATAGGCTAGGCGAACTGGCTGCGGTAGAGCGTCGCGTACGCACCGCCCTTTTCCAGCAGCGACTCGTGCGTGCCCTGCTCGATGATGGTCCCGTGGTCCATCATCAGGATGAGGTCCGCGTCCACAATCGTGGAAAGGCGATGCGCGATCACGAAGCTCGTGCGATTCTCCATGATGGCCTCCATAGCGCGAACAATGGCTTGTTCGGTGCGGGTGTCCACGCTCGAGGTTGCCTCGTCGAGGATGAGCATGGCAGGGTCTGTGAGCATGGCGCGCGCAATGGTAAGGAGCTGACGCTGACCCTGGCTCACGTTCTCACCGCCGTCAGTGAGCATCGTGTCGTAGCCATGCGGAAGTGTGCGCACGAAGAAGTCCACGTGCGCGGCGCGCGCCGCCGCCTCGACCTCCTCCCGTGTGGCACCAGGTCTGCCATAGGCGATGTTCTCGGCGATGGTTCCCTCGAAGAGCCACGCATCCTGGAGCACCATGCCAAACTCGCGGCGCAGGTCGCGCCGGCGTAGCTGCCTGGTGTCAACGCCGTCAAGCGTGATGCGTCCACCGTCAACCTCGTAGAAGCGCATGAGGAGGTTGATGAGCGTGGTCTTGCCGGCTCCGGTTGCGCCCACGATGGCGACCTTCTGACCAGGCTCGGCCACGAGGGAGACGTCGCGCATGAGGGGTGCCTCGGGCGAATAGCCAAAGCGCACGTGCTCGAAGGCCACACGGCCCTGCACGGGCTTTGGAAGCTCCACCGGCATCTCTGGGTCTGGCGAGATTTCTGCCGAGTCAAGCAGCGCAAAGACACGCTCGGCGGCAGCAAGGGCGCCCTGCAGCATGTTCACCGTTAGCGAGAGCTGGGTGAGTGGCTCGGACGCCTGGGTCACGTACTGGAAGAAGGCCTGGAACGCGCCGACAGACATCTGACCCCCCGCTACGAGCACTCCAGCGGCAAGTCCGATGGCCACCTGGGAGAGCCGCATGAGGAAGCGGATCACGGGGGAGATTGCGTTGGTGAGGAAGTCTGCCCGGGCACTTGTGGCAGCAACCTTCTCAGCACGCAACTCCACCGCCTCGAGGCTCGCGTCCTCCACGCCAAATGCCTTGATGACGGTTCGGCCGGAGTACGCTTCCTCGACGCTCTCGGTGAGGTGCCCCAGCGCGTCTTGGCGCGCCGCCGCCGCGTCGAGCGTGCGGCAGGCGGCAAACCTGGTAACAACCACAGACACGGCGGCGAACCCGCAGAACACAAGTGCCAGCACCAGGTTGGAGACAAGCATGAGCACGACTGCGCCCACGAGCGTGGTGAAGGCGATGATGAGCTGCAGCAGGCCACGCTGCAGGACCTCGGAGACCTTGTCGAGGTCGTTGGTCGCGCGGCTGATGATGTCGCCGGGCTGATGGGCGTCGAAGTATGAGAGTGGGAGCCTTCCCAGCTTTGCCGAGATCTCCTTGCGCAGCGAGAGGTTAAGGCGCTCGGCAAAACTCGACATCACGAGCGACTGCACGCTGTAAAACACCCACGCGCAGGTCCAGATGCCCAGGTAGATGAGAACCTCGCGTCCACCGTTGTCGAGGCCCACAACGTAGGGCTCGCCTGCGGAGAAGCTTTGCTGGATATGCTCCCACAGCACGTCAACCACGTGCGCGCTGTAGGCAGCGGCACCCAGGCTGGCGGCCACGTACACGATGGCGCTCACGGCAGCGACCACAAGGCGCCAGCGCTGCTTGCCGGCGGCCTGCCACAGGCGGCGGGCCGTCCCCATGGCGTCGTGTGGGCGCTCCTCGTCCAGCTGGTCCTTCTCGTCACGCATGTTCTTCTCGTCACGCATGTTCTTCTCGTCACTCATCAGCGGTGGCACCTCCCCTCGTCTGGGACTCAACAATGTCTTTATAGGCAGGGCACGTCTCCATGAGCTGGTCATGCGTGCCGCGCCCAACCACGCAGCCATCGCCTAGCACCACGATCTGCGCCGCATGGCGCACGGTGCTCACACGCTGGGCGATGATGACCACGGCCTGGTTGGCAAGCTCGCCCTTAAGGGCATGGCGCAGGGCCGCGTCGGTCTTGTAGTCGAGTGCCGAGAACGAGTCATCGAAGACGTAGAGGTCCGCATGACGCACGAGCGCACGGGCTATGGCCAGGCGCTGGCGCTGGCCGCCTGAGAAATTTGACCCGCCCTGCGCGACGCGCGTAGAGAGGCCGTCAGGCAGCTCGCGCACGAAGGCCGCCTGCGCCACGTCAAGCGCATGCCAGAGCTCCTCGTCGGTAGCGGAGGTGTCGCCATCGCGCAGATTCTCGGCGATGGTACCCGAGAAGAGCCATGCCTGCTGCGGTACGTAGGCAATGTGGGAGCGCAGGTCCTGCTGCGCGACCTCACGCACGTCGGTTCCCAGCATGAGAAGCGACCCCGCAGTCACGTCGTGGAAGCGAAGCAGCATCTTGGCAACTGTTGACTTGCCCGACCCGGTATTGCCCATGATGGCCGTGACCTCACCTCGCCGAATGGAGAAGTCAAGGTCATGGAGGGTGTCCTCATCGGCATCAGCAAAGCGGAAGCTCGCGTGCGAGAAGCGCGCCACTTCGTCGCCAGGCCTTGGGTCTGTCGGCACAGCCAGGCGCTTGGGCTCTGTGGGATCCGCCACGCTGGGCACCGCATCGAGCACGGCCGCGGTGCGCGTGAGGCACGAGAGCGCCCTGGGTACCTGGATGATCGCGAACTGCGCCATCATCATGAAAAAGAGGATGAGCATGGCGTACTCGAGCAGCGCGGAGATGGAACCAATCTGCATGGCACCTGCGCCCACGCGGTCCGCGCCCATCCACATGACAAGTACCTCGACAACGTTCATAAGGAAGAACGTCGAGCAGTCTACGACTGAGAAGAGCATGTTCACGCGGATGGCGTTTGTGGCATAGTCCTCGAAAGTCTCGTTCAGGCGGCCGCGCTCGCGCTCCTCCTTGCCAAAGGCGCGGATGACGCGCGTGCCAGTGACCACCTCGCGCAGGCGCGAGTTCATACGGTCGACAAAACCCTGCATAGCCATGAAGATGGGTGTGGACTTGGCAACGGCAACGCCCGAGATGGCGAGCATCGCTATGGTGATGAGGAGGAGCATGCGCCCCATCACGGGGTCTATCCCATATGCCAGAACGATGGCAACCACACAGGTCACGGGCACCGGGAACACCATCATGAAGGTCATGAGCAGGGTCTGCTGCACCACGTTGGCGTCAGACAGCGTGCGGGTGATCATCGAGCCCGTGCCAAACGCGTTGAAGTCGGCACCCGAAAGCGCAAGCGACTTCTTGTAGACGGCCACGCGCAGGTCTCGTCCCACGTATGCAGCAAGGCGCGAGGCCACGTAGTAGGAGGCCACGCACCCGCCAGAGCCCACCACGGCAGCCACAAGCATGGCCACACCATGCGAGGTGAGCTCCGCGGTGTCACGCGTGCCTACGGCAACGTTCACCAGAGCCGCAAGCTGCGTGGGGATGAGGAGCATGCCCACGATGTCGGCAAGCAACAGCACGCAGGCAGCCACCGCCATGTGCCAGTGCGGACGCACGAGCTCCTTGAGGACCCTCCATGAAGCGCGCTTGCTGTAGTCGCGCTCGGCAGCCATCAGTTCCAACCTCCCTGGGTGTTATCAGTCAGTTCCTTCTCGGCAGTGCCCTCAGTATGCAGGGCGCGTGCCTCAATGTCGATTGCCACCACGTAGCGGCGTATAAGCGCCACGAGCGCCGTTCTGTCCTTAGGGGAAAGGGACTCAAAGGCGCGCTGCTCTGCCTTGAGCGCGGGCGTAACCTCTTTCTCGCAAAAGGAGCGACCCTCGGGCGTAAGGGTCACAATCTTGCTACGACGGTTGTTCTCATCACGCTCGAGCGTCACCAGGCCGCGGGTGACGAGCGATCTCATGGCCGAGCTCACCGTCTGACGCGAGAGCGAGTGGCACGTTGCGATTGACCCCTGCAGGCAGCTGCCACCGGCAACCACGATGTCCACAAGAATCCAGTATGCCGTCTCGGAGATACCGCATCCCTTTGATATCTCATAGTAGAGGCGCTGAACCTCTTGATAGACGATGTCCATGTCGCGGACGGTGGGAATGCGCGGCACTTGCGCGCCAACGTCTCCCGACTGTTCCTCCGGCATTGGGAAGCCTCCAAAGTTACGGTCTCGGACAATAGGAGGCTTATCTTAAACAGAGCTTAGGCATACTTCAAGTACCGGAAGAAAAATACAGAACTAATGTTCTATCTATGCCTCGCGGACGAGAAGTGCCAGGAAGTGGCCATCAAGCGGCAGCTCGGGCGCATCCACGCGGGAGGTGCGCACCATGCCATCAGGGCCAACCATCGCCGTGACCAGACGCTTGGCCTGGGGTGGCAGCGCCGCGAAGGCAGCCGTCGAGCGGGGGTTCACAAGCGAGAAGGGCGCACCCTCCGGCCCCGCAAGAAACGCTACCACAACACCCTCGTCCTCCTCGCGCAACTCGGAGCACGTGGCGTAGGCCAGCGTGCCACCAGCGCCAACGCGAGTTGAGACAGCTCGAAGAAGCTCCAGTTGGAGCGTCGGGAGCGACTGTCCCGTCGGGCGAACGGCAGGCTCCTGGAGCGCCCAGGCGATCTCGGGGTGGCGGCGCATGGTGCCTGTGCCGGAGCAGGGGGCGTCCACGAATGCAGAGTCGAAGCTGCCGGAAAGCTCGGGCAGAAGATCCTTCTCGCCGAGACGCCGACCATCCAACGCGGTGCAGGTCACAGCCTTGCCCAGGCCGGCCCGCTCCATGCGGGCGCGTGAGACGGTAACCTTGAAGGCCTCGGACTCCACCGCAGCAATGTGCGCAAGTCCACCGCGGCGCAGCGCGCAGGACTCGAGGAGGAGCGACTTGGTCCCTCTCCCCTGCCCAACTTCAAGCATGCGGGTGCCAGGCGTGGGCGAGGCGAGCCAGGCCACAACCTGCGCCGCCATGTCTGCGGGAACAACGTCCACGGCATCCACAAGGCCAGACGCGGACAAGCCGGCTGCAGACGAGAGCGAAAGGCATCCCGGCAGGCAGGTAGCGCGCGGGATGAGGCCCGCGGCAGAGAGCAGGCGGTCGACCTCGGCATCATTGTGCATGCAGGCGTTGCCGGCCACATAGGCGCCAGGCGCGTCCAGGGCGGAGAGCGCCATGCGGCACGCACCCTCGGTGCCCAGCGAGACCACAAGCTCATCCGCAAGCCACTGCGGCAGTGCGGCAACGAGCGCGATGTCGGAAGCGGTGCAGTTGCGGCTCTCTACGCGCTCGCGCGCATGCGCAAGCGCGGGAAGGTCCTCCTCGGCAACGCGATGCAGAACCGCATTGGCCAGGCCAGCGCCATGGGGCGAGACGCGTCGCACCAGCTCGACGCCCTGGCTTATGGCCACAGGCGCGGGCGTCGCAAGCCACAGGAGCTCGAACGCCGAGATGCGCAGCGCATCTCGCACGCGCGGCTCGAGGTGGCCGTGGCGCAGGTGGGCGTCGAGAAGGGCGTCGACGGTTCCGGACGTACGGACGCTCCCCAAAGCGAGCCTGGTTGCCAGCGCGCGGTCAGCGGGAGTAAGGCGCGCCACCGGGGCAGAGGTGCGCAGCAGGTCGCGCGCGCGGGCATCCCTACGCCGCACGTTGGAGAGGACGTCCGCAGCTGCTATGCGGGCGGGTGAGAGCGTTGCCATGCGCTAGGCACGCTCCCAGGTGGCGCCGTTGCCGCCGTGGAGACCCTGCGCCCAGGCGGAGGCGTCCATCTCGCGCTTGCCGTCGGGCTTCACGCGGAGAAGCTCAAGCGCCCCGTTGGCGCAGCCGAGAAGCACGCGACCGTGGCCAAGCGCAACGGCACCGGCCGCCACCTGTGGCACATTGGCGTCCACAACTGCCGCGCGAACGACGCGCATGCCCTTGCCCGCCACCTGGCAGCGCGCCGGCGCAGCGTCGGTCGAGGCCTGCACGCGAAGCGCATTTGCCATGCACGTGTCTGCCGGGTTGAGGCGCATCTCGTCCTTCTTGACCTTCTCGGCAATCGTGACCTGAGCGGGGTCCTGCTCGTGCCAGGTAACGGTGCCATCGGCGATCTGCGCTGCCGCGGCGACAAGCTCGGGCGCGCCCGCCTGTGCCAGCTCGTCAAAGAGCTGGCTGGCCGTCTTGGTGCCAATGGGCGTGGACACCTGGCGGCACCACGCGCCAGCGTCAAGGTCGTGCGCCACGCGCATGATGGAGACGCCGGTCTTTTTGTCCCCGGCGAGAATCGCGCGCTGGATGGGGGCCGCGCCTCGCCAGCGCGGCAGCAGAGAGCCATGTACGTTGATGGCACCCAGGGGTGCCACGGCAAGAAGCTCGTCCGGCAGGATGCACCCAAACGCCACCACGCAGATGAGGTCCGGTGCGGCGGCGCGCACGGCATCGATGGCCTCGGCGTCCATGCGCTTGGCCTCGAGCACGGGAAGGCCAAGATCGAGAGCGCACGCCTTCACCGGCGAGGGCTCGAGCTTCTTGCCGCGCGATCGCACGGCATCGGGGCGCGTCACCACGAGCGCCACGTCGTAGGCGGCGGCAACGGCCTTGAGCGACGGCACCGCAAACTCGGGGGTGCCCATGAAGACGATGCGCATGCTAGTCCTCCTCGACCTCCACGTCGCCAGGGCGCGCGCCGGCGTCGAGCGCGTCCTGGTACTCAGACATCGCGCGCACGCGCGCTGAGGGCGACAGGTGGTCAATCATGGTCACGCCGTGCAGGTGGTCTATCTCGTGCTGCAGGCACACGGCAAGGAGGTTATCCGCCGCCTCGTACTGCAGAAGGTCACCATTGAGGTCGAGCGCCTGCACGACCACGTGGCTGGGTCGCTTGACCTCGACGGTGATGCCGGGGAACGAGAGGCAGCCCTCACCCGTGGTGCGCTCGGGGCCGTCCGCCGTGATGACCTTGGGGTTGATGAGCACGTAGGGGTTCTTCTTGGAGCCTTTGCCCGACCAATCGACGTCAATCACCACGACCTGCTTGGCAACGCCCACCTGCGGGGCAGCAAGGCCGCAGCCGTCGGCGGCGTACATGTCGCGCAGCATGCGCTTTGCAAGGGCACGAATCTCGTCGTCGATCTTCTCGACGGGCGCGCACTCCTCGGTAAGCACGGGCGCGGGCGAGAGAACGATTTCGTCCAGGGGGTTCATTGCATCCTCCAATGCAGCGCGACTTCTCGCGCGGGTTGTGTCTTGCCTACATGAGGTCGTAGGCGTCTATGTCCAATGCCATGTTAATACCCATACCGCGCCCTATGCCTGCGGCGCACTCCGAGACCACACCACCGAGGTCGGCGTCGAGGGGTGCCTTCACCATCACGTGGCGACGGGTCCTGTCCTTCACGCGGGCCTTCACGCAGTCTGCAGGCCCCAGGACCTCCCAGCCAGGAAGGTCAGCGACCTTCTCGCGCAGGGCGGCTGCCATCTTGGCGGACGCGTCCCCAACGGCGCGGGCATCCTTGCCCCACACCAGGACGTTTGCGAGGCGCGAGAACGGCGGGTATGAGGCCTCCTTGCGCTCGGCCAGCTCGGGGGCGAGAAAGACGTCGCGCCGGTGCGAGAGGACCGCCTGCATGGCCGGGTGCGTGGCCCAGTAGGTCTGCACGATAACCTCGCCCGGGCGCCCTCCCCTGCCGGCCCGGCCCGCCACCTGCTCCAGGAGGTCGTAGGTCCTCTCCGCCGCGCGGAAGTCCGGCAGCTTGAGCATGGTGTCCGCGTTGATGACGCCCACGAGCGTGACCTCAGGGAAGTCGAGTCCCTTGGCTATCATCTGCGTACCCACGAGAACCGCGCACTCCGCCGCGTCGAACTGCTCGAGCAGGCGCTGATGGGCACCCTTCGCGCGGGTGGTATCCGCATCCATACGGATGACCTCAACGTCTTCTGCGAGGAGCATGGAAAGCTCGTCCTCGACGCGCTGGGTGCCCACGCCGTAAGCGCCCAGATAGCGGCTGCCGCAGTTGGGACAGCGCGTGGAAGGGTCGGGATAGGCACGCACGGGCCAGCTGCGGCCGCAGGTGTGACACACGAGCGAGTGGGTTCGCTCGTGGTACGTGAGTGCCGTCGAGCAGTGCGGGCACTCGGGCACGCACCCGCACTCGCGGCACATGAGGAAATTCGCGAAGCCGCGCCTGTTCAGGAGCAGCACGGCCTTCTCGCGCCTCTCGGCCACGCCCTCGAGCGCTCGGCGCAGGGGCTCAGAGAAGACCGAGCGCGAGCCCCCGCGGAACTGTGACGCCATGTCCACGATCGTGACCTTGGGGAGCACGGCGCCACCGGGCCTCTCGGGCATCTCCACGCGCGTCCAGCGCGCGCCGCGCCACGAGCCCACCTCGCAGCGGTGCAGGCTCTCGAGCGAGGGCGTGGCGGAGCCTAGCACCAGCGCGCAGCCCCACTCCTGGGCCATGCGCGCCGCAACCTCACGCGCATGGTAGCGCGGGCTTGAGTCCTGCTTGTAGGAGGACTCGTGCTCTTCGTCAATGATGATGAGACCCACGTTGGCGAGCGGCGCAAAGAGCGCGGAGCGTGCACCCACCACCACATGGACGGCGCCTTGGCGCACGAGGTCCCACTGGTCGAAGCGCTCGCCAGTCGACAGGCGCGAGTGGAGAACGGCCACGTCGTCGCCAAAGCGCGAGCGGAAGCGTCCTACGGTCTGCGCCGTGAGCGATATCTCTGGCACGAGGACCAGCGCGCCCTTGCCCGCGGCGAGCGTGCGTTCGATGGCCTCAAGGTAGACCTCAGTTTTGCCGGAGCCGGTGACGCCATCCACGAGGACCACGTCCCCCGCCGCACGGGAGCGCGTCTCGTCGATGGCCGCAACGGCGGCAAGCTGACCTGGCGTGAGGTGCTCCGGCCGCGGGGCATGCGCCGAGGAGAGCGTGGTCTTCTCACCGCCGCGAATCTGCCGGCGCGTCTCAACCGTCACCACACCGCGCTTTGCCAGCGCGTTCACGGCTGTCGAGGCGCCAGGGATGGTTGCCGAGAGCTCGGCCAGGCGCATGGCCCCAGCAGAGAGCGCCTCCAGGACCTCTCGCTGGCGACTGGCGTTGCGCGCGGGCTCGAAGCCCTGGGCGCCCGAGGCAAGAGAGACCCAGCGGGCATCGGCGGGCGCGGCCTTCTCGGCGACAAGCTCCCACGGGGCATCCGGCGAATCGCGGGTCACACGGACCTTCTGGCCTGGCGCGAGAAAGAGCCGCACCGCGTCTGCCAGCGGGCAGGCGTACTCGTGCGCGATCCAGTGCGCCACGACGGCGGACTGCGGCCCAAACGCCGAGGGCGCGAGCACCTGCGCCACCGCAAGCAGGCGCGCCGGTGCCACGTCTTTTGGCGGCTCATCTGAGGTGGCCATCACATACCCCACAGCGCTCCTGTGCGAGAAGGGAACGAGCACCGTGGCACCAACACTCACCTGGTCCTCGATGTCACCAGGGATGGCGTAGTCAAACGTGCCCTCGAGAGCACGCGTGGATATGTCGAGCGCGACGCTCGCGAAGCGCACGGTTTGCCCCTCCCCTGCGGCTGCGGACTTCTCGCGCCACACGTGGTGGCGCCAACGGGAACCGATTGTACCCCCTCAACTCCATTGTCGCCGGAGGAGGACTTATGACGCAGATTGCGACACAAGCCCCTCTCCGGAGACGATTTGTCTCCGGAGAGGGGCATTTGCCATCGCGTGCAACAAAACAAGCCCTCCGGCGATGTGTTTTCTCGCCGGAGGGCACGGTCTTGCAGGGCAATGAGACAAATGGACTGCCCCTTTGTCTCATCCGCCGAGATAGGCCTTGCGGACGTCGTCGTCCACGAGAAGCTCGGCGCCGGTGCCGGTCTTCACGATCTTGCCGGTCTCAAGCACATAGCCGCGAGCAGCGACCTTGAGCGCCATGTTGGCGTTCTGCTCGACCAGGAGGATCGTGGTGCCGTTCTTGTTGAGCGCCTGGATAATCTCGAAGATCTCGTCCACGAGGATGGGTGCCAGGCCCATCGAGGGCTCGTCGAGCATGAGCAGCTTGGGGCGGCTCATGAGGGCGCGACCCATGGCGAGCATCTGCTGCTCGCCGCCGGAGAGCGTGCCCGCCACCTGGTTCATGCGCTCCTTGAGGCGCGGGAAGTGCTCGTAGACAAGCTCAAGCGTCTCCTTGTTCTCGGCGTCGGTGCGGGTGTAGCCACCCATGTCGAGGTTCTCGGCGACGGTCATGTGCGTGAAGACGCGGCGTCCCTCGGGGCACAGGGCAAGGCCGCGCTCGACGATCTTGTGCGGCTTGATGCCCACAAGTTCCTCGCCGCTGAACTTGATGCTGCCGGAGTCCGGCTTGATGAGCCCGGCGATGGTGTTGAGCGTGGTCGACTTGCCGGCGCCGTTAGCGCCGATGAGGGTCACGATCTCGCCCTCGTCGATATCGAACGAGATGCCCTTGACGGCCTTGATGGCGCCGTACGAGACGGCGAGGTCGCTGACGGAGAGCATGGCCATCTACTTCACCCCCTGCTTGCCGAGGTAGGCCTCGATGACCTTGGGGTCGTTCTGGATCTCCTCGGGCGTGCCCTTAGCGATGATGCGCCCGTAGTCCAGGACGCCGATGACCTCGCAGATGCCCATGACAAAGTTCATGTCGTGCTCGATGAGCAGAATGGCAATCTGGAAGTCGTCGCGAATCTTCTCGATGTTCTCCATGAGCTCCTCGGTCTCGGCGGGGTTCATGCCGGCCGCAGGCTCGTCCAGAAGAAGGACCTTAGGGTTGGTTGCAAGCGCGCGCAAGATCTCCAGGCGGCGCTGGGCGCCGTACGGGAGGTTGCCAGCACGCTCCTGTGCCAGCCCCTGCATGTTGAAGATGCCGAGGAGGTCCATGGCCTTGTCGTGGAACTCGGCCTCCTGCTTCCAGTGCTTGGGGAGACGGAACACGTCCGTGAGGAGGTGCGTCGACATAGAGTTGCCAAAGCCTACCAGGACGTTCTCCTCAACCGTCATCTTGTTGAAGAGACGGATGTTCTGGAACGTACGGGCAATGCCCATCTTGTTGACCTCGACAACGCTCTTGCCTGCGGTGTCATAGCCGTCGAGCAGGATGGTGCCGCGCGTGGGCTTGTACACATTGGTGAGCAGGTTGAAGATGGTCGTCTTGCCGGCGCCGTTGGGGCCAATGAGGCCCGAGATCTCGGTGCGGCCCATGGCGATGTTGAAGTCGTCCACGGCGGTGAGGCCACCAAAGTCGATGCCGAGGTGCTCGGCCTGGAGCACGGGCATCTTGCCAAGGTCGCGCTCGGGGACGAGGTTGGGGGTCTCCATCTGCACGAGCACCGGGCGGTGGCGCTTGGGCGATGCCGAGGGGGCTGCCTCGACGGCCGTCTCGGTCTTCGTGGTCTTGTCGCTACTCATGGGTGTTGGCCTCCTTCCCCGTATCCTTCTTGGTGGTTGCCGCAGGCGCAACGGGTGCCTCAGCTGAAGCCGAGGCAGGCGACGCGGCCTCAACGGCAGGCGTCGTGGCAGGAGCAAAGTCCTCGGGTCGCTTGCCGTGGTTCATGATGCGCTCGATCACGCGGGACATCGAGAAGTCGTAGTCGCCGAGAAGACCTTCGGGACGGAAGATCATGACCAGGATCAGCACGACTGCGTAGACGACCATGCGGTAGTCGGAGACGGCGCGCAGGGCCTCGGGCAGGATCGTGAGGACGGTCGCGGAGATGACGGAGCCGAGCATGGAGCCCATGCCGCCGAGAACGACCATAACCAGGATCTCGATGGACTTCATGAAGCCGAACTTTGCCGGCGCCATGACGCCAATGCAGCCCGCGTACAGGCCACCTGCAACACCGGCGAAGAACGCCGACGCAACAAAGGCGAGCGTCTTGTAGTACGTGGTGTTGACGCCACAAGACTCGGCGGCAATCTCGTTATCACGGATGGAGAGAATGGCGCGGCCGTGGCGCGACTTCATCATGGTGTGGATAAGGAAGAGCGAGATGGCAACCACAATGAACGTGTTCAGGAAGTTGGTGTACGAGGGGATGCCCGTCAGACCCTTGGCGCCACCGGTGAGCGTGAAGCCAAGGACGCCGTCGATGTTCTGCATGACCACGCGGATGATCTCGGCAAAGCCCAGCGTGATGATAGCCAGGTAGTCGCCCTTGAGGCGCAGCGCCGGGACACCGATGATAAGGCCGCAGATGGCGGCGCAGATGCCACCAAAGATGATGCCGATAACAAAGAGCCCCACGGCGGCGGGGCTGCCGGTGGCGAAGTCGCGCGCGGTCACGCCCACGACGTCCATCATCCGCATGATAAAGATGGCGCAGGAGTAGCCGCCCACCGACATGAAGCCAGCGTGGCCCAGCGGCAGCTGGCCCAGGTAGCCGGTCGCAATGTTGAGCGAGACGGTCAGGATGATGTAGATGCCAATCTGCTCGATGACGCCAGTCTGGTAGCGGCTCACCACACCACCGTCGATCATGAGCTCGCCCACGACGAGAAACACCACGACGAGAATGGCGTTGATCAGGTAGCGCATGGGCATGGAGAGGCTGCGGTAGCCGGAGGCAGCCGGCGTGCCCGCCTGTGCAGTTGTTGCCTTGGATGCAGTCACGGCTTCCTCCTTAGACTTTCTCGGTCATCGGGCGACCCAGGATACCGGTGGGCCTCACCACAAGGACGATGATCAGGAGCAGGAACACCACGGCGTCCTGCCAGACGGAAAGGCCAATAGCCGAGACAAAGACCTCAGCGAAACCAACGAGAAGCCCGCCGATAACGGCGCCGGGAATTGAGCCAATGCCACCAAGGACTGCCGCGACAAAGGCCTTGGTGCCCAGCATGATGCCCATCGTTGGCGTTGCCTGCGAGTACGCCATGCTATAGAGCACGGCACCAATGCCGGCGAGGGCAGAGCCCACGGCAAAGGTGAACGAAATGGTGTTGTTCACATTGATGCCCATGAGGCGCGCGGCACCCATGTCCTCGGATACGGCGCGCATGGCCTTGCCGAGCTTGGTCTTCTGCACGAGGATCGTGAGCACGATGGTCGAGATTGCCGTCACCACAATGGTGATGATGGCGTTCGCGGAGAGAGACACGCCTCCAACGCTCATACTGGGAAGGTCAAAGTACTCGGGGACAACCTTGGCGTCGGCGCCAAAGACCAGCTGCGCGCCGTTCTCGAGGAAGTACGAGACGCCGATGGCGGTAATGAGCAAGCTCATGCGCGGTGCCTCGCGAAGGGGCTGGTAGGCCACCTTGTCGATAAGGACACCAAGCCCGGCGCACCCCACAATCGAAAGGACGATGGCAAGAACCGGGTTCAGCCCCAGCTGGCTCATCACAATCCATGAAATGTAGGCACCAACCATGATGATGTCGCCATGGGCAAAGTTGAGCAGCAGGATGATGCCATACACCATCGTGTAGCCCAGGGCGACCAGAGCGTAGATGCTGCCCAGCTGAAGACCATTAAGCACCTGCGTCAGTATCGTCACGGCACAACACTTCCTCTCTCTCGAACACAGGTCCTGCAGAACCAAGTAAGCGCCGGGGGCTACGTGCGCACCCGGCGCTTCCCTCAAGACACTCTAAGCCGTCCTACTTGCCCTCGACGGTCTTGAAGACCTCCTGGGCACCATCCTTGAAGGTGATGATAAGGGTGGACTTAACGGGGTCGCCGGTGCCGGAATAGGAGATGTCACCGGTCACGCCGTTGGCGGTGCCGGAGGCAATGGCGTCGACGATGGCCTGCTTGTAGTCATCGGAGCCGTAGGTGGCCTTACCGTCCTTCTCGACAGTCTCGATGGCGTTGAGGAGGATCATTGCGGCGTCGTAGCCAAGGGCGCAGAAGTTGGAGGGCGTGTCGTTGTACTCGTCCTTGTAGGCCTTGATGAAGTCCTGGACCTTCTCGTCCTCGTTCTCGGAGACGAAGGAGCAATCGTAGTAGCAGCCCTCGAGGTCCTCGGCGCTTGCGTACTCCTCGTCGCCGCCCACGATGTTGGACCAGCCGTCGGCGCCCATGAACACGCCGGTGTAACCGAGCTTCCTGGCCTGGGTCACGATCTTGCCATCATCCTGGTAGTAGTTAGGCGAGAAGATCGCGTCGGGGTTGGTGGCGATGATGTTGGTGAGCTGCGAGTTGAAGTCGGTGGCACCGGAGGGATAGCCCTCAGAGTCGCTCACGGTGACGCCCTTCTTGCGGGCCTCCTCGATGAAGGCGTCGGCAACGCCCTGCTCGTAGTCACCGCCCTGGTTGTAGATCACGCCAACGGTCTTGTAGCCCTGGTCGGCTGCAAAGTCGGCCATGAGCTTGCCCTGGTACGGGTCGGTGATGCAGGCGCGGAAGTAGTTCTTGCCATAGGAGATGACATCGGCTGCGGTAGCAGAGGGCGTCACGCAGGGCATGTTGTCCTTAACGGAGGCCTGTGCAACGGCGATGGTGGGGGTGGAGGTAACGTCGCCGATGATGCCCACGACGCCATCCTCGACGAGCTTGTTGTAGACGTTGACAGCCTCGGTGGCGTCGCCCTTCTCGTCCTGGGTGTCAAGCTCAATCTGCTTGCCGTTGATGCCACCGTTGCTGTTGACCTGCTTGACGTAGAGCTCGGCACCGTAGCGGCAGGCGAGGCCGTACTGGGCAACGTCGCCGGTGTAGGGGCCCATGAGGCCGATCTTGATGGTGTCGGAGCTGGAGCCGTTAGAGGAGCCAGAGTTGCCGCCACAGGCAGCAAGGCCAAGGCCCATGCCCGCGACAGCACCGGCCTTGACGAAGTTGCGCCTGGAAATGTTGGTGTTCATACGTACCCTCCCTTGTCTTGGCCGCGCGAACATCCCGCGCGGAGGTTGTGGACAACTGTATGAAAGGGCAGCAGAAGCAGGCGCGCCGCACCTGAAAGCTTATTCGAGACGTAACACATGAATCAGCTTTGTAACATGCGCAAGCTGGGAATACACCGTTCCTAGTTATCCAGAGCGACGAGAGCTACTTGTCTTTCATGCCGCGCGGCGCCTCCCGCGAGTGACGAGAATGGCAACAAACGTGCCCGCAGCCGCCCCGCAGAGGTCGATGAGCACGTCTCTGGGAGAGGACTCGCGCCCTGGCACAAAGCGCTGGATCGTCTCATCTGCCATGGGAACGAGAATCACCACGAGGGGCCCGAGCCAACGGGGAAGCCTCCCCTCCCGTGCCGGAACCAGAAAGGTTGGCACGGCAAGGACGCCGAGAACCGCGTACTCGAGGAAGTGCGCCGTCTTACGCACGGCAAAGCTCATGGCCGCCTCGCCCGTTATGCCCAGCGCGTTGAGAAGCGGCGCCACAACGGCAACCACGCGCGAGCTCTCGAGCGATGACTGCGGGCCCTGCACGAGCGAGTGCCCCCACACAAAGGCAACCCACAGGCAGAAGACGAGCACCCACGTACGGTGGTGGGTGCTCGTCCCGAGTCGTCCGTCCTTGGAGACCGTGGACTCCCCCGATTTCCTGCGCATCACGCTTCCAGCGCCTCCGCGTGCGCGAGAGGCGTCGACCCGGCAAAGTGGCGCGGCCGGTAGCCACCGGCGGTCGCGCCGCCGTGCTTTCCGGAGGCCATGTGACGACCGCGGACGCGCAGCGCCGAGGTCTGGGTGCCTCCCTCGATGACGCGCAGGTAGTCGCGGGAGGACCTGCGCACGGCGGCGGAGGGGTTGTGCGAGAACTCGTCGGCCAGCAGGTAGTCGACGTAGGTCTCGGTGTCCACGACCTCGGGATGGCCCGCAGGTGGCTTGAAGTGGAGGAACTGCGTGTCTTGCGCGATACCATCGGGCTCGTCAAGGGAGTCCTCGTTGCCAACGCAGTCCGAGAAGGGCTCCAGACGCTGGGGCACACGCGCCTTTGCCGGTGGCGCAGCCACCGCTGCAGACGTGCCCGCAGCGCCAATCTTCTCATCCATCGCCTTGAGAGCACGATCCCAGTCGTCTCCCGTGACGTCCTCGATGCTGCGCTTCTCGGGATAGGCGTCCTCCTCCACCGGAGCGACGCGGCGCGAGATGTCACGCGGTCGAGCAGACATGAACTGGAGGTCGTCGATACCCGCGGAACCAAACTCGGAGGGGATGGCGTCGGCCGAGACCTCGGGTACGCCGATGGGCCCAGAGACAGCAGGCCCCACGGCGGCGGTCCACCAGGGGGTGCCCACGTCTCCCACCGAGCCGTCCGCACGCTCGATCACGGGGAGGCCCTCCATGCGATTTGCGTCAATGCGCGCCGAGAGGGTCGCGGCCACGCCCTGCGCACGCGTTGCCATGCGCTGACGGAAGCTCTGCTTCTCCACGTAGTTCTCGGCGATGTCCTCGTAGTCACGGGCAGCGCGCTGGCCCGCTGCGCCCGAGGCATCGGTACGCCGAGAGTTCTCGTTATCCTCCCCTGCCTGGGCCTTGTGGCGCGCGGCGCGCTTTCCCTCCTCGGAACGCATGTGGCGCGGCGCGCCGGGCTCACTGGCCACCGCGTCTTCGTGCCTCTCGTCCGAGTTCTGGGCGAGCTCGTCTGCCTGGCTCGCGGAGTCTCGCCTACCCGCGAGGGAGCTCGCAAGGGCGTAGGTACCAAGTGTGACAAGGACGCCGCCCGCAAAGCTCACGCCCAAGGCGCCGGCGGTCTGGGGGTCAATGCTTGAAAGGTTGATACTTGACAACGCGTCGAGCGGGATCGCGCTTCCTTCCGCCAGGGCCGGGGAAGGCACGCCAAGGGTAGCAACGCCGAGAAGGCCGGCGACAACCGCGGGGCTCCTCCTGCACGTCATCCTGCTGCACCTCCCGATGCCTCACGCCTTCAAGCGGCACAGCGAAAGACGAACGAGGGGTAGCTGGCAACCGAGCTCCTGCCGACCCATGAGGGCAGCAGCTTACCGGTGGGCAACGGCGTTGTTCGTCTTTGGCTGCATGTGCCGTCGCGACACTCGCGTGTCATGAAATCTACGTATCAGACTATACTTTTCACCACGCCAAATGCAAGCAGGGAATTGTCATGGGGAGGGCAAGATGTCCAACATTGCAGTGGTTACGGGAGCGTCGTCGGGGGTTGGGCGCGAGTTTGTCCGACAGCTTGACCGTGGGGCGGGCGGCCCACTCGACCAGATATGGGTTGTCGCGAGAAACGCCCAGGCCCTGGAGGTCATTGCCGAGCAAACGGCCACGCCGGTGCGCGTGTTTGCTCTCGACCTCACCAAGCGCTCCTCTTACGAGTGCCTGCGCGACGTCCTTGATGACGAGGCACCCACCGTGCAGTGGCTCGTGAACAGCGCGGGCTTTGGCAAGTTTGGCGACTTCGGCCAGATTTCCGAGGAGGACGAGGGCAACATGGTGCGCCTCAACTGCCTCGCCGTGGTCGAGACCACCTACCATTGCCTCCCTCACATGGTTGCCGGTTCGCGCGTGGTAAACATGGCCTCGATTGCTGGGCTCATCCCCCAGCCGGGTCTCTCGACCTACTCGGCCACCAAGCGCTTTGTGGTGGACCTCTCGCGCACGCTCGACTACGAGCTTGGTCCCGTGGGAATTCACGTGTGCGCCGTGTGCCCCAAGTTCATGGAGACAGGCTTCCTCGCCAGCCCCGGCGATGAGCGCGAGGTACGCCGCATGACCACCATTGGCTACGAGAAGCCCGCCGACGTCGTGAGAAAGGCACTGCATGCGGCGGTGCTGGGCCGCTCCACCTGCGTGACCTCGCCGGATATGCTGGCCGCCAGCGTCATGGCAAAGGTCCTTCCCGCGAGCTGGGTTATGCGGGCGCAAGACCTTCTCTTCACTACTTGCGCAGGCGAGTAGGGCGCGGGCACGACGGCAGCAGCAGCGCGACCGCATCAGCTGCAGTAACGCGTCCTCGGGAGCCAAATTGACGTCCGAAGGCCCCTCTCGTACCCAATCGCTGCGGTAACGCTCCCTCCGGCGCCAGAACGGCGCCGGAGGGAGCTTCTCGTACGTAATGCCTGCAAAACAACGCCCTCCGGCGTCACACGACGTCGGAGGGCGTACTCACTGCATGGAAGCTCAGTGCCGAGACCTACATCACATACTCGCTCTGCGCGGCCTTCTTGGCCGAGCGAATGAGGAACTCCTCGTTGGAGTTGGTAGCCTTGAGACCCTTGACCAGCGCAGAAGCGGCGCGCTCGGTGTTGTTCATGTTGGCGAGCACGCGACGAATCCCCCACACGAAGGGCGTGAGCTCGGCGGGCAAGAGCAGGTCCTCGTTGCGGGTACCCGAGGAGACTGGGTCGATTGCGGGGAAGATGCGCTTGTCGGCCAGCTCGCGGTCAAGCTTGAGCTCCATGTTGCCGGTGCCCTTGAACTCCTCGAAGATGACCTCGTCCATCTTGGAGCCGGTGTCCACCAGTGCGGAGGCAATGATGGTGAGCGACCCGCCGTTCTCGATGTTGCGGGCGGCACCCAGGAACTTCTTGGGCGGATAGAGTGCCGCGGAATCAACGCCGCCGGAGAGGATGCGGCCGCTCGCGGGCTGCGCAAGGTTGTACGCACGGGCCAGGCGCGTGATGGAATCGAGCACCACCACAACGTCCTCGCCAAGCTCCACGAGCCTCTTAGCGTGCTCGATGACCAGCTCGGACACAGCGGTGTGGTTCTCGGCAGGCATGTCGAAGGTCGACGCCACGACCTCGCCGTGGATGGAGCGCTGCATGTCCGTAACCTCCTCGGGGCGCTCGTCCACGAGCAGGCAGACGAGGTGCACCTCGGGGTTGTTGGCGGCGATGGACTGGCAGATCTTCTTCAAAACCGTGGTCTTACCGGCCTTGGGCGGGCTCACGATGAGGCCACGCTGGCCCTTGCCAATGGGTGCCACAAGGTCGATTGCACGACCGGTGATGGAATCCTTGCCACATTCCATGACCAGGCGCTCGTTGGGATAGATGGGGGTGAGGTCGCGGAATCGCGGACGGTTCTTCATTGACTCGGGGTCGCGTCCGTTCACGTGTGCGATGGAGATGAGGGGCGGGTACTGGGCGGGATACTTGGTGTTGGTACGAGCAGGGCCAACGGTTCCCTCGATGCGATCGCCCGGGCGAAGCGCGTAATTGCGGATGAACTGCTGGCTCACGTAGGCGTCGTTGTCGCCCTTCATGTAGTTGCCCGTGCGAACCCAGCCCGCACCGGCATTGCCAATCTCGAGAATGCCCTCGACGGGATGGAAGCCCTCGGCGGCAGCTGCGGCCTGGTACACGGCCTCGACGAGGTCTGACTTGTGGACGCCCACGTACTCGACGCCAAGCTCGGCTGCCTTCGCGCGAAGGTCTGCCACCTTCATTGCCTGCAGCTCGTCGCGGGTGAGCGAGGGCTGCGTCTGGACCTGCTGGCCGTTGTGGCGGTTGTGCTGCTTGTGGTTCTGCTGGTTGCGACGGCTGAAGCCGTTGCCCTCTCCGCCGTTGCTGTTATTAAAGCGATTGTTGCCGGAGTTGTTGTTGTAGCTTACGCGACGGCGCCTTCCCTGCTGCTGGCCTTGCTGCTCTCCTCGCTGATTGTGCTCGCGAGGCTGCCGCTGATAGTGGCTCTGTTGCTCGTCCGAACGGTCGGCTTCGGCAAGCGTTGCCGAGGGCATGGGCGCAGGCACCGAGCTGGCCTGCGTTGCCTCCTGCGTCATGCGCGTCATGTCCGAGAAGCTCACCTGGTCGCGCTCGCTGCGCTCGGCCTCCTCGACGCGCTTGGCCTCGTGCTGCTCGGAGCTAACATGCTCCCCGGAGGCTTCCGCCTGCGCACGCTCATCTGCCTCTATCTGGGCACGGGTGCGGCGGCGACGGCGGGGTTTGGGAGCACTCTGCTCCTCCGAGGTGGTCTCAGAAACCGTGGGTGCCGCAGGCTCGTTCGCGGGCGCCGCAGGCTCGGACGTGTTGGCCGCGGTCTTCTCGACCGCGTTTGCCTTGGCCTTCTCGTCTGCCTCGATCTGGGCACGCGTACGACGGCGACGACGCGGCTTAGGCGCCTCCTCTGAGGGACCCTCGGTGACGGGTGCCTCTCGCGTCACCGGAGCGCCACCAAGAGGCAGCTCGGCCTGGGCCGCGCCGGCCTCCTCGACCTTCTTCCGAGACGTCCGCCGGCGCCGGGGCTTCGGCTCACCACCTGCGACGAGTTGGCCATCGGCGGGTTGGCCATCGGCGGGTGCGGACTCGGCGGCTGCCGCCTTGGCAAGCTTCTCAGCCTCTATCTCGGCGCGGGTGCGACGGCGACGACGGGGCTTTGGCGCCTCCTCGGGGGCTTCCGCCGGGATAGCGCCCATGGAATCCGAGGGTGTCTCGTCTGTCATGCTGTTTGTACCTTTCACTCTCACGCGGGGCGCAAGGCGCGCCATACCGTCGTGTAAATTAAGCAATTGATAGGCTTCGTAGAGGCCGTGTGATTGATGCGCCCCCCTCGGCACGGCTCTGGGGCAGCAACGGTCATGCCGTCCATCACATGCAAAGAGGGGTATTGCAACGCGCCTTCATGCAGCACGAACCTGCGCACGGGGCGTTGCGTCTGCGTCACTATAGCACGACATGAACAACCATGCACGTTGATGCCACAAAACGGGCCTGCGCAGAGGGGTGGCTAGGCTACGCCTTTGGTTCCTCTGCCTGTTCCGGCTCCTCTGGCTTCTGTCCCCGGGGACGCCGCTTCACGACTACCTCTCCAATGCGCGCGGCAAACTCCGCAGCACGCTCGGAGCCCTGAGAGGTGAGCGCAAGGCCAGATGCGCGGGACGGTCCGCGCTCGATAAGGCCCTCCGTCACAAGCGCTGTAACCGACATCGAAACCGTGGGCTGCAAAAGCCCCAGCGAATCAACGAGCCTCGTGATGGTGACGGGCTGGGAGTCCTCGATGTACAGGGCGAGAAGCACGAGGTCTCCTGCCTTAGCAAAGACCGATCCCATGGCGTCAACGTACTTAACGATGCGCTCTGGCAGCGTACGAGAGAGCGGCTGGCCAGGCAGGATCTCCTTGCAGGTGAACTCGGAGAGCATCTCCACGTGGAGCGTGCCCTTGGGCGTGATGGCGCACACCACGTTGCGGCGATCCCTGCCCCCCTCCCCACGGGAGATGAGGCCAAGTTCCGCCAGATGGTTGGTGCGATGCGTCATGGTTGGCCGCAGCGCCCCCTGATACTCGGCAATGACCGAGGTGTTGAGGGGCTCCCCTGCCACCTGCAGGCGGCAAAGAACCGCAAACTCCTCGAATGTGAGCCTGTCGCGCGCAGGTTGTGACTGACGCACGAGGTTGTACGCTCTGCGTACCGACATGTACTCGCGCAGGTCCACAAGGCCCACCTCTGTCTCTAGCCGCACCCTCACGTATGGGACGACGTAGTAGTGCCAGGCAAAACGCGCCCGATGCTAACCCGCGGCCCTCTTTAAAGAACAATTATATCTTAGTTTGTACATCGTGCCGAAACAACTGCATATCCTTGCCTTTTGCAGTTGTGGCGCCGACACGAAAGAGGGACGGGGCGAAAAAAAGCTACATGCTCTGCGGTGCGTGGACCCCACAGAACTCGAGCGTAAGGGCGAGGACCCTGCGCGTGGCGTCCACAGCGGCGAGGCGCGCCTTGGAAAGGCCCTCGTCCACCGGGCGTCCCTTGCTGGGCAGCACCTGGCACACGGTATAGAAGGAGTGGAAGTCACCTGCCAGCTCCTCGGCGTAGTGAGTGAGGCGGAAGGGGGCGCGATCGCGCGCGCAGCCCTCTACCAGCGCCGGAAACTCCGAGAGCTTGCGGGCAAGCGTAGCCTCGGTGGGGTCGGTGAGCAGAGAGAGGTCGTACTCCTCGCCTACCGCGCGCCTGGCGACCTCATCCATGCCGAGCTTCTCGGCCTCCTCGGCAGTAACACCGGCGCCCTTGCGTAGGATGGAGCAGATTCGCGCGTGCGCGTACTGCACGTAGTAGACGGGGTTGGTGTTGTCCTGCTTCTTGACCTTCTCGATGTCGAAATCGATCATCTGGTTGCTCGACTTGGAGATGAGCGTGTAGCGTGTGGCGTCCACGCCGACCTCATCCATGAGCTCCTTGAAGGGAATCATGGTGCCCTTGCGCTTGGACATGCGCACCGGCACGCCGTCGCGCAGCAGGTTCACGAGCTGGCCGAGAAGGACCTCCAGCTTGCCGGGGTAGCCAAGCGCCGTGCAGGCGGAGTCGACGCGCTGGATGTAGCCGTGGTGGTCGGCGCCCCAGATGTCGATCACGTGGTCGACACGCTGGAACTTGTTCCAGTGGTACGCCACGTCAGAGGCAAAGTACGTGTATTCGCCGTTTGTCTTGATGAGTACGCGGTCCTTGTCGTCGCCAAGCGCGGTGGAGCGGAACCACAGCGCGCCGTCCTCGTCGCGGTAGAGATAGCCCATCTCGTCCAGGCGCGCGAGGGCGCGGTCAACGGCCGAGGTGCCGTCCTCGCCCTTCTCATAGAGCGAGCGCTCGGAGAACCACACGTCAAAGTGACAGCGGGACTCGTCAAGCGTGCTCTTTATGGACTCGAGCATGAGCTTGTAGCCGCGCTCGCGGAACTCGAGCATACGCTCCTCGGGGTCTGAGTCGACCCAGCGGGTGCCATCGGTCTCCATGAAGTGGCGGGCTACGTCGATGATGTAGTCGCCGCCATAGGCGTTGCCGCCAAGGTTCTTGTTGAAGGCGTCCATGTAGGGGTGGAGCTCGGGGTGTGCGTCCTCCTCGTCCTTCACGAAGGCCTTGCGGTCATCGAGAAGCACCTGCACGGCCTCGTCGAGCGAGCAGCCGCGCTCGGAGACAACCTGGGCGAGCTGCAGGTAGCGCTCGGCGACAGAGTTGCCAAAGACGTCCATCTGGCTGCCGTGGTCGTTGATGTAGTACTCGCGCTCCACGTTGTAGCCAGCGTGCTCCATCACGCGGCAGAGCGAGTCGCCAAGGGCGGCCCAGCGGCCGTGACCAATGTGGAGCGGTCCCACGGGGTTGGCCGAGACAAACTCGACCTGGACCTTCTCGCCGGCGCCAATGTTGGAGCGCCCAAAGTCATGGCCCTGCTCGCGCACCGTGCGGAAGACCTCGTTGTTTGCGGCAGCGGAGAGGTAGAAGTTCACAAAGCCGGGACCGGCGACCTCGACCTTGGAGATGCCGGGGTCCTTCTCCATGTGGTTCACGATTGCCTGGGCAATGGCACGGGGTGCCATGTGGGCGAGGCGGGCGGAGCGCAGGGCAAGTGTGGTGGTCCAGTCACCGTTGTCGGCGTCTGCGGGGCGCTCAAGGCCAAGGTCCCCAACCTCGAAGTAAGGCAGGTCTCCCGCCTCCTGTGCGTCCGCGACGGCCTTCCTGACGAGCTCCTCAATCTTCTCGGGCATGTGCCCCGTCCTTCCGTGATACCTGCGCGCCCCCTGGCGCGCTTCCGTGTGCAGCAGTGTAGCAGAGGCGTTGGCAGACGCCGAGGCGCGGCTTCTGCGCTCTAGCGCCTCACGCGAGAGGAGCCGCTGCGCTCCTCGGCCGCAAGATTGCGCCGAAGCGCGGCAAGGCCCTGCTCCAGGCCCACCGGGTAGGTTTGCGGGTTGAGGAAGCGGGTGATTGCCGGGTCGAGGTGCATGAGCGCGTTGTGGCAGCGCGAACGGGACTCCTCGATGTCAACCGGCTCGCCCACGCGCTTGCCGTGCTCCACGTAGCAGGTGAGAAGCTCGCGAGGGGTGCCGGAGAGGCCATAGGACGAGAAGGGATCGAGGATGTCCTCCATGCTCGTGGCCGCCGTAGCGTCGCCGCGGGTGTAGGAGTCGTCGAGAATCATGTCGCCCACGGGGCAGTGGTCGTCGTCGAGGAAGCGCAGGATGTGCTGGACGCCTGGGATGGTGCGCTTGTAGGCCTGCTCGGAGAGCTTGATCACCGGGTTCCACGGAGCGTCCGCCGAGTCGCGCACAGCCGAGAGCTTGTAGACGCCGCCAAGCGAGGGCTGGGGGTCGCAGGTGGCAAGCTTGGTGCCCACGCCAAACGAGTCGATGGGGGCACCCTGCGCGTAGAGCGACTGGATGGTGTACTCGTCGAGGTCGTTCGAGGCAGAGATCTTGACGTAGGGCAGGCCTGCGTCGTCGAAGGCCTTGCGGGTCTCCTTGGTGAGCTTTGCCAGGTCACCCGAGTCGATACGGATTGCAGCCAGGCGCTCGCCCGCGGCCTCCATCTCCTTGGCAACCGTGATTGCGTTCTTGATGCCCTGGTGGACGTCGTAGGTGTCAAGGAGCAGCACGCAGTTCTTGGGGCTCGACTTGGCGAAGGCCCTAAAGGCGTCGAGCTCGGTGGGAAACGCCATGACCCATGAGTGCGCGTGCGTACCAAAGACGGGGATGCTATAGATCTTGCCCGCAAGCAGGTTGGAGGTAGAGCTTGCGCCGGCGATGTAGGACGCGCGGGCAACGGCGAGGCCGCCATCGGGACCCTGGGCACGCCTCAGGCCAAAGTCAGACACGGGGTGTCCCTCTGCCGCACGCACCACGCGCGAGGTCTTGGTTGCCACGAGGGTCTGGAAGTTCACGAGGTTGAGCAGGGCCGTCTCGATGAGCTGACAGTCGATGAGCGGGCCCTGGACGCGAACCATGGGCTCGCGCGGGAAGACCACGTCACCCTCGGGAACGGCGTGGATCGTGAGGTCAAGGTGGTGGTTGCGGAGGTACTCAAGGAAGGCAGGCTTGAACATGGAGCCGCCGCCGGGAGCCGGGATGCTGGCCAGGTAGTTAATGTCCTCGTCGTCAAAGACGAAGTTCTCCACCAGCTCGGGAATCTGCCCCATACCGCAGGCAACCGCGTAGCCGCCGCCAAAGGGGTTCTCGCGGAAGAAGGCATTAAACGTCGCCTGCGTGTCCACAAGGCCCGACTCCCAAAACCCCTGGGCCATCGTGAGCTCGTAGAGGTCGGTGTTGAGAGAGACATCGGTTGGCTTGGTGCGGTCCGTGAGCGACATGGTGATACTTCCTCCTGTGTTGATGCACCCGCCGCGAGACCTCGCCCCGCGCCGGGCGCCTGTCTGCTGTGTGCCTTACCCGAGCGCCATGGCGAGGAACCACACCACCGCCACGACAACTATGACGGCGATGACGATCTTCTGGCCCTTGGGCATGCGCAGGTCATCGTCGTCGGGCTCCATGAGCTGGCGGCCCTTCTCGCGTGCCTCGGCAATGCGACGCTGCTCAGCGGCCTCCTTCTCGCTGGCGGCCTGCTCCGCCTTCAAGCGCTCGAGCTCAGCGCGCTCGCGAGCCGCCGCCTGGGCCTCCTCGCGGGCGGCCTTCTCGGCACGAAGCTTCTCGAGCTCTGACCTCTCCTCGTCGGAGAGGGGCGTGTTCTCTGGCATGGCACCTCCATGGTGGGCGCGCGACAAGCGCACGATTGCCTACAGATGCTGAGTCTATACCCCTTTGTGGCAGCTGGGCAGCGATGACGCCGTTTCTTGGGCACCAGGAAGCTCCGGCCCCTCGACCCCCGTGGCATCGAAGGCGGGCACGAAGCTCTCCGACACGGTGCCACCCTCCTGCCACCAGATGTTCTCGAAGCCAAGGTCATCCGCGTGGCAGAGGACGATCTCGTACTCCTCGTCTGTCACCGCGCGCGCAAGGTCGCCGCCGGCCTTGCGGCAGGTATCGTTGGGCGTGTACTGATTCATGACCGAGAGGTCCGCCGCGTTGCCGCAGGTATCCCACACGCGGTCAAGGACCGCGCAGGAATCGCCCACGTGTCCGGGAAGCACCAGGTGTCGCACGATGACGCCGCGCTTCATCGCGCCGTCCTCCCCCACCAGCCGGCCGCCTGCCGCGTTTACGGCGGAGACCATCTCGTCCAAAGCCGCTGCGGCAACGCTTGGGTAGTCGCGCGCAGCCGAGAGCGAGCCCGCGAGCGCAGGGCTTGCGTACTTGAAGTCGGTGAGCCAGATGTCGATGACGTCGGACATCGCGCGCACAACCTCAGGCAGCTCATAGCCCGAGGTGTTGCAGACCGTGGGGATGGCAAGGCCGTTCTCGCGGGCGAGAAGCACCGCCTCGCGCACTGTAGGCGCAAAGTGCAACGGCGTCACGAGGTTGATGTTGAGTGCGCCCTGGGCCTGCAGCTCGAGCATCGTCTCGGCGATGCGCGAGGTGGAAACGGCAAGGCCAAACCCCTCCTGGGATATCTGGTGGTTCTGGCAGAAGCGGCAGCGCAGCGGGCAGCCCGTGAAGAAGATTGCGCCCGAGCCGGCCTCGCCCGAGATGGGCGGCTCCTCCCAGAAGTGGAGCGCAGCCCTTGCGACGCGCGGGGTGGCGGTGGCGCCGCAGACGCCCGCCTTGCCCTGGGAGCGCGCGGCACCGCAGCGACGCGGGCACAGCTCGCAGACGTCGTAGGAGGATGCGTCCAGCTTGGCGAGAAGACCTTCCATCCCTGCCATGCTCCCATCGGGCTTGGAAACGAGATAAGAAAAAAGGGCCCAAGCTATGTGCCCGGGCCCCACAGATTCCATGGTGGAGATGAAGGGATTCGAACCCTCGGCCTCTGCCTTGCGAAGGCAGCGCTCTCCCAGCTGAGCTACATCCCCAGGCGCGCATGCGCGGGAGCCATTGTCGCAATTTGCCGCGGACATGTCAACGTCAAAGTACGGGAATTGCGAAAGAGCATCACAGGGCACCGCTTGGCGGGCGACGCCGCAGCGACGGTTTCGTACGTACTTGCTGCCAAAACGCGCCTTCCGGCGAGAAAATGGCGCCCGAGCGGGGGTTTACGACGGAATCACGTACGGGACGCCTTCTCGGGCGTCAAATGCGCGCCGGAGTGATTGGGCAGTTCGTAGACTAGCCGTAGACCAAACGCCAAACGTTCATTTGCAGGCATGAGGATTCACTACCTTCTACCTGCACAAACAAAAAAGTCGCCCCCTGCGGATACGATTATGAACCCACCTTCATAAGGTGGGTGTCCTCATCGCCCGTTCCGGCTTCCCCAGCAACGGAGGATCCCCTTCCAGGACGAGATGTCGGACTCCCTAGTAACGCTTGTCGGTTCACCCAGTTTGTACCGCAGGGGGACGACAAGACCAATTTAGGCGAACTCTCATCCCGATGCCAGTCTTGACATGGCGAGCGGTGGCCACACAATGGATGTGTTGGGCACTTTTTGCGTAGCATGCCATAGCGGTTCAAACGAGCCGCAGGTAGATTGTTTTGTCGCTCGTTGTGCCTTTCTGCTTGGCACCGCTTAGCAGCACGTTTTCCCACGTTTCTGTGTATTATGTCTCGCTAGGAATATCGGCGAGAAGGGGGAGGTGTCAGACGGTGCCCAGGTACTGGCTATCGTTTCTCTGCCTGTTTGCCGCATCCCTCGCCTGCGCGCTTGCCGTGACCCCCCTCGCCCGAAAGATTGCCATCCGAGTTGGGGCCGTCGACTACCCTAATAAGCGCCGCGTCAACAAGACCCCCACGCCGCGTATGGGCGGTATCGCGATTTTTGCAGGAATCGTTGCCGCCTTCGTCGTCCAGTACGTTGGCACGAACTACTTTGGGTGGCCGGTTGTTCTCGTCCCGTCTCCGCGCCTCTCGGTGAACTACTGGATGCTGGTGCTTGCCTTTGTCGTCATCTTTGTCACGGGGCTTCTCGACGACAAGTACACGCTCACACCAAGGGCAAAGCTCGCAGGGCAGATCCTTGCCGCCACTATTGCGGCCATGGGCGGCCTGGTCATTGGTGTGATTGCCAACCCCTTCGAGCCCGGCGAGTTCATTGAGCTGGGCTGGCTCACCTATCCCGTGACCATCATCTACCTTGTTGCCTACGTGAATATCATCAACCTGATCGACGGGCTTGACGGACTGGCCGCGGGCATCTCGTGCATTGCAAGCGTCGCCATGTTTGTGCTCTCAATCTGGGCCGGTCGGCTGGACGCCGCGGCGCTTGCGTGCGCCATCGCCGGTTCCACGCTGGGCTTTCTCCACTACAACTTCCATCCAGCGAGCATCTTCATGGGAGACTCGGGCTCGCTCACGCTGGGCTTTGCGCTGGGCACCATTTCGCTTCTCTCGGTGACGAGAATCGCTGGCCTCACCACCATCATCGTACCGCTGGTGATTGCAGGCATCCCCATCATCGACACGTTCTCCGCTATTGTCCGGCGCACCCGCGCACACGTGAGCGTGGGACGAGCAGATCGCGGCCACATCCACCACCGCCTGCTTGCCGAGGGCTTTGACCAAAAGCAGGCCGTGCTTGTGGTGTATGCCTGGACCGCGCTCCTGTGCGCCGGCGCACTTGTGATGACGCAGGTCACCACGGTGCCGCGCATCTGCATCTTCCTCGTGCTCCTGGTAGCTTCTGGGGCGTTTGCCAACCACCTGCACCTCTTCGAGCCGGTGCTGCGCCACCACAGAGACCCTCACACGGGAGATGACGAGCTTGTGGGGCCAGATGACCCCGCCTTTGCCGAAGAGACCGAGAAGGCCCGCGAGCGGCGCGAGGAGAGGCGAGAGGAGCTTCTCGGCATTCGCCCGGAGGGCAAGGACTCAGGCGAGAAGCACGACTAAACTCCGGTGGAATTTATTTGCCGGGCAACGGGATTCCATTGCCGGGGAAATTAATCCCGTGCTGTGACGAAAATGGCGGCACCGGGAGAACCCGATGCCGCCAAAGGAAAAGCTACAAGCCGAACCGCTACGCGCTACTCAGCGTCAGCGAGTGCCTTCTTGGCAACGTTGGCAAGGTCGGCGAAGGCCTTCTCGTCGCTGTAGGCAATCTCGGCGAGGACCTTGCGGTCAAGCTCAACGCCGGCAAGCTTGAGGCCGTGCATGAAGGTGCTGTAGGAGAGGTCGTTCATGCGGGCAGCAGCGTTGATGCGCTGAATCCACAGGCTGCGGAAGTCGCGCTTCTTGTTGCGACGGTCACGGTACTGGTACTGGCCGGAGTGCTGGGCCTGCTCCTTCATGCCACGGAAGGTGCGGGAGGAAGTTCCGTAATAGCCCTTGGTACGCTCGACCAGGGTCTGACGCTTCTTGCGGCCGGCGACTGCGCGCTTAACTCGAGACATATCTAATCAACTCCTCGTTGAGGGAAAATCGGGACGCGAGAAGCGCCTACTTGGAACCCATGCGCTGGGAGACAACCTTGACATCGCTGGGGGCGAGCTCGGCCTCCTTGCGGAAGTTGCGGATGCGCTTCTGGGACTTCTTGGACAGGATGTGGCTCTTGAAGGCCTTGGCGCGCATGATCTTACCGGTACCGGTGCGACGGAAGCGCTTTGCCGTACCCTTGTGCGTCTTCATCTTCGGCATGTTACTTCTCCTTCTTCTCGCTCGTGACTTCGTCGCCCTCGGGCGTTACATCGAACGCGCCCTTGATGGGGGCGATGAGCATGTGCATGTTGCGACCCTCCATGAGGGGCTGCTGCTCGACGGTGGCCCAAGGCTTGAGATCCTCGGCAAGACGGTCGAGCACGATGCGTCCCTGCTCGGGGTGGGCCATCTCACGACCGCGGAACATGATCGTGATCTTGACCTTGGCCCCCTTCTTGAGGAAGCGCATCACGTGGGCCTTCTTGGTCTCGTAGTCGCCCACGTCAATCTTGGGACGGAACTTCATCTCCTTGACCTCGACGCGCGCCTGGTTCTTGCGCGCAGCCTTGGCCTTGCGATCCTGCTCGTACTTGTACTTGCTGTAGTCGAGCACCTTGCACACCGGAGGGTTCGCGTTGGGCGCGATCTCCACGAGGTCAAGCCCCTGCTCCTGCGCAATGCGCAGGGCGTCACGCACGCCAAACAGGCCCAGCTGCGAGCCGTCAACGCCAATGAGGCGGCACGTGCGTGAGGTGATTTCCCCGTTGACGCGAGGACCATCGTTCCTGGCTATCTCTCTACACCTTCCTCTCTCTGCGGCGCCTGGCGCCGCGAACAAAAAATACTCCCGATGACACACAGCCGTCGGGAGACAAGAGCCACCCATGCCTGGGTGGTGAAAAGTCTTTGTCTGACCAGACAGCTGCCGCGTGGGCGCCGTTCAGGTGGGGGCAAGAAGCCCCTCTTAGCATGTTCACGCAGGTGAAATAATACCGCAGCATTCCGCACGGCGCAACGACCAATTTGCAAGACGTGCGTCTCCACCGAGACAACACGCCGCTGCTCGCCGCCGAGAAGCACTGAGAGCAACTGGTGCCCGAGGTGGGGGTCGAACCCACACGAGGTTTCCCTCAGAGGTTTTTGAGACCTCCGCGTCTGCCATTCCGCCACTCGGGCGCGCTGTGCGCACCAGAGAACTATACCAGATGCAACGGCAGGGTTGGCGTCATGTGGGTGCGGCGAGAGCTCGGGTCCGGGCCTCGCGGGCGACTCGGCGCAGCAGGTACCGAGAGAGCCGCTCATACGCCGGTGGAAAACCAAGGCGAGAACCACCCGCGCGCACACCGCCACCACGGCCCTCTGCTAGTGTGTATGGTTCCGTCTGGTTCCACCGGACGCCTCACACGGCAACAACGCGCGGGCCCCACCCGCCAGGAGCGAAAGCGGCAAGCATGGACCTCTCCCAGGCAATCGAACAGGCAAATGCCTTCGTCTTCCCGGGCTTTCTCACGGACGACGACTCCCTAACCCAGGAGCGCTCGAAAAACGAGGAGGCCATCAAGGTTTTGACCGACGCCTGGAAGGCGGCGCCGCTTGGCCGCGAGCCCTTCTCGTTTGACCTGGTACGAGGCCTTGCGGACAGGAACCGCGACATCTGTGACCGCTATGGCATCGAGCGGCTGAGAAACACCAACGGCTTGAACCTTGCGCGGCGCCTCTCGGACGCCGACCTTATCCACGGCGTGGCAACACTCCAGCACCGCTCCGACGAGGAGGTCACGCGCGTCTCTGGTCCCACGGCCGCCGACCTAGGCATCGCCTACATCGACGCGCCGGTGTGGGGCGCCGTGGTGGGCATCGACCTCGAGACCTCGGACCGCGAGCCCGACCGCGGCTATGTGATTAACGTGGGCCTGGAGTTCATGAACCTCACGCCCACGGCAAAGCCCACCAACCCCTATTCCGCCTACTGCGGCATGCCCGAGATGTACGCCGAGAAGGGGGTGCCCCTCTCCGAGATCCACCGCATCACCTGGAAGGACCTCGAGGGCGTGCCACCTCTGCGCCAGAACTCCAAGATGCAGAAGGCGATTCTCGCCGCGCTCACAGCCTTCCCCTACATGGCACACAACGCTGCCTTTGAGGACTCCTGGTTCATGCTCAACGTGGACGGCTATGCCGAGGCGCGCAAGGCCGGCAAGATCGTGCCCATCGACACGCGCGACATCTGCCGCCGCGTGGACCCGGAGGTGCGCCTGCTTCCCCGCGAAACCCACCCCGCCACGCTCGAGAACTGGGCTCGCCGCCGTGGAACGCTGAGCAAGAACGAGAAGGAGCGCCACCTGGGTCTCGAGGACGTGGACCTCATGCTCGCGACCGTGCAGGCAGAGTTCTCGGAGCGCAAGATGTTCCCCGGCCAGCGCGAGGAGGACTAGCATGCGCCTGCAGCAGCTGCGCTATCTCATCGCCGTCGCGGAGAGCGGGTCGATCAACTCCGTAGCGCACAGCCACTACATCTCCCAGTCCGCCCTCTCGACCTCCATCCGCGAGCTCGAGGAGGAGATGGGCGTCAAGGTCTTCAACCGCACGAACAAGGGCATCACGCTCACGTCCGAGGGCGTGGAGCTTCTCGCCTATGCGCGCCAGGTGGTCGAGCAGGCAGACCTCATGATTCGCCACTACGAGAGCGACCGCAACGACACCTATCGCAAGTTGTCCGTCTCGTCTCAGCACTATGCCTTTGTGGTAAACGCCTTCACGGAGTTTGTCGCAAAGCGCCATGACGAGTCCTGCGACTTCACCCTGCGCGAGACGCGCACGGCCGACGTGATCGACGACGTGCGCACCTTTAGGAGCGACATCGGGGTGCTCTACCTCTCGACCTACAACGAGCGCGTGCTCAGGCGCCGCCTGGACGAGGCAAACCTGCGCTTTGTCTCGCTCTTTCGGGCTCGCCCGCACGTCTTTGTCCGAGAGGGGCATCCGCTTGCCGGGCGCAAGAGCCTGCGCGTGCAGGACCTTGAAGACTACCCGCGCTACACGTTCGAGCAGGGCCCCGAGGGCTCGCTCTACTACTCCGAGGAGCCGCTCTCCTCGCTCCCCCACCGCCAGCGCATCACCGTGAGCGACCGCGCAACCATGACGAGCCTCCTGCGCTGCTACGACGGCTTTCTCGTCTCGACGGGCGTACGCTCGGACGAGATGCTCGATGGCGTTGTGGCCATCCCGCTCGATGTGGACGAGGTCATGAACGTGGGCTACGTGGTGCACCGCGAGCGCAAGCTCTCGAGCCTTGCGCAGGCCTACATCGCCGAGCTCAACCAGCTCATCATGGGCTGCACGGACAAGAACGCCCTCGTTCCCTCCAAGGAGGTCACGAGGGCGGTTGCCGGTGATGATGAGAACGCGGCTAGCGGGGCGCAAAGTTTGGCGGCGCCGGCCGGCGTCGCCAAGTAGGCTCCCGCGCGGCTCCTACATGAGCTCGGTCACGTTCTTGGCAAACTCGACCGGGTCGTCGATGGGAAGTCCCTCGACGAGAAGCGCCTGGTCATAGAGGATGGACCCCATGAGCTTGAGGCGGTCCTTCTCGCCGGCCTCCTGAGCCGCAACGAGCTTGCCAAACACGGGGTGCGCGGCGTTGAGCTGCAGCACGCGCTGGGCCTTGGGGGCAGAGGCTGCCTCGGGACCCTGGGAGATCACGCGCTCCATCTCGAGCGAGACCGGGCCCTCGGAGGCAATCGTCGCAGGGGCGTCGCCCAGGCCAGCCGCCACACGAACGTCGGTGACCTTGTCGCCCAGGTCACCCTTGAGCTCGTCGATAAGGTCCTTGTGCTCGGTGGTCGCCTCGTCGGCAGCCTTCTTCTCGTCCTCGGTCGCAAGGCTGAGGTCCGCGGAGGAGACGTTGGCAAACTCGAGGTCGCGGGCGTCGGTGCCCTTGTGCTCTGAGTCGCCTGCCACGGCGTCCACGTGGTAGGTGCGCATGAACTGGAACATGAACTCGTCGACGTCCTGGGTGCAGAGAAGCACGTCGAAGCCGTGGTTCACGGCCGAGGTCACCACGGGCATCTTCTCCAGGCGGTCGCGGGAGTCGCCGGCGGCGTAGTAGATCTTGTCCTGCTCGGCGGGCATGGCGGCCACGTACTCCTTGAGCGTGACCTGCTTGCCCTCCTTGGCCGACCAGAACAGCAGCAGGTCGGCGAGGTCGGCGGCCTTCGAGCCGTAGGAGTTGTAGATGCCAAACTTGAGGCCACGGCCAAAGTTGCCAAAGAACTTCTCGTAGGCCTCGCGGTCGTTGTCGCGCATGTCCTCGAGCTCGGAGTGAATCTTCTTCTCGATGCGACGAGCGATGGCCCTGAGCTGCGAGTTCTGCTGCAGCGTCTCGCGGGAGATGTTGAGCGTCACGTCAGGCGAGTCGACAATGCCGCGCACGAAGTTGTAGTAGTCAGGGAGCAGGTCGGCGCACTTCTCCTGGATGAGGACGTTTGACGAGTAGAGAGCCAGGCCCTTCTCGTAGTCCTTGCTGTAGAGGTCAAACGGCTGCTCGGACGGAATGAAGAGCAGCGCGTCGTACGAGAGCGCACCCTCGGCGTGGAAGCTGATCGTGCGCTGCGGCTTCTCCCAGTCGTGGAAGGTCGACTTGTAGAACTCGTCGTAGTCCTCCTGCTTGACCTCGCTCGAACGCTTCTTCCAGATGGGCGTCATCGAGTTGAGGGTCTCAAGCTCCTGGTAGTCCTCGTACTCGGGCTTGTAGTCGTCGCCGGCGTCCTCGGGCTTGGGCTTCTCGCGGCTCTTGGTGACCATCATCTGGATGGGATGGCGCACGTAGTTGGAGTAGCGCGTGACAAGGTCGCGCAGGCCCCACTCGGAGAGGAAGCGGTCGGTGTTGTCCTCCTCGGTCGAGGGGCGCAGGTAGAGCGTCACGTCGGTGCCGTGGTCGTTCTCGCCCGAGCGCTCTCCCTCGGCGGCAGGTTCGATGGTGTAGCCGCTGCGGCCGTCGGACTCCCAGGCAAATGCCTCGTCCGCACCGTAGGCGCGGCTTACCACGCGGACCTTGTCGGCAACCATGAAGGCGGAGTAGAAGCCCACGCCAAACTGGCCGATGATGTCCATGTCCTGGCCCTGGTGATCGGCGTTTGCCTCCTTGAAGGCCTCAGAGCCCGAGTGGGCGATGGTGCCCAGGTTCTTGTCTAGCTCCTCCTTTGTCATGCCGATGCCGTTGTCGCTCACCGTGATGGTGCGAGTGTCCTTGTCGAAGGCAAGGCGGATGGCAAGCGAGTCCTGGTCAACGTGCACGTCCGGATTGGTCAGGCTCTCAAAGGAGAGCTTGTCGATAGCGTCAGACGCGTTGGAGATGAGCTCGCGCAGGAAGATCTCCTTGTTGGTGTAGATCGAGTTAATCATGAGGTCCAAGAGCTTCTTGGACTCTGTCTTGAATTGCTTCATGCGTGCTTCTTTCCTTTGAGACAAGCCAACGTATATTTAGGTACCCACCACCGGGGGCGATAAACCCCTAAGGGCCGAAAATCTACTGCATACGCGCTGAGATTATCTCCGTGCACGGGTTGATAGGCGAGAAGGACGAGCCGTCGATTCGCGCCTGTCGAACTGACGGTGCACCCGTTTGACCGGCATGTTTCGCGTTGCTCGCCGAGCTGCGCCCGCCCGACCACGGCGGCTACCATGGAGCCGCACTCAGCGTGACCTAAGGAGAACAAACATGAAGCTCTTTGCCTATGCCCTGCGCGAGTACGATGAGCTGGGCTACCTCGACGCATGCGCGCACGAGATGGGATTCGAGTACGGCTGGACGTCGGAGTATCCCAGTCTCCAGAACGTGAGCCTGGCCAGCGGCTATGACGAGCTCTGCATCATCACCAACCCCATGCCGGCAGACCTTCTCGACGCCTTCCACAAGGAGGGCATCAAGAACCTTGCCACCAGGACCATCGGCTACGAGCACATCGACGTCGCCCACGCCTACGAGCTGGGCATGCGCGTGGCGAACGCCCCCTACCCGCCCGAGGGCGTGGCGAACTACGCCATCATGCTGCTGCTCATGGCCCAGCGCAAGGTAAAGCTCCTCTCGCGCCAGTCCCTCGCGCAGGATTTTGGTCTTCATGGCAAGCTGGGAAAGGACATCTCCACCTCCACGGTGGGCGTCATTGGCACGGGGCGCATTGGCGCCACGGTGGTGAGGCACCTTGCGGGCTTTGGCTGCAGGCTCCTTGCCTATGACCCCTACCCCAACCCCGAGGTCGCAAAACTTGCCACCTACGTTGACCTTGACACCCTCTACGCCGAGTCCGACGCAATCACACTCCACGCGCCGGGTCTTCCCGAGAACCGCCACATGATCGACGCCGCAGCCTTTTCCAAGATGAAGCGAGGCGTAACCATCGTGAACGCGGCGCGCGGCATGCTCATCGACACGCAGGCGCTGGTGGGGGCGGTGGAGTCCGGTCAGGTGGGCGCGGCGGCGCTTGACACCATCGAGCACGAGGAGGACCTCTACTACCTGGACCGCAGCCGAGACGTGCTTCCCAACCGAGACCGCTCGGTCCTCATGGCCTTCCCAAACGTGATCGTCTCTCCGCACATGGCGTTCTACACCGCCGAGGACGTGGAGGCCATGATCCGCAACTCCGCAAGCGCACTTCTCGCCTTCGAGCGCGGAGAGAAGACGCCCTTTGAGGTGCGCCGCTAGCAGGTGCACTTGCCGACAAGAGCAAAAAACAGAGGGCCGGCGTCTCTGGGACTGCCGGCCCTCCTCATGTCATGTGGACTTCCCTTTGGCTATTAGGGTGGTATCGCTCCTCTGCTATCGCAACCTGTAGAGCTGCTGTCTGTGAACCGCCAGGTTGCTAGCGCCCTTGATGCGACTTACGCTTCGCGTTGCCGGCCCTCCCGGGACCTACAAACGGGCGTGCCTTGGGTTGGCGGCCGCAGACAGGCTTGAATGTGTCTCGTCTTCGCTGCCCATCGGTATCGCCTCCCTCACTCAAGCCCCGAGCCGTGCCTCGAAGCTAACCTTTGTTTCGATGGATTATCTACCCCGTGGTGCAACAAGTAAACGACACTTGATGCGATTTGTGTCTAATAACTGATGGTGGCAACGTAGGTGGCCGAGGCGCTCGCACCGGCCACGCCAGCCACCGGCCCGTCGAATGACCACGTGCCACGCACACCACGCTGAGCGAGGCCCGCCTCAAGGTGGAGCATGGCAATCCCCATGTCAACGAGCTGCACGTCACCGATGGACCTAAGTGGCAGCGTGCGATCCTCAAAGAGGTCGATGTGCCCGTCCGAGCAGACGAGCCGCCACGGCTGGAGGTTCTGCGCCGAGGGCGCCAGCCGCACGCAGCTGAGCGCGGCCGCCAGCGTGGGGCCACACGCATCCGGCGAGGTCATAGGATGCGCAAGGTCTCCCTGGAAGAAGAGGGTATCCCATGGCGCCCGCTCGTCCGCATGGAGCTTTGAGCGCATGACGCGCTCGAGCGCCGACATGCGCGCCGCCGGCACGCCAACGGCAATCAACGCCGGCATGATGCGGTTCTCGTCCCCGTCAACACCCACCACGCGCTCGAAGGCCGGCCGATCGATAGTGCCCGCAAGCCACGCCGTCCCCAGGCCGTGCGCCGTCGCAGCCAGAACCAGGCGCTCGACCACGTAGCCAAAGGCCTCCTCGGCGTGAGGGCAGCGCGGGAGAGTGCCAACAACGTACCAGCTGGTCCCTCGAATCACGCGACTTGTGGCACCATACTTCTCGGCATCAATAAGCCGCAGGTCAACCGATATGCCATAGGGATTCTCGCCATTGGATGCCAGGGTCTTCAGAAGCTTGCACGTCTCTGGCGAGAGCGGCGTTCCGTCAAACGTGCGCACCGTGCGACGCCGCATGCACGCGGACGCAAGAACCTTGGCCTCGCTTGCTTCCATGGCGGCGCTCCTTCATCAAGCCTCAAACGGGTACCAAGAGGCGCCCGAGCCCCTGCGCATTCCCCACAATGCTAGCGCACGCGCCGCGGGAAGACCGCGCCAACTACGACCAATCGGGCGGGCGGCGCAAGTGCACCCCCTTCGAGCTGCTACTTATTTGGAGAAACAATCGCTTGCCGACGAGAAGGGAACATTATCCAAACGCGGGACTAACTCTGCGCCAACGGGGATATAGTCAATCTATGCAGGTCATGGTCGTTCGGCGAAAGGACATGCCATGGGAAAGAAAGCGGCAGAGGCGCTCGACATCAGCTACAACGATCTGGCCGACTACCTTCATAGAAACCATTCGGTTTATATGAAGGTCGGGTCGGCCGTCTACTACCTCACAGACGTCAACTATGAGGCATGGCGCGCGCAAGACACCTCGCGGCGCAACTCCAAGAACCACTTCGTCGACTGCAGTGAGCTTGTCGACACCGTCGACGAGTTCCTCACGCTCCCCTTCGTCCACGGCAAGACCATAAAGGACGTGTTTGACCAGGCAACCTTCTATGCCTCGGTAAAGGGCGAGAAGACCGAGTAACCCTGCCGTCAAAAGCATTGCGGCCCCGTTGGCATGTGCCAGCGGGGTCATTTTGTGTGCGGGGGAAAGCTTGTGGACCTCCCGCAAGACCTGCGGCTTAGTAGCAGTCGCGAGAAGGCGGTGCCGAGAAGAACCGCAGCTAGAGCGCTTGGTCCTTCTCGGCACGATGCTATTAACCCGCAGGTTTCCAGAGGGGCGAGGAAAGCGAGCGCCCGGGTCTGGCAGTGACGCCCCTTACTTCTCGCCAGCCGGGCGCTGGGCCTCGAAGGTCTCCTCGACCTCGGTGTCCACGCCGCCCTCCTCGGCAAGCGCCGGGATGAGCACGCGATACGCGTTCTCGGTGGCGTTCTCGTGCGGCGAGCGCTTGGCGTAGCGCTTGACCGCGGCGGCAGACTTGTTGATGGCCTGCAGCGTGCCGGCGCCGGCAACGCAGCCACCCGGGCACGCCATGCCCTCGAGCAGGTAGCCGGGGTACTTGCCGCGCACGGCGTCCTTCATCATCTTGCGGCAGTCCTCGAGGCCCTCGGCATTGGCCACGTTGACCTCGCGGTCGGGGTAGCGACGGTGGATGGCGTTGACCACGGCCGTGGCCACACCGCCCGCCACGGCAAAGCCGCGGCCGTCCGCAGAGGCCACGTCGAAGTCGCTCTTGTTGTCGTCGGCCAGCGAGAGGTAGTCAATCTGCTTGGCCTCCATCATGCCCGCCATCTCCTCGAAGGTGAGCACAAAGTCAACCTCGCTCCTGATGGACTTGCGCATGGCCTCGAGCTTCTTGGCGGCGCAGGGCCCCACAAAGACGATCTTGGCGTGCGGGTGCTGGGTGCGAATCATGCGCGCCGTAAGGGTCATGGGCGTAAGTGCCATGGAGATGCAGTTGGCGTACTTGGGGAACTCCTTCTTTGCCATGACCGACCACGCCGGGCAGCACGATGTGCCCATGAAGGGAAGCTTGTCTGGGACCTCGTTCAGGTAGTCGTCCGCCTCCTGGATGGTGCAGAGGTCTGCGCCAAGCGCAACCTCCTCGACGCCGGAGAATCCCAGCTGGTGGAAGGCCTCGCGCAGCTTGCCCACGTTGCCCTTGCCGCCAAACTGGCCGACGAACGCCGGCGCCACGGCGGCAATGACCTCGTCGCCCGCGTTGATGGCCTGGATCACCTGGAAGATCTGGCTCTTGTCAGCAATGGCGCCAAACGGGCAGTTGATGAGGCACTGTCCGCACGAGACGCACTTCTCGTAGTCGATCTGCGCGCGTCCGTGTTCGTCGGAACCAATGGCATGCATGCCGCAGGCCGAGGCGCAGGGGCGCTCCTTGTGGAGAATGGCATGGTACGGGCAGACCTTGGCGCACTGCCCGCAGTGAATGCACTTCTCCTGGTCGATGTGGGCCTTCTTGTCCACAAAGGTGATGGCACCCTTGGGGCAGATCTCGCGGCAGGGGTGCGCAAGGCAGCCCTGGCACATGTTGGTAACGCGGTAGACGTTGTCCTCGCAGGCGTTGCAGGCAAACTTGATGATGTTGATGAGGGGCGGCTGGTAGTAGGTCTCGGGCTTTGCCGCCTCGGCGAGGCCGTCGGAGAGCTGCTCGGGGCGGTCGACGCCCTGCAGCGGCAGGCCTAGCGTAAGGCGGATGCGCTCGCCCACGATGGCGCGCTCGAGAAACACGCTCTCGCGGTAGGTGGCAACGTCACCAGGGATGATCTTGTAGGGCAGCTCGTCGAGCTTTTTTGCCTGGTCGTCGCCGCCCTCGTAGGCAATCTTCGCGACCTCGCAAAAGACGTTGCGTCTGATTTCCGTCAGGTTGGTGTACACGCCACGCATGGTGTCAGCCATAGGTGGATCCTCTCGCTCTTCGTCCTTTTTTCGCACCGCACTGCAAACGGCGTCACGTCGCCACGATGACGGCGTCCCCTTCATTAACAGTATCGCGCAACCCAGCCCGCGCTGCATGACTCGAACTGGTGCGCGTTTGCGAACGGCGTCAGCCCGCTAGACCCGGAACCGCTCCGGGACTTCCGTGCGGAGAAGCACGTGCGCACCGGTCACGGGATGGTCGAACTCCTCCTCTAGCGCGTGCAGCATAAGGCCACGCGGATCTCGCCTGCCGCCATAGAGCGTGTCCCCCACAATGGGAAAGCCCGCAGACGAGAGGTGCACACGAATCTGGTGTCGGCGCCCCGTTCCCAGCTCGACGAGAAGGAGCGTGCGGCTGCCGCGGCGCTCGAGCACGCGCACCCGCGTGAGTGCGGGCTGGCCTTGGCCGGGGCGGCACACGCGCATGCGGCGCGCATCGTGGCGGTCGCGACCGATGGGCTTCTCGATGATAGTCACGTCTCCCGGGAAGGCACCGCTCACCTCGGCGAGGTAGCGCTTGCGCATGGCGTGTCCGGCCACGAGAGCGTCAAACGCAGGCTGGAACTCTTCGGCTAGCGAGAAGAGCACAAGCCCCGTGGTATCGACGTCCAGGCGTTGCACTGCCTGGGGATTAACTGCCACGCCCTGGCGCGCAAGCGAGACGCGCACGCGATCCGTGAGCGTGGGTGCGCAGGTACCGTCACCGTGTACGAGGATGCCTGCGGGCTTCTCGGCAGCAAGGCAAACGGAGTCCTGATAGATAATGGTGGCAGATGGCACGTCCGGTGGCGTAGGCATGGCTGCCTGCCGCGCGAGGGCAACGTCCACCACATCCCCGGCAGCCAGACGCGAGGACGCCGCAAGCGCCTCTCCCCCACGCGTGAGCTCAGTGCCCTGGAACGCGCGGGCGGCAGAGCGCCGCGACATCCCCATGGAGAGTGCCAGGTCGAGCGCTGAGCAGTCCTCAAGCGCGCGGAACCCAAGCCGCGAGGCGTCGTCCTTCTCGCCGAGAAACTCGTAGCGCACGAACTTCCTCCAACCTCACCGCGTCAAAGCGCGTTAGGTGAGTAGCGCCTCACGCGGTATGATGTTACCAACCGCGTTCAGAACGGATGCGTGGAAGAGCGTCCTGCGCGCGAACAGTCTTGCCACCAAGAACATCCTGGTACCCCCACATAAGGCTGTAGCGCGCTGCCGTCTCGCGAATGCGGAGGCCTTCTTCTTTAGAAACCATGGGGCCGGAGGACTTCCGCCTGTGCCTTCTTGCCGGCACGCTGAGCCTCCTATCGATGGTTTCACAGGTATTTTACTGCAAATATCATGTGAAACAGCAAGTAGAGGAGGCTCAGACCGGTATCACCAAGCGTGACCCTGGCATTGCCCTACCCACGAACTATTGCAGCCGCCTCGCGCGAGAGCTCGCAGATGCGGCCGAACTCGCCCGCGCGAATCATCGCCGGCTTGCACATCCAGGTGCCCCCGCAGGCAATGATGGCCGGGTCGGCAAGGTAGTCCTTGAGGTTCTCGGCATTCACGCCGCCCGTGGGCATGAAGCGGTGCCCCACAAAGACCGAGGCCAGCGCGCGGATGGTGGCAAGGCCGCCATACTGCGCCGCCGGGAAGAACTTGGTGACCTCAATGCCCTCGTTCACGAGCGCCGTGACCTCCGTGGGCGTCACGCCCGCAGGAATCACCGGCACCTCGTGCGCCAGGCACCAGCGGACAACGCCCATGTCGTAGCCAGGCGAGACAATATAGCGCGCGCCAGCGTCAACGGCACGCTTTGCCTGGGCCTCGTTGAGGACCGTTCCTGCGCCCACCAGGACGTCCGGGCACTCCTGGGCGATTGCGTGAATCGAGTCTGCCGCGGCAGCCGTGCGGAAGGTCACCTCGGCCGCAGGGAGACCGCCCTCGGCAAGGGCCTTTCCAAGCGGCACCGCATCCTCCACGCGGTCGAGCACGACCACGGGCACCACGCCAACCTGCTCGACGTTCTTGTAGAAGTCATCCATGTAACCCATGAGAATCTCCTTTTGAGGCAACTGCTAGCGGCTCACGCGCAGCGCAGCGCCGCTCTTTGCAACAGACTCGATCTCTCCAACGCTCACCAGGTTGGAGTCACCGCGAACAGTGAGCTTGAGGACGCTCGCGGCAATCGCGTACTCCCCCGCCCGGTCGAGGTCAAAGCCGTGGAGCAGCGCGTGGATGAGACCCGCGCCATACGCGTCACCCGCCGCGACGCCCTCGAGCACGTGCACGTGGTGGATGGACGAGAAGTGCGCTTTGCCATCGGCATAGATAAGCGACATCCAGTCCGAGTCCTCGACGGAGCGGATGTCTCGAACGATCGAGGCGACCATCTTGCAGCCGTAGCGCTCACAGACATCGGCGGCAATCTGCACGTAGGCGTCGCGCTCCTCGATTCCCGTGGCAAGCGAGCCGGAGCCGTGGGAGATGCCCAGGCAGGCCTCGGCGTCCTCGTCGTTTGAGATGCAGATATCAACAAGGGGCAGCAGGCACTTCATGACCTCGCGGGCGCGCTCGGGCGACCACAGGCGGCCACGGTAGTTGAGGTCGCACACCGTGGTGATGCCGCGCTGGCGGCAGGCGGCAAGCGCCTCCTCGCAGGCAGTGGCCATCTCGGGAGAGACCGCCGGCGTCACGCCAGAGACGTAGAACACCTCGATGCCGTCCAGAATGGCGTCCCAGTCAAAGACGGTGCGGGGGGCGAGGTTCATGGCGGAGTACTTGCGGTCATACACGCAGCCATTGGGCCGCACGGATGCGCCCAGCTCGAAGTAGTACGTGCCAAGACGGTCGCCTGTGCGAACCACGCGGTTCACGTCCACCCCATAGGCAGAAAGGCTGCGCAGAGCGCAGTCCCCAATGCGGTTCTCGGGCACAACCGAGACGTACGCTGCATTGTCACCCTGGTATGCCAGAGAGAGCGCAACGTTCGCCTCGGCGCCACCGTAGCGAACGTCCATGCTCGTGGCCTGCTCAAGGCGCAGGTGATCGGGCGGCGAGAGGCGCATCATGATCTCGCCAAACGTAAGGACCTTTGATGCCTTGTCCATTTGAACTCCTCCTTGCTGCAATCTAACATGCTAGTTATGCCTGAGATATTCCCGCCTTGCAGATGTGAAGTCAAGGGTTTACGTGGTGTTTTCGCAAGTGGATGCCAATTATCGGCAAACGCACACACCAGGCGAATGTCCGAAATCTGAGATAACTTACATTCCAGTTTCTGAGTAATATGCCAGTCATCACAACCGTGACCAAGGAGGGACGGATGCCCGACAGCACCGACCAGGACCAGCAGGCCGAGCTTGCCTACAGCGCGCTGAAGCGCGGCATCATGGAGTTTCGCTTTGCCCCCGGGGAGCGACTCTCGCCCACGGCGCTTCGCGAGCGCCTGGGCGTTGGGCGTACCCCCGTCCGCGAGGCAATCGTGCGCCTGCGCCAGGAGGGACTCGTTATCACTCGCCCAAAGAGTGGGTCCTACGTCGCCCTCGTTGACCTCGACGCAGCTGAGTGCGCGCGCTTCCTGCGCTCGAACACCGAGCGCGCGGTTGTTGTGGAGTGCTGCTCGCGCGCAGGCGAAAAAGACGTTGCCTCGCTGCGAAAGCTCCTCGGTGAGCAGGAGCGTGCCATGGAGGCGCACGACCAGCGGTCATTCTTCAATGCAGACAACCGCATGCACGAGGAACTGTATTGCATTGCGGGAAGGCAGAGGGCATGGGCGTGGCTCGAGGAAACTAACCTCGACCTCGAGCGCTACCGCTGGCTGCACGTACAAGCACGCGGCATGGGATGGGGCTCAATTCTCGTCGAGCACCAAGAGCTGGTTGATGCCATCGCCAGGAAGGATCCCGAGGAGGCATCCTACGTTGCGGTCCACCACCTCCACGTGATGCTCGACGAGCGAAACGAGGTCGTTGCTGCCTTCCCGGGATACTTTGTGCAAGAGCCTGCTTCATAAACCTGGTTTTCTTTTTCTATGCTTAATTAAAAGCAAAGTTTATCTGCAATTATTTTCTTCATACGTGCTGTTGACAAAACCGGTTTACTATCATTCAATAGTAGCGGGAACAACCCCCTTCAACGATAGGAGCACGCATGGATGAGAAGACCGCAGGCGTTCTCTCTAGCTTTTCCCTCGAGGGCAAGGTGGCTCTGGTAACGGGTGCCAGCTACGGCATTGGCTTTGCGATTGCCACTGCCCTCGCTGAGGCGGGCGCCAAGATCGCGTTCAACGACCGCCGTCAGGAGCGCATCGACAGCGCCACCGCAGAGTATGCCAAGCGTGGCATCGTGGCCCATGGCTTTGTGGCGGACGTGACCGTCGAAGAGCAGGTCGCAGGACTTATCGAGGACATTCGCAAGGTCTATGGCACCACGCCGGACATCCTGGTGAACAACGCCGGCATCATCAAGCGCATCCCCATGCTCGAGATGAGCGCCGCGGACTACCGCCAGGTTGTTGACATCGACCTCGTTGGTCCCTTCATCTGCGCAAAGGCCGTGATTCCCGGCATGATCGAGAAGGGTCACGGCAAGATCATCAACATCTGCTCGATGATGAGCGAGCTTGGGCGCGAGACCATCGCAGGCTACGCCGCGGCCAAGGGCGGCCTCAAGATGCTCACCAAGAACATCTGCTCCGAGTTTGGTGAGGCCAACATCCAGTGCAACGGCATTGGGCCGGGCTACATTGCCACCCCGCAGACCGCTCCCCTGCGTGAGCGCCAGCCGGACGGCTCGCGCCACCCGTTCGACCAGTTCATCTGTGCCAAGACGCCCGCTGGCCGCTGGGGCACGCCCGAGGACCTCATGGGACCGGCAGTCTTCCTCGCCTCTGACGCCTCGAACTTCGTGAACGGACACATCCTCTACGTTGACGGCGGCATTCTCGCCTACATCGGCAAGCAGCCGGAGTAACCAATGAGCAACCCGTCAAATGGCATCACTATAAGGCTTCAGGACGCCTCAGGGAACACCGTCTCCGGGGCGTCCTCCCCTTCTCTTGCGATGCTCGATGTTCGCTACAGGGCCTACCAGCCTGGTGACGTACTCGTTGTCGAGTGCCCATCAGATCGTGATATTGAGCTGATGCTCGATAAGTCACTCACTCCAAGCATCGTTCGCATCCCAACTGGCCACATGGAGTTTCCAATCCCATTTGAAGTTGCGCGAGAACCATATGGTCAGGAAGCATTTTCTGGAGATTGCCACTGGGCATACGCACGCACCATAGACCCGAGGGAAGAAAAGAACTGGAGAAACCTTGCGCTTAACTCCCACGATCTTGAAAGCACCAACCAGAGCTATCCGCATGCATTAACCAACAGCGGAGCCACAAATCCTCGTTTCCTTGCGAGAAATGCCATCGATGGCATCTTCCAAACCTGCCATCACGGTCGATTCCCCTATGAATCGTGGGGAATCAACGGAAGAGATGACGCATGGCTTCGCGTGGAGTTTGGTAGGCCAGTTCGCGCTGAAACGGTGGTCCTCTTTCTTCGCGCCGACTTTCCACATGATACGTGGTGGAAAAGCGCACGCATTACCTGCTCAGATGGTTTTGAGCAAACCATTGAGCTCTACAAGACTGGCATGCCCCAGGAATTTAGGATTGGGCCACGTCTTGTGGAGTGGGTATGCCTCTCGAATTTGGAGAAGGCAGACGACCCCGCTGAGTGGCCAGCGCTCTCCCAAATCGTGGTTATGGGAAGGCTTTCCTAGGGCATCTCGGCTAATTGCGCCGGCATCTTTCGATGCCGGCGCAATTGCAATTACCCCCTTAGCACGTCAAGCTTCGAGCCCTCCGCACCGCGTGTGACCACAGCAACCCCGGCATGAAATGAAACCCCATCACAGAGGAAGGCCTTGACGCCACGGAAAACCTCGCCAAAAGTCACCGCAACGGTCCGGGTAGTTCCGTTTGGAAAGACGAGTCGAACGCAGCGCGCGAGCGAGGCATCAAGTTCTGAGCCATCCGCTCTCAGTAGTGGCGCCTCTTCCACCGTCACATCTTGCATAGCAAGGGTTGCAATCTGTACCCCACGACCCTTAAAGGCAGTATGCGTCAAAATAACGTCCTGGTCGGACATCTGGTTATACGACATCGAACAGCACTCTTGTACGATTTCAGAACCCTCACCTGCATGAAGCACGAGCGAGGTATCACCTAGAAGCCAGCCACCTTCTGTTGCCTGAGCACGAATCGAAGGGTCCAGATGGAAACTCCCCTGCAGGTCATGCACGCCATCGCACCAAGCTTGGTCGATAATGACCCAAGCGCATCCGCTTGCGCATACGACACGGCGAAGCAAAACCGATGTGGGATCATGCCCAACAACAGCGCCTTCCCAATAGTCAAGTCCATCGGTATGACGCACGTACGGCTTGAGCGGATACGAGAAGTCCTCATATTCCCAGCTGCCTAGCGGTTCGCTGCTCGAATGGCCATCAATGGTCGGGACGTTGTGAGCGGAAACCCCCTTTAATCTTGGCCTATCCGAAGAGTCCTCCCGATAGGAATATCTACCTGAGTCGACCAGAATCGGTCTGCCGTTTGACCATACGGAGAGGTGCAGCTCGTCGCAGTGCCCATGACCGCTCCCCAAAGGTCCATCGAGAAATACGGTAACGTTAGCGTCGCTGTTCCACGAGGACCTTGTTACGAACAATCCCGAGTCATAGGCATCAAGTGTCAGAGAACGCGGCCGGCGGGGAGCGAGTGCCTTGTAGGATGCCTCAATTCCGATTCCGTAGGAGTACACATCAAGAGGATCGAGCGAAGAGTCATTCGCCACCCACTTTAGCTCCGGGTCCCCGAGAATGGCAGAAGTCAGAGCAAGGAGCGGCCTCACATTTGACCTGTCACTATCCCCTAGCGCTTCGGTTGTTCCGTCTGGCATTACCTGCATCGCAAGCGTTTGAGCTAGCCCCCGGCAGGCATGGACGAGCCCCTTTGGAATTGGTAGCCCCTTCTCACTCAGCACCAATTGCGCCTGAAGCGCATAAATGAGAACCTCCACCTGATACATGGTCGAAAGCTCCCAATCGGTGCCGTCTGGATACACTTGTGCGGCAAGTTGAGCTTCTGCTCGATCGAAAGCCCACTGCCACCATCGCTCATTCTCGGGATTTACCGAGAGGCGCCCATACACCGCAAGGATCGAGAGCGTCTGGATGCTGCCCCAATTGCTCGTCTCGTACTTCGGAAGATAATGGTCGTGCATAAAGCCGATTTGCTCTGAAATGCTCTCGCGAATAGCCTTCGCTTGCAGAGGACTAATAGAGCGCGTGTTTTCGAGAGTATGCAAGGCGCGAGCCATCGCCGAAAGGCGCACGCCAGTATCGAGCGTACGCGTACTCAAGCCTGGGCAGAGCTCAGCGTGGGCAGATACCCAAGACAACATGAGGGATACCGCCCTCTCGGCATAACGCTCCTTGCGTGTTGCGAGCCAGGCTAGGCAAAGGTCATCAAGGTAATCCATGCGATTGAGCATGAAGCACCACTCTGGGTCTCCGTTTGGAACCACTTCCCATTCCTCAAGCGTGCACTTTGAGAAATCCACCTTGTAGGGAGTCTCACAGCGCTCCATGTCCCAAATCTTGGTGAAGTAGAGGCGGCCTTCAAGCACATCATCGGCACGGCTGATGATCTCGGCCATACCTGGGGAATCCGCGTCAATGCACATGCACATCATTGCCTCCATATAGAAAATGGGAGGGTCCGAACGGACCCTCCCAGCTGCTTTCATGCAAACCCTAGACCAGGATCCCGCACACCGAAAGGACAATTCCCAGCACGACTGTGAGGATAACGAGCTTGTAGGTATCCCAGCCCTTCTTCTTGATGAGCCAATACATAAGTGCGGTATACAGGACCGGCAAGAGTGCAGGCGCAATACCATCGAGCATCGACTGAATGTTAACGGTAGACTGCTTGACGCCCTCCTGAGCTGCTCCAGCCGCAAAGCTGATTCCCACGTTCATCTTCACGTAGGTCGCCACGAGTCCCGAGATAACCGTTACACCAATCATGCTTGCGGTCTCAGAGATAGTACTGAGTTCGGAGCTGAGCTTGTCAATGATGGTAGTACCGAGCTTCCTTCCCTGAGCCGCAACGGCAAACTTGATTGAGATAAGCACGCCGTTCATTGCCACGAGGAAGAGAAGAGGCGCAGCGGCGACGCCACTCATTGCAAGCGACGCAAAGATCGTCGAGAAGAGCGGCGCGATGCAGAACTGAGAGAGCGAGTCGCCAATGCCAGCAAGAGGCCCCATGAGCGCCATCTTAATGCCGCGGATGTCCTCGTAATCCGCCCCCTCGTCTGCCATCGCGAGGTGCAGCGAAGTGATGAAAGGAAGGAAGTTGGGGTTGGTGTTATAGAACTCGGAGTTCTGCTCAAGTTCCTTCGCGAGCCTGTCGGTGTTCTCCCCATAAATCTTCTTAAACGCAGGGTAAAGCACCAAGCCGTAACCAAGGCCCTGGTAGTTGCTGTAGTTAAAGCCATTCTGAAGGAAGTAGGAGCGCAGGGTGGTGACGTTGTAGTCGTGAGTGGTGAGCTTGTGCTCGGAGGCGCTCTTATCCTTCTCTGAAGAGGCCGTGGTGATGTCTTCGGTCATCGTAGTTCTCCTTGTCAGTTGATCCCCAGTGCCTAAATCCAGTCCTCGCGGCCAGCCGGCTCACCATCGTTAGCAGCAAGCTCGGAGGCACCCTGGGTAACGGCATTCTCCTTCACGTCGTTGTAGTGCTTGAGCGCAAAGACGCAGCCGACAAGCGCTACGCCGATAACCGGCATCTTGAGATAAGCCGCGGCGATATAGCCGAGCAGGGCAAAGGGAACGAACTTCTTCTCGAGCATGACGCTCATAATCATTGCAAAGCCAATTCCGGGAAGCATGCCACCGGCAACGCTCAGACCCTTAAGGAGCCACTGGGGAACAAGGGCAACGAGCTGGCTCAGAAGCGACATGCTGCTTGCCCCGAGGAAACCGAGGATGAAACCAACGATTGCGAAAAGGATAACGGTGAAGTTGGAGAAAAGGTGCCACTTTCCGAACTTGTGCTCCCTTAGAGCATTAGTTGCAATCTCCTGGTTGCCAGAAGTGAGCGTATAGACGAAGGTCTGCAGGAACTGGATGGCAACGGCAAAAGGAATGGAGAGCGAGAGCGCCGTCTCTGGGGTCACATCGGCCATGGTAATGGCCATGAGCGTACCGATAATGCCGGGGCCAATGGGGTTTGGAGGCACCGTGCCACCAGCTCCTACGCCAAAGCCCATGAATGCAAGCTCAGCAATGGCGCCGCAAGACAGGGCAGTCGGGACATCGCCAAGAATGAGACCAACGCCAAAAGACAGGACCAGAGCGCGGTTGGTGTAGATGCCAAAGAGCATGCCGCTGTAACAGAAGGCAGTCCATAGGCCAATCAGCAGCGCCTGAACAAGTGAGATTTCCATTGACGAGCTTCCCTTCTCTGCACCAGTTGATTACAGATACTTGGTAATGTCTACTTCGGCTGCACCATCAGTCCCGCTTGGAGTTGTCCTTGTGTTGAACGCAACGCCGCGGAGGACCATCTCGCGGAACGCCTCTTTGTCCTCTTCGTCGAGGAATATCGAGCGCGTGACCTTCTCCTTCCCAGGACCGTTGTGGACGTTGCCCACATTGATCTCATGAATTGGGACACCACCCTCAACCAAGCGCAGTGCATCCTGCGGAGTCTTTACGATGAGGAAGATGACCTGCGCCGGAGCAGCTTTCCCGATGATGTCGATAGTCTTCTGAACTGTGAAGAACCTCAGCGCCACCGACTTCGGGACAACGGTCTTCATGATGGTTTGTTGCATGTGGTCGCCTGCAACCTCGTCATTTACAACAATGACCGTGTTTGCTCCAAGAGACCTAATCCAAAGCTGACCCTGTCCGTGAATGAGCCTCTCGTCGATACGGGTCATTACAATATTGGGAACTGCCATTTCTTGGTCCTCCTACCAGTATGGGTTCCACGTGATGAGCTTCCTTGCAATAGCCTCGAGGAAGAAGTAATCACCCCAGAGGTTGCCCTCATCAACGCCCTTTCCGGAATGCCAGCTATAGACGCCGTGCTGCAAGATGGGCGCACCAGGTACAGTCGTATCACTCGTATAGTCGTTGATGAGCGAACGGAGAGAGATGGCAAGGGCTCCATCGTCAATCGCACGTTCCTCATCGTTTGCTTCCTGGGATGCCATCTCGGAGAGTCCGCATGCCGCGATAGCAGCGGCACTGCTGTCACGAGGCTGGCCAGATCCGTCACCAAAAACAAGATCCCAATAGCAAACCGAATCCTCAGGCAGCCTGTTGAGATAGTAGTTCCTCATGGAGCGCGCATAGTCTTGGTAGCCACTCATCCCGGTATGGCGGATGTTGATGGGAATGCCATCGATGCCCCAAGCCTGTCCTCGAGCCCACGCTGAATCATCCGAGTACCCCTGCCGGGTGGCTCCGTGATCCGGGCCTCCAGTCATCGGGTCCATGTAGAAGGTATGGAAGGCGCTGCCATCGGCCCTGATGATGTGCGCGCAGGTTGTCATGAAGTGGTCGCGTGCGCACGCAGCATACGTCGGGTCACCCGTTGTGTCGCTTGCCCAATGAAGCAGAGGTACATTGAGAAGGCAATCAATGATAAAGCGATAGTGGTCGGGGCTGTCCATGGGACCCCACGCCTGGAAGAACCTTCCGCGTCCCTGCCAACGCGTCATCAGTTGATCGGCAGCGAGAATGGCTGCCCTGCGTCCCTTCTCGCTGCCGCACACCTTGAATGCAGCAACGCATGAGGGAATGTAGAGAAAGCCAAGGTCGTGATGATCAAGCTCGTGCCTACGCTCGACCCTCTCGAGGAAGCTCTCTACATTTTTCTCCGCAAGTGCTCTGTATCGGGGCTCCCCGGTAATCTCATAGGCGAGCCAGAGCTGGCCGGTCCAAAAGCCGTTTGTCCACTCGTCGTTTCCCATCACCCCATACAGGCCGTTTGTCGTTGCAGAGGTTGGGAACTGTCCATCACCATAAATCGACATGTTCGCATCGATCTGCGCCAGGGATCGATTGAGGCCAAGCTGGAGCTCATCCTCACTAAGGGGTTTTGCAGAGTTCCAGCGTTTGGTATCTGCAAGTGGCTCAATGAATGGGACACCCATTCCCCCTCCTCTCAGTCGAAGTGAATAACTGCAAACCGGTTTATCTTTCCTCGATGCGAAATCATGGGGTCATTTCCCTCGCATTACAAAGAATAGCCGGTGAACGGTCTAGATTGAGGGGGCGAGCGGTTGTTTAGTTGAAGTTGTTACCAAACTAGTTTACTTTGACACACGTTGAGCATATCTCTGCGCACTACACCTCATCCATTAGCTCATGTCCTAGCAAGAAAGGAAACACAATGAAAATCGCACTCATCAACGAGAACAGCCAGGCGGCAAAGAACGCCATGATCGAGAAGGCCCTGCGCAAGGTCGTGGAGCCCATGGGTCACGAGGTGTTCAACTACGGCATGTACACAGCGGATGACGATGCCCAGCTCACCTACGTGCAGAACGGCATCCTCGCGGCCACGCTTCTCAACGGCGGCGCGACGGACTACGTTGTGACCGGCTGCGGCACCGGCGAGGGGGCCATGCTCGCACTCAACTCCTTCCCCGGAGTCATCTGCGGTCACGTTGAGGACCCCCTCGACGCCTACACCTTTGCGCAGATCAATGACGGCAACGCGGTTGCCATGCCCTTCGCCCTCAAGAACGGGTGGGGCCAGGAGCTCAACCTTGAGTACACCTTCGAGAAGCTCTTTGGCTTTGGCTCTGGCAACGGTTATCCTGCCGAGCGCGTGGTTCCCGAGCAGCGCAACAAGAAGATCCTCGACAGCGTGCGAGAGGTGAGCTTCCGTCCGTTCACCGAGCTTCTCCCCAAGCTCGACCGTGACCTCGTGCGCGGCGCCTTCGCAGGCGAGCACTTCCAGGAGTACTTCTTTGCAAACGCGACAAACGAGGCTGTCGCCAAGGTGGTTCGCGAGGTTCTCGCCTAGCCTCAGACACGAATCTTGCCCTCCTTTCCCTCCCCGCCGAGAAACGCAGGTGCTTCTCGGCGGGTTATTCTGTGTCGCGAATTCGGGGGATTTCGGGGGTACCGTTTGCTTCTCGCACGCCACTCCACCAAGCAAAGGCAGTCAGAACAAATTGGTTTTTCGCTGCGGAAACAGACACCGAGTCTCATCTGCTTGGTAAACTATTACTAAACCGTTTTTCTAACCGACTGTCAGGATGTTCGGAGAGGCTCAGGCATGCACGGCAGCACAACAAAGACAAAGAAGCGCGTCACCATCAACGAGATAGCCCAACTAGCAGGAACTTCCAAGACGACGGTCTCGTTCTACCTAAATGGACACACAGACCGCATGTCAGCAGAGACCCGCGATCGAATTCGGCAAGCGATTGAAGACACGGGTTATGAGCCGAGCCCCCTTGCCCGCGGCATGAATGCAAAGCAGACCTATCTATTGGGTATTGTCGTGGGAGACATCACTAACGCATTCTCTAACCAGATAGTTAAGGGCATCGACTCTGTTGCCAGCGAGGAAGGATACAGGCTCCTCATCAGCAGTTCCAACTTTGACCGCGATGATGAGAGGGCCTATATCGAGCGCCTTCTTGCCGTTGGCGTAGATGGTTTTATTGTTCAGCCAACCGCACGCTTTCGAGAGGTAGCGAAGGTAATCTCTGAGGCGGGCAAGCACCTGGTGTTCTTTGACAGCAAGTACTACGACTACACCTCCAGCTGGGTGAAGACCGACAACTATGAGGCTACCTATGAGGCAATAGAGGCATGCCTGGCGAAGGGATACGAGCGAGTGCTGGTAGTTGCTGCGCAACCGCAGCTTCTGAGCTCGCGCGTGGAGCGTTTTAGCGGGTGCGTCGATGCCCTTGAGGCGCACGAGGTGCCCCACGAGGAATACGTCATACCCGACAGCGGTGTTGCCGTAGAAGACCTGACATCGTGGCTGCACGATCGGCTGGATGGAAACGCCACGCCTACGCTTGTGTTTGCACCAAATTGCTGGGCATTGCCCGATGTATACGTTGCCATGCGTGACTTCTATTCCAACATGCCAGATCAAGTAGGCCTTCTCGGGTTTGACAACACAGACTGGGTAAGCGTTGCGTCCCCAAGCGTGTCGACCGTTGTACAGCCCGCATACCGTGAAGGCCAGCAGGCGGCACGCATCCTCATTGACCTCATCAAAGAAGCTGGCGAGGTCGATCCTCACCAGGTTCTCTCCTGCGATATGCATTGGGGTTCAAGCACCCGCTAGAAAGTTGGGGCAGTAGTCAGTCCTTCCACGGGACCCTCTGGGTCCCGTTTTTCGTATGCCAAGCCCTCGCTCCCCCAAATATCCGAACGCCAGTTGTCGGAAAACGCTGCAACCCCCGACCTTGTATCGGAAGCGCCGATGCACGACCATACCAATATCCTACCAACGCACTAGAGATTGAGGAGCGCATCATGGCCATCACCTGTCAGCAAATGTGTAGCAAAACCGGCACGGCGGAGCAGCTCGCCCGCATCCCCCACTTGGAACGCATACGACACGTCGGAAGGTAACATCCCATGCAGGTAGACATCACGGCTCTCTGGGCGCTCGCCGCAACCGTTGTGGCTTTCGCCCTTCTCGCCACGCTCAAGCGCAGGTTCAAGGTGGGCTTTGGCGTGCGCACCCTCATCGCGAGCGGACTCGGCATAGTCATTGGCGTCGCGTTTGACCAGGGCTTCTCGTACTACGCAATCTTTGGCACCATCTATGCAAACGTGATCTCCGCGCTGGTGGTGCCGCTCCTCCTCTTTAGCATCATCTCGAGCGTCACCAACCTGGCGGACCTCGTGCACCTCAAGGGCATCGGCGTGAAGTCGGTGGTCTTCCTCGTGCTCAACACGCTCACGGCGACACTCCTCACGCTTGCCATCGCGCTACCCCTGGGCGTGGGAACGGGCTTCTCGCTTGACGGCGTAACCTACGAGGCCAAGGAGGTTCCCACCGTCACCGACACCATCGTGGGCCTCTTCCCGCAGAACCTTGCCGCAGCGTGGACCAGCAACGCAGTTGTGCCCATCATCGTCTTTGCGATCATCGTCGCGCTGGCGTACAACCGGCTTGCCTCAGAGCGCCAGGATGGCGAGAAGGTCGACGTGCGGCCGTTCAAGGCGTTCATCGACGCCGGCAACAAGGTCCTGGGCGAGACCGTAAGCTGGGTTGTTGGGTTCACGCCGTACGCCGTGGTGGCGCTCATTGGCCGCGCCGTTGGCCGCGCCGACGTCACCCAGCTCGTGCCGCTGCTTGGCGTGCTGGCCGTTGCCTACGTGGTCCTGGCAATCCAGTTCTTTGGCGTCGAGTCTGCATTCGTGGCCTGGGTGGGGCATCTTAGCCCGGTGCGCTTCCTCAAGGGCATGGCTCCCGCTGCCGTGACCGCCTTCACCACGCAGAGCAGCATTGGCACGCTGCCCGTGACCATTCGCTCGCTCACGCAAAACCTGGGCGTTGATGAGGACGTGGCCAGCTTCACCGCCGGCCTTGGCGCAAACCTTGGCATGCCCGGTTGCGCCGGTATGTGGCCTACGCTCGTGGCGGTCTTCGCGATCAACGCGCTGGGCATCCCCTTCACGCCGGTCCAGTACGGCTTCCTCGTCCTGCTCACGCTTGTCGTCTCCATTGGCACCGTGGGCGTGCCCGGCACGGCGACCATCACCGCCACGGCGCTTCTGGCAGCGCTGGGGCTTCCCGTGGAGACCATCGCCCTTGTGGCGCCCATCTCCTCCATCGTGGACATGGGCCGCACGGCAACCAACGTAATTGGCGCGGCAGAGGCTTCGCTTCTCGTGGCCGCCGGCGAGGGCCTGGTAGACCGCAGCGTCTACGACGGCGACGACTCGTTTGAGCTCAAGCGCGAGGGCCAGACAAGCGCGGCGTAGCGTTTACGCGATAGCTTCTCTACGGGCTCCCCGATGCCGACTGGGCACCGGGGAGCTTTTTGTGTCCGCGCTGATTACCAGCCTTGTTGGCGGCGTATTTTCGCCAAGCAGATAAGTCCTGAGCTCCTGGGCTGGCACGATCAGAGCAAGATTATTGCGCGATATTTCTCGGTATTCTCAATCACAACTGGCAAAATGTCTTCTCTGCGAGAAATTTCGTTCAATAATCGAGAGGCCCAAAGCCTACGGAAAGGAAGTCCCTAACTGCGGGTCGAGAGGCCCTAGGCCTACTAGCCGCAAGCCCCTTCCTGCAGCGCGCAAGCCCCAGCCTACCGGAAGCAGGCTCCGTGTCCGCCACCCCTTCCGCCCACGCTCGCAAGCACCGCTTACAGATTTGTAAGCTTGCCGATAGGCTCCTGACGACAATGCCCCGGTATCATTTCCACAAGCACACTGAGCAGGTATGACAGCATCACGGACTCGGTAACACCCCGGCACCACCCGTTTTGCACCCAAGGGCGAGGAGGACGCATGTCCCAGGAGACCGACCGCACCAACGACCTCGGCGAACCCGACAAGACAACGCCGAAAGCCCATCCGCTCGACAGCCTCCCCGTCATCTCTGGGGACTCTCCCACCGCACTGCCTCCCCTACCTGGCGAGAGCGCCGAGGAGGACGAGGACACCCGCGACGCGATGGCAAGCCTTCTCGCCCACCGCAAGAAGCGCCGCCGCAGGAACATCATCGTTGGTGTCGTTGCCGCCTGCGCGGTTGTTGCCGTTCTCGTTTGGACCGTGACTTCTCAGCAAGGCACGAACGCCCCCGAGCAGCCATCGCTCCAGACTACGCCGGTCATGCGCGGTGAGTTCAAAGACGAGGTCAAGGCGTCCGGCAACGTGCAACCCATGAACTCCGTCGTGGTGACGCCCGAGGTAGATGGCATCATCTCGAAGGTGTTCGTCAGCGAGGGCGACTACGTCGAGGAAGGCACCACCTTGCTCACCATTCGCAACGACTCCCTGGACAAGGCCGTTCGCGAAGCTGACATCCAGTTGCAATCCGCAAAGACCCAACTCTCCTCAGCCAAGGAGAATTACAACACCGCCTACAAGGCCTACTACGCAGACCAGACGGACCTTGCCACGGTGAACTCCGCCGCTGATGCCGTCGACGCCGCGCAGCTCTCGCTCGAGACCGCACAGTCCGCCTACGATGACGCCGTTGCCACCGCAGGCAAGCGCACGGTCACGGCACCAGCCTCGGGCACGATTGTGGTCATGAACGCCGTTGAGGGTGCGGCCGTGGGTTCCGGCGCGGGTGCCGGTGCCGCCGCCACGGCAACGTCTGCCGCCGGGTCCTCGGGCGCGCTCATCACCATTGGAGACCTCTCGCAGATGACGGTCTCGGTGCAGGTGAACGAGATGGACATCTCGAAGGTCTCCGTTGGGCAGGCGGCGCGGGCGACCTTCTCGGCACTTCCAAACGTGGAGCTTGACGCCACGGTCACCCGCATTGCGACGGTCTCTTCCTCGGATGCCCAAGGTGCCATCCCCGGCTACGGTGGAAGCGTGGTCACCTATGCCGTCGACCTTCTCATACCCAACCCGGACCCGGCGCTCAAGCCGGGCATGACGGCAAGCGTCACCATCTCCTCGACGGACATCCCGGACGCGCTCATGCTCCCGCTGAGCGCTGTGAACGGCGAGGGTGACCAGGCCACGGTGAGCGTGGTCACCGGCCAGGACGAGACGAGCTTTCCCACGACAGAGGAAAGGCACGTCACGGTGCTTGCCAATAACGGCACCATGGCAGCCGTCGAGGGCGACATCGCCGAGGGCGACGAGGTCGTTATCGGCATGATGCAAGGCGACTCTGGCGCATACGACGGCTCCGCTTCCGCGGACACGTCCGCAAGCTCGGCGGCCTAAGATGGCATCCCCCGTCATCCACGCCGAGAAGGTCTGCCGCATCTACTCGTCGGCGGCTGGCCTCACGCCCGCGCTGCGCGGGGTGAGCCTGGACGTCGAGCGTGGCGAGTTTCTCGCCATCATGGGACCTTCTGGCTCGGGCAAGTCCACGCTCATGAGCATCCTTGGATGCCTTGACCGGCCAACGTCCGGGCGTTACCTCCTCGAGGGCATCGATGTCTCGAAGCTCACCGATGACGAGCTGGCGCACGTGCGTTCGACCCGACTTGGCTTTGTCTTCCAGTCGTTCAACTTGCTGCCACGCGCCACGGTACTTCGAAACGTGATGCTTCCCCTGGTCTACAGCAGGAGCTCCACCGCCGACCGCGAGCTGAGGGCGTGGCAAGCCCTCATGGAGGTCGGCCTTCCGGAGAGCCTCTACACCCACCGCTCGAACGAGCTCTCTGGCGGCCAGATGCAGCGCGTGGCCATTGCCCGCGCGCTAGTCAACGACCCCGCGCTCATCCTTGCCGACGAGCCCACGGGAAACCTCGACTCCGCCACAGGAGAGCTGGTCATGCGCACGTTCAGGCGCATGCAGGGGCGCGGAAAGACCGTGGTTCTCATCACGCACGACCCTAGCGTTGCTGGCTGGGCGGACCGCGTGGTGCACATTCGAGACGGCCGGCTCCTCTCGGACGAGCAGGAGCAGGCCTACGTGGCGTCGCTTGCCCAGCGAGAGCAGCGTGCCCTCGGAGATTCGAAGGAGGCGGCAGGCGCATGAGGATACGGGACCTCTTCTACGAGACCTTCTCGGCCATCCAGGCAAACCGAGGGCGCAGCCTCCTCACGATCCTTGGCATTGTCATTGGCATCGCCGCCGTCATCTCCATGACGGCGCTCATCGACGGCGTCAAGGCGTCGCTCGTGGGCGAGCTGGGGCTCTCGCAGTCGCGCACGGTCATGATCGACTGCTGGCCCGGCCGCGAGGTCACTATGGATGACATCGACGCACTTGAGGCCGGGATGTCCGACGACTACGAGTTCATAACCGCGGCATCCTACAACTCGGGGACGGTGTCCAACGGCGTCACCCAAGAGGACGGCACCTTCCTGGGCGTGGAGCCGGAGTACTTCGAGGCCATGGGCACAAAGGCCATCGCCGGACGCACCATCATGCAAAGCGAGGAGGACGCTGGCTCGCGGGTCATCATGCTCGACCAGTCGGTTGCCGAGCGCATGTGGGGGTCCGCGGACGAGGCTGTGGGACAGAGCGTGCACGTGGGCAACGATGACTACACCGTGGTGGGCGTAATTGGCAACTCGGGCATGATGAGCGGGCAATCCTTCGTGCCGCTCTCTACCATGCAGAAGCGCATGAGCGGTAACTCGGGCGTAAGCCAAATCATCGGCTTTGCTCGCGAGGGCACCGACATGGACGGCATTGCCGCGCGAACGGAGTCCTACCTCAGGAGCTACTTCAACCTGCCGGAGGAGGATCCCTCGAGCCCCGATGGATCCAGCTACTACATCGGCGTCACGACCATGGCCTCGGTCATCGAGCAGCTCGACTCGACGATGGGCGCGTTCCAGGCGCTCATGACCTGCGTTGCAGGCGTGTCGCTTGTGGTTGGCGGCATTGGCATCATGAACATGATGCTCACCAACGTCACCGAAAGGATTCGCGAGATTGGGCTGAGAAAGGCTCTGGGGGCGCGGCGCTCCGACATCACGTGGCAGTTCCTGCTGGAGTCCATCACACTGTGCCTGGTGGGCGGCGCGTTTGGGATAATCCTGGGATATGCCGGCGCCAACGTTCTCGCGCAGTTTGCCAGCCTGTCGAGCGAGATAGGCGGGATGTCGGTAACGCCCGTCATCTCTCCGACGGCAGTTGGTCTCGCCAGCGGCATCTGCGTTGGCATCGGCGTGCTCTTTGGGTTCTATCCCGCCTGGCGCGCTGCGCGTCTCGACCCCGTGGAGTCGCTGCGATACCAGTAGTGCTGGCCCACTCCCCAACTGGCGACACGCCGCCTTGGTTACCGCAACACATTCGTATGGCGAATCTGTATCGACCTGCGTTTACGTCATCCTCGAGCCATCGGCAAACTGCTGGCGAAGCACCTGGTCAAAGCCGAGAATGGCCGACCACACGTGGGCTGACGAGCGCCACGCCACCGAGAGCGGATAGCTCATCTCCTCCCCCAGATGGATGACGCGCATGCCCGCAGCGACGGGGTCTGCAAAGGTGGTGGCAACAAGCTCCGAGGGCACGAAGCACGCACCCACGCCGCGCAGCGCCAGGGCCATGAGCGTCTCGGAGTTCTTCGACACCACGCGTACCTCGGGCGAGATGCCTGCCTCGGCGAGCTTGCGGCGCGAGTACTCGCCTGGCACGTCCTTCTCGCCCATGAGAAGGAACGGGCATGCAGCAAGCCCCTCAATCGAGCCGGTGGCCTCGCACTCCTCGGCAACGCGATCCGCCTCCTTGCCGTAGAGGTCCTCGAGGAGAGACCGCGCCACGATGAGCACGACCTCCTCGCGAAAGAGCTGGTGCACCTCGAGGCCTGGCACGCGCTCCGCGACGGTCGCCACGACCATGTCGAGACGACCCTCCCCCAGCTCGTCCACAAGCTCGTCGTTCTCGCCCTCAAAGAGCGCAATGGATATGTGAGGGTGTGCGCGCTGGTACATGGCAATGGCGCGCGGCATGATGATGTGGCCGCGCGTGGCCGTTACACCCACGCGAATCCTGCCCCGGTCGTTGTGCGCGATGTCGCGGAACTCCTGGCCCATGGCGCGCTGCTGTGCCTGAAACCGCCGCGCGTAGGCGAGAAACTCCTCGCCCGCGTAGGTGAGCGCAAGCGGGACGGTGCGTTCGACGAGCTTCACCCCAAGCTCGCGCTCGGCGGCGGCAACGCTTGCCGAGAGGGTCTGCTGGCTCACGTGCATGAGGGCAGCGGCACGCGTGAAGCTGCGTTCCTCGGCAACGGCAACAAAGTAGTCCATGGTCTGAAAGTTCACGGCTCAACATCCCTCATCGCAATTCATGCACGCGGCAGCCCTGCCGCTGTGCGTTTTTCCAGCTGAGTCCATATTACAAATTCATTTGGTGATTCATACCATATAAATCAGTTTGACTTGGTTCTCATGTGTCCATAGTGTTTCTCATGCCTTGGAAGGACGCGCTGAGAAGGACGAGGGACATGGCAGAGACGGCAACGCTTGGAGTGTTTGCGGGGATGCTCGTGGCGGGCACCGCCATGGGGATTCCCCTGGCAGCAATACTCGCGGCTGGCCTTGCCCTCTTCCTCACCTACGGCATGCGCCGCGGGGTCCGCCTTCCCGAACTGCTTCGCGCAGGTGCGTTGTCCATGCGCTCGGTAGCTTCCATGCTCGCCCTCTTTGTGGTTGCCGGCGCACTTGCCGCGGCATGGCGCGCCTCCGGCACGATTGCGGCAATCGTGAGCTGGTCCTCGTCGCTCATCCAGCCGTCCGCTGCCGTGCTTGCGGCGTTTCTCCTCTGCTGCCTAATGTCGCTACTCATGGGCACGGCCTTTGGCACGGCAGCGACGATGGGCGTGATCTGCATGGCCGTCTCGCACGCAATGGGTGCAAACGAGCTGGCCACGGGCGGTGCGGTGCTTGCCGGCTGCTACTTTGGCGACCGTTGCTCTCCCCTCTCGGGAAGCGCCGTCCTGGTGTCCAAGCTCACGGGCACGAGCATCTACGACAACGTTCGTCGAATGCTGCGGACCGGACTCGTGCCGTTTCTCGTTGCCTGCGTGGCGTATCTCGCGATGGGCCTGCAGGCAAAGGGAGGCGCCAATGCCGCGGGCGTAGCGGCAGCGCTTGCCGATAAGTTCTCGCTCTCCTGGCTGGCGATCCTTCCTGCAGTGCTGGTTGTTGCGCTCTCGCTTGCCCACGTGAACGTGCTGGTGGCCATGGCGGCGAGCCTGGGTATGGCATGCGCGGTATGCGTTGGAGTGCAGGGCGTCCCGCCTGCCGAGCTGCCGCAGCTCCTCGTCTTTGGCTACCACGTCGCAGACCCTGCGGTGGCACCGCTCATCGACGGAGGCGGGGTTGTCTCGATGACCAACGTGACGCTTGTGGTGGGCATCTCCTCCACCTATGCGGGCATCTTCAAGAAGACTGGCCTGCTCGACGGTGCCGTTGGGCTGGTCACGGGCTTCTCGCGCAAGTCCACCCCGTTCATTGGCGTACTTGCCACAAGCGTGGCCTCGTGCATGGTCGCGTGCAACCAGACGCTTGCCATCATGCTCACCGACCAGCTGTGCCGCCGCACCGAGAGCAACGGAAGCGCCCTGGCGCTTGACCTCGAGAACAGCGTGGTCATCGTGAGCCCACTTGTGCCGTGGTCCATCTCCAACGTGGCCGTGCTCTCGAGCGTTGGCGCACCGGCGCTGAGCATTGTGGCAGCAACGTTCTGCTACCTTCTGCCGCTGTGGACCCTGGCGATAAGCGTCTGGCAACGCAGGCGCCCGGAGTTCCCCGACAGCAGGCCAGCTCAGCTCCTGGGCCTTACGCCCGCCGACGACGTGCGGAGGATTCCCGCCGCGGCGTAGGGACGGAGGCGCTGGATTGATGCCACAGCGAACAATGAACCTGCCTTCTGGTGACATCTTGTCCATGTACTTCACTCCCCCATCTCGTTTAACCATGTGTCCGCGCCGTGCAGACACGCATCTCCAAGCCTGGCCCTCCAAGGTCAGGCGCAGATTCCGTCATCGGTTTTCATTCGCCCTGGGTAAGGGGCTACGTCCAGTTGCCTCCGCCACCCTTGCCATTAAGGCTGTAGGCGGGGTTGGGCTTCTCGACCCGGACAAAGGTCGCCTCGTCGGAGAGGTCTCCGGCTCGTGCCACCACGTGGTTCTCGCCCTGCTCCAGTGAGACGTCGAACTCGAAGACCTTGTCGCACGCCTTCGTGGCCACCTCGTTACCGTTCACAACAAGCGTGACCTGTGGCTGGTTTGAGTAGACCTTCACGCAAATCCGGTCGCGAGCACGGTCCCGGAAGCGCTTGGAGCAGATGTGGACCATGGGCTCGGGGCTCCACCAGCACTTGTAGAGGTAGAAGGCGTCCTTCTTGGTCTTGCGGTCGAAGGTCACGAGGCCCTTGTGGTTCATGCCGGGCTCTCCACCCTGGTTGCGCGCGTCCGCCGCGAAGTCGAACATGTTCCACACGTGGGTTGCCCACAGGTAGGGATGCCTGTCAAAGAACCTGAGCATGTACTCGTGGTACACGCCCTGGTACTCCTCCGAGTGGTCCCCGCGGCGCGGGTGCTCGGAGTGAAGGTTGGGCATGGCCTCGCAGCCGTACTCGCTCATCCCCACGGTGCGGTTGGGATGCACCAGGTGGAAGAAGCCAAACCAGAGGTCGTTCAGCCAGAGGCCGGGCACGTACCAGCCAAGGTAGAGGTTCCAGCTCACCACGTCGCTCACGAACGCGCTGCGGTTGAACGGGCCGCACATGGCATAGCACGCAAGGGTAGTGAAGCGCGTCTCGTCCATCTTGTGGGCGAGGTCGTTGAGCGCATGGTGGTTGGCGAGCATTGCCCTCTTGTCGTGCGTAGAGAGGGTTATCTCGTTCGAGAGTCCCCAGCACACGATCGAGGGGTGGTTGTAGTTCTGGGTGATGAGCTCGGTCATCTGGCTGCGGGTGTTCTCGTCGCCGTTTGCGAGGTGCTCCGAGATGTAGGGGATCTCTGCCCACACCACAAGCCCGCGCTCGTCGCAAAGGTCATAGAAGTGCTGGTCATGCTGGTAGTGCGCCAGGCGCACGGTGTTTGCGCCCACCTCGCAGATGAGGTCGATGTCCTCCTCGTGCATAGCCGTGGTAAGGGCGTTGCCGATTCCCTTGCGGTCCTGGTGGCGAGAGACGCCACGCAGGGGATAGCTGCGGCCGTTGAGGAAGAAGCCCTTGCGGGGGTCGTAGGAGAAGCTGCGCACGCCAAAGCGGCAGACAACGCGATCGAGGGCCTCTCCCACAGGCGAGAGGAGCGTTACCTCTGCCTGATAAAGGTAGGGATCCGCCGTGCCGTCCCAGCGGTGAGCGTTGGGGAGCGCGAGAACGGCGTCCGCACCCTCGCCAGCAACGACCTCGGCGCCCGTGGCATCGAGCACGCGCACCCTGACCGTGGCGTCCGCCGCATGGGGGCCGTCTGCCCAGGTCTGGACCCGCACGGTAGCGTCCTTCTCGCCATCTTTGATCTTAGGGGTAACGGCGATCCCAGGACCTCCGTTGCGGTCAAGCGAGAAGTGCGTGGCATCTGCGATAACAAGGCGCACGCTGCGGTAGATTCCGCCGTAGAAGGTGAAGTCCGCCTTCTGGGGGTAGACACGGTCGTTCACGGAGTTGTCGACCGTGACGTCGAGACCGTTCTCCTCCCCCGCCGGCGCGAGCACCGAGCTCACGTCGACGCGGAAGCGGGAGTAGCCTCCGTCGTGATGGCAGAGGGCGCTCCCGTTGACCGTCACGTCAGCGGATGCGTTCACGGCATCGAACTCGATGTATGCCACCTGGTGAACGGAATCAAAGCCCTCGGGCGTACGGAAGGTCCGGCTGTAGCTACAGGTTCCGCGCCAGTAGTCGTTGCCTCCGTCCTGGCCGTCCTGCGCGTTCCAGGTGTGAGGAATGTCGACCTGGGTTACGTCTCCCTTTGGTCCGCGGAAGCTCCAGCCCTCATTGAGGCTCTCGTATCTGCGCACGCTTCCTCCCATCTCCATTACGCTGCAACGCCCTAATCGGCTGCAAGCACGAACCAGAGGGCATAGATGCCATGGTATGCCAAACGGCCGTCCATCTCGCGAAACGATGCCGGTGCGACGACTTCGTACGCCTCGCAGCCAAAACGGCCCTTCCGGTGGCAAAATGACACCTGAGCAGGGGTTTCCGACAGAGTTTCATTCGAGATTGCCCCTCCGGCTCCGTTTTGACGCCCGAAGCCCTGCTGCTTGCAGCCATCACGTACGAGAAGCCCCCTCTGGCACCGGCTTCTCGCCCGAAGGCGCACTCCTTCATCAATGGGGTAACCTTCCAACCAGCATAGTTTTCGCGGAAAGGTTCACCATGTTCTTTCTCCTGGCAAACGGCTTCACGCTCTACCTGCTGTTCTTTCTCATCCTGGCCATTGGGCCTGCCGTGGCCCTCATGCGCTACGTCTACAATTTAGACCCTTTGGAGAAGGAGCCATCGGGGCTTCTCTCGCAGCTGATTCTGCGAGGAGTGCTGGCGGCCTTTCTCGCCGGCGTGTTCGAAGAGGTTGGGATGTCGGTCTTTGGCCTCTTGTCCGGCCTCGACGAGAACACCCTGGGATTTGAGCTGCTCTCGGACTTTGTGGTGGTGGGCGTCATCGAGGAGGCGTGCAAGTACATCCTCATGGGCCGTGCCACATGGAACAATCCCGCGTTCAACTGTCGCTACGACGGCGTGGTGTATGCGGTCTTCACCTCGTTGGGGTTTGCCGGCATGGAGAACGTCATGTACGGGCTCAACTATGGCACAGGCGTGCTCATGAGCCGCGCCGTCATGGCCATTCCTGCTCACATGGGCTTTGCCGTGCTGTTTGGCATGCTCTACGGGGAGGCCAAGTACCTTGCCGTTAGGGGGCACCGCATTGGCTCTGTGCTGTGCGTAGTTGTTGGCTTTGCGCTCTCCGCCCTGCTGCACGGGCTCTACGATGCCACGGCAACGCTGGCAGACTACGGAGACGGAACGTTTCTCCTGGTGGTTGCCCTGATTTACGTGATTGTGTTCCTCGTGGTGCGCTCGGCGGCTAAGCACGACAAGCGCTTCGCGTAGAGGTGACGCACCCCCTCGTGTCACGGGAACCCGCTGGCGGAACAGGTCCTCACGAGCGGAGTTTAGCTCTATTTCTTATAACTGATTCTCGCAACCTAGGGAAACGTGACTGTCGTTTAGAAAAGGAGCTATTCTCTGCGGGAGTGCGCGGGAGAGAGCCGAAAGACGCTGGCGCACGAGAAGGACTGTGCCCCCCGCGCCAGTAGACGCCGGAGGGCACAGTCTAACGAGCCAAGAAATGCGTCGCAGTCGCGCTACTTCGCCAGACGCGCAGTCACCGCAGAGACAAGCTCTGCAGCGGGAACCTGGGTCTGCTCGTGCGTCTCCATATCGCGAAGGGTCACGGCGTTGGCCGCCACCTCGTCTGGCCCAATGACCACACAGACACGCGCCCCGAGCTTGTCGGCCTGCTTGAACTGGCTCTTGAGCGAACGGCCCTGGTAGTCGGCCTCGGTACGCACGCCCGCCTGACGCAGCGCAAGCGTAGCCGAGAAGACCGCCTCGCGCTCGTCTGCCGAGGTCCCTGCCACGTAGACGCATCCAGGCTGGGGCGTCTCGAGCGAGCCGCCCTGCGCTGCAAGCGCAAGCGCAATGCGCTCGAAGCCCACAGCGAACCCGATGCCCGGCGTGGGCTTGCCGCCCTCGAGCTCCATGAGACCGTCGTAGCGGCCACCGCCTCCGATGGCGCCAACGCCACCGTCCACGGCCTCTACCTCGAAGACCGTACGCGTGTAGTAGTCAAGGCCGCGCACGAGCGTGGGATCTTCGACGTAGGCAACGCCTGCGGCATCAAGGTAGCGCTTTACCTGTGCGTAGTGCTCGGCGCAATCGTCGCAGAGGTTGTCCTTGGCAAGCGGTGCGTCACGCATGACCTCGCGGCAGTGGTCGTTCTTGCAGTCGAAGCTGCGCAGCGGGTTGATCTCCGCGCGCTCGAGGCAGTCCTCGCACATCTCATCAGCGTGGTCAAGAATGAACTGACGGACCTTCTCGCGATAGGCGGGACGGCACGCCGCATCACCCATCGAGTTGATGGAGAGCTTCAGGCGAGAGAGGTCGAAGCCAAGTCGCTTGTAGTACTCCATGAGCATGATGATGCACTCGGCGTCCGCTGCCGGATCCGCGGCGCCCAGCCACTCGACGCCCACCTGGTGGAACTGGCGCAGACGGCCCTTCTGGGGTCGCTCGCCACGGAACATGGCCTCGGCGTACCAAAGCTTTGCGGGCGCGGCACCCTGGGGCACCATGTTGTTCTCCACGGCAGCGCGCACCACGCCGGCCGTCCCCTCGGGACGCATGGCCAGGCGCTGCTTGGGCTTGAGCCCCGCCTCAGAACCCTGCTCGAGCAGGTTCTCGAAGAGCGCACCGGAGACCACACGGAACATCTCCTTGCGCACGACATCCGTGGACTCACCAATGCCGTGGACAAAGGTGTCTACCTGCTCGATTGCGGGAGTCTCGACCATGTCAAAGCCGTATGCACCAAAGAGGTCACGCGCCACATCCTGCATGTGCTGCCAGGCGCGCATGTAGCCGCCAAAGAGGTCCTCGGTTCCCTGAACCCGCTGTGCCATGTGATGCTCCTTCCGCGCCGTTCGGGCGCATCTGGTCGCGGCCACGAGCGGCGCGTCCACGCGCCGCCTTCCGCGACCATGCTCGGGTTGCAAGTATAGCGCCGGAGAACTACGCGACGTCCGTGGCAGAGAGGTACACGATGCGACCGTCGATGCGCGAGGTTGCGTCGGTCTGGATGTCGATGTCTGCCCCAACCGCAATCACGATGGTGCCTCGTACGGCGGACCTGTCTGTGGCTCCTCCTGGATAGTCCCCGCATAATTGCGGGAGAGTCTTCCCCGCCTCGGATTCTAAAGACCCTGCGCTGCCTCACGCCATCCCATGGGCACGAGGTTGGCCGAAAGCTGAAAAGGTCGGGGACGCGATGTCTCCCGACCTTCTCACTCTTCTCTGGTTGCTGACCTAGGGGCCAACCAGTCCATGGTATTTGTCCTACTGCCAATCATTCTGGTCGTGCCAGAGACCCGCAGCCTGAAGCACCTCGAGTGCGGTGTGCTGAGGCTGCTCTGCGGTGGACGCGGGGCTGCGGTACTGGGCCATCATCTGCTTGAAGAGGATAGATGGCGCGGGAGGGGTGTATGTGACGGCATTGGCACCGGCCTCAACCGTTGCGCGCGTGGACTCCTCCGTGCCGCCGCTCGACGCGATGATGGGCACGTCGGGGAACTTCTCGCGGATTTTGCTCACGATTGCCGGCGTGTCCTTGCCGCCGGCGACGTTGATGATGGCTGCTCCCGCGTCTATGCGCGCGGCGATATCGGTGTCGGCGCTCACCACGGTGATGACCGTGGGGATGTCGATGGCAAGGGAGACAGCGCGGAGGTTGACGTTCGAGATGGGCGAGTTGAGCACCACGCCCATAGCACCCTGGCACTCCACATCATGAGCGAGCGTAACCGTGCGCACACCACGCGTGGTACCACCGCCGATGCCACAGAACACCGGGATGCTCGAAGCATCGATGATGGCCTCGGAGATGGACTGCTGCGGAGTGAAGGGGTAGACGGCAAAGACGGCATCGGCGTCGCAGTTCTTGATGACCGCGAGGTCAGTGGTGTAGATAAGCGCGCGAATCTTGCGACCGAAGATTCTGATGCCGCTTGCCTTCCAAGCTTCCTCCGGCATTTTGAGAATCTTATGACGCAGCCGGGCCTGGATGATCGGGGCTTCCTTCTTCGCGGTCGTTGGGACCACGATGGGCTCTGAGACGTTGTCTTCCATGGATGTACCCCCTCGTGAGACATGCGCTGGCACCATACGCAACATCGTGCATCCGGATGTTACCCATAGGACGCGCCTGCCGTTCACAGCTCATTGTATTTCTCGGCACGTCCATGAAGGTCGTTACGGAGCAGCCGCGCAGAGTATGACCTTCTCGTCTCTGCGCAAACCATGGGTAGGTTAGGATTGTCTACATAACATATTGAACCGTGAAAGGACGCACGCATGGCTAGGGGCAAGCTCCGGGCGTTTGTGCAACGCCTCAAGGATCGCATAGCGTTCAATCGCCGCACCTTCATCCTCTATTCAGTTCTAAGGGCACTCGTCCTCCTCACGCTCATTCGCTGCATCATGACTCAGCGCTGGGAGGGCGTGGCCATCTCGGTCTTGGTGCTCGTCCTCTTCTTGGTTCCGTCGATTCTGGAGGATAAGGCACGCATCGAGATTCCCGGCCTATTCCAGGCAATCATCTACACGTTTATCTTTGCTGCCGAGATCCTTGGCGAGATTGACCACTACTACGTACTGATTCCCGGCTGGGACACCGTCCTGCACACGCTCAACGGCTTCCTGTGCGCTGCCATAGGCTTCTCCCTCGTGGACCTCCTTAACCGCTCGAGCAAGGACATCAACCTTTCCCCTCTCTACGTGACGATCGTTGCCTTCTGCTTCTCGATGACCATCGGTGTGCTATGGGAGTTTGTCGAGTTTGGCTTCGACACCTTCCTAGGAATGGACATGCAGAAGGACACCTTTGTCACGAGCATCTCCTCCGTGGCGCTTGACCCCGCAAACGCAGGCAATCGCATCCAGATACACGACATTGTGACGACTGTCATTACCACCGCTGCCGGCGACACTACGACCATCAACGGCTACCTCGACATTGGGCTCATCGACACCATGAAGGACCTGCTCGTGAACTTTGCCGGTGCGCTGGTCTTCTCTGTTATCGGCTATCGCCACCTCAAGAGGAACGAGAGCGGCAACTGGGCGGAAGGCCTGCATGTAAGACCGGTACCCGCAGAGCAGTACCAAGAGAACGAACTCCGTCTTGACGAGATGGAGGCAAAGCGAGAGGACAAGAAGCGCCAACGCGAATAGGCGGCCCTAGGAACCGCCCACCGTAGCGGCCCTCCACACAACACCACCCAAACACTTACATAATGTCCTCCATCGGAACCTTGCCGTTGACAATTGCTCCCGTGATTCCACGTTCTCGAAGCATCCGCGCGATGGCGTAGATGGGATCTGGGTCTATCCCCATATTTGCAGGCGGAGTTGCGCCAATACCATAGACGACCTCCGCGAACCGCGCCCTTGGGTCAACCTCGTCTCTGTCCCAGGTAGTCTCGATGTTGGCGAGGTAGTCCTTCCAGTTCACGTACGAACGCTGGGCAAGACGGGCATTGTCACCCCAGGAGGAGCGAACGCTACCCTCATCAACGGGGACAAGGTAGGAGCGGTAATTCTCGTGCACGGCATCGGCAAGCCCATCGATGTAGAACCATCTTCCGCTACAGAACTGATAGGGATGCCGGTCTCCGCACAGCACCACAAACAGGTCTCCCACCCGTATGGGAATGCGAGGCAGACAGAGCATGTCGCCATCTCTGGACGGGAGGTCTGGACTCACATCCCGGATAGCCCGCTCAACCCCATGCATGCGGAAGAATGGAACCTTCTGCTCTTCAAATGCCTTGCGAATGCCAGCCGCCTCTGCCAAGCAGCTGATCTTGACCAAACTCTCCTGATAACCAGACATATGAGTGCCCCCAAACCTCGAACAACCGACAGGAGGCCGGCCGTCGCCGACCACGCTCGAGCGTTGCTTAACAAGGGAGAGGTGCGCCATCACGTGCCAGTGGGGGCCTCCGGGGTGGCTTCATTCCTTGCGAGGATATCGTACCACGTATGAGAACATTTGTTCCCGTCAAATTCCTGACAGATTCGTGCAAGGCAAGGCGGGAATGTCATATCCGGGCACGTCAGGCCACGAGAGCACGCGCGCGAGCATGCCCTCGACATCCAGCACGCCATGGGCAAAGCCCTTGCGAACTAGCTCGTCGGGCACGAACCCGTCGTACTTGTCAAAGCGCGGCACCTCGCCGGGATAGACCAGCTCCATGGGGTCAAGCGGACGGACGGCCTCCTCCTTGACCACGCGATAGAACGTTCGCGCATCAGCGCTCATGGTGAACTGCATGAAGTAGGGCCGAGAGGAGTCAAGCCCCTTGAGCCCGAGCTTATCGGCGCAGCGAATCTTGAGGAAACGCTCGAGGGCGAGAAACGCATAGCTCCCCAGCCAGGGCAGAAGGCACCAAGAGGTGCCACCCAAGCACACGAGCGGCTCTGACGCCAGGTGGGTGAGCGACGCCACATGGCGCGCCTGTGCCAGACGGGCGCGCGCGTTTGTGCGCAGATAGGGGTAATCGCGCGTCTCCTGGAGAACGCCTCGCATACGCTCAAGCACGCGGGTGTTCACATCTCCCGCGCACATACCAAAGTACGCGGGGACCTTGCCCTTCACCTGCGTGCACTCGATGAGGTGGCGCTTGTAATCGATCTCCTCGATCACCCAGACGGCACCCGCGATTGCGATGCGCTCTCCCACGGGTGGCGGTTGCACGATGGTTCCCAGCTCCTGGGACTCCGAGCGCACCGTGTACTCCTCGTCCTCGGCAAACGTTGCGTAGAAGCGGAAGTCGTTTGTCACGCGCTCGCCCGCAAGGCCCACGATGAGACCGCCCGTCTCGGTACGCTCGATCTGGTCGGTCTCCACAAGGTGTCGCAGCAGAGTACGATAGTCATCTGTCGTCACACGATGGAAGGGCGAGAGGGTGAGCACGCGGCGCGCAAGGTCTGCGGGGGAGAGTTCACCCGTCGAGGCAAGCGTCGCCATGGTCTGATGGTAGAGAAGGCTGTAGGGCAGGCCGTCCAGCCGTGGGGGCTCAACCCAGCGCTCCTCCACGTAGAGCTGCACGAGCGCGATACCCTGCAGGAGCTTCCAAGGTACGGTCTCGGGCAGAAGCGCCCTGGCCTCGGGCTCGTCTTCGCGCATCACGAACCACATCTCGCTTGGCTGGCCGCGTCTGCCGGTGCGCCCCATGCGCTGCAAGAACGAGCTCACCGTGAACGGGGCATCAATCTGGAAGGCCCGCTCCAGGCGACCGATGTCAATGCCGAGCTCGAGCGTCGAGGTAGTGACCGTTGTGAGGTTTGCGTCCTCGTCACGCATGAGCTCCTCGGCCGTCTGCCTGAAGCTTGCCGAGAGGTTGCCGTGGTGGATGAGGAAGCGGTCCGACTCCCCCACCGCCTCGCAGTACTGGCGCAATGTTGTGGTAACTGCCTCGCACTCCTCGCGAGAGTTGGCAAAGATCAGGCACTTGCGCCCGCGCGTGTGGTCGAAGACATAGGCAAGGCCAGGATCCGCGAAGACGGGCGCCCTGTCAGTGGGAGCCTCGGGTTCCGGTTGCTCCGTCTGGGGTGCAGCGACGCTTGACGAGACGTCCTCCGCGCGCTCTTCTCGGCTGGGCACGCGCTCCTCGGCAGCCGCCTGCTGGGGCGTCTCGTACGTTGCCTCCGCCGGTTCCGCACTAGCACCGTGCCCAAGCCCATCCTCGCCGCGCTCCGGCGCCTGCGGACCACTCACGTAGAAGTGCTCCATCGAGAGGCGCCAACGCTCCTTGGGGGCCTCCAGCCTGGGGATGACGCATCCACGCCCCGTGCCTGCGGAGAGGTACGCTCCGGTTGCCTCTGGGTCGCCGATGGTGGCTGAGAGGCCAATGCGGCGCGGCACCACGCCTGCCAGTCGCGAGAGGCGCTCGAGGCAGCAAAGCGTCTGGCCTCCACGGTCTCCCCGCAGGAGCGAGTGAACCTCGTCTATCACGACAAAGCGCAGGTCACCAAAGATGCGCGGGATGGCATTGTGCCGGTGCAGCAGCATGGACTCGAGCGACTCCGGCGTGATCTGCAGGATGCCCGAGGGATGCTTGAGCATCTTTGCCTTGTGCGACTGGGAGACGTCGCCATGCCAGTGCCACACGGGTATGTTGCCCTCGGCACAAAGGTCCTCAAGACGCAGGAACTGGTCGTTTATCAGCGCCTTGAGCGGGCCAATGTAGACGCAGCCCACCGAGGCCGGCGGGTCTTCCCAGAGCTCTGTCAGGATGGGGAAGAACGCAGCCTCGGTCTTGCCCGAGGCGGTGGAAGCCGTGAGCAGGACGTTCTCGTCGGTGTTGAAGATGGCGTCTGCGGCGGCAACCTGCACCGCCCGTAGACTCTGCCAGTCGTGGTCGTAGATGAAGTCCTGGATGAACGGCGCGTAGCGGTCGAAAGCGTCCATGGCGGCCTAGATGTCGAACTCGGCAAACTCGTCCTGCGCGGCTGGGACCTGTCCGCCTCCTGGCGCAGCAAAAGACGCCGTGTACCGCTCCACCGGCGCCTTCACCGGCGACGTGAACTGCTCGCTGCCAAGCAGCTGCTCAACCGTAACGCCGGGGTTCTGTGAGAGGATGTCGAGCATCTCGACAAAGTCACGGATGACCTCGCGTGGGGTGAGGTGGGAGTCCGCGCCCACACGACCATACTCGGTCTCGAGGAAGCGCACGAGCTCGTCCTGGGTGATGGTGCGCTGGTACCCAAAGAGCCCCGCGTGGATGTCCGCAAGCTTCTCGACCAGCACCAGCAGCTCCTCATGGGTAAGCGGCTCCAAGCGGATGACTGGCGCCAGCATGTCCACCAGGCCGTCCTGCGAGAAGCGCCCCTGCGTGAGACGGCTCCGCAGCGCCTCGTACGAGTAGAGCCCACGCCGCCTATCCTCCACCGCCTGGGGCGTGCCGCTCATGATGATGCCCAGGTGGTGAGCCTTGCCCTGGAGCGTGTCGTTGTACATGGTGAGCACCTTCTCGTAGTTATACTGCCTGCTCACCGCGTTGGGAATCTTGTATAGGTTCACCATCTCGTCAAGGAGGATGACAAGGCCCTTGTAGCCGGCCCCCACAAGGAAGGTCGCAAGAATCTTGAGGTAGTCATACCAGTCCTCATCACCAATCACGATGCCGACGCCCAGCTCGCGACGGGCCTCGGTCTTGTTGCGGTACTCGCCACGGAACCACTTGGTGACGTTGGCTTTGGTCTCGTCGTCACCCTCGAGGTGGGCGCGCCAGTACATGGTGAGAAGGCGCGCAAAGTCGTAGCCGTGAACCAGCTCCTGCACCGAGGCCATGGTGCCCATGATACGCCGCTCCATGGCATCGGCAAACGCCGGGTCCTCCGGGGTGAGGCCGTCCTCGAGCGTCACCTGTGACTGCACGTTGGAGACCCAGCGGTCGAGCACCAGGTTGAGGGCGCCGCCCTCGGGCCTGGTCTTGGTGCTGAGGTTGCGAATGAGCTCCCGGTAGGTGGCGAGACCTTGGCCGCCCGTGCCCTGCAGGCGCCTCTCGGGCGAGAGGTCTGCGTCTGCCACAACAAAGCCTCTGCCCATGGCGTGGTTGCGGATGGTCTGGAGCAGGAAGCTCTTACCGCTGCCGTAACGGCCCACCAGGAAGCGGAAGCTGGCACCGCCATCGGCAACGAGGTCGAGGTCATGCAAGAGGGCGGCAACCTCGCGATCACGGCCAACGGTGATGTAGGGCAGCCCCACGCGCGGGACGACGCCGCCCTTCAGGGAATTGATGATCACCTGAGCGATGCGCCGAGGAACGCGCGGCGCCTGCTCTTTGGTTGCTTGCGTCATGGCTGTAGATATCCTCTCAGGTCTTGCTCGTAGTCCTCGACAAGGGTGGGGCCGGCGCCGCCAAACTCCAGCACCGTATCTCCCACGAGGTCAAAGAGCTTCTCATTGATTGAGTCGACAAGCATGTCGAGGGACGTTCCCGCGGTGGCAGGGGCCTCCTTGTGCGTGAGAAGCGCGTCGAGAAGGGCGCGCTCCTGCGCGGTAAGGCCGAGATCCGTCCCTGCCGGCTGCGGCGCGGGAGCGGCTACCGACACGGATACAGTTGCCGGCGCCGGAGGCGCAACCGCGGGCTCCGGCGTTGGCGCCATGGCAGCGGGCTCCGCCGCAGCGTCACCAGGAACGTATCCCTCGCGCTCCTCGTCCACAAGGAGCGCCTCGCGCGTGACAGCTGCAGCGCTGCGAATGCTGCCCAGCTTGGAGAGGTCGACCTTGAACCGACGCCTCTCGGCCTCCTCCTCGCGCTCGTGCTGCGCCTGGCTTTCCTCCGCAACCATCTTCTGGAGGTAGCGAGGAAGCACCTGCTCCTTGAGGGGATGGCCAAAGTCCCAGTCGATGCGCATCTGGCGATCGATGGCCCGCAGGAGACGCGCCAGTTCGCGGCTTCGCTCGGTGGTGGAGTACGCCTGCCGCTCCGTCCAGCGACCAAAGCGGAAGCTTACCGTCTGGCCGGGGCAAACGCGAACGGTACGCTCGGGGCCTTCCCAGCCGTGCTCAAGCGGAACGCCCGCCAGGGGCGTGAACGGCCACGACGTGCGGTAGCCTACCAGGCCGTCGACCCATCCCGTCTTCCGGCGCCGGTTGCAGTGCACCGCCATGCGTCGCGCCACGGCGGCGGCAACGGCAGCGAAGGACTCACGGTGCGCGCGGACGAAGGGCGAGCGAGAGATGTCCATGGTAGAGACGTTGCCCATCGCCACCACGACTTCATCGTCTGTTGGGGCGGGCACCTTCTCTGCCTGCTGGTCTTTGAGAAGTCCGCGGGAGGAGAGCTCGGCGCGCTCCATGGCCCGCAGCGTCTCAACGCCGGCGCCAAATGCGCGGTCTGCCTCCGTGACCGTCTGCTGGACGTCAAGACCCATACAGATGACGTAGTCGCGCTCCCAGCGTCGGAGGTCCATCGTCACACTGGGACCAATGCCGCGCGCGTCCTGCTCGGCGCAGCGCTGCTCGAGCTTCCTCAAGCAGACGAGAACCTCGGACCCCGGGGTGGCCCCCACGCCGTTTATGAGCTCAAATGCAAGGATGGTGACGTAGGTTGCCGGCGCATCGCCGGCTGTGCCGCGACGCCAGGACGCGCGCCAGGTGAAGTACCCGCGTAGTTCTCGGTTACCAAGATCCTTGTATGTTGGCAGGTAGCGATAGGGATGAAAGCCCTCAAAAGGCAGGCTGTCCTCGAACTTTGCAGCAAGGCGGGCTTGACGACAGAAGAGCTCGCCCGGACGCAGATTCTCCTTCTCCAGGTGCCGTAGCTCCTGCAGCGTGGGAGGAAGCTCGGAATCTGCAAGCTCCGCGCTGTCTTCCGCGAAGAAGGACGGCATTACAAATGAGAACGACGGCCATGCCGACTGCGCGGACTCGGGAGACGAGGACGCTCCCCAAGTAGATGAAGAGACGCTCGCTTGCTGGTGCCGCCTCTCGACGCGCTGCTCGCGGGCATTGCGCGCGGCTTCACGCCCCTCTTGGCGCCGCATTGCGCGCTCGCGAGCAAAGTCTGCGCCCGTACGAAGGATTGGCTGTTCAGAGTAGGTATTCTGGCTCATCTTGATGAAGGAGCGCCCGTCCTTCGAGGCAAGAATCTGCTCAAGAACCTCCTCGGCACGCGAGCGCGCGCGATTTGTTGAGTGGCTCGTACCGTCCCCGTCCAACTCGCACCTCCCCACGCGACGCAGCATTCGTGGCTAACCATTCTACTCCCTCGCAAGCAGAATGAGAACACGTGTACGCTGATTTGTGCTTCGCATGCATTGCTGGGAAGGTCGAGCACCACCGAAACTTGCTGTCCAGAGCTCTTCCCTTTCCCGAACTACGCACGGTCGGGATTAAGGTTTGTGTCGACCTGGGCTTTTGTTCGTCTCATCCTTAGCCGTGCGAAAATAGAGCGCCTACCGGACCGCCGGGAGTGCTGCCCCAGACGATGCATTGGCACAATCTAACGGTTGGAATACGGTTTTCCGGGGACACCCCACCTTTGGGGCACAAGAATGAACGAGGCGGGCATTCAGATGGGTCAAAACCGGGATTTTCGAGGTGCAACGATGGCCGAGAAGGGCAAAGCAGCAGGCACGAGCACTGGCGCAAGCTGGGCACGTCGGGGCATCGCAGCCCTCAGGCGTGCCTTCGACGTGCGAGAAGGTCGCGCTTCCTGGCCGCAGATCCGCAAACGCTTCGTGGGCGGATCGAAGCTTGACGGCACGCACATGTGCATCCTCATCGTTGCCATGCTCATTGCCTCGATTGGCCTCAACACGGACTCCACCGAGGCCATCGTGGGCGCCATGCTCATCTGCCCGCTCATGGGCTCGGTGCTCGCCATCTCCTACGCCGTCGCAACGGCCGACAGGCGCCTTCTGCGCAACGCGGTCGCCGGCCTGGCGCTCCAGATGCTCATCTGCCTTGCAACCTCCACCCTCTACTTCCTCCTCACGCCCATACCCTACGAGACCAGCGCCCTCCTCGACAACTCGACGCCCACGATCTGGGACCTGCTCATCGCGCTTGCCGGCGGCTTTGCAGGAGGGCTGGGCAACTCCCGCAAGCAGGAGCCCTCGACCCTCATTGCAGGCGTTGCCGTGGCAACCGCCCTCATGCCGCCCCTGTGCTCGGCCGGCTACGGCATCGCACAGCAGAGCCTCCCACGCTTTGCCGGCGCCATCTACGAGTTTGGCGTCAACGTGGTCTTCATTGCGCTTGCTGCAGAAATCGTGCTGCTCCTCCTGCGCGTGCCGCTCCACCGAGACATCAACGACGACGGCGTGGTGACCCCACAGGAAAGCGAGGAGGCGGTAGCCATATCACATCACCTGCGAAGGAACGTCATCATTGGGACGCTCATCTTTGCGATTCCCTGCCTCATGGTGACGACCGGCGTGGTCCAAGAGACAATCCAGCAGCACGCCAAGGACGCAACGGCAACCCCCTCCCAGGCCTCGGACCAGTACGAGACCGCTCTCACAACGCAGGAGCTCAAGGCGGTGCAGCCCGAGGTCGAGCGCTACTCCGTGGGAACCGAGTACAGCTACGCCGCGGACTCCCCGCAGCCAACCGAACGCATCGTGGCAACGGTGACTAGCAGCCGCATGCTTTCCGCAGACGAGCAGGACCGTGCGACGGCACTCGTACGCGTGCACGTCCCCAGCGTGGACGAGGTCCGCTTCACCACAGACACCGCAAGCCCCGGTGCCGAGTGAGACAATGGGCGGCGGAACACAACCATCACGCAAGGAGCAGGAGAACAGGATATGGCAACACACACGACCATCGGCATCATCGGCTGCAGCCACGTGGGGGCACACGTCGCAAACGCGCTGCTCGCGCAAGGTCTCGCGGATGAGATACGCCTCTCTGATACAAACGAGAAGCTCTGCCGTGCGCAGGAGAATGACCTCCTTGACGCCATGAGCTTCTACCCCCGTCCCGCACGCGTCATCGAGTGCGATGACCGCTACGAGGAGCTTGCCTGCTGCGACGTCATTGTCAACGCCGCGGGTTACGTGGACGCCGCCCGCACCGACCGCGACGGCGAGCTGGCCCCCACAACAGAGGAGCCCAAGAAGTTCGTCCGCCGCATCGAGGACGCGGGCTTCACGGGCATCTGGGTGAGCGTCGCCAACCCCAACGACGTGATCGCCACCGAGATTCGCGACCTAGCAGACTGCGACCCCCGCCGCGTCCTGGGCTCGGGCACCACGCTCGACTCCGCGCGCTTCAAGCATGCGCTTGCCAGCACGACCGGCCTCAACCAGGCATCGATCAACGCCTGGATGCTCGGCGAGCACGGCTTCTCCGAGTTTGCCCTGTGGTCGCACGTCACCTTTGGCTGCCTCACGCCCGAGGAGCTGGAGGCCCAGACTGGCGTCACGCTCGACCGGGACGCGCTCGAGATGCAGGCCGTGCGCGGCGGCTACACCACGATGGCGGGCAAGGCCTGCACCGAGTACTCCATCGCCAACGGAACCGTTGCAATCATCGAGGCCATCCTGGGCGACACCAAGCTCGTGACGCCCGTCTCGACCCTCGTCGAGGGCGTCTACGGCGTCTCGGGCCACTACGCGTCGCTGCCCTGCGTGATTGGCGCGGGCGGCGTCGAGAAGGTCATTGTCCCCACCATGACACCGCACGAGCAGGAGCGCTGGCAGGCAAGCTGCAGACACATCGAGGAGAACATCGCCAAGGTCTCCTGGTAGTGTCACACGACCGGCACACGTTACGAAAGCGGCGGGAAGCCACATGCGCTTCCCGCCGCCTCTCTACTTGAACGTGATCTTGATGCCGTCAGAGCCCTTGCCGCCGCCTCTACGTGAGAAGAGCCTGCGGAGTCGCACACCGTAGCGCTTGAAGCGGTGGTTGATGCTCTCGCCACTGGTAGAGCGCAGGCCCAGGAGCGGCGCCGCGCACAGCGTGGGCAGGAAGTACTCGATGGCGCGCCACAGCACGAAGCCCGCCGATGCCTGCGCGCCAAACATCCCACCAAAGAGCAGCGCAAAGCCGCCCTCGGCGCCGCCGGTGCCGCCAGGCAGCGGGATGGCGGAGGTGAGCAGCTCGAGCATAGAGCCGGACGCCAGGCAGGTGATGAGGTCGGCCTCCTTGCCAAAGGCATTGAGCACAAACCACGGCAGCGCGTAGAGGCAGCCCAGCTGCAGCAGGGTGAGCACCAGCACGCCAATGAGGTCACCCTTGTTCTTGGCGGCAGACTTGAAGCCGTCGGAGAACTCCATGATCTGGTTGTTCACGACCTGGTACCAGTGGTCGTAGTCCTTCACCCAACCGTGCTTGTTGGCAAAGCGCAGAACCCAGTTGCCAATGCTCGAGAAGAACTTGGGGTACGCGCAGATGGCAAACAGCACCACGCACTCCAGAATCTTGAAGGCAAAGAGCAGGATGCCAATGATGATGAAGTCGCCAAAGGAGTTGAGGAAGTAGTCAAGCCGGAAGATGAGCATGATGGCCGCAAAGATGCCCTCGCCCGCCTCGTACATGATGAAGCGCGTGGAGTGGAGCGCGCCGGCGCCGCCAACGGAAAGGCCCGAGCGGGTAAGGCGGTAGATCTGCGCGGGCGCGGCGCCCATGCCGTTGGGCGTGAGGTTCATGAAGAAGATGCCTGCCGCCTCAACGCTCATGAGGTCGCGTACGCCAACGGGAGAGTTGGGGTCCGTGATCACCGAGAGCACGTAGGCCGAGACGCCAATCACGTAATAGACCAGGTAGCAGAGGGCGCCACGCAGGATCCACGAGCTGTCGACCTGCGAGAGGCTGCTGAGAAACACGTCCATCTGGCCGGAGAAGATGAGATACGCCAGGTAGGCAAGCGTGACGATGCCGAGAAACGCCAGGCTCTTGTGCACCTGGCCCATGCTCTGCTTGTCGGCCTCGCGGTCCTGGGTAGAGACGGCCTTCGCGGCGTTGACGCGGTACTTGACCTTGGCGCCGGCGCTCGTGCCCGCCTTGGGGGCGCTGCCAGCGGCGGCCCTGGGGGCAGCACCGGGAGCGCTCTTGGAGGCGGCCTTGGGCTTGGGCTTGCCGACACTCACCTTGGCGCCAACGACCTGCGGCTTTGGAGCCTTGGGGCGCTTTTGCGCCACAGGAGCGTTCTTCTCGGCGTCCTCAGCCACAAGCACCTCCGACCCGCCAGTCCCAGGCAAGCGCCGTGGGCGTAGACCGACTACATCACTAGAGCTAACTCACCTAGTATAGGCCACCGGGTTTGGTTCCACGATTCCTCCGCCCAGGCAGACGAGACCCCCATAGATGACGGCGGACTGCCCCGGGGCCACCGTGCGCACGGGCTCGGGAAAGCTTACGCGAGCGCGTCCGCCGTCGAGCACCTCCACGCGAGCAGGCCGCAGCTCCCCCGTGTGTCTCGTCCTCACCAGGTACTCGCCGTCCGCAGGCGGCCTGCCGGCAATCCAGTGCACGTCGGAGAGGTCGAGCTGCGTGCACCACAGGCCCGGGCACGCAGGGTCCGCGGTCACGTAGACCACGTTCTTCTCGGTGTCCGTCGAGACCACATAGCGAGCAGGACCGCCGCCCAGGTCAAGCCCCTTGCGCTGCCCCACCGTAAACAGGAAGGCGCCGTCATGGTGGCCCAGGACGCGGCCCGTCTCCCACTCCACAATGTCACCGGCACGGCGCTCCAGCGTATCCAGAAGGAAGGTCCTTATGCCCACGGGCCCCACAAAGCAGATGCCGTCGGAGTCCGGCTTGGACTCCACGCCCAGGCCCCTCTCGGCGCACATGCGGCGCACCTCGGCCTTGTCGCGCACGTCGCCCACAGGGAAGAGCGTGCGCGAGAAGGCCTCCTCGCCCACGCGCCAGAGGAAGTAGGTCTGGTCCTTGTGCTCGTCCACGGCGCGCAGGAGCTGGGTGGAGCCCGTCTGCTGGTCGCGGCGCACGCGGGCGTAGTGCCCCGTGGCAATGAGGTCCGCTCCACGCGAAAAGGCGCGGTCTGCAAAGGTGCCAAACTTGACGGTCTGGTTGCACATCACATCGGGGTTGGGTGTGAGGCCGTGCGCGTAGGCGTCCACCAGGTAGTCCACAACGGTGCGCTGGTACTCCTCCTCGCAGTCCCAGACCTCGAGGCCAATGCCCAGGGTCACAGCAACGCGCTCGGCGTCCGCAAGGTCGTCGGCCCAGGGGCAGCGGTACCCCGGCAGGTCGCGCGACCAGTTGCGCATGTAGACGGCTGTGACGTCGTAGCCCTGCTCAACAAGGAGCGCCGCCGAGAGCGCCGAGTCCACGCCTCCGGAGAGGCCGAGAAAGACCTTCTCGCCCATTAGCGCCTCCTCCCCACGGCCAGCCCACCGGCACGGCTGAGCATGTCCTCTTGCGTGAGGCCTGCGCGTTGCATCTCCGTGCGCACGGCGTCTGCGATCTGCGCCGCAGCGTAGTCGATGTCGTCCATGCTGGTCTGCCGCCCCATCGTGATGCGCAGGCTCCCCGTCGAGACCTCCGGGGGCAGCCCCATGGCGTGAAGAACGTGGCTCTCGCGCATGCGGCTTGCCGCGCAGGCGCTGCCCGTTCCCACCGAGACCCCACGGCGCTCGAGAAGCACCACCAGGCGCCTGGCCTCGAGGCCGGGGAAGCTCACGTGGAGAAGCCCGGGGAGGCGGTGCTTGGGGCTTCTCGGCCCCGAGACCACCATGCCGGGAAACTCGGCCGCAAGGGCGCGCTCGAGCCGCGAGCGCAGCGCCGCCTCGCGGCGGCACTCCTCGGCGCGACACTCTTGCGCAAGCGCAAGCGCGGCAGCGAACCCCACTGCACCGGCAACGTTCTCGGTGCCGGAGCGCACGCCGCCCTCCTGGCCGCCACCAAGGACCAGCGGGCGCAGGCGCACGCCCTCCCCCGCCCAGAGGACGCCCACCTGCTTGGGGCCATAGACCTTGGCGGCGGAGAGGGTGACCATGTCGGCCCCAAGCGAGGTCACGTTGCACGAGAGTGACCCGGCCGCCTGCGAGGCATCCGTGTGAAGCCAGAGGGGCACGCGGCTTCCCTCGGCAAGGCGCTTCTGGCGCACCGCGGCAACCCTTCGGGCTATCTCACGCACGGGCTGCACGACACCCACCTCGCCATTTGCAAGCTCCACCGAGACAAGCTGCGTGGTGGGGCCAATGGTCGCGCACAGGCGCTCCGGGTCAACGCGGCCGTCTGCGCCCACGCCCACAACCACGGCGCCGCGCGCCTGGGCACAGGCGAGGACGGACTCGTGCTCGGCGGCATCCGTCACCACGCCCCCGTCCGTTGCAGCAAAGGCGAGGTTGTTGGCCTCGGTGGCGCCAGCGGTGAAGATGACGCCATCTGGCTTGGCGCCCATGAGGTGCGCAATGTCCGCCCGCGCTCCCTCAACGGCATCTCGCGCCGCGCGGGCGCGGGCGTACGGGGCCGAGGGGTTCTCGAAGCAGCGTGTGAGGTAGGGCTCCATGGCCGAGAGGACCCTGGGGTCTAGCGGAGTGGCGGCAGCGTAGTCCAGGTAGACATCGCGGGCAGGGGCAGGCGCGCCCGCGCCGCCCGTGGCCTGCACCTGCGCGGCAGACCGTGGCACCATGCGGTCGGGCGTCACTGCTCGTCGCCCCCAATGACGAGGTTCTGGAAGCGGTTGGCTATGAACTCGTCCGTGTAGTGCTCGTCCACCCACTGCTCGAAGGCGTTGCTCGCGGGGACGCCGGCGTCGCGCGCCGTCTTGCGGTTGAAGCATGCGAGCGTCATCCAGATGTCCGCCGCAAGGTAGACGCTCACCAGGATCACAAAGACCAGCTGGCGGTGAGAGGTGGGCATGCCAATGCGGTAGAGCAGGGGCGGCATGACCACACGGCACCAGGTGAGCCCCAGGATGCCCCAAAAGAAGAGGAAGCGCCAGGCAACCCACTGGGTAATGTGGTCGGGCAGATACTCGTAGGTCCAGGACTCGGCGTGGAAGAGCGTTGCCATCGACCAGCCGGTGACCTGCTCCAGGATGCCACCCACCGCCATGGAGATGAGGAAGATCTGCCAGCCCTTGGCGTGGTGGCGGCGCATCTCAAAGCAGATGAGCGTGAGGAACGTGGCCCCAAAGCCATAGAGTGGCGAGAAGGGCCCCCATACCAGGCCCACGCGGCTCTGCGTGAGGCCCGCCGTCACGAACATCCAGACCTCCTCGACGAAGAGGCCCGCGATACAGCCTAGGAAGAAGACGATGATGACCTGGTAGAAGCCCAGGTGCATCTCGTCGAGGTACGCCTCGATCGCGTCGTGCTCGGTGCGCACGACGGTTGCGCGGCGCTGAGGGACGGCCTTGTCGTCTATGCCCTTGAGGTCGCGCTCGGCGACCTTCTCGGCAGCCTCCTCTGCCTCGTGCGCCTCCGAGACCTCCGACGCGTCGAGCCTCCTGCCCTGGCGCAGCCAATCGGCAAAGTAGCGAATCACGCGGACGAATCCCTCGACGATAAGGGCAATGAGGAGAAGCGTGAGCAGGCTAAGGATCATGGGGCGTCTCCCTTTGGATGGGCGGTCGGGCGCGACTGCCCGAGGGCTGCCGCCGCGGCGGTCTTGGATGCGTGACCACGCGTCCTCTTAGCATACGACACGACCGCCAGCGACGTCTTCAGAGATTCTTCTCGTCAATTTGTGGCATCTACCTGCGGCTTTTACAAGACGCTCAAAAAATTTCAAATTCTCGCTTGCATCGACGCGATGGTTCCCGTATATTATCCCCTGCGTCGCGGGCTTAGCGCAGTTGGTAGCGCGCCACCTTGCCAAGGTGGAGGTCGCGGGTTCGAACCCCGTAGCCCGCTCCATGCATTTCCCGGCCGGTGTGAATCGGCCTTTTTCATATGGCGAAGTGGCCAAGTGGTAAGGCACGGGCCTGCAAAGCCCTTACCCCCGGTTCGAATCCGGGCTTCGCCTCCAGAAAAGATTGGCACCCGCTCCGGCGGGTGCCTTTTTGTTGCGTGGGCTTCTCTCGTCGCCGGAGCGCCAATATTGGCGCCATTTGCAACACGGGGGGCTCCTCCGGCGACAAATTGTCTCCGGAAGGCAGGTTTTGACGAGAGTTGCAACAATACGGGACTTCCGGCGACACCGGTGACTGCCGTAGCGGCCCCCACACCCCTACGCGCCGGCGCCGCCGCTCACGACGCCGATCTTCTCTCGCGCAGGCACGAGCTTCACCAGCCGCACCACGGTCCCCTTCCCCGAGGGCTTGCGCGCAATCGACACGGCGTCGGTGAGAAGGCGCATCAGACGAATGCCACGTCCGCGCTCGGCACCCGGGCCCGTCTCGGGCGGGTCCTCGTCGGCGGCAAGCTCGAAGCCCTCGCCGCAGTCTGCCACATCCACCTCGATGCGGTCGTCGTAGGCGGTGACGGTAGCCAGCACTCCCCTGGCGCAGGTGTGGTCGACGGCGTTGCCCAGAGCCTCCCCGCACGCAAGCGTCATATCAAAGATTTCATCCTCCGAGAAGGGCATGCCACGCATGAGCTCGCCCACGTGGTCGCGGGCCTCGCCAAGGTGCACAGCGTCCACCGGAAACGTGGTGCGCCACAGCGGCAGCACGGAAGGGTCGAGTTCCGAGACGGTCCGTTTGCTCCCCGCGCGCGAGACCGGCATGTAGTCCACGATGCGCATGAGCGCCAGGCTCATGTACACGCGCGGTCGCACGTTGGTGAGCGACAGCAGCCCACCCAATGACCTCATGCGCCGCAGCTCGGCAAGAACAAGCCCTAGGCCTGCGGAGTCCGCAAAGCCAACGTCATCCATGTTGAGCACAATGCGCCGACAGCCGTCGGCGATGAGCGCGTCGATGGTCCTTCTCAGCGCACCCACGCTCGTCACGTCCAGGTCTCCCGAGACGTTCACAACGGCTATGTCTGGCATCCTCTCCATACGGGAATGCTTCCCACAACACTTCTGGGATATGCCGAGAAGTGCGCGAACGACACGGCAGCGTCTCAGACCTTACGCGCCCGCACCAAGCTCGTCAAAGCGCACGGCAACCATCGAGACGTCGTCGTTCAGGTTGCGCCCCGTGAAGTCATCCAGACGCGCCAAACAGCGGTCGAGAAGCCCATCGAAGTCCCCTGCGGTCTCGGCAGACACCATGTCACGCAGGCCGTCCTCGCCAAAGAACGCGCCGGAGGGCGAGCGCGCCTCGGTGGTACCGTCGGTGTAGAGGAAAAGGATGTCCCCCTCGCAGAGCGTCGCCACGCCATCGCGGTACTCCATGTCGTGGAAGGCGCCCACGACGCCGGACTGCACGTCGAGAAGGTCTATCTGGCGCGTTGCCGCCCTCACGAGCACCGCGGGCGGATGCCCCGCCGAGCAGTACGTGAGCGTGGACGCCGCAAGGTCCACAATGCCCACAAAGAGCGTCGCAAAGGTCTCGATGCGCGAGAAGCCGAGAAGGAACTCGTTGAGCGAGCGCACCATACGCGCGGGCGCGAGCCCCTCCCACGAGTACGCCCCCAGCGCCGTCTTGACGGCCGCCGAGACCGAGGCCGCCTCAACCCCCTTGCCCGAAACGTCGCCCATGATCACGCAAGCGCGCCGCCCCGGCAGGCGTATGAGGTCGTAGAAGTCGCCGCCCACGAAGGCGGACTCTGTTGCCGAGGAGTAGATTCCCTGGGCCGTGAGGCCGTCCACGTGCTGCAGGACGTTGCGCATGCCCGTCTGGAGTGCTTGGGAGATGCGCTTGTCCTTCTCGCGCCTCTCCTCGCCCAGGAAGATGTCGCGCACGTCGCCGGCAAGCGTGCCGAGAAACGCGAGCTCGCCCGCGTCGAGGGGCTCGGCGCCGTCCGGGCGCAGCACAAGGCAGCAGCGCCTCTCGCCCGCCAGCTTGCCCGCGTCCACGAGGGCACCCACGCAGGGCTCCCCAAGGTCGCGCAGGACGTCGTAGACGTTCGTGCCCGCGAGCACCGGCACCACGGCCACGTCGTCCTCCACATGGCCCTCCTCGGCGGCATCGAGGTCGATGGGCACGGCCCGCATGCCCGTGACGGGGAGCTCCGCCACCAGGACGCTCTGGTGGACGTTCTGCTCGAGCCGCACGTAAACGGCATCAAGCTCATCCGCCGCCTGCACAAAGGCCTGCTCGGCGCGCTCGGCAAGGTCCTCGTCTGCCTCAGAGGCATCCAGCAGCTCCTCGCGCAACTCCGAACCACGCTGGTTGAGCCGCTCCGCCCGCTGCTGGCGCATGGTCGAGAAGGCCCCCATGAGCTGCACCGAGAGGTAGTGCGCGACGGAGTCGAGCAGGCGCGCATCGTCTGTGTCTAGAGGGCGTGGGCGAGACCAGCCCACCTCGATGATGGCTATCACGTGGCCGCCAAACCACACCGGCACGGCGAAGAAGCTCGCGAAGGGCGGCAGCAGGTTCTTGCGAATGTGCAGGATCTCGCGGGTCTCCTCGTCCACGACCTCGCTCACGCGGATCTTGCCCTGGCGCAGCGTCTGCGGCTCCGGTGGCTTCACGCGCAGGCGCAGCGCGTGGCCCGCGCGCGTGGCGAGGGTCTCGACCGACTTGCCGTACGCCATGAAGTGCGGCACACGCGCACCCTCGAGCGACTTTGAAATGCCGCGCAGGTGGAAGCCGTCGGACTCGGCCAAGTAGACAATCGTGGCATCGGCGTCCATGGTCTGCGTGATCTCCTCGAGCACGCGCGAGAAGAGCGTTGCGACGTCACGCGAGTCCAGCGTGTCCAAGACGATACGCAGGGCGCCTGCCAGGCGCTTGTTTGCGCGGCGCAGGTCATCGAGGTCCCTCTCGCCCTGGCGCTCCTCAAGACTTTGGCTCTCGGCAGGAAGCGCGACCACCACGTACGTCTCGCCTGCCGCCTGCACCCGGTCGCAGCGGACCCTCAGTCGCATGGCCTCGCCCATATGCGAGGCCATGGTCACCACCGCCGGCGTTCCGTCAACGGGAAACGGCAGCGCGTCTACCGAGAAGGGAGCCTCGGGGTCGATGCTTCCCGCCGGGGGGAAGAGCGTACGCACGTCCGCGCCAGCAAGGCCCTCGGCCTCTCTGTGCGGCAGCAGAGACGTTGCCTGGTCGTTGGCGAGAAGAACCCGTCCCGCCCCGTCAAAGGCCACTACAGCCTCTGAGGCAAGCTGCAGGAGCCGCGCGAAGGTGGCGGCGAGGCTCCCCTCTCCTATGCCCTCCACGCGCCGCGTGCTGAGTGCGTTCTTTGCCACGTGCCGCCCTTTCCTCGAAGCCTGGGTCCCGGGCGGCACGACCATCTCACACAGCCTGGCGCGGCGCGCAGAGCTCCTCTGCCGAGACCATCGTGAGGCCGCTCTCGCACAGCTTGATGGCAAGCGGTTCTCCCGTGACCTTCACGATGTCGATCGTTCGTCCGCCCATGGGACAGGTGTAAGCGTACTCCACGTTGAGGTCGGCCGAGGCCAGATGGTCGAGAAGGACCCCCAGACCGCCGGGGACGTCGGAGACCTCGATGCCCACGACCTGCGTGAGCGTGGTGTCATAGCCCAGACCGCGCAGGAGCGAGAGGGCGTCCTGCGGGCGGTCGCACACGATGCGGATGATGCCAAAGTCCGTGGTGTCCGCCACCATGAGGGCGTGAATCTGGATGTTGTCCGCACCCATGGCACGGCTCATCTGGGCGAGCTTTCCCGGCTCGTTGGGCAGGCAGACGGTCACCTGGTCGATCATTGCGCTCTCCATGGCGCACCCCTTCCCGGTGGTGCCGCGGCACCCACACCGGCATCGCGGCCGACAAGGAACCTTGAGGGACATGCTCGCGCTTTATGTTTTCGCTTTGGTTGCGAACGCGCTACGAATACCGAATGAGACAAAGGGACAGTCCCTTTGTCTCATTCGCAGCTGACACAAAAAAGCGGGCCCCCGTTTCCGGGGACCCGCGAACGCTCGTGGTGTCGGAGGCGGGACTTGAACCCGCACGACCTTTTAGTCAGTCACTAGCACCTCAAGCTAGCGCGTCTGCCAATTCCGCCACTCCGACGTGCGTCTTGAACGCGAGGAGTATCTTAACACACGCTCGCGCGGTGGCAAGCGCGAATCGCAAGTTTTTCTCGCCAGACCAAAAATGCGCCGAAAGGGACAGGACTTACTCCTGTCGTCAGACGGTCCGACCCTCTCGCCAATGCCGCGCGATTTCACCGGTTAGGAAAAATCCGAACGTTTAAGGCGGTCTAACCGTTCGAAATGCTCGGCACCCCCGCGATGCCGAGCATTCTCGCCATTTAATCACCCCTAACCGTTCGGAAAAGTCCTAGATGCCGACAAGGTGCGGCATTGCCGAGAAGGTGCGGCATTGCCGAGAAGACCCGCCTTCCCTGCCCGAGGAGCTCTCGGCATCCGCAGCTTGGGGCGCTGCCGCTGCAAGTCCCGAAAGAAGGGCCCCTCCGGCGACGAAACGTCTCCGGAGGGGCCCGCATGGTGCAAACGTCGTAGAAATCGCGCTTCCGGCGACAGCCGAACTACTTGGCCCAGCCGATGTTCTCGTTGGACACGGTGAGGTACAGCGCGGGGCCGTAGTTGGCGAGGCCCTGCTTGGTCACGACAACGTCGGGGCCGGCGTACAGAGGCACGAAGCCGTAGGAGGCAAGAGCCTTCTTCTCGGCGGCGTTCAGGGCCTTCATCTGCTCGGTGTGGTCCTCAATCGAGATGATCTTGGCTAGCTCGGCGTCGAGGTCGGCGCTGCCGAGGTGCGTGAAGTTGGACGGGGAGTCCGAACCGTAGATCTGCGGCCCGTTCCAGACCGAGGTGGGCGTGGAAACCCAGCCAAACAGGCAGATGTCCCAGGAGCCGCTGGTGAGCGTAGTGGAGAACTCCGAGGAGGGCTTGGCGTCCTGGTCGATCTTGATGCCGGCGTCCTTGGCCATCTTGATGATGGCGGCAGCGCGGTTCTTCACCGTGTTGGAGTCGCCGAACGTGGTGAAGGAGAAGGCGACCTCGGTGCCGTCCTTGGCGTAGTAGCCGTCGTCGTCGAGCGCGTAGCCGGCGTCCTCGAGGGTCTTCTTGGCCGCGGCGGTGCGCTCGTCGGCAGTGGTGAGGCTGGTGACGTCATCCGGCATGTTGTTCTCGTAGCCATCTGCCCAGACGGGGGTCAGCAGCGAGCCGGGGACGTCCTCCTCCCAGTTCACGCCCTGGAACACCACGGAGCGCAGCGTGGGGATGTCGAGGCACTGCACGAAGGCCTTGCGCACGTTCTCGTCGGTGAGCACGCCACGCGTGGAGTTGATCTCGATGTTGGCGATGGAGAGGCTGTTCGCGCGACGGATCTCGGCGTTGTCCATGCTGGAGAAGTTGGAGAGCATCTCCTGAGAGCCGCTCTGGGTCTGGCCGGTGGCGTCGATCTCACCGTTCTTGAAGGCGTTGAAGAGCGCCTGGGAGTCCATCTGCTTGTAGGTGACGGACTCGAGCTTGGGCGCGTCGCCCCACCAGTTTGGGTTGGGAACAAAGGTGACCTGCGTGGTGTCGAAGGAGTCCACGGTGTAGGGACCATAGCCCCAGTCATCGGCGTGGGGGTTGTTGTTCCAGCCGCTGTTGAAGACGTCGGGATCAGCGGCGTCGGGGTGGATGACCAGGTTGAAGAGAGCCTCGGCAGGATAGACCGGGTTCGAGGTGGTGATCACGACCTGCTTGTCGGAGTCGCCCTTCTCGACGGACTCGATGCGGTCGTAGCCGTCGGTGGCCGCAGGAGTGTAGTCGGGGTTGGTGCCGTTCATGACGGTCCACACGGCCTGGAAGGCACGATAGTCGATGGGGGTGCCATCGTTGAACTTGGCGTCGGGGTTGATGTCGAGGGTCAGGGTCTGCTTGCCGCCGTCATCCTTGGTCTCGGCCTTGGTCACGAAGTTGGGGTTGGGCTCGAACTTCGAGGCGGTGGCATCGGAGACGAAGAGGTTGGTGGGCATGTACCAGTCCCACATGTTGTGCATCTCGGAGGTGTTGCCCTCGATGGAGAGGTAGTTCCAGTTGGGGCCAATCTCGCCGGCGGGAAGCGTGAGGGTGCCGCCGTCCTGGATCTGGTCGCGGTCGAGCGGGTTGTTGTAGACCTTGCCCTTCTCGGGGAGCGGCAGCTGGTCAAGCGGGGTGGTTGCGGGCGAGCCGTTCTGGGGCTCAGTACCGGTAACGTCGGTGCTGTTGGCGGAGCCAGTGGCGTTGTCGCTGGAGGTGGAGTCGGACCCGCAGGCAGCGAGGCCAAGCCCTGCCAGCGCAACGGCGCTGCCGCTCATGCCCAGGAAGGCACGACGCGAAAGGTTGGAAACAGACATGTTCTCTCCCGTTCTCTCGGATGATACTGGTCCGTAATGAACCATTAAAGATGGTATCAGACTGGCATTAGGTAATGAAATCACATCGTTATTGAATCGTGTTTAGAAATCGATACGTAATGATTTGGACACAAATTGTACGGTTGCCCCAGAGAAACGGGCCCGGAGGTCCGGGCCCGCAAGGTCACGTTCCGGCCTGAACCGGCCGGCTTCTCTCCCCTCTCGCTACGTAAGCGAGGTGGGCAGCAGACTCGAGGCAGGAATGAGCTCGCCGTCACGGTAGACAAGACGCTCGCGCGTGCGCTCGACCTTGGGGTCGGGGATGGGGATTGCAGAGAGAAGCGCCTTTGTGTAGGGGTCCTGGGGGTTGGTGAAGACCTCCTCGGTGTCGCCGTACTCCACGATCTTGCCCAGATGCATGACGGCCACGGTATCGGAGATGTGGCGAATCACGGCAAGGTCGTGCGCAACAAAGAGGTAGGAGATCTTGAGCTGCACCTGCAGGTCCTCGAGCAGGTTGATGATGCCCGCCTGGATCGACACGTCAAGCGACGCGATGGGCTCGTCGAGGAGAAGCAGCTTGGGGCTTGTGGCCAGGGCACGGGCGATGGCAATGCGCTGACGCTGGCCACCGGAGAACTGCGACGGGAAGCGGTCCACGTAGTCCGGGTTGATGCCCACGAGGTACATGAGCTCGCCGATGCGCTTGTTGATCTTGGCCTTGTCCCAGCCCTGGGCCTCGAGGGGCTCGGCCAGCACGTCGTAGATGGGCATACGCGGGTCAAGCGAGCTCATGGGGTCCTGGAAGATGATCTGGAGGTTGCGGCGCAGCTCGCGGCGGTCGCGGGCGCTCTTCAGCTCGGAGGTCTTCTTGCCCAGGACGGTAATCGTTCCCTCCTCGGGCACCACGAGGTCCATGATCTGCATGAGCGTGGTGGACTTTCCCGAGCCAGACTCGCCGACAAGAGCCAGCGTCTCGCCCTCGTGGATGGTGAACGATGCGTGATCGACCGCGGTCATGGTTCCCTTGTTCCTGCGGATGAGGCCCTTGCCCTGGATGGGGAAGGTCTTCACCAGGTCCTTGACCTCGAGAACCACGGGGCGCTGGTCACGCGGGACGTCGGCCCACTTGGGCAGCAGCGGCTCAAGCGCCGGATAGACGTCGGCGTAGGTGAGGTGCTTGTCGCGAATCTGGTCCATGTGGTGGCACGAGACCAGGTGGCCCTCCCCCGCCTCGATGGGCAGGAGGTCAGGCTCGGTCACGCGGCACTCGTCGGTTGCCATGGGGCAGCGCGGCGAGAAGGGGCAGCCCGCGGGAATGGCCGCAAGCGAGGGCGGGTTGCCCTTGATGGGCACCAGGCGGTGCTCGGCCGCCATGTGGGGCTTGGGCACGGCGCCGAGAAGGCCCATGGTGTAGGGTTGAGAAGGACGCTCGAACAGCGTATCGATGCTCGCACGCTCCACCGCACGACCGGCGTACATGACCATCACGTCATCTGCCGTGCCGGCAACAACGCCCAGGTCGTGCGTGATAAGCACGACGGCGGCACCGGTCTCCTTCTGCGCGACCTTCAGGATGTCTAGGATCTGCGCCTGGATGGTCACGTCGAGGGCCGTGGTGGGCTCGTCGGCAATGATAATGTCGGGGTTGTTCGCAATGGCAATGGCAATGACCACGCGCTGGCGCATGCCGCCGGAGAACTCGTGGGGATACGCGTCCAGGCGGTTCTCCGGGTCGGTGATGCCCACCAGGGTGAGCAGCTCGATGCAGCGCTTGCGCACCTCGTCCTTGGGCATGTCGGGATTGTGGATGAGGAGCGCCTCGGCAAGCTGGTCGCCAATGGAGAACATGGGCGTCAGGGCCGAGAGCGGATCCTGGAAGATCATCGAGATACGGGCGCCGCGGATCTTAGACATCTCCTCGTCGCTCTTGCCGATGAGCTCCTCGCCGTTGAGCTTGACCGAGCCCGAGACGTGCGCGTTGTCATCGAGAAGCCCAATGAGCGAGAGCGCCGTGACCGACTTGCCCGATCCGGACTCGCCCACGATACCCAGGGTGCGACCGCCCCAGAGGTCAAAGTTCACGTCACGCACGGCGTGGACCACGCCGGCCTCGGTGTTGAAGGAGACGCGCAGGTTGCGAACGCTCATGACGGGGTCGCCGGTTGGCGCACCCTTGGGCCCGTTTGCCTCGAGCAGCTCGTAGCGAAGCGTGTCGTCCATGGTTGTGGTGCTGGTGGTGTCAGACATGCGTACGTCTCCGTCTACTCGTGGTGTGACCCGGCAGCGGTGCCGGCGGCAGCAGCGGCGGTCTTCTCGGCCTCGTCCTTCTTGGACTCCTCGTCGGCCACCTCGCCCGCAGCGCGGGAGTAGGGGTCAAAGGCGTCCCTCAGTCCGTCGCCGATGAGCTGCATGCTCACGCACAGGATGATGAGGACAACCGATGGGATGAGGACGATCCACGGGGCAGAGAGCATGGCCGAGGAGCCCTGCGAGAGGATGTAGCCCAGCGAGGTATCGGGCGCCTTGATGCCCAGGCCCAGGAAGCTGTAGGCCGTCTCGGAGTTGATGCCGCTAATGACGCCAAGGACCGTATCGATGACCAGGATCGAGCCCAGGTTGGGAATCAGGTGCCGAATGATGATCTTGATCGAAGGAACGCCCATGTACTTGGCCGCGCGCACGTAGTCGCGCTCGCGCAGCGAGAGCGCCATGGTACGCAGCGTTCGCGCATAGCCAATCCAGCCAAAGGCAGTGAGGCCAAGGATGAGCATGAGCCAGCCCTGCGTGCCGGAGGCGGCGCGGACGATCATGGCAACAAGAAGGAAGCTCGGAATGACAAGCAGCATATCGAGAAGCCACATGCCAATCTTCTCGCCCCATCCGCGCGCATAGGCGATGGCAGTGCCCACGATGGCCGAGATGGCAGTGGTAAGGATGGCATAGGTGAGGCCGATCACAAGGGAGCGGCCAAGGCCGTGCACCACACAGGCAAAGAGGTCAAAGCCGCCACCATCGGTGCCAAACCAGTGACGCGCGTTGGGGGCCACGTTGATGGCCGTAAAGTCTGGGTCGGTGTAGTTGTACTTGCAGATGAGTGGCCCAAAGATGGCGAGAAGCACCAGGATGCCCAGGATGGTGAGGCCAACCACGGCGCTCCTCTGCCTGAAGAACCTGCGCGCGATGAGGCTCGCGTAGCTTATGCGCTTGACCTCGCTGGGGCCGGCAGCGTCGGCCTGGAGTTCGAGCTGGGCATTGGTGAGCTGCTCGTTCTTGTTGTTCTGCTCTTCCATTGCCATCTCCTAGCTCATCTTGATTCTGGGGTCCAGGGCCGCGGCAAAGAGGTCCGCGAGCAGGGCGCCCACAAGCGTGCAGGCGCCCGAGAAGGCGGCGACCGCAACGGCACCGTTGATGTTGTTGTTATTGATGCAGTTGATGAAGTACTCGCCCATGCCGTGGATGGCGAAGATCTTCTCCGTCATGACGGCACCCGTGAAGATGCTGGCAATCGAGAACGCCACGTTCACCGAGGTGGGGATAAGGCTTGCGCGCAGCGCGTGCTTGCGGATGGCCTGCTTCTTGGTGAGGCCCTTGGCGCGTGCCGTGCGCACGTAATCCGCGTGCATCTCATCCAGGAGGTAGGTGCGCTGGTTTAGGTGGTAGCCCACGGAGCTGATGATGGTGAGCACGATGGTGGGCAGAAGGATGTGCTGCAGGAAGTCAACGAGGGCGATGAAGAAGTTGGGGCCGTCGTAGCTCGAAAGGCCCGTGACGTAGAAGATGCGCTGCCCCGTCTGCTGGTTTATCTCGATGGCAAAGAACACGATGAGGATGGCCAGGACGACCGTGGGGATGACGAGAAAGACCGAGGCCAAGCCGCTCCAAAACCTGTCCTGCCACTGGTACTGGCGCTGCGCCGTGTAGACGCCCAGGCTCACGCCAATCACGATGGAGAGGACGGTTGAGAGAAGCATGAGCTTGACCGATGCCCCAATGCGGCTGGAGATCTCGTTGTTCACGGAGTCGCCCGCGGGCGAGAGGCCCCAGTTCCACTCGGTCACGATGTTGGTGAGCCAGCGCTGGTAGCGCTCGGTAACCGGGGTCTTGTCGTTGAGGTTGGCCTTGTCCAGGGAGGCCTCGATGGACTCCTGGGAGGGCCGGGGCGTGCGCGACTCGTAGTTCGAGCGCGGGCTCATGAAAGCGCACGCGAGGAAGTAGGTAAGCGAGGTCGCAACGAAGATCATCACAATGTAGTTGACGATCCTCTTGGCCAGGTACCCTAGAAATCGTGCCATCGAAACTCCTTTGTGCCGTTCGCGCAACCAAAGGGGGGATGCACGGCAGCCTTCACCTGCGCGCCCCTTGGGGGTTCCGCTCGCCCGAGCCATACGGAGCATGAGTCCCCCTGGCACAACGAAAGGGGACGGGATCCAGCCGCACAGCCACCCACATGTCGCGTGCCACGCAACGCCATGTGGGTCTGGCGTGGCACGACACAACATGGGGTAGTCTATCACCATGGCTCTGTTACACAATAGAAAACAGAATGCAAACCAAACGACCAAAACGCCCCGTGCCGGTGACCGAAGGTCGTGGCGCGGGGCGAAAATAAACAATAATTGATATTTTTGCTAGAGCTCGATCGACGAATCCTTGATGGGGAACGGCTGACCGTAGTGGCAGGCGCAGTAGTGCCCTCCCCCAAGGTCACGGAAGTCCGGATGCTCCTTGGTGCACTTCTCGGTGGCAAGCGGGCAGCGCGTGTGGAAGCGGCAACCGGAGGGCGGGCTGATGGGTGATGGCGGATCTCCGGCAAGGATGATGCGCTTGCGCGAGTGCTGGATGTCGGGATCGGGCACCGGCACGGCCGAGAGGAGCGACTGCGTGTAGGGATGGCAGGGCTTCTCGTAGAGCTCCTTCCAGTCCGCGTACTCCATGAGGTTGCCAAGGTACATGACAGCAACGTGGTCGGAAACGTGCTGGACCACCGAGAGGTCATGCGCGATGAAGAGGTAGGCAGTCCCAAACTCCTGCTGGAGGTCGGCCAGGAGGTTCAAGACCTGCGCCTGGATGGAGACATCAAGCGCCGAGACCGGCTCGTCGCAAATGATGAGCTTTGGCTTCAGGGCAAAGGCACGCGCGATGCCCACGCGCTGGCGCTGTCCGCCCGAGAACTCGTGCGGATAGCGGTTGATGTGCTCGGGGTTCAGACCCACCATGTCGAGAAGAGACGCCACGTACTTGGTGCGCTCGGCCTTGTCCGGCATCACATGGTGAATGATAAGCGGCTCGGAGACGATCTCGCCGATGGTCATGCGCGGGTTGAGGCTCGCGTAAGGATCCTGGAAGATGTACTGCATGTCGCGGCGCATGGCCTTGAGCTCCTTGCCGTTCATCTTCGTGACGTCCTTGCCATCGAAGGTGATCTTGCCGGAGGTGGGCTCGATGAGGCGCATGATGCAGCGGCCCGTGGTGGACTTACCGCAGCCGGACTCGCCTACCAGGCCAAGGGTCTGGCCGGGGTAAATCTCGAAGCTAACGTCGCTCACGGCAGAGACCTTGCGCTTCTCGCGAGAGAAGACGCTCGAGTCTACCGGGAACTCCTTGGTGAGGTGCTCGACCTTGAGGAGAGGCTCTGCCATTACGCCTCGCCTCCCTTCTCGGCCTGCGCGGGCGCTGCAGCCTTGGTTCTGCTCGTCTTGGGCGCGTTCTTGGCGACAAAGTCCTTGTCAAGCGCATAGTGGCAGCAGGAGTAGTGATTGGGGCCAACCTCGATGCGGCCAGGGCGCTCGGCGCGGCACTTGTCCGTGGCATACGGACAGCGCGGAGAGAAGGCGCAGCCGGCAGGCAGCCTCACGAGCGAGGGCGGGTTGCCCTTGATGGGCGTGAGGGGGTACTTCTCGGTCATGACGGGGTCGGGGATCGAGCGGATAAGGCCCCAGGTGTAGGGGTGCGTGGAGTTGTAGAAGATCTCCTCGGCAGGGCCAAACTCCACGGGGTGCCCCGCGTACATGACCATGATCTTGTCGGCGATGTCGGCCACCACGCCCAGGTCGTGGGTGATCATCACTATGGCGTTGCCGTTCTTCTTCTGCATCTCACGCATGAGCTCGATGATCTGCGCCTGGATGGTCACGTCGAGGGCCGTGGTGGGCTCGTCAGCAATGAGGATGTCGGGGTCGCAGGCAAGCGCCATGGCGATCATGACGCGCTGGCGCATGCCGCCGGAGAACTGGTGCGGGTAGTCCTTGACGCGCTGTTCGGGGTTGGGGATGCCCACCATGTCGAGAAGCTCGACGGATCGCTTGAGTGCCTCGTCCTTGGAGTAGCCACGGTGCAGGCGCAGGCCCTCACCCAGCTGGCGGCCAATGGTGTAGACCGGGTTTAGCGAGGTCATGGGATCCTGGAAGATCATCGCGATGTCGTTGCCGCGGATGTCTTGCATCTGCTCCTCGCTCATCTTGAGGAGGGACTGGCCACGGTAGCGAACGTCACCCCCCTCGATGCGTCCCGGGGGCATGTCGATGAGGCCCATGATGGTGAGGTGCGTGACGGACTTGCCCGATCCAGACTCGCCCACCACGCCGAGCGTCTCGCCGCGGTCGAGGATGTAGGACACGCCGTCCACGGCCTTGACCACGCCGTCCTGCGTGTGGAAGTACATCTTGAGGTCGTCGACCTCGAGAAGGTGCTCTCCTTCGGGGACGGGCTGGTCCTTGAGGTGCATCTGCACTCTAGTCTTCTTCTTGAACATGGCTTAGGCATCCTTCATCTTGACGTCGAGGGCATCGCGCAGGCCGTCGCCCAGAAGGGTGAAGGCGAGCACCGTGGTGAGAATCGCGAGGCCGGGCATAATCATGAGCCAGGGCTGGGTGGCCAGGTAGGTTGCGCCGTCCTGAATCATGATGCCCCAAGAGGGGTTAGGTGCCTGGACTCCCATGCCCAGGAAGGACAGGGCAGCCTCGGTAAGGATTGCGGAGCCGATGTTCATCGTGGCGTAGACCACGATGACTGCCACGGAGTTGGGGAAGATGTGGCGGGCGATGATGCGCGCGTCGGAGGCGCCCATCGCACGCGCCGCGTCAACGTAGTCGTTCTCCTTGACAGTGAGGATGGCCGAACGGAACACGCGGGCGATGGATGGCCAGCCCAGGATGCCGATGGCGATAAACACGTTCTGGATGCCCGGCCCAATGACCGCAAGCATTGCGATGACAAAGAGCGTGTACGGGAAGGCTAAGAAGATATCGGCCAGCCTCATGATGACGGTGTCCCAAATGCCACCGTAATAGGCGGCAAGTGCACCCATGATGAGGCCCAGCACGGTCGAGATGGCAGTTGCAAGAACGCCGACGGCAAGCGAGATCCTCGAACCGTAGATAACGCGGCAGAGGACGTCACGCCCCAGCGTGTCGGTGCCAAAGGGATGCTCAGGGGACGGTGCGAGCCTGGAGTTCTGCGCCATGGTTGCCGAATCGGTCTCGGTTGGGTTGCCAAGCGTGCCGGGAACCCAAAGGTCTGCCGTCAGGGCGACAACGATGACAAAGCCAATCCAGATCATGCCGATCATGGCCAGCTTGTTGCGCTTCAGCCTCTTCCAGGCGTCTCCCCACATGGTGCGAGACGAGGTCTGTGCGTTGGCGGCAGCGGCGGCAGCCTTTGCGGAGAAGATTCCGAGGGTGTTCTCGTCATTGCCCTTCTCTGGCGTCTGTGTGGTGTTTTCAGCCATGCCTGCCTACCTCTCGTTCTTGGGTGCGCCAAAGCGGATGCGCGGGTCAAGGAAGGCGTAGCTCACGTCGACAATCAGGTTGATGACCATGACCACAACAACGATGACCGTCACCGATCCAAGCACCAGCGGCCAGTCGCGCTGGGTGATGGCGCGATAGGTCTCGTATCCAACGCCCGGCCAGTTGAAGACCGTCTCGGTGAGGATGGCACCGGCAAGAAGGCCGCCAAAGTCCATGCCAATGTAGGTGACCACGGGGATAAGCGCGTTCTTGAGGGCGTGGTGAATGACGATGTCCTTGCGAGAGAGCCCCTTGGCCTTTGCCGTGCGGATGTAGTCCTGGTTCATGACCTCAAGCAGCTGGGAGCGCATGATGCGGGCCGTGTATGCCATCGAGATTGCAGCCAGGGTGAACGCGGGGAGTATGTAGTACACCCAGTCTTGGAACTCGGCATACGGGCCACCAGCGCCAGATATTGGCAAATAGAAGGCGCCGCCAGTGGCGTCCTTGAGGAACACGCCAAAGAACAGCTGTAAGAGCATACCTAACCAGAATGCGGGCATGGAGACAAACAGGGCCGAGAGGAACGTGACAAATATGTCCCAGAATGAGTAGCGTTTGAGTGCGCTCACTATGCCGGCACCTATTCCGAGCACCGCCTCCATGATGATTGCCACAATGGCAAGCCTCACGGTGTAGGGGTACTTGTCTGCCAGAATGCTCGAGACCGACTGGCCCGACTTCTGGTAGCTCACGCCAAGGTCCCCGTGGAGAAGGCCACCAACGTAGAGGAAATACCTCTCCCACATGGGGGTTTCGATGGTGTTGCCGTTCTCGTCGTACTTGATCGTGCCATCATCGTTCGTCTCGATGAGGTGGAACGAGGCGCGCAGGTTGTTCTCGGTGACGGGATCGAGTTTCTTGTCGCCGGCAATCAGCCTGATTGGGTCTCCCGGGACGATGTTCTCGAGGGAGAACAGAATCAGTGTGACTCCCAAGAACACCGGGATGAACTGCAAAACGCGCTTGATGATGTATTTTCCCATGGTCACTCCCCTGCCACCACATGGGACGAGCCAATAGATGCCGATATTAAGACAGGGCGGGGCACCGGAAACCCGATGCCCCGCACGAGCTCGTGGGGACTAGGCCTGGACGCTAGCCTCGCCTAGGTGGGCAATGCCTGCCGGGTCGTAGTACAGGCTCTGAATCCTCTCGGAGCCAATGTGGTCGTGCGCGTAGAACATGATGGGGATGACCGGCATGTCCTCGCCCAGGAGCTTGCAGGCCTTGCGATACTCGGACTTGCGCTCCTCCTCGTCGGTGACCTTGCGGGCGTCCTCGACCAGCTTGTCGAACTCAGGGTTGGAGTACTTGCCGTAGTTGTTCGACGAGGTGCTGTAGAAGTTGGGGTACAGGAAGTTGTCCATGTTGGGGTAGTCGGCGATCCAGCCCATGCGGCCGAGCTGGAAGCCACCGTCATCGAGCGCGGTGAGGTAGGCAGCCCATTCCAGGGAGTTCTGCTGAACGGTCACGCCGATGGCCTCGAAGTCGCCCTGGATGATGGACATGATGTCCTCGTGACCGCCACCGGAGTTGTAGGAGAGCTTAACCGTGAGGTTGCGCTTGCCGTCCGAGTCTGCCGTGTAGCCGGCGCTATCAAGAATCTCCTTGGCCTTCTCGGGGTCGTAGTCGCAGTACTCCCACGTGGAATCAGAGGAGTCATCGATGAGCGGCGGGAAGCAGCTTGTGGCAGGCTTGCGGGAGCCCTCATAGAGGGTATCGCAGATGTTCTGGCGGTTGATGGCAAGGCTGAGTGCCTGGCGGACCTCCTTCTTGCCAAGGTTCTCGTCGCCCATCTCGCAGATGAGCCAGTAGGTTGCGGCCTCGGCACCAGTAAGGACCTGCTTCTTGGGGGTCACGGTATAGCCATCATCGGAGGTGCCATACTGCTGCTCAACCTCGGCAAGACGGCCGGAGGGCACGGAGCAGAAGTCGATGTTGCCGGCCTGGAACTCCTTGAAGGCGGTGTCCGGGCCCTTCTGGATGGAGAAGTTCACGGCATCGAGCTTGGCGGGGGTGCCATAGTAGCCGTCGAACTTCTTGACGTTGATGTACTGACCAGAGACCCAGGTGCCGTCCATCTGGAAGGGGCCGTTGCCGATGGGAGCAACGAGGAAGCTGTCGGGATCGTCTCGTGCCGCCTTAGGAACAGGCACGAGCGCCTGGTGGGCGCAGACGAGCGGCCACTCGGACATGGGCGTGATCAGGTCAAAGACGAGCGTGTAATCATCCGGGCACGTGACGCCGGAGATCTCGTCTGCCTCGCCCGCCTGCATCTCCTTGGCGCCCTTGACGGGGTCGAGGTGGTAGGCAACGTCCGAGGGGGTCTTCATCGTTGGGTCGCAGATGCGCTCAAAGGCGCGCTTGAAGTCCTCTGCCTTCACGGTGTCACCGTTGTGGAACTTGCAGTCCTTGCGGATGTGGAAGGTCCACTGGGTCGCGTCGTCGTTGGACTCCCAGGACTCGGCCGCCGCCGGCTCAAGCTCCTTGGTGTCGTAGTTGTACTTGGTGAGGGAATCGAACAGGCACTTCGCGACCTGGGTGCCCTCGGACTCCTGCGTGTTGTAGGGGTCGATGGCAACGGGGTCGTTGATGTAGTACTTCAGCACGCCGCCCGTGCTGGCTCCCGCATCAGAAGAAGAGCCACCCGAAGTCGCACTTCCAGAGTTGTTCTTGCCGCATCCCGCGAGACCGGCCAGTGCGGCGGCTGCGACGCCACCCTTGATGAAGCCTCGACGAGAGACTCCGCCAAATCTGTCTTCCATATGCTCCTCCTCTTCCACACCAATTTGACTGTCAAAGCATCAAGTCCCACCTTGATGTTGTGAAACAGGGTAGCGGGCTATTGTTTCTAAACAGTGTTCATCAAGGTCAAATAGTCCACATGTAACGTTAAGAACGTAAATAGAAAAGTTTATGAAATGACAATGTAATTACCCGTTAACGCAACTCCAAATTGCCAGGGGTCCCGCCCCGCTTAAAAGGAGCGAACGGCATCCGGAGTAATCCGCTCGGCCACGGCAACCGCAACCTCCGCCGTCATCTTTACGTCATAGAGCGTGCACAGCGCGGTTCCCGAGTGGACGTAGCGACTGGGAACGCCAGCGACCACGCAGGGAATGTCAAGCATGTGGGTGGGGCCGCCGTCGGTGCCGCCGCCCTCCCGCACGCTCGTTTGGCAGACAAGTCCCGCCTCCGCCGCACATTTGAGGACAAAGCGCTGGTAGCGAGGGTTCGTAATCATGCAGCAGTCAAAGTAGCGAAACATGGGGCCATGGCGAAAGGCAGTCTGGACGTCATCGGGGATGGTAAACGTGTCATCTGCCGGGCAGCCCTCAAACATGAAGGCGACCATGGGATCGAAGTGCAGCGCCGCTGCCAGCACGCCGCGCTCACCCACCTCCTCCATCGAGCTCACCGAGGCAACAACGTCAAAGGGTAGATCCGTGCGGCTAGAAAGCTCGCGCAGGGCGAGGAGCTCTGCGGTGACTCCTGCGCGGCAGTCGAATGCTTTCCCCAACGCAACGCCAGTCTTCTCGTTGTACTCGAACTTGGTGGCCGGGACAAAAGGCTCGCCCATGCCCATATGGAAGACGTTTACCGCCTCCTCCTTGGAGGTGGCGCCAACGTCCAGAATGAGCTGCAGCTCTCCGGAGGCGCGCTCGGCAGCGCTCATGAAGTGGGGCGGCTTCACGCCAATCACGCCATGGACCCACTCGCCTAGCGTGTTTCTCACCAGCACATCCTGGCCGGTGAGCACGTTGGGAGAGAAGCGTCCTAGTTCAACGAAGGTCATCGTGCCGTTGGAGCAGATGGACTTGACCATGCCTCCAACCTCGTCGCCGTGGGCATCGAGCATGAGCACGGGCTTCTCGCCTGTAAAGTTCTTGGGGGTGACGAGTGCGTCGTGGACGCTGTTGGTCTCGACCTTTGCCCACCCTTGGCAGAAGTCGCGCACGACCTCTATGGTCTCGTCCTCGAAGCCCGAGGGGGACTTTGCGTTAGAGAGCCTGCCGAGAAGGTCCACGACCTCGCTATCGTTGAAATCCATTGCCACTTGCCTCTCTCCTGGGAGCCAATATCGCGTACGTGCTGACGTTACTTGTCGCCATTGCCGCCGTATGCCTTGGTAGTGCGGACGGGCATGGGCGCGGGAAGCGGCGCGCGCTTGAGGGCGCCTATGAAGTCGACGAGGTAGCTGGCCACGCCGTCCATCATCTGGCCTCCCCACTCCGGGTTGGCGTTCGCTGGGTCGTCGGGGCCAATCCAGCCGTTGCCGGCGTAGCGGCAGGCGTCACGCGGAATGGCAACGTGAGCGCCCTTGAACTCAACGTTGTCCCAACCAGACGTGGGGAGCTCGTCGGAGATGTCGTTAGCAAGCGCCATGGGGCCAAGCTCGGAGGAATCCACAAGCGAGGGGTCGACGGCCATCACCGCAGCCGTCTCCTCTGCCCCGCCATGGCCACCGCCCCACGCAGGGTTGAGCTCGCCTGCCATGAGCCACCAATCCGCCCTTGCCGCGAGGCACCCTCGCCTATTGAGCTCCTCGCACACGCTTGAGATGGGCTTGATGTTGGGGCCGTGGCCGTTGATGAAGAGGAACCTTCTTGCCCCATAGTCGCAGAGCTGCATGCTGAGCGTCCGGACAAGCGAGCGGAGAAGGTCATAACCTATCGAGAGCGTTCCCGGGAACCCCAGGAGGTCATCCGCGTTGCCAAAGGGAATCGTGGGCGCAATGAGCACGTCCTCGCCAAGGGCGGCATCAATCTTTTCCAGCAGCAGATTGGGTGCAAGGGTGTCTGTTCCCAGCGGGTTGTGCCTCCCGTGCTCCTCCGTGCTTCCTATGGCCATAACGACAAGGTCGTTTCCCCGCTCAAAGTAGTCTTCCACGGCAGGCCAGGTACTCAGCTCGATGCGCATTTCTCCTCCTTGTTGTCCGCCCGTCCCTCGGCAGGCGGGAACGCCTGGTACAGATGCAGCTATGCGGCGCGTTTGCGCTACTGGTCGAGGTGCTCCGTTGCCCGAGAGAAGTCGATTGGCTTGGGCAGCGTCTCCGCCTCGAGGGCATGCGTGAACTCCTGTAGCCACGCCGCAGTGCCCTCGAGCATCGCCTTCCCAAGCTCGGCGCTTGCGCCGCGCGGATGGTCCTCGTGGCCTTCGGCAACCCAGCCGGAGCTTGCAAACCGGGCGAGCCTTCGCGGGAACTCCACCTCGGCACCGCCAAAGCTCACGCTGTTCCATCCCGTGGATGGCATGTCATCCCCAATGTCGGGGAGCAGGTTCTCGTCTGTCACCTGCGACATGTCAACGGAGGCCGGGTCTATGGCAAGGTTGGCGCTGGTCTCCATGGCACCACCGTGCCCGCCTCCCCACGCGGGATTAAGCTGCGGGGCCAACCTCCACCAGTTGACAACAGCCGCAAGGCAACCGGCATCGTTTAGGTCCATCGACGCCATAGAGAGAGATTTGACGTTACCGCCGTGGCCATTGAGGAAGACAAAGCGGCGCGCACCGTAGGCACGTAGCTGCCTCGTGATGCTCGACAGGACGTCGTAGAGCCCTTGGACACCAAGGCTCACCGTGCCAGGGTACCCAACGAGGTCGTCCGTTGCGCCATAGGGAAGTGTTGGTGCCACAAGATACGTCCCGTCGCGCTGTTCCAGCAGCTCAAGGATCTTGTCTGGCGCCATGGTATCGGTGCCCAGCGGATTGTGCCTGCCGTGGCACTCCGTCGAGCCAACTCCAATAATCACCAGGTCGTGCTCCTTGAAGTAGTCACGAACCTGCGTCCAGGTGCTTCTCTCCATGTACATGTGGCATCCTCCTTGCGACAAGCCTTTATGTCACCAGCATAGGCTTGCAAGCGTTTAAGGATGCCAACTCGATGGTTCAATGTCCCACTTGTTAACCAAAGAATGTGGTGCTGATAAAAAAGGGACGGAGGGCACTCGCCGCTCCGTCCCGCATGAAACCGTTTTCCGAGAAGGCCTAGCCAACCAGGCCGATGGTCCCCGTGGGGAAGGTCACCGCCATCACGATGACGCACACAACGAAGATGACGGAGGTGATGACTGTGAGCCTGTCGAGGTTCTTCTCCCAGATGCCAGAGCCGGCGGAGGCATTGTAGAGCGAGGAGGCAATCATGTCAGACACGCCCGTGCCCTTGCCCGAGTGCATGAGGACGAGAGCCACGGTGAGCAGGCCGGAGATGAACAGCAAGACAAGGAGGATGACGTTGAGGACGTTCACGGATTCTGGCTCCTTCGAGAGCGGATTGGCTGTACGCAATGCTATTCAGCATAGCATATGGGGATACGCGTGTTTTATCGTTTTTCTCATTTCACAACTCAGATGACATCCGGCGAGCGGCGCGATGAACGGCGCGAGTTCCATGGGTGATACAGTCTTCTCCGGAGCTTACCCGAGGACTTTGGAAGGGAGCAGGAATGGAGAGACCAAACGCCTGGAAGGGCTATGGCGAGAAGGACCTGGCGCAGCTCACTGAATTCTGCGAGGGGTACCGAAAGTTCATCTCTGAGAACAAGACGGAGCGAGAGTGCTGCTCAACCGCCATCGAGCTTGCGGAGGCACATGGGTATCGCCCGCTTGAGGAGGCTGTCAAGGCAGGCGAGAAGCTATCGGCCGGCGACAAGGTCTACGCGTCGGTTCGCGGCAAGAGCCTCATGCTCATCGAACTGGGCACGGAGCCCCTTGAGCAGGGCGTCAACATCCTTGGTGCCCACATCGACTCGCCCCGCCTGGACGTCAAGCAAAACCCGCTCGAGGAGAGAAACGACATCGCCACGCTTGACACGCACTACTACGGCGGCGTGAAGACCTACCAGTGGGCAACCCTGCCTCTGGCAATCCATGGCGTTGTTGCCAAGAAGGACGGGAGTGTCATCAAGGTCGTGATTGGCGAGGACCCCTCGGACCCCGTCTTCTGCGTCTCCGACCTTCTCCCCCACCTTGCCCGTGAGCAGATGCAGAAGAAGGCGTCCGAGCTCATTGAGGGCGAGCTTCTCGACGTGATTGTGGGCAACCGCCCCAGGGCAGCTAGCGACGGCGCCGAGAAGGACCAGGACAAAGAAGCGGTTAAGGCAACCGTCCTTGATATTCTCGCCGAGAAGTACGATATCACCGAGGAGGACCTGCTCTCCGCCGAGCTTGAGATTGTGCCCGCAGGCCAGGCGCGCGACATGGGTCTGGACCGTTCGATGATCCTGGGCTACGGCCAGGACGACCGCTCCTGCGCCTACCCCTCGCTTCTTGCCCAGCTTGCGTGCGAGGCGCCCAAGCGCACCGCCGTCACCATCCTTGTTGACAAGGAGGAGATTGGCAGCCGCGGTGCTACCTCGATGAGCAGCCGCTTCTTTGAGGATGTCATGGCCGAGCTTATCGAGGCAGCCGGACAGGGTACTCCCCTGGCGCTGCGCCGTTGCCTCGAGCGCTCTCGCATGCTCTCGAGTGACGTCTCCGCAGCCTTCGACCCCAACTACTCCTCGGTCTTCGAGGCAAAGAACTCGTGCTTTCTTGGGCGCGGTCTCACATTCAACAAGTATACGGGAGGCAGCGGCAAGTCTGGCTCCAACGATGCCGACGCCGAGTACGTTGCCCTCATCCGTCGCGTGATGGATGACGCAGACGTCCGCTTCCAGACCGCCGAGCTCGGCCGCGTTGACGCCGGTGGCGGTGGCACCATCGCCTACATCCTGGCCACCTATGGCATGAACGTGATTGACTCCGGCATTGGCGTGCTCTCGATGCACTCCCCCTGGGAGGTCACGAGCAAGGCGGACATCTGGGAGGCCTACAAGGGCTATTGTGCCTTCCTTGCGCTGGAATAGCGGACAGCACGGGCGAAGCTTCTCGCCATTGGAGACAGTACCTCTTGATGGGTGCGGGCAGTCATGCTCGCACCCATTCTTGTGAGGTTCGCGAGCGAGGTGCGGCCATGCGACTTTCGAGTTGCAGTCGGCGAGCGGTAGGTAAATCAGGCCAGGAGTTTCAATACTGCAAACATTTGCTTCAGGCGTATTTCAGTCCTCTGCCACTTTCCTCCAACAGGACGAACATCTTTCTCGAAAAGCGGACACTGCGGTCATGCGGTGTCCGCATGAGGACAGACGGCGGGAGGAAAAGATGGGTCATTCGATGGATCGTCGCACCTTCATCAAGGGCGGAGCTGCCGCGATGGCAGCCGCAGGACTTGGTGCCTGCGGACAGCGCTCGTCCAGCAGCGGAGAGTCATCCAGTGGGGAGGCGGCATCGGGAGGAACCATCAACTATGCAATCACGAACCCCACGTCGATCGACCCCTTTGACATCGAGGAGTTCAACGGCGCGGCTGTTGCTTCTCAGCTCTTTGACCAGCTCACGGTCTACGACTACGACACAGAGGAGCTGAAGCCCAGCGTTGCCGAGTCCTGGGAGTCATCTGACGACGCCGCGACGTGGACCTTCCACATCAAGCAGGGCCTCAAGTTCCACGATGGCACCGACGTCACGGCCAAGTCGTTCCAGTACGCCTGGAACCGCATCTGCAACCCCAAGACCACCACGGCGCCGTCTGTGGTCTCGTACCACCTTGCCATGGTTAAGGGCTATGACGACGTGGTCAACGGAAACATCGAAGAGCTTGAGGGGCTTTCCTGCCCCGACGACTACACCCTCAAGGTGGAGCTCACCGGCCCTTACGCAGACTTCCCCTTTGTGGTGTGCTGCACGCCCCTCTCGCCCATCCCGGACTGCGCGAAGGACAACTACGACACCTACTCCAAGGCGCCGGTTGGCAACGGCCCCTTCCAGATGGATGGCACCTGGAACGATGGCCAGTACATCAACATGAAGCGCTACGAGGACTATGCCGGTGTCAACTCCGCCAAGGTCGACGCCGTACACTTCAACATCTACAAGGACACCGACACGGCATTCCGCGAGTTTGAGGCTGGCAACCTCGACCTCTGCGACGTTCCCGCGGGGCGCGTCAAGGAGACGGTCGAGAAGTACGGGCAGTCGGACGACGGCTACACCGGCACCCCCAACAAGCAGACGATGGTTGGCGAGGTTCTGTACACGGAGTACCTTGCGTACAACGTGAACGACCCCATCCTCTCCGACAAGAGGGTACGCCAGGCAATGTCTCTTGCCATCAACCGCCAGAACCTCTGCGACACCCTCTACGAGGGATTTGCGCAGCCCGCAGGCGACATTGTCCCGCCGGGAATCAAGGGCAACGACGAGACCACGTGGCAGTACTGCGCCTATGACGTTGACAAGGCAGGCAAGCTTCTCGACGAGGCAGGCTATCCCGCAGGTTCTGACGGTATGCGCGGCATCAACCTCACCATCATGGTTTCCTCGTCCAACAAGACCAACGAGTTTGAGGTCCTGCAGGGCGACTGGAAGGCCGTGGGCATCAACGTGACCATCGACCAGAAGGAATACGCGTCGATGCTCGACGATTACGTTGCCGGCACCTTCCAGCTTGGCTCTCGTGGCTGGACCGCAGACTATCCCATCATGGACAACTTCCTGCAGCCGCTCATGTACACCGGCGTGGGCGACAATGTCTCCCACTACTCCAGCGCCGAGTTCGACGCCAAGCTGGACGAGGCGAGAAAGACCGTGGACGAGGACAAGCGCGTCGAGCTCATGCACGAGGCGGACGCCATTGCGGCCGAGGACATGCCCATCATCCCCATGCTCCACAAGACCCTGAACAAGGTGACCTCGAACAAGTTCACCGGCATCAAGGTCGATGCCGCACGCCTGCCTGAGCTAAGGGACGCAACGCCCGCGCAGTAGCTGCGCTTGTGAAGCAGCTGCGCTTCTCGGCGTGCAATGGCACTGGGCCCATCGGTAGTAACCGGTGGGCCCAGTTTTTGCGATAAGACCACAGAGACGAGCGGCGCTATAACTCATGCTCCGGCGTCAAGCCGACGCCGGAGACACGGTTGCCGCAGGGACGACCTCCACACAGTCATAGAGGAGAGAGGCCTCGACCTTCTCGCCTAGCGCTCAATCTGCCCCGGCAGTGGAGACCGGGCAAAGGCGTCAAGGAACTTCACTGCCCAGTCCGCAAAGGAGGTGAGCATCTGCTCTCCCCACTCCGCAGACGCCTGCTTGGGATCGTCCTTCCCAATCCATCCGTTCGTGGCATACCTGCGAGCACGACGGATAAGCGATGGGTGGACGCCCTCGAACTCGACAACGTCAAAACCTTGGGTCTTGATATCGCCGCCGCCGTCATCCACAAGGTCCATGGGGCCCAATGCGGAAGTGTCCACGGAGCTTGGGTCTATCCAGAGGTTCGCCGAGGTCTCCTGAGCACCACCATGGCCACCGCCCCACGCGGGGTCAAGCTCGCCCGCAAGCTTCCACCAGTTGAGAAGCGCCACCTGGCAGCCGCGGTCGTTGAGGTCATAGCCGGTCATGGTGAGGGCTCGGGTGTTTCCCCCATGACCGTTGACAAAGCAGAAGTGCCGAGCGCCGTAGTGGTAGAGCTGCCCGCAGATTCGTGCGGTCACCTGATGGAGGAGGTCATCCCCAAGCGAGAGCGTTCCGGGGTAGTCAATGAAGTGATCGGCCGAGCCGAGGCGAAGCGTTGGACCATAGAGCACCTTGGGCCTGCGCTCATTCATGAGGTCCAGTATCCTCTGGGGAGCCATCCAGTCGGTGCCCAGTGGATTGTGCCGTCCGTGGTTCTCTGTACTGCCAAACCCAAGGACTACCAGGTCATTGTTTTCAAAGTATGCCTCGACTGCAGGCCATGTCGACTTTTCGAGAAGCAACTTCCGCCACCTTTCGGGCTAGAAGAACCACCCCATCTAGAAAAGGCCCCGGCGCGAAAGACGCACCGGGGCCAGATGAGACAAAGGGACAGTCCCTTTGTCTCACTACGCCATGGCGCTGCGGACCATGGCTGCGAAGCTGTCGGCCTTGAGCGAGGCACCGCCGACGAGCGCGCCGTCAACGTCCTCCTTCTCAAGGAAGCCGCCCACGTTCTCGGGCTTGGCGGAGCCGCCATAGAGGATGCGGATGCCGTCGGCCGTCTCCTGGCCAAAGATCTCGGCCAGGGTCTTGCGGATGGCGCCGCAGACCTCCTCGGCATCATCGGCCGTGGCGGTCTTGCCGGTGCCGATGGCCCAGATGGGCTCATAGGCAACGACGTACTTGGAGGGGTCATCGATCGTGAGACCCTCAGTGTCCTTCTTGATCTGCTCGACCACGAACTCGACGTGCTTGCCGGCCTCGCGAACCTCGAGGGACTCGCCGCAGCAGGAGATGGGGACAATGCCATGGGCCATGAGGGCCTTGGCCTTCTTGTTGATGTCCTCGTCCGTCTCGCCAAAGTAGCCACGACGCTCGGAGTGGCCAATGATGCAGTAGGTGGCACCAACGTCGGTAATCATGTCGGGAGCGGTCTCGCCGGTATAGGCGCCCTTCTCCTCCCAGTAGACGTTCTGGACGCCCACGGCGATGGGGGCATTGGCCTGCTGAATGACCTCGGCGACACCCTTAACGTCAATGGCAGGCGGGCAGACAACAACATCCACCGAGCCAGTGCCGTCCTTGAGCTCATCGACCAGACCCTGCGCGAGAACAACGCCCTCGTCGTAGGTCTTGTTCATCTTCCAGTTGCCAGCGATCATCCTGTTACGCATCGAGAAGCGCCTCCACTCCAGGAAGAGCCTTGCCCTCAACGAGCTCCATCGAGGCGCCGCCGCCCGTGGAGATCCAGCTCATCTTGGGAGCCAGGCCAAACTTGTTGATTGCGGCCACGGAGTCGCCACCGCCGATGATGGAGGTGCCACCGTTAGCCTTGACCTCTGCCACGGCCTCGGCAACGGCCTTGGTGCCGTCAGCGAACTCGTCCTTCTCGAAGACGCCCATGGGACCGTTCCAGAAGACGGTCTTGGCGCCCTTGATGGCCTCGGCGTAAAGCTCGCGGGTCTTGGTGCCAATGTCCATACCCATGCGGTCGTCGGGGATCTTGTTAGAGTCGACGACCTCCTTGACGGTGGGGTTGTCGAAGTCGTCGGTGACCACGTTGTCGACCGGCAGGAGCAGCTTGACGCCCTTGTCCTCGGCCTTCTGGAGGAGCTTCTTAGCCTCGTCGACGTAGTCAGGCTCCTGCAGCGAGGTGCCCACGGTGTAGCCCTGGGCCAGGAAGAAGGTGTAGGCCATGCCGCCACCAACAATGAGGGTGTCGGCGGAGTCGATCAGACGATCGAGCACGGTGATCTTGGAGGAAACCTTGGAGCCACCCACGATGGCGACAAACGGACGCTCGGGCTCGGCGAAGATCGACGTAAGGGTGTCGACCTCCTTCTCGAGCAGGAAGCCGGCGACGGCGGGAATGTAGGCGGCGGGGCCAACCACGGAGCCCTGCGCACGGTGCGCGGTGCCAAAGGCGTCGAGCACGAAGATGTCACCGTAGGAGGCGAGCTTCTTGGCGATCTCGGGGTCGTTCTTCTTCTCGCGCTTGTCGAAGCGGACGTTCTCGAGTACCAGGATGTCGCCAGGCTTGACCTCGGCAACGGCAGCTGCGGCCTTCTCGCCGTAGGTGTCGTCGACGAACTTCACGTCATAGCCGGTGAGCTCGGCGAGCTTCTCGGCGGCGGGCTTGAGCGAGAGCTCGGGCTCGGGGCCGTCGCCCTTGGGGCGACCGAGGTGGCTCATGAGCACGATACCAGCACCGTGCTCCTTGAGGTACTTGATGGTGGGGATGGCGGCCTTGATGCGTGTGTCATCGGTGACAACGCCATTTTTCAGGGGCACGTTGAAGTCGACGCGCTCGAGGACGCGCTTGCCCTCGACGTCGATGTCGCGAACGGTCTTCTTGGTGAAAGCCATGTTCACTCCTTATTGTCGATACGTGCAAAAAATAGGGGCGCGGCCGCGGCCCGAAAGCTGCAAACCGCGCCCCATAGTTACCTCACCGAAGCGTCGACTAGGCGACGAACTTCTCGAAGTACTTGATGGTGCGGACCATCTGAGAAGTGAAGGAGTTCTCGTTGTCGTACCAAGAGGTCACCTGGACGAGGCTCTGGCCGTTGCCCAGCGGGTTGACCATGGTCTGGGTGGCGTCGAAGAGCGAGCCGTAGGTCATGCCGACGATGTCGCGAGAAACGATCTGGTCCTCGTTGTAGCCGAAGGTCTCGGGGATCTGCTCAGAGTAGGCCTTCATCGCGGCGTTAACGCCCTCGACGGTGACCTCCTTGTTGACCACAGCGTAGAGGTTGGTGAGGGAGCCGGTGGGCGTAGGAACGCGCTGAGCAGCGCCGATGAGCTTGCCGTTGAGCTCGGGGAGCACGAGGCCGATGGCCTTGGCAGCACCAGTGGTGTTGGGGACGATGTTCTCCGCGCCGGCACGGCTACGACGGAAGTTGCCCTTGCGCTGCGGGCCGTCGAGGATCATCTGGTCGCCGGTGTAGGCGTGGATGGTCGTCATGATGCCGGAGACGATGGGGGCGTAGTCGTTCAGGCCCTTGGCCATAGGAGCGAGGCAGTTGGTGGTGCAGGAGGCGGCGGAGATGATGTCGTCGTCGGCGGTCAGCGTCTCGTGGTTGACGTTGTAGACGATGGTCTTGAGGTCAGAGCCCGCGGGAGCGGAGATGACGACCTTCTTGGCGCCAGCGTTGAGGTGAGCCTGGGACTTGGCCTTGGAGGTGTAGAAGCCGGTGCACTCGAGGACGACGTCGACGCCGAGCTCGCCCCAAGGCAGGTTGTTGGCGTCTGCCTCCTTGTAAATCTTGATGGTCTTGCCGTCGACGGTGATGGAGTCCTCACCAGCGGTGACCTCGTGATCGCGGGAGTAGTTGCCCTGCGTGGAGTCGTACTTCAGCAGGTAGGCGAGCATCTCGGGAGAGGTAAGATCGTTGATGGCGACGATCTCGGAGCCCTCGTGACCGAACATCTGACGGAACGCCAGGCGACCGATGCGACCGAAGCCGTTGATTGCAACCTTAACTGCCATGCTTTCTCCTTTCGAGTGGCCGACGGGGCCTCCCCCCGACTGACCATGTAACAACGCCGAAACGTCATTGCTAGGGACATTCTACCGCACGTTTGCCAATCTAAAACGAGTAATCCGCAACGCTGGCAAAATTCTGGACGCATATCTGCGCAAAATATAGTATGTGCTGCAATCTACCTGCGCTTTTATGAGAAAGAATGACGATTTTCTGATGTGGAAACGTTCTCAGTTCTTCTCGGGAGCGCTCTCCTCGTCGACAATCTGCTCCAGCCTGAGCAGCCGGTGGTACATGGCAGACTTGGACGCCGGCGGGTCGAAGGTCTCGCCTAGCGCCGCAAGCGAGAGCTCGGGGTGCTCCCTGCGTGCAACGCAGAACTCGCGCACCGCCGGCGGGAGGTGCGAGATACCCACGAGCTCGTCCGCGCGGTCGATGAGCTCGAGCTGCGCCACGGCAGCCGAGGACGAGCGTGCCTGGTTGGCAACCTCCGCGTTGACGCGGCGGTTGACGTCGTTCTTGACCGACTTTCTCACCCGCGCGACCTCGACCACTCGCGCCATACGCTGGGCGCCCATTACGCGCAGAAGGCACAGCACATCGTCGAAGCTCTTGAGGTAGAGCGCATAGGCACCGCGGCGCCGGTTGATGCGCACCGAGGCACCCAGCGTGGAGATGACATTGGCTAGGCCCCGGGCGAACTCCTCCCCCGTTACCGCGATCTCCAGGTGGAAGTCGCCGCGCGGGTCGGCAATGAAGCCGCCAGCCATGAAGGCCCCGCGCACAAAGGCGCAGCGCGCCTGTCTCGTCTTGAGGAGCTCCTCGGGAACCCCCAGAGCGATACCGTGGCCAGGGACAAGAATCCCCAGGCTGGTGAGGTCGTCGGCCAGGCGGTCCTGCTCGGGCATCTCGATGAGGTAGTTTCTCGTCTTGTGGAGGACCGAACGCCGCACAGTGAGAGAGGTCTCGAGGTCAAACACGCGGTGCGTGAGCTTGATGACGGTACGGGCAACGGCGCCGGTCTCGGTGGCAATGCGAATCGAGTAGCGACCCGAGCCGTGGAAGCTCATGGTGCCGCAGACGCGGACGAGTGCCGAGAGCTGCGCGAGCTCGGCCATGCGGGAGGCGGGCTCTATGCGCGAGAGCTCGTCTTTTACCTGGGCGGTGAAGGACATTGGCTACCTCTCGCCCGTGGCAGCGTCGTGCGCGGCGGCAGCAACAGCCTCCGGGAGGTCGCGGTGGAAGAGGTTCACACGATAGCCCTGCGCCTTGAGATGGGCCGCCGTGGCGTTGGCAATGGCGACGCTCCTGTGCTGGCCGCCCGTGCAGCCCACGGCGATGGACAGGCGCGCCTTGCCCTCGGCGACATAACCCGGCATGGCAACGTCGAGCAGCCGCAGCCACGCGTCCATGAAGTCGCGCGTGATCTTGTTGTCCATCACGAAGCGTGCGACCTTCTCGTCATTACCCGTGAGGTAGCGCATCTCGGGGTCGTAGAAGGGGTTTGACAGAAAGCGCACGTCGATCATGAGGTCAGCCTCGGAGGGCATCCCGTGCTTGAAGCCAAACGAGAAGACATTCACGTCGAGGAGCTGCTGCTCGGTGAGCTCTGAGAAGGCCGCGTTGAGGCGGGCCCGCAGGGCTGAGGTGCGCATGTGGCTAGTGTCGATGACGAGGTCGGCCATGGTGCGCGCGTCCTTGAGCTGCCGGCGCTCGCGCTTGATGGCGTGCTCGACGGACTCGCCGGGTACCGCAAGCGGGTGGCGGCGGCGGTTCTCGTTGTAGCGGCGCATGAGAATCTCGTCGGAGGCATCCAGGAAGAGGAGCTTGCACGAGAGCTCGTGCTCGCCGAGCTGGCGGATGGTGTCCGTGAGCTCGTCGAAGAGGCCCTGGCTGCGCAGGTCGCAGGTCACGGCAAGATGTCGCCCAACGCCCGAGTTAATGCCCACGAGCTCAGCAAGCTGCGGGACCAGGCGCGGCGGGAGGTTGTCGATGCAGAAGTAGCCCATGTCCTCGAAGCAGTGCAGGGCCTGCGTGCGACCCGAACCGGACATGCCTGTGATGATCACGATGTCGGGGACGCGGTCGCGGCTCTCGGCGTCGCGCATGTCCTGGCCGGTGCTTGTGTCTGGCATTCGTCCCTCCTCCGCTCTGGTGGCAACCGCATCAAGTATAGGGGTTGGTGCCCGGTTGGCACGCTGGTGCTGGCGCCGTGCCGTTGCTCCCCCGGGGTCCGCACTTCTCGCCCGGGGGTTCTCGGCGGGGTTCTAGGCGGGGCTTCTCGGCGGACGGGGTCTCTCGTCCGGCGGGGCGAACGCCCCACTATCGAAACTCTCGCATAGGATTATTGCGCGATATTTCTCGTAAATATGAGCTTATCTGGGCAAACGTACTTAGGACAAGGAAAAACGCGCAATAAATTGCCGAGATGCAGCGGTGCCGTCCATAGAGACGCGCTTTTGATAGGGGCTCTCGCTAATGGCAACGTTCTAAGTTGGGATGGCGTGCCTCTCCCGAGCTCTAGCCCCTCTCGCCCCGTGGAGTTTAAGCTCCATTTCTTAATCCAGTTGGCCGCCACCTGGGCAAACGCAACCGCCGTTTAAGAAAAGGAGCTATTCTCCGCTGGTCCGGAAGCATAAGGGCCGGGGGGTCCAGGGGGTCCAGGGGGTCCAGGGGGTCCAGGACGCCGGAAGCAGCGTTACCGCAAGGATTACGCACGAAATTGCCCTTCCGGCGCGGAACTGACGCCGGAGGGTACGTTATCGCAGCTACTTCGTACGAAAGCGCCCCTCGGGCGAGAATTTCTCGCCCGAGCGTGAGGTTTCGACAGCATTCCGTACGACACCTTCGCTCAGGCGGCATTTTCTCGCCGAAGGGCGCATTTCTGCAGCTAGCACCTATGCGCGCTCCTCGGGGTAGACCACGCCCCACTCGCGGCGCAGGCGGGTCATGATCTGCATGACGTCAGCGGCATAGTCGATGAGGCCCGCCGCACGGGCGTCGCCCGCAACCGCATGCTCGAGGTCGGCAATCTCGTAGCAGAGCGCATAGCCCGAGCGACCTGCGCGAACCTCCTCGCGGCGCCCGTCCTCCGTCCACACGATGGTCGCGACATCGGCGCGAGGATAGTCCATGACCTCAACATAGCAGCGGTCAAAGCTCAGGACCGCGCGCTTGGGCTGCTTGGAGTGGAGCGTGAGCGAAAGGACGCCCATCTGCCCCTCCTTGTTCCGGCACACAATGCCCGAGGTCTGGTCCACGCCCGTCGACGCCAGGTTGGCGAGAGAAACGACTTCCGTGGGCTGACTTGCCATGAAGAGCCTCATGAGCGAGAGTGCGTAGACGCCAATGTCGAGCATCGCGCCGCCCGCCAGCTTGGGGTTGTAGAAGCGGTTGGTGAGGTCGCCGTACTCCTTGTAGCTGCCAAAGTTGAGCTGCGCCAGGTTCATGGCACCAAACTCGCCCGCGTTGGCACGGCGGAGAAGCTCCTGGTAGAGCGGCATGTGCAGGATGGTCGTGGCATCCATGAGCACCACGTTGTTCTCGCGTGCAAGCGCACGGGCCTCGTCGAGCTCCTCGGAGTTGAGCGTGATGGACTTCTCGCAGAGGACGTGCTTGCCCGCCGCGAGGGCGCCGCGCAGGTAGCGGATGTGCGTGTTGTGCGGTGTGGTGATGTAGATGGCGTCCACGCCGGGGTCCTGGTAGAGCTCCTCGGCCGAGTTGTACACGCGCTCCACGCCGTAGCGCTCGGCAAAGGTCTCGGCCTTCTCGCGTGTGCGGTTGGCAACGCTGCGGAGATGGCGGCCGGAGAGGGCAAGCGAGGTCGCCATCTGGTTGGCAATCACGCCGCAACCGATGACCGCCCAGGAGAGCTGCGGCGCCGTGTAGATGTCTGTGGGGAAGGGCTCGCCTGTGACCTCGGCAAACGCTGCCTTTGCGGCGGCCGCCGCATCGAGCGGGGCCACATTGCCAGAGCCGTTGTTCTCAGCCATGTGCTTCTCCTTTTGGTTGTTGCCGGAATGTCAGTACCTAAGCCTCGATGGCCGCCTTGAACCAGCTGGTGATGCTCGTGGGATGCGTGATCGCGGTGCCCGAGACCACAGCCCACGCACCAGCGTCAATGGCCGCGCGCGCGTCCGCCGGGGTGTGGACGTGGCCCTCGCAGATCACGGGGAAGCCGGGGAACTCCTTGGCGGCCTCGGCGAGAAGGGCGATGTCGGGACCGTCGTCCAGCGTGGTGTCGATTGCGGGCTTGTTGTGCGAGAGCGTGGTGGACACGATGTCGCAGCCGCACGCGACGCCGCGACGGATATCCTCGATAGTCATGCAGTCGGCCATGACGATGGTCTCGCACTGGGCGCGCAGGTCGCGGACGGTCTCCTCGAAGGTGCGGCCGTCGGGGCGCGGGCGATTGGTGGCGTCGATGGCCACCACGTCGGCGCCGGCGTTCACGCAGGCCACGGCATGGCGCAGCGTGGGCGTGATGTAGACGCCGTCGTGGCCCTCCTTCCAGAGGCCGATGACGGGAATCTCAACGCGGCCCTTGATGGCGGCAATGTCCGAGAGGCCCTGGCAGCGAATCGCTGCGGCACCGCCCAGCTCGCAGGCGCGGGCGATCTGGGCCATGGTCTCCGGGTGCCGCATGGGTTCTCCGGGATACGCCTGGACGCTCACGATGAGCTTACCCTTGAGGGATTGGACGAGCGGATTGACAGCCATGGATGCTCCTCTCCGTGCGGCCCCCACGGTCGCGCCATTTTGGACTAGAGACTAGGCTAGCCGATGCTGAGCGCAACTGGCCCGCGAGATTCGGAGCTGGACGCTTTTGCATGCTCATATCACGCACAGCGAACCCGCGCGATATCCCGCACTGTCTCATCGGGCTCTCGCCCACCACCCACCGGAGCGCAGCCTCAGTAGAGCAGGCTTTGTCCTATTCTCAGCATCAAGCCATAAGGGAGACATGATGAGAACATATGCCATCCTTGCACGAAGAGGTAAGCTTATCTGGTGCATCTGGTCGGGATTTATTGCCGCGCTACCGCCCCGCCAACCACTGTTTACGCTCAGCCTCGCCTGCGCCGCCTTGCTCGTCGGACGCACGCTCGGAGCTGCCGACAAGGTCTCTTCCGAGAAGTGTCGGCGGTTCATGGCTGTTGCAGGAGCCATAGGCGCAATTCCCATCTTCGCGCTAGAGATATTGATTGTTGAAGCCAACGCTCTCGTAGACTTTGCTGCAGCCGAGGTCGCAGCTACCGCATTCGCTCTTGTTGGGTGGATATGCCTCGCCCTTGAGTTTGCGCATCCGGAACCCAATGATGACGCAGCTCTCCAGTCTGTAGTAATCCTCGGAATTACTTTTGTTGTGCCGCTTGTTCTGGGTCTCTCGTTTCCGGCAATCGGCCCATGGTTTCCTGTCTTCTCGGCATGCCTCGGTGCCACGGCATCTCTCGTAGCGCAACTCCTCACTCGTCTATCTTCCGGAACAGACGAACGGACGCTCTTCTCACTTGTCGCCGGACTCGTATTCTCGGCATCACTCTATGACACCCTATCGGGTTGCCCACATCTCGCTCTTGTTCTAACGGGGATGCATCTCTTTGCTGTTACCGTCGTTATTTTATACCTTATCCGTCATGCGTCCCCCAGGCACACGACCGCCACCGAAGAGTCGACAAATCCCAGGCAAAAAGTCCGTGAGAGCACCCGCATCGAGCGGCTTCTCTCCTCCCATGCACTCCGTCCACTCAGTGGTCGAGAGGCCGAGGTTCTTATCAGTACCGCACTTGGAAAGCCGCGCCGCATCATCGCACAAGAGCTCGGCATCTCAGAGTCAACTGTCAATACCAATCGCTCTCGAGGATATGAGAAATTGGGAATACGCTCCAAGAAAGAACTCTGCCTTCTCATCTCTTCTGCACAGCAGAGCAATGATGTCAAATCTGATAACGCAAGCGAAAACTCAACATCAGTCAACCGTAGATTTGCATTCTTGCACAAGCATTGGAGCACCCTTGCCTGTATGGGGTTCTGCCTTGCATATACCTTGTGTCCATTCGATGCGAACAGTCAACTTGTGACGGCACACTTCTTTGGACTCGCTCTCATCTGTGGTGCTCTCATCGGTTTTCTCTGCCATCCAGATTCAGGAGGAGAGGAGGCCCTTCGACAACGGCTTTGCGTTTCCCCTTCTTGGGAAAAAAGCCTCCTCGCGGCTACCGGAACGACACTCTCCGCAGTGCTTCTGGTGGCGTCTTGGCCACTTCTGTGGCTCTTTCGCATCCTTTCACTGTTAGTTCTTTTCGCAACCATTTTGCTCATTGGTACGAACGTAGCTCTATCAGGAGCTGAAATCTCGTGGACGCATCGCACCAGGCATCTCCTGCAAACGGGCATACAGGAACTATTTTGTCGCTCTCGCGAACTCGCGGCACTCGTGGGATTCTGTTTCCTTCTTCAGGGACCCATTAACTCCCTACTCACATCTCATCCCGATGTGTCGTACGTGCTGTGTGCACTTCTTCTTGTTGCCGGGGCCATGGTATTTGGAAAGATCTCCCCAACAACATCCCCCTACGGAAACTCTCCGAAGGACGCGGACGTGGTGCTCAAGCACCTCCGCAGTTACGGGCTCAACGAGCTCCAGACACAAATTGCCCTCCTCATCACTCGGGGTGACAGCGAGGGTGAAATCTGTGATCAGCTTCATATAGCACGAGGAACCGTAAAGTCATACCGGAGTCGCATTTATGTCGCCCTTGGCATTCACAGCGCAGCTGAATTGCAAAAGGTAATAACCTCGCTCTTGAGTTGACACGAATTTACGAATCCCATCCTCTTGGACGACAGACGCAAACCCCTAACCCTGAAATCATCTTCCTAGTCAGTCCAATATCAAGTACGGAGGCGAGAGGAAGAGATAGATGGAACAGTACAAGCACCTCTGTCGACTAAAGCGTCTCAGAAGTATCTCGGATCGATACAGCGAGAACGTTCCCTATCTAAGAGGAGTTTGAGATGTACAAGAAGATGATTGCCGTTTTACCAGTCCTCGTTGTTCTTCTCGCTATCAGTGGTTTTCACACGCCTGCAGTTGCGTCAGAGCCCCCCGTGAGAGATGTCCCCTCTGAAGAGGAGTTCGCGCCGTATTGGGAAGAGGCTGCACGTATGCCGATAATGTCCGATAAGGGACCAATGAGGCGCTTGGGAACCTACCCCACTCGCAAGGGAGTGATCCTTGTCACCGGGGATAAGTTTAAGTGGATTCCTTCTGGACATGCAGCTATCGTCTACTCTTCCCTATGGGTTGTAGAGTCCACAGACCAAGGAGTCGTTCTTGGGTCAAATAACTGGGCATCCTCAAAGGAGGTCGTGTACGGTCTAAACGTGAACGAGACGACCACGGCACAAGACGCAGCAGCGGCCAACTGGTGTTATTCGCAGATTGGAAAGCCATACAACTACAATTTCTTCGACAGGGATACGCGTAACTCTTTCTATTGTTCTCAGCTTGTGTGGGCTGCCTACAAAGACCTCTATGGAATTGACCTCGACACATCTGCCTGGGGCAATGCGGTCTACCCGACAGAACTTGTTATGTCTTCGCATACGTCGACTATTTACTCTCAAGTATAGTCTGGCTTCACGGTGCGCCCCGTTTATTCCATGGGGTGCACCTCCTTCACCCCTGACTGGAGGCGCACATGAAAAGGCGCGCTGCCCTGCTGACGGCATTTCTCGCATGCGCTGTCGCAGCACTCTCCATTGCTTGGCTGACCAGAAGAAATGTCTCTCCTGCCCCCACGGAGCAGGCTTCCTTTGGCGTGATTGAGACACGGCAGTTCCAGGCGCGGAGCCGAATCATTCTCTATGACAGCGAGCTCAACGAACTCGGCGGCCTGCCGCTTGACTATGCCACGCTCGGGTGTGACTGGAACCTCTCCCCCGTCTATGACGGCACGCTTTATGTTATCCCCCAAGGCTACACAACCAAGCGCGACGAGAAGACGGTGCTCGGCGTGGACCTTGATGACCTTTCCGTAACCCGCTACAGCGTCGATCAGATAAACCTCTATGGAGTCTGCGCAGATGATGACTACATCTTTACCTGCAGCAACCTCAACAACGTCTCGCACATATGCCGCATAGACCGGCAAACGGGCGATGTCACTGACATTGGGGAGACGGACACCTACATCGAGTCCCTCTGCCTTTACGACGGGAAGCTGTATGCCTTCTCAGCGGGAAGTCCCCTCTCGCCCGACGCGCCAGACGAGTCCACATCGTGGATCAGCATCTATGACCGAGACCTCAATCTGATAGACACCGTAACCACGACTAAGCTTGGATCCGGTCGTTATCGGCCCGTTGCCGCAGGCAACCTGCTCATCTTTGCGAATTGGGAAGACGCCTCGAGGCAAGTCCCATCGACGCAGCTCGGCATCTACCACACCGATACGGCCGTGCTCGAATCGAAGGAATTCGATACGGCCGTGCTCGATGCCCTCCCCTGGAATGGCTGCGTGCTTCTCCTCTTTGGAGACATTCATAGTGAGAGCCCGACCACAGCCGCGCTCTACGACCCCTCAACGTGGGAACCGCTCTCGGAAGAGCACAACCTTACCTGCGCCGTCATGCAGAGCTGCATCTCTGGCGATACGCTCTATGTTGTGGGCGCCAATCGCGAGCTCCTCTCGTTTGACCTGACAGACAGTCTGTCGCCACTCGGTCGCTCCACCGTGAGCCACATCGACGAAAACTTTAGCTACATCTCCGGAATGTTTGCGGTCCCCGACTAACGCGCCTTCTCCGCCACCGTCTGGGCCTCCTCGTCCCAGGCACGGAGGGCGTCGTAGACCGCCTGCGCCACCTCGGCGGGCACACCCGGGACCTGGGCGATGTCCTCCACGCTCGCAGCACGCAGGCGCTTGAGCGAGCCAAAGCGGCGCATGATGGCCCGCTTGCGCTTGGGGCCCACGCCCGGCACGTCGTCGAGCACCGAGACGGTCATGGCCTTGTCGCGCAGCTCGCGGTGGAAGGTGATGGCAAAGCGGTGCGACTCGTCGCGCACCTGCTTGATGAGGTAGAGCGACGCCGAGCCCGAGGGCAGCACCACGGGTGTCTCGTCCCAGGGGACAAAGACCTCCTCGTCCGACTTGGCAAGGCCGCACACCGGAATGTCGAGCCCCAGCGAGGAGAGCTGCTCCATGGCAGCCGTGAGCTGGGGCTTGCCGCCGTCGACCACCAGCAGATCCGGGCGCGATCCAAAGCGCTCGTCGGCCATGCGCTCGGGCGCGTAGCGCCGGGCGAGAACCTCTGACATGCTCACGAAGTCGTTCGCCTCGGTGAGCGGCGTCTGGATCTTGAAGCGCCGGTACTGGGACTTGTCGGGACGGCCGTTGGTAAAGACGACCATGGAGGCAACCGTGAAGTGGCCGTGGAGGGTCGAGATGTCGAAGCACTCGATGCGCATGGGCGGCGCGTCGAGGGCAAGTGCGCTCTCGAGCTGCAGCAGCGCCTGGTTGGTGCGGTCGTCCGCGTAGCCCGTGCGCACCATGTAGCGCATGAGCGCATGACGGGCGTTGGCGACCGCCATGTCCAGGAGATGGCGCTTCTCGCCGCGCTGGGGGTGATGGATGTGGCAGGCGCGCCCGCGCTTCTCGGCAAGCCATTCCGAGAGAAGCTCGGCGTCCGGCAGGTCTACGTCCACGTCCACCTCGGAGGGGATGTCTGCCGTCTCGTCGTAGTAGCGCTTGAGGAAGCCGCCCTGCAGCTCGACCTCCCCCACGTCCGCGCCCTTGTCGAGAATGAACTCGACGGTGCGCACCGTGCGGCCCTCGCGCACCACAAAGACGCAGGCCGCGCTGATGGTCTCCTCGCGGTAGAAGCCGATAAGGTCGAGGGAGACGTCCGAGGAGAACATGACCTGCTGGCGGTCGTCCAGGGCGTTCAGGCTCTCGAGGCGCGCCTTGAGGCGGCCCGCGCGCTCAAAGTCGAGGTCCGCGGCGGCCTCGCGCATCTGCTCCTCCACGGCCGAGACCACGTGCGAGCGGCGCCCGGCGAGAAAGTCTTCGACCTGCCGCACGTGCTTGGCGTACTCGACAGTGTCGATGGCGCCCACGCAGACGCCCGGCCCCTTGCCCATGTGGTAGTCGAAGCAGGGCCGCCCCGTGCGGGCAAGCGCCAGGTTGGCCACGGCCGCCTCGTCAGGGCGGCGCTCCAGCTCTCGACGGCAGCGCTTCCACTCCGCGCACGTGGCCGTGCAGATGGGCACGACCTTGCGCAGCGTGTCGATGGTGTCGCGCGCGGCGTGAGCGTCGGTGTAGGGGCCAAAGTAGCGCGTCCCCTTGCGGTGGTGCTCGCGCGTGTACTTGATGGCCGGGAACACATCCGACTCGGTGATGGCGATGTAGGGGTAGCTCTTGTCGTCCTTGAAGTCCACGTTGAAGTACGGGTGGTACTGAGCGATGAGGTTGCGCTCGAGCACGAGGGCCTCGTGCTCGGAGCCCACCACGATGTAGTCGAACGACCTCACGACCTGCATCATGAGGGGAATCTTGTCGCGGTCGTCCTGGAGCGTCACGTACTGGCGCAGGCGGGCGCGCAGGTTCTTGGCCTTGCCCACGTAGACGACCTGACCGCGCGCGTCCTTCCAGAGGTAGCAGCCGGGGTCCGTGGGAGCGTCGTCCACCTGGCGACGCAGCTCGGGCAGGCTCTCGTCAAGCGAGCGCGCATCGTCAAAATCCGGGCGAGCCCCGGGGTCACGGATTGTCATGGCACGTTATGCCTTCCTGCGCTGGAGCGCCCAGCCGTCACGGCTGGTCCGGCTCGGGGAGGTAGCGCTTGAACTTCGAGACCTGGTGCTCGAAGTTGACCCGTGCCCAGAAGCGCTGGGAGAGGGAGTCCTCGGGCCAGTCGAGCGCAAAGCTCGCGGTGTGGTTGTCATATGCCGCAAGCACGCGCTCCTTCACCGGCACGTTGGGCATGCAGCGCTCGATCACTGCCTTGGGAACGCCCACGTAGACCCAGTCGCCCTTGGGCTCCACGGGCACCGGGCTCACGCCGAGAATGGCGTCTTCCGCCTGGATCCGGGCGTAGTTGATGCCCGAGAGGAGCACGAGCCACGAGCTGCGGCCGGGACGAGCGTTGACCTCGAGGAAGCGGTAGCTGCCGTCACGCGCGTCGTACTTGGCGTCAAAGCAGCACATGCCGTGGTAGCCCACCTTCTTGAGGAAGCGCGCAGCCGAGGAGGTCATCTCCTCGTTTGGCTCGGGGACAATGGCGACGGCGTTGCCAATGGCGCTGGGGTGGTGGTCCTCGAGGCCCACGTGGCAGCAGACCGTAAAGACCGGGTTGGAGTCCTTGTCGACGTAGCAGTAGAGGGCGTACATGTGGGAGTCACCACCCGGCACAAACTCCTGCACGATGAGGCTGTCGTCGTAGCAGGAGTCCTGGAGCGCCGTGTAGACCCGGCGCAGCTCCTCCGGTGTCTGGATGACGAAGACCTTCTTCTTGCCCTCGAACTCCGCGTAGTGGTAGTGGGCCGAGTTGGACGGCTTGGCCACCAGCGGGTAGGTGAAGCCCTCATCGTTGGCAACAGCGCCCTTGAGCGAGCAGTCGAGGAAGCGCGTCTTGGGGTAGGCCATGCCCACCTGCTCGCACACCTCGTAGAAGTTCTGCTTCTGCGTGACAAAGTCGAGTACGTCAAAGTCCACGACTGGGGTGTAGTACCACCGCTCGAGCTCTGGCTTGTGCTTAGAGACGATACGCGCGTAGAAGTCGCCGCAGGTCACGAGGAAGGGCACCCGCCCCTCGACGCAGAGCTGGTCGCCCACGCGCTTGAGCAGCGGGATGAGGACCTCCTCGGAGTCGACGCCCTCCTCCACGTGGTAGTCCGCAAACTTGGTGCGCGAGATGGACTTGATGTCCGAACCCGCGTAGATGATCGAGCGAACGTGGTAGGCCTCCCAGAAGGCGCGGACATACGCGTAGCAGGAATAGTCTGCCCCCAGGATGACCGGCTGGATCTTCTGGGCAAGCTCGTCTCTATCTGTGACCTTGGGCCTCTGCGCCATGCTTGGGTTACCTCCGGTTCTGCCTACTTGCGGCGGGCGTCAAGCTCGCCGGCCAGCTCGTTAAGGGTGATGCCGTACTTCTCGGCAACCACGAGCATGTGGTAGAGAAGGTCGCCCATCTCGTAGCGGATGTGGTCGTGGTCCTCGTCCTTGCAGGCCATGATGATCTCCGAGGACTCCTCGGCGAGCTTGGAGAGCAGCTTGTCGCCCTTCTCTGGCGTGAGGAGGCACGCCGTGTAGGACTCCTCCGGGGACGCCGAGGTGGCGCGCTCGTGGATGACGGCGGCAAGTCCCTCCAGGGTCTCCCCGATGTTTCCGTCCTTCACGTTTGCGGTTCTGACGCCCATCTGTTCTCCTTTGGTTTGTGCGAGCAACCCATTTAGTGTACGGCAAGGACGCCCGCGGAATGTGCAGGCAACGTAGCGCCTGGGGGCGCGGGGCTTAGGCGAGAGGAACCTCGCGGAAGAAGCAGCTGCGGTGCCCTGTGTGGCAGGCGGGACCAGGCGAGTCGACCACGTAGATGAGGGTGTCGGCGTCGCAGTCCACAAGGATGCGGCGCACCTGCTGCATGTTTCCGCTGGTGGCGCCCTTGTTCCAGAGCTCCTTGCGCGAACGCGACCAGAACCAGCTGGTGCGCGTCTTGATGGTGAGGTCCAGGGCCTCGCGGTTGGCCCAGGCGACCATGAGCACCTCGCCTGTGCCCTCCTGCTGCACGACCACGGGCACGAGGCCGTGGGCGTCAAAGCTTACGCAGGCGGGAAAGTCGTCACAAGGCTGCGGGGGCTCGCCGGCATAGGTTGGCGAGACGTGCGACGCATCTGTCATGGTTCTTGCTCCTTCTCGTACAGGTGTTGCAGACGACGACGCGCAGGGTTCGCTAGAAATCGAGCCTCACCGGGATGCCCTGACTCGCCATGTACTCCTTCACCTGACGCACCGTGTACGTACCAAAGTGGAAGACGCTCGCGGCGAGAACGGCGTCGGCCTCGCCCTCAATGATGCCCTCCGCAAAGTGCTCGAGCGTGCCCACGCCGCCCGAGGCGATTACGGGGATGCTCACCGCGCGCGAAACGGAACGCGTGAGCGGGATGTCGAAGCCGTCCTTGGTGCCGTCGCGGTCCATGCTCGTGAGAAGAATCTCTCCGGCACCGCGGCGTGCGGCCTCCTCGGCCCACTCGACGGCGTCGATGCCCGTGGGGATGCGGCCTCCGGCAAGGTAGACCTCCCACTTGTCGCCCGGCCCCACCTGCTTGGCGTCGATGGCCACGACCACGGCCTGGCTGCCAAAGGCGCTGGCAGCGCGCGTGATGAGGGTGGGGTCGCGCACGGCGGCCGAGTTGATTGAGACCTTGTCGGCGCCCGCCGAGACCATCACGCGGCAGCCCTCGACGTCGCGGAAGCCGCCACCCACGGTGTAGGGGATGTGCAGCTGGCTTGCCGCGCGCGAGGCCAGGTCCACCGTAGTAGAGCGATCATCCGAGGTCGCGGTGATGTCGAGGAAGACCACCTCGTCCGCGCCCTCGCGGTCGTACTTGGCGGCAAGCTCCACGGGGTCGCCGGCGTCGCGCAGGTCGACGAAGTTGACGCCCTTAACGACGCGGCCGTCCTTGACGTCCAGGCAGGGGATGACCCTCTTTGTCAGCATGGTTACTTCCCTTCGGTGGGGGGCCGCCGTGCTTGTCGCGGCGCTCGGCGCTCGCCGCCCTTGGGGGCGGCTCGCTCGCTTCGCGACTCGCGCCGCGACAAGCACGGCAGCCCGCAGTCGAAACCAACACGTTCAGGCGGTCATCCCCTGACTGGAGCCTGGGACCAGGGCCTGACCTTCTAGAAGAACAGAGAACAGAAGCCAAGCGACGTTGCGCGAGGGCGCGCTGCTTGCGGCAGGCTGCCCTGAGGTCTGCCGGCCCTCCCGCAAGGCGAATCGCGCAGCGAGCGAGCCGCCAAAGACGGCGAGCGCTGGGCCGGGCAGGAGGGCCGGCAGACCCCATCGCCTACCCGCACGCGGCGAGAGCGTCCTCGAGCGTGAGCGCGCCCTCGTACAACGCGCGCCCCGTTATACAGCCCTCGACCACCTGCGGCCCCAGCGCGGCAAGCGCTCGCACGTCGTCCACGCTGGCAATGCCACCGGAGGCAACCACGGGAAAGCCCGCGACCTCGGCGATGTGCCTGTACGCAGTGGGGTCGACGCCCGTCTGCATGCCGTCACGGGCGATGTCAGTGAAGACCAGGTGGCGAAAGCCCATCTCGGCAAGGCTGGAAACGAGGTCGTCCGCCGCAAGCGAGCCACCCTCGCGCCAGCCGTTCACGCGCACAACGCCGTCCTTTGCGGCGACGTCCGCCACTGCCATGTCGCCAAACTCGCTCGCCGCCTGGCGGGCAAATGCGGGGTTGCGCACGAGCGCGGTGCCAATGGCGATGCGTCGCACGCCAAGGTCGGCAAGCCGGCGCATGGCGTCGATCGAGCGCACGCCGCCGCCGGCGTCAACCGAGAGCCCCTCGACCTGGCAGATTGCGCGTATCGCCTGGGCGTTAGCCTCGCGGGCTGCCTCATCCTCGCCAAGCGCGCTCGAGAGGTCTACCACGTGCACCCAGCTGGCACCGCGGGCGAGAAAGTCGCGGGCCACGGAGGCCGGGCTATCCGAATAGACGTCCATGCGCGCGCGGTCACCGTTCGCAAGGCGCACCACACGGCCGCCCACCAGGTCGATTGCCGGGAACAGGATCATCGGACGCGCCCAGCCCTCACGATGTCGACGAAGTTGGAGAGCACCACAAGACCCGTGGCAGAGGACTTCTCGGGATGGAACTGCACGCCAAAGACCGCACCCTGTGCAATGGCCGAGCCAAAGCTGCGCGCGTAGTGCGTGCGGGCGGCAACCAACGCGGGGTCGACGTCGTCCGCAAGGGCGTAGGAGTGCGTGAAGTAGAAGTTTGCGCCGGACGGAACGCCGCGCAGAAGGCGGGAGCTCTCGCCCACCGCGGTGGGATAGACCTGGTCCCACCCCACGTGCGGCACCTTGAGCCTCCCCGAGCGCAGCCGCGTGACAGAACCGGGAAAGTAGCCCAGACCGGCGACCCAGCGGTCGTCACCGAGAGTGCCGGCGGCGACGGGCTCCTCGTTCTCGTGCAGGAGGCCCCTCTCGCCCGAGCGCTCCTCACCTCGCGAGAAGAGCAGCTGGAGCCCCAGGCAGATGCCCAGGAAGGGAACGCCGCGGTCGAGTGCGTCGAGAATGGCCTCGCCCTGGCCGGAGGCGTTCACGTACTCCATGGCGCTCTCAAAGCTGCCAACGCCAGGAAGCACCAGGCCAGAGGCCGTGGAGATGTCCTCGGGCGCGTCAGAGATGACCGCCTCGCCGCCCACGGCAGCAAGGCCGTGCTGGACGGAGAGGAGGTTGCCCTTGTGGTAGTCGATGACGACGATCTTCGCGGATGCCATCAGAGCGCCCCCTTCGTAGACGGGATGCCCTCCACACGCGGATCCGTCTCGACGGCGGCCCGGAGGGCGCGGGCAAACGACTTGAACGTGGCCTCGAGGATGTGGTGGGCGTTCTCGCCGGCAATCTCGCGCAGGTGAACGGTCATGCCGGCGTCACGCGCCAGGCCGCAGAAGAACTCGTGCCCCAGCTCGGTGTCGAAGGTGCCCACCTTATCGGGGCCAATGGGCACGTCCCAAAAGAGCTCGCCACGGCCGGAGATGTCAACGGCAGCCATGACCAGGGCCTCGTCGAGCGGGACCAGCGCATCGCCAAAGCGGCGGATGCCGCGCTTGTCGCCCAGCGCCTGGTGGAGCGCCTGTCCCAGCACGATGCCGGTGTCCTCGACGGTGTGGTGGTCGTCCACCCAGGTGTCACCCTTCACGTGCACCGTGAGGTCCACGAGCGAGTGGCGCGAGAGTGCCGTGAGCATGTGGTCGAAGAAGCCCACCCCCGTCGAGATGTCCGAGGTACCGGTACCGTCAAGGTTCACCGTGACCTCAATCGATGTCTCGGCGGTCTGCCGAGAGACGCTTGCCACGCGTGCCATGGTCATTCCCCCTTCAGGATGGACTTGAGGGCTGCCACCACAAGATCGTTCTCCTCGGGCTTGCCCACGGTGATGCGCAGGCAGCCCTCAAGACCGGGCGTGAACGAGAAGTCCCTCACCAGTATGGAGCGCTCGTCGCGCAGGCGGCGCCACACGTCGTGGGCGTGCGGCACGCGAACGCAGAGGAAGTTCGCCTGGCTCGGCCACACGTACACGCCCAGCGGGGCGAGGACGTCAAGCATCTTGGAGAGGCGGCCGCGATCCTGCCGTATGGCTTGGATGGCCGGCTGAAACGCGTCCCGGTGCGTGACGGCGACAAGGGCGGCGGCCTGGTCGAGCACGCTCACCGAGTAGGGCTGCCTCACGGCGGCAAGCGCCGCCACCACCGCGGGGCTTGCCAGCACGTAGCCCATGCGGGCTCCCGCCAGCGCAAACGCCTTTGAGAAAGTGTGTAGAACGGCCAGGTTCTGGTACTCGCCAAGCATGTCCTCGACGGAGGAGCCGGGGTCTGCAAACTCGATGTAGGCCTCGTCCACAAGAACGATGCCCGGGCACGCCTCGCAGAGCCTGCGCACGCCCTCGCGCGGGAAGAGGTCGCCCGTGGGATTGTTGGGCGAGGTCACCACCACAAGCGTCGCCGTGCGCGCGGCCTCAACCAGCGCATCCACGTTGGGAGCGAAGCCCTTCTCGCGCGGAACCTCGACCACGGGCGTCTCCACCATGGAGGCATAGAGCCCGTAGACCGAGAAGGTGGGCGGGCAGCTCACCAGGGCGTGCCCCGCACCGCCAAACGCCAGGAAGAAGTTGAAGAGCAGCTCGTCGCCGCCGTTGCCAACAACTACCTGCTCAGGTGCCACGCCGTGCCACGCGGCGATCTTCTCGCGCAGCTCTCCGCAAAGGGGAACGGGATAGCGGTTCCATGCGGCATCGGTCACGGCCTTGGCGAGCGCCGGTGCCACCTCGGGCGGGATGCCGTAGTTGTTCTCGTTTGCCGAGAGAATCACGTCCACGGGGGAGAAGGCCGGGTCGTAGGGCTCGAGCGCCGCCGCGGACGGCCGCATGAGCGCGCGGACCTCTGGTGTGATGCCTGTCATCTCTTCCCTACCCCTCGTATCCCGGCAGCTTGGGCACGCCCGGCGTGTCGAGGGCGCGCGGCCACGCGGTGTGGGTTGCGTCCTCGCAAGCGGCGGCCGCGTTTGCGAAGTCCTTCTCGCCCTGCTCGGCAAGCTTCACGCGTAGCCCGGCAGAAAGGGCGTGCGCCCAAAGCCCCTCGGCCTGAGCCATGGCCTGGACGGCGGGGGCATCCGCAAGAAGGCCCTGCGGCGTGTAGGAGATAACGCTCGAGTGCTTCTGGAAGTCGTAGACGCCCAGGGGGTTGGAGAAGCGCGCGGTGCCCCCCGTGGGGAGCGTGTGATCGGGACCAGCAACGTAGTCCCCCAGGGGCTCAGAGCTCCAGGCGCCCACAAAGATGGCGCCTGCGTTGCGCACAGACCCCAGAAGCGACATGGCGTCCTCGCAGTGCAGCTCGAGGTGCTCCGGCGCCACCACGTTCACGGCCTCGACGGCGTCTGCCAGCGTTGCGGCCACAACCACCACGCCGCGGTCGTCGAGCGAGGCACGGGTGATCTTCTCGCGCGGGCTCTGCGAGACCAGGCGCTCCACGGCGTCGAGAACGCGGTCTGGAAGCGACGCGTCGCAGGTCACGAGGTAGCAGGACGCCATGGGGTCGTGCTCGGCCTGGGCCATGAGGTCCGCCGCCACCACAACGGGGTCTGCCGAGGCGTCTGCCAGGACGCAGACCTCGGACGGGCCTGCGATCATGTCGATGCCCACATCGCCGGAGACGTGGCGCTTGGCGGCCGCAACGTAGGCGTTACCGGGACCCACGACCTTGTCGACGCGGGGGATGGACTCGGTGCCGTATGCCACAGCGCCAATCGCCTGGGCACCTCCCACGGCGTAGACCTCGTCGACGCCAGCCACGGAGGCTGCGGCCAAGGTATAGGCAGAGAGCGTGCCGTCGTGCTGGGGCGGCGTCACCATGACAACGCGCCGCACGCCGGCGACCTTTGCGGGAATGGCATCCATGAGCACGGTCGAGGGGTACTGCGCGCGGCCTCCGGGCACGTAGATTGCCACGGAGTCGAGCGGCGTCACCTTGACGCCCAGGATGGTGCCGTCGGGGCGCGTCTCGAACCAAGAGTTCTCGCGCTGGCGCTCGTGGAACTCGCGGATCTGACGGTACGCCCGGCGCAGAGACGAGAGGAACTCCGCGTCCACCATGCCGGGAGCGGCGTCCACCAGTTCCTGCGGAACGCGGAAGTCGCTTGGGCAGGCGCCGTCGAAGCGCTGGCAGTACTCGCGGACGGCTGCGTCGCCCCTCTCGCGCACGTCATCCACAATTGCTGCCGCGCTCTCCATCACCTCGCGGGGAAGCGCCCCCGAACGGTTGAGGTCTGCCTGCGTGAGCGCCTGTCCGGCGGCAAGCGTGATCCTTCTCAAAGCTACTCCCCTCCCGCGACCTCGGCGAGACGCGTCGCCAGGTCGCGAATCCTCTTGTCGCAGCGGTATGCGGCCGGTCCTGCAAAGAAGCGGGCGGTGCATTCCATGACCTCGTCCACAACGACCAGGTCATTCTCGCGAAGCGTGGTGCCCGTGGCCGTGATGTCCACGATGCGGTCGGTCATGCCCACGATGGGTCCAAGCTCGATGTTGCCGTGCAGAGTCACAATGTCCACCTGCTGGCCAATGGAGTCGTAGTAGGCCTGCGTGATACGCGGGTACTTGGTGGCCACGCGCACGGTGCCACGCCAGGCGTAGTTGCGCTCGGCAAGGCCCGCCTTGGCGCGCGGCTCGGCCACCACAAAGCGGCAGCCGCCAAAGCCCAGGTCGACCAGCTGGAGCACGTCCATGGTGGCCTCAACGAGCGAGTCGCGCCCGCAGATGCCGCAGTCGCAGCCGCCGTGGCCCACAAAGGCGGGCGCGTCCTGTGCGCGCACGATCACGTACTCAACGTCGCCCTCGCGCACCGTGAGCTGGCGGCCGGGGTCGCGCAGGCCCTCAACCGGGAGCCCCGCCGCCTCCAGCACGCGGATGGTGTCCTTGAGGAGCGACCCCTTGGGAACGGCTATGCGCAGTGGCCTCTCGGCCAGCCTCACGCCAGGGGTGACCACGCCCGACTCGCCCGGCTCGCCCAGAATCTCCTGCAGGCGCTCGAGCGAGAGCGCAAAGCCGCAGGCAGCGGTACCCTCGCGGCCCAAGTTGGCGAGAACCGCGTCATAGCGGCCGCCGGATGCAAGAGATGCCGCGATGCCCTCGGCGTAGCCCTTGAAGATGATGCCCGTGTAGTAGTCAAAGGAGTTGATGATCGAGAAGTCAAAGGACGCGCGACCATCGGCAAAGAGGTCCGAGAGCGAGTCAACCAGATGCGAGAGTTCCGCGGTGCCGCGGGCGTCCTTCTCGACACCCGCCTCGTCGAGCAGCGCGTCGAGCGCAGGCACCACCTCGGTGCCGCCCACCAGGCGCGGGATGCGGCAGATGGCGCGTGCCGCGGCGGGCTCCAACTCCTCTGCTGCAGCGGCCTTCTCGACCATCTCGTCCAGAGAGACAAAGTCTGAGTCGTGCACCAGGGCAAGTGCTTCCTCGCGGAAGCGCGCGCTGGGTGCGCAGGTGTCGAGCAGGGCCTTGAGCGGCTTGACAGAGCCCAGCACGATGCGCCACGCGGGCACGTCAAGCGCGCCGAGCGTCTCGGCGAGAAGGTCCACGACCTCGTGCTCTGCGGCAGCGCCGTCGCCGCCCACAAGCTCCACGCCAAGCTGTGTGAACTGGCGCGGTTGGCCTTTGAGCGAGGACTCCTCGCGCACGACGGGCGCCTCGTAGCGAAGGCGCACGGGCAGGCGGTCCGGGCTCACGCGTGTGGAAATCATGCGCGCGATGGGCAGCGTGAGGTCCGGGCGCAGCGTGAGGAGGCTGCCATCCACGTCGAAGAGCTGGAACGGCAGGCCCTTGATGCGGCCCGCGCGTTCGAGGGCGTCGCGCGACTCCAAGAGCGGCGTCTCCACCGGGAGGTACCCATGCGACGAGAAGACCTCGCGCACGGTGCCGGAGATTCGCTCGCGCGCGAGCGCCTCCTGAGGAAGGATGTCACGGAACCCGCTTGGTGTGCCTGCTATCACGCCTGCCCCTCTCCCCTTCTGGTACGTAGAGCATACCGCTCTGCCGCGACGGAAAATGCCACGCACGTTGTGTGGCGCGCCCGTCCCGTGCGCTGTCCTTCTCGTGCGTTGTCACTTTAGCATACTAAAGTGCATGGGGCTGTATGCAGGCGAGGCACACAGAGCGTTAACGCTCCATTCATATGGGGAGAGTACAGCGGCAGGGCGCGAGGGCTCGTGCTCGAGTCGCCGGAAGCCCCGTTTTGTTGCGTTTTTCGCCATTTGACGCCCATCGGCGATTATTAGTCGCCGGAAAGGCCTCCATGATGCAAGCTGCAACAAAACGTGCCCTCCGGCGACCGTTATGAGACAAAGGGACAGTCCCTTTGTCTCATCCGCGGCGGCGAGTGAAGCGGGCGAGAACGGACTTGATGAAGTGCGCCTCGGGCACCTTGAACAGGATGGCAAGTCCATAGGTGACCAGCACAGAAGGGATGCCCGCCACCGCGCAGTACAGCAGCGCCAGGAAAGTGTGCCCCTCGCAGCTACCAACAAACGACGAGAGTGCCCAGAGGACCGCAATGCCCGCACCGGCGCCCGCCAGCCCAAAGACGACCGACTTCACGAACGACTTCAGCACCGAGCCAAAGCCCACGCGCCCCAGCGAGGAGCGCAGGTTCACGATGGTCACAATGTCGACGAGCAGGAAGAAGACAAAGGACGTCAGCGCAATCACAAACATGGAGCCCGTCTCGCCAAACCATGCGGGGTTGAGCAACAACAGCACGGCAACCTGCCCGGCACCGCCCACGACGTTTGCCAGCGCGTAGACCCTCATCTGGCGCATGGACGAGGTCACCTTCTGGAAGTACATGCCAATGCCGTAGAACGGTAGCGCGCAAGCAAGGCCGCAGATGTAGGCGGCAGTCATGGAGAGCTGGTCGGCGGTGAACTTGCCCGCCGCAACGAGCGACGCCAGCGGCATGGAGAAGGCAATGAGGTACATGCCAAACGGCACCATGAAGAAGAGAATCTGGCTCATGCCAGAGGCAACGCCGCGCTTGAAGCCGTCGATGTCATTGTGCGCAAAGCGGTCGGAGAGCTCGGTGAACATGGCCGTGGTGATGGGCACGGCGAGAATAGCGTAGGGCAGCGTATACCACAGGCGTGCGTAGTAGATGACGGATGCGCCGGAAACCGAGACGGAAAGCGACGTGCTCTGCTGCACCGACGTGGTGACAAACGACGTGATCATGACCACCAGCGAGGGAATGCCAATGGAGAGTGTGTCCCTGAGCGCGGGGTCGTGCCAGTCGATGTGCCACGTAAGGCGGATGCCGTGCTTGCGCAGCGACGGCATCTGGACCAGCACCTGCACGGCCACACCCGCAGGGTTGCCAATGGCCAGGATCAGCGTGGCCAGCGTGGGGTTCACGTTCACCAGTGCCGCATAAAGCAAGAACGAGGCGGTGATGACAAAGTTGTTGAAGATGGAGCTCGCGCTGCTCCAGAAGTAGTCCCTCTCGGCGTTGAGCACGCCAGAGAAGATCGAGGAGAGCGAGTAGAGCACGACCTCCACCACGAAGAACCTAAAGAGGTAGGTGGCAAAGTCCGCGTCGAAGTCACTTGTGGCCGAGAAGGACTGCGTCCACACGAGCTGCGCGGCAAAGATGAAGCCGAGAACGGCCACGGCACCCATGAGCAGCGTGACGATGGAGACGAGGTTCGAGGTGTAGCGGCTGGCGCCCTTCTCGCCCTCGCGCTGCTTGACCGACATGTAGACCGGCAAAAACGCCGTGACGAGCATGCCGCCCACGACAATCTCGTAGAGCTGGTTTGGCAGGTTGTTGGCCACGGAGTAGCAGCTTGCCACCATGCCGGCGCCAAGCGCGAAGCTCTGGCCCCAGGTGCGGAAGAAGCCCGTGATGCGGCTCACGATAACGAGGAAGCTCATGAGGGCGGCGTTGCGGCCAACCTGGTTCTCGGTGGATTCGGTCGCCTTAGCGTCCGTGGAAGCGCTTCTCGCTGCACTTGGTGCACTGGGCGCAGGCCGCTTCTCGCCGGTAGCCATGTGCTTCGGCTTCCAACCCTGCGTATCGCTCACCGGGTCTCCTCTCGGCAGATGTCCACGAACAAAGCGCCGGTAAACGACGCGAGGTCATCGGGGGAAAGACGCAGGGAGAGCCCGCGCCTGCCACCCGAGATGCCAATGATGTCAAAGAGCTGGGCCGTCTCGTCTATGAGCGTGGGAAAGCGCTTCTTCATGCCCACGGGCGAGCAGCCCCCGCGCACGTAGCCCGTAAGGCCCTCGAGCTCCTTGGTGGGAAGCATCGAGAGGCTCTTCTCGCCTGCGGCTGCCGCGGCCTTCTTGAAGTCGAGCTCCTCGCCCACGGGAATGCAGCACACCACGTAGGTGCCGGAAGGAGCCACCGTGACCAGCGTCTTGAACGATGACGCCGGATCGACGCCCGCCTCGAGCGCCATGCGCAGGCCCAGGCCGCGCGTGAGGTCGTCCTCCTCGAACTCCTGATACGTGAAGGAAACGCCCGCACGCTCAAGCTCGCGCATGGCGTTGGTCTTCTGGAACTTCTCGCGCTTTGCCATGGCTACTCCTCCCCCGCCGCCAGCCGCGCGCGGTCGCGCTTGAGGATGCGGGCCAGGTAGCGGCCCGTGTAGCTCTGGGGGACCTTAGCAACCTCCTCGGGCGTGCCGTAGGCCACGATGGTACCGCCGCAGTCGCCGCCCTCGGGACCCAGGTCAAGGACGCGATCGGCCATCTTGATGACGTCGAGGTTGTGCTCGATGACAAGGACGGTGTTGCCGGCGTCCACCAGGCGCTCGAGTACGTTAATGAGCTGCCGAACGTCCTCAAAGTGCAGGCCGGTGGTGGGCTCGTCGAGGATGTAGAAGGTCTTGCCCGTCTGCTGTCGGTGGAGTTCCTTGGCAAGCTTCACGCGCTGGGCCTCGCCGCCGGAGAGCGTGGTGGCGCTCTGGCCGAGGTGGATGTAGCCCAGCCCCACATCGTGCAGGGTCTGCAGCTTGTTCTTGATGCGCGGGATGTTGGTGAAGAAGGCCAGCGCCTCGTTCACGGTCATGTCCAGCACGTCCGAGATGGATTTGCCGTGGTAGGTGACCTCGAGCGTCTCCCTGTTGTATCGCTTGCCGTGGCAGACCTCGCAGGGCACGTAGACGTCGGGGAGGAAGTTCATCTCGATCTTTATCTGGCCGTCGCCCTTGCACGCCTCGCAGCGCCCGCCGGGCACGTTAAACGAGAAGCGACCGGGGCTGTAGCCGCGGGCGCGGCTCTCGGGCGTGGAGGCAAAGAGGGCGCGCAGGTCATCCCAGAGGCCGATGTAGGTGGCGGGGTTCGAGCGCGGGGTGCGGCCGATGGGGCTCTGGTCGATGTCGATGACCTTGTCGATGAGCTCAACGCCCTCGAGCTTCTTGTACGGGCCAACGGGGCGCTTGGAGCGCTGGACGGCATTGGTGAGCGCCGGCGCCAGCGTGTCGGTGACAAGCGAGCTCTTGCCCGAGCCCGAGACGCCCGTGACCACGGTGAGCGTGCCCAGCTCAATCTTGGCGGTCACGTTTCTGAGGTTGTTCGCGCTGGCGCCGGTGATCTTGATTGCGCCGCGCCCGGGCTTGCGGCGCTCATCCGGCAGGCGAATCTGGCGCCGGCCGGTGAGGTATGCACCGGTCAGGGAGTCGGGGTTGGCCTCGATCTCTTGCGGCGTGCCGGCAGCCACCACGTGCCCGCCCAGCTCGCCCGCACCGGGGCCCATGTCGATCACGTAGTCTGCCGCGAGGATGGTGTCCTCGTCGTGCTCGACCACAATCACGGTGTTACCCATGTCGCGCAGGCTCTTGAGCGTTGCAATGAGGCGGTCGTTGTCACGCTGGTGAAGGCCGATGGACGGCTCGTCCAGGATGTAGAGCACGCCCATGAGCCCGGCGCCGATCTGCGTGGCAAGGCGGATGCGCTGCGCCTCTCCGCCAGAGAGCGTAGCGGCGGCGCGGCTCAGGGTGAGGTAGTCGAGACCCACGTTCACCATGAAGCGCAGACGCGACTTGACCTCCTTAACGATGGGCCCGGCAATTGCCTGCTGGCGCTCGGGAATCTCGAGCTTCTCGAAGAACGCCAGGCAGTCGCGGCACGAGAGGTCGCAGACCTCGTTGATGTTCTTGTCGCCCACCGTGACGGCCAGGATCTCTGGCTTCAGGCGCGCGCCATGGCAGGTTGGGCAGGGCACCTCGTGGATAAAGCGCTCAAGGTGCGTCTTCATGGTCTCGGAGGTGGTCTCCTGGTACTTGTCGAAGAGGATCTTGCGCACGCCGGAGTACGTGGTGAACCAGTGCGTGTTGCGCCCGTCTCGTGTGCGGTAGTCAACGCGAATCTTGGTGGTGCCCAAGCCGTCGAGAAGCGCCTTCTGCACCTTCTTGGGCAGGTCCTTCCAGGGCGTCTGGTCCGAGGCGCCAAGGTGCGCGCAGACGGCAGAGAGGATCTGCGGGTAGTAGTTGGAGTGACCGAAGATCGAGCCAAAGACGCCACCGGCAACGGAGAGCGAGGGGTCGTCGATAAGGGCCTCGGCATCCACGACCTTGCGGAATCCCAGGCCGTCGCAGTCGGGGCAGGCGCCGTAGGGCGCGTTGAACGAGAAGTCGCGCGGCTGCAAGTCGTCAATCGAGTGGCCGTGAATGGGGCAGGCCAGCGCCAGCGAGTACTGCAAGAGCTCGCCCGGCATGGCCTCGGGGTCGTCGCGATCAGGCAGGAGATAGACGCCCACCTTGCCAGCTGCGAGCTTGGTTGCCTGCTCGATGGCCTCCACGATGCGGTTGAGCGAGTTCTCGCGGATCACGATGCGGTCCACAACGACCTCGACCGTGTGCTTGAGCTTCTTCTCCAGGCGCACCTCGCCGTCAAGTTCGCGCACCTCGCCGTCGATGCGCACGCGGCTAAAGCCCTCGCGACGCAGGTCCTCGAAGAGCTTGGTGTACTCGCCCTTGCGACCGAGAACCACGGGTGCCAGCACCAGCGCGCGCCGTCCCTGGCCCTGGGCCAGGACCTTGTCGGCAACCTGGTCGGTGGTCTGGCGCTCAATCACGCGACCGCACTCGGGACAGTGCGGCACGCCCACGCGCGCAAAGAGAAGGCGCAGGTAGTCGTAGATCTCGGTGACGGTGCCCACCGTCGAGCGCGGGTTTCTCGACGTGGTCTTCTGATCGATGGAGACGGCGGGCGAGAGGCCGTCGATGGAGTCGAGGTCTGGCTTGTCCATCTGGCCCAGGAACTGGCGAGCGTAGCTGGACAGGCTCTCGACGTAGCGGCGCTGGCCCTCGGCATAGATGGTGTCGAAGGCAAGGCTCGACTTACCCGAGCCGGAGAGGCCCGTGATCACCGTGAGCTTGTCGCGCGGGATGCGCACGTCGACGTTTTGCAGGTTGTGCTCGCGGGCGCCGCGTATGACTATGGAGTTGGATGCCATGTGAGGTGGCTCCCCTCGTTGTTGCTTGCGAATCTGTAGCCGGCTCTGCGGGATAACGTAGAGCGGTGTCACTCGCAGACGTTTTTAGCCAGCCTTTGAGTTTAGCCAAGCGGTGCCCCCAAGCGCAGCCGAGACCTTCTCGCACACGTCGCAACAACAATTCGTACGGTCAGCCGCCGCCTTCCCCTAGCCTCCTCTCCTCCCCTCTCATTTCCGCCCTTCGTTCTTTATCGGTTTCTGTGCAAGAGGAGCCACGTTTGCCCAGTTGGCGAGAGCGCCAACTCTCAGATACCGATAAAGAATGGAACGGTGGAGAGGGGCGGGGGTGGGGGCGGAGGCGGAGAAGTGAGGAGGAAAGGCCCCGCCCTGCTGAATTAGTGATACCTACGCCGCAAGGAGTCCAGCATCAAACGCTAACCGAGAGCGCGTCGAGCACGAGAACGGCAGACATTACAATCGTTGCAGGAGGTGATGAACCCCAAATACAAGCACCTGGCCAATGGGGCCAGGCGCTACACAAGACAAACTAGCCGGGAAGCCCCTCTGTTACTTGCACCATTTGTCATGACGCAGGCAATCTCTTATGTCAGGAGGCACGGATGAATCAATACAGACGTAGGTATTGCATTCTTTTCACTCTGGCTCTGACAGTTTTTCTTGGCGGCATGTGTGGGCCAGCCGTTGCAAATGCAAGTGAGCCCGATGGTCGAGAGACAGTCGAAGCAACCTTTGATCTCGAGCTGAATCAGCCACAGTCAGAGACTGTTTATCTCTCTGATGGCAGGACGGCAGAAATCGGTATTCGCCCAGCATCGGCGATTCGCCCGTTGTGGGATTCATACTATGACAACGCATCTGGCAACTGGGAGATTTACTACAACTCCCCTATAATCTACCGCCATTTTTATATCACTATTAGTAACCACGCAATTACTAACGCTCATAGCCCTTCCTATACCACTTTCCTCTGCACAGTTTCGGGAGAGAGCTTCAATTGGGGGAGTACCCACGCAACTTATCGGTTGAATGTTGACACTGTGGGCGGAATGGGATCGACAGTAGCAGTTCTCCAGGCACTGATGGAAGGCACAACCCTGCACACGTATGCCAACTAGGAGGCGAGGCTATGAAATACGCAGGCCTGGGTGCGCCTGAGCCACTGATTATTGCGTGCGTTGCCATAGTGGTTGTGGCTCTCCTGCTTGTCGTACGTTCAATCACCAAGAAGCGATAGGTTAGTACCCAAGAAGGACGTAACTCGCCATTTTCCCCAAAGAAGGTGGCCCGCCCCGTAATAATCAGGGCGGGCCACCTTGATAAGCCGTCGTAACGCCGCGACACTACGGAATCCGCTACACCTCCTTGGCCTCGGCCTTCTTGTCCTTGGAGTCCGGCATAATCCAGAACTTGAGCAGCGGGAAGCTCACGACGACGGCCGCAAGCGTGTTGACAAAGGACGCCACGGTTCCGGAGAGCCCCGCATCCCAGCCAAAGGTGCCCTGGCAGAATGCCGTCACGTAGCTTGGGAGGATGAGGTTGACAACCACGATGAGCACGGCAAGCAGCGCATACTTCCAGGCAGCGTCCTTGAACGAGGTGTCGGAGTCAAACACCAGGAACATCTGAACGAAGAAGTTCACGACCTGCGCCAGCACCTCGGCGATGAGGAACGTGATGAAGCCGCCCAGGTAGTTCGAGCCGGGAGTGGTGTAGTCAAACAGCAGGAACTTGAACGGGCTATTCAGCTGCATGGCGTTGATGAAGATAGCCGTGCCCACCCAGGTGCACACAAAGCGCGTAATGGTTGAGATGTTCGACAGCACGTTGAACTTGATGAACTGCCAGAGCGTCTTGTGCTCCTCGGTCCAGGTCTTGAAGCTCATTGACTTGCCCCTTCCTTCCCGGCCACACGGCCGATTAACCTACATCCACACACGGCCGCGCCGCCCCACGCGACGACGCGGGAAAGCTCAGCTGCTACTTGTCCGCCGAGGCAAGCGCCCCGTTGGTACGCGCGTTGCCGATGAGGTTCGCAACAAAGGCAACAAGAATCGGCACGACAAACCAGAGGAACCACACCAGGATGAAGCCCTCCCCGGTCGCAAGCTTGACGAGAAGCGCCGGCACGATTCCTGCAAGGCCCCACCACTTGATCTCGCGCACGATGGCGTCGACCATGGCCACGGAGACCATGCCGTTGGTCATCTTGGCCAGCGCGCGCAGCGGCATGTTCCAGATGAACAGCACGTTGAGGTTGGGCTTGCCCGAGGCGTCGGCCGCGTGCTTCATGGCCGCAAGCACCAGCCACACAATCCAGAAGATGGGCGAGCGGCCGTGGTTGAGGTCGCAGAAGCACATGTTGCGATCGATGCGCACCTTGGGGCTGGGGATGGGGTGGCCGAGAAGCGCTGCGAAGTGCGCGTCGTCCACGGTCTGGACCTTGCCCGTCTGGTAGGGCTTCACGTCGACGCCGGCATAGGGGTCCGCCGCGTTGGTGCCCTCAACCTCAACAGTTCCAACAAGGCGAATGTCCTCGCTTGAAGCGCCAACGTGCAGTTCGTACGTGCCGCCCTCGACCTCCCAGGCGTCGGTCGCCACGTTGAAGTAGCGGAACGCCTTGTCATCCAGGGCAATGCTCACCTGTTTGCTCTCGTGCGCGGCAAGCTCCACGCGGGCAAAGCCCTTGAGCTCCTGGGCGGCGCGGAACACCTGGTGATTGGGCTTGGACACGTAGAGCTGGCACACCTCGGTGCCCGCGCGGTCACCGTCGTTGGTAAGGGTGAAGGTCACGCCCTTGGGTGTCGCCTTGAGGTCGCTGTACGAGAAGCTCGTGTACGAGAGACCATAGCCAAACGGGTACGCAACCTCGACGCCTGCCGTCTGGTAGTAGCGATAGCCCACGTAGATGCCCTCGCGGTACTCGGCGCTCATGCCCTGCGCCGGGAAGCGGTCCGCCGTGGGGGTGTCGGCCAGACGCTTGGGCCAGGTCTCGGTGAGCTTGCCGGAGGGGTTCACGCGACCGCACACCAAATCAAGCGCCGCGCCGGCGCCGGCCTGTCCGCCAAGCGCAAGGTAGAGCACCGCGCGGGCGTCTGCCACCCAGTCGGTCTCGACGCAAGAGCCGGCCGAGAGAAGCACGACCACGTTGGGGTTCACCTGCGAGATTGCGTGCAGGAGCTCAATCTGGTTGTCGTTCAGGCGCATGTTGCGACGGTCCGCACCCTCGGACTCCGCAATCTCGTCGAGCGCCAGGCACGCAATGACAACGTCGGCGTGCTGCGCCAGCTCAACGGCGGCGTCGCGCTTGGCAGCGTCCTCGCCGCCGTGGCGAAGGAAGCCCTGCTCGTACCCAACGAGCGTAAGGCCGCTCTCCCCCACCATGTCGAGAATGTCGTCGACCTGTGTGCAGTTGACGGCAGAGGAACCAGCGCCCTGGTAGCGCGGCTCGCGGGCAAAGTCGCCCACGAGGGCAACCTTGGTCCCGGCAGCAAGCGGCAGCAGCGAGTCCTCGTTCTTGAGAAGAACGGCGCCCTCGGCCGCGGCCTCGCGCGCAAGCGCGTGGTGGCCGGCCTTGTCAAACTCGCCCGTGGCGCCCTCGACGGCCGGATGCGTGGAGAGCACCAGCTCAAGCGCATCGTCCACGCAGCTGTCAAGCACCTCCTCGGAGAGGCGGCCGGAGTGAACCGCAGCCACAAGCTGACGGACGGAGTCCATGCCAGGCGCGGGCATCTCGAAGGTGGAGCCCGCCTCCACGCCGGCAACGTGGTCGTTCGATCCGCCCCAGTCGGTGACCACAGCACCGTCGAAGCCCCACTCGCCGCGCAGAATGTCACGCAGCAGGTGGCGGTTCTCATTGGCGTAGGTGCCGTTGATCAGGTTGTAGGAGCTCATGATCGACTTGGGGTGGGCCTCGCGCACCACGATCTCGAAGGCCGTGAGGTAGTTCTCGCGCAGGGTGCGCTCGTCGACCACCGAGTTGGACGCCTGGCGGCGCGTCTCCTGACTGTTGGCAGCAAAGTGCTTGGGGCAGGCGGCAACGCCCTTGGACTGAATGCCGCGCACGTAGGACGCGGCCATCTTGCCTGCAAGGTAGGGATCCTCGGAGAAGTACTCAAAGTTACGCCCACAGAGCGGCGAACGCTTCGTGCACAGGCCCGGCCCCAGAAGCGTGCCCACGCCCTGGGCCGCGGCCTCCTCGCCCAGCGCCTCGCCAATCTTCTCGCCCAGCGCCTCGTCCCAGGTGTTGGCAACCGTGACCGCCGTGGGGAAGCAAGTGGCAGGCTCGGAGCCCGCAATGCCCAGGTGGTCTGCCGCGCCCAGCTGGTGGCGCAGGCCGTTGGGGCCGTCGGAGAACTCCATGGTAGGAATGCCCAGGCGCTCAGAACCCCAGCTCCCGAAGGTCGTGGCCCCCTGGAGGAGCGCGCACTTCTCCTCCAGCGTCATCTTCTCGATAATGTCTGCGTGCTTCATCGAACCCGCTCCCTCGCATACATGGCGCCGCTATGCGCCTTACCTGCCTTAACTCTATTGCCCCACCAGCCGCGCCGGGAAAAAGTGGCACATTCGGTCTGCCACGTGCCACGAATGGCCCGCCCGGTGAGTGAGCGCCCGTGCGAGCAACGTCCTCGGCGCAGCGGAGGAACTCCTTTCCAGTCGTAACAGTAGGAGCACCGAGAAAGTCCACGCCCCAAAGGTCGTAACCGGTCAAAACTGGGTCGCGGTCTGCACCGTGCCCGCGCCGACGCGGGCCCAACGCTGCACCAGCAGCCCTCCCGCTCAGGTCGCGCAAACCCCCACCTTCGCGTACCATGTTCTGGGGGAATGGAGGGGGCCACATGTATCGCATACTCATAGTCGAAGACGATGAGCGCGAGGCCGAGACGCTTCGCCATAGTCTGGAGCGCTACGCGCGCGAGAACAGCCTGGAGTTCCAGGTGAGCTGGGAGCGCTCTGCGCTGGGCGCCACATCGGGTGACGCTAAGTTCGACCTTATCTTCATGGACATTGGGCTTCCCGGTATCAACGGGATGGAGGCAGCAACACTCATCCGCACCTATGACTCCGAGACACCCATCATATTTGTAACCAACCTCGCACAGTATGCGGTACGCGGCTACGAGGTGGACGCCCTGGACTTTGTAGTGAAGCCCGTCTCGTACTTCAACTTCAAGATGCGCATGGACAAGGCCATGCGCATCATCAGGCGAAACTCCGGCATGAACGTGGTGGTGACCACGCATGACGGTCTGCGAGTGATTCCGGCCGCAGAGCTGGTGGCCGTCGAGGTATCCAACCACAGCTTGGTCTACCACCTTGCGGATGGCAACACCCATGTGGTGCGCGGCAGCCTCTCTAAGACCGAGGAGGAGCTCGCGCAGGCCCCCTTCGTGCGCATTTCGAACAGCTGCCTGCTCAACATGGCGTACGTGCGCACCGTGACCGGATCGGAGGTGCGCACCACCACGGGCGAGACCTACTTCTTCAGCCGGTCGCGTCGCCGTGCCGCAGTGGACGAGATCGCAAAGTACCTGGGCGGAAGCATCTGATGGGCGTCGAAGCTGTCGTGGGCCCGATGACCGTCCTCGCGCAGGTCGCCATTGCCATGCTCCTCTTTGCGTGGCCGCTCCCCCACCGCCCCCACTTCTGGGTGCGTCTGGGCGCTCTTGCCGCTGCCGGGGTGGCTCTCACGCTCGCCTTGGTTGCGGCGGCGGAGGCCACCGGCATGCTGCAAGCAAGGGGACCGTCTCGCGTGCTGGAGGAGTTTGCGCTCTTCTCGCTTGTGCTTGTGTTCGCCGTGCCCACGCTGCTTATCCTGTTTGACACCTCGGTGTGGGTGGCCCTCTTCTTTGCCACAGCTGGCTACACCCTGCAGAACCTCGCGAGCGGCACGGTGGGTCTGCTCGCCTTTGCTCTGGGAGAGCGCTCCACCCTTCTTGGGCTTGCGGAGATGGCGGCGGTCACGTGCGTGGTGTACCTCCTGGGCTACCTTGCCTTTGCGCTTCCCGTAAGGCGTCATGGCCTGACGGACGTGGAGGACCACGGCATGCTCATCGTGGTGGCGGCAGTCATTCTCGTAGTCATTGCCTTTGACCTGGTGAATAAGTCGCTTCCCATGCTGGGAGCAGGGTTTGCCGACGTGGTGCTTCTGCGCATCATCCATGGCATATCCTGCGTGTTCATGCTCACGGTGGAGTTCGAGCTGCTCTACACGAGAAGCCTGCAGACAAACGTCGCCGCCATGGAGCGTGCCCGCGCCGATGACGCAAAGGTCCTGGCGGCGTCTCGCGCCAACGTGCAGGCAATCAACGTGCGCATGCACGACATCCGCCACCAGCTGCGCGATCTTGAGGCGCTGGACTTTGTGGGCGCGGACGCACTCGCCGACCTGGAAGGCCAGCTGAGCGTGTACGATGCCGCCGTGAAGACCGGCAACGTTGCCTTGGACACGGTCCTCACCGAGAAGGGCCTGGTGTGCGAGCGCGAGGGCATCTCGCTCGGGTGCGTGGCAGACGGTGGCGCGCTCTCCTTCATGGCGCCGGCAGACATCTACTCGCTCTTTGGAGACGCCGTGGACAACGCGATGGAAGCCGTCGTTAAGCTCGACGACCCTGACAAGCGCGTGATTGACCTCACGGTGAGAAGCACGGGCTGCATGGTGAGCGCGCACGTTGAGAACTACTTCCGTGGAGACGTGCGCCTCTCGAACGGTCTCCCGCTTGCACCAAGCCGCCAAGACGCACGCGGTTACGGTGCGCGCCACATGCGTGCCGTAGCTGAGCGCTATGGTGGCTCGATCACCACCAGTACCGATGGCGACCTCTTTAGGCTTGACGTGCTCATTCCCATACCGGCAACAAGAGAGGCGGCAGTTCGATGAGCACGACCATCGCGGCCATCATGACGCATGCGGCGCTCATCCTTGCCACGACCATATCGACGCAGCTCGTGGTGGCCGTGGGGATGTTCGCGGCGCTTCTGCCCCCACGCAGCCACGTCGTGCCACGCGCAGTAGCGTCCCTCGCGGTCCTGGTGCTCGTCTCGTTTGCGCTCTATAGAAACTCGCTTATGGTTTCGGTCTTCTCGCCGAGGGCGACCTCGTTTGTGGCAGAGGCGCTTGACTTTGTCGCAATGCTGGTGCTCATTGTTGCCGCGCTGGTCTTCTGCTACCGGGTGTCCATCTGGACGGCGCTCTTCTGCGCCACGGCGGGCTACATCATCCAGAACCTTGCAAGCTGCGTCACCTACTCGGCGTTCCTGCTTGCCGAGGGAGGAGGGACCAACATGTCAAGCCCCCTCTTCCTGCCGCTCAACCTTCTGGGCATGGCCGTGGTCTACCCCGTGTGCTATTGGCTGTTCGTAAGGCCCATACGCAAGAACGGCCTGGTAGAGATTGAGAACAAGAAGATCCTCCTGGTGCTTGCGCTGGTGGTTCTCATCGCCATTGTCTTTGACATGGAGAACAAGCACCTCCTCGACGCCGGGATTCCCGTGCCGTTTGTGATGGTGCTGCGGGCCGTGCACGACGTGATCTGCGTCTTCTCGCTGGTGCTGGAGTTCGAGATGCTCTACTCGCGTCAGCTGGAGTCCGACGTTGCCACGCTCGAGCGCATAGACGCAGACCAGCAGGCCCACTACACCCTCATGCGCGAGAGCGTAGAGGCTGTGAACGCGCGTATGGAGGTGCTGCGCCAACACGTGCGCGCGGCGGCGAGCGAAGGCGGGGCCAGCACGGCAAAGCTTAAGGAGCTGGCGAGCGAGACGCGCATGTCCGAGCTGCGGCTCAAGACCGGAAACGACGCCCTGGACGCGCTGCTCTTTGTGAAGGGCCTGGTGTGCGAGCGCGAGGGCATCACGCTCTCGTGCATTGCCGACGGATCCGCGCTGGCGTTCATGGACCCGGTCGACATTTACTCGCTGGTGGGAAATGCCCTCGACAACTCACTGGACGCCGTACGCAAGGTAGACGACCCCGAGAAGCGCGCGATTGGCCTGGTGGCCAGGCGAACGGGCGGAATGCTCACGCTTAACGTGACCAACTACTTTAACGGTACCGTGACGATGGTCGACGGGCTGCCCAAGACCACGGCCGCCGACCCCACCGGGCACGGCCTGGGGACGCGCTCCATGCGCGACGTTGCCGAGAAGTACGACGGCACCGTGACCTTTAGCAGCGACGGCGACGTCTTCCATGTAAACGCGCTCATCCCGATTCCGGAGGAGTAGGGGCGCGGGTGCCGCTGGCGGTGGAGGAGCTCACCGGCGCCAGCGGGCTCCTCCGCCGATGCTCACAGGCTCCTCGCTGGTGCCGACGGGCTCCTCCACCGATGCTCACGGGACAGAACTCGACGTTTTTCTCGGATATTACGTTGTTATGTGTCGGATTTTAGCCCGACGTGACCTGACGAATGGCCCTACGCCAGCGTGACCAGCAGCGCCATCTTAAAGCGCTTGTCGGCGCGCACGGCGTGACGGCCGCCCGCATCAAACTTGAAGGTCTGTCCGGCACGGACGAGGTTCTCGACGCCCTCGTAGGTGATGGTTGCCTCGCCGTCCAGCGCAAACACGAGGGCATCACCAGGGGCGGCATGCTCGGAGAGGCCGGTGCCGGCATCGAAGCTCATGAGCACGAACTTCATGCTGTCGTTGTGTGCCAGGTCCATGTTCACGATGCGCCCATCCTGGTAAGGGATGAGGTCCTTTAGAGTGAACGCCTCGCCTGGCTTGATGACGTTGTTCATGGTGGTTCCCTTCTCGAGCGAAAGCTCAACGTAAACGGTGTCCTTCTCGGCACGCACGCCCACGGGGACATTCGTGGGCGTGACCACGGCTTGGCCAGCGGCGACGTCGGCGGGCATGGCACCCGTGATCTGTGCCTCGCCGGCAACAACAAGCTCCAGCCTGTGGTAACCGTAGAGCTCGGCGCTGATGTCGGTCCCGGCGCCAAGGCTAAAGTACGAGAGGCCGTTTCCACTGGCCTCCCAAACCGGATGCGAAACCGTGCAGCCCGCGACAGGCGGGTTGTCTGCGGCTATATTAAATGTGTGTCCCGCTGTCTCATTCATACGCGACACTCCTCTCTTACGGTGACAAGGCAATGGTGCCCCGCTGTGGCGAAAAGAAAAGTTGTCGTAGCAACAATGGTGAAGCTTTGGGGTCAGTTTGAGGGAGAGGGGCCGAGAGTCGTGATAACTATCGTTCCCGATGAATGACATTTCACCCCTCCGGGGGTAAATGGGCCATAAATAATGAAATAGGTCGGACGGGAAACACCCCATCCGACCTGCGAAAACACTGGAGCCAGCAATCAGACTCGAACTGATGACCCCCGCTTTACGAGAGCGGTGCTCTACCAACTGAGCTATGCTGGCCTGCGCTTGAGCGCCCAACTACTATACGGGGACGCGCCCTGCTTTGCAAGCGTCAGCGCGGATTTCTCCATGGATTCCCTCGGCGGCTCACCTCCGCTGGGATGCCCCTTCATGACCCAAAAGCAGATTCCGAGTAGTTAGACTCACTCCTACAAAAATCGATTGGTTAATGGGTGCCAACCAATCGAAATCTGCAAGAGTGTTGTCTACCTGCAAAAACCGATTGGTTAGGCCACGCTAATCAATCGATTTTTGCAATAACGCAGCCTTCGCTAATCTCACCACGCCGGCAAAGCAGAGAGCAACCAGCCCTCAACGGGGAACAGCAAGCCTCCAGTGCCAAGATGGCTTCCAGGCACTCCCAGCACAGGAGCGTCCCCTGCAAAAAATCCAAACTGTCGGCGCCGTGCCAGCAGAAAGAGCCCAATCGCTATGATGGGGCCTACGCAGACAGAGAAAGGCGGGGAGGAACATGTCATACAGTGCGCGTAGCTACTTCCCCTCCCCCGCCGAGCTCCTCCCCCACGTTGTTCGCACCCAGTCTGGCCTGGCCATCATTCACACAACGCACGCGCACGGAGTCTGGCAGCGAATCCTCAGCACAGGAGGCGTCTGGCAGTCCGCGACCTTGCTGGGTCCCCACCGCATGGACCCGCCGTTTGCCTACCACAGAGCTTTCTGCCGCGTCTTTGACCTGGTGCCCAACGTACAGCGACTTCTCGCCATAGGCGGCGGTGGCTTTGCGTTTCCAAAATACGTTGCCGAGAAGCACCCCGACGTCGTGACCGACGTGGTCGAGATAGACCCGGCGATCATCGAGGCCGCGCGGCGCTGGTTCTACCTGGACGAGGCCTGCGAGCTGCAGAGACGCGCAGGTGGCCAGCTCAACGTCATCTGCGCGGACGGCCGCCAGGTGCTCGATAACGCCACGTACTCCTCGTACGACGCGATCGTCCTCGACGCCTTTATCCGCGACGCTCCCGTGCGCACCCTTGCGACGGTTGAGGCGTTTCGAGCTGCACACCAGGCACTTTCTCCACGTGGTGTCCTTCTCGCCAACGTGGTCCCAGACGAGAACGATCCAGGCAACGGCTTTCTAAGAAGCGTCGCCGCTGGTCTTGTGGCAACCTTCGTCAACGTGGCGATCACCCTGGTGATTGACCACCAGAACGTCGGCGAGAACTACATCGTCTTTGCCTCGGACACCGCCCTCGACCTTCCCGACGCCATCCCCTTTGACGAGGACTTCCTCGGCGACGTCCTGCACGACGAGTCACTGTAGACAGCAGCCGGCGATGTCGCCGAAAGACGCAAAATGATGCAATTATCGCCAAACAATGCCCTCCGGAGACAATTTGTCGCCGGAGGGCAGTCTGTGTTGCAAATGCCGCCAAAAGGGGCCCTCCGGCGACGCAGGACGGCGCGGGGAGTGTGACGCGGGAGGGGACGGCGCGGGCGCCAAGAAATGCGAGAAACGCGACGGCGCCAACCTACAGCATCCGAAGCACGCCGCGCACCAGCCGCTCGAAGTCCTCGGAGTAGCGCTCGGCGCAGGCAAGCACAGACTCGTGGTCCGTGTCGGCCGAACCCGCCATGTTGGTTGCCAGCGTGAGCCCCAGCACGTTCATGTCGAGCGCACGGGCCATGATGACCTCGTTCACCGTGGACATGCCCGCAAAGGAGACCCCCAGCGAGCGAAGTGCCGCCACCTCTGCCGGCGTCTCGAACGAGGGGCCCAGCATGCCGGCGTAGACTCCCTGCTGCAGCCCAATGCCGGCGTCGTCGGCAACGCCCTGGGCAATCGTGCGCAGGTAGGGCGAGAAGGCCTCGCTCATGTCCACAAACGGCGTATCAACGTCGCGCAGCTCGTCCCACTCGGCAAGCGGGTTTCTCCCCGTAAGGTTGATCTGGTCGGTGAGGATGCCGAGGCCAACCTTGGCGTTGCCCTCGACCGCGCCGGTGGCGCAGGCAAAGATGATGTCGCGGCACCCCAGGCGGAACGCGTGCCGCACGAGCGAAGTGACCTCAGAGGCAGAGTAGCCCTGGTAGAGGTGGATGCGTCCGGGGTAGACCACCACGGGAACGTCGTCGATGGTGCCAACCGTAGCCTCGAAGTCGTGCCCCCGCACGGGACGCGCGGACTCCGGGAAGCCCTCGATGTCGTGATAGTCGATGCGGCGCACGGGCTTGACGAGCTTGGCAAGGTGCCCCAGGCCCGTCCCCAGCACAATGGCAACAGGATGCTCCACAGAGGGCTTGCAGGACTCGACTGTCTCCTCGCTAACCACGCAGATCCCCTCCTCCTCGAGGAGACGGGCATAGACACCCTCCCCCTCGGTAAGACTTCCGGTATATGTACCATCGTAGATGACGTGAACGCCGCATGACGGGCTTTTTGCCTTGAGGACGGCGAGCGGTGCCCCCGCGCGACGTGCAACGGCAAGCATCTCCTCGCTCCCGCGCCGAAATGCCTCGGTCACGTCGGTGCCGTCGCGAAGCCACACGCGGCCGTCGCGCTGCTCGGCAGGCGGACGCGGCACGGGCAGGCGTGCCGCCGTCTCGGGGCAAACGGGCGTCATCTCGAGCTTCTGGGCTAGGTCGAGAACCGCCCGGCACGGCTTTGCCCCGCCGTCATAGCGCACAGGCCTCCCCAGAAGGCAGGCGCTCACAATCGCACGCATTGGCACTCCCCTCTCGCGGCTGCCGTTTGGCAGCGCAGCCCCACGTCGGCCGCGTCACGTACCTCTCAGCTCATAAAAATTGTCCCCAAAAAGGGGACGGGGCGCAATGCCCCGTCCCCGTCAGGTAACCCGTAACGCGACCCCTAGACCGCCAGAGAGCCAATCTGGATGGAAGTCTTGGAGAGCAGCGTGTTGACGTAGGTCGTCCACTCGCTCGACGCCTGGGAGGCCGCAGCGGAGTAGTTGGAGTACGCCACGTAGTAGGCCTGCTCGGCGGCAGCATAGCTTGCAGAGTCGTTGGAGATGGAGTAGGTCGAGAGAGCCGAGTAGTACGTGCCGTCCGTGCTCGCCCACGTGTTGTTGGCGGAGTCCCACTCGTCGCCGGCAAGGCCGATGATGTACTGCGCGTAGTCCGCCGAGGTGGTGTCCTCGTTGCCGTCAGAGGGCGCTGTGGGGGCGGTGGGCTGGTCGGGCACCGTGGTGGTGACTACGGAGTCACGGAGCTTCTTGATGACCGCAGCGTCGTGGAGGAGCGACTTGGTGGCATCCTCGTCCAGACCGTAGTTGGAGCCGATGGTTGCGTAGTCATCGGTGCCAAGGGTGCTCTGCGCATAGGCGCTCACGTCGTCATCGGTAACGGAGATGCCCTGCGCGTTGGCCTCCTCAAGCACCACGGCGTTACGCGCGTAGCTAAGAACGTCATCTGCGGAGGGCACGTTGTACGAGCCGTCATCGTTGGCCTGGTTCTCAATGGAGCCATTCTGCTCAATGACCTCGCGCGCGGTGATGGCGTGGCTGGAACCGTTATAGGTGTAGGTGGCAATAGTGGAGTCAAGGTCAGACTCGCTGATGGTCGTGCTGCCGGTTGCCTTGCCCGAGCCGCTGGAGAGCAGGAAGTGGCCACAAAGGACGCCCACGACAAGTGCCACGACGCAGATGGCAATCCAAATGGGAGTGCCCAGCGAACGCTTCGAACCCTTGGGAGCCTTAGGCGCGCCCGAGGTCTTGGCGGTACCTCCCTTTGCGCTGTTCTTCTCGATGGTACTGTCTGCCATGTGCTCACCTCTCGAATCGGCGCGGGAAGCCCGCGTCATGAGTCTGCTTTTGGTACTCGGCGGATACATACGTTAGGCATTCTACCGCACCAGGGTTTGCGGCCCGGCATATCAGGCCATACTCCCCGGTGTCCGCACATGCGCGAAGCCATCCCGAAAGCAGGCCGCACGCAGAAGAAGGGCACCCACGTGGGACGCCCGGCCGAGAAACCCTACTTCGCCTTACCCTTCGCAACCGCAAGGATGTCGCCCGAGAACTGCTTGATGTAGCCGTTGCCGCTCTCTGCATCAAACTTCACGCGCGAGACCAGCTCCTTTGCCGTCTTCTTGGAGATGTCACCGCCGGCAAAGGCAAGAAGCCCCTCGAGCATGTCGCGGTACTCGGCGTCGCCGTGGTAGCACTGGATGGCCTCGTCAAGAAGCGGCCAGACCTCGTCTGAGCTCTCGGCCGAGGTGGCACCCAGGCGGCAGAGGAAGAGAAACGCCGCCAGGCGCACCGTCGCGGAGGCGTCGTCGAAGAGCGACGCCTCAGCGCCGTCGAAGGCGGCGCTCACCTGGTCGGCGTACGCGTCCGTCATGGTGGAGAGGGCGTCGAGCACCTCCCAGCGCGTCTGTGCCTCCGGGCGGTCAAGGGCGTCGACCAGCGCGTCGATGTGGCCGGCGAGCAGCGACGGGTCCTTTGCCGCCACGGCCGCGATGTCCTGCGACACCTCCTGACGGTGCCTGCGGCTCGACGCCGAGAGGCCGTCGACCAGGGCGGCCACGCCCGCCGCGCTCATCGTCTTGTTGTTCTCCCCTGCCATTGCCAAGTCTCCTCTCTTAACCCCGCGCTACTCGTGGAAGCCGTCGACCACGACGGTTCCGCTCTTGGGGTCCTGGTGTATGTCGATAAAGCCAAGCTTTGCCGCCTCGCGGATGAGCGCCGTGAAGGAACGGTACCCAAACGAGCCTTCCGAGAACTGCGGGCGCTTGCGTCGCATGGTGTCCTTCAGGCGGCTCGCAAGGATGAACGAGTCGCTCTCGCGCTGCAGGGCGTCGATGGTCTCGAAGAGCAGCTGGTAGCAGGGCTGCTTCTCCTTGGGGACCTTCTGCGAGAAGTCCGGGATGCCCGCCGAGCGGGTGAGGTCCTCGTAGAAGATGAACTCGTCGCAGACCTCGGCCAGAAGCGAACTGGTTGACTCCTTCATGCCCACGCCAATGACCGTCTTGCCAAACTCCTTGAGCTTGGAGACGAGCGGCGAGAAGTCCGAGTCGCCGGAGAGAATCGCAAAGGTGTCGATGTGGTCCTTGGTGAGGCACATCTCCACGGCATCCACGGCCAAGCGGATGTCGGCCGAGTTCTTGCCGGTGTAGGCGCGGTCCGGGATCTCGATGAGCTCGATGCCCAGCTCGTGCAGGGGCGTGACGGCCGTGTCGAAGCGCTGCCAGTCGCAGTAGGCACGCTTTGCCGTGATGCGGCCCTTGTCGACCAGGCGCTCCAGGATGAGCTTGACGTCGGGCGCAGGACCCGGTTCCTGGTGGCCGTTTCGCTTGCGCTTTCCGGTGCCCAGCGCAAGGTTCTCGTAGTCTATGAACACCGCAATGGAGCTCTGCGGCATGTCGGTGGTTGCCATCTAGTTCCCGGATCCCTTCTTGGCGTTGGTGCCGGTCTCGGCGTTTGGGGCTTCTGCCTGGACGCTCATGAACTCCGGCTCGGGCTTGCCCTCCTTGCGCGCCTTGCGCACTGCACGCCTGCGGGCCTTATCGGCCTCGGTGTGGTTGGCCTGGTCCTTGTTCACGTTGAAGTACTTGTCGGCGAACTTCCAGGGGCCAACGGACTCGCCAAAGCCGATCTTTGCCCCGGCAAGCGCGCCGGCCATGAGCCCAAGGACCAGGCCAGCGAGCGTGAGCAGCTGGGCGGCCCACACCACGGCAGAGACCGCGACGCCAACCACGACAATCTTGAGGTTGGCGATGTGGAAGTCGCGCTTCTCGACGCACTTCTTGCCCATCTCCTCGCCCACGTGCTCGCCGATGACGAGGCCAAAGGCAAAGAGCATGATCACGAAGATGGCAACAGCGAAGCTGCCTGTGCCAAGGCTGTTCTCGTCCATGCGGGGCTACTCCCCGTCCCCGTGGTGGTGGCAGCAGTGGCCGTCCTCGTGGCCGTGGCCGTGGCCGCCGCAGCAGCCGTCGCCGCCGTGGCCCTCCCCGTGGCCGCCGCAGCAGCCGTCGCCGCCGCGGCGACCGCAGCAGTGCCCGTCCTTCTCGTCCTCGCCGGCGAGGTCTTCCACGTCGAGCTTGGACCAGTCGAGGCCGGCCGCCGTGCAGGTGGCCTCGTCCTGATAGAGGAGGCTTATTGCCTGGGTGCCCAGGCGCACGCCGCCAATCTGGTACAGCATGTCGTAGAGGGTGTAGGCAGTCTCGGCGCCGGGCAGGGTGATTTCTGTGTCCTCGGCCTGCGCGAGCGCCAGCCCCAGGTCCTTGCGCAGGTGCTCCACAAGGAAGCCCGGCTTGAAGTCGCCCTCGAGTGACTTGGGAGCCAGGCGCTCCATGGCTACCGAGCCGCCCATGCCGTGGCTCACCATGTCGAGCGTCTGAGCAACGTCGAGGCCGCCCTGCTCGGCGAGGGCCATGGCATCCGCGTAGCCCACCATACACGCGGCAAGCGAGACCTGGTTGCAGAGCTTGGCCGTCTGACCCTTGCCGGCGCCGCCCATGTAGTAGATCTTGTCCGAGAAGGTCTGAAGGATGGGCAGCACGGGTGCGGCGTAGCTCTCCTTAGCGCCCACGATGAGGGTGAGCGTGCCCGCCTTGGCACCGGTGTCGCCACCGGTCACGGGGCAGTCGAAGGCATGCTTGTCCTCGACCTCGCAAGCGTCGTGGATGTCCTTGGCGAGCTGTGCCGAGGAGGTCGTGAGGTCAACCAGGTAGGCACCCTTCTTCGCGGCGCGCACCAGCCCGTCCGTCGAGAGGTAGACGTCCTCGACGTCCGCGGGGTAGCCGAGCATGGTGAAGACGACGTCCGCGTTTGCGGCTGCCTGGGCGGGGGTGTCGGCCCAGTGCGCGCCCTTGGCGAGAAGCCCCTCGGCCTTCGACTTGGTGCGATTGTTCACCGTGAGGTCGTAGCCGGCATCCAGGATGTGGCCGGCGATAGGGGCACCCATGATGCCGGTGCCGATGAAGGCAACCTTTGTCCTGTGGGTTGTGGGCATATGCTTGGTCCTTTCATGTGAGGGAGGCCGCCCCGGGGCATGCGTGCCCGCAGGACGGCCCGGTTGCGTACCGAGGCTAGGATTGCGCACCCGGGGTCCCGGGCGCGTCTTGGGCATCGCCGCCGCTGCTCGCGCGCCCCCGCACGCGCTTGGCGATGCGGTCGGTGAGCGAGAGCTTCTCGCGGCGGTCTGTGCCCCAGAAGACGAGGGCTACCATGCCCGGTCCTACGTGGGTTCCCAGGATGGGCGAGACCGAGGAGCGGATGACGGTGACGTCCTCGCAGCCCCTCTCCTTGCGGATCTCGTGCTCGAGCCAGTCCGCGTCCTTCTCGGCGTCGGTCGAGACGATGGCAAGCGGGAGCGAGGGGTCATGCGCGTAGTTGTCGCGGAAGTCCTGGATGATGGCCCGCAGCGCCTTCTTGCGGCCGCGGCACATGCCTCGCAGCGTGAGGGCACCGTTGAGGTCGTAGGAGAGCTCGGGCTTGATGTCGAGCTTGCCGCCCACGTTTGCTGCGGCCGGCGGGATGCGGCCACCCGCGGCAAGCGCGTCAAAGCTGTCGAGCGTGAAGTAGCCGTGGATGAAGAAGCGCGCGTCCGAGACCCAGTCGTAGAGCTCGCGCGCCGTGAGGCCATTTGACGCCTGGCGCACGACCTCGATGGCGAGAAGCTCGCCGGCCGCGGAGTCGCAGCGGTTGTCCAGGACGTAGATCTCGGTCCCGGGGCGCTTCTCGCGGAGCATGTCCGCCGCCTGGCGCGCCGCGTTGATGGAGGACGAGAGGCCCTCGGAGAGCCCCATGTAGATGATGGGCAGGCCCTCCTCGGCAGCCTTCTCGAAGACCTCGAGGTAGCGGCCGGGTGTCACCGCGCTGGTGGTGTAGTGGGCCTCGGGGTGCTTGCGCATGTTCTCGTAGAACTCGTGCGGGTCCTGGGTCTTCCACATGTCATCCACGTGCTCCACGCCGTTGGAGTCCACGTAGGTGAAGGGGATGACCTCAACGCCAAGCTGCTCTGCCACGCCGGGGGCGTAGTCGGAGGTTGAGTCGACGATGATCGTAACGTTGCGCCTCTGATGGTAGCGCCGGCCGACGCCTGCGACGTCGGCCGGTGCCTGTGACGATTGGGGAGCTTCCTCCTGGGCGCTTATGGTCTTCTGGTCTATCTCTTCTGCCATTCGCTCAGTCTTTCCCGCTTACGCGTCCGGGTTTTCCTCGACCTTGGGCTTGATGATGCCGTAGCCGCCATTTTTCCTATGGTAAATGACGTTGACGAGGCCGGTGGTGGCGTTTGTGAACACATAGAAATCATGGCCGAGAAGGTCAGTCTGGACGAGGGCCTCCTCTTCGCTCATGGGCGTGAGCTCAACGTACTTCTCGCGCACGAGCTGGTCGTCTTCCTCCTCCGGCGCCGGCGTGATGAGGTTGGCAAGCTCGTCTGCGCTGGGGACGGGCGCCGGCGGCACCTGAGCACGCTGGCGGCGGTCGATGACGCGGGTCTTGTACTTGCGCAGCTGGCGAGTGACCTTGTCGGACGCCTCGTCGATGGCGGCGTACATGTCGTCGGCGCTGGCGACAACGCGCACCACGTTCTTGCGCACGAAGACTGTAACCTCGCAGGTCTTGCGATCCGGGTTCGAAGGATTCTTGTCAACGCGAAGCACGACGTCGCAGCTCATGGGAGAGATGTCGAATACCTTGAGGGCGTCCCCTATTTTCTCGTTGACGCGGTCACGCAGCGCGTCGGAAACGGTGACCTTGCGACCCGAGATCTTGATGTCAACCATGCGTGCCTCCAATCGATTGCCCTGCCATCCCCGCGCAAGCACCGACGCGAGTCTGGCCGTACTTGTTTGGTACCCAAAGCGGCCGCGCGTTACGCGCAAAGGCGGCGGACGAGTGAATATGGGCAGTGGACGCAAAGAGCGGCGTGGACGCGGCAGGTCAGGGCGGGCGCAGCAGAGCATAGGAGCCACTCTCGGCGACAATGCAAATTTCGATTGGTTAGAGGAGGGTAAACAATCGAAATATGCAAGCTGCTAGCGAATCTGCAGATTCCGATTGGTTAGCCACCGCTAAACGATCGAAAAATGCAAGCCGCGAGAAGGGAAGCATCTGGCGAGAAGCTCAAGTCGGACTAGTAAAGAGCAGCGTTCCACCCAGCTGACCTGGTATTCGACCCCACACTCGCGCACTGGGGCCTCCGCTTTGGGGCTACACGGCCCCTCACTCGCAGCCCTCTCGCCCGCGAGGCCGTATGCCTCTTGTCTAACGGGCGGTGCGACTTACCTCTAGGACGAGCCGTGCTCGCCGCAGGGCGCACCCCACGACTTACGTGGATCCTTTTGGCCTCGTCTGCCATGAACTAGGGCGCACGCATGCGCCCGCAACCACAGACCTGGGTGGAACGCAGGAAATTATAGCAGGTAGCAGGCGAAAGCCAGCAACAGCAGCGCAACTGGCAGATTGTGCCGAGGCAGCCTCACCACACGCGAGCAAGGGCGCACGCCGTCACCGACGCCGCACCACGTGCAAGAAGCGCCCTCGTCGCCTCGCGCACCGACGCCCCCGTGGTGATTACGTCATCAAGCAGCAGCAGGTCAAGGCCCGAAACGTCATCACACACTGAGATGGTGCCCGCGAGGTTGGCCGCACGTTCCTCTCGCCCCAGGGTGCGCTGGTCACGAGAGTAGGGACGCACAAGGACATCGGCCAGGGAAAGACCTTCCTCACGACAGAGCGCGCGGGAGACGAGCTCCATGTGGTCAAAGCCTCGCCGCGCAAACGCCGCCGAGGTAGCAGGCACAAAGCACACGGCATCGATGGCCCGCGGGTCAAAGCGCGCGCAGCCATCACGTGCCGGCCAGGCGGATGCCTCGTCCAGCGCCGTTGCCATGGCGGCGGCAATGACGGGAGCCAGCCGTAGCTCGTGGGCGTCCTTCAGGCACGAGACCATGCGGGCGGCGGTGCCAGCAAACCTCAGTGCGCAGATGGTCGTGCGCGTCTCCCACTCATGCGTGCACTCCGTGCAGGTGAGATAGCCAAACGGAGCTCCGCAGTCCGGACACGCCCACCGCTGGGCAATCCAGGGGAGATTTTCTCGGCACTGCTCGCAGACGAGCTCACCGGGCATCTCGCAGGAGACGCAGCGCGTTGGCCACAGAAGCTCGGCGGCGCCAGAGGCGAGAAGCGAAGCGCCAGTGGAGAGGCGGCCCAGTGCGCCGTTGGCTTCGATTGGCATGCGACCCCCATCGCTTGCACGGGTGGGGGTCGCATCGGTTGAACTGATGGTAGCACGCGAGACCTTAGTGGGCAGGATCGTCCAAGCCCCGGAAGTGCGGCGCTCCCGCTTATTAACGAGCAGAGGTCGCGGGGCCGGCGACCGCCGAGGGACCAACGGTCGAGGAGGCTGGTCGCGGGGCCGGCGGCCGGGGCTGGTCGAGAGGCTCGCCCAAAACTTCCCCGATTATTGAACGAAATTTCTTACGAGAAATACATTCGGCCAGTTAAGCTTGAGACAATCTAGAAATATCGCGCGATAATTTCGGCACAACGCAGCCGAATGCAATTGAACGTGAGAGCGCAGAGCCAGCCTCCCCGCAGTCCTTTGTCGCCGAGAAACCTGCGGTTTAATTGCAGTTCTTCAAGGGTGTTGCTGACAAGAACCGCAGGCAGACGGCTTGTCTCAGCACAGAAAGGTGCTATTAACCCGCAGGTTTTCCAAGAGGGGCGAGGGCGGCGGGGACAGAGCGCAGCGGCAAAGGCGGCCGAGAGGAGACAACGCTGACCGAGCGGGGTCTACCCAAGCAGCTGACAGGCGTTCTCCCAAAGCGCAGCGTACGTCTGATCCCGCATGGCAACGCCGACGTCCTCGCGGACCGCAGCCACGCAGGCAGCCGAGAAGGCCACCATGGCAGGCTCGCACTCCTCGCCTCGCAGCGGCACGGGCGCCATGTAGGGGCAGTCCGTCTCGGAGAGGAGAAGCCCCTCGGGACAGGTCGCGGCCGCCTCGCGGATGTCGTCGGAGCGCTTGAACGTGGACGCCCCGCCAAAGGCAATGTGGCAGCCCAGCTCCACGAAGGGGGCCATGACCTCGGGACCGTCCGTGAAGCAGTGCAGGTCACAGCCAGCAGAAGGCATGCCCTCCTCGGCCAGCACCCGCGCCGCGAGCTCGTGGGCGGAGTGGTCATCGGGATCCTGGCTGTCACGAATGTGCAGTTCAACGGGTAGCCCGTGCTCGCGGGCAACGGCAAACTGGCGCCTGAACGCGGTCTCCTGCACGTCTGCCGGCAGCTCGTTGTACGGTCCAAAGTCCAGGCCAATCTCGCCCACGCCCACGCAACGCGGGCTGGCGAGAAGCTCTTCCAGGCAGGCAAGCGCGGCCTTGTCCAGCCGCGCCGCGCCGTACGGATGCGCCCCAGCCACAATGCGAACGCGCTCCACCAGCGGCGGAAGGTCCGGATACCCCGCGTACTCCGGAGGCACCAGCCCGTGTCGAGCGCACTCCTCCAGGCGCTCCGCGGCACGTTCCACCTGCTCGTCTATCCACGAGAGGTACGCTGCCGCCGAGGGAAAGAGGCGCGGCACCTCATCCACGGGGTCGACCGGCACCACCAGCAGACGCACGCCCGCCAGCGCTGCCCGGCAGATGGCAACAGAAGGGTCGTGCCGCGTGAAGCTCGTGAGGTGGCCGTGGGTGTCGGCCAAAGGCGCGCTCGCCGGCGGCAGCTCCCGCGGTCGGCCCTTGCGGTCGTGGAAGAGGTGGCCGTCCTCAAGCGTGAGGGCATCAAGGCCGAGAAGCGCGCTAGGCACCCGCACCGCCCTCCCCCGCAGCCGCGCCCTCCAGCGCAGCCGCCAGCCGCACGAAGTCCCCGGGCGAGAGGGTCTCGGCTCGCACGCTCGGCGCAATGCCGCACGCGGCAAACGCCGCGTCTAGCACAGCCTTCTCGTACCCGCTCGAGGCCATGGAGTTCCGGATGGTCTTGCGGCGCTGCGCGAACGCGGCATCGATTACCGCAGGCGTAGATGACGGCACACCCTCGAGCGGTGCGCGGTCGATGCGCACGACGGCGGAGTTCACGTGCGGCGGCGGGTTGAACGAGCCCGGCCCCACCTCGAAGCGGCCGGTCACACGGCCGAGAAGCGCCAGCTTTGCCGTGTAGGCGCCGTAGGTCTTGGACCCAGGGGCAGCACAGATGCGGTCCGCGACCTCGGCCTGGACCATCACCACGGCACGCCGCACCGATGGAACCTCGGAAAACACCTTGAGGATGAGGGTCGCCGCCACCTGGTAGGGCAGGTTCGAGACAAACTTGCCCGGCTCAAGCGGGAGCCCGTCCGGAATCACCCGGAGGGCATCCCCCATCACCAGGTTAAGCCGTTCGGAGTCCTGCGCGCAGGTCTCGGCCAGCACCGGCTCGAGCTGGCGGTCGGCCTCAACGGCGCAGACGGCGCCTGCGTGCGGCAGCATGGCCACCGTGAGGGTGCCAATGCCCGGCCCCACCTCAAGCACAACATCCGAGGGGTCAAGCTCCGCCAGGTCCAGAATCCTCCCGATCACGGTGTCATCCACCAGGAAGTTCTGCCCAAGCCGGTGCTTTGTAGAAAGCCCAAACCCGTCGAGCACATCTCGCGTTGCAGACTGGTTGGCAAGCCAGGAGTGCATGGCGCCTACTTCTTCTGAAGACGCGGGAAGAGCGCGTCGCCCTTCGTCACCTCGACGCCGCCGACGAGCCGGCCCCACTCGCACACGGACGCGAGGTCGGTGGTGCCCACCTCGTCGCCGGCGCCCATGCGACGCAGGACCTCGGCAGAGGTCTCGGGCATGAAGGGCGCCAGAAGGTGCGCGCAGATGCGGATGGACTCGAGCAGGTTCGCGATGATGTGGGCCAGCTCGCCGATGCGCGTGAAGTCCTTGGCCACCGTCCACGGCGCCATGTCCTCCACGTAGTGGTTGGCGGCGTGGACGAGCTCCATCACCACGTCCTTTGCCTGGACGTACTCAAGCTTGTCCATGTGCTCGGCGTAGCGGCCCTCGATGCCCTGGGCAATCTCACGCAGGGGGTTCTGCTCGTCCGCCCAGCCATCGGCAAGCTCGGGCGTCTTGCCGTCAAAGTACTTCGCGCTCATGTTGAGTGCGCGAGACACCAGGTTGCCCCAGCTGTTGGCCAGGTCGGCGTTGTAGACCTGCTCCATGCGAGAGAAGCTGATGGCCCCGTCCTCGCCGGGCACGACGTCGGTCATGAAGTAGTAGCGGTAGCCCTCGACGCCGAGAAGGTCAATCACGTCCTGTGGCGCAATGGCGTTGCCGCGGCTCTTGGACATCTTCTCGCCCTGGCCGGTCTCCTCGTTGCGCACCATGAGGAAGCCGTGCGCAAAGACGTGCTCGGGCAGCGCCTCACCGATGGCCATGAGCATGGCCGGCCAAATCACGCAGTGGAAGCGGATGATGTCCTTGCCCACCACGTGGTACTGCGCGGGCCAGCGATACGCCAGCTCGGCCTTGGCCTCGGGCGTGTCCACGCCGTAGCCCACGGCGGTCATGTAGTTGAGAAGGGCGTCGAACCACACGTAGGTCACGTGCTTCTCGTCAAACGGCACGGGGATGCCCCAGTCAAAGCTCGTGCGTGAAACGGACAGGTCCTGGAGGCCCCCCTCCACGAAGCTGCGGACCTCGTTCATGCGGAAGTCGGGCTGGACAAAGTCCGGGTGCTCGTCATAGAGCTTGAGCAGGCGGTCCTGGAACGCGGAGAGCTTGAAGAAGTAGGATTCCTCCTGCACGCGCTCGAGCGGGCGGCCGCAGTCGGGACAGAGGTGCTGACCTTCGGTGTGGTGCTCTTCATCGGACTTCGTGACCTGGGTCTCGGTGAAGTAGGTTTCCTCGGGCACGCAGTACCAGCCGTCGTAGGAGCCCTTGTAGAGGTAGCCGGACTCCTTCATGCGCTCCCAGAGGTACTGCACGGCGTCGTGCTGGCGCTGCTCGGTGGTGCGGATGAAGTCGTCGTTCGAGATCTCGAGCTGGCGCCAGAGGTCCTTGAAGAAGGGCGCCTGGGAGTCGCACCACTCCTGCGGGGTCATACCATGGGCTGCCGCGGCCTCCGCGACCTTCTCGCCGTGCTCGTCCATGCCCGTGAGGAACTTGACGTCATAGCCCGTCGCGCGGCGGTAGCGCGCCTCGACGTCGCAGAGGACGGTCGAGTAGGCCGTGCCCAGGTGCGGCTTGGCATTGACGTAGTAGATGGGCGTGGTAATGAAGAAGCTCGGCTTTGCCATGGGTTGGGTCTCCTAATGACGGACGTTGCCCTGCGGGATTGCATGCAGCGGCTATGATACTCCAGCGCGTTGGCGGAGGTGCGGCGACGCAGTGGGGCACGTGGGCTTGCGCAGAGGCGTCACGCGCCGGGGGCGCCCTTCTCGGCAGCAGCAACCACCAGGTCGTAGACCTGCGCACGGGGCACCGAGAAGGCCTTTGCCAGCCGCTTTGCCAGCGCGCTCTTGGGCTCACCCGCGGCAAGGCCGTCGCGGATGGCGTCCTCAAGCGTGGCGGCGCCTGCACCCGTCGCAGCGCGACGGCGCTCCTCGAGCTCGTCGGCCGTGGGCGGGGCGATGACAATCACGCACTCCCCACGGACCTCGTCGCGCGCGGCAATCTGGGCGGCAAGCGCCATAGCCTCATCGCGCACAACCTCCTCGTGCAGCTTGGTGAGCTCGCGCACCAGGGCCACGCGACGGCCCGGCATGACCTCGGCCACGCTCGCGAGCGTGGCGGCCACGCGGCGTGGCGACTCGTAGCACACAATGGCTCCCGGCACCTGGGCAAGCTCACCGAGACGCACCACCTGCGCAGAGTGTCGGCGCGGCAGGAAGCCCTCAAAGAAGAAGTGCTCGCAGGCCAGGCCAGACGCGACAACGGCACAGGTCACAGCCGACGGGCCCGGTACGACCTCCACGGGAAGCCCCGCGTCCAGCGTGGCGTCCACCAGGCGCTGGCCGGGGTCACTCACGCCCGGCATGCCCGCATCGGAGACAAATGCCACGCGCTCCCCCGCCTCCACGCGCTCCAGCGTAGTAGCCACACGCGACGCAATCACGTTCTCGTCGCAGCGTACAAGAGGAACATGCAGGTCAAAGGCCGAGAGGAGCCGAGCCGTGACGCGCGTGTCCTCGCAAAGGATGACGTTCGCCTCGCCCAACGTGCGCCTGACGCGTGGAGAGGCGTCCTCAAGGTTGCCGATGGGCGTGCCCACCACAGAGAGAATGCCTGTCATGAGCAGATAAGCCCCCGCTCGAAGGAGGAGAGTGCCACGCGGGCGTCCCAGCTGGAGAGCCTGCCCGTGGTCTTCCAGGTCTGGAAGAACCACGCGGGGAGCTTCTCGTATGCCGTGAGCTGCTCAGACGAGTAGATGCGCTCGAGCGCCACCCGCCCCTCGGGCGTCATGGCAGCGTCGGCAATGGGAAGCGCCGAGGACCACTTGCCCACCATCACAGGAAGGCCGCTTCGCTGGTCCTCGCGAATGTGGCGATGGATGGCCGCCATGATGTGGCGCACGCCCAGCGTGCTTGCCCCGGGCGCGTAGCCCATGTCGGCCATGATTGCCGAGGGCTTGTCCAGGTGGCAGTCAAGCCAGACGTTCTGGTACTGGCGCTGCGCCATAAAACGCCGCCAGTCGGTAGGCATGCCGGCGTCGGGGATGATCACCACGGGGTCTGGGCCGGCTGCCTCGCGCACGCGGTCGTAGGCGGCACGGTAGTAGTTTCTCAGCAGGTGGCCGGGCATGCCATCGGTGACGCCTAGCCCGCGGCGCGTTTGGATGCGGGCATCGTCCGCCACCTCGATGCCATAGAATCCCATGCGCGAGGCGTACCTGGAGCTTAGCTGCGAGAGGACCCAGAGTGCGTTCTCGCGGATGCCGCGGTCGTCGGTGAAGTTGTTCCAGGTCTCCTCGTCGCCGGGTACACCAGGGTTTACGGCAAGCGCAAAGACAACCTTGAGGTCGATTTCCTCGGCCCACTCGAGCGCCTGGTCTACCTCGTCAATGCAGCCCAGGTAGGGGCCGGGATTGGGACCTGACTCGCCAAAGACGTACCAGGGCACGGGCAGCCGCACGGCGTTGAAACCGCGTGATGCAATGCGGGAGAAGTCATCCTTAGTGAGGAAGCGGGCACGATGGCGACGGACCACCTCGCGGTAGCCCTTGGCTCCCAGCGACGTGATGAGCGAGGGCTCGTCAAGGGCACCTGAGCCCGAGAAGAGCTCCGGCGTGACCCAAGGCTCAAGCGTAAGCCAGCCAGTAAGGTTGACCCCGTGAAGGGCGTTCTCTGCCATGCGCCACCTCGCTCCCATCAAAGTTCAGCGCTAATTCAGAGTGTAGCGCAGGTTGTGTCGCCAGGAGCACTGTCCAGCGTTATTGTCGTGACGCTTCTGTCACACATTCGAGCGCGAACGTGTGACGGGGCGAACGCGTGGCGGCGCGATACACATTCGGCGTGCGAATCTGTAGCAACCTGCGAGCGAATACAACTTCGGGCGCAAATGTGTGGCAGCTATTGCCGAGAAGGCCGCCGGCGCACCAGCCGCGGCGTCCTACTCCACGTCCGGCTCGTACGACGCCCGGTTGTTGGGCGTCTCGTTGCAATCGACCCGGCAGACGGGAAGGCCGCGCGCCGAGAGCCGGTCGAAGAGGTAGTGCGCCAGGTTCTCAGAGGTGGTGCGGAAGGGCAGGATGGTCAGGCTGAAGCCCTCAGACTTAAGCGCCTCGAGCGTCGAGGGCGCAAGCGAACCCTCCTCCACAAGGAAGGTGTGGTCAAGCGCATCGCACTCCTCGCGCACGATGCGCTTGAGCGTGGCAAAGTCCACCACCATGTCCTTCTCGGTGCCAGAGGTGGCAAGCTTGTCCGCCCGCACATAGGCAGCCACGCGCCACTGGTGACCATGGAGGTTCTCGCACTTGCCGTTGTAGTCGGTGAGGAAGTGCGCCGAGTCAAACCAGTACTCAGTCGAAAGCGTGTACACGCGAAGCCCCCTGTTGTTGAACGTCCAAAGCGAAGGAACCCTCTGCAGGGTGAATCCGGACAGTTTTCAGACATTTTGGCCGATAAATACATTGTTATGTGTCCAAAAACTGCCCGACAACGCCAGAAGGAGGGGCCGAGAAGCGCAAGGCAGTCGCAACCCCGGCGGCAGGCCGAGAAGCCCACCGCCACGACTCCGGCCTAGGCCGCGGCTCCAAAGGTCTACTCCCCCGCCGGCGCAGGCGTGCTGCCGCCCGCTGATCCTCCGTTGGCTCCACCCTCGCCGCCGCGACGTCCGCGGCCGCCACGATGACGACGACGCCTCTTGGGGGCGGCTCCGTCACCACCAGCGGCCTGCCCGGCTGCAGACTGTCCGGCAGCGCCCTCGGCAGGCGCCATGTGCTTGGGAGCAGGACGACTGCCCTGCGCCGCAGCACCACCGCGGTCCCCCGGGTGACGTGTGCGACGACGCTGCTGTCCGCCCTGTGCCTGCCCGGCACCGGCGCCCTTCTCGGCACCCGAGCCACGTCCCTGGCTCTCCCCGCCCTCAGCGCCGGCCGGAGCGTTTGTACCACCGGCAACGCGGTGGTGCCTGCGACGGCGCATGGGCTTGGGAGCGTCCGCGTCGGGCTCGACGCCGCTCGTCACCGTGACCTCGAACTCCTCGGCGGCAAGCTCAACGCGCGCCGTGCGGCCCTTGCGGTGGCGACGCCTTGCGGGCTGCTGCTCGCCCTCCGCGCCAGCGGCATACGGCGATGGCGCACCGGCAGCCGGGCGCTTCTCGGCGCCGCCTGCCGCATCTCCACCGTCACCCGAACGCCTGCGGCGACGCTTGGGCTGCACGAAGAGGTCTGCGTCATCAAAGCCCTCGGGCGGCGTCACGCCGTTGGCGCGGTCAAGCTCGGCCAGGGCCATGCGCACATCGGGCGACTGCAGGCGCTCGAGGACGTCGCGCGTCACTGTGTCCGGGCGGCAGGCGCAGCCCAGGTCCTTCGACTTCTTGACGGCGGCATCTGAGGCGGTCATCTCCGCCAGCGGCACGCGCACCTGCTTGCCGTTCTCAAGGCGCAGGCAGATCTCCTCCTTGGGCGTGTCGTACTCAACGATCTTGGCCTTGCCCAGCGGCGTCTCGATGACGGCGTTGCGCTTGGGGGCACGGCCCTTGAAGTCGCGGTATGCCTCGAACTCATAGCGCAGGCAGCACATGAGGCGGCCGCATGCACCAGAGATCTTGGTGGAGTTGAGCGGCAGGTCCTGCTCCTTAGCCATGCGGATGGAGACGGGCTCGAAGGCAAGACCAAAGCGGGTGCAGCACAGTTCCTGGCCGCAGTGGCCCCAGCCGCCAACCACGGCGGCCTCCTCGCGCACGCCAATCTGACGCATGTCGATGCGCTCGTGCAGCTCGCGCGAGAGGTCACGCACAAGCTGGCGAAAGTCCACGCGCTCCTCGGCCGAGAAGTAGCAGACGACCTTGTCGCCATCGAAGAGGTACTCGACGCCCACGGGCTTCATATCGAGTCCGCTCTGCGAGACAAGGCGCCTGAACACAGGCAGGGCCTTCTCGCCAAGCTCTGCCAGCTCCTCGGCATGGTCCAGATCCTCGTCGCTTGCAACACGAAGCACGGGCCTGAGCTGCGCGTGGTTGGTCACGCGGTCAAGGTCCTCGGAGCTCATCTCGCGCGGGTCGGCGGTGGCAAGGCCAATCTCGTGGCCGCGCTCGGTAGCGCAGATCACGTGGTCGCCCTCGAGGGCCTCGATGCCCGCGACGTCAAACCACAGGTCGCGGGCGGCATATTTAAACTTCACCGGAATGACGGTGGGCATGCAAGTGCCTCCTTGATACGAAGAAGCATGACCTCAAGGGCCAGCTGGGGTGATACGTTGTGCGCTAGGTCGTCGCCTGCAGAAGAGACGGCGTCGAGCGCGGTCAAGGCGCCAGGCGTTCCCGTCGACGCGGCAAGGCGATCGACCACGGCAGCCGCGTCCTCGTTCACGATCTTCTGCGGCACGCCCTCACAGCGCACCAGCACGTCGCGCAGAAGCGAGTCCGCAGCAGCCAGAGCCTCTATGATACCCGAACGCTCACGGGCCGTAAGCTCGCGCTTGTTGGCGTCAGCCACCTGCTTGAGGGCAGAGGCGGTGAGAAAATCCGCGCTCTCCTTAGCGGCCTCGTCCTGGGCAACCTGCACGTCCTTCAGGGGCACGCGCACGGCCGCCAGAAGATCGCGTGCCGAGCAGAGCACGTCCCACGAGTCGTCGCGACCAAGCTCGTCCAGAATGCGCACGACCAGGCGCCGCACTTCTCGGCGCGAGGGCGACGCAAGGAAGTCGCAGGCACGAGAGGGCGTGCCGGCAACCGAGAGCGCCACGCGGGCCTCGGCCTCACTGGCACCGGAGCGGTGCATGACCTCGTCCAAGGCCACGCTCGGCGCAATGGTGCGAAACGGCACCACCTGACAGCGCGAGACAATGGTGGGGAGCACCGAGGCCACCGAGCGGGCGAGAAGGACGAACATCACGCCCTCCGGCGGCTCCTCTATGGTCTTGAGCAGCGCGTTTGCCGAGGTACCGCGGAGAAGGCCGGCGTTCTCGAGCACGTATGCCTTCGCGCGAGCGCGGCTGGGTGCACGGTTCACGCCCTCGATGAGGTCGCGCACCTGGTCAACAAGGTAGCCGGTGACGCTTCCCGGGGTGAGCCACTGCACGTCCGGATGGGTGCGGTGCGCCACGCGGCGGCAGTCGTCACAGGTGCCGCAGCCGTCGTTGGGGCAGACCACGCACTGCGCCAGCGCAAGCGCCGCTTCTTCCATGCCGGAGCCAGGCGCGCCCACAAAGAGGTAGGCGTGCGAGAGACGCCCCTCGCGCACGGCGGAGGCGAGAAGGTCGCGAACGCGCGGCTGGTCACCAAGCGAGTCAAACACGGCTGCGGGGCGCGCCGGCGCAGCGCCTTCCCTAGCCGCGGCCATGGGGCTCCGCCTCCGTTGCAAGCGATGCGGGAAGGACGTCCGCAAGGGTGCCGAGAAGCGCGAAGTAGACCTCGTCCGGCGTGCCCGATGCGTCCACCAGGTGCACGCGCTCGGGTTCCTCGCCAACAAGGCGCAGGTAGCCGTCGCGAACGCGCTGCTGGAAGGCAAGGCCCTCCGCCTCGAGGCGATCCGCCCCGCCCGCCGTGGCGCGCGAGAGCGCCTGCGCAGGCTCAAGGTCCAGGACAACCGTGCGGTGGGGTGTGACACCGCAGCTCCCAAGCCCGTTCGCCGTTCTCACCACCTGGGACGAGAGGCCTCGCGCGGCCTCCTGGTAGGCCAGGGTCGAGTCGAAGAAGCGGTCGCAGACCACGACTGCCCCGCGCTCGAGCGCGGGCGAGATGACCTGCCGCACCAGCTGCGCGCGGCTGGCCTCGTAGAGCAGGAGCTCGCACTCGGGGCACATCTCGGCATTGGAGGGGTCAAGCAGCAGGCCGCGGATCTTCTCGGAAATGTCCGTGCCGCCGGGCTCGCGCAGGCGCACAACGTCACAGCCGGCGGCCTCGAGGGCGTCCGCAAGACGGGCTGCCTGCGTGGTCTTGCCGCAGCCGTCAATGCCCTCGAGCGTGAGGAAGAGGCCTCTTCCCTCGCCTGTTGTCGCCATGCTCGCCTCCCAATCGCGCACGCCCATGCATAAGCCGAACTACTTTAGCAGGTCAACGTGGGGAGATGGTGAGACAAAGGGACAGTCCCTTTGTCTCATGACGCGGCCCTCCAGCACCACGCGGGTACCGGAGGGCCGAAGGGGCTGCGCAGGCGCACCCACGCTACTGCGCAGTGTAGCCACCATCGATGTAGAGGTGCGTACCGGTGGTGAACTCGTTCTCGACGAGGAACACCACGCCGTGCGCAATCTCCTCAGCCTTGCCAAGACGTCCCAGCGGATGCAGGGACTCGAGGCGCTTCATGCCATCGGCGCCCATCGTCTTCTCATTGATCATGCCGGTGTAGATGTAGCCGGGGTTCACGGTGTTCACGCGGATGTTGTACTTGGCAAGCGCCAGGGCTGCGGACTGGGTGAGCAGGTTCACGCCGCCCTTTGCGGCGTTGTAGGACGGCAGGTTGGGGTCGCCGATGGTGCCCTCGATGGAGGAGGTGCTCACGATGGCGCCGCCGTGACCCTGCTTCTCCATCTGCAGCGCTGCGTACTTAATGCCGTAGAACACGCCAGTGAGGTTAATGGAGATGAGCTTGTTGAAGTCCTCGTCGCTCATCTGGTCAACGGGGAGGAAGTTGGCGATGCCGGCGTTGTTGTACATGATATCGACCGAGCCGTAAGTCTTCACGGCAAAGTCGATGAGGTCCTTGACCTGCGCAGGATCGCTGGTATCGGTCTTGTGGAAGACAACGTCGGGAGATACGGCCTTGAGCTCCTCAAGCGCCTTGGCGCCGCGCTCCTCGTTACGGCCGGCGATAACGACCTTTGCGCCCTTATCGAGGAATGCCTTTGCGGTGGCCAGGCCTATGCCCGAGGTGCCGCCAGTCACAACCGCCGTCTTGCCATTGATTTCAAACATGATTTCCCCCCAACGACTGTTGAACCCAAACGCACTAAGACCCTTACCCTCGGGAGGATTGATAAATCGATTTATGCATTCGGTTTACGTGAGCGGCAACAGGCACGCCGCAAGCGGTTAACGGGCAATCTGTTTGCACGCATGTACGCAAACACGTGGGGGCCAGGGTACCGACCCGGCCTAGCTCTTCGAAAAAAAGATGAACAAGCATCAGCATGCCAAGGTCAACAACCATGCTCCCAAGGTAGCGCATAAGAGCGCCACGTATGGCGAGAACGGCTGCCTCCCAGGCTGCAATAGCCGACGTTTTGGTCCTTCTCAGCCCAGTAATCTGGAGCATCTCCTTAGGTTGGCCGTGAACCGAGGAGCCTACCCAGAACGAAGCTGCCTAACAGGCCGAGAAGCTATCGGCCAAGCTCTCCTTTGGCGATGAGGTCGCAGACGTCGAGCAACGAGCTGCAGACGCGCGTCGCAAACCTTCGCGTCTCCGGCGTGGGAGCAATCATGTCTGGAACCATTACCGAGAGAAAGCCGCCGGCAGAGGCGGCGCGGATGCCATTGGGGCTGTCCTCGAGCACAAGAGAATTTGCCGGCGCAGCATGGAGGCGGCAGGCCGCTTCCAAAAACACGTCTGGTGCAGGCTTTGATGGCAAGCCGTCATCCCCGGCAATAACTGCCGAGAAGTATGCCTCGACACCACCCTTGCGAAGGTGCGCCTCCACAAGTGTCCTGGGAGATGCGGATGCAACCGCGCAGGGAACTCCCTTGTCGGAAAGCAGTGCGAGCAGCTCGTCAAGACCCGGCTTCTTGGGAGCTCCGTTCGCAAGCATCTCCTCAATGCCAATGCGGACGTGCTCGCAGACGGCCGAGATCGCGCGAGGGTCGTTGCCGTACGCTTGGGCAACAAGTTCCTCGATGCGAGACTGGCTCATGCCAAAGAAGCGCTTCACCAGCCCGGGCTTAAGCTCTAGCCCCTGCTCTTTGAACGCAGGCTCCCATGCCGAGACCCATATTGGCTCGGTGTCGAACATCAAACCATCAAGATCGAATATAGCCGCCTCGAGCATAGGAGCCTCCAGCGCAGTACGCCCGCAACCAGTGTTCTGGCATCCAGCATAGCGAGTGAAGCAATACATCCTCGCCCGCAATGCAACCTTGCACAGTCCGACATGTTGAATCACACTAGGGAGATCGGCGGGCGCGCCCGGGTAGCGCCCGGGAACATACGCTTCCCGCCGCGAGGGCCCGCGCCTCGACGCATCGCCGGGGCCGGCTCACGACTCTTTTATGGGCAGCCCACGGAGCGCCCGGGAACGAAGAATCCAAGGGCTCCACGACCGACTGCCCTGTACGGGAGCCGAGATGCTGTGGTGCGCGGCGACATATCCGAACCTGCACGCCGCGCCGAGATGATCCCGTGGATATCGGCTTGCCAAGCGACCGACGGCTGGCGGGCGTCCGCGCGCTCCCGACCGGCCGGAATAAGGAGCAGGCCCCGGAAGAGATCTCGGGACCTGCGACGTCACGCCTCTCGGCAATGGCTTCTCATATTAAAAGACTAGGCGGAACCGCTTGCGCGACCCCGCCTGACAAAACCTGAAGGGTTTCTCTGCGCGACTCCATCATGGGGATTCAGAACCATGTGTTAAATAGAGTAATGGGGACGGCGAAGGACGGGCGGCGGCGTCATTATCGGGAAACGCGTCGAGGACGACCCGCATCCCGGTCTCGAGTTTCGCGACCTCGACCTTAGTGCGGCTCTCGCTCGTACCATCCGGGACGATCTGCGAATGAGGGTAGAGCAGCGTAGCGATTTGCTTGAGGCGCGGGCCGCACATGTTCGCCGAGACGACGCGGTGGGAAATTCCCGCGTCGGCAGAGACACGCATGACATTGGCGCTTGCGTCGATCGCGGTGTCCGCGCGCACGAGACCGTTGATCGCGATTGAAGGGCGAGCAGAAGCGCTCCTCGATGCCTTCGATTGACGAAGTTGGAAGCATTCCCCGCGCATGTCCCGGTCGCCGGCGCTCCGCACAGAAGAGGTGGAGCTGATAGAGCGACGGGTTCGAGGTAGGCCCATAGGGGAATGTCATCGGGCAAGGCGTACTTCTCGACGGGCGCGCCGCAGCACGCGCCTCGGAGAGCGCTGTATGTGGTTGAGGGCGACAAGATGGCCGGAGAAGACCGGGCGAACGTCCGCGTCGGGGCGCTCAGCGACCTCGCTGACGAGCTTCGCGCGGGCGAAGCGCTCCACGTCGAGAATCATGGGCGGCAGCGTGTTGCGCGGGGCCCGGTCGAGCGAGGAGGGGCGCGGCCGCGCCGAACCTGCCGCTGGTCGACGCCTCGCGCGACCTGCACGACTTCTCGGCCGCCCGCCCGGGCGAGCGGCTCGTCACCGACGTCGCCGAGTTCAGGCTCCCCGACGACCCGAGGAGGGTGTACCTGTCGCCCTGCGTCGCCTCAAGGTCAAGTTCTTCCGCGGCCGCGACTGGCGCGGCTGGACGGCGGAGGCGTTCATCGCGGAGCTCTCCGGGTACATCCGCTGGTACCGGGAGGGCAGGCTCAAGGCGTTCGACGGGGGCGGCGGGGCCGTGTACGATACAATCGCGGGGCGCAGGGCGCGCCCCGGGACGGCCGCCTAGGCCGGTCCAAGAAATCGTCCGCACCCCCTGAACGGCGCTTCGTAAACAAAGTTGGCAAGTTTGCACGTGAAGAGCGGCGGGGGGGCCGGGGGCGGCGGGGGGGCCGGGGGGCCGGGGGCGGCGGCGTACCCGCGCCCGCGCACCTCGCCGTTACAGGTCGAGCATGTACCGCGAGCCCACGTAATACTGCCGGCCGATGTAGATGGGCTTTTCGAACTGGTCGACGGCGTACATCGTCGTGTACAACAGCGGTTCGCCCACGGAAATCTGCAGCGCGCTCGCTTTCGCCGCGGACGCACCAATCGCTTGGACGGACATGTGCGCCTGCTTCACCGGCTTGCGACCATACAGCGCATCGAGCGCCTCGTAAATCGAGCCGTCCTTCAAATCCATGGAAAACAGCTCCTTAGCGTCCCGGTACGGCAGGAACAGGTTCTCCTCGAAGATGGGGAGGCCGTCGGCCATACGAACGCGCTGGATGTGCACGAGCAGCTCGCTCGCGTCGAGGCCGAAGAACTCGCGCTCGTCATCCCGCGCCGGCACGATCTCCTTCTTGATGAAACGCGCGCTCGAAACATGCCCCTCCTCGCGGCAGATCTCGGTGAAGCTTTTGGGCGCCTTCCCGCGCAACACGTTCCGGCGCATGCGGGGCGCGCACACGAACGTGCCCAGTCCGCGACGCTTGATGAGGTAGCCCGCGTTACTCAAGTCCTCGATGGCGCGGCGCACGGTGATACGACTCACGCAATACGTCTTGGAGAGCTCCGACTCGGTGGGAATCTTGCTCTCGGGAGGATAGACCCCATCGTTGATGGCCGCCTTGATATCTTCATAGATGCGCTGGTATAGTGGTTGCTCTTTCGAAGGCACGATACGCTCCTTGACCCGTATCTTCGAGCGATGCATGGCTGGGCGGAGCCCGGCTCATGATGTCATCGATTTCTTATTACATCTATAACCTATTACTCGTCAAACGTCTATAACCTTTTCCGCCATCGAGATCTAAACCGCACGTCACGCATGTGCTAGGGCACGAAAGGGCGAGCCGGTTCAACGCCGACTCGCCCCCCAGCCATCCATATGTCACACGGCAACGCAGCGCCGAAACGCAAGGCGCCCCATCTGCGCGCGTCGATTAGGACGTGGCCTCCGTGATTCCGAGGCGCTCGAGCTCGCTGTCGAGCAGATCGATGTCCTCCTGCGCGAGTTCCCACGCGAACGTGGCGCAGTTCTCCTCAGCTTCACGCACATTGCGCACGCCGGTGAGGGCGGTCGTCACGAAGCTCTTCTGGGTGCTCCAATTGATAGCGATCTGCGCGAGCGGCTTGCCGTACTTCTCGGACACCGCATCCATGGTCTTCAGGAACTCCTGGATCTTCGAGAACAGGGGCTCCTTATAGAACGGATAGAACGTGTTGCGGAAGTCGTTCTCGGCGAAGCTGGGCTTCTCGCGAATGGAGCCGGTGAGGATGCCCGAACCCAGCGAACCCCAGGTCATGACATCGATGTCATGCTCCTCGCACCACTGGAGCTGGTGCAGGTCGGCCTGGTTCACCATCGAGAACGGCAGCTGCACGATATCGATGTCGGCATACTCGGACGCTTGGGCAATGTAGTCGATGTCGACGTTGCACAGGCCGAGCATGCGCACCTTGCCCTGCTCCTTCAGCTTCTGCACGTACTCCATCGTCTCCTTGATGGGCGTGCCGAAGTCGTCCGGCCAGTGCATGAGGTAGATGTCGAAGTAGTCGGTGCCCAGCCGGCGCACGGAATCGGCAAACTCGCGCTCGATCGAGGCGGGAGTGCTCTTGTGAACGCCCTTGCCGTCCTCGATGTAGGAGCCGTACTTGGTGGCGAGGACGATCTTGTCGCGGTCGTAAGCCTTGATGGCCTTTCCCACGACCTCCTCGGAGTGGCCGGAGCCGTAGATGGGGGCGGTATCGATGAGGTTCACGCCACCGTCGATCATGGCCTGGATGGCACGGATGGACTCGGCGTCATCCACCTCGCCGTAGCTCGCGCCGAGGGAGTTCGCCCCGCCGATCGCCCAGGTACCCACCGTGATGGCCGAGATATCCACCCCGGACTTCTTCATAGTCTTATAACGCATGCGTTACTCCTCGTTGCAGATGACGCTGATACGGAACATGCCGGGCTCGCAGGCACGCTCGAAGGCGTGCTGGATCTGGTCGAGCGGGATCTTCTCCTCGACGAGCTCCTCGAAGTTGGCGGCGCGCATGTTGATGAGGTTCGCGGCCTCCTTGAAGTCCACGTAGTCGGCACCGTAAGTGCCCACGATCACCATGCGGCGGTAATGCACGGTGTTCGGGTCGAGCTCCCACTTCGGCGCGGGGTAGCCGGCGGCGAAGATGAGCAGGCGACCGCGCTTCTCCTTGAGCATGTCGATGGCCTGGGCGTAGGCGCTCGCCGCCGCCACGGCGACGATCACGCCGTCCGCACCGCGCCCGCCTGTGAGCTCCTTGACCTTCTCAACCGGGTCGCACGCGGAGACGTCGATAGCCTCGAGCCCCAAGCGGCGCGCTGCCTCGAGCTTCTTAGGCATCATCTCGGTGATGAGTACGCGGCAGCCATGCGCCTTCGCCACGAGCGCGTTCAGTATGCCCATGGTGCCCGCGCCGACGACCACCACGGTGTCACCGAAATCGCAGCCGAAGCGGCGGAAGCCCGCGCAGCACGTGCCGAGCGGCTCGAGCAAGGCCGCCACGGAGGGGTCGATGCCCTCGTCGATCTTGTAGCACGCCACCTCGCTCGACACCACGTACTCAGCGCAACCCGCGTTGCCGAAGAAGCCGTCCGGATTCGGGTGGTCGGCGCTCATGAGGTGCGGGCACTCGCTCGTGCGTCCCTCGCGGCTTGGCAGCGTGTAGGGGTCGTAGTAATAGCCGCTCGCAACGTAGTCGCCCACCGCGACGCTCGAAACCTCCGAGCCCACGGCCTCGACCGTGCCCGCCCACTCATGGCCGAACACGAGCGGCGTCGGGCGGTTACGCGAACCGTTGAACGCGCCGTACTCCGATGTGCAGATGTTGTCCGCCGCGACCTTGACGAGCACCTCGTGGGACTCAAGCTCGGGCAGCTCGCGGTCGATGACCCCGGCCTTCCCGGCCGCGTACAGAACCGCTGTCTTTACCTTCATGATTTCCTCTCCCTAGATCTTGTTGAACACCTCAACAAGCGCGCATCAGGCAGCTGCTAGGATGTCACGCGCCTGCTTCTCGATGAGCTGGACGAGCACTGCGTCGCCCGCGGCATCGGCGGCTTCGGGCGAATCGCCCGCTGCGAGCCCGCACACCTCGCGCACGAGCTGCCGGAGGGACTCCACGTCCCCGAGGTCGATCCCGCGCTCGCCTGCCAGGTACACCAAGCCGTACGCGATGCCGCGCGCAAGGTAGAAGGGCACGATGCCGTGACGCAGGCACATGAGCGCAGGTCCCACGAAGCGGTTGTCGTGCGAAAGCTTCTCCTCAGCTCCCGCCATCACGCGGTCGATGGGATCTTGCACGCCCGCATCGAGCTTCGCCATGATGAACGCGACCCATTCGGCATCTTCGGCGCCGTCGAAGGTGTACTCCTGCAGCACTGCGTCGTGCGCCTCGTTGAAGGCGCCTGTGATGCACGAACGGATCCATGGGTCCTGGTAGCATTCACAGATATAGCTCAGCCCTTTATGGGCGCCCATGAACGCAGACATGGCGTGCAGCATGTTGCCGCAGTACACCTTGCGATAGATGTGGCCCTCGGCTCCATGCACGTAAGACACGTGCTGAACCTCGAGTTGCTTGCCCACCCAGGCATCGGCATCTATCTCGAGCCCCGGATTGGCCGAAACCACCACCTGCCAGGGATTCGCACCCGGCTCGCTCGGCACGCCGGCAGCGAGCACCATGACCTGGCAAACGCCGAGATGGCCTGCCGCATAGGCGCGCTCCGCCTCGCTGAGCTCGGCCTCGATATAGCCGCGCACCTTGCGGGGCGCCCCAAGCGCATTCACACACAGAAGCACGTTCAGCGGCGCCGTGTCCCCCTCGGCGCGGCGACGTTTCACCGCTTCCGCGATAACGTGCGAGATGCTCTGAAACGCTCCCTCGTATACGCAGCACGCGGCTACATCCACGCGGGTAAGGAGCTCGACGATGGGCTCAGGCTCTGTGCTGTCCACGATGTCGAACGCATCGATGCGGATCGTCTCGTCGATCTCGCGTCCATCTGTTACCCGAGCGTCATAGTAGCCCTGAGCTTCGAGCTGGCGCATGCCCTCCATATACATGTCGTACAGATGGAGCCGGTAGCCCTCGCGGGCGAAGAGCAGACCGACAACGCCGCGTCCGATCTTGCCCGCACCAAGAATCGCGATGTCTTTTTCCATGGGTAACCGTCTCCTCGCCTAGCCGATGATGCCGCAGAGCGCGAGCACGACGCCCACCACGATAAGCGCGATGAGCAGCACGACGACGTTGACCTTCTTCTTGCCGAGCAGCCAGTAGCAGGCAAGCACCAGCAGAAGCGGGAGCATCTTGGGCATGACGGCGTCGAAGAGCCCTTGGAGCGCCATGGGATTGGTTTCGCCGGCGCCGCCGAAAGTGATGGGCGTGGTGAGCGCGACGTTCGTCGCGGTCATAGCGCCGATGGCGGCAAGGCCGATAACGCTCGCGGCATAGGAGATCTTGTCCATGATGCCCGTGGTAGCCGCATCCTCCAGGAAGCGGGTGCCCATGCTGTACCCCATCTTGAGCGTCCACCAGCGCACGAGGAGCTGCGGGATGTTGAAGATGAGGAAGAAGAGCACCGCACCAGCAAAGCTGCCCTGCATGCAGAGGTCAACCGCAACGGAGACCGCGATGACGCGCAGCGTGGAGTGAAAGATTGTGTCTCCGATGGCGGACAGCGGACCCATGAGGGCGGTCTTGACGCCCGTGACGGTCGTGGTGTCGAAGTCATCACTCTGAGCGTTCTGCTCTTCCAGCGCGAGCGTCACGCCCATGGGCAGGCCGACGACGTACGGGGTGACGTTGAAGTACTCAGTCATGTGACGACGGTAGGCGTCGACGCGCTTTTCCTTGTCGTCCTTGTAGATCTTCTTGAGCGCGGGGATCATAGCGTAGGCATAACCGCTGTGCATCTGCGCCGGGTAGTCGTTCATACCGTTCAGATGGATGCCGCGTCTGAACGCGGTGAGCAGGTCTTTATTGCTCAGCAGGCCTCCCTGTTTGACGTTAGAACTCATTGTCGTCCTCCTCAGCAGCGGTCGAGAGCGCGGGCGTATCCCCCCCGCGGGCGAAGAGCAGAAGCACCACGACGGCAGTGGCGAGCAGCGTCACAGCGATGGTGGGCATGCCCAGATAGGCGGTAAGGATGAAGCCGATGAAGAACCAGGCGGCGACCTTCTTGTCCATAATCATGGTGAGCAGGAGGCCGAAGCCGACGGCGGGAAGCAGGTTACCCGCAGTGTTCAGGGCGTTGATGATGTTCGTGGGGATGGAGTTGACCGCTGCCTCCATGGCGCCGCTGCCGAAGAAGATGGACAGGAAGCCGATGAGGAAGTACAGGCCGAACTGGCTCACCCAGGCGCCCACCCAGAAGATAGCACATGCAGCGCGGTCGTTATCCTTCAGGAGCTGCGCCTTCATGGCCTCGCCGAAGAAAGCATTGATGAACTTGCAGAGCACGTAGGCGAAGCCGCCGATGAGCGCGAGCGGCACGGCGAACGTGGTGCCGATACCGGTGCCGGCGCCGGTGATCACCGCGAGCGCGGTCGAGACGCCGGCCGCGGTGCCGCCATCGGGCGAGACGGCAGCGCCGATGGGGAACGAGCCCAGGAACACGATTTCGAGCGACGCGCCGATGATGGCGCCCGTCGCCACGTCGCCAAGCACGAGGCCGACGAGTGCGCCCTCGACGATGGGGCGGTTGAGCATACAGTAGCCGAAGAAGTAGTCCATCTTGCACAGACCGACCACCAGGCCGGTGAGCAATGCGGGAATAAGCATTACCGTTCACATCCCTTCAATGTGTCTATCGAACGCGCGAGCACCTCGTGCGGGCAATCGTAATAGGCGGGTGCGGTCATCTCGAGCGCGCAGTCCCCCTCATAGCCGTGCGCCCCGAGTTCCTGCAGCACCGCAGCCGGATCGAGCACGCCTCGGCAATCTCCCCAACCCAGATGCGCGAACACGTTCGGGTCGAGGTTCGTCAGGTGCACGTACCCGATGCGCTCCCCTATCCCCTGTAGGTAGGTGGCCAGATCGTCGCCGTTGCGGGCGATCGTTCCGGTGTCGAGCGTGGCATGCAGGTTCTCCTCATTCACCTCCTCAAGCAAGCGAGATAGGCCGTCCGCATCCATCACGAGCCGATACCAGGTTCGTGACAAGGGTTCCACACAGACCTCGATGTCCTCGTCCGCCGCCATGCGGCAGATGGTGCGCAGCATGGAGCAGAGCGCCTCCCACGCCCGCGCCGGCTCGTCGTCGAGCAAGCGCCATCCGGCGTTGAGCGAGATTCGCTGGACGCCCAAGCGGGCGCCGAGCGATACGACCTGCTCGTAGTAGCCCTTCGTGAGCCGCTGCACCACGCTGTCGGACGAGGCGATGTTGTACGCCTTGGGGTTGCTCTGCTCTGGGGTGAGCGTCTGCGCTCGCACGCCGTAGCGGCTAAGGAGCCGCGCGACCTCCGTCGCGTTATATACGGCGTGCGCGTCGATGTTCACATGCTGGTTGCAGAGCCACAGGTCGACATCGCGCAGGCCGAGCGCGGAGACATCGACAAGGAAGCGCTCAAAGCTCCAATAGCGCCAGATCTGGTTGGTGGGCAGAAAACGCATAGGAACCCCTGTCATCGAGCCGTCTTACGCCTTGTCGACGCAGCCGAACACGTGCATGTAGTGCTTGAGCGCTTCCTTGTAGGCCGCAGCGCCCATCTCGTCGTACTGGCAGGCGTTGGTCTTCTTCTTGTTGGGGTCGACGTCCGGCGCGTAGTCGGCCTCGATAGCGGCCTTCACAGCCATGTTCGACGCCTGCGAGAGATCCGTCCAGAGGTTCACCTTCTGGATGCCGCACGCGATGGCCTTCGCGATGAGGTCGTCGCCGGTGCCGGAGCCGCCGTGCAGAACGAGCGGCACGTCCACGCTCTGAGCGATGGTGGAAAGCAGGTCGTACTCGAGATGCGGCGTGCCCTTGTACGCGCCGTGGCTCGTGCCCACAGCAACCGCCAGGCAGTCGACGCCCGTCTCCTCGACGAACGAGGCCGCCTCCTCCGGATGCGTGAGGCCGGCATCGCGGGTCTCCTCATACTCATTGCCCTGTCCGACATGGCCGAGCTCCGCCTCGACGGAAACGCCGACGGCGTGCGCGATCTTCACGACCTCCTTAGACTCGGCGACGTTCTGGTCGTAAGGAAGCGTGGAGCGGTCCACCATGACCGAGCTGAACCCGGCGCGGATGGCGCGGATGATGTGCTCGAAGGGGCCGCCATGGTCGAGGTTGAGAGCGAACGGAACCTTCGGGTAGCGGCGCTCGTAGAAGCGGGCGAGCTCGCCCATCTCCTCGATGCCGAACACGCCGGGGCAGCCCAGGATGACGGGCGCGTTGAGCTCGTCGGCCGCCTGCAGGCAAGCCTCCATGGTGAAGCGGCTGAACACGTTCGGTGCCGGGATGCCGTAGTGCCCCTGTTTGGCGTCCTGCAGAAGTTCATGCATAGGTGTGAGCATGGTTGAATCCTCTCTTCTTCCGTGCCAGCGCGCCGCGCGGCGCTTTATTCGGCGCGCTTAGGCGTAGATGGTTTTCGTCTCCGTGGGAACCTGGCGAATCTCGAGCTCGATGCCGCGGCCAGCAAGCTCATGGAGCATGTCTTCCTCCTCGGGGAGCAGGAAGATGGCCTGGCTTACCTGACGGGTGCCCTCGCGCTTCTTGATGCCACCGAGGTTCACGCTCTTGATTTCCGGGATCGCGTCGCAAACGCGCTTGGCGTCGGCAACGCTGCCGGTGACGATTAAGAGCTTGTACTTGTCAGTCACGCCGCTCGTGATGGCCTTGATGCTGTCCTCGACGGTCTTGACGACGAGCTTGATGCCCTGCGGCTTCGCCAGGCGCAGCGTCGCCAGCTTGAGGCTGTCGGTCGCGGAGTCATCATCGGCGATGAGGATGCAGTCGGCCCCGATGGAGCGCACCCACGAGAATCCCACTTGCCCATGCAGCAACCGATGATCGATGCGGAAGAGCTTGATCACGTCGTTGTCCTTTCTGAATCGTTTCGCGCGGAAGGCGGCTGCCCGCGCGCGAGCCACGCGTTAAAACTCGTTGGCGTCCGCCTCCGCCGCACGCTCGACGTGGTCGTTCGCCAGGGCGATACCCTCGCGGGCTTGCTCGACGATGCTCGGCAGCTGCTCCGCGATGGTGTCTGCGGGGCACACCGCGATCTCGAGCAGAAGAGCGAGGTTGAGCCCGCATACCAGGTGAAATGGATACTCATCGAGCAGCTTGGTGAACTCGTTGTTCACGGAACCGCCGAGCACGTCGGTAAGCACGACGAGTTCCGTGGTAGCGTAATCGTTCTCGGCAACCGTCCGGCGGAACAGCTCTTGGTAGTCCGTGCCGCTATCCACGTACGCCGTGATGCATTCGACGGGAACCTGATCGCCGAAGATCATCTTCATCGAGGTGAGGATGCCCTCCGAGAACCTGCCATGCGTCGCGACGACGATGCGCTTCTCCATGTCACACACCTCCTTTCCGTCAATCGACGCCAAACCCACGGCGCAAAAGGCACGCAGTGCCCTCCGCGTTTCGTACAGGTAATATACGTCTATTACGTTCCATATGTTTATGATTTATGTGAACGGTCTATATCGCGCCGTGAATAGTTGCAAGGGAGCAAAGTTGGCGCGATGCGCGAGCGGCACCCGAACGGATGTCGCAAACAATGCTTTGTTGTGATGGGTGTTCAGGCCGAAGCACAGGTTCTCGGCGCAGGCCACTAGTTGTCGATGTATTCCCGCTCCAAGTAATCCTGCAGAAACGGGACGTCGAACCGCACGAACCCGCGTCCGGCCGGCACGATGACCCCACATCGATGAGCCGCTTCCGATACTTCTGTGCGTAGTCGGGCGTCACATCCAGACGCTCCGTTATATAGCTCATCTTCGAGCGCCCCTCGTCCTCCGACATCGCATAGCGCTCAAGCTGCAGCTTTCATTTTCTCCTATTTGTCAACGCGGGACTGACGCGCGCCCCAAACGCTTACCACTTACATGCGCACACGGACTCTGCGCCAAGCCCTCGCGCGCGGCCTTCATGAACAAACTTGCCAACTATTCACACGAAGAGCTCATCGGGGGTGCGGACGAAAAGTTGGACGCCGGGAGGCGTCCGGAGGGAGGTCCGCATGCACGACAGGGAAGACGTGGAGATCGAGCTGGTGGCGCTGGAGGAGGGCTGGACGCGGAAGGAGGCAGGTGCGCTGGTCGGGGCCTCCGGGTCGGCGGTGTCGAGGTGGGCCCCGGGCAGGGTCCCGCACGAGCGCGGGGCGATTAGAATCGTCTACAGGGAGACGATCAGGGAGGTGTTGGACGACCTAAAAGAGGAAGGCTCGCGCCCGGGTTCGATGTCGAACAGGAGAAAGTGCGAGCTGGGCGAGAGATTGCGCGCGGCGACCGGCCTGCCCCTCCGCGAGATCACCGCTTTCTTGAGGATCTCGAAGAGCTCCTATGAGTACCACCGGGCCAGGCTCGGGCGCGACCGCGACGCGGCGCTCCGCCCCCTCGTCGGGGAGGCGTTCGCGGCCGGCCGCGGCGCCTACGGCTACCGGCGCGTCCACGCCGAGCTCCGCCGCCGCGGCGTCCGAGCGAGGCAAGGGGCTTGAGGCGGCCGAATTTGAGGCTGGCGTACCGCCCGTCGAGCTCGCAGCCGACGCGGCACCCGGAGAGCGTGCGGCCGGAGAGGCGGTCGGCGGCCTCGCCCCGGTGATAAGGCCGAAGGTACCCCCATTGTCCTTGAGCTTGGCTATCCGGGCGGGAGCGCCATGACGCGCCCCGTCGCGGGCACGCTCGCCCCTGAATGCAGCCGTCGGATGATATCTGGCGAATCTGCCGCGGCCCGCCCCCATGCTGTAGGGGCCCATTCTACCGGCACCCGCCTGTGACGGCCGTTTGCCCTCCTCCTTAAACGTGCGACGGCGCGCTTTCGCCGTAATAAAGTAGGAGGTTCGATCAGCGCTCTTATATCGGACAAGGGATCCGGAACCCCGGAGAACCCCTATCTATACATCTCCCGAAAGGGGTGCGGGGAACATGGGAAAAAGCTCGGCAAGCAAACACGCAGGGGGACACTCGTAGAGGGTCAATGAGATCGAAGGACCCGAGAGAGGGCTAGAGCCCCCGTACGCAAAAAAAGGAGGGGCCCCGCGCTCGGCGCGGGGCCCCTCCCCTGGCGAAAACGCCCCCAGTCGGCCAGCGGCGTCCTGGTCTCCCACGGGCTCTACCCGCAGTACAATCGGCGCTCGGGGGCTTAACTTCCGGGTTCGGGATGGGACCGGGTGTGCCTCCCCTGCCATGGCCGCTGGCCGTCTGGGGGCGTTCTGCCTCCGGGGGTGGTCCCACCGTGCCCTGGGGGCCGCACAGCGCGCGCAAGCGTCGAGTCCCCCGGGACCGCCCATGGGAAGGGCATGCGGAGGAGCTCGGCCGATTAGTGCCGCTCGGCTGAGGCGGTCGCCCGCCTTGCACCTGCGGCCTATCGAACTCGTGGTCTACGAGTGGCCTTACCGAAGGGAGATCTCATCTCGGGACGGGCTTCCCGCTTAGATGCCTTCAGCGGTTATCCCGACCGGACTCAGCTACCGGGCAGTGCTCTTGGTGAACAACCCGTGCACCGGAGGTCCGTCCACCCCGGTCCTCTCGTACTAGGGGCAGCCTCCCTCAGATCTCCTACGCCCACAGAGGATAGGGACCGAACTGTCTCACGACGTTCTGAACCCAGCTCGCGTACCGCTTTAAACGGCGAACAGCCGTACCCTTGGGACCTGCTCCAGCCCCAGGATGCGATGAGCCGACATCGAGGTGCCAAACCTTCCCGTCGATGTGGACTCTTGGGGAAGATCAGCCTGTTATCCCCGGAGTACCTTTTATCCGTTGAGCGACGGCCGTTCCACGCCGGGCCGCCGGATCACTAGAGCCTGGTTTCCCACCTGCTCGACCTGTACGTCTCGCAGTCAGGCCTGCTTATGCTCTTGCACTCAGACGGGCGGTTGCCGACCGCCCAGAGCAGACCTTCGCGCGCCTCCGTTACTCTTTGGGAGGCGACCGCCCCAGTCAAACTACCCACCTGGCACGGTCCCCGCGCCGGGTCACGGCCGCGGGTTAGGACGCCAGTTCGTCGGGGGTGGTATTCCAAGGGCGACTCCCCCGGGACTGGCGTCCCGGGTTCACGGTCTCCCACCTATCCTCTACGCGACGGACCGGCGGCCAATGCCAAGCTGCAGTAAAGGTTCACGGGGTCTTTCCGTCCTTCTGCGGGTAAGTCGCATCTTCACGACTAGTGCAATTTCGCCGGGGCCATGGTTGAGACAGCGTCCAAGTCGTTACGCCTTTCGTGCAGGTCGGAACTTACCCGACAAGGAATTTCGCTACCTTAGGACCGTTATAGTTACGGCCGCCGTTTACCGGGGCTTGGATTCGCCGCTTCGCCTAAGCTGACGGCTCCTCGTGACCTTCCGGCACCGGGCAGGCGTCAGACCCTATACGTCGCCTTACGGCTTCAGCAGAGTCCTGTGTTTTTGGTAAACAGTCGCTTGGACCTATTCGCTGCGGCCGCCCGGGGCTCCGGGAGCTGGGTCCCATCACCCGAGGCGGCACCCCTTCTCCCGAAGTTACGGGGTGATTTTGCCGAGTTCCTTAACCATGGTTCTCCCGATCGCCTTGGTATACTCTACCCACCCACCTGTGTCGGTTTGCGGTACGGGCCCCGGGCGGCTGCCTAGGGGTTTTTCTCGGGAGCATGGGCTCACTCGCTTCGCTCAAGTCGCTTCGTCCGGCGCCTCGGGCACGTGGCACCCGCGCTTCGCAAGGTGCCGCCCTACGCGCCATCGCGGGGACGTCCAGAACCCCGCCGAGCTACCCTCCTCCGTCGCCCCATCGGTCGTAGCGCCACCACGGGGGTGCAGGAATGTCGACCTGCCATGCGTCGGCTACGCCTTCCGGCCTCGCCTTAGCCCCCGACTGACCCTGGGAGGATTAGCCTTGCCCAGGAAACCTTGGGTTCACGGCGGCGGCGTTTCGTCACGCCGCTCTCGCTACTCATGCCAGCATCCTCACTCCCGGCAGGTCCACCGGGGGTCGTCCCCCGGCTTCGCCCCTGACGGGAAGCTCCCCTACCACCGGACTGGGTCCGGTCCGCCGCTTCGGCGCCGTGCTTAGCCCCGTATATTGTCGGCGCATGTCCACTCGACCAGTGAGCTGTTACGCACTCTTTGAATGGGTGGCTGCTTCTGAGCCAACATCCTGGTTGTCTGGGCAGACGCACATCCTTTGCCACTCGGCACGGACTTGGGGGCCTTGGCGGGCGGTCTGGGCTGTTTCCCTCTCGAACACACAGCTTAGCCCACATGTTCTGACTCCCGGGCTCCGGGCCCTGGGTATTCGGAGTTCGGTTGGCTTTGGTAGGCGGTGAGGCCCCCGCGGCCATCCGGTGCTCTACCCCCCAGGGTAAGCGCCCGAGGCTAGCCCTAAAGCTATTTCGGGGAGAACGAGATATCTCCGGGTTTGATAGGCCTTTCACCCCTATCCGCGGGTCATCCCCCCAGTTTTCAACCTAGGTGGGTTCGGCCCTCCACGGGGTCTTACCCCCGCTTCAGCCTGCCCGTGGATAGCTCACCCGGCTTCGCGTCTGCGGCGCGCGACTGCTCGCCCTGTTCGGACTCGCTCTCGCTACGGCTCGCTTCGCGGCTAAACCTCGCCGCGCACCGCAACTCGCTGGCTCATTCTACAAAAGGCACGCCGTCACAGCCACGAGGGCTGCTCCGACTGCTTGTGGGCACGCGGTTTCAGGTGCTGTTTCACTCCCCTCCCGGGGTGCTTTTCACCTTTCCCTCACGGTACTGGTCCACTATCGGTCACAGGAGAGTGTTCAGGCTTGGAGGGTGGTCCCCCCTGCTTCCCACCGGGTTTCACGTGTCCGGCGGTACTCGGGTGCCCACCGGCAGGGCGCGGGGCTTCGCGTACGGGGCTGTGACCCTGTCTCGCCGGCCCTCCCAGGCCGTTCCGCTGCCTCGCGCCTTTCTTACTGCCATGTGGTAGGCCCCACAACCCCGGCGGCTGTCGCCAGCGCGCCGGTTTGGCCTAGGTCCCCTTTCGCTCGCCACTACTCGGGGAATCTCGTTTGATTTCTCTTCCTCGGGGTACTTAGATGTTTCAGTTCCCCCGGTTGCCCCCCGCCCGCGTATGTGTTCTGCGGGCGGGCGCCGGGCCTCAAGTCCCGGCGGGTTCTCCCATTCGGAGACCCACGGCTCGTGCGGGCATGTGCCCCTGGCCGTGGACTATCGCGGCTTGTCGCGTCCTTCGTCGGCTTCCTGTGCCAAGGCATCCACCGTGTGCCCTTGGTATCCTTCGCGCCGGCATCGCCGGCGCCCTTCTCTCTCACGTATCTATTCGTGCATGATGCGATCCACTAATTGGAGAATCTTCGTTTGCGTCACGCTATGCGGCTCTCAGGGTGCGGCGGGGGCTGGCCCCGGGGACCGGACGCCGTGCGCCTCGCGGCGCGACGAAGTGGACGACCAGCGAGCGTGGTCCGTGACGGGACCCGTCCGTCTGAAATGATGTCTTGTCTCTCTTCGGGTTTCTCCCTAGAAAGGAGGTGATCCAGCCGCACCTTCCGGTACGGCTACCTTGTTACGACTTCACC